>Ga0208758_100011_pt1 | contig 516338 bp, 484 predicted proteins | sample LakWasM116_HOW13_2_FD_183930 | JGI IMG/M metagenome (GOLD analysis project Ga0208758, IMG submission 183930) | Freshwater sediment methanotrophic microbial communities from Lake Washington under simulated oxygen tension - Sediment Metagenome... | ecosystem: Environmental > Aquatic > Freshwater... | reverse complement strand
TCCCGCGAAGGCGGGAACCTATAGCACCTATGAGCAGAGGTGCTATAGGTTCCCGCCTTCGCGGGAAAGACGGCTCAAAGGTTTGCGGCAAAGGCGCTTTCCCCCTTTTGCGACAGCCTCGAAGGCGGGAAAGACGGCTTTTAAGCTGGTGGTTATCAGTACAAAAACGTTTTGCGACAGCCTCACAGGCGGGGATGACGGCTTTTAGATCGACGGGCAAAAGGCAAAACGCCCTGCAACGCCATTTGACCCAACTAAACCGGATAACTCTCGCGCTCGCGCAACTCGGCAAAGTTCTCCAGGCTGCCGATCTTGACCGTCACCGGATTCAAACTCAGCTGAGGTGCCATGGCGCGCCAGGCGAACTGCCATTCACGCTCTTCGGCTTCGGCGCTGCTCTTGGTAAACGCCGCACCCAGGGCTGCTTTCACCCCATACTCGACCGCCCCATCGATCCCCGCCCAGCTCGGCAAGGTGCGCTGTACCGCGCGGTGCAGGCGTTCGCCGAATTCCTCGGTATTATGGATCACCAGGCAGCAGTCGGCCGGCGCCAGGACCTCGAACAAGGCCTTGTCCCAGGCCTGCGAAAACGACAGGGTCAGGCACTTGTTGGCAGGTATCAGCCGGAATTGCCCGGCCTTGAGCGACAGTTCCAGCTCTGCCCGCGTGGCGTAGCGGTACAGGGTGGGTGGGCGTTTGTAATCATGCATGGCGTACTCGATGGTTAGTGGGCGTCCGCAGCCGCCTTGGGGCGCGGCGCGCCAGGGGCCGGGCGCACGTGGCGGCGCGAACGCAGGGTCTGGGAGGCGACGAAAATTTCGCGCAACAGGTAAACGAAACTGCCGATCAGGCTCATCACGCCAACCACGAACAGGCCCGCGATATAGCGGTCCAGCGGCAGGTTGGTGGTGTCGCCCAGGAACAGCATGGCAATCACCAGGCAGATCGTCAGGCCGCAGGCGGTACTGAGCGTGATCGCCAGATTGATCAGGTGCCAGCGCACATACAGTACGTCGAGCTCGTCCATGTAGGCTTCGTGATAGCCGATGTCAAGCCGGTCCTCGAGCGTGCGCGAGCGGTCGATGATGCGGGCCAGGCGGTTGGTCAGCACCATCAGCATGGTGCACACGCCGGTCAGCAGGAACACCGGCGCGATGGCCAGCTGGATGACGTGGCCGATGTCGCTGATCTGGATATTCATAGAACGATGTGGTGTTGTTATTGCGGTCCAGCCACTAGTGTAGCAGCCCGGCCCGGCTTTTCCCGGCTATTCGAAACCCTGGCGCCGCTTGAACTGCTCGGTGGCGCCCACCAGCGCGCGCGCAATCCCCGCTTCCAGCGCCCCGTGGCCGGCATCGGGAATCATCTTCAGCACCGAACCCGGCCAGGCCTGGTGCAGGCGGTGCGCCGCCAGCGGCGGGCAGATCACATCGTAGCGGCCCTGCACGATGACGGCCGGCAGATGGGCGATGCGGCCCACCTCGCGCAGCAACTGGTCTTCGGTGAAGAATCCCAGGTTAGCCATGTAGTGCGACTCCAGGCGGCCCACGCCAAGGTCAAGCGTATCGGAGGCGGCTTCTTCCGGCTGCGGCAGCAGGAACACGCGGCGGCCCTCGAAGCGGCTCCAGGCGCGCGCGGCGGGCCAGTACACGGCAGGATCGCTCGACATCATGCGCGTGCTGTAGGCGGTGAGCAGATCGCCCCTTTCGGCCACCGGTATCGGAGCGATGAATTCCTCGTACAGCTCGGGATAGAACCACTGCACACCGTGCAGGAACCAGTCGATTTCCGCCGGGGTGCACAGGAAAATGCCGCGCAAAACGAAGCCAAGGCAGCGTTCCGGATGGGCCTGGCCGTATGCCAGCGCCAGGGTCGAACCCCACGATCCGCCGAATACCAGCCACTGTGAAATATCAAATTTCACGCGGAGCTTTTCGATATCGCTGATCAGGAGCTGGGTGGTGTTGTTGCGCCACTCGCCCAGCGGATGCGACTTGCCGGCCCCGCGCTGGTCGAACAGGATCACGCGGTAATGCTTGGGATCGAAAAAGCGGCGGTGCTGCGGCGACAGTCCGGCACCCGGACCGCCATGCAGGAAGATAACCGGCACGCCATTCGGGTTGCCGACTTCTTCCCAATAAATGGTGTGGATGTCGTCGACCTCGAGCATGCCCTGCCGCGTCGGCATAATTGGCGGAAACAGAGAGCTTGGCAAGTCGGGCATGGCGTTTCTCACGATGGTCGAAAGCCGATTGTAGCGCAAGGGCGCGACGCTAGAAAAAGGTATTCACCGCATTGCGTACGCCGTAGTCGTCGTCCACTGTCAGCAGCAGCGGCCACTTGTCAAAGGTGGTGCAGGGGTGCGAGATCCCGCAACCGATCAGGTCGCCCACGGCCAGCGCATCGCAGATCGGGTCGCCCGGCGGCAACTGCAAATAAGCATGCTGGTCGTTCATCTTGACGATGCTGCAGCCGGGCGGCAAGGCCGACGGCAGGCCTGGGCCAGGACGGTGCGTGTACAACGGCAAAGGCAGATCGATATCGTAGGAGGCATCGCGCTTGCCCATGGTCAGGATGGCCAGGGTCGCTTCCGGGCGCGACTGCACCACGCTCCACACTTCCAGCGCGGGACGCAAGGCATCCGCAGGCGGCGTCGCCTCGCGCTCGTTCAGCTCGCCAATCAGGCGATGATAGGAGCCGTGATCGCTGGTCAGATAGCAGCCGCTGCGCAGGATCGCCTGCACCGGCCGCGACAGATCGCGCACGCCGCGAAAGCCGCGCGCCACCAGGTCGAAGTAAGCCGACCCGCCGGCCGAGAGCACGATCTGCGCGCCGCTGAACAGACCTTCGGCATCGGCATCGCGCACCAGCGACACCAGCTGGGCCACGAAGACCTTGACTGCCTCGACATCGGCGGCCGTATCGTGCGAGGTGAGCAAGCCCTCATAGCCTTCAATGCCGGCCAGTTGCAGACCTGGCGCGGCCGCGATCGCGCGCGCCACGTCCAGCGCCTGCTCTGGTGTACGGCAACCGGCGCGCTTGCCGCTGATGCCCATCTCGACCAGCAAGGGCAACGGGCGCACCAGCGGATGGGCCGCCACCGCCTGCGCCAGGCGCGCCACGCCGTCGAGCGAATCGGCCAGGGCGTAGAATTCGAAATCGGGATCATCAATCATCAGCTGCAGCACGGCGGCGATGTCGGCGCGGCCGACCAGCTGGTTGGCCAGCAGCACGCGGCGCACGCCGAAGCGGTGGGCAACCTGCACCTGCGTCGCGCTCGCCAGGGTCATGCCCCAGGCACCATTGGCCAGCTGGGCGCCGAACAGTTGCGGGCTCATGGTGGTCTTGCCGTGCGGGGCGAGAATGGCGCCGTACTGCTCGCAGAAGCGCCGCATCCAGTTCAGGTTATGGCGCAGCGCGGAGGCCTTGAGGATCGCCACCGGGAAGCTGGTGTCGCCATGCAGCACGTTCCAGCCTTGTACGCCAATGGCGCCCTGGCGCAGCGGCTCGGTGATGGGCAAGCCCTTCACGCCCGGCTGCACCAGCTGTTCGTCGAGTGCGTTGAGTGCCAGGCCGCCTTTGGGCAGATTGAGCAGCGAATCCATTGTCATCGTCCTTTAGTCGGGTACGGGTGGCCTGGGTCGCCCCAGCGTATAGACTACCTCGATATCGTTTTTCATTTTGCCGCGCTCCCAACCCTGAGAAGCATAAAACACATCGGCGCGCGTATCGGCACCGGTCGAGAGGATGATTCTATCGTGGCCTTGGGCAAACAGGTAATCGGCGGCCAGCGCCAGCAGGCATTTGCCGAGGCCCCTGCCCTCCAGCGCAGGGTCGACGAAGAGCGCCCAGATGGAGCCATCCCTGACATCGGCCGCACTGAAGCCGGCAATCACACCGGCGGATTCACATACCCAACTGCGCCCGAGGCGGTCCAGGTAATCGTGGTACATCTGGAGTGTCACGCGCGCCGGATCGGACAGGCGGTTCTCGGTGACGGCCAGGCGGATGGCCGACATGGCAGCGATGTCGTCGCTTGTCGCGAGGCGGTATTGGAAGTTGTTCGTCAAGTGAGGCTTGTCCTTTTAATCGTCGGCCAGCAGCTGCTGCAGCCGGCGCTCGTAATGGTTCAAAAAATCGCGGGTGACCGCGTAGTGTTCCGTGTCTTCGTAAGCGACCTCGCTGATGCCGCTGCCGTCGAACTGCAGGATTTTTGCGTTAGGGTAGGACAGGAGGATGGGCGAGTGGGTCGCGATGATGAACTGGCAGTCCTGCTTGACCAGTTGATCGATCGCGGACAAGGCTGCCAGCTGGCGATTCGGCGACAGCGCCGCTTCCGGTTCATCGAGCAGGTACAAACCGCGCGGCCGAAAATCAAGCATCACTTCCATGAAGGCCTCGCCGTGCGAACGCAGATGCAATGAAGGCTTTGGCCTGGGTGGTTCCAGTTCATCGAGGTAGGTGAACACATTGAACAAGCTCTCCGCGCGCAGGAAATAGGCGTCGGCCGGCTTGCGAAAACCTTTCACAATCTTCAGGTGTTCGTGCAAGGGCGACACCGCCTGCTGATCGCGCCAGACATTGCGCGTACCGCCTTCACTTGGCAAACCGAGTGCAACGGCGATCGCCTCAAGAATCGTCGATTTACCGGCACCATTCTCGCCTACGAAAAACGTCACGTCCGCGTGTAGCTTGATCACGCCCATTTCGCGCACGGCAGGAATCGTGAAGGGATAGCTATTCAGATCGAATTCGGCATCGTCGTGAATCGAGATTTCGCGCAGGTAGGGTTTGGCAGTCAGCGCCATCGGTTCCATCCAGTTCGATAAAAAAAAGCACCACCCGAAGGCAGTGCTTTGCGTGCGTGAAACTAACCGCGTTTTACGACATGTGCTGGCCGCCGTTAATGGCGATATTGGCGCCGGTGACGAAAGCAGCTTCGTCCGACGACAGGTAGGCCACCAGGCCAGCAACTTCTTCAGGTTTACCCAAACGCGCCATCGGAATTTGCGGAATGATCTTGCTGTCCAGGACTTCCTTCGGAATTTCCATGACCATCTTGGTGCCGATGTAGCCTGGCGAGATGGTGTTGACCGTCACGCCCTTGCGCGCCACTTCCAGCGCCAGCGCCTTGGTGAAGCCGTGCATGCCGGCCTTGGCCGCGGAGTAGTTGGTCTGGCCAAAAGCGCCCTTCTGACCGTTGACGGAGGAGATGTTGATGATGCGTCCCCAGCCGCGCTCGACCATGCCGTCGCAGACCGGCTTGGTCATGTTGAAGACGGAGTCCAGATTGGTCGCCATGACGGCGTCCCAGTTCGGCTTGTCCATCTTTTTGAAGGTCATGTCGCGCGTGATGCCGGCGTTGTTGACCAGTACGTCGATCGGGCCGACTTCGGCCTCGATTTTGGCCACGCAGGCTTGCGCCGAATCGTAGTCGGCGACGTCGCACTCATAGGCCTTGAAGTCGTAACCCATGTCCTTGGTCGTGGCCAGCCATGCGTCAACCTTCGTGTTGCCAGGGGAGTAAGTCGTCACGACCCGATACCCGAGGGCGGCCAGCTTGAAACATACCGCTTCGCCCAGACCGCCCATACCGCCGGTCACTAATGCAACTCTAGCCATTGTCTTCTCCTGTTATTAACTACTCTGAAAATCGCGGCCGCGACGGGATGCCAGTGAAGGCTTGGTCCCGCCCGGCCGCCAAAGCCTTGTTCGGGCCGACTGCCGTTTAGTCCCGCTCCACCGCCAAAGCAACTCCCATGCCGCCGCCGATGCACAGGCTTGCCAGCCCTTTTTTCGCATCGCGGCGGATCATTTCGTGAAGCAAGGTCACCAGCACGCGGGCACCGGATGCACCAATCGGGTGCCCCAGGGCGATCGCGCCGCCATTGACATTGATCTTGCTGGTATCCCAGCCCATTTCCTTGTTGACGGCAATCGCCTGGGCCGCGAAGGCTTCGTTGATTTCCATCAGATCGACTTCTTCGTGGGTCCAGCCGGCTTTCTTGAGGCACAGCTTGGTGGCGGACACGGGGCCCATGCCCATGATGGTCGGATCCAGGCCGGCCGACGAGTAGGCCTTGATGCGGGCCAGCGGCTTGAGGCCGAGTTCCTTGGCCTTCGAGGCGGACATCATGATGACGGCGGCGGCGCCGTCGTTCAGGCCCGATGCGTTGCCGGCGGTAACAGTGCCTTCCTTGTTGAAGGCGGGACGCAGGCTGGACAGGGCCTCCAGGGTGCTGCCGTGCTTCGGATACTCGTCGGTATCAAAGACGATCGCGCCTTTTTTGGACGGGATTTCCAGCGGGATGATTTCATCCTTGAACTTGCCTTCCTTCTGCGCGGCCTCGGCCTTGAGCTGGGACTGCAGGGCGAATTCATCCTGGGCGGCGCGCGAGACGTCGAATTTCTTGGCGACGTTTTCGGCGGTCACGCCCATGTGGTACTGGTTGTACACGTCCCACAGGCCGTCGACGATCATGGTGTCGACCAGCTTGGCGTCACCCATGCGGAAACCGTCGCGCGAGCCGTTGAGCACGTGCGGCGAGGCGCTCATGTTTTCCTGGCCGCCGGCGATGATGATGTCGGCGTCGCCGCATTTGATGGCCTGGGCCGCCAGGTGGGTGGCCTTCAGGCCCGAGCCGCACACCTTGCCGACCGTGAAGGCGGGCACCATGTCGGGCAGGCCGGCCTTGATGACGGCCTGGCGCGCCGGGTTCTGGCCGGCGCCGGCGGTCAGGACCTGGCCCATGATGACTTCGTTGACGCTGGCGGGATCGAGGCCGATCTTGCTGAGCAGGTTCTTGATAACGTGCGCGCCGAGTTCGGCGGCCGGGATCTTTGCCAGTGCGCCGCCAAATTTACCGACTGCGGTACGGCCAGCGGCCACGATTACGACGTCTTCCATGTGAATCTCCGATGTGCTGGCGCAAGGGCCAGGTGGTTGCAATTGAGCGGTCCGGTTCAATGAGCTGAAGCCACGGCCGCCCTGTCAGGGTCCGGTGCAAATAGCGCGGTGGCGTGAAAGACCGGGTTCATCCAGTCACAGGCGCTGCCCGCGTTCGACCATTGCCGGGTGGCGACGGTGGTCGTGGCGAACAGCGTTCTCAGCGCGTCCACGTGCTGCTCCATCGCGGTCTCGCCAGCCTCCATGAGGGTGCGGAAACTATGGGCCTGAAACCGCGCTTGGGTGTCGAATAATTCCCGAAGAGCATGGGAATACGGTGCGAGGCTCGAAAACATGGACTTTCCTCCGGTCGGATGGTCACTTTTAGACATCAGCTGCGTGACAAAGTCGGCCATCTTAGTTTTCAAGTCTCCATTCGAGTTTGAGCAAAATCAATCTTATCAGCTTATTCAGCTAAAACAATTGTCGGATTACCCTTATCCGCTTAATTCATTTGCGTTATGTCAAAAAGCATTGAATTAACTCAATAGCGTAATTCCATCGAGGGTGCGCGCGCACTGTTCACGGATCACGGCGACGAAATCAGCCACGTAGGCTTTGCCGGCCAGCGCAGGCGGTACCGACACGAACAGATCGCTCCACAAGCCCTGCTCGCCCACCGGGCGCGACAGCACATAGTCGTAATCCACATAGTTCTTGATAGCCCAGTTGGGCAGGGCCGCGACCCCGCGCCGGCTGGCCACCAGCTGCAGGATGGCGACCGTCAGTTCGGCCGTGCGCCGCTCGAAGGCAATGCCGGCCGGGCGCAGCACTTCGCGGATCAGGTCGATGCGCTCTTCCGGAACTGGGTAGGTAATCAGGGTTTCGCCGGCAAAGTCGGCCGCTTCCAGGCGGCGCTGCGCCGCCAGCCGGTGCTTCTGGGCCAGCACTACCAAAATTTCGAAGCGAAACAGGGGCAGCACCGTGTAGTCGGGGCCGCAGGCCGAACCGATCACAAGATCGGCCTGTCCGCTGCGCAGCAAGTCCAGCGGTTCGCTGTGAAAACCCGACACCAGGTCGATTTCCACATCCGGCCAGCGCTGGCGGAAGGCATCCATCACCGGCATCAGCCAGTCGAAACAGGTGTGGCACTCGAGCGCCACGCGCAGCTGCCCCTTGTCGCCCTGGGACAGGCGCACCACGTCGCGCTCGGCCTGCTCGACGCTGGGCAGCACCTGGTCGGCCAGCGCCAGCAGGCGGCTGCCGGTGGCGGTAAACGCGATCGGCACCGACTTGCGCTCAAACAGGGGCGACTGGTAACGGTCTTCCATCAGCTTGATCTGATGTGACAGGGCCGACTGGGTCAGATTGAGCAGTTGCGCGGCGCGCACCAGGCTGCCGGCGGACCGCAGCGCGGTCAGGGTACGCAGATGTCGGAGTTCTAGCATGGCCTCGAAGATGAATTTATTTCATGCGGAACCGCAAAAAGTTTCGTTTTGATTATACGTCCATTTCACGCAAACTTTACACACCAACAATGAAATGGCGATGACATCATGAAAAACATTCAAACGCACGTGCTGGGCTTCCCGCGCATCGGGGCGCAGCGCGAACTCAAGGCCGCCCTCGAATCGCACTGGCGCGGCGCGACCAGCGAGGCCGAACTGGAGGCTACCGGGGCCCAACTGCGCGCGCGCCACTGGGCGCGCCAGGCCGAGGCCGGGCTCGACCATGTCACCGTGGGCGACTTCGCCTACTATGACCAGGTCGCCAACCATATTCAACTGTTCGGCTGCGAACCGGCACGTTTCGGCTTTTATGAGCAAACGCCGCTGGCGCGCTACTTCATCATGGCGCGCGGCGAAAGCGGTGCCGCACCGGCTTCGACCGAGCATGACGATCACTGCTGCGGGGGGCACCACAGCCGCCACGCGCTCGACATGACCAAATGGTTCGACACCAATTACCACTACCTGGTGCCGGAATTTTCAAGCCAGACCCATTTCCGCCTCAATGAAGAGCGCCTGCTCGGCGAAGTGGCCGAAGCGCGCGAGCTGGGCCACCGGGTCAAGACTGTGCTGATCGGTCCCCTAACCCTGCTGTGGCTGGGTAAATCGCGCGACATCGACCGCCTCGACCTGCTCGACCGCCTGTTGCCCGCCTACGTCACCCTGCTGACCCGCCTCAAGGCGCACGGCGTGGACTGGGTCCAGCTCGACGAGCCGATCCTGGGCCTGGACCTGCCGCCGGCCTGGCGCAACGCCTTCGAGACGGCCTACTGGCAACTGGCCCAGTCGGGCGCGCAGATCATGCTCGCCACCTATTTCTCACCACTGGAAGAAAATCTGGGCCTGGCTTGCCGCCTGCCGGTGGCCGGCCTGCACGTGGATGGCGTGCGCGCGGCCGGCGAGCTGACCAGCGTATGCGACTGGCTGGCGGTGCCCAAGGTGCTGTCGGTCGGCATCGTCGATGGCCGCAATATCTGGCGCACCGACCTGGACGCGGCGCTGGCCGTGCTCTCACCGCTGCTGGCGCGGCGCGGCGGCGCGCTGTGGCTGGCGCCCTCGTGCTCGCTGCTGCACGTGCCTTTCAGCCTGGCCGGCGAAGACAAGCTCGATCCGGAGCTGCGTTCCTGGATGGCCTTCGCCACCGAAAAGCTCGATGAACTGGCAGCCTTGAAAAGCGCGCTCGAAGGCGGCGCGCCGGCCCTGTTGAACACATCGCGCCATGCCATCGCCGGCCGCGCCGCCAGCAGCCGCGTGCACAACGCGCAGGTCGCGGCCAGCGTGCAAGGCCTGGCTGCGAATGCCGACCAGCGCGGCACGGGCTTCAAGTCGCGCCAGGCCGTGCAGCGCGCGCGCTTCCAGCTGCCCGCCTTCCCGACCACCACCATCGGCTCCTTTCCGCAGACGCCGGCGATTCGCGCCGCGCGCGCCGCCTATAAACAAGGGAAGCTGAGCGCAGCGGTCTATGAAGAAGCGATGCGCGCCGAAATCGGCGATGCCGTGGCGCGCCAGGAAGCACTCGGCCTGGACGTGCTGGTACACGGCGAGGCCGAGCGCAACGACATGGTGGAGTACTTCGGCGAGCAGCTTGACGGCTATGCCTTCACCCGCAACGGCTGGGTGCAGTCCTACGGTTCGCGCTGCGTGAAACCGCCGGTGCTGTTCGGCGATGTGGCAAGGCCGCGCGCCATGACGGTGGCGTGGACGGCGCATGCGCAAAGCCTGTCCGAAAAACCCGTCAAGGGCATGCTGACCGGTCCGATCACGATGCTGCAATGGTCGTTTGTACGGGACGACCAGCCACGCGCGCTGACGGCGCTGCAGATCGCGCTGGCGATCCGGGCCGAGGTGGCCGACCTGCAGGAGGCCGGGATCGGCATCATCCAGATCGACGAGCCGGCGCTGCGCGAAGGACTGCCGCTGCGGCGCGCGCGCTGGAATGAGTATCTGGACTGGGCCACGCGGGCGTTCCGGGTGGCGGCCGGCTCGGCCCATGATGCGACCCAGATCCATACCCATATGTGCTACGCGGAGTTCAACGATATCCTGCCGCAGATCGCGGCGCTCGATGCCGATGTGATCACGATCGAGACCAGCCGTTCGGACATGGAACTGCTCGATGGCTTTGGCAAGTTCAGTTATCCCAACGAGATCGGGCCCGGGGTGTATGACATCCATTCCCCGCGGGTGCCGACCACCGACGATATTGAAAGGCTGCTGCGCAAGGCGGCGCTGGTGATACCGGCGCAGCACCTGTGGGTGAATCCGGACTGCGGCCTGAAGACGCGCGGCTGGGCCGAGACCGAACAGGCCTTGTCGAACATGGTGGCGGCAGCGAAACGGCTGCGCCAGGCCGCCTGATAAAGGCCGGAGCCGTAGTGCAAGCGCAACCCTCTATCTTACTTAACGTCATTCCCGCGAAGGCGGGAAGCTATAGCGCTTGGTCGGATTCGCGGTGCAAGCCTTCAGCGACTTGGCTCGACTGTGCTATCGGTTCCCGCCTGCGCGGGAATGACGGTCCTGGGGCTGCGATTCGAACAGCTATTCTCGGCTGGCAGCGTTGATAAACGATATAGCTCGTTTAGCAAACGGCTTGCCACCCATTCCACATGCATACCAGAAACCCCTATTGCCATAGCGCTCATTGCCCCGAGGAACATTCGGGACAACCCTCCCCCTCCCGCAATTTTCACAGTAGAATGCACGAGCCTGCGCCACTTTGGGCGATGTTAGCCCATATCTCACGACTCGTTTATGCTCAAAAGCCCGTCCCAATTACCCATCGAAATCAAGATCTCCACGGTCGTCGCGATCTCCACGATCCTGTACTCCTCCGACCCGCTGGCGATCGATGCTGCACTCAAGCAGATGACCGGAGGCGTGTCGGACTTCTTTGAGGACGAATTCGCCGTGATCGATATCGGCGCCATCGCCGACAGCGCCCACCGCATCGAGTGGGACAAGCTGGTCGACCTGCTCAAGAAATACCGTCTGAACGCGGTCGCCGTACGCGGCGCCCCAAGCCAGGTGCACGAGGCGATCCGCTCCTTCGGCCTGTCGCTCGACGAAGCCAACAGCGGCGTGCGCCCGCGCGACGAGGCCGAGACGCCCGCAGCGGCCGTGGTAGCTGCTCCCGCGCCTGCTCCCGCCGCACCCGCTCCAGCACCCGCGCCGGCGCCGGTCACCGCCATGGTGGTCCCGGGCACCATGATCATCGACACCCCGGTCCGCGCCGGCCAGCGCATCTACGCGCGCGGCTGCGACCTGATCGTCACGGCGGCCGTCAACAATGGCGCGGAGATCATCGCCGACGGCTCCATCCATGTGTATTCGGCCTTGCACGGACGTGCGCTGGCCGGCGCGTCGGGCAATGCCGATGCGCGCATTTTCGCGCTGTCCATGCAGCCCGAACTGGTATCGATCGCCGGCGTGTACCGCACCTTCGACGACGGCTTCCCGCCGGCGCAGGCACGCCAGCCGGCACAAATCCGCTTGGTCGGCGACCGGCTCGATATACTATCGCTCAGTCCGGCATCCCGCGCCTAGTACCCATCCCGACCAGATACGAATAAAGGACACATCACGTGGCACGAATTATTGTTGTTACCTCCGGCAAAGGCGGCGTCGGCAAGACGACCTCCAGCGCCAGCTTCTCCACCGGCCTGGCTACGCGCGGCCACAAGACCGCCGTTCTCGACTTCGACGTGGGCCTGCGTAACCTCGACCTGATCATGGGTTGCGAGCGGCGCGTGGTGTATGACCTGATCAACGTCATCAACGGCGAAGCGAGCCTGAACCAGGCCCTGATCAAGGACAAGCACTGCGACAACCTGTTCATCCTGCCGGCCTCGCAGACGCGCGACAAGGATGCCTTGTCCGAAGAAGGCGTGGAGCGCGTGCTGCATGACCTGATCAACATGGGTTTCGAGTACATCATCTGCGATTCGCCGGCCGGTATCGAGCATGGCGCGCTGATGGCACTGACCTTCGCCGACGAAGCGATCATCGTGACCAATCCGGAAGTGTCGTCGGTACGCGATTCGGACCGCATCCTCGGCATCATCCAGGCCAAGTCGCGGCGCGCCCAGACCGGCGCCGAGCCGGTCAAGGAACACCTCCTGATCACGCGTTATTCGCCAAAGCGGGTCGAGAACGACGAAATGCTGTCCTACCAGGACGTGCAGGAAATCCTGCGCATCCCGCTGATCGGCATCATTCCGGAATCGGAGTCGGTGCTGCACGCCTCGAACCAGGGCAATCCGGCCATTCATTTCAAGGGGACCGACGTGGCCGAAGCCTACGAAGACGTGATTTCACGCTTCCTGGGCCAGGACGTGCCGCTGCGTTTTACCAGCTATGAAAAACCGGGACTGCTGCAGCGCATTTTTGGAGCGAAGTGACATGGCCCTGCTCTCCTTCCTGTTTCCCTCCAAGCCGAAGAGCGCCAGCGCGGCCAAGGAACGCCTGCAGATCATCATCGCACGCGAACGCGGCCACCGCACCGGGCCGGACTTCCTGCCGGCGCTGCACCGCGAACTGATCGAAGTGATCTCGAAGTACACCAAGGTCAATGCCGACGACATCAAGCTGTCGCTGGACCGCCAGGGCAACCTGGAAGTGCTCGAAGTGAACGTGGTGCTGCCGGACGCCTGAGGCCCGGCCGCTACCCATTGCCTAGGACGGCCGCACCGCCGTCAACTCCTGCGCCACCCGCGCGCAGGCTTCCACATGCTCGTAGCCGAGCTTGCGAAACACCGTGAAGCCGATCGCCGCCGAGGCGATCTGGCCGGCGATCGGCACGAAGCGCGATGCCGACTTGGCGAACATCTTCAGGCCGGTGCGCTTGAACAGCTGGATGATCAGCTCGCGCGTGACGTATTTCCCCACCATCATTCCACCCATCCCGACCGCGATCTCGTAGGCCAGCAGCTTGTGCTTGGGCTGGAGCCGGTCGACCTGCTCGGGTGTCAGTCCGAATTGTTTGTTGACGTCGTCCACCAGCATCTTGAACAGCGACAGGTCGGACAGTACATCCACGCCCGGGAGCGGCACGGCCGAGACCCCGGCGGAAATCGCCGCGCGCTTGCGCACCAGGCGCCGGCAGCGCTCGCGCACCTGCTCGATCTCTTTACCGCTGGCAGGAATCAAGTCCCAGTCGACAGGAACCGCAGTAGCTTTACTCAGCATAAATTTCCTCGCAGACTCAAAATGTCGATTGAAATCGGTGTTTTTAAAGTGTAACGTGTAATCAGCGGAAAGCTCAGTGCGGTAGAACACGTAGTTGCCTAACGTAAATTATTGTGTGCCTTTTTAGTGTTATTTTGTAAAAGTCTGTTATATTCAAAGTAACTATCCGGTAGTATTCGTAGGAGCCCTCCTACAAAACACGCTTTTACGTTCACCACGCCATCATGAGAATCGCCGTCCTCGACAATGACCGCAGCCAGGCCGACCTGATTTGCCAGGTCTTGAGCTCCGCTGGACACGTCTGCCAATCCTTCGACAACGCGAAGGAGTTTCTGGGCCAGCTGCGTAAAGACAACTATGACATGTTGATCCTGGACTGGCAGGTTTCCGACCTCAGCGGCGCCGAAGTGCTGCGCCGCGCCAAGGAAAAGATGCCGGCGAACACGCCGATCATGTTCCTCACCAGCAGTTCCGCGGAAGACGACATCGTCGCCGGCGTGAGCGCGGGCGCGGACGATTACATGATCAAACCACTGCGGCGCGGCGAGATGGTGGCGCGGGTCCAGGCGCTGCTGCGGCGCGCCTACCCGGCGCAAAATGGCGCGGAACAGCTCCAGTTCGGCCCGTATATCTTCGAAACCCGCCCAGGCCGATTGCTGATGGATGGCAACGTCATCGAAGTGACCCACAAAGAGTTCTACCTCGCACTGTTGTTTTTTCGCAATATCGGCCGGCCTTTGTCCCGGGCCTATATTCATGAGGCGGTATGGATCCGCGAGACGGCCGTGCCGTCGCGCACCATGGATACCCATGTATCGCGGGTCAGGAACAAATTGCAGTTGAAGCCGGAAAATGGATTTCGGCTGGTGCCGGTGTATAGCTATGGGTACCGGCTGGAGAAGCTGGGGGCTTGAGGGTGGCCCCTCAACACCGTCATTCCCTGCGCCGTGAAATGTCGCAAGACGCTCAACTCTTTGTGGCCATCAGTCTAAACGCCGTCGTTCCCGCGCAGGCGGGAACCTATAGCAACTAGTGGGACTTGTGGTGCATGCATTAGGTAACATTCACCGACTGTGCTATGGGTTCCCGCCTCCGCGGGAATGACCTGAATGTAATTGAGCGGGTTCCTCCAACTGCCGCGATTCCAGCCCTTTATGCAGCGCTGCCTCAGCCTGTCCCACTCCCCCCGCTGTTTCCATACCGCACCAAAATAGTCCTTATACCTGAAGCCCTTGACACATCACGGTATAATGACGGCACCCATCCGTACAATGATCATCCATGCAACTGCTCGCCGTCGGCCTGAATCACACCACCGCACCGGTCTCGCTTCGCGAGCAGCTGGCGCTGGCGCCTGACCAGCTCGGCCAGGCAGTCCAGGCGGCGCGTGGCTGGTTTGCCCGCATCGACGCGCGCGGCAGCGATGAAGCAGCGATCCTCTCGACCTGCAACCGCACCGAAATGTACGCGGCCAGCCACGTGGCCAATCCGCTCGACGCCAGTGCCCACTTCCTGGCCGATTATCACAAGCTCAATTTCGCCGAACTGCGCCCCCACCTGTACATGCTGCCGCACGACGCGGCCGTGCGCCATGCCTTCCGCGTCGCCTCCGGGCTCGACTCGATGGTGCTGGGCGAGCCGCAGATCCTGGGTCAGATGAAAGACGCCGCGCGCCTGGCCGACGAAGCCGGGGGCCTGGGCACCTATCTGCACCAGCTGTTCCAGCGCAGCTTCTCGGTCGCCAAGGAAGTGCGCAGCACCACCGAAATCGGCGCCCACAGCGTCTCCATGGCCGCCGCTGCGGTGCGCCTGTCGCAGCGCATCTTCGACAAGATCGCCGACCAGAACGTGCTGTTCATCGGTGCCGGCGAAATGATCGAGCTGTGCGCCACCCACTTCGCGGCGCAGAACCCGAAAAGCATCACCATCGCCAACCGCACCATGGAGCGCGGCGAGGCTCTGGCCCACCGCTTCAGCGGCAAGGCGATCCGCCTGGCCTCCCTGCCCGATCAGCTGGCGCAGTTCGACATCGTCATCTCGTGCACCGCCTCCACCTTGCCCCTGATCGGCCTGGGCCTGGTCGAACGCGCCATCAAGGCGCGCCGCCACAAGCCCATGTTCATGGTCGACCTGGCCGTGCCGCGCGATATCGAACCCGAAGTCGCGCGCCTCGACGACGTCTTCCTGTACACCGTGGACGACCTGGGACAGGTGGTCCAGACCGGCCTCGAAAGCCGCCAGGCCGCCGTGGCCCAGGCCGAAGCCATCATCGAAACGCGCGTCAAGTCCTTCATGCACTGGATCGACGACCGGGCCATGGTCCCTGTGATCCAGGACCTGCAGGAAAACAGCGAAGCGATGCGCCTGTTCGAACTCGAACGCGCGAAAAAAATGCTGGCGCGCGGCGAAGACATCGATGCCGTGCTCGATGCCCTGTCCAAGGGCCTGACCGCCAAGTTCCTGCATGGCCCGCAGCAGGCGCTGCACCGCGCCCAGGGCGATGAACGCGCCCGCCTCGCCACCCTGCTGCCCCAGTTGTTCCGCGGCCGCCGTTAGCGGCCCTGCGTCATCTCCGCGCCGCCCCGTTGCGGCCGCGCGCGCTGTGCCTACCTCCCTTTTCAGCACCACCATTTTCTCTCCGGGTATCCTATGAAACCATCCATGCTGGCCAAGCTGGACCAACTGGCCAACCGACTCGTCGAACTCGACGAACTGCTCATGCACGAAGGCGCGACCTCGAACATGGACAGCTACCGCAAGATGACGCGCGAGCACGCCGAAATCGGCCCGCTGGTGGCCCTCTACAAGGACTTCCAGCGCGCCCAGAACGACATCGCCGAAGCCCAGGAGATGCTGTCGGACCCGGACATGAAGGAATTCGCGCAGGAAGAAATCGAAGCCGCCAAGGGCCGCGTCGCCGGCCTCGAGATGGATCTGCAAAAAATGCTGCTGCCGAAGGACGTCAACGACGAGCGTAATATCTTCCTGGAGATCCGCGCCGGCACCGGCGGCGACGAGTCGGCCCTGTTCGCGGGCGACCTGCTGCGCATGTACACGCGCTACGCCGAACGCAATCGCTGGCAGGTGGAGATGGTGTCGGAGTCGGCCTCTGACCTGGGCGGCTACCGCGAAGTCATCGTGCGCCTGATCGGCAATGGCGTTTACTCCAAGCTCAAGTTCGAGTCGGGCGGCCACCGCGTGCAGCGCGTCCCGGCCACCGAAACCCAGGGCCGTATCCATACCTCGGCCTGCACCGTTGCGGTCATGCCGGAAGCGGACGAAGTCGAAGACGTCAACATCAATCCGGCGGACCTGCGCATCGACACCTTCCGCGCATCGGGCGCCGGTGGACAGCACATCAACAAGACCGATTCGGCGGTGCGCCTGACCCACCTGCCGACCGGGATCGTGGTGGAATGCCAGGACGATCGCAGCCAGCACAAGAACAAGGCCTCGGCCCTGAAAGTGCTGGCCGCGCGCATCAAGGACGTGCAGCTGCGCGAACAGCAGTCGAAGGAAGCGGCCACCCGTAAGAGCCTGATCGGTTCGGGCGACCGCAGCGAGCGTATCCGCACCTACAACTTCCCGCAGGGGCGCATGACAGACCACCGCATCAACCTGACCCTGTACAAGCTCGATTTCATCATGGACGGCGACCTGACCGAACTGACCAATGCGCTGGCCTCCGAGCACCAGGCTGAACTGCTGGCGGCACTGGGCGACTGAGGGCTGCCGGACAAGTTAAGTCAACGATAAGACTTGCGCGCGCCGTCCACGCTACACTAGCGTGCCGGCGCCACAGCCGGCCCCCATAAAACCAACAATGGACGCCACGATGCCCCAGAACCGTACCCTCCTCCTGATCATCGGAATGACCTGCTTCGCCATGCTCGGCGTGGCCCTGTACCTCCAGCACGTCAAGGAGATGATGCCCTGCGCACTGTGCGTGATCCAGCGCTACGCGATTCTCGTCACCGGCATCTTCGCCCTGATTGCCGCCTCCGCCAAAAAAACCAAAATCTGGACCGGCCTGGCGCTGTTGTCCGCCCTGGGCGGCGTCGCCACCATCGCCAAGCACCTGTACGTGCTGGCCCATCCCGGCTTCTCGTGCGGGATCGACCCGACCGAAACCTTACTCAACAAGATCCCCACATCGACCATGATGCCCTGGCTGTTCAAGGCCGAAGGCTTGTGCGAAGATGCGCGCGACCTGGTGCTGGGCCTGTCGATTCCCCAGTGGTCGGCGGTCGGCTTCGCGCTCGTCACAGTTGGTTTGGTGATCGCCCTGGTGCGCCGCCGCTGATGCTGTTGGCCGGACAAACCATCGCCCAGCTGCAGGCCGGCCTGCCGCTCGACCCGCTGGAAAACCGCATCCTGCTGTGCCATGCATTGGGACTCACGCGCGTGGGCCTGATCACGCAGTCCCACCGTGTTGTGAACGAGGCGGAAAGTGCGGCGCTGGCCGCGCTGGTGGCACGCCGCCAGGCTGGCGAACCGATTGCCTACATCGTCGGCAAGCGCGAATTTTTCGGCCTCGATTTCAAGGTCAGCGATGCGGTACTGATTCCCCGCCCCGATACCGAACTGCTGGTCGAACTGGCGCTGGAACGCTTGCCGCCACAGGGCAAGGTGCTCGACATGGGCACCGGCAGCGGCGCCATTGCGGTGGCCTTGGCGCACACCCGGCCGGATGCCAAGGTGACAGCGCTGGATGTGAGCGCGGCGGCCCTGGCGGTCGCGCGTGACAACGCCATGGCCAATGGCGCCGCCGTGCGCTTCCTTCAGAGCGACTGGTACGGCGCGGTGGCGGGCGAACAGTTCGACCTGATCGTCTCGAACCCGCCGTATATCGCCGATGGCGACGTCCATCTCTCGCAAGGCGATCTGCGTTTCGAGCCGGTCGGTGCGCTGACCGACCACGCCGATGGCCTGTCGGCGCTGCGGATCATCGTCGGGGGTGCGCCGGACCATCTGGCCAAGGGCGGCTGGCTGCTGATGGAGCACGGCTACGACCAGGCCGCAGCGGTCAGGGCATTGCTTGCCGATGCCGGGTATTCGGATGCACAAAGCTGGCACGACCTGGCCGGCATTGAAAGAGTGAGCGGCGGCCGCTCGTAGGTTGGGCACTGTCGTGCCCACCACGCATAATTCGCGACGGCTCCGGTCGGCACGGGTGCCGACCCTACGGTGCATCGCCGCCCTGCCCCCTTTGCTAAAATGACCAGATGCGCCTCCTGTTCGCCCTCTGCGTCTTCCTGTTCGCGCCGCTTGCGGCGGGCGTTGCCGCTGCGCCTGTCCTTGTGTCCGCGCTGTCGCCCGATCAGCAGGTCCGCCAGCTGTTCGACACCGACTGGCAATGGCGCCTGCAAAGCCAGCCCGAATACGCGACTTCCCTGGGCGACTACCGTTTCGATGCCTTCCTGTCCGACACCTCCCTCGCCGCCAGCCGCAACGCCAATGCCCATCACCGCAAGATGCTGGACCAGGCCAGACTGATCGAACGCGACAAACTGAGCGGCCAGCAGCAGCTCTCCTACGACCTCTTCATTTACGACAAGGAACTGCAGCTGCGCGCGGCCGCCGTCTATCCTTACCGGGTCCAGCCCATCACCGCCTACGCCGGCATCCACGTCAGCCTGCCGCAACTGGTGGCGCAGATGCCTTTTGCCACCGAGCTCGACTACCGTAACTACATCGCCCGCCTGGAAGCCCTGCCGGCCCACACCGCCGGCCTGATCGAGCAGCTGCGCGAAGGCATGCGCAGTGGCTGGGTGGTCCCCAAGGTGGCCGTGCGCGCGGTCCCGTCCATGCTCAGGCAGCTGCGCGAAAACGCCGCCACGGGTGCGCTGTCCCAGCCCTTCCGCCAGATCCCGGCCACCATCGACAAGCCGGTGCGCGACGCGCTGGCCCTGGCCGGACCCGCGGCGCTGCGCACCAGGGCCATGCCGGCGCTGCAGGAGCTGGAAGACTTCATGCGTCTCGAATACCTGCCGGCGGCGCGCGACAGCATCGCCGCCAGCGCCCTGCCCGGCGGGCTGGACTACTACGCGCTGCAGGTGGCAAAGCACACCAGCACCAGCATGTCCCCGGCCGAGGTGCATGCACTGGGCCTGAAGGAAGTCGCGCGCATCAAGGGAGAAATGAGCGCGGCCGTGGCGCGCACGGGGTTCAACGGCAGCTTCGCCCAGTTCATTGTGTTCGCCAACAGCGATCCGCGCCTGTTCTACAGCAGCCCGGAGCAGATGCTGGCGCGCTACCGGCGCATCATCGCGCGCGCCGGCGCCGCCTTGCCGCGCCTGTTCCTGAGCGTGCCGACGCAGGAACTCCTGGTCAAGCCGGCCTCCGGCCTGAACACGGACAGCCAGGGCGTGGCCTTTTACGAAGCGGGAACCGCCGACCGTCCCGCCGCCTTCGTGGTCAACACCGCGCGCCTGGACACGCGTCCGATGTGGGAAATGGAGACCCTGGCCCTGCATGAGGCGCTGCCCGGCCACCACCTGCAGGTCTCGCGCGCAGCCGACATCGCGGACTTGCCGCTCTTCCGCCGCCATGGCTGGAACGTGGCCTTCGGCGAGGGCTGGGCGCTGTATGCGGAAACGCTGGGAACGGAACTGGGCTTTTTCAAGGATGCCTTCTCGGCCTTTGGACACCTGAATGCGGAGCTGTTCCGGGCGACGCGCCTGGTGGTCGATACCGGCATTCATTCGCAAGGCTGGACGCGCCAGCAAGCCATCGACTACATGAACGCGAACACCGCCAACGCGCCCTCGGACAACGAGGTCGAAGTCGACCGCTACATCGCCTGGCCGGGACAGGCGCTGGGCTACAAGGTGGGGCAGCTGAAGATCCGCGCGCTGCGCGAGAAAGCCCAGGCGGCGCTGGGCGAGAAGTTCGACGTGCGCCGCTTCCATGGCGCGGTGCTCGACAACGGAGCGCTGCCGCTGGCGATCCTCGAGCAGCAGGTCGACCAGTGGATCGCGCTCACCAGGAAAGCGGGCGAACGCACGGCGGCACAAAACTGAGCGGGGTGGTGTGCGACAGGCGATAATGCTTGATTCCCTGCTACCCGCAGGGGCATTGAAGCGCCTCAGGCGCGCTTGCCGAATTTCGGTTAATCTCGCTGCAATTACCAAATTGGCAGTACGAGAAAACTGGCAGTACTAGAAAGGAAACACCCCGTGTCGAACCAACTGACCCGCCGCCTGGCACTGCTCGACGACGATGAATACCGCGCCCTGCTCGGACAGGGCTTGCGCGGCATCGAACGCGAAACCCTGCGCGTGGACCGTACCGGCCACCTGGCGCGCACCCCGCATCCCGAGGCACTCGGTTCGGCACTGACGCATCCGCAGATCACCACCGACTACGCCGAAGCCCTGCTCGAATTCATCACCCCGGCCGAACACGATATCGGCCTGACCCTGCACAAGCTCGACGCCATCCACCGCTTCGCCTACACCAAACTGGGCGACGAGATGCTGTGGAGCGAGTCGATGCCCTGCGAGCTGCCGGGCGAAGAAGACATCGAGATCGCCTGGTACGGCAAATCCAACATCGGCATGCTCAAACACGTCTACCGGCGCGGCCTGGCGCTGCGCTACGGTAAAGCCATGCAGTGCATCGCCGGCATCCACTACAACTACTCGCTGTCAGAGAACCTGTGGAACCTGCTGATGACCAGCGAAGGCATTCCGGAAGAACGGCGCAGCGCCCTGCGCGACTTCCAGTCCGAAAGCTACATCGCCCTGATCCGCAACTTCCGCCGCTACAGCTGGCTGCTGATGTACCTGTTCGGCGCCTCGCCGGCCCTGTCCAAGGGCTTCCTGCGCGGACGCGAGCACCAGCTCGAGACGCTCTCCGAGGACACGCTGTACCTGCCTTACGCCACCAGCCTGCGCATGAGCGACCTGGGTTACCAGAACGACGCCCAGTCCGGCCTGACCCCGCACGAAAATTCGCTGGAAAGCTACGTCACCACCCTGATGGACGCGGTCAACCGCCCCTACAAGCCTTATGAGGCACTCGGTACCCACCGCGACGGCGAATGGACCCAGCTCTCGACCAACGTGCTGCAGATCGAGAACGAATACTATTCGACCATCCGGCCCAAGCGCGTGATCAAGACCGGCGAGCGCCCGGTGCAGGCGCTGTGCAAACGCGGCGTGCAGTATATCGAGGTGCGCTGCCTGGACGTCGACCCGTTCGAGGCGATCGGCATCAGCGTCGAAACCGGACGTTTCCTCGACGCCTTCCTGCTGTTCTGCGCGCTCGACGAGAGCCCGCTGATCAACCACATGGAAAGCCAGATCCACGCGCGCAATTTCGCGCGCACCGTCAAGGAAGGCCGTCGTCCCGGACTGACCCTGACCCGCCATGGCGAAGAAGTCGCGCTGCAGGACTGGGCCAATGAACTGATCGAGAAGATCCGCCCGGTGGCCGCCCTGCTCGACGAGCAGCACAGTGAGCAGTACAACCAGAGCGGCGTGCACGCCGCCACGCTCGCGGCGCAGCAGGCCAAGATCGCCAATCCTGCGCTCACGCCGTCGGCCCGCGTGCTCGATGAGATCCGCGCGATCGGCTCGGCCGCCGCCTTCGGCCTGCGCCAGAGCGAGCTGCACGCCGCCTACTTCCGCGACAGCCCCCTGATGCCCTCCGAAGAAGCGATGTTCGCCGAGATGGCGGCCGCCTCGCTGGCCGAGCAGGCCATCATCGAACAGACCCAGACCGGCAGCTTCGACGACTTCGTCGCCGCCTACAACAGCAGCAAACTTTGTTGTGATTGATGGTGCTGTGATTAATGGTGCTGTGACTGAAGGCCCAGGCCAGCAAGGAAGCCGTGCTCACTTTTTATAACGAACACCACGCCCAGCACCGCGGCCGCCACGAGATGTTCCGTGGCGAGCTGGTGCCCTGCTTTGAAAAACCGGAGCGCGCCGACATGGTGCTGGCCGAGTTCGAGCGGCGCGGCCTGGGCCAGGTCGTCACGCCGCACGGCGTCTCGCTGGTCTCGCTCGAACGCATCCACACCCCGCGCTACCTGCACTTCCTGCGCAGCGCCTGGAGCGAATGGGTGGCGCTGGACGAGGCCAACGCCGGCAAGGACGCCTTCCCTTCGGTATGGCCGATCCGGGGCATGCGCAGCGATATCGAACCGGATAACTTCGCCGCGCGCATGGGCCTGTACTCGATGGACAGCGGCACCCCGCTCACGGCCGGCACCTGGATCGCCGCCAAGACCGGGGCCGACTGCGCGGTCAACGCGGCGCACGCGCTGCGCCTGGGCGAACGCGGCACCTTCGCCCTCACGCGCCCGCCCGGCCACCACGCCGGTCCCGATTTCTTCGGCGGCTACTGCTTCCTGAACAACGCCGCGCTGGCGGCCCAGCACCTGCTCGACGACGGCCTGAAAAAAGTCGCCATCCTCGACATCGACTACCACCACGGCAACGGCACCCAGAGCATTTTCTACAAGCGCAGCGACGTGCTGTTCGTCTCCATCCACGCCGATCCGCGCAGCGAATATCCCTTCTACCTGGGCCACGCCGACGAGACCGGCGAGGGCGCCGGCACCGGCTACAACATGAACGTGCCGCTGCCGCACGGCGCCACGCCGTCGCAGTGGTTCGCCGCGCTGGAAACGGCCTGCATCAAGCTGGGCGCGTTTGCGCCCGAGGCGCTGGTGGTGTCGCTGGGCGTGGATACCTTCGCCGGTGACCCGCTCTCGCGCTTCGCGCTGCAAAGCGGCGACTTTTTACGCGTCGGCGAGCGCATCGGCCACCTCGGCCTGCCCACCGCCTTTGTGTTCGAAGGCGGCTACGCGGTGGGCGAGATCGGCATCAACGTCGTCAACGTACTCGAAGGTTTCGAAACCGCTGCCTAGACCCCGCAGCCCAGACCATAAGGACCGCCATGTCGCGCTATCAGCTTGCCCAACTCAACGTCGCCAGGATTAAAGGCCCGATGGATTCGCCCATCATGGCGGAGTTTGTCGCCAACCTGGACCGGGTCAACGCCCTGGCCGAGCAGTCGCCGGGCTATGCCTGGCGCCTCAAGACCGACGAAGGCAATGCGACTTCGGTGAGCAGTCCGCTGGGTGACGATGTGATCGTCAACATGTCGGTGTGGGAGGATGTGGCGGCGCTCAATCACTACGTCTACAAGACGGCCCACGTCGAAATCATGAAGCGCCGCAAGGAGTGGTTCGAGACCATCCGCGAAGCCTATGTGGTGCTGTGGTGGGTGCCGCGCGGGCAGTACCCGACTGTACTCGACGCCGTGGAGCGCCTGGAGCACCTGCGCCAGCATGGTCCGAGCGAGCGCGCGTTTACCTTCCGCCAGGCGTTTGCGGCGCCCGACGCAGCGCTCGATGCGCCGGCGCCGTTCTTCGGCGACGTCTGCCCGGCTTGACGAGGATCCACGCATGATCGAATGGCAGTGGCGCAGCTTTGCCGAGCTTACCGGCGCGGAAGTGTACGAGATCATGGCGCGGCGCCAGGATGTGTTCATCCTGGAGCAGACCTGTTTTTATCCGGATGCCGACGACCTGGACCAGGGCGCCCACCATTTACTGGGCTGGCGCCTGGTTAATGGCGAACGCAGGCTGGCCGCTTACCTGCGCTGCCTGGCGCCAGGGGCGAAGTATGTCGAGATGTCGCTGGGGCGGGTGTTGACCACGCAGGCGGCGCGCGGGGGCGGCGTGGGGCGCCAGTTGCTTGAGCAGGGCATCGCGCATGCGGAGCATCAGCATCCGGGCCACCGGATCCGCATCGGCGCGCAGGCACACCTGGAAGCGTTTTATAAGAGCTTTGGATTTGTGACCATCTCCGATCCTTATGACGAGGATGGGATCATGCATATCGATATGCTCAAGTGAGGGCCGCAGCGACACTTCGTATCATGCGAGTCTTCACGTGACCAAGCTGGTGCAAGCCAAGAAGGCGCAGCGCGGCGCAGCGCTGCTGGCAATCGTCCTTGCCGCCCCTCTCCTTCTGTCCGGCTGTCAGCGCGGCTCCGACAGCAGCACAAGGCCCAGAACGGCGTCACTATCGGCGCGACTGCAGCCATTGTTCGAACAAACCCGCACCGTGTGCCTCGGCCGCTTTGTGATGCAGATACCGAACAGCGCGACCGTGGTCTACGGTCCGGCTGAAGCGGACACGCCGATTGAATTTGCCGCCGGTCAGGCCGACCGGCTGGGCGAACGCCTGGCCGCAAGGGTGGCGCAAGTGGAGCAGGAACGCAAATTCATGCAGGAAGGTGACTTGGGTCGCCTGCCGCTGTTTGGTAAAGTGGTCGACGGGGCAGTCCCTGGTCAAAAAGTCGTCTACGGCTCCAAGGATCAGCTTGGCTACACCATCCATTCCTTCGTACCCCTCGGTGCGGACCTGTTCGTCCAGCATCTTGACACGGTCCTGCCCGACGAGAATCGCATCGCCACCATGAACCGGATCGCCGGCGCCCTGCGTCCGCGTGCTGACGCCGACATTCCGGGCGAAGCGGGGAGCTGCATTGAAGGCGGCTTTGTGCCCCTTGATCAAACCTACGAACGCGTGACCATCGGCGTGCGCTTCAAGGAATTTGCCGACGTACACCTGTCGGTCGAGGTGCACAAGAACGGCGAGCGATTGCAGCAGCACGCCGATCTGGACAGCCTGCGCAACCAGGCGCGCAAGCAGGCCGAGTCGAGCGGCGTGGGTGCAGTGTTTTCCAGCATTAAGGTGTTGCGCAGGCAGGAGCGCCAGGTCGGCAACTGGCAAGGCCTCGAGATCATTACCAGGAACCCTGCCTACAAGGATGACACGGAAAACCATGAGTTGCGCTACCTGAGCGCAGGCGCCGTCAACGATGCCTTGCAGCCGCGCCTGGACGTGCGGCTCGACACGGGTCTGAAGAATAATCGCCGGGCACGGGCCCGGCCAAGCTTGAGCGACGAGGAAACGATGGCCTTGTGGGACAAGCTGCTGGGCACGATCCGGGTGCGCCAAGAGTAGTTGGGCGCCGTCCTCAGGAGGTGTGCATAACTGTCCGCATCCGAACACCCTGCCTTGTCCGCATCCGGACACTGCAACGCATCCTGACGCCCGGCAGGGCTTGAATCCAGGTGGCACGGCGCTTGCATTAACCACGGCATGGACCGACCCACCCACCTCCCCGCCAATGGCGCCGCCATGGACCAACCTGCGCCGCGCCGCCATGGCAAGCGTATCGCCTTGGCGGGCGCCGCCACCATCATCGTCATCGCGCTCGCTGCCGCCCTCTGGAAAGCCATCCCCCGCGGCCTGCATGTGCCCGCGGCCGACGTCCGCATCGCCACCGTGGAAAAAGGCGTCTTCCGCGACGATATCGTGGTGCGCGCACTGGCCGAACCACTCAACTCCGTGATCCTCGATTCGGTCGAATCGGGCCGGGTCGAGGAAGTGCTGGCACGCGACGGCGCCCTGGTCACCAAGGGTCAGTTGCTGTTTCGCCTGTCGAATCCACAGCGCCACCTGGAACTGCTCGCGCGCCAGGCAGAACACGCGCAGCAGATCTCCAACGTGTCGAACCTGCGCGTATCGCAGGAGGCGAGCCACACCGATCACCGGCGCCGCCTGTCCGACCTGGAGTTCGCGCTGGCGCAGGCCGAAAAACAGCACGCGCGCAGCGCCAGGCTGGCGGCCCAGGGCTTCATCTCCAGCGTGGCGCTGGAAGAATCCCAGGACCGCCTGGAGCAGCAGCGCCGCGCGCTGGATCTGCAGCGTGAGAGCAGCGACACCGAAATGAAGGTCAAGCAGGACGCCCTCAGGCAGCTCGACTTCGCCACCCGCGAACTGCGCGCCGGCCTGGCCCTGGTCGGCGCGACCGTGGACGCGCTGGCGGTACGCGCACCGGCCGACGGCATGCTGACCGGCTTTCGCCTGCAGGTGGGCGAGACGGTCAAGACCGACCAGCACATCGGGCGTATCGACGACCCGAACCGCTTCAAGCTGGCGGCCCAGGTGGACGAGTTCTATATCAACCGGGTCGGGGTGGGACGCACGGGCAGCGTACGCCAGGGCGAGACGGTGTTTCCGGTGCGGGTCAGCACGGTCTACCCGCAGATCAAGGAGGGACGCTTTACGGTGGAGCTGGTGTTCACGGGCGGTCAGCCGCCCGTGCTCAGTCCCGGCCAGAGCCTCGATGCCCAGGTCACTCTGGGCGAGCCGGCGCAGGCGCTGCTGCTGCCCAATGGCGCTTTCGTCAACGACAGCGGCGGCGCCTGGGTGTTTGTGCTGGACGGGGACAGAGGCGCGCTGCGGCGCACGGTGCGCATCGGGCGCCGCAGCAACAGCCAGATCGAGGTGCTGGACGGCCTGGCGCCGGGGGAACGCGTGATCGTCTCCGGTTACACTGGCTTCGGCAAAGCCGAGCGTCTCGAATTGACCAGGTAAGCCAAGGGGGAATACAGATGCAGTTGCGTGATTTTCGGATTGGCTGGCGTTTGCTGTTGAAGGAGCCGGCCTATTCGGCGGTGGTGACGGCCGCGCTGGCGCTGGCATTCGCTGCGTGCTTTCTGTTACTCGGCTATGTGCATTACTGCTTCAGCTATGACCGCGACATCCCGCACAACGAGCAGGTGTATGTGATGCAGCACAAGGTGAACCTGATGGCGGCGCCGTCCTGGATCGAATTCATGCCTTTGCCGGTGCGCGCGGCGGCCCAGCGCAGCGGCATGACGGATGCGGTCAGCGCCGCGATTCCGCGCGAGGCGAGCTTCAGCACAGGAGCGCTTGCGCGCCGCGGCGAAGTTACCCTGGTCGATCCGGCCTTTGCCGCGATCTTCGGCCTGCAGGCCATCGAGGGCGACCTGGAAGCGGCCTTGCGCCGTCCGGATGCGCTGGCGCTGACCCAGTCCAGGGCGCAGGCGCTGTTCGGCCGCGCGGCCGGCGCGGTCGGCCGCGTGGTTCACCTCGACGGCCAGGCGTTCCGGGTGGCGGCGCTGCTACGCGACCCGCCCGGCAATACCACCATGCCCTACAGCGTCCTGGCCGGCATCGGCAGTGCCCTGTGGCCCGAGCAGGAACGCGCCGCCGGCCTGCAGGCCTGGCAGGCGCTCGGGGGCAAGGTCTATGTGCGCCTCAAGCCAGGCGCCGATCCGCGCGCCCTGCAAGCGTTCCTGCAGGACGATTTCGACCGCTCCTCGTGGAGCACCATCGTCAGCGCCGACGAACGCAAGCGCATGGGCCACGTGGCCGAGGTACGCCTGCGCGCGGTAGCCGATGCCTACTTCGATACCGACGTGGCCAACGCGATGTTCAGCGGGCCGCGCGGCGACAAGCGGGTGGTGCTGGCGCTGGCAGGCGTGGCGCTGCTCATCGTTGGCCTGGCCGCCTCGAACTATGTCAACCTGGCGGCGGTGCGCACCATCGGCCGCGAACGCGAAATCGCGATGCGCAAAGTGCTGGGCGCCGCGGCGCCGCGCCTGGCGGCGCTGCTGATGGCCGAATCGCTGCTGGTGGCGCTGGCGGCCGGCGTGCTCGGCATCGTCCTGGCCTGGTTGCTCCTGCCGCTATTTTCCGACCTTGTGGGGCGGCGCCTGGAGGTCCTGGTCACGCCTCTGAGCGTGGGCGCGGCGCTGCTGCTGGCGCTTCTCATCGGCCTGCTCACCGGCGTGTATCCGGCCTGGATGGCGGTCCGGATGCCGGCCGTCGATGCCCTGGCCGGCCGCGCCGGCAGCGAAACGCGGCGCGGCCTGTGGCTGCGCCGTGCGCTCTCGGCACTGCAGTTCGGCGTCGCCATCGCCTTGTGCGGCGTGACCCTGGCCATTGGCTGGCAGACGGCCTACGCCATGCGCGGCGACCCCGGTTTCGATCCGGAACCGCTGGCGGTCGTGACCCTGCCGCACGGGAGCGCCCAGGCCGCGCAGACGGCCCTGCGCGACGCCCTGACGCGCATTGCCGGCGTTGACGGTGTGGCCGAAACCGACAGCGCGCTGGGGGCCGCGGGCGTCATCAGGAGCAGCGGCCAGATCAAGGACAGGCATGGGCGCGCGCTGGCCATCCGCCAGCCGCGCGTCAGCGCCAACTTCTTCCAGGTGGTCGGCGTGAAGGCGCTGTACGGGCGCCTGTTCGATCCGGCCATCGACAGCGCGGCCGCGCCGGCCTCGGTGGTGATCAACATGGCGGCGGTGCGCGCGCTGGGCTTCGACTCGCCCGAACAAGCCCTCGGCCAGCACGTCGATGCGGGGCGCTGGACCATCGTGGGTGTGGCGCCCGAGCTGCGGGACCAGAGCCTGCGCGAGCCGGCCGGTGCGCTGCTGTACCGGATCGACAACAGCTACCCGGCGCTGGCGCTGACGGTGAGGAGCGGCATGCCTCTGGCCCAGTTGTACGCCCAGGTGCAACCGCTGTGGCAGCGCAGCGTGCCGGACCGCCCGCTCGACCTGCGCAGCGCGCGCAGTTTTTACGCGGAGAGCTACGCCGAGGATCTGCGCCTGGCCAGCCTGCTGGGAGCGGCCAGTCTGATCGCGCTGGCGATCGCGGCCTTCGGCATGTACGTGCTGTCGGCCTATAGCGTGCAGCGGCGCAGCCGCGAGATCGTGCTGCGCAAACTGCACGGCGCTACGCGTGCGGCCATTGCGCGCCTGGTGGGACGGGAATTCGCCTTGCTGATTGGCGCCGGCGCGGCGCTGGGACTGCCGCTGGCGGCGCTGCTGTCGGAACGCTACCTGGCCGGTTTCGTGGAGCGGGCGCACATGGGCGCCTGGCCGCAACTCGGGGCCCTGGTGTTTGTGCTGGGAATCGGGATCATGGCGAGCCTGCGCCACACCCTGGCGGCGATGCGCAGCGCGCCGGCGTCCGCACTGCGTGCCTGAGGCGACGCAGCGCGGATGAGGGAGCTTACTTGACGGTCAGCAGTTCTATATCGAACACCAGGCCGGCGTTGGCCGGAATGCCGCTCGGCGGATTCGAGCCGTAAGCCAGGCTGGCGGGAATCAGGACGGTGCGCTTGCCGCCGACCTTCATGCCCAGGGTGCCCTGGTCGAAGCCGGTGATGACGCTGCCGGAGCCGACGGTGAAACCGAGCGGGGTCTTGCCGACGTTGCTGTCGAACTGGGAACCCTTGTTGGCGGTGGCGGTGGTGCTGTACAGATAGCCGGTGTAGGTGACGGTGACGGCTTTGCCCGCGGTCGCTTCGGCACCGGTGCCGACGGCCACGTCGATCTTGGTCAAGGCAGCCGGGTTGGCCACGACGTCTTGCGGCTTGGGCGCATCGGAACTGCCGCCGCAGGCGGTCAGGGCCATGGCGGCAACAAAAGCGGCAATCAGGGGAAGCTTGAAGTTCATGGCGTCTTTCTGGAAAGTAAATGTCACGAGAGTTTACCCAAGTCGGCCCGGCCTGACTATGGGCCAGTTGTATCCAGTTGTATGGAGGCGATGACTTTTGCTTACCGCCATCGCCCCGTCCCGCTAGATTTCGACCTGGGTACCGAGTTCGATCACCCGGTTGGTGGGGATCTGATAGTAGTCGGCGGCGCCGCGCGCATTGCGCGACATGGCCACGAACAGGTGCTCGCGCCACGGCGCCATGCCGCCGCCGGGCGCCGAAATAACGGTCTGGCGCGCGATGAAGAAAGATGTTTCCATCATTTCGAAAGCCAGTCCCTGCTCTTCGCACAAGGCCATGATGCCGGGAATGCTGGCCTCGTCCTTGAAGCCGTAGCTGACGTTGACCTGATAGCAATTGTGCCCCAGCGAAATCACCTTGGCCTGGTCGGCCGGCTTGACCCAGGGTTCCTCCAGGATGTGTACGGTCAGGAACACCACGCGCTCGTGCAGCACCTTGTTGTGCGACAGATTGTGCAGCAAGGCATGCGGCACGCCGTCACTTTCGCCGCGCAGGAAAATCGCGGTGCCGTAGACGCGCGAGGGCGGCGCCACGAACAGCGACTGCAGGAATTCCTCCAGCGGAATGGCGTGCTTCTGCAGATTCTCGAACACCAGCTGGCGGCCGCGTTTCCAGGTCATCATTCCGGTAAACAGGATCGCGCCCAGCAGCAGCGGGAACCAGCCGCCGTGGAACAGCTTGAGGGTGCTGGCCGAGAACAGCATGATGTCCATGATGATGAAAAAGCCGGTTGCGCCGAAGCACAGCGCCAGCGGCAGGTGCCAGCGGTAGCGTGTGACAAAGAACGTGAGCACCGTGGTGCACAGCATGGTGGCGGTCACCGCGATGCCGTAGGCGCCGGCCAGATTGTCGGAGGACTGGAAGCCGACCACGGCGATCAGCACGACCACCAGTTGCAGCCAGTTAACCGCCGGGATGTAGATCTGGCCGATCTCGCTTTCCGAGGTGTGCAGCACGCGCATGCGCGGCAGCAGGCCCAGCGCGATGGCTTGCTTGGTCATCGAGAAGGTACCGGAAATGGTGGCCTGCGAGGCGATCACGGCCGCCATGGTCGACAGCAGCACCAGCGGGTAGATGCTCCAGCTGCCCAGCTGGTTGAAGAAAGGGTTGTTGACATGCTCGGGGTGATTGATCAGCAGCGCGCCCTGACCCAGGTAATTGAGCGCCAGCGCGGGAAAGGCCACCATGAACCAGGCGGCGCGGATCGGCTTCTTGCCGAAGTGGCCCATGTCCGCATACAAGGCTTCGGCCCCGGTGATGGCCAGCACCACGGCGCCCAGCGACAGGAAAGCGACAAAACGGTTCTCGAGCATGAAGCGCAGCGCGTGCCATGGGTTGAGCGCTGCCAGGATCTGGGGCGCTTCGACAATGTTGACAATCCCCATGGCGGCCAGCGCGCCAAACCACACCACCATGATAGGACCAAACCAGCGCCCGATGCCGGCAGTGCCGCGCCGCTGCAAGGAATACAGGCCCACCAGCACCACCATGGTGATCGGCACCACGTAATTTTCCATCCCCGGGGCCGCCACCTCCAGGCCCTCGATCGCTCCCAGCACGGAAATGGCGGGGGTGATCACACTGTCGCCATAAAACATGGTCGCGCCAAATACGCCCAGCATCATCAGGGGAACATAGTAGCGCGAAGCACGGGTAACGGAATTGAGTGCCAGCGCCATCAGCGCCATGACACCACCCTCGCCCCGGTTGTCGGCGCGCAGCACCAGGGTGACGTACTTGAGCGAGACGATCAGGGTTAAGGCCCAAAAGATCAGTGACAGCACCCCCAGCAAATTGGGCGTGGTCAAGGCCAGGCCATGGTCCTCGTCGAAGATGGCCTTGAGGGTGTACAGGGGACTCGTGCCGATATCGCCGTAGACGATACCGACGGCTGCCAGCGTCATTGCCGCCAGGCTGCTTTTCTTGTGTTGCGCTGTCAAGATTGCACCATATTTTTGTTTTGGTGCGTTGCACAATAGAATAGGCGCAGGCAAAAGGCAAGGACAATTCGTTGCATAAAAATGAACTCTCTGGTGGCAGGGCCGCCGCGCCCGTCAAAGCGCCATGATAGACCTTCGTCGGCGAAACGACCGTTCGCGATGCTATTTTGCTACGATCATCCAACACCGCCGCGCCAGGCGGGCTTGGCGCAACTGCGCGATAATGTTGGGCTAATGAATCTTTGATTGGCCCTCATGCGTACCGGCATCCTGTCCGCCGCCCTGGCGTTCCTGCTCTGGGGACTCTTCCCCATCTACTTTCATGCACTCAACGAGGTTCCCCCGGCGCAGATCCTGGGCCACCGGGTGCTGTGGTCAGTCCTGTTCCTGCTGATCGTCTTGACCGTGCGGCGCCAATGGAAATGGCTGGCGGCGCTGCGCAGCCAGCCGCGCGTGGTGGCGAGCTTCGCGTTGAGCGCAGTGCTGCTGAGCGGTAACTGGCTGCTCTACATCTGGGCCGTCAACAGCGGCCATGTGATCGAAGCCAGCCTGGGTTACTTCATCAATCCGCTGGTCAATGTCATGCTCGGTTACCTGGTGCTCAAGGAAAGATTGCGCATCGTGCAGTGGGGCGCGATCGGCCTGGCGGCCTGCGGCGTGCTGTGGCTGACCTGGCAGGCCGGGCGCATGCCCTGGATCGCCCTGCTGCTGGCGGCTTCCTTCGGCGGTTATGGCTTGCTGCGCAAGACTGCCAGCCTGGGTGCGCTGGAAGGCTTGTCGTTTGAGACCATGCTGCTGTTTCCGTTCGCGCTGGGCTTCATCGGCTGGCTCACTTTCACCGGCAACAACGCCTTCGTGAACACCACCTCCGACAGCACCCGCTGGCTGCTGGTCGCGTCCGGACCGATCACCGCCATTCCGCTGCTGCTGTTCGCCTCGGGCGCGCGCAAGATTCCGCTATCCGTGCTGGGACTGCTGCAATATATCGGCCCCACCATCCAGCTCAGCCTGGGCATCTACATGTTCCACGAAGCGTTCACCCTGGAACGCATGGTGGGCTTCGTGGTGATCTGGAGCGCCCTGGCCCTGTACGCCGGCGAAGGCCTGGTGCAGTCGCGCCGTGCGGCTCAAGGCAAACAAGCGGGCCAGGCAAAAAAATAGCGGCCCGCGGGCCGCTGTTGCCGCGCTCTCCCGCCAAGGGGAGAGCTGGTCCTGTCTTACTGGGCTTTCTTGCGGGTGGCGGCGAACAGGCCGGCCAGACCCAGGCCCAGCAAGGCAACACTGCCTGGCTCAGGCACGTCGACCGGATCCGGGTCTTCGGCTGCGAAAGTGCCGGCCTGGATGAATACGCCCGAATCCCAGCTGTCGTCGGCAACGTCGCGGATCAGGAATTCGAAGGTGTTTACGCCGACAAGACCAAAGGCCTTGGCGTTGAGTACCGTCGTCAAGCCATCGTATTCGGTCGCCAGCAGACCGGTGTTGTTGTCGCGAAAGTAGGCGGAATTGCTGCCCAGGTTGACGTTGTTGATCGACACCTCTCCCCCACCGTTCGGCAACAGCGCGATGTTCACGCCGTTCAGGCGCAATTCGAACAGATCGTTAAACTCGTCGCCCACAAATTCGTTGTATTCCTCGGACGCGAAGATGTAATTGAAAAAGACATTGCCAGTGGTACTGACAAAGTCGAATTTCAGCGAGGTGGTATTGCCGGCACCTGTGCACCCCCCCTGCCTGTTCGGGCCGACTGCGCAGTTGATGTCGCCGGTGGTCAGCAGGACACCGTTGTCGAAGCCGATGTTGCCGCCACCGGTAAAGGTACCGGTCGCGTTGAACGCTGCGCCGGTCAGTTGCGCATTGCTAATGGTGATGCCACTGCCGCCGATGGCAGCGGCCAGGGAAGCTGCATTGCTATTGCTGGTAACAACCAGAGCGCTGGCGGAACTGCTGGCCAGGGCAAGAACCGCTGCGGAGAGCAGGGAACGCAGGAAAAAGGGGCGCATATTTAACTTTCCGGTGAGTTTTTAGTGAGAAATGACAGCGATTTCACACATGCAATAAACATACCAGAAAGTATATTTACTTATAAATCAATACCTTAAGCTTGAGGGTAGCCGCCGTTCTTGATTTAGTGTAAATAATACCGACAATGCAAGATTGTTAATTCTAATTTCCTTGCGGCGACTACTATGGTCATTGTGGTCGAATCGGAAAGTATGTGGCGCACGCTTGAGCTCGCTTGGCGCGAAGAGAGAGGCGAGGAAATGCGGTGAAACAGCCATGCCGCCTGCGACTTATTGTATGCTGTTGACCTTCCGACCAAACCCGAGATACCCCGAATGGCAAACTACGTCTATACCATGAACCGCGTGGGCAAAATTGTCCCGCCCAAACGCCAGATCCTGAAGGACATTTCCCTGTCCTTCTTCCCCGGCGCCAAGATCGGCGTGCTGGGCCTGAATGGCTCCGGCAAGTCCACCTTGCTGAAAATCATGGCAGGTATCGACACCGACATTCAGGGCGAAGCGGTGCCGATGCCGGGCCTGAACATTGGCTACCTGCCACAGGAACCGCAGCTCGATCCCGAGCAGACAGTACGCCAGGTGGTTGAATCGGGCCTGGGCGAAGTGTTCGAAGCCCAAGCCAAGCTCGAGGCCGTGTACGCCGCCTATGCCGACGAAGACGCCGACTTCGACGCCCTCGCCACCGAGCAGGCGCGCCTGGAAGCGATTATCTCCACCTCCGACGGCGGCAACCTGAACCTGCAACTGGAAATGGCCGCCGACGCGCTGCGCCTGCCGCCGTGGGACGCCAAGATCGGCATCCTGTCCGGTGGTGAGAAGCGCCGCGTCGCACTGTGCCGCCTGCTGCTGTCCAAACCCGACATGCTGCTGCTCGACGAACCGACCAACCACCTGGATGCCGAATCGGTCGACTGGCTCGAACAATTCCTGTTGCGCTTCCCTGGCACCGTGGTCGGCATCACCCACGATCGCTACTTCCTCGACAACGCCGCCGAATGGATTCTGGAACTGGACCGCGGCCACGGCATTCCCTGGAAGGGCAACTACAGCTCCTGGCTGGAGCAAAAGAGCAACCGGCTGAAGCAGGAAGAGGCCACCGAATCGTCGCGCCAGAAAACCATCGCCAAAGAACTGGAATGGGTGCGCCAGAATCCGAAGGGCCGCCAGGCCAAGTCGAAAGCGCGTCTGGCCCGCTTCAACGAGCTGTCCGAGCACGAATACCAGAAGCGCAACGAGACCAACGAGATCTTCATTCCCGTGGCAGAGCGCCTGGGCAATGACGTGATCGAATTCAAGAACGTCTCGAAAGCCTTCGGCGACCGCCTGCTGATCGACAACCTCTCGTTCACGATTCCGCCGGGCGCCATCGTTGGCATCATCGGCCCCAACGGCGCCGGTAAATCGACCCTGTTCAAGATGATTACCGGCAAAGAGCAGCCGGACAGCGGCGAAGTCGCGATTGGCCAGACTGCCAAGGTCTCGCTGGTCGACCAGAACCGCGACGAGCTGGCCAACAGCAAGACCGTGTTCGACGACGTTTCCGGCGGCGCCGACATGCTGTCCGTGGGGCGCTTCGAAATGCCTTCGCGCGCCTACCTGGGCCGCTTCAACTTCAAGGGTTCGGACCAGCAGAAAATCGTCGGCAACCTGTCCGGCGGTGAACGCGGCCGCCTGCACCTGGCCAAGACCCTGCTCCAGGGCGGCAACGTCCTGCTGCTCGATGAACCGTCGAACGACCTGGACGTGGAAACCCTGCGCGCGCTGGAAGACGCGCTGCTGGAATTCGCCGGCAGCGTGATGGTGATCTCCCACGATCGCTGGTTCCTGGACCGGATTGCGACCCATATCCTGGCGTTTGAAGGCAACTCGCAGGTCACCTTCTTCGACGGCAATTATCAGGAATACGAAGCCGACAAGAAGAAACGTCTGGGCGAAGAAGGCGCGAAGCCGAAGCGGATTCGCTACAAGCCCTTGACGGTGTAAGTCGACGCGTTCCAAACGCTAATTTTGTATCACTGCATCTAGAACCGTCATCCTCGCGAAGGCGGGGATCCAAGGCCTCAGCGAAAGCACGGGCTCGGATCCCCGCCCGCACCGCTACACCAAAACGTGGTGCTCCAACGTGAAGTACCGCAGCGCGCGCGTTTGCGCAAATCGACATCGTATCTCCGCGCCGTTGTCACACTGGCGGCATGAACGACTATCGCCACAATCGCGTCCCGGGCCAGTCCTACTTCTTCACGGTGCGCCTGAGCACTTCCATCGTACTGACCGAGCATATCGCTGCCTTCGGCGAAGCCATACGCCAGGCACGCATCAGCAATCCTTTCCACGTTGACGCGTGGGTCGCCCTGCCCGACCACGCTCACTTGATCTGGACCCTGCCCCCGCAGGACCATGATTGCGGAAAGCGCTGGCGTGCGATCAAAATCGCGTTCTCGAAGTCACTTCGTAAAGCCGCAGAAAAGCAAGCTGCCCGCAGCATCTGGGAACGCCACTTCCGTCACCACCCCATCGACGGCATCGACCACTACCACAACATGATCGATCACCTGCACACCGATCCCGTGCGCCATGGCTTGTGCGAACAGGCCGGCGATTGGCCCTGGTCTTCCCTGCACCGCTTCGTCGCCGCCGGCTGGATTGTTCCCCAGCGCCATGCTGATGTGATAACGTGAAAGTCCAATCAGCTCACGCTCCGGGGACCATCATGCAGAAGACAACTTTACGGGCAGCCATCATTGCGGCCCTGTTTACCACGCTGCCCGCGCACGCTTCGCTCCCCGACGACCTGGGCGCGAAACTGGGCTTTCTGCAGGGATGCTGGGCCACGGAAGGTGCGGAGCCTGGGTCGGTGGAGCAATGGACGTCGGCGGTGGGTGGCGTGATGCTGGGCATGAGCCGCACGGTCAAGGGCGGCAAGGTGCGCGCTTTCGAATTCATGCAGCTGCGCGAGGATGAACCCGGCAAATTGACGTTTGTGGCGCAGCCGTCAGGCGCGGCGCCGACTACCTTTGCACTGCTGCGGCAGAGCGAGACAGAGTACGTGTTCGAAAACCTGGCGCATGATTTTCCACAGCGAATAATTTATCGCCGGCATGGCGACAATGCGGCTAGTGCGCGCATCGAAGGCAAGTCAAAAGGGACGCTGAAAGGCATCGACTTTCCCATGAAAAGGGTGAGTTGCGAGGCTGGACCAAGCGTAAACTAATGAAAATAAATGGCGCACCTTCGGCTTGAACCAACGCACAACGAAAAAATGCCGCTCAGTTTGCACTGAACGGCATTTTTTGACCAACTGATTTCGCCGCAGCGGCCGGGGGCAGGCCGCTACGCAAAACCATCCTGCTTAGAAGTTGTAGCGAGCACCAACGGTAAGCGCATCAGGCTTGGCACCGAAATCCTTCTTCTTGCCATAGCGCTCGTATTCCAGCGTCAGCGCCACTTGCTGGCTCAGCTTGTACTGGGCGCCAACACCTGCGTAGACACCGGTATCGCTGTCGCTACGGCCCAGACCTGGGGTCGATGCGCTGAACTCGGTCTTCTGGTAACCGGCGCCCAGCTTGCCGTAGAACGAGACCTGCTCGTTGAGCGGCATGGTTGCCTTGGCTGCCACGTAAGCACGCTTGCCGTCAGCCGTGCCGGAACCAGCCACGTTGCCGATGTTGTAGTTCACGCTGGCTTTGCGCAGGTCGGTGTAACCGGCTTCCACGCCCCACATCGGGTTGATGTCCACGCCGCCGAACACTTTCAGCGAAGGCTTCCAGCCGTCGCCATCCACGTTGGTGGCGCCGCCAATTTTATAGGTGTGGTCGGACGAAGCGACTCCCAGGCCCACGTACGGGCTTTGTGCGTGTGCGGCGCTCATTGCGGTGGCGCCAGCGATCAGTGCAAAGATGAGCTTTTTCATGCGGATTCCTTTTTGAAACATTCTGGTCCGCAATTCCCAATGAATTGCGAGGTAGCCAAGATAGCATCGCAAAAAGTGTAAGTGGTGGCCGAATCCGTAAGATTTGTATCAAGATGTAAGATTACTGACTTACCGTTCAGTTATTTTAAGATTCCCTTAAGTTAGCGTGATCGCTGAGGATGTCTGCATATTGAACGATGATTCTGAAAGTTAAATTTACGCGTGGGTTCAGGCTGCGCGTGGATTTGTTAATTCCGTGAAGCCAGTTGCGCTGGGTGTCACCGCTCATCAGGAGCAGGCTGCCGCTCGGTAAATCGACCTTGACGGTCTCTTTGCTGCGCTTGTGCTTGAGGATAAAGGTACGGGTTTCGCCGAAACTGACGGAAGCGATCACTGGCTGAGGACCCAGCTCGGGTTCGTCGTCGCTATGCATGCCCATGCTGTCGCGCTCGTTGCGGTAGTAATTGAGCAGCACACTGTTAAAGCGGTGCCCGCTTTCCTCTTCCACCGCAGCCTTGATGGCCAGTTGCAAGGCAGTGAAGGGCAAAGGGTCGAGCGTGAGTCCGGAATAGGTGTAGCGCGCCTCGCCATGCCAGGCGGTCAAGCGCGGCTGGGGATGCTGCTTGCCCCAGAGGGTGATCGATTCTGCTTTCCAAGCGGTCTCTGCAATGAGGCGCCCCAGGGCTTCTTCGTTGCTGAACGGCAGCGGCAGCTGAGGCAGCATGGCGAGCTCACCATCGACCAGGGGAATCGGTGTCAGTTGGGAGGGCGATGAAAACAAGTCCATGGGCGGGTATGATGGCGTACGACAAGACTGACTACAAAACTCACAAACGGGACAGGTATTTTCGCATGGATAAACGCCATTTTCTGGGCACTGCGGCGCTGGCCGCCAGCGCCCTCCCCGCCCTGGCCGCGTCGCCGACTGTTGGCAGCGCCCCCGGTCCGGCCCTGCTGACGATCACCGGCGCCATCGGCAAAACCAACCGTGGTCCCTTCGATCCGGTGATCGACCAGATGATGCATAAGCAAAAACTTGGCTTCGACAAGGCCTTCAGCTTCGATTCCGCCGCGCTGGCGAACCTGTCCGCAGTGGAAATCCGTCCGACCCTCGAATACGACCGCAAGGTGCACATCTTGAAAGGCCCGCTGCTGACCGATGTATTAGCCGCGGCCGGGGTCAAGCCGGGCGCCCCCACCAAGTTGCTGCTGCGCGCTGTGGACGGCTACGCGGTGGGTATGCCGCTGGCGGAAGCGGCGTCCAAGCGTTTCATCGTGGCCACCCACATCGACGCCAAGCCGATGGCACTGGGTGGCTTGGGGCCGCTATGGGCGGTGTACGATGCTGACCGGATACCGGAATTGGCCGCCAAGCCGGTCGCCGAGCGTTTCGGCGCCTGCCCGTGGGCCCTGTATCACATCGACGTGGTGGCGTGAATCAGGCGTAGGCTTCGGCCAGGGTCATCACACGCGGCGCGATGGTGATGCCAATGCCGGCAAACAGGCTTTCCAGCGCAGCCATGTTGGCGGCCTGTTCCTCGCTTTTCCAGCCCTTGAAGAGGTCCGTGCCATCTTTCTGGAAGTGCAGGTCGAGCACCTTGCCGCGGTCCTTGTGGGTATAGCCCTGCGAGTGGACATTCTGAAAACCCAGCTGCGACAGGGCGGTCAGCAGTTCGGTGGGCGGATTGTCGGGATCGGTCGCCAGGAACACGCCAAAGGTTTTGCCAGGAGGCTTGGCCGCGATATCGACCTCATAGATGCCGGGCGCTTTCGTCACAGCCGTACTCTTCAGAAATAGCATGTCTGTCTCCTCGTCCTCGCCGGCTTGCACATACTGCCGCTTTAATATTTAGGCAACCATCAAGCAAACGTCACCGGTAACAGCCTAGCTTATTGCGATTTTTTGCATTTGTCGATGCATTGATGCAATTTGCATCAGCGCAGCAACAAGCCCACTACGGTGCCGCCCATCAAACCCGCGCAGGCAATCAGGCTGATCAGGTAGCCCGTGGCGCGCGAGGGTGGAAATTTGTAATAGGCCAGCGCGTACACGATGCGGCCGATGCACCACAACACACCGCCGGCGGCGGCCCACATATCGCCCAGGAACCAGGCGCACATCCACAGCGGGGCAAGTACCAGCGGCAGTTGTTCCAGGGTGTTGGCCTGGACCCGGATCGCGCGCAGGAATTCCGGCGGTCCGTCCATCGACGGGGCCGAGACCTTATATGTCACGCGCGCCTTGCCCGCGTTGTAGCCGGTCCAGAGATAGACAGCCAGTACGGCCAGTGTGGCCCATGCGCTCAGGTGCATCCTTGTCCTTGTTTGTATGTGTTTGCGTGCTTAAGCGTTGGCGGCGGGACGCAGCCAGCCCATGATGGTGTCGGTTTCCGGCTCGCCGCGCGCGTTGTTGACGCGGGCGCGGAGGCGCCCTTCCTCCACGAAGCCCAGCGAAGCATACAGGGCGCGGGCGCGTACGTTGGAGTCGCGCGCGAACAGCTCGACCCGGGTGATGTGCGGCATATGCTCCATCACCTCGCCCAGCAGCGCCTGGAACAGCGCGCGGCCGACGCCATTGCCCTGACATTCGGGGGCGACCGCGATGGTCAGGTCGGTCAGCAGGTGCGCCAGGCTGGCAATGCCGATACGCGAAGCGTGGATTTCGCCGCGGATAATGCCGTTTTCCTCGTAGACGAATTCGAGGCCGTCAGTAGCGGCTTTTTGCATGAAGCCGGCGATGTAGGCGTCCGTGACTTCGGCCGGGGTGCGGGCGATGCCGTCGGGGACCGTGGCTACGTGTTTGTAGAGGGCGAGCAGTTGGTCGTGATCGGAGGGAGCTGCTTTGCGAATCGTCATGTGAGTCCTTCGTTTTGCTGACTACTTGCGGCGTTTGGCGAGATCCGTCGTTGCCAACACAAGAGCTTCATACAAGCTGCCGGTTGGCTCGTCCCACTCGTTCAAAGCCTGCTGCTGCCTTGCCACCGTCTTCATATCGCCCCTGGCAATCGGTCCGCTCAACGCCGCTTCCGCCCCGATCCTGAATACATTAGCCATGCTTTCGCTTGCCAGCGGTCTCGCCAGCTCCCGCGCTACTTCCTCCGGAATGCCAGCCGCCTGGTAAGCCCTCAGCGCCGCGTCCAGTACCGTCACCAGGTAGTTCGACGCGAATACGGAAGCAGCGTGATACACCGTCTTGGCGCTGGCCTCGATCGCCACCGGTCGCGCGCCGACCGCTTCCAGCGCAGGTGTCAACAGCGCCAGCGCGCGCGCGTCACCCTCAATCCCGCAAAAGGTACCAGCAAAATTCGCCGCCACCTGCGCCGGATCGGCAAAGCTGCGGATCGGATGGACGCTGGCCACCACAGCACCGCGCCTTTGCGCTTCCAACAGTTCGGCGGAAGACTTGGCGCCGCTGCAGTGAAACACGACAGCGCCATCGAGCGCGTGACTGGCAGCCAGTTGCGCGCACACCGGCGCGATCTGGTCGTCGTTCACGGCCAGCAGCCAGGCATCCGCGCGCCGCATGGACTCAAGTGACGCTACCGCGGCGCCCGCGACCATGAATGCTACCGCCTCCTGCGCACTTGCCGCGGAGCGGGTCAGCACATCCTGCACCGCAAAACGCTCCGACAGGAGCTTGCCCAGCACACGGCCAACGTGGCCGCCGCCGATGATGTTCAGCGTGGCTGTCATTTAGAAGCCGGACCCCGGCTGCTTCAGGTACTCAATTTCTTCTTCCGTCGAGGCGCGTCCCAGGATGGCGTTACGGTGCGGGAAACGGCCGAAGCGGGCGATAACGCCCCGGTGGCGGTGTGCGTAGTCGAGCGAACCGGCAAAGCCTTCATGCTCGGCGTCGAGCGCGGTGAACAGGTCCACGGCCTGCGCCTGCATGGCGGCATCCTCGGCATGCTCGAAAGGCATGTAGGCGAAGGAGCGCATATGAGGCGGCAGCTGCCGGTCGGCGCCGCTGGCGACCAATTCGCGCGCAGCGGCAAGCGCCAGCGCGTCGCCGCCAAACGAATCGGGCTGACCGCGATACGCGTTGCGGGTGAACTGGTCGAGCACGATGATGCGGGCCAGGACGCCTTGCGGCCCCACTGCATCCCATTCGCGCAGGCCGCCCGCCACGGCCTGTTCGATCAGGGCGCCGAAACGCTCCTTGATCTGGGCGTCGAAGGCGTCATCCTTGCGGAACCAGACATCGCGCGCTTTGCCATAGCCTGCGCTGCCCTCGGGCAGAAACCAGAAATCGAGTACATCTTGGGCGTTCATGGCAGGGTCCTCAATTGCGTGCGTGGGATATCTGGAAGCTGTCGATCCCGTGGAAAGAAGCGATTTCGGCGGCCAGGGCCGCCAGCGGCGCACCGCTTTTCTTGGACAGCGCCAGCGCGACGAAGCGCCATTCCTGACGACCGTTCTCGCTGCCGATGGTCAGCGAGCCACCCGCCACGACGTAGCCACGTTCAAGCGCGATGCGGCGCAGTGCGTCCTCACGCGGGATGTACTCCGGCTTGAAGCGCATGGTAATGGCGACCGCGTGGCGCGAAGGCAGCCATGCCTCGACCTTGGACAGATAAATCATGATCATGGTCGAGAAGAAGGCCAGACCCATGGCCGCCAGGTAGAAGCCGACACCCACCAGTATGCCGATGACGGACGAGGTCCAGATCGATGCCGCGGTGGTCAGTCCGCTGATGTTGAAGCCCTCGCGCATGATCACGCCGGCACCCAGAAAACCGATGCCGGTGACGATGCCCTGGATGATGCGGGTGGGGTCGGCCGCCGTGATGAGCGAGGCGCCGTGGCCCCCAAACCAGAAACCGGGATAGCCGCCGACGACGGTCAGCGCAGCCGACGCCATGCACACCAGGCCATAGGTCCGCATCCCGGCCGCGCGTCCGTGGTAGGAGCGCTCGTAGCCGACCATGAGTCCGAGCAGCAGTGCGCCGAACAGGTTCAGCAGGATCAGGCCATTGGTGGCGATTTCCGGCTGGGACCAGTAAGTGTAGAACAAGTCGCGTGGCGGCATGGGGTTTCCTTGTGGGCGTCAGGACGCCGGTTTCTTCTTGACCAGCTGCTTTTCAAACGCGACATCGAGTTTGCTGACCTTGCGCGGTGTCTGCGGCCCGGTCTTGTTCACAAATGCGACAAAGTCGTCCAGCTCGAGCGGCTCGCACAGGGGCGGTTCGCCCGGCGCCGCGGTCAGGAAGAACAGACCTTCGCCGGTGCGCGCCATCGAGTAGCCGGGATTGCCGCTGCGGACCTTGAGCCGGTCGACGGCGTTGCTGGCGCGGGTTGAGCGTGCGGTTGACATCAGATTGCCTCCGTTCGTTGGGCGAGCCATGCTGCGGCGGCGCCCGTCACGTGGGGGGCCAGGCGCGCACGCACGGTCGCATGATAAGCGTTGATCCAGGCGATTTCGTCGGCGCGCAGCAGCGACAGGTCCATGCAGCGCGTGTCGATCGGACACAGGGTCAGGGTTTCGAAACGCAGCCAGTCGCCGAATTCGGTGGACTGCGCTGCCACATTGAGCACCAGGTTCTCGATCCGGATGCCCCAGCGGCCGGGCCGGTAGATGCCTGGTTCGATGGAGGTGATCATGCCCTCTTCCATCGCGGTGTGCGCCTCCGGCATGCTGGAAGCCGAAATCGATTGCGGCCCTTCGTGCACATTCAGGAAGTAGCCGACCCCGTGACCGGTGCCATGGCCGTAGTCGATGCCCGCCGCCCAGATCGGGGCGCGCGCCAGCGCATCGAGCATGGGCGACTTGACCCCGCGCGGAAACTGCGCCGACGACAGTGCGATCACGCCCTTGAGCACCAGCGTAAAGTCGCGCTTGTGGGCAGCGGTGATGGCGCCCACCGGGACCACGCGCGTGATGTCGGTAGTGCCGCCCAGGTACTGCCCGCCCGAGTCGATCAACAGCAGGCCATCGCCTTCGATGGTGGCATGCGATTTTTCGGACGCCCTGTAATGCATGATCGCGCCGTTGGCGTTGAAGCCGGCGATGGTGCCAAAACTCGGGCTGACAAAGCCCGGCCGGCGCGCGCGGGCCGCCGTGATGTGGCGGTCGATGGCGGTTTCGGTCAGCGCGGCGCGAGCCGGGTTGGCCAGCTCGGCCTCCAGCCAGGCGAAAAATTCGCACAGGGCGGCGCCGTCCTGCTCCATGGTCGCGCGCACGTGCGCGGCTTCCGCGTCTGTCTTGCGCGACTTGGCGAAGGTAGTCGGATTGACGGCTTCAATCAGCTTGACGCTGTCGGGAACGGCGGCGCGCATGCCGGCCGTGACGCGGCGCGGGTCGATCAGCAGCGCCGTATCGGCCTTGAAGGCAGCCAGGGCGGGTGCAGCGTCGGCGTAAGGCGCCAGGTGCACGCCATCCTGCGCCAGGCGCGCACGCAGCGCCGCATCGAACTTGGCGTCCGAAGTGAACAGGGTGGCGCGGTCAGGCTCGATCAGCGCATGCGCCAGGAACACCGGGTTGTAATTGACGTCGGCGCCGCGCAGGTTGAACAGCCAGGCGATATCGTCCAGGGTCGAAATGAAGTGCCGGTTCGCGCCCAGCTTCGCCATGGCGGCGCGGGTATCTGCCAGCTTGTCGGCGCGGAGGGTAGACGCGTGTGGCGCGGCGTGTTCAAAGACGGGTGCGGGCGGCAAGGCGGGCCGGTCCTGCCAGACCGTGTCAAGCAGATCGATGTCGGTACGCAGAGTCACCGCGCGCGGCGCCAGTGCCTCGGCCAGCAGGCGGGCGGTGGCCAGGCCGAGCACGCGCGCGTCCACTGCGACAGTACTGCCGGGCGCCATATTCGCGGCCAGCCAGTCGATGTAGAGCAGGCTGGCGCCGGAGGGGATTTTCATCAGCCGCACGTCGGTGCCAGCCAGTTCGGTCTCGGCCTGGGTCCAATAGCGCGCATCGGTCCAGACGCCGGCGAAATCGGCGGTGGCGATGAATGTGCCGACCGAGCCGGTAAAGCCGGACAGCCACTGGCGCCCCTGCCAGCGTTCAGGCAGGTATTCGGAAAGGTGCGGATCGGACGAGGGAACGATGAACGCATCAACCTGCGCATCGCGCATCGCGCTGCGTAGTCCGGCCAGCCTGGTGGAAAAGTCGTTTGGGGTCATAGTAATCATCATACCGTAGGGCGGGACGGGCTGCGTTGGGAGCGTGTGCCCAATAACGCGGCCATGTCTTCGCGGCGAACGTCTGAAGAAATCGAGTACCTCGATATTTCCTTATCTTTTCCAACGTCATTCCCGCGGAGGCGGGAACCCATAGCACTGCTCATAGGTGCTATGGGTTCCCGCCTCCGCGGGAATGACGTTGGAAATGTCGGCTCGATCCAGACTTCGCGATTCCTGCGCTGCCTCTACGGACATCTACGCCTGAAAGTGCCGCAAACCTTCCAGATCCAGCACCCTGATTCCGCCATAATCCACCTTCAGCAAACCCTCCTTCTCCAGCAGCTGCAAGGCCTGATTGGCGCGCTGGCGCGATGCGCCCGACAGGTAGCCAATCTCCTCCTGCGAAATCTGCACCAGCTTTTCCAGCCCGGGATACAGATGCGAGTTGAACATCGCCGCCAGGCAGCGCGCCACGCGCGTGTCGATGTCCAGCGTGCGGTCGTTCTCCATCATTCCGATAAACTGCCCAAGACGCTCGTTCAGCTGCATCAGCAAAAAGCGGTTGAACGGCAGGCTCACTTCCAGCAGCCATTCAAAGGTCTCGCGCGGCATGCGCGCCACGCGCGTATCACGCAGCGCCATGACGTCGTATTTGCGCGTCTGGTCCTTGAGCAGCGAGCCCTCGCCGAACCAGCCGCCCGTGGGCACGCCGGCAAAGGTGACGTTCTTCCCGGACGGCGAAAAATTGTTGATCTTGACCAGGCCTTCGATGATGCCGACCCAGCTTTCCAGCGCTTCACCCTTGCGGCAGACGAAGCCGCCCTTCGGCACGAATTGTTCAAAACAATCGGCCTGGACCCGCGCCATTTCGGCGCTTGAGAGCACGCGGCCCCAAATGGTCGAGTTAAGGTGTTCTATCAGTGTTAATGTTTGATTTGTCATTGTGCGTCGCAACATCGAAAGTCGCGAATTAGGCTGTGAATTGTCGCCCAAAAGACAACACCGGAATCAATCGCGAGCTAATATCATCACACAAAAAACACGCTCAGCCGGCATTTGTTCTAGCGGGCGCAGCAATACAAACACAGGGGGACGCTGGTGCACACATCCGATGGCTCGCAACTGCCTACTTTTCCGCTGCGCCTGATGGCCCACGGGGAGGTACGCCCCACCCGGCCGGCCTTCCGCGAAAAGCATCTGGGCATCTGGCAGACCTGGAGCTGGGCCGAGGTCAATACCGAAGTGCGTGCCCTCGCCTGCGGCCTGGCGTCACTCGGTTTCACGCGCGGCATGAACCTGGCGATCATTGGCGACAACCGTCCGCGCCTGTACTGGGCCATGCTGGCCGCGCAGTGCCTGGGCGGCGTGCCTGTGCCGCTGTACCAGGACGCCCCCGCCGCCGACATGGCGTACGTACTGAACGACGCCGACATCGCCTATGCGGTGGTGGAAGACCAGGAACAGGTCGACAAGCTGCTGGAACTGCAGGCGCTGTGCCCGCAGATCAGGCACATCGCCTACGACGACGAGCGCGGCATGCGCCACTACCGCCAGAGCGCCCTCACATCATTCGCCGCGCTGCAGGCCGCGGGGCGCGCCTGGGACGCGGCCCATCCCGGCGCCTTCGAAGCCGCGGTGGCGGCCGGCAGCGGCAGCGACACCGCCATCATCCTGTACACCTCCGGCACCACCGGCAAACCAAAGGGTGTATGCCAGTCGCATGCCTCGCTGCTGGCGGCCGGTGTGGGCGGGGTCGGCTTCGACAAACTCACCGACCGCGAAGACATCCTGTCCTACCTGCCGATGGCCTGGGTCGGCGACTGCCTGTTCTCGCTGGCGCAGGCGCTGGTGGCCGGCTTCACGGTCAACTGCCCGGAGTCAGGCGACACTGTGCTGACCGACCTGCGCGAGATCGGCCCGACCTACTATTTTGCGCCGCCGCGCGTGTTCGAAAACATGCTGACCACCGTGATGATCCGGATGGAAGACGCGAGCAGAATCAAGCGCAGCATGTTCAGCTACTTCATGGACGTGGCCAAGCGCTGCGGCTCGGCTATCCTGGATGGCAAGCCGGTATCGGCGGGCGACCGCCTCGCGTATGCGGTCGGCAGCCTGCTGGTGTATGGACCACTCAAGAATGTACTGGGCCTGTCGCGCGTGCGCGTGGCCTATACCGCGGGCGCCGCGATCGGTCCCGACCTGTTCCGCTTCTACCGCTCGATCGGGGTCAATCTCAAGCAGCTGTACGGCTCCACCGAAACCTGCGCCTATGTCTGCCTGCAACCGGACGGGAACATCAAGTTCGACAGCGTGGGCTTGCCGGCGCCGGGCGTCGAGGTCAAGCTGGCCGACAACGGCGAAGTGCTGGTCAAGTCGGTGGCGACCATGGACGGTTACTTCAAGCGGCCCGACGCCACCGCCGAAGTGATCGACACCGATGGCTATTTTCACACCGGCGACGCCGGCATTTTCGACAGCGAAGGTCACCTGAAGATCATCGACCGCGCGGCCGATGTGGGCAAGATGAACAACGGCGCCATGTTCGCGCCCAACTACATCGAAAACAAGCTCAAGTTTTTCCCCTTCATCAAGGAGGCTGTCGCCTTTGGCAATGCGCGTGACGAGGTGTGCGCCTTTATCAATATCGACATCGAAGCCGTGGGTAACTGGGCAGAACGGCGCAACATCGCCTACGCCGGCTATACCGACCTGGCAGCCCACAGCACCACCTACGACCTGATTCGCGACTGCGTGGACAAGGTCAACGCCGACCTGGCCGGCGAAGCGCTGATGGGCGCGACCCAGGTGCACCGCTTCCTCATCCTGCATAAGGAGCTGGACCCGGACGACGATGAACTGACCCGCACGCGCAAGGTGCGGCGCAAATTCATCGCCGAAAAATACGCGGTGCTGATCGACGCGCTGTATGCCAACAAGACCAGCCAGTTCATCACGACCCAGGTCAAGTTCGAAGATGGCCGCGTGGGCACGGTCAGCGCCGACCTGCGCATCTGCGGAGCCACCACTTATCCCGCCATCGCGAGAGCGGCGTGACGGAGACCGACAACATGAACATGCACGACATCAGCGACACCGCCGCCAGCGGCTCGGCGCGGCAAATCGGACCGGTGATCCTGGACCTGAACAACATCTCGCTCTCGTTTGGCGGGGTCAAGGCGCTGACCGATATCTCCTTCAATGTACGCCAGCACGAGATCCGCGCCATCATCGGGCCGAATGGCGCGGGCAAAAGCTCGATGCTCAACGTGATCAACGGCGTGTACCGCCCGCAGAAAGGCGAGATCGTCCTGCGCGGCGAGCATCGCAAGAACATGGACTGCTACGGCGCGGCCAAGGCGGGCATTGCGCGCACCTTCCAGAACATCGCGCTGTTCAAGGGCATGACGGTCCTGGACAACATCATGACGGGCCGGAACCTCAAGATGAAGTCGAACTTTCTGATGCAGGCACTGTACTGGGGTCCGGCGCGGCGCGAGGAAATCGCGCACCGCGAAAAGGCGGAGGAGATCATCGATTTTCTGGAGATCCAGGCGATCCGCAAGACGCCCGTGGGACGCCTGCCGTATGGCTTGCAGAAACGGGTCGAGCTGGGACGGGCGCTGGCGGCCGAGCCGGAGATTTTGCTGCTGGACGAACCGATGGCCGGCATGAACGTGGAAGAAAAGCAGGACATGTGCCGCTTCATCCTGGACGTGAACGACCAGTTCGGGACCACCATCGTGCTGATCGAGCATGACATGGGTGTGGTGATGGATATTTCGGACCGTGTCGTGGTGCTCGATTACGGCAAGAAGATCGGGGACGGCACACCGGATGAGGTGCGCAAGAACCAAGATGTGATCAACGCGTATTTGGGAGTCGCGCATTGATGGGCCGCGTTTGCGCCGAACCAACACCGCATCCCTTGTCCAAGGAACCAACATGAGCTTTTTCTTCGAAGTGCTGATCGGCGGGCTGCTCTCGGGCGTGATGTATGCCCTGGTCGCGATCGGCTTTGTGCTGATCTACAAGGCGTCCGGCGTTTTCAATTTCGCCCAGGGCGCCATGGTCTTCTTCGCCGCCCTCACCTGCGTCGGCATCATCGACAAATTCGGCGTCTCGATCTGGCTGGCGATTCCCATCACCATCGCGGTAATGATCATCCTGGGCCTGGCCATCGAACGGGTGGTGCTGCGCCCGCTCGTCAACCAGCCCGAAATCACGCTCTTCATGGCCACTATCGGCCTGGCCTTCTTCATCGAGGGCCTGGCCCAGCTGATGTGGGGCTCGCAAGTGCACAAGCTGGACCTGCCGATCGAAGACGTGCCGATCGCCTACCTGCTCGACAACTACAACATCATCGTGTCGCAGTTTGACGTCACCGCCGCCGCTATCTGCGCGGTGCTGGTCACGGCCCTGGCGCTGCTGTTCTCGCGCACCAAGGTGGGCCGCGCCCTGCGCGCCGTGGCGGACGATCACCAGGCGGCGCTGGCCGTGGGCATCCCGCTGCAGCAGATCTGGGCGGTGGTGTGGTCGGTGGCGGGACTGGTGGCCCTGGTGGCCGGCCTGCTGTGGGGCGCGCGCAATGGCGTGCAGTTCGCGCTGACCTTCATCGCACTCAAGGCCTTGCCGGTGCTGATCCTGGGCGGCTTTACCTCGGTCCCCGGCGCGATTGTCGGTGGCCTGATCATCGGCGCTTCCGAAAAACTGGCGGAGGTCTACATCGGCCCGATGGTCGGCGGCGGCATCGAAGGCTGGTTCCCTTACGTGCTGGCCCTGCTGTTCCTGCTGGTCAGGCCCGAAGGTCTGTTCGGCGAAAAAATCATCCGGAGAATCTGATATGTTTTACCGCGAAGCCGGACAATTCAAGACCAGTTACCAGTCCGACGGCCAGATCTTCCCGATCCGCCAGGACCGCATGACCCTGATCACCCTGCTGGCCGTGGCGCTGGTGATCGTGCCATTTTTCGCCTCGCCCTACACCCTGTCCGCGATCCTGATCCCCTTCCTGATCTTTTCGCTGGCGGCGCTGGGCCTGAACATCCTGACAGGCTACGCGGGCCAGCTCTCGCTCGGCACGGCGGCCTTCATGGCGGTCGGCGCTTTTGCCTCGTTTAATTTCGTGCTGCGCATTCCCGGCATCCCGATGCTGCTGGCCTTTGTCCTGGGCGGCCTGTGCGCGGCCGTGGTGGGTATCGCTTTCGGCCTGCCGTCGCTGCGCATCCGCGGCTTTTATCTGGCCGCATCGACCCTGGCGACCCAGTTTTTCGTGGTCTGGTGCCTGACCAAGATCGGCTGGCTGACCAACTACAGCTCTTCCGGCGTGATCACGGCGCAGAAAATCGTCATCCTGGGCTACACCTTCGATACCCCGGCCAGCAAATACACTTTGGTACTGGCGATCGTCGCGCTGATGGCGCTTCTGGCCAAGAACATGATCCGCTCGAACGTGGGCCGCTCCTGGATGGCGGTGCGCGACATGGACGTGGCGGCCGAAGTCATTGGCTTTCGCCCCATGCGCACCAAGCTGCTGGCCTTTGCGGTCAGCTCCTTCTACTGCGGCGTGGCCGGCGCGCTCTATGCCTATGCCTACCTGGGCACCGTGGAACCGGAAGCGTACAACCTGGACCTGTCCTTCCGCATCCTGTTCATGATCATTATCGGCGGTGTGGGTTCGGTGCTCGGTTCCTTCCTGGGCGCGGCTTTTATCGTGCTGCTGCCGGTGTTCCTGAACATCCTGGCGCACGGCCTGTCGCTGCCGACATCGGTGGCATCGAATCTGGAGTTGATGGTATTTGGCGCGTTGATCATTTTTTTCCTGATCGTGGAGCCTCACGGCCTCGCGCGCTTGTGGCAAGTTGGTAAAGAGAAGCTGCGGCTATGGCCGTTCCCGCACTAAAAGAGAAAACTACAGCAACCAGGAGATGACGATGAATCTGACGAAGAAAATCATGCTGTGCGTGGCGCTTGCAGGCGCCTTCACCCAGGTCCAGGCGGCCGACCAGTTCGTGGCGCTGCCTTCCTACCGCGTGGGCCCTTACGCGGCCGGCGGCTCCGGCTTCTACGGCGGCGCGATCGATTACTTCAACCTGGTCAACGCCAACGGCGGCGTGAATGGCGTGAAGATCTCCTGGGAAGAGTGCGAGACCGAATACAACCCCTCGCGCGGCATCGAGTGCTACGAGCGCCTCAAGACCAAAAATGGCGGCGCCACGCTGGTCGACCCGCTGTCGACCGGTGTCGCCTACGGCATCCTGGACCGCGTGGGCCAGGACAAGATCCCGATGACGACCCTGGGCTATGGCCGCTCGGACGCCGCCAACGGCAAGGTGTTCCCGTATATTTTCCCGCTGGTGACCAGCTACTGGAACCAGGCTGCGGCCATGGTCAAGTACCTGGCCGACAAGAACGGCGGCTACGACAAGCTGAGAGGCAAAAAGATCGTCCACCTGTACCACGATTCGGCCTTCGGCAAGGAGCCCTTGCCGGTGCTGGAAGCCCAGGCCAAGCAGTATGGCTTTGAGCTGATCAAGATCGCGGTCGCGCCGCCGGGCAGCGAGCAGCAGTCGCAATGGCTGCAGATCCGCCAGGCCAAGCCGGACCACGTGATCCTGTGGGGCTGGGGCGTGATGAATTCGGTCGCCATCAAGACGGCGCAGCGCAACGGCTTCCCGCGCGAGAAAATGCTGGGCGTGTGGTGGGCAGGTTCGGAAGAAGACACGATCCCGTCGGGCGACGCGGCCAAGGGCTACACCTCGATGACCTTCAACACGCCGGGTAACTATCCGCTGCTGGACGAACTGCGCAAGAAGATCTACGCGGGCGGCAAAGGCAATCTGGCTGACCAGGCGCGTATCGGCTCCGTGTACCACATGCGCGGCCTGACCATGGGCATCCTGTGGGTGGAGGCGATCCGCACCGCCCAGGAGAAATTCGGCAAAGGCAAGGTCATGACGGGTGAGCAGGTGCGCTGGGGCCTGGAGAACCTGGACGTGAACGAGGCGCGCCAGAAGGCCCTGGGCGCCTACGGCATGTTCCCGACCGTGAAGACCAGCTGCGACGACCACGAAGGCTCGGGCGCGGTCAAGGTCCAGCAGTGGGACGGCGCCAAGTGGGTCGCCATCACGCCGAACTGGGTGGTGGGCGACAAGGCGCTGACCCGCAAGCTGCTGGAAGAATCGTCCAACGCCTACGCCGCTGAGAAGAAGATCACGCCGGCCTGCATGAAGTAGTTTTTTCCCTTCGCCTTCCGCCCGCCCCCTGGCGGAAGGCTTTTTTGACTAGCTTGACGACGCCGTGACCACCCTATGACGAACACCGCTGCTGCCGCCAGTGAAGCCTACCTGTCGGTCAATAACATTGAAGTCATTTACGACCATGTGATCCTGGTCCTGAAAGGCGTGTCGCTGCAGGTCCCGAAGGGAAAGATCGTGGCCCTGCTGGGCGCCAACGGCGCCGGCAAATCGACCACCTTAAAAACCATCTCCACCTTGCTGCGCGGAGAGCGCGGCGACGTGACCAAGGGCGAAGTCCAGTTCAAGGGCGAGCGGGTCGACCAGCTCACGCCCAATGAACTGGTCAAGCGCGGCCTGTCGCAGGTAATGGAAGGCCGTCACTGCTTCGGCCACCTTACCATTGAAGAGAATTTGCTGACCGGCGCCTATACGCGCTCGCTGTCACGCGGCGAGCTGAAAGCCGCGCTCGACGCCGTGTACCACTATTTTCCGCGCCTGAAGGAGCGCCGCGCCAGCCAGGCCGGCTATACCTCGGGCGGCGAGCAGCAGATGTGCGCCATCGGACGCGCGCTGATGGCCAAGCCCTCCATGATCCTGCTGGACGAACCCTCGATGGGCATCGCGCCGCAGATCGTCGAAGAGATCTTCGACATCGTCAAGGACCTGAACCAGAAGGAAGGCGTGTCCTTCCTGCTGGCCGAGCAGAACACCACCGTCGCGCTGCGCTACGCCGACTTTGGCTACATCCTGGAAAACGGCAGGGTCGTGATGGAAGGCGACGCCGCCGACCTGGCCAATAACGAAGACGTCAAGGAGTTCTACCTCGGCGTCTCCGGCGCGGAGCGCAAGAGCTTTCGCGACATGAAATTTTACCGCCGCCGCAAACGCTGGCTGGCTTGAGGACGACCATGGATTTTGAAGCAGCAAAGGCCTTGTGCCGCACCTTCAAGGGTGTGACCGAGGATACCAAGTGGGGTAACGACACCGTGTTTTCCGTGGGCGAGAAGATGTTCGCCGTGACCGAACTGGCGGTGCCGGCGACCGGTATCAGCTTCAAGGTGGACGACGAGCGCTTCCTGGAACTGACCGACCGGCCCGGCATCATCCCCGCGCCCTACCTGGCGCGTGCCAAATGGGTGTACGTGCAGGAAGCCAAAGCGCTGAGCGACGCCGAAGGCGCCACGCTGCTGCGCCGCTCCTATGAGCTGGTGCTGTCAAAGCTGACCAGGAAGCTGCAGAAGGAAATCGGAGAACTGCCATGAGCACGGACACCCTGGACGCACTCGAAACACGCGATCCGCAGGAGCGCGAGCGCAACCTGATGGCACGCCTGCCCGCGCTGGTGGCGCGCGCGCAAAGCGCGCCGGGCTGGGCCCGCATCCTGGAAGGGGTCGACGCACGCGCCGTCGACTCGCGCGCCGCGCTGGCCGCGCTGCCGATCACGCGCAAGGCCGACCTGAAGTCGCTGCAGCAGGCGCAGATGCCCTTCGGCGGACTGACCGTCACCCCGACAGGCGAACTGTCGCGGGTGTACATGTCGCCCGGGCCGATTTTTGATCCCGAGGGACGCGGCAGCGACTGGTGGCGCTTCGCGCGGCCGATGTATGCGGCCGGCGTACGGCCCGGCGGGCTGCTGCAGAACTGCTTCTCCTACCACTTCACGCCGGCCGCCTTCATGGTCGAAGGCGGGGCCGCGCGCATCGGCTGCGCTGTGATTCCCGCCGGCGCCGGCCAGACCGAAATGCAGGTGCAGGCGATCGTGGACCTGCGTCCCGACACCTATGTGGGCACGCCTTCGTTTTTGCGCATCATCATCGAGAAGGCGCGCGAGATGGGTGCCGACATCTCCAGCCTGCGCAATGCGCTGATGGGGGCCGAGGCCTTGCCCGAATCGCTGCGCAGCTGGTTCCAGGAAAACGGCGTACCGAACGTGCTGCAGACGTATGCCTCGGCCGATATCGGCAGCATGGCATACGAGACGCGTACCGGCGGCGTGCTCAATCCCGGCATGGTGCTCGATGAAGACGTGCTGCTCGAGATCGTGCGGCCCGGCAGCGGCGAGCCGGTGGCGCCCGGCGATATCGGCGAAATCGTGGTCACCCTGTTCAACCACGATTACCCGCTGATCCGCTTTGCGACCGGCGACATGTCGGCCTTGCTGGTCGATGTGCCGCCCTCAGGCTGCGGACGCACCAACAGCCGGATCCGCGGCTGGATGGGACGCGCGGACCAGACCACCAAGGTGCGCGCCATGTTCGTGCATCCCTCGCAGGTGAACAACATCGTGCGGCGCCATCCGAACATCCAGAAGGCGCGCCTGGTGGTATCGGGCCGCATGGCCAATGACGTGATGACCTTGCATTGCGAAGTGGCCGGGACGCCGGATGCGCAGACCGCGGCGGCCATCGTGGAGTCGATCCGCGAGGTGACCAAGCTGCGCGGCGATGTCAGGTTCGAGGCGCCGGGGACTTTACCCGATGACGGCAAGGTGATCGAGGACGTCCGGGACTATAGCTAGCGGCCTGCGTTTCGTAGTTTCGTAGGCCGGAAAAGCGCAGCGCCTTCCGGCGTAGCACGGATGATGTGCCTGGGTCTCATGCCTTGCGCGTCGGAAGGCGCGACGCTTTTCCGGCCTGGGTGCTTACCGCTGTGGCATAAAACCAACTCGCACCCGGTCCTCCTTCGCGATATGCAGGATAATTGCTTGGTATCCTTTTTAAAGTAAAACACCATGCAAGATTTTCATTTCAACCGCGCCCGCGCCCTCCTTGAAAACGCGGAAGAAATTTTCGATGCGGCCGCCGTCCAGGCAGCCTGCAAGCAAGTCGCCGAGACCCTCAACACGCGTTTCGGCGATCCGGCCAAGGAAGAGTTCCCGCTGGTACTGGGTGTCATGGGCGGCGCCGTCGTCTTTACCGGCAACATCCTGCCCCGGCTGCGCTTTCCGCTCGAGTTCGATTACATCCACGTCAGCCGCTACGGCGACGATGACCAGGGCGGCCAGGTTGTGTGGAAAGTCATTCCTCGCTCCAACGTCGAAGGCCGTACTGTGATCGTGCTCGACGACATCCTGGACGAGGGCGAAACCCTGGCCCACGTCAAGCAGCGCCTGCTGGACATGGGTGCGGCCGATGTCATCCTCGCGGTCTTCGCCGACAAGGACATCAAGCGCGCCAAGCCGGTTAAGGCCGATATCGTCGGCCTGACCATCCCGGACAAGTTCGTCGTCGGTTTCGGCATGGATGTGTACGGTTATTGGCGCAATCTGCCGGGTCTGTGGGCGATCCGTCCGGAAGACCTGAAAACGCGCTAATACCACTCGAAACGGGTATTAAAGCGGTATTAGTTTTTTTCACCCGCTTTCGCTATCGCAGCGCCGGAATTCTGCGCTGCGCCTTCTTCATATGCATATGTCACCATAGCATGACCCCTCTGTAAACAGCCTGTGCCTGCACGCGCCTGTCACATATTTCACAATCCTAACTGGTATAGTCCGTCTGCCAAGTTTATAAAACCACTTGACTACCAATTGAGCGAGTCGCACTCTGGCTCACCGTTTTGCGATGCATCGGCCTGGTCCGATTTGCCGACGATCGTGACACCGGACTTCAATCAAAAATTGGGAGACAAGATGGAACGAGGAATCAAGAGCAGCCTGCTGATGGCGCTCATCGGCAGCATGCTGGCGGCATGCGGCAGCGGTGGGAACGGCGACACGAAAGCACAGGCGCCGCAGTTCGCGGCAATGACCAGCACAGCGGCTGCGGTCGCCAGCTGTCCCGAATGGAATTCGACGGCGATCTACACAGTCGGCAATTGCGTGGCTTACCAGGGCAAGGTCTACAAGGCCAAGTGGTGGACCCAGGGCAATGTCCCCGGCACCGAGCAATGGGGCCCTTGGGAATTAACGACGGATACGCCGACGCCAACACCAACGCCAACACCGACACCAACGCCACCAGGCGGACGCGAGATCGGCTCCTACTTCGCCCAGTGGGGCGTGTACGGCCGCGGCTACGAGATTGCCGACATCCACACCACCAAGACCCCGGTCAACGGCGTGCAGACCAGCGTTGCGGACCAGCTCACCTTCATCAACTATGCCTTCGGCAATGTGTACGCCAAGAACGGCGGCTACGAATGCGACATGGTGACCAAGGCCGAAACCGGCAACACCACGCCGCCGCCAGCCGACGCCGGCACAGGCGGCGATGCCTACGCCGACTACCAGCGCCAGCCGGCCCGAACCGTCAACGGCCAGGCAGTCCCCTGGGATGCCAAGCTGTCCGGCAACTTCCAGCAGCTCAAGCTGCTCAAGGCCGCGCATCCTAACCTGAAAGTGTTCATCTCGCTGGGCGGCTGGAGCTGGTCGAAATTCTTCTCGGCCGCAGCCAGGACCGACGCCCTGCGCAAGCAGCTGGCACGTTCCTGCGTGAAGCAATTCATCGCCGGCGACTTGCCGGTGCAGGATGGACGCGGCGGCCCTGGCGCCGGTAAGGGCGTGTTCGACGGCATCGATATCGACTGGGAATACCCGGGCGGTGGCGGACAGCCTTACAACACGGTCGACACGGTCAACGACAAGCGCAATTTCACCCTGCTGATGGCCGAGTTCCGGGCCCAGCTCGATGCGCAAGGCGCCACCGACGGCAAGCGCTACGCCCTGACCGCCGCGATCGGTGCCGGTCCGGACAAGATCGCTCAGACCGAGCCCGGCCAGTACGGACCGTATATGGACTGGGTCAACGTCATGACCTATGACTTCCATGGCGCCTGGGAAACGAAGACCAACTTCCATTCCGCGCTGTATCACGACCCGGCCGATCCATCGACCGGCGTGGTGGCCAAGTACAACTCGCATGACGCCATCCTGGCCCTGGTGGCCGCTGGACTGCCGCGCAACAAGATCTTGCTTGGCGTACCGTTCTACGGCCGCGGCTGGAAAGGCGTGAGCGCCGGACCGACCGGTAACGGCCTGTACCAGTCGGCCACCGGTGGCGCACCCGGTGCCTACGAGACCGGGATTGAGGACTACAAACTTCTCAAGGCCAAGACCGGAAACCGCTGGTACCATCCGCAGACCAAGGAATTGTTCCTGCTGACCGGGGCTGGCGAATGGTGGAGCTACGACGACCCGACCGTGATCCGCACAAAGATGCAATATGTGCGCGACCAGAACCTGCGCGGTGCCTTCTCGTGGGAACTTGATGGCGATGCCAACGGGGAATTGACCACGGAAGTCTGGCAAGGGCGATAATAGGCAGCAATAGCACCGGCGGCGCTGAGGCGCCGGTGCTTTTTTCAACTTGCTCTTCCGAACGGAGATGGATTTGAAACAGCATGCGAAAACCGCCGCCAAGGTGCAGCCGATTGCCCGCGTGGACGCCAACTGGCGCCGCTGGATTGCCGAAAACCTCATGCTGGGTTTGCATCCCTCGGCACTGACACCGATCCTGACCCAGGCTGGCATTCCGGCCACGGAAGCCCAGAGCGAGATCGAAACAGCGTTGCGCAGTCCCTACCTGCAAGGCGCTCGCCGCCTGGCGAACCGCCTCGCCAAGCGCGACTGGACATTGTCGATCCAGGCCACATTGAACAAGCTGGGCAAGCAGGAAGTACCGCGGCGCGAGCGCCTGTCCGGTGACGATTTCCTGGAACAGCACTACCGCTTGAACCGCCCTGTGATCATCACCGGCATGCTGGACCATTTTCCCGCGCGCACGAAATGGAACCTGGACTATTTCGAGCAGCAGTTCAATGAGCGCATGGTCGAGGTGCAATTCGGCCGCGACGCCGATGCGCAGTACGAGCTCAACAGCATCGCGCACAAGCGCCAGCTGCCGTTCGGCGAGTATGTGCGCATGGTGCGCGACAGCGGCCGCAGCAACGACTTCTACATGACCGCCAACAACGACTCGCGCAACCGCGATTCGCTCAAGGAACTATGGAACGATGTCGGCACCTTGCCGGAGTATCTCGACGAGGATCCTGAACGGAGGGGATTTTTCTGGTTCGGTCCGGCCGGCACAGTGACCCCGTTTCATCATGACCTGACCAACAATTTCATGGCCCAGATTATCGGACGCAAACGGGTACGCCTGATCGCGCCATCGGAGCTACCCAAGCTGTACAACTTCCGTCATTGCTTTACCGATGTGGACGGGCGGAATATCGATTTGCAGCGCTTTCCAGCGATGGCGGGCGTGCAGGTGCTCGATTGCGTGCTGGAGCCGGGCGAGATTCTATTCTTGCCGGTGGGATGGTGGCATTTTGTCGAGGCACTGGATATTTCGGTGACCCTGGCGATGACCAATTTCCGGTGGCACAACGACTTTTACAGCAATTACCCACCGGACCATGATTTTTGAGTGTGACCGAAAGACGATTTCAAGGGTGGCGGCTTTGGCGAATTCGACATACTCGAACGCCCTAACTTATCTTACGCCAACGATAAACGCGCCCTTGCCGCGTTATATTCCGCCTTCAAGCGCTCCACCATCTCAGCGACGCTCGGCACATCGTTCATCAAGCCCACGCCCTGACCTGCGCCCCAGATATCGCGCCATGCCTTGGCGCTGCCGGAACCGAAACTCATTTTGGACTTGTCCGACTCAGGCAAGGCATCCGGATCCAGACCGGCATTAACGATCGACTTCTTCAGGTAATTGCCGTGAACCCCGGTGAACAGGTTGGTGTAGACGATATCTGCCGCCGCGCTCTCGACGATCGCGTCGCGGTACTCATCGGTGACATTCGATTCCTTGGTCGCCAGCCAGCGCGAGCCGATATACGCGAGGTCGGCACCCATGGCCTGCGCCGCGAGGATCGCGTCACCCGTTGCGATCGAACCCGACAAGGCCACAGGACCGTTGAAGAACTTGCGTACCTCGCCCACCAGCGCGAACGGGGACAATGGCCCGGCATGCCCACCAGCACCGGCAGCAACCAGGATCAGTCCATCCACGCCGGCTTCCAGCGCCTTCTCGGCATGCCGGATCGAAATCACGTCGTGCAGCACGATCCCGCCGTAGCTATGGATGGCGTCGAGCATCTCCGGCGGCGGTGCGCGCAGCGAGGAAATGATGATGGGAACCTGATGCTTGACGCACATCTCGACGTCATGCGCGAGGCGGTCGTTGGACTGGTGCACGATCTGGTTGACGGCGATCGGGCCAACCTTCGCCCCCGGATTGGCAGCCTGGTAGTCCGCCAGCTCTTTTTGCAGATCGGTCAGCCAGGTGTCCAGCAGCTCGGCGGGACGCGCGTTGAGCGCAGGGAAAGAACCGACGATGCCGGCCTTGCACTGGGCCGCGACCAGGGCCGGCCCGCTGGCGATAAACATGGGCGACCCGATCACGGGCAAGGTCAGGTTCTGCAGCGCTGCGGGCAAGGCCATGTGGTTTCTCGCAATCTAAAAATGGAGGGAAAAGTTCTCGGCCATTATAGTTCGGAAAAAGAACGGTCGTGCTGGAAAAAATTCGAGGACGGCTACAAGTCGCTGTTGACCAGCATCGCCCCGTCGCGCTTGGCGGCACCGGCCCGTACCAGGGAGTGCACCACCCAGTCCGCCAGCGCCGGCGCCGTTTCAAAACGCTGCAGGTAACGCCCGCGCGCGCCGACCAGCAAGGGGACAGTGGCGAACATGGTCGTTACTTCCTCCAGCGCAATACGCTGGCGTGACAGCAGCAGGAATTTGAGCATGACCTTGACCGCATTTTCCGCGTTGCGGACCGGATCGGCTTCCAGGAAGTCGAGGCGGTTGAAGGCGCGCTTGCAGGCGGCGGCGACGTCGGTAAAAGCCGGTCCGTGTCCCGGGATCACCAGGCGCACGTCCAGCGAAGCAATCACCTCCAGGGTCGCGCGCGCTTCCAGGAAACCGGATTCGCCGTCGAGCTCAGGAAAAATAACGCCAAAGCCATTGCGCCACAGTGCATCGGCCGAGATCAGGATGCCTTCAGACGGGCAATAGAAGATCAGGGAATGGGGGTCGTGACCGGGCGCGCCAAGGGCCAGCCAGCGCTGGCCGCCCAGCTCCATCTCGTCGCCGGGCGACACGGTGTGGTCAAAGCTGAAGCGCTGGCATTGCTGGCCGGTCGCCTTGAAGCTGAGAGCGTCTTCGTCCCAGTCGCGCACTTTGGCGGCCTCGGCCACGGGAATGCCGACCCTGGCGCCATACCGTGCTTGCAGCGCGGCATTGCCGCCGCAGTGGTCGGAATGCAGGTGGGTATTAAGCACCATGTCCAGCTTGCGCTCGCCCAGCGCATGCTCGACCAGCGCCAAGGTTTGCGGAATATGGGTCAGGTAGCCGCTGTCAATCAGGGTAGCGGGGCCGGGACCGGTGAACAGGACATTATTGGAGGAAAGCCAGCCACGTTCGAACACCTGCATGTGGGCTGGGATACGGCCGGGATCTGCACTCATTTTTTCATCTGGAACGCCAGCGAGATCTTGGCGAACTCGACGAGCACGGCCTGGGAGCCGCCATTAAAGGTAGTAAAAGAATTGCCGGTGCGAACGACCATGCGGGGCGGAAAAAGCCAGGAGGCATAAGGTATGCCGATCATCTTGGCGCCGCGCACGTCGCGCCATTCGACATGCTTGTCGAACATCCAGGTCTGGCGGATGCCGTCCGCATCGATGGTGGTCTCAGCCCGCAGGAACCAGTAATAACTGACGGCCAGCATGCCCATCGCGCCCAGCAGCAAGGCCTTGACCCCGAACCCGAAGGAGAGGAGCGGGAAGCGCCAGATGACGCTGGCCATGTAGATGGCCAGCAAGGTGGTCAGCACGGTGGCGAACACCTTGAAGCCGGGGCCGTAGGCGGGACCGGTGACTGCGCGTTCGGGGGTATAAAAGTTCATTTGAATTCCATGTCGGCTTCGCGGCGCCGGATTTCGGCCCAGACGGCGCGTTTGTACTCGTCGCTGGCGCTGCCCCAGGCGACGATTTCATCAATGTTGCGCAGGCAGCCGCGGCACAGGCCGGTGTCCGGCGCCATTTCGCACAGGCTGATGCAGGGCGAGGGCACCGGGGTTTGCAGTTCGGGATTCATGCGGCCGCCTTGCTCTGAGCCAGGGCTTGCTTGGTTTCCAGCTTGGTATGGAAGCGCGCCGGATCGATCACCACCCGCTCGTGCGTGCCTTCGCAAATGCGCTCGACATCGTCCCAGGCTTCGACCTTGAAGCGCACGCGGCGCCCCACCACTTCGGTCACTTCGCCCTCGATGCGCAGGGTCATGCCCGGCGGCGTCGGGGCAACATGGACGAAATTGACCATCGTGCCCAGGCTCTGCTCACGCGGCCAGTCCATGAAAGGCATCATGCCGTTGACGCAGGCAAGTTCCATCATGCCGACCATGTAGCCGGTGGCCAGCACGTCGGGCATGTCGCGGCAGAATGCGGTGTCTTCATACAGCTGCGGAACGGTCGCGCGCGGCGGCACCGTGTAGCGCCAGGTGAAGCGCACGCCAGCTTGTAAATCGGGGCTCATACGTGAGGTCTGCCTTGTCTACGGTTGGGCGATCAGCTCGAGGCGGTTGCCGAAAGGATCGAAGAAGACAGCGCGTTGGCGACCGGCCACAGGTTCCTCGCCGGTGCCTTCGACGCCGTTGTCGCGCAAGCGCTGCAGGACGCCATCCACACTGTCGACCAGGAAGGCCGGATGCGCTTTCTTGGCGGCGACGAAATCGGGATCGCCGCCCAGGTGCAATTGCGTGCTGCCGCACTGGAACCAGACGCCGCCGCGCACGGCCAGATGGGCCGGCTTCTCAATCTCGACCAGGCCCAGTATGCCCGTAAAAAACGCCCGTGCGATGCCTTCGCTGCCGATCGGCATGGCCAGCTGTACGTGATCGATACCTGTAATTGTTGCCATCGTCGCCCCCTGTATCCGGAATGCCACATAAAAACAGCATTATCGCATTCAGACGAATCGCGCTTGACCTGAGGGTTCAGAAAGGTACACTACCATCCATACAGATGGCGAGTGGATGCCACGCAGCGTATTTTGGAGACATATGGAAGCGAGAGAACTCAAGCCGAAGCTTGCTGAGTCGGAAAAAATTACCATCAATCTGGGCTTGATCGACCTTGGCCAGATTGATTTGCTGGTCAACGAAGGTTTTTATTCGAACCGGACCGACCTGATCCGCACCGCGATTCGAAACCAGTTGAATACGCACGCGGAGGTCGTCCGCCAGACCGTGGCCCGCAAGAGCCTGGTATTGGGAATGCATCACTATTCCCGTGCGGATCTGGAAGCGGCGCTGAAGGCGGGTGAGCGCCTGCAGATTCAGGTACTTGGCCTGGCGAGCATCGCCAGCGATGTATCGGTGGAACTGGCGTTGGCAACAATCGAATCAATTTTTGTGCTGGGCGCACTGCATGCAAGCAGCGTGGTCAAAACAGCACTGGCTGGCCGCATCCTGTGATGCGCTTAACAAAGGAAAGCCATGAAACTCAACGAAAAACTGTTTGCCCAGATGCGAGCGGCTACACGTAGCCTGTCGGGCAAGGGGCCGAAAGCGGCCACCGCCATCATCCAGGAAGCGCTCAAGGTGCTCACGCCAGGGAAAGATGCGCCTGCGCCACAGCCGCAGAACGGACCGCAAGGGCAACATCAGCAACAGCAGCAGCAACAACAGCGCAGTCAGGCCCAGCCCACGATGCGCGACATTAATCCCCCGCCACCGGGGCGCGAGCAAGCGGCGCCACGCGAAACCGTGCACAACAACGTGGAAGAGCCGATGGAAGACCGCGCCGCAAAACCTGCTGCCGGCGGCCACTTCCAGTTTGACGCCAACGCCGCTGGGCAGTTCAACGGAGGCGCGCATGCCGAGGCCATCAAGACCGCCGTCCGGCAAGCCACTGAAAAGTTCAACAACCTGATGCCGGACTTGCTTGCCGGCCTGGATCGCAGTGGCGCTGCCGGCAGCACCGCTTTCAAGATGCCAAACTTCGATCTGCCCGGCATGAATGGGGTCGGCGCAGGGCCAGCGGAAGCGCTGCCCGGCAAATTTACCGATGGCAGTTTCACCAACGAAGCAGGCACGCGCAGCTACAAGCTGTACGAACCGAGCAGCTACAAGGGCGAGCCCATGCCGCTCGTGGTCATGCTGCACGGCTGCACGCAAAATCCCGACGACTTTGCGACAGGCACGCAAATGAACGCCCTCGCCGAAGAGCTGAACTGCCTCGTGGTCTACCCGGCCCAGTCGCTGCAAGCCAATTCCTCGCGCTGCTGGAACTGGTTCAGCGCGGTTGATCAGCAGCGCGGCCAGGGCGAGCCGTCGATTATTGCCGGCATCACGCACACGGTCATGCACAGCCATGCGGTCGACAAGGACCAAGTGTATGTGGCGGGCCTGTCGGCGGGTGGCGCGATGGCGACCATCATGGGCACCCTGTATCCGGAACTGTATGCGGCGGTCGGCGTGCATTCCGGCCTGCCCTTCGCCTCCGCGCATGATCTGCCGTCGGCACTGGCCGCGATGAAAGGCAACTTCGGCAAGCCGTCTGCCCGAGGCGGCGCGATTCCCATCATCGTGTTCCATGGCGACAAGGACACCACGGTGCATCCGGTCAATGGCGACGAACTGATCAAGCAGGGCGCGCGCAATGTATCGAAGGAGATCGTGATCGAACCTGGTCGCGTTCCGGATGGGCATGCCTACACGCGCACGGTGCACCAGCGCGCCGACGGTACGCCGCAGGCAGAGCAGTGGCTGATCCACGGCGCGGGCCACGCCTGGTCGGGCGGCAGTGCGCGCGGCAGTTATACCGATGGGAAGGGTCCGGACGCGAGCCGTGAAATGATGCGGTTTTTTCAGACCAAGCGCTAAGCGATTGCCGCGGGTCCGCTAGCCTGCTCACGCGTCAGGAAAAAAATCGGAATCGGCAGCTTCTTGAAACGTCCAGGGGCAATGTTCAGGGAATTCGTCGAGCCCGGTCTCTTTGCTGGCGATCGTCACCGCGTTCTCCCACACCTGACGCTGCCATTTTTCACTGCGTAGCTCAGGCAGCAGGCTGGGGTTGCTGTTCAGAAGATCCGCCAGTTCCTCGCGCTGGTTCCTGATGGTACGTACCCAGCTTTTTCCCCGGTGTCTGGGTTGCCACTGCCATTTGAGGAGATGTGCGAGCAGCACAGCCATACGGCTCCTGAGTTCACGCCTGACGCTTCGGCCCACGTCCTCGATCTCCTCAGCAATGTGCTCGATATCGAGCGCGGACCACTTGCCCTGGCGTAGCAGCGTTGCCTGCTCCGTCGCCCAGGCGACCAAATCGACTTCGTAGGGAACGCTCATGGCTATTTCACCCCGGTGGATAGTGACGTCGATATGCCGCAGCGGCGGCTGCATCGATATTAGTGCGGAAACTGAAGACGCTTTCCCTTTGAATCAATCGGGCATTGGACGCAAGACTGAACTTTTTTGCGCCTCGATGTAAGCTTTTAAACAAGCCGGGCACCAGCAAGCGGCGTCCCCATCGCTGGGCGGTACCGCGACCAGCGCAGGCATCTCCACGCACCAGCATGGCCCATCCAGCCCATCCGCCATGGCACAGCCGAACTCGGCCCCGCAGCGGCTACACACGCTCATGGCTGCGCCTCGTCGCCAGGATCGGCTGGCGGTGGGGGTGCGCTACGCATGGCGCGTCTCAGCAAGCCCATCTGCGCATCGAAACGCGTGCAGGCGCCGCACACTACCAGGTGCAGGCGCATGCGCGTGCGCTCGACCAGCGAGAGTTCGCGGTCCATGCCTTCCGACACCAGGCGGTGCACCTCGCGACAGGTAGGTTTGATGCCATCCATGGTCTATCCCTTATTTGACCGCGCAAGGCCGAACCAGTTCAGGTCCAGGCATTCGCGCAGGCGCAGGCGGGCGCGATACAGCACCACCCAGCAATTAGCCGACGTCATCGTCAATTCCTTACAAATTTCTTCGGTTTCCAGTTCCAGCCATTCGCGCATCATGAAGACGCGCGCCGTATTCGCCGGCAACTTTTCCAGGCAGACCTCCAGAATCCGAAAGAAATCCTTCTGTTCCAGCGCGCCGTCCGGGTCGCCCCACTGGCGCGGCATCTCCTGGGTGTGGCCATCGGCCTTGAACAGCGCATCGATCACGTCGTCATCGGATTGATCCTCGGCGCCCTCGATCTGGCGTTCGCGCGAGCACGCACGCAAGGTGTCGATGATCTTGAACTTCAGAATCCCGGTAACATAGGTGCGCAGGGTGGACTGGCCGGCGAAGCGCTCGGGCTTTTCGAGCACCGCGATCAGCGCATCCTGCACGGCGTCTTCCGCCTGGGCTTGATTGCGTAGTTGCAACTGTGCAAAACGCACGAGTTGAGGCCGCAAGGCATCGAGCTGGCGATGGAGGTCGTTCATGTCGGTAGGGGCGGCTGTCATTAAGCTCAGCCTAACGGATGAAAAATTAAAATACAACAAGATAGCCCTATAATGCCCACAGCGTTCCCGCTATTGCCTGTAAAATCTCGCAAAATTTCATTTTGGACCCGCCATGACCGCTCATTTGCCTAATTTGAAGACTGACCAGACCGACGACCTGGCTGCGGTGTCGCCGCAGATCAAGGCGCAGATTTTGGCCGAGGCGCTTCCTTATATCCGTAACTTCCACGGCAAAACCATCGTCATTAAATACGGCGGCAATGCGATGACCGACGAGCGCCTCAAGCACGGCTTTGCACGCGACGTCATCCTGCTCAAGCTGGTGGGCATGAATCCCGTCGTGGTGCACGGCGGCGGTCCCCAGATCGACAATGCGCTGAAAAAAATCGGCAAGCAAGGCAGCTTCGTACAAGGCATGCGCATCACCGACGAAGAAACCATGGAAGTAGTGGAGTGGGTGCTGGGCGGCGAAGTGCAGCAGGACATCGTCATGCTGATCAACCACTACGGCGGCCAGGCAGTCGGCCTGACCGGCAAGGACGGCGGTCTGATCCGCGCCCGCAAGATGGCCATGCCGGACAAGGAAAATCCTGGCGAGTTCCTCGATATCGGCTTTGTCGGTGAGATCGATGCGATCAACCCGGCCGTGGTCAAGGCGCTGCAGGACGACGCCTTTATTCCGATTATCTCGCCGATCGGTTTCGGCCAGGATGGCCAGGCTTATAACATCAATGCCGACGTCGTCGCAGGCAAGATCGCGGAAATCCTGAAAGCCGAAAAGCTGATCATGATGACCAACATCGCGGGCGTGCAAGACAAGAAAGGCAACCTCGTGACCGACCTGTCGGCGCGCGAGATCGACGAGATGTTTGCAGACGGCACGATTTCGGGCGGCATGCTGCCAAAAATCTCGTCCGCGCTCGACGCCGCCAAGTCCGGCGTGAACACGGTGCACATCATCGACGGCCGTATCGAGCACTCATTATTGCTGGAGGTCTTGACCGAACAGGCTTTTGGCACTATGATCCGGTCGCACTAAACATTTGTGGCGGCGTTTGCCGCCTCACTTGTGGTTTGCAAGCACCACAGTACCGCCCTTTTAGCTCAGTGGTAGAGCACTCCCTTGGTAAGGGAGAGGCCACGTGTTCAATCCACGTAAAGGGCACCATTCTCCCCTCCGCAGTATCGGCCTTCCCTGGCAGACAGTTCCCTAGTACGAGCTTCCCTAGTAAATCCGCTCCACCGTCAGCCCCAGTGCGCGCAGTTTCGCCGGCACGCTGTGCTTTCCGACCAGATGCAGCACCCCGATCGCGGCCACCGCGTTGTCTTGTTCCTCGAGCAAGGTCGCCAGCTTGTTGGCGAGCGGACCGTTGCGTTCTTCCAACATCACCTTCTGCACGAACTTGCCTGCCAGGCTGGTATCGTTTTCCGCGCGCGTCGCGATCGCCTCCAGGCCGGCCTGGTCGGCAGTACGCCAGGCATCGACAATCTGGCGTACCTCCGCGCTCTGCTTGCCGGTTTCGATGAGGGTGATGCTCTCATCCAGAAAGCGCCATTGCTCCTCGCTGCTCAAACGGTCAAACATGCTCAGCTGGGCGGCCACGCTTTCCAGCGCGATCACCGGCACCTTGCCGGCGCGCGCTTGTTGCGCCAGGCGCAAGTCAACCGACAGATCGGGCCGGTAGCCTTGCTTGGCGTACTCCACCAGCGCCAGCGTGGTCGCCAGCAGCCAGGGCTTGAAGCGCGCCACGGCGGCGGGATCGATACTGGCCTTGGCCAGCGCACTTTCCAGGCGCAGGCGAAACGCCGGCGGCATATCCTGATACGTGCGGCTGCCGGGCGCCAGCATCGCATGCAGCTGCATGGCCTGGGCGATGCCGGCCGGGTCGAGGGTCGGATCGATTTCCAGTGCCAGCACCGAGGCGCCCGCCACCGCGCTGGCGATGCGCGGTTCCAGGGGATAAAACTCGGGCAAACCCACGTGCATGGTGCCGAACAGGTGCAGGGTATGCCCCTTTCCCGTCACCTTGAATAGCGCTCCGCGATCCGCTCCCGTCGCAGGCAAGGCAAGACACAACAAGCTGACGACGAAAGCAAGCAACAAACGGCGCATGGGGTTTCCTGTCGGGCGGTGGCAACCGCGAGAGAAAGATAGTAACCGATGCGCCAGGGCGCTCCGCAACCTCGCCCGCCGATTCGCCGTAAAATGCACTGTCTGCTTCTTTCACCGTGATCGACATCAACGTGCCAGCACCCTCTTCCTCGTCTCCCCTGTGGCTGTTCGACCTCGACAACACGCTGCACAACGCCTCCGCCGCGATCTTCCCCGCCATCAGTGCCAACATGAACATCTACATCGGCAAGGTCCTGGGCGATGGGACGACGCCGGCGACGCAGGAAGCGGTCGACGCTGCACGGCTGGGCTACTGGAAGCGCTACGGAGCCACCTTGCTTGGGATGATCAAGCATCACCAGGTCAGCGCCGCCGATTTTCTGCATGAGACGCATGCGCTGGACGATCTGGCAGGGATGGTCAGTAGCGAGCGTGGCCTCTCGCGCCTGCTGCGCCGTCTTCCCGGCCGCAAGATCCTGCTGACTAACGCGCCGACGCGCTATTCGACGGACGTGATGCGCCACCTGGGCTTGCGGCGTCATTTCAGCCACCACATCGCCATCGAAAACATGCACGTGCATGGCCAGTTGCGGCCCAAGCCATCGGCCCTGATGCTGCGCCGGCTGACCAGGAAACATGGCGCCGCGGCACGCCGCTGCATTTTGGTGGAGGACACCCTGGCCAACCTGCGCACCGCCAAGCAAGTCGGCATGCGTACCGTCTGGCTGACGCAATACCTGCACATGAGCGATCCCATCGGGCGCGCGAAACTGCCCAAGATGCGCAAGCGCCCCGCCTTCGTTGACGTCCGCGTCAACACCCTGCGCCAACTCCCCGCGCGCATGCATCGCTTGCGCTGACCACGCCACCACCTGTGCCCGTATCACACGCAGGGGGGCAGGTCAGGCAAGCTGACACGAGCTCAGCGCTAGCGTTCGCCCGCCACGCTTTTGTTGCCCAAAAATGTCCAGCGTTTGGGGTCAGGTCTGGCAATCGGACATTCTCGGGCAAGAAAATGCTATAGCCGGATTTTGTTGCTTCAAAATGTCCGATTTCCAGACCTGACCCCGAACGCCGGACAACCGCAGGAAAGAATTGCGGTCACGCATGAGCGTCGCGTAGGTCCGGATCCGCTTCCATCGTCAGACCGCAAAGCGCACGCCAAACGCACGGACAAACAAAGCCGCTTTCCTCGAGCGGTGACGCACACGCTTGAGCAGCCGCAAAAACAGGCTGCTGGCGAATACTTAAGCTGCATCCGCGCTACAAGCAATCCAAGTGCATATTTCGGCCGCACTTGCCTGAAGCAACTTGCTTTGCTTGTTGTTCCCACGAAAATTTTGCCTAGCCCGATCCAGCCATGAAAAACACCTACATTGAACTGGGTATCAATCCCCGCGGCACCATCCTGGTGCTCGCGCCTGTAGTCAAAGGCCGTCAATTCAGCCCGACCTCCATGATGTTGTCTGACCTGGAGAGAAAAGGCATGGCCGACAGTACCAATATGATCGGCCAAATGTTGTTCGTCGCCTTGGGTTCCTTTCACCCCGAAATAAAACGCTATCGATTAAGGCCCCCGCCACCATTGACGCCACCGTTTCCGACCCATCCGCCACCCGGCGAACCAAGAGGTGCGATGCGGGGCCGCCGCACGGGACTCGGGTTTGTGCAGGACACGAAGCAAGCCATGCTGTTCATCCGCAATTACGAGAACGAGCAACCGTTCGGCCAGGAGAGCCGCCAATCGCTGAACGACCTTGAGCAGGTGGGAACCACCATTGCACCCTCTCTCATCGGCACAGCAATGCTGCGCAAACTGGCCGACATGCATCCCGACGTGACCTGGCTACAGGCGATCTGATCCCTCCTCGCCGAAGGCAACGCGTGTCGGCCCTTCCTTAAAAAACCCACACTCCTCCATGTCCAAGTAAAATCCCTATGGCAGTTGCCCGCGCGCATGAATTTGCGCGACGTCGTTCAACCAACCCATCGAGATCACATGGCAAGCACCAAGCCGGGCCAGCGCAAAATGCAGATACTCCAGGCCCTGGCCGGGATGCTGGAGCAGCCGAAAGGCGAGAAGATCACCACGGCGGCGCTGGCGGCCAGGCTGGAGGTGTCGGAGGCGGCGCTCTACCGCCACTTCGCCAGCAAGGCGCAGATGTTCGAGGGACTCATCGAATTCATCGAAACCAGTGTGTTCGGCCTGATCAACCAGATCGCCGAACGCGAGGAAGGCGGGATGCACCAGGCGCACGCGGTGCTGCAGATGCTGCTCGCCTTCGCGGCCAACAATCCGGGCATGACGCGTGTGCTGATCGGCGACGCGCTGGTGAACGAGGATGAGCGCCTGCAGGTGCGCATGAACCAGTTTTACGACAAGGTGGAGATGGCGTTCAAGCAGTCGCTGCGCGTGGCGGTCACCCAGGGCCATGGCGCGGAGCCCGATGTCGCGGCGCGCGCCGCCCTGCTGGTCAGCTATGTGGTGGGACGCTGGCACCGCTACGCCAAGAGCGGCTTCAAACACGACCCGACGGAGGGCAGCGGCTTGCAGCTTGCCTTGTTGCTGGCCGCCTGATTGACGATGTCCGATTGTTTCGCCCTGCTCGACGATGCCAGCGCCGCCGATCCGCGCCACGCGCGTTCGCGCCTGTACACCGGCCATGCGGGGACGCTGATCTGCGACGATATCGCCACCTGGCCCGCCATGCTGGCCGATATGCAGGCAGCGCTGGAACGCGGCCTGCATGCGGTGCCCGTCCTGAGCTACGAACTTGGCGGCCATCTGCTCGGTATCGATGCCCACCCCACGCCGCAACCGCTGGCACAAGTGCTGCTGTTCGACGACTGCACCCACCTGTCGCCCGCCGACGTCAGCGCGTGGCTGCACGCACGCATCCAAGCCGATGAGGCCCCGGCCGGCATCGCGCACGTGCACGCGAATGTCGACCAGGCCGAATTCACGCGCGCGCTCGGGGCCATCCACGATTACATCGCGGCCGGCGACACCTACCAGGTCAATTACACCTATCGCTTGCGCTTCGACGCCTTCGGTTCGATCTGCGCCCTGTATGCGCGCCTGCGTGCGCGCCAGCCGGTTCCCTACGGCGCGCTGATCGCGCTGCCGGACGGCGCAGCCGTGCTGTCGCTGTCGCCGGAGCTGTTCGTGCGCCACGCGGGCGGCGAACTCACCACGCGCCCGATGAAGGGCACGGCCCCCGCGTCCGACGATGCCGCGGAAAACGCGCGCCGCGCGGCAGCCCTGGCGGCCGACGCCAAAAACCGCGCCGAGAATCTGATGATTGTCGACCTGTTGCGGAACGACCTGGGACGCATCGCCATGACCGGCAGCGTGGCGGTACCGGCGCTGTTCGAGGTGCAGCGCTACGGCAGTGTGCTGCAGATGACGTCGACGGTACGCGCGACCTTGCGTGCCGATGCGCGTTTGGATGAGGTCTTCGCGGCGCTCTATCCCTGCGGCTCGATTACGGGTGCGCCCAAGCGCCGGACGATGGAAATCATTCGCGAGCTCGAACCAGCCGCACGCGGCATTTACACTGGCGCCATCGGCTGGTTCGATCCGCCCGCAAGCAAGGGAACGATCGGCGACTTTTGTCTGTCCGTCCCCATCCGCACCCTGAGCCTGCAGGCGCCAGAGCATGGCGTGCGCAAAGGCGAAATGGGCGTCGGCGCCGGTATCGTGTTCGACAGCGACGCCCAGGACGAATACGCGGAGTGCCAGCTGAAGGCGCGCTTTCTGACCGGCTTGGCCAACGAGTTCGAAATCTTCGAAACCATGCATGCCAGCCCGGCAGAAGGCTGTCGTCACCTCGGCCGGCACCTGGCGCGCATGGCGGCATCTGCACGCTACTTCGGCTTTGCCTTCGACGCGGACAAGGCCCAGGCCGCGCTCGATGGCGCCTGTGCTTCGCTCATGGGCGCCACGCGCGTGCGCCTGGCCTTGAACGCCAGCGGGAACTTCAGCGTACAAAGCGGCGCGATCACGCCCCTGGCGGAACCGGTAAGCCTGCTGGTCGCGCCGGACGCCACCCAGTCCGACGAGCTATTCCTGCGCCATAAAACCAGCATCCGCACCCGCTACGACGCGGCCTGGCGCGCCGCCGAAGCGCAAGGCGCCTTCGATACCTTGTTCTTTAATGAGCGGGGAGAGTTGACCGAAGGTGGCCGCAGCAATGTGTTCGTCAACGTCGATGGCCGGTGGCTCACACCGCCTTTGTCCTGCGGCGTGCTGCCGGGGATCATGCGCGCGGTGCTGCTGGCCGATCCGGCCTGGAACGCAAGGGAAGAAGTGATCACGCGCGCCATGCTGCAGGGCGCGCGCGCGATCATGGTGTGTAATGCGCTTCGCGGTCCGCTGCGCTCACTGTTGGCGGCTTGAGCTCCTCGGGCCCGATGGCCCACGCGCGCAGGGCACGCTCGCCCGCCTCGCTGAAAGCTACCACCCGCGAATCGAGCGAACGCCTGGCCCAGCCCAATTCTTCGAAACGCGCGAGCAGCGCATCGCCAAGCGCGCCGGCCAGGTGGTGCCGCCGCTCGCTCCAGTCAAGGCAGGTGCGGCAGAAAGCGCGCCTGGTGCTGGCCGCGGCATCGACGTCGATCCCGAGTTCTTCCATGATGGCGCGGCCTTCGCGCGACAGGCGCATGCCGTCGGGATCGAGTCCGAAGGCGCTGCGCCGCAGCAGCTGGTCGTACACCAGCACTCCCAATTCCCCCGCCAGGTGGTCGTAGCACACGCGCGCCTTGCGCAAGGCCGGCTCGCGCGGGCTCGATCGCAGGCGCAGGGCGCCGGTGCGAAACGCCACGCTCATGAGCGATTCGAGCAGCGCCGCCACGTCGTGGTCGGCCAGGCGGAAGTAGCGATGGCGGCCCTGCGCTTCCACGGACAGCAGGCCGGCGTCGACCAGTTTGGCGAGATGGCCGCTGATGGTCTGCTTGGTCACGCCGGCAATCGCGGCCAGCTCGGTGGCGGTCAGCGCCATGCCGGACATGAGCGCGGTCAGCACTTCCGCGCGCGTAGTGTCGCCGACCAGGGCGGCGATGCCGATGATGTTAGGTCCGTCTTTCATGGTTCGATCGTAGCCGAACCATCGCGGCGCCGCAACAACGTATAGTGTTGGTATCAAACGAGGGAGGATGGCATGGAATTGATCCGGTATCTGAACGACAGCTTCTTTACCGAGGCGCAGCTGCTGGCGGTATCCGGGCTGCAGGCAGGCGAGCTGGCAAACCTCCAGGACCGCGCCATGATGCCCAAGCCATCCTACCGCCTGCGCATGGACGTCTCCTGCGATTCCTGGTTTGGCCCGCACAATCAGCACTCGCGGGTCGATTATTATGCCCGCGGCTATGCATCCTGGATCGGCCTCTTGCAGTCGCTCTCGAGCGATGCCGGCGCCTACCGCGTGTTCGCGGAACGCTACCGCGCCCGTCTCAAGCAGCTCGCCACGGCAGGCCTGTGCGCCAAAGCCGACAAACTTAACGCCGGCCTGGAAGAGCACCTGCACGAGGAATGGGCTCACTTCCTCGATGGTACTTATGGCTTGTGCACCAAGACCGGGCTGCCGGAGGATATCGCGTCCAAGGAACTGGCATCGACGATTATCCGGGAGACCATCGATCATCGCGAAGAGCAAGCGCTCACTATGCGCGAAAGGGTCTGCCTGACCCTCGCGGTCGATCTGCTCGATACCGCCAGCGCGCTCTTCGCACCGCATGAAAGGGAGCGCAGCTCGCGCCACCGGCTGATCGACGAAGTGCGCCGCACCTACCAGTTGTCGGCCGCGCCGGACTAGATCTCGCGCGAAAACTGGCGGCGGTAGGCGCCCGGCGTGGTCGCGGCCAGACGCCTGAAATGGTGGCGCAGGGATTCCTCGGACCCAAAGCCGGCACGCTGCGAGATCTGCGCCAGCGACAGGTCTGCGCTCTCGAGCAGGTCCTTCACAATCGCGACGCGCTCGCGGATCAGCCACTCCACCGGACCGAATCCGGTCGCTTCCTGGAACTGGCGCTGCAGGGTGCGCGGGCTCATGGCGGCCCGTTCGGCCATGCTGGCGATGGTGTGCACATCGGCCGGGTGGGTGCGCACCCAGTCCATCAATTTTGTCAGTCGTCCTTTTTCGTCATGTGCCATGGGGCGCGGCAGATACTGCGCCTGGCCGCCTTCGCGATGTGGCGCCACCACCAGGCGCTGGGCCACCAGATTGCCGATATGGGCGCCATAGTCGCGCCGGATCAGGTGCAGCAGCATGTCGATGCCCGCCGCCGAACCGGCCGAGGTGATGACCTGGCCGGTGTCCACGTACAGGTCGTCGGGCAGCACCTCGATGGCGGGGAAGCGCCGTGCCAGCGCGTCGGTGTAGCGCCAGTGGGTGGTGGCGCGGCGTCCATCGAGTATGCCGGCGGCGGCCAGCACGAACACGCCGGAGCAGATTGAACACAGGCGGGCACCACGCTCACAGGCCGCGCGCAGCAGCGCCAGCAAGGCTGGCGGCACCGGTTCATCGGCGCCGCGCCAGCCCGGGATGACGATGGTGTCGGCACGTTCGAGCAGCTCGGGCGCATAGGGCGCGTCGATGGTGAAGCCGCCGGCCGCGCGGATCGGTCCCGGTTCGACTGCGCAGATGGCGAACTCGTACCACTGCACGCCCAGTTCCGGACGGTCCAGCGCGAACAGCTCCACGGCGCAGCCAAATTCAAAGGTGCACAGGCGGTCGTACGCCAAGGCCACCACAAGATGTTTTTTCATGGCGCAATCTTACCGCAGATTGGCGTTTGCGCCACTTATGCACCCATCTGCAGCCCGCGATAATGAAGCCTCATTCACATCATCGGAGCCGCATATGTCCATCGTCACAGAAGTCCCACCCGCCGCCAGCGCCGACGCACTGGCCCACTTCAACGCCTCGCTCACCTTCGAAACCGATTGCTGGGATGTGCATCACGCCATCACCAGCGGCGAACAGGATTTCGTGCTGCTGGACGTGCGCGGGAGTGAAAAATACGCGGCCGGACACGTACCGGGCGCGCTCGATCTGGCGCACCGCAAGATCATCGGCTCCAAGATGGCCCAGTACCCGGAGGGCACGATTTTTGTCACCTACTGCGCCGGCCCGCACTGCAACGGCGCGGCCAGGGCGGCGATCCGGCTGGCGCAACTGGGGCGGCCGGTCAAGGTCATGCCCGGCGGGATCACAGGCTGGCTGGATGAAGGTTTTACCCTTGCGACGGGCTCACAGGAAGGCTAGCAGGCGTTCGCGCACGGCAGGCGACGAGAGCAGCTCCATGTGGTTGGTGCGCACGAACACCGCATGGGCCATCGCGAGGCGGCGCGCCGGATCGGGATGCTCGCCGAGCGCACTATCGAGCGGCACCAGGCCGTCGCCCGCCACCCGGTCTGCCAGGTCGCCCTGCTCCTTGCCGACGGTACCGGCCACGGCCAGGCAGTCCACGCCGGGCGGCAGCGGCAGGAACAGCGGTAGGCCGCCTTGCGCAAACCTGTCCTTGTCTTGCCAGTCCTGATCGAGCACGCTGCCGTGGCGCAGGTCGGTAATGCCGGCGCTGCGCACCTTGGCCAGTTTTGAAAACGGCGCGCTGTAGGCATTCAGGTCGGTGAACAGATTGACCCAGTTCCCACCGCGTTCGAGCGGTGCGCCATGGTGAGGAGTCCCCAAAAACACCAGCTTGCGTACGAAGCCCGGCCAGGTATGCTGCTCCAGCGCGCCATAGTGGCAGGCGCTGCGCGTCACCAGCCCGCCCATGCTGTGGCCGACGATCACCAGTTCTTCCACCGGCACCGGCCACTGCGCCACCAGCGCCTGCAGATTATGCGCGAACTCGCGGCCGTTGATGGAGATATGCCGTCCGCTGTTGTAGTGCAGGTAGACCGCCGAGTAGCCGCGCTCCTGTTCGAGCGCAGCGCCGTGGCCCTCGCCTTCGCGCGCCCATTGCAGGTCGTTCATGCACAGGCCGTGCACCAGCACCAGCACGCGTCCGCTCACGCGCTGCAGCGCCAGCGCCTCACCGCCGCGCCGGAACTGCATCGGAATCGCCAGGGGATTGCGCGCCAGCGCCAGGCGGTCGCCCAGCACGCCATTGAGGGCGGCCAGCATCGGTTCGCGCCCATTCCAGCCAGGTTCGCCCAGAAGCGGCTGCAGCCGGTCGAGGACCGCATCGAGTCCGCCGCCCACCAGGCGCGTGACGCCTTTCACGCTGCGGTACACCAGCCGCGTGACGCCGGCGATGGGCTTGACGGCCGGCGTGCCGATCGCGCGCTCCAGTACATTCATGTGCACCGCTTCGACCAGTTCGGTAACACCGGCGACCGCCTCGATCACAAGGCGGGATGCGCCGATCAGGTCAGCGCCGCGCGGCGTTTTTTGGGGCATGGCCTCAGGCGCCCAGGGCCTGTTCGATCTTGCTGACCAGAGCCTTGTCCTCCGGTGTGACCTTGCTCGGATAATGCTCGATGACCTTGCCGTTACGGTCGATCAGGTATTTGGTGAAGTTCCACTTGGGTTCCTTGCCGGTGGCCTTGATCAGCTGCGCATGCAGCGGATTGGCGGCGCTGCCGGTGACGACCGACTTGGCGAACATGGGGAACTTCACACCGTAGGTGTTGTAGCACAGGTCGGCGATTTCCTTGGCGCTGCCCGGCTCCTGCTTGCCGAAGTCGTTCGACGGGAAACCCAGGATGACCAGGCCCTTGGCGCTGTATTTGGCATACAGCTTTTCCAGTCCTTCGTACTGCACCGTGTAGCCGCAATAGCTGGCGGTGTTCACGACCAGGACCACCTTGCCTGCGTACTGGCACAGGTCCTGCGGCGCGTCGTCCTGCAGACGCTTGAAGGTTTGTTTGAGCAGCGCCGGGCAGTTGGCTGCGGCAGGTGCGGCCGCGGCTGCGGGCGCGGGCGTTTGCGCCATCGCGGACGTGCTCGTCAATACAGTCGCTGCGAACGTCGCCATAAGAAGTGCCGAAGTCTTGAACATTGTCGGATCCATGCTGTCTGAATGTACGGGAATTCATTCTATGCCAAATTGAACAGGACCGCCCATGCAAACTCAGCGCCGTGCTGCTTTGCTGTGTGCCGGCCTGCTGGCCTTGCTGGCGGCTGCACGCAGCGCACCACCCTTGCCCGCCCTGGGAGCCGACCTGTCGCAGACGACAGTGTCGGGCCTTTCCTCGGGCGCCTTCATGGCCGAGCAGTTCGCGGTCATTCACTCCGCCATCGTGACCGGCGCCGGCCTGATCGCGGGCGGACCTTACTATTGCGCCGGCCATCCCGGGCGCGAACCCTTCATCCCCTACCTGTCCAACGCAATGAGCGTGTGCATGAACCCTTTGGACGCAGCGACCGATCCGCCGGACGCGCTGTTTCTGTGGAACCGCACACGGGACTTCGCGCGCGCCGGCCTGATCGACGACATCGGCAACCTGCGGCGCCAGTCCATCTATCTATTCAGCGGCAAGAGCGATCGCACCGTCACCACGGTCGTGGTGGACCAGGCCCGCAATTTTCACGACCTGGCGGGCGCACACATGCTGCGCTACCGGGACGACATCGACGCGGGTCACGGCATGGTGACCGACAGCGGCGATGACCAGGCCTGCGCCGTCACGGCACCGCCCTACTTCAACAACTGCAAGCTGCCGGTGGCGCGCGACATCCTCAATTTTCTGTATCCGGGCCTGCTGCCGCCGGCGGCGCGCCAGTCCGGCAGCATCGTGCGCTTTGACCAGCGGCGCTATGGGCCGCAGCGGGCCAGCCTGGGGGACGATGGCTACGTCTATGTGCCGCGCGATTGCCGCCAGGGCGGCTGCCGGGTGCATGTGGCTTTTCATGGGTGCCGGCAGGGCGTGGATTTTGTCGGCGACCGTTTTTATGTGCATGCCGGGTATAACCGTGTCGCCGACAGCAATCGCATCATCGTGCTGTATCCGCAGGTCGAGGCGAATCCGTTTTATCCCTACAATCCGCGCGGGTGCTGGGACTATTGGGGGTATTCGTCACGCGATCCGTTCGCGCCGGATTTTTATACGCGTAACGGGGTGCAGGTGCGCGCCGTGCGTGCGATGCTGGAGCGGCTTGCGCAGCCGAAGGGCACGGTGTTGCGGTAGCTTGCGTGGGCCGCGGGTGGGCGTGATGGGCACGGGGTGCCCACCATCCCAAAAAGCCACCCCCGTCTATTCGACCTTGAGCTTCGACAGCTTGGGATCGGCGTCCGGATACGACAGCTTCAAGCCTTCCATGATCTCCAGCAGCAGGGTTGCGACCAGCAGGTTGCGATGGGTCTTGGAGTCGGCCGGGATCACGTACCACGGGGCGTGATCGGCGTCGGTGGCTTCCATCGCGTCTTCATAGGCACGCTGGTAGTCGTCCCACAGCTTGCGCTGCACGATGTCGTTGGGGTCGAATTTCCACTGCTTGTCCGGGTCGTCCAGGCGCGCCTGCAGGCGCTCGCGCTGCTCGTCCTTGGAGATGTGCAGGAAGATTTTGATGACCACCGTACCGGTCTCGGACAGCATGCGTTCGAAGTCGCGGATATGCCCGTAGCGGCGCTTGCATTCCTTGGCGTCGATCAGCTCCTGCACGCGCGGCACCAGCACGTCTTCGTAGTGGCTGCGGTTGAAGATGGCGATCTCCCCGGCCGCCGGCACCTGGCGGTGCACCCGCCACAGGAAATCGTGGGCCTGTTCGTCCAGGCTCGGCGCCTTGAACTGCACGCCGCGCAGCCCCATCGGATTGATGCGGCTGAACAGCGCACGCAGGGTGCCGTCCTTGCCGGATGTGTCCATGCCCTGCAGGACCAGCAGCACTTTGGCCTTGCGGGTGGCGAACAGCATCTGCTGCAGATCGGCCAGGCGCGCGGTCAGGTCATCGGTCTGTTCGCGCTCACGTTTCTTGATCTCGTCCTTGGTGTACTTGCTGTCGCTATCGCGCAGCGGCGTGTCGCCGGCGTCGCCGTCGCGCAACTTGGCGGGCAGCTGCACGCGCAGGCGTTCGCGCGCCTTCATGCGCGGCTCCGGCCCAGCAGGGCATGTTCGACCTTCATGCAGCGGTCCATGACCACGTCCAGGCCGGCGCTGGACGCCAGGTCGGCCGCGGCCTGGTTGACCACGCCCAGCTGCATCCACAAGGCCCCGGCGCGCACCGCCACCGCATCGCGCGCGACCGGCAGCATCTCTTCAGATTTGCGGAAGCAGTCGACGACGTCGATGGCCAGGCCGGAGGCGGCCAGCGCATCGGCCGCTTCCCGCAGGCTGGCGTAGACGGTCTCACCGAGGATCTGCTGTCCGGCGTAGGTCGGGTTGACGGGAATGATGCGGTAGCCCTGCTGCTGCAGATAGTGGGCGACGCCCTGGCTGGCGCGTTCGGGCTTGGTGGACAGCCCGACCACCGCGATGGTCTTGCTGTCCTGGAGGATGTCGGCGGGTGTTCGCATGGTGCTCTCGTGTCATCAATGGTTCAAAGATGACATCAGCCTAGCAGACAAGCACGCCTTGGCGGCGCGAGTTTGCAGCACGTGCTTTCAGCACGCGTTGTCAGCACTTCAGGGCGCAGCCGGCGCAATACGGGCGTGGACCACCGGCTCGCCGCGGCCCTTGAGCGTGACCTGGCTGAGCGCACCCTTGGCGTCGCGCCCGAATTCGACCGTGGTCAGCGAATTCTCGATGAAGAATTCCTTGTCCGAGAAAGGGGTAACGACAGTCTTGCCGCGGCCATTGCGCTCCATCACCAACTGGTCTTTCTCCCGTGTGAAGGTGCGCGTGTTCTTGTCATCGATCTTGTAGCTGCCGGCGTAGGCATCGAGCAGTTTTGCGTCCAGCTTGATCGCCTTCAGCTCCGGATACGGATTGCCGGCGGCGATGGCGGCCGCCTTCAGGGCCAGGGTTTCAGCCGAGGGCAGGCCGGAATCGGCATTGGTCAGCACCGCGACGTACAGTTTTTGCTCGGGCAGGCGCAGCGCGAAGGTCGAAAAGCCCGGGATGCTGCCGCCGTGGTCGATCACCGGCATGCCGCGGATTTCGCCCACGCCCCATCCGTAGCCGTAGCCGGTGCGCTTGCCGGTGGTGAGGGTATAAGGGGTGAAGGCTTTCTTCAGGCTGTCCGCCTTGAGCACCTTGCCCGCGCTGATGGCCGCGTCCCAGCGGGCCAGGTCGTCGACGGTGGAGACCAGGGCACCCGCCGCGTAGGGCAGGCTCATACTGATCTGCATACTGGCGTCGAAGCCTGTGGGCGTTTTTGTATGGCCGGCCGCGCGCGGCCCTTTGACGCGCTCGTGGCCTTCATAGGCGGTCTGGGTCATCCCCAGCGGGACGAAGATACGCTGTTCGACGAAGGTGGCATAGGGCTGGCCCGACACCTTTTCGATGATCGCGCCAAGCAGAAAGTAGCCGGAGTTGTTGTACTTGTGGACCGAACCTGGCTCGAACTCGAGCGGGTCGTTCTTGAAGAAGTCGATCATCTTTGGCACCGGCGTGTCCTGGTTCATCATGGCGCCAAAACCCTGCTTGCCGGTGTAGCTGACAATACCCGAGGTGTGGGTCAGCAGGTGCTCGATGGTGATGCTCTTGCCGCGGGTTGGATAGTCGGGCAGGAATTTGGTGATGTCGTCGTTCAGCGTCAGCTTGCCTTCTTCGGCCAGCATCAGGATGCCGGCGGCGGTGAACTGCTTGGTGATCGAGCCGAGGCGCATGGAAGTCTCCGGCGTCAGGGCCACGCCCTTGGCCGCATCGGCCATGCCATAGGCCTTGCGAAACACGGTCTGGCCGTCGCGCGTGACGATCACGGTGGCGCCCGGCTCGTTGGCCTTGAACAGGGGAGCAAACAAGCCGTCGATGCGCGCTGCCACCGGCTGCTCCGCCGCGGCGGCCACCACCGCGGCCTGCTGGGCGGCGCTGTCGGGAGACTGCAGCAGGATCAGGGTGGCAAAGCAGATGGCGGACAGTTTCAGCATGGTTCGTTCCTCAGGCAGGGTTGGGAAGGCGCGGCGCGCGTATTGCTCAAGCGGCAATATAGCGGGCAGCGCGCCTCAGCGCGAGCGCGCTGTGACGAGCGGTGAAAAACCCAAGCTGAAAAGCAGATCCGTGGGATCAGCGGTTGCTGTAAACGTCGTTCCAGCTGCCGCGCATATTGGTCGGCACGGGCTGGATGAAGGTGGCGTTTTCTTCGAGGATGATGGCCATCTCGCTGACCGCGTCAGGCGTAAAGCCGGCCCGCTTGGCGCCGCGGTCCTGGACCGACAGCGATACCAGGTACTGGTCGAGCTCGTGCGGCTCCCTGGCGAACAGGCAGATACGGTTCCACACGTGCGGAAAATCTTTTTTGAGCGCGGACTTGGGCGTGAGCGCGTCCAGCTTTTCCTGGACCAGGCAGCGCGGACGCGAATGGAAGTTGATTTCGGTGACGGGCACCCGCGCCTGCGTCGAGACCGACTCGCCCTCGCCCAGCTGGGTGGCCGGAGAATCGTCGGCGCGTTGCTCCGGTCCGGAAAACTCGGCCAGGGCGCGCAGCATCTGGTCGGTCGATGGCAGGCCTTCCGCGTCCCAGCGGAACAGGCGGATGCCGGCGCTGGCCAGATAGCCGGCATTCTGGCGCTGCTCGGGCGAGGCGCCTTGCGGCGGCATCAGCTCGATCACGCACAGCAGATTGAGGCGCGCATCGAAGACGGCAAAGTCGACCTTGCGGCCGTTGAGCAGATCCTGCTCGCCGCGGCGGCCGGTGCTGGTCGGCACCATCAGCTTGTTCAGTTCAACGTCGGGGAAGATATAGCACTTGGGCAAAGCGCGCCGCAAGCGGCCATAAAAGGCCTTTTGCTCACTCGTGAAGAGGCGCCGCTGCGTGAATGAGGGCGCGGTATCGTTACTTTTCTTCAAGAGTCTGGATAGCATGGCAACAAACGTCGTTGTTGGTTAAGACCTTAGTGTGTATTTATTAAGCAAAATGCACAAGTACTAACTTAATTTCTGAAGAAATAAAGTTGTCTTGGCAACGATTTGTCGTCTGCGGGCGACGACTGTTGTCGTTTTTATGCCGCTTGACTGGCGCGGCTTGTGCAGATGTCACCACGCTGCGCGGCGAAACATGGCGAAGCGGCGGATCTCCCCTCGCGCCCCATCTTTACACCAGGTTTTCCCGGCTAGTATGGCCTCGCCTGAAGGCTTGCAGCAAGGCGAGGACTACCCTTCCCGCCTCTTGGCGTTTCGCGACCGGCACCTACCCGGGCCGTCGCGGCGCAGACCCAATCCAATCAAAAAAAGGAGTGAGACATGAAGAGTGAGACACTGTTTTTCGAACGCAGCGTCGTTCTGCTGGCGGGGCTGCTTGCAGCCGGCGTCAGCAACGTCACCTACGCAGCCAAGCAAGTACCCGATGGGCACCAGCACGAGCGCCTCCAGCAGGCGCCGATGCCGCGCGAACGGCAGACCCTGCCACCCAGCCTCGAGCAACAACAATTCAATCTGCCGCCGACCACCAAGCCGCGCTACGACCTGCTGCCACGCAATGCGAACCAGCGCATGCAAGCGCTGGCCGCCACGCCCGAATGCAAGAACATGGACACCCTGGCCAGCTACAGCGGCAGCGCGCTAGCCACCTACATTGCCAACTTGCCGGACTACGAGTGCACCTACCCGCTGTTCTCGCTGGGTGCCGGGCAAGCCGCCACGGTGTACTCCAGCGCCAACATGAACGCCATCGCCAGCCGCTTCAGGAGCGAGGCCGGCAGCTACAACGCCAGCAACCGCGCACTGGTCAACCTGGCGCTCTACTTGCGCGCCGGCTACTACCTGGCGGGCAGCAACACCATCCCCACGCCATCGGCCAGCTACACCGCTTCCCTGCGCGCACCGATCAAGCAACTGGCCGAAGGCACGGCCCTGTACGCGCCCAACCCCGTGGCCTCGACCACGGCCGGCGAAACGCTGCGCCTGATCACCAATATGCATGACGAAGCCTACTACCTGCCTTCCATGAAAAAGCTGGTGCAGCGCTACACCAACAGCGCCAGCCAGCCGAATGCGGCGGACAAGCTCAAGCAACCCGACGCCGCCGGCGGCTTTACCTCCGCCCTGACGGTGCTGTTCTACGGCCATTCGCGGCCGGACGCCCTGCCCCTGCTGCGCGCCGATCCTTCCTACCCCACGGCCCTGAACAATTTCGTGGTGCAGAACAAGGCTGCGCTGCTTGGCACCTCCACCGCTTACATGCTGACCGATACCGCCAACGAAGCCTTCCGCTTCATGCAGTACGCCGAGCTGAAAGCCGCGGTCAAGCCCATGGTGCAGAACACCTTGTCCAGCAGCAGCATGACCGGGAGCGACAGCGCCCTGTGGCTGGCGGCAGCGTCGGCGGTCAAGTACTACGACAACGCCAACTGCAGCCAGTACGGCACCTGCGGCTACGAGAGCAAACTGGCTGACGCCGTCCTGAAAACCAGTTATACCTGCAGCCCCAGCCTGCGCATCCGCGCCCAGGATATGACGACCGAGCAACTGCAATCGTCCTGCGCCATTCTGCAAAAGGAAGAAAGCTACTTCCACGACATGCTCCAGACCAATCGCACGCCGGTGGCCAACGATCGCAACACGACCCTGGAACTGGTGGTGTTCGACGACTACGCCAATTACAGCAAGTACGCCTCGGTAATCTACGACATCGACACCAACAACGGCGGCATGTACCTGGAAGGCGACCCGTCGGTCAGCGGCAACCAGGCGCGCTTCATCGCGCACGAAGCGTCCTGGCTGCGCCCGGCATTCACCGTGTGGAACCTGGAACATGAATATGTGCACTACCTGGACGGGCGTTTCGACATGGCGGGAGACTTCGGCGCTGCGGTGGCCAAGCCGAGCGTGTGGTGGATCGAGGGTGTGGCCGAGTATCTCTCGCTGCGCAACAACAACCAGCAATCGATCGACATGGCGCGCACCGGCACCTACAAGCTGAGCCAGATCTTCGGCAACACCTATTCGATGAGCGACTACACCAACCGCGCCTATCGCTGGGGCTACATGGCCACCCGCTTCATGGTCGAGAAGCACCGCGCCGACGTGGATGCCATCGTGTCCAAGTTCCGCGTGGGCGACTACGATGGCTACCAGAACTACATGGCCTATCTGGGCACCCGTTACGACAGCGAGTTCGCGGCCTGGGCCAATACCGCCACCACCGCGGGCGAGCCGCCGCTGCCGGTCGTGAACTTGCCGGCATGCTCCTCGAACAGCCAGCTGGGCAAGAATTGCTCGATCAGCGGGTTTGCATCGTCGACGCAAGCGTATGCCTACATCCTGCTGCCGGCCGGCGCCAGGAACCTGCGTCTGTTCACCGCCAGGGGCACGGGCGATGTGGACCTGTATGTCGCGCTGGACCGCTATCCGACCACCACGTCCTACGATGCGGCCTCGGTCAATGGAGGTAACAACGAGAGTGTGAGCCTGGCCGCGCCTGCAAGCGGACGCTGGTACTACATCATGCTCAAGGCTAAGCAGCCCTTCAGCGGCGTGAGCTTGAACGCGACTTACGATTAGACCGTGATCACGAGTCGGCTACAGGATCGGCCGACTCCTCGGCGGCGCTCTCCGCGCCGACCTTGACCCCGCGTTTCGCCAATCCCTCGCGCAGCAGGAACTCGATCTGGGCATTCACACTGCGCAGATCGCGCGCCGCCATACGCTGCAGTTCTTCCCACAGCGCAGGATCGATGCGCAGCGGATAGGCTTTTTTACCGGGACTCGCCATGCTCGGCTGCCATCAGTTGTACAAGGTGCCTGTGTTGATGATCGGCTGGGCATCCTTATCCGAGCACAACACCACCAGCAGATTGCTGACCATCGCCGCCTTGCGTTCCGAATCGAGCTCCACGATGTCGCGCTCCGACAAAGCTTTCAGGGCCGACTCCACCATGCTCACCGCGCCATGGACGATCTTGGTGCGGGCGCTGATGATCGCCTCAGCCTGCTGACGGCGCAACATCACCTGGGCGATTTCCGAGGCATAGGCCAGATGGGTCAGCTTGGCGTCCAGCGTTTCCACACCGGCCGGCTCGAAGCGCGCCTGCAGCTCCGCCTTGAGGGCATCGGCCACCACATCCATGCCGGCGCGCAGGGTGGTCTCGCCTTCCGGCGTATCGTCGCCTTCATCGTAAGCATACTGCGAGGCCAGGTGACGCAGCGCGGCTTCCGCCTGGATCGCCACATAGCGCTCGAAATCATCGACTTCAAACAGGGCCTGGGCGGTATCGCGCACGCGCCAGACCACGGCCGCGCTGATCTCCACCGGGTTGCCGCGCTTGTCGTTGACCTTGATGGTCGGGCAGTTCAGGTTACGCGCGCGCACCGACAGCTTGCGCTTCACATAAAGGGGAAAGGCCCAGCGCAAACCTTCGGCGCGGTCGGTACCGATGTACTTGCCGAACAGGGTCAGGATGGCGCTCTCGTTCGGTTGCAGCATGTACAGGCCAGCCAGCAGCGCGATGCCGGCAATCACGCCCACACCGCAGATGAGCGGATGCATGCCGCCGCGCAGGGCCAGTCCCGACAGCGCCAGCAGGCCGACGCCGGAGGCTGCGGCCAGATAACCATTGATGGATGAAAATGACGTTTCGCGACGCACAGTTGCAGAATTCATTGCCGGATCCCCTGGTTCTTGGTGAAGTTAAGTGACATCAAAGTGATATCACTTTAGGATGAGCCGGAATTGTTGTCAATATATATTTTGCGGCTTTGCCAACGCGATCATGAATCGGATGGAGGGCCGCCGAACAGGTCGTCCAGGGCCTTGCGGTCGGACTGGGAGCGCACCGCGCTGCGGCGGCCGGCGAATTCTTCCTCGATGTTGTCGCGGTAGAAGCTCCAGGCCGCGCCCGAGGTCGACAGACGGCGCCAGACCTCGGTGCCGACGTTGGAATAATCGATGGCGGTACCGTCGTCCAGCTCCACGCGCAGGATGCGCTCGCGCGCGTCGTAGCCGATGGCCCGCAGCTTGCCGGCGTTGATGCGTTTCATGTCCATGGGATGCTCCTCTGGTTCGTTACGGGGAAAGCTAACAGATGTAGCAGTGCACGCCCGGGCTCGCAGGGCGCAAGCTACAATCGGCGTTCTTACCTTAATCGCAAATGGGAGCGCACGCAATGCTGGCAAAACTGAGTTTGATGATGGTTCTGGCGGGGTCTGCCCTGTCCGCCCTGGCTGCGGCGCCCGTGCCCTCGGACGTGAAGAGGTTCATCGACGATCGGGAAATGTGCGAGCACTTTCTGGGTGAGATGCCTGATCCCGGCCAGAAGAAACGCGCGCGCGAAGTGAACAAAGCGATCAAGGAGTCGTGTACCGGCACCGACAAGGCGTTGGCTGCGTTGAAGAAGAAGTATGCGAAGAATGCGGCAGTGATGAAGCAGCTGGAGGAGCAGGATCCGCATATCGGGATGTGAACTTGGCGGGTCAGGGCTTCACTCAATCGTTGGCTACTAGGAGCTTGGCATGATCAAACGACTTGCTGTGGCGGTATCCGTGTTGGTGTTTTCCAGCGCCGCGTGCGCCGCAGCCGATTTGCCGCGGGACGTGAAGCGTTTCGTCGCGCAGCGTGAGGATTGCGACCATGTCCGGGACGAGCTCCCGGAGCCACAGCACAAGCGCGAATTACGCCAGACGATTCGTGCTATCAACAAGCTGTGCAAGGGAACCGACAAGCAGCTCGCTGCGCTCAAGCGCAAACATGCGGGCGATGCGGCGGTGATGAAGCGGCTGGGGGAGTTCGAGGACAAGATCGAATGACACAAGTGAGTCGCGGACTGCTCGGCCGCTGCACGGCGGAATGCGCCCTTTGGGCTTTTCCGCCCTACCAAAGCAAGCGGTGACATCAGTGGCCCAGTGAGGCAGGTATGCCACCCCCTTGATTGGGGAACGTAGGGTGGATAAGCCGAAGGCGCCATCCACCAATTGCGACGGCAACGTTGACCGCAAACTCCGCTCATGGTGGATGGCGCCTCGCGGCTTATCCACCCTACGGTTCTCGCTTAAGCCGTGAGCGACGCGGCCGATGCACGGCGGAAGGCGCCCTTTGGGCTTTTCCGCCCTACCAAAGCAATCGGTACGACGGTGGAACCCAGGCGCCGGCTTTCGTAGGTCGGAAAAGCGCAGCGCCTTCCGACGTTCAGGCCCCAACGAAGTTACAGCCCCAGGCTTGGTCCACACGAAAAAAAGGCAGCCGAAGCTGCCTTTTTCACTGATGCCAACAGTCTTAGCGCTTGGCGCGCAGCTTGGCGATGGCCGCCAGTTGCGCGATCGCCGTCGCCAGCTCGGCTTGCGCCGTGGCGTAGTCGATCTTCGACTCTTTGTTGACCATTGCTTCTTCTGCTGCTTTCTTCGCTGCCAGTGCTTTCGCTTCGTCCAGGTCGCCGCCGCGGATCGCGGTGTCGGCCAGCACGGTCACGCCGTTCGGCTGCACTTCCAGGATGCCGCCGGCGACGAACACGAACTCTTCGTCAGTACGGCCTGCTACCTTGATCCGCACAGCACCCGGCTTGATGCGCGTGATCAGCGGGGTGTGCTTGGGATAAATCCCCAGCTCGCCTGCTTCACCCGGCAACGCGACGAATTCGGCTTCGCCCGAGAAAATGCTGGTCTCGGCCGATACCACGTCAACGTGAAATGTGTTTGCCATGTGTGTCCTATCGGGGTCGGGCGCCCCTGCTGCCGGGCGCCCTAGCCTGTCTTAGTTGAGCTTCTTGGCTTTTTCGATTGCTTCTTCGATCGTGCCAACCATGTAGAACGCTTGCTCAGGCAGGTGATCCAGTTCGCCCGATGCGATCATCTTGAAGCCTTTGATCGTGTCTTTCAGCGAAACGTACTTGCCCGGCGCGCCGGTAAACACTTCAGCAACGTGGAAAGGCTGGGACAGGAAACGCTGCATCTTACGTGCGCGCGCGACCAGCAGCTTGTCTTCCGGTGCCAGCTCGTCCATACCCAGAATCGCGATAATGTCACGCAGTTCCTTGTAGCGCTGCAGGGTACCCTGAACAGCGCGCGCGGTGTCGTAGTGGTCCTGGCCAACGACCAGCGGGTCCAGCTGGCGCGAGGTCGAATCGAGTGGATCGACCGCAGGGTAGATACCCAGCGAGGCGATGTCACGCGACAGAACGACGGTCGAATCGAGGTGACCGAAGGTGGTCGCTGGCGACGGGTCGGTCAAGTCATCCGCAGGAACATACACGGCCTGGATCGAGGTGATCGAACCGGTCTTGGTCGAGGTGATGCGCTCTTGCAGACGGCCCATCTCTTCGGCCAAGGTAGGCTGATAACCCACCGCCGATGGCATACGGCCCAGCAGTGCGGATACTTCGGTACCGGCCAGGGTGAAGCGGTAGATGTTGTCCACGAAGAACAAAACGTCTTTGCCTTCGTCACGGAAGGATTCGGCGATCGTCAGGCCGGTCAGCGCGACGCGCAGACGGTTACCTGGCGGCTCGTTCATCTGACCGTAGACCATGGCCACTTTCGAGTTGGCCGGGGTTTCCAGATCGACCACTTTGGCATCGGCCATTTCGTGGTAGAAGTCGTTACCTTCACGGGTACGCTCACCGACGCCGGCGAACACGGACAGACCCGAGTGCGCTTTTGCAATGTTGTTGATCAGTTCCATCATGTTCACGGTCTTGCCCACACCTGCACCGCCGAACAGACCGACCTTACCGCCTTTTGCAAACGGGCACACCAGGTCAATCACCTTGATGCCGGTTTCCAGCAGATCTTGCGATGGCGACAGTTCGTCGTACGCAGGAGCTACGCGGTGGATCGATGCGGTCTGCTCGTGCGAGACAGGACCGCATTCGTCGATTGGGTTGCCCAGCACGTCCATAATGCGGCCCAGGGTCGCTTTACCGACCGGCACCATGATCGGTGCGCCGGTGTTCTGGATAGCCATGCCGCGGCGCAGGCCGTCGGACGAGCCCAGCGCAATGGTACGGACAATGCCGTCGCCCAGCTGCTGTTGTACTTCCAGGGTCAGTTCGGAGCCTGCCATTTTCAGTGCGTCGAAAACCTTTGGCATTGCGTTGCGTGGAAACTCAACGTCAACAACTGCGCCAATACACTGAACGATTTTGCCATCAGCCATGTTCGTTCCTTCTATATTTATTTAAAATCGGGTTAGACCGCTGCCGCACCGGCGACGATCTCGGAGAGTTCTTTGGTAATCGCAGCCTGGCGGGTCTTGTTGTAGATCAGCTTCAGTTCACCGATCACACTGCCTGCGTTGTCGCTTGCCGCCTTCATCGCCACCATCCGCGCCGATTGCTCGGACGCGAGGTTTTCGGCGACTGCCTGGTACACCAGTGCCTCGACATAGCGCACCAGCAGTTCATCGATGACCACCTGTGCGTCCGGCTCGTAGATGTAATCCCAGGCGTGGTTGGCCTTGTCACCTTCGAGTTTTTCGCTGGTCAGCGGCAACAGCTGCTCGACCATCGGCACTTGCTTCATCGTGTTGATGAACTTGGTGTAGCAGATATAGACTGCGTCCAGCTCACCTTCCTCGTAGCGGTCGAGCATGACCTTGATCGGCCCGATCAGCTTGTCGAGGTGAACGGTATCGCCGATCTGGATCGCATGCGACACGACCTTCACGCCAACCCGGTTCAAGAAACCCAAACCCTTGTTGCCAATGGCAACCGCTTCAATCTTGTTGCCAGCCGTTTCCAGCTCGCGCGTTTTTTGCGTCACCAAACGCAGTACGTTGGTGTTCATACCGCCGCACAGACCCTTGTCGGTCGTGACGATGATGAAACCGACTGCCTTCGCCCGCACGTCCTTGCCTTGCGCCATGAACGGGTGGGTGTATTCGGGATTGGCGGTGGCCAGATTCGAGGTGATATTACGAATCTTGTCACTGTAGGGACGTGCCGCCCGCATACGATCCTGCGCCTTGCGCATTTTCGATGCGGCGACCATTTCCATCGCCTTCGTGATCTTCTTCGTATTCTCTACGCTCTTGATCTTGCCACGTATCTCTTTGCCTACTGCCATGAGTCCTTACTCCTTGTGCGCTATCCGGGGCCGCCGCGTACTTCCGCGGCCGGCCCCATCAGACGTTTAATATGCGCCGGATTTCTTGAAGTCAGCAATGGCAGCGGCCATGGCGGCTTCGCCATCCTTGTCCAGTGCCTTGGTCTCTTCGATCTTCGACAGCAGCGCAGCTTGCTTGGTCTTCATGTAGCCGTGCAGGCCGGCTTCGAACGCCAGCACTTTCTTGACTTCGATGTCGTCGAAGTAGCCCTTGTTCACTGCGAACAGCGACACGGCCATCATCGAGATCGACAGCGGCGAGTACTGAGCCTGCTTGAGCAGTTCGGTCACGCGGGCACCGCGGTCGAGCTGCTTGCGGGTCGACTCGTCCAGGTCGGAAGCGAACTGCGCGAACGCAGCCAGTTCACGGTACTGCGCCAAGTCGGTACGGATACCGCCGGACAGGTTTTTGATAACCTTGGTCTGAGCGGCGCCACCGACGCGCGACACCGAAATACCGGCGTTAATCGCAGGACGGATACCCGAGTTGAACAGCGAGGTGTCCAGGAAGATCTGACCGTCGGTAATCGAAATCACGTTGGTTGGGACGAATGCGGACACGTCGCCAGCCTGGGTTTCAATGATCGGCAGTGCGGTCAGGGAACCGGTCTTGCCTTTGACGGCGCCATTCGTGAACTTTTCGACGTAGTCAGGGTTTACGCGTGCTGCGCGCTCGAGCAGACGGCTGTGCAGGTAGAACACGTCACCTGGGTACGCTTCGCGGCCTGGTGGGCGGCGCAGCAGCAGGGAAATCTGACGGTAGGCAACTGCTTGCTTGGACAGGTCATCGTAGACGATCAGTGCGTCTTCGCCGCGGTCACGGAAGTATTCGCCCATGGCGCAACCGGAGTAAGCGGAGATGTATTGCATCGCTGCGGACTCGGAAGCCGAAGCGGCCACGACGATGGTGTATTCCATCGCGCCGTGCGTTTCCAGCGAGCGCACGATGTTCTTGATGGTCGATGCCTTCTGGCCGATCGCGACGTAGATACACGTCATGTTCTGGCCCTTCTGGTTGATGATCGCATCGATCGCGACAGCCGATTTACCGGTCTGGCGGTCACCAATGATCAGCTCGCGCTGGCCACGGCCGATCGGTACCATCGAGTCGATCGACTTCAGGCCGGTCTGCATGGGCTGCGAGACGGACTGACGGGCGATCACGCCTGGGGCGATCTTTTCGATCGGGGCGGTCAGGGTGGCGTTGACCGGACCCTTGCCGTCGATCGGCTGGCCCAGTGCGTTGACCACACGGCCACGCAGCTCAGGACCGATCGGCACTTCCAGAATGCGGCCGGTGGTTTTCACGGTGTCGCCTTCGGAGATGTGCTCGTAAGCACCCAGAATCACGGCGCCGACGGAGTCGCGCTCGAGGTTCATGGCCAGACCAAAGGTATTGCCCGGGAATTCCAGCATCTCGCCCTGCATCACGTCCGACAGGCCATGGATACGGCAGATACCGTCGGCTACGGAGATAACCGTGCCCTGATTGCGAATGTCAACGGAACCTTCGAGGCCTTGAATCCGGCTTTTGATCAGTTCGCTGATTTCAGATGAATTAAGTTGCATGCTAACTCCTAATAGTTTCTTGATGCGTAGGGCAAGGGCGTTGCCGCCGGCCTGCTGCGCGTGTCTTGATGCCCGGCGTTACGCAGCCAGCGCAACATGCATCTGCTGCAGCTTGGCGCGCACCGAGGTGTCGAGCACTTCATCACCGACGACCACGCGCACACCACCGATCAGCGAAGGATCCACTGTCACCGTTGGGTTGAGCTTGCGGCCAAATTTCTTTTCGAGCGAAGCGACCAGGTCGCTCACCTGCTGGGCCGAGATCTCGAACGCGCTGCTGATGCTGGCATCGGCCGCACCTTCGTCCGCGTTCTTGAGGACCTCGTACTGCGCCGCGATTTCCGGCAGCAATGCCACGCGTGCGTTCTGAACCAGCATGGCAACCAGGTTGTTCACTTCCGGGGTCACTGGCGACTTGAGCAGCGACACCAGGGCGCCGGCAACATCGGCGGCGGCCACGTTCGGGTTGGCTGCGTAGGCCAGTACATCAGGATGGGAGCCGAGCTGAGCCAGTTCGGAGATGACTTCGGTCCAGGCTGCCGTGTTGCCTTGTTTGGCAACACGGAACAGCGCTTCCGCGTAAGGACGGGCGACGGTTGCGATTTCGGCCATGATTACAGCTCGACGGACAGTTGCGACAGCAGGTCGGCGTGGGCCGTTGCGTTCACTTCGCGCTTGAGGATCTGCTCGGCGCCTTTGACTGCGAGAGCGGCAACCTGACCGCGCAGTTCTTCGCGCGCGCGCGTCACTTGCTGTTCGGCTTCGGCCTTGGCAGCAGCGATGATGCGTGCAGCTTCGTCGGCAGCGGTTTTCTTGGCGTCGTCGATAATCGATGCGGCGCGCTTTTCAGCGTCAGCCACGCGCTTTTGACCTTCGTCACGTGCGGCAGCCAGTTCGACCTGAACGGTCTTGGCAGCAGCGGCCATTTCGGCTTTGCCACGGTCAGCGGCAGCCAGGCCGTTCGCGATCCTCTCGGCGCGCTCGTCGAGCGCTTTCATCAGTGGGGGCCACACGAATTTCATCGTGAAACCAGCCAGGATGAAGAAGACCACGAACTGGGCAAACAGAGTTGCGTTTAAGTTCACGGTATTTTCCTTCTCACAAAAACGGATGCCGAACCTGGACAGGTTCGGCAATTCATAACCAGCGAAGTGCCGAACTTAAATTACTTCGGTACGAATGGGTTCGAGAATGCGAACAGCATTGCGATACCAACACCGATCAGGAACGCCGCATCGATCAGACCAGCCAGCAGGAACATCTTGGTTTGCAGGGTGTTCATCAGTTCAGGCTGACGTGCCGAAGCTTCGAGGTATTTGCCGCCCATCAGTGCGATACCGATACATGCGCCGATAGCGCCCAGACCGATGATCAAACCGCAAGCCAGAGCAACAAAAGAAAGGTCAGTCATGAGAGTTCCTTCAAAAAGTAAAATTAAAAACCAGATTATAAAAATACAAACTTCTTTACAGCCACAATCTTTGATTCAGTTCGATCCGCGCCGATCAGTGGCCTTCATGCGCCTGGCCGATGTACACCAGCGTGAGCATCATGAAAATGAACGCCTGCAGGAACACGATCAGGATGTGGAAAATAGCCCAGATCGAACCGGCAATGACGTGGCCTACAAAGCCGAACGTCGTTGCCATCGCACCCAACATAGCGATCAACAGGAACAGCAGTTCGCCAGCAAACATGTTGCCGAACAGTCGCATGCCGAGCGACACGGTCTTTGCTGCGTACTCAATGACGTTCAACAGCAGGTTGAACGGCGCCATGGCGATGCCGAATGGTGCGGAAAACAATTCGTGGATCCAGCCGCCGAAGCCCTTGATCTTGATGCCGTAGTAGATCATCAGGGCGAACACGCCGAGGGCGATGCCGAGCGAACCGTTCAGGTCGGCGGTAGGCACGACGCGCTGATACGGGAAAATATGGTCGATGCCGACGAACTTGAAGGCTTCCGAGAACAGGTCGACCGGCAGGAAGTCCATCGAGTTCATCAGCGAGACCCAGACGAACACGGTCAGTGCCAGTGGGGCGATGAAGCTGCGGTCGCCGTGCACGATGGCCTTGGCCTGGTTGTCGACCATCTCGAATACCATTTCAACGGCAGCCTGGAAACGGCCCGGCACACCCGAGGTGGCGCGGCGCGCGGCCAGCCACATGAACAGGCAACCGATTACGCCCATCAGCACGGACCAAAAAATGGTATCCATATTGATAATGGAGAAATCGACCACATCTGTCTGGTGCTTGGTCGAGAAATGCTGCAGGTGGTGCTTGATGTATTCCGAGGCGGTCGGGGCGTGCGCCGCTGCATGTTCTACTGTTGGACTCGTCATGTCAGTGCCTAAATAATAAGATGATGTAACTTTTCAGCGCCACGACGAAGCCGCCAAGCAGGGCGAACCAGTTCAAGTCGCGGTACAGTTTGGCGACCGCGAAAATCAAGGCGACCGTCAATGCAATCTTTACGAACTGCCAGATGAAAAACGAAATCGGGTCCGCGCCGCCCGGCCGCTGCGTATTCAAAAACAATCGCGCGGCGAATATTGCGTTGGGCACCACACAGCACAAGCCCCCGAAGATCGCCGACAACATCGCGGCCTGTCCCCCCAGCAGCGCGGCGAGGACGCCAGCAACTACTGTTGCGATCAATTGCAGGGAGACTATGCGCAGCATTTTTTCTTCTTCGCGCCAGCCATGTGAATGCGGTATTGCGGGATCTGATTTTAGTGAATCAGCGGGATTATAAGTGGTTATACGCACAGGCGTCAAACGTTGCTGCACCGCGGAAGAGCACGCGGGTGTTCAAAAACCACGCTTTTTCTAGGCAGATCGCACTAAATCAGAGCAGTAATCTCCATGTAAGGATAAGTTGTCCCAGTGCAATGCGAAGGGTGATAACGCGTTTTCGGCGAAGATCGTGTCCGGCGGTCCGGACCCCAGCGTGCAAGGACAGTGTAGAACTGCTCTGATTGTCGGCCAATTACGTATAAGGTAATCGGCGTAGTTGCGCTCACCTTTTTTTGACGCCGTCGGCTGCTTGAGTGGATTCGAAACTTTTCGATTTCTGTACTGCCATCACTCACGCCCGTAAGCGGGCCAACACGCCATCCAGAATATCCAGGTCGGCAAAATCGATAATCATCTGCCCCCTGCCCTTCGGTCCCATCTTGAACAGCACCGGCGTGGCCAGCTTGTCGGACAGTTCTTCTTCCAAACGCACGATATCGCCCGACTTCTCCTTTGACCGCGCCGTCGCCGGATTGCTCGCCTCTTCCATCGTGCGGCTCACCAGCTTTTCGGTTTCACGTACCGAGAGGCGCTTGGCGACAACCTGGTTGGCCAGGCTGATCTGACTCGCAGCATCCACCGCCAGCAAGGCACGCGCGTGGCCCATGTCCACGTCGCCCGCCATCAGCATGGTCTGCACCGGCATCGCCAGGTTCATCAGGCGCAGCAGGTTGGATACCGCGCTGCGCGAACGTCCCACCGCGGTTGCCGCCTGCTCGTGCGTGAAACTGAAATCGGTAATCAGACGGTGAATACCCTGCGCTTCTTCCAGCGGGTTGAGATCTTCGCGCTGAATATTTTCGATCAGCGCCATCGCGGCCGCGGCCTGGTCGTCCACGTCGCGCACCAGCACCGGAATCTGGTCCAGCCCCGCCAGTTGCGCCGCGCGGAAGCGGCGTTCGCCGGCGATGATCTCGTACCTGACCGCACCAGTCAGTGTGTCCTGGCCGATCGGACGCACCAGCACCGGCTGCATGATGCCCTGGGTTTTGATGGACGCGGCCAGTTCATTGAGCGCGCCTTCGTCCATGCGGGTACGCGGCTGATATTTACCTGCCTGGAGCTGGTGCACGGCCAGCGAAGACGGCGTGTTCGGGTCCGGCTGCGCCGCCTCGCCATCGCCGCCCAGCAGCGCTTCGAGTCCGCGGCCAAGGCCCTTGAGTTTTTTGGTTGCCATGATTCGTGTACTTTCCAATTACATTGTCTTGATACGCTTGACCATCTCGGCGCCAAAGGCGATGTAGGCCTGCGCACCCTTGGAGGCCGGATCGAACACCACGCCAGGCACGCCGTACGACGGCGCTTCCGCCAACCGCACGTTGCGCGGAATGATGGTGCTGAATACCTTGTCGCCGAAGTGCTGCTCGAGCTGGGCCGAGACCTGCTGCGACAAGGTCATGCGCGGATCGAACATCACGCGCAGCAGGCCGATGATCTTCAGGTCCGTGTTCAGGTTGGCGTGCACCTTCTTGATGGTGTTGACCAGGTCCGACAGCCCTTCGAGCGCGTAGTACTCGCACTGCATGGGGATGATGACGCCGTGCGCGGCGCACAGGCCGTTGAGGGTCAGCATGGACAAGGCGGGCGGACAGTCGATCAGGATGAAGTCGTAGTCCTTGTCGACCGCGGCGAGTGCGTCCTTCAGGCGGCGCTCGCGGTTATCCAGCTCCACCATCTCCACTTCGGCGCCCGCCAGTTCGCGGTTGGAGGGCAGCACGTCGAACCTGCCCGCCTCCGAACGCTGGCGCGCCGTGTTGACGTCTGCCTCCCCCAGCAGCACTTCATAGGTGGAGGCCTTCAGGCCTGCCTTGTTGATGCCGGCGCCCATGGTCGCATTGCCCTGTGGGTCGAGGTCGACCAGCAGCACGCGCTGATCGAGTTTGGCCAGTCCCGCGGCGAGGTTGACACTGGTGGTGGTCTTGCCCACGCCGCCCTTTTGGTTTGCTACGCAAAAAATTTTGGCCATGTATGTTCTTATCTTGAAAGCCGCGCCGCGCGCAACTGAAAGCTATACCGTATAAATCGTTTATTCTTTTTATACGGTATAAACCATTTATATGGTTTAAACAATATATATCGAATAAACCGTTTATACGGTTTATTTTGTTTACTCTGATTTTGGCTTTTCTGCCCGTTCGATGAATACCAGGTGACGCTCCGCCTGCAATCCCGGTACCTGGATAGGTCTCAATTCGCTCACTTTCCAGTCGCTCGGCAGCCTTTCCTGTTCCTCCGGTGGCGCCGTGCCTTTCAAGGCGATGAATTTTCCACCCTCTTCCAAAAGATGTCCTGACCAGTTGACGAAATCCGACAGGTCGGCAAAAGCGCGCGAGGTGATGACGTCGAATTTCTGGGCCACCTGAAGCTGCTCGACCCGCATCGTGTACACGGTCACGTTGGCAAGGCCCAGTTCGGCCTTGACCTGCGTCAGGAATGCCGTCTTCTTGTGCACCGTGTCGATCATTGCCACTTTGGCGTCTGGCCGTGCTATCGCCAGAACCATGCCCGGCAGCCCCCCACCTGCCCCCACGTCCAGCACATTGCGCGCGCCCGAAAACGCCGGCACCGCGGTCAAGGAATCCAGGATGTGCTGCGTGACCATGTGCATGGGGTCGCGCACCGAGGTCAGGTTGTACACCGAATTCCACTTGAACAGCAACGCCAGATAGTCGAGCAGCTGTTCGTGTTGCTGTTGATTCAGGTCGAGCGATAATTCCTTGATGCCATTGGCGAGGACCGTTGCCAATGCAGATCGGTCGAAAAACTTCATCCTGCCAGCTCCTCATTGAGGGTGGCGAAACCTTTCGCGCCGCGTTTCTTCAAATGTACCAGCAAAAGTGAAATAGCGGCAGGTGTCACTCCCGAAATTCTGGACGCCTGACCCAGGGTTTCCGGACGCTGCTTGTCGAGTTTCTGACGCACTTCGATCGACAGTGCGGCGATGTCCAGGTAATTGAATCCGTCCGGCAACTTCAGGTTTTCGTAGTGATCGTGGCGCTCGACTTCCTTGGCCTGGCGGTCGATGTAGCCGGCGTACTTGAGCTGGATCTCGATCTGTTCCTTGACTGCCGGGTCGGCCACGCCCGGACCGGCCAAGGCCTGCCCATCCACGCCGGACATGCTCATCAGGGTGTCATAGGCGACACCCGGACGGCGCAGCAGATCGGCCAGCGAATACTCGCGTTCGATCGCCTGGCCAATCACGCGCTCCGATTCGGCTGCCGCCAGGATGCGTGGATTGACCCAGGTCGAGCGCAGTCGCTCCAGCTCCAGCGCGACAGACTCGCGTTTGCGCTCGAATGCTTCCCACTGTACATCACCGACGCAGCCGAGTTTGCGGCCGATCTCTGTCAGGCGCATGTCCGCATTGTCTTCACGCAGGCTCAGGCGGTATTCAGCGCGGCTGGTGAACATGCGGTACGGTTCCGCCACGCCCTGCGTGGTGAGGTCATCGACCAGCACGCCAAGGTAGGCTTCCGAACGGCCGGGAATCCATGCCTCGCGTCCCGAGGTCAGCAGCGCCGCATTGATACCGGCGAGCATACCTTGGGCCGCCGCTTCCTCGTAGCCGGTGGTGCCGTTGATCTGGCCAGCGAAGAAGAGGCCCTGCACCGCCTTGGTTTCCAGCGACATCTTCAGGCCGCGTGGATCGAAGTAGTCGTATTCGATGGCGTAGCCCGGGCGCAGGATGAATGCGTTTTCCATTCCCTTCATCGAGCGTACCAGCGCCAGCTGCACATCGAACGGCAGGCTGGTCGAGATCCCGTTGGGATAGAACTCGTTGGTGGTCAGGCCTTCCGGCTCCAGGAAAATCTGGTGCGATTCCTTGCCCGAGAAGCGATGGATCTTGTCCTCGATCGACGGGCAATAGCGCGGGCCCACACCTTCGATGACTCCGGTGTACATCGGGCTTCGGTCCAGACCGGCGCGAATGATGTCGTGGGTTTGCGTATTGGTATGGGTCACCCAGCAGGGAACCTGGCGCGGATGCATGGCCGTATTGCCCATCACCGAGAACACGGGGACCGGATCCAGATCGCCCGGCTGCTCGGACATCAGGGCGAAATTGATGCTGCGGCCGTCGATGCGCGGTGGCGTGCCGGTTTTCAGGCGGCCCTGCGGCAGCTTCATTTCCTTCAGGCGGGCGGACAACGAGATCGCGGGTGGATCGCCCGCGCGGCCTGCGGAGTAGTTCTGCAGACCCACATGGATCTTCCCATCCAGGAAGGTACCTGCCGTCAGCACGACCGCGCGCGCGCGGAATTGGAGTCCGATCTGGGTAACGGCACCAACGACGCGATCGCCCTCGAGCATCAGGTCATCGACGGCTTGCTGGAACAGCCACAGGTTTGGCTGATTTTCCAGCCGCGAGCGGATGGCCTGCTTGTAGAGAATCCGGTCGGCCTGCGCGCGCGTCGCACGTACGGCAGGCCCCTTGGACGAGTTCAGGATACGAAACTGAATGCCCGACTCATCGGTCGCGATGGCCATGGCACCACCCATCGCATCGACTTCCTTGACGAGGTGTCCCTTGCCGATACCGCCGATGGACGGGTTGCAGGACATCTGCCCCAGCGTCTCAATATTATGCGTTAGCAACAAGGTCTTCTGGCCCATACGGGCAGAAGCGAGCGCCGCTTCGGTGCCGGCATGACCGCCGCCGACGACGATGACGTCGAATTCAGTAGGAAATAGCATGATGGGAAATGTGGAATGCGAGAGGGTTGAGGCCAGATTATAGAGTCTTTTTGCTGCCTCGACTCTTTTCGCGGTAGATCCACAGCTCTACGGCACGAATGTTGGTTCCACGTGAAACACTCGGCGGCGGAATTTTGTTCGCCGCTCGCGCTGTTCCACGTGAAACAGTGACGCTATTTGAAGAACGCGTCGTAACTGGTTTTGACGATAAGGAGCGAAACGACCACCAAAAACAGCTTCCGGACGAACACGCTGCCATGCTTGATCGCCAGCTTTGTGCCGACCAATGAACCCGCAACCTGACACGCGGCCATCAGCAAACCCAGTTGCCACAGCAGGTGACCGCTGTAACCGAACCACATCAGGGCTGACAGATTGCAGGCCACGTTGACTACTTTGGCCGCTGCGGATGCGCTCAGGAAGTCGAAGCCGAAGAAGCGTACATACAGAAAGATCAGGAAGCTGCCGGTACCCGGACCGAAAAAACCATCATAGAATCCGATCACCGCACCCATCCCGATGGCAATCCAGCGCTCGCGCATTCCACTATGGGCCGGGGCGTGGACGCTGCCGAAGTCCTTCTTCTTGAATGTGTACACGGCAACAGCGACCAGCACCAGCGGCAACAGAGACCGAACGAAGTCGGCCGGCACCTTGGTGACAGTGTAGGCCCCTGCGAAAGAAAGCAGCAAAGCCGACATGGCAGCTGGCGCCGCCGCGCTCCAGGCCACCCTGACCCGGCGCGCGTAATTCACGGCCGCGGCGCCGGTACCAAAAATACCGGCCAGTTTGCTGGTCCCCAGCAAGGTCGCCGGCACCTCTTTGGGGAAAACGGAGAACAACACCGGTATCTGAATCAGCCCTCCCCCGCCCACCACCGCGTCCACCAGCCCGGCTAGAAACGCCGCGCACCCGAGCATCAACATGTCGATCATCTGCTACCTTGGAGAGAGGGAATGGACCGGACATTGTACGAAAGAAAGCACGCAGGCGCAGGCCAGCCTGCCCTGATGACGCGCTGGCGATCATTGGTGTAAGCTTGCTGAACCAATCACGCGCATCGATACCATGACTACTTCCGCCTCGTTCGCCTTCAGCACAGTCCCCCATCTGATCTCCGGACCCGGCGCCAGCAAGCGTCTGGGCGAGCACATCGCGGCGCACTTTCCCGACGTGCGGCGCGCGCTGATCGTTACCGATGGCGGCTTTCTGCGTACGGGACTGGTGCAGCCGGCCATCGACAATCTCACCACACACGGCCTGACCGTCAATGTTCACTCCGATGTCGTGGCTGATCCGCCCGAGGCGGTGGTGCTCGCAGCTGTCCAGTTCGCAACCGAATTCGCGGCCGATATCGTCATCGGCCTGGGCGGCGGCAGCTCCATGGACGTGGCCAAACTGATCGCTGTGCTCACCGGCAGCGAACAGCCATTGCAGCAGATTTACGGTATCGGCAATGTGAAAGGCGCGCGCCTGCCGCTGGTGCAGATCCCGACCACCGCCGGCACCGGATCGGAAGTCACCAACATCGCCATTGTGACGACCGGCGAAACGACCAAGATGGGCGTCGTCTCGCCCCAGCTGTATGCCGACCTGGCCATCCTGGACGCTGAACTGACCCTGGGTTTGCCGCCAATGGTGACTGCGGCGACGGGAATCGACGCGATGGTGCACGCCATTGAAGCCTACACCAGCAAGCACAAAAAGAACCCGATGTCCGACGCGCTGGCGCGGCAAGCGCTGGGCCTGCTCTCGGCCAATCTGATCACGGCATGCGAGGAAGGCAGCAACCTGGCGGCCAGACAGGCCATGCTGCTGGGCGCCTACTTCGCCGGCCAGGCTTTTTCCAACGCGCCGGTGGCCGCGGTTCACGCGCTCGCCTACCCCATCGGCGGGATTTTTCACGTGCCACATGGCTTGTCCAATTCGCTGGTTTTGCCACATGTGTTGCGCTTCAATATGGACAGCGCGGCCGCCCACTATGCGGAACTGGCCGCCATCATTGCGCCCGAACTGGGCGGCAGCACCGAGGCCCGGGCCGAAGGATTGATTGCAGCGATGCAGACGATTGCCGCGCGCACCGGCATCCAGACCACCCTGCGCCAGATGAACATCGCCGAATCGGATCTGGATCGACTGGCCGACGACGCCATGCTCCAGACCCGGCTGCTGGGCAACAACCCGCGCGACATCACGCGGGCCGACGCCCGGGCCATCTACGCGGCCGCCTGGTAGCGATATTCCTGGGTCCGCCCGCCGTAGCCGTAGGAAGCCGCGCGCACATCCTGAACGTAGATGTAGCTCTCCTCATGCAGATCGCCGAGTAGTTCCGCGAACCCGGCAAAAGCTTCGCGGATGTACTGGGCTTTCTCATCTTTCGTATTGGTCTCATCGGTGATCTTGATATCGAAGTAGAAGCTGTTCTTGCCGAGCTCGCTTAAAGGATATCCACCGACAATCCAGCTGTCCGGCTCGACAAAGTCGATGGCGATCGCCGTTACCTCGCGCTTTTTCTTGAGGATTCTGGTCGTCAGTTCCAGCAAGAGTTCGGACACACCGCGGATCAGTTCGGGGGATTTCCTGGCACTGACTTTCACGTTCAGGATAGGCATGTTGTTTCTCCATTTAGTTAGCTATGCAACTACTTCGTTAAAAAAATCAGCTGACTGAGGAACGTGCTTTTTTCAGCTGCGATACCATGTTGCCGAAATAGTCCTCACCCAGGGTGTCTTTCAAATTCCGGGTCACCTGCCCGCTTGCGCCGTCCAGCGCTTCACGGATTTCCAGCGCAGCCGCGGTCGGGTAAATCGCAGACTCGCGCGCGTCGCCGCCGGTGGCCCGCCGCTCGAGCAATCCCATCTGCTGCAAACCATCGAGACCGCGGGTTGCCGTCGGCCGGCTCACGACGAGCTCCTTCGCCAGCTGGCTTTGCAGCATCCCGGGCTGGGCCAGCACGGCGCGCAGCATGAACGCTTGTGGCGGCGTCAAGCCAAAGGGCTTGAAGGCGCGGCTCCACTCACGCTCCAGAACGCGCGCCAAGGCAGTGGTGTTGAAGTACAGGCAGTGATCAAACATGACTTCACTATAGACCAGATTAGTTAGCTATGCAACCAATTTGATGACGCTAAGGATGTTCCACGTGAAGCAATTGCCTACTCGGCGAAAAATTCCAGCAGCAGATTGTTGACCGTCTGGGCCATTTCAAGCTGCAACCAGTGCCCTACACCGTCCACCCGTCGGTACCTGAAACCCCCATCCACGTAGGCCTGCGATCCGGTCATCTGGGCTTCGACCAGGGCAACATCTTTCTCGCTCCACACCCCCAGTACGGGCACCTTAACTCGCGGAAACTCACGACGGGCAAAGAGTTTGCCATTCGCCCGATAGTAATTTAGCGCCGCGGTCATGCGTCCCGGTCGCATGAGCTCACTCTGCCAGTCGGAGAACTGTTCAGCGTTGGCGGCCTGGGGGCGCAGCGCGAGCAGGCCGCGGGCCAGGACCAAGGACTCAGCCACGCCACGCAGCCTGAATACGGCGATATACCATGCCCTGAGCCACTGGCTGACCCCGGCAGAGGCGTAGGCGGCTGGATGCCCTACCGACAGCGCCACGAGGCGCTCAACCCTTCCTGGGGCATGCATGGCCACGTACCAGCTCACCAAGGCACCCCAATCGTGGCCCACCAGTTTTACCTGACCGATGTCGAGGGCATCAAGCAGACCGATGACGTCCGCCTCCAGCTGTTCCATGGCGTAGGCATGCTCCCCGCCCGGCGCCTCAGTCTGCCCGTAACCACGCAAGTCGGGCGCGTAGACGCGGTAGCCAGCGGCCGCCAGTGCACCCATCTGCCCCTTCCAGACCCGATGCGTATCCGGAAAGCCGTGCAGCAACAGCACCGGCGGCCCCTCCCCTGCCGCTGCCACATGCATCTCGATGCCGTTGCTGCGTATCTTCAGCGTCTCGTATTCCATGCCACCTCCCAAGCAAGTTAGACAACCAGGACGAAAAAAAAGCCGGGTCATCGACCCGGCCCGTGCTGCCGATCCAACGATCAGGCCAGCTTCTTCTTGCGCGCCGACGCTGCGATGGCGGCGCCGATCTCGCCGACAATGCCGCGGCGGAACAGCAACACGCAGGCGATAAAGATCAGGCCGGTCACCATGCCAACCGACTCGCCCAGCGTATTGAACCACTCAATGCCGGTGGATGTCGCAAGGAAGCTGCCGATGTCGCCCAGTTTGTTCTCGATGGCAATGATGATAAAGGCGCCCAGGATGGGACCCACCAGGGTGCCCATGCCGCCCACCAAGGTCATCAGGATCACCAGGCCGGACATTGCCCAGTGTACGTCGGTCAGGGTTTCAAAGCCAAGCACAACCGTTTTGGTAGCGCCTGCCAGACCGGCAATCGCGGCGGACAGGACAAAGGCGACCAGCTTGTACTTGTCCACATCGAAACCCAGCGAGATGGCGCGTGGCTCGTTTTCCTTGATAGCCTTGAGCACTTGTCCGAATGGCGAATGGACGGTGCGCACGATCAGCGCAAAGCCGCCGATACAGATTGCCAGCACAACGTAATACAGGGTGACGTCACTGGAGAGGTCGATCACGCCAAACAACTTTCCACGTGGAACGCCCTGCAAGCCGTCCTCGCCATGGGTGAACGGCGCACGCAGCGCGGCAAAGTACACCATCTGCGCCAGCGCCAGGGTGATCATGGAGAAATAGATACCCTGGCGGCGGATGGCCAGCATTCCCATCACCAGGCCTACCAGCGCGCCGGCGCCGACGCCGAGCAGAATCCCGACTTCGGTCGGCAGGCCGAGCGCGGTCAGCGCGTGACCGGTCACATAGCCAGCCGAACCGAAGAAGGCGGCGTGGCCGAAGGACAGCAAACCGGTGTAGCCGATCAGCAGGTTAAAGGCGCAGGCGAACAGTCCGAAGCACAGCAGCTTCATCAGGAACACCGGATAGCCGACGAAAGGTGCGGCCAGCGCGATGGCCAGCGCGACTGCGATTGCGATTTTTTTGTTCATCATGGGCTCCAGTTCTCGATTACTTTTCTTTGCCGAACAAGCCGGCAGGACGGAGCAGCAGGACGATGACCATCACCACAAAGACGACAACTTCCGACCCTTCCGGGTAGTACACGCGGGTCAGGCCCTCGATCACACCCAGCAGCAGGCCGGTGATGACCGAACCCATGATGGAACCCATGCCGCCAATCACGACCACGGCGAACACGACGATGATCAGGTGCGAACCCATCAGCGGAGTAACGTTGATAATCGGCGCCGCCAGCACACCGGCGAAACCGGCCAGGGCCACGCCGAAACCGTAGGTCAGGGTGACCATCAGCGGCACGTTGATGCCGAAGGCTTCGACCAGCTTGGGATTTTCCGTACCGGCACGCAGGTAGGCGCCCAGCTTGGTTTTTTCAATCACATACCAGGTGAACAGGCAGACGGCGAGCGAGGCGACCACGACCCAGGCGCGGTAGTTCGGCAGGATCATGAAGCCGAGGTTGGTCGCGCCCTGCAGGGCGTCCGGTACCTGCACGGTCTGGCCGGACACGCCGAAGAAGGAACGGAACACCCCTTCGAGCAACAGCGTGATGCCGAAGGTCAGCAGCAGACCGTAGAGATGGTCGAGCTTGTAGATCCAGCGCAGCATGGTTTTCTCGACGATGACGCCGAACACGCCCACCAGCAAGGGAGCCAGCGCCAGCATCACCCAGTAGTTCAGCCCGAACGAGGTCACGCCGATATAGGCGAAGAAAGCACCCATCATGTACAGGGCGCCGTGGGAAAAGTTAATTACATTGAGCAGGCCGAAGATGACGGCCAGGCCGAGCGACAGCATCGCGTAGAAGGAGCCGTTGACAAGGCCCAGCAACAACTGGCTCATCATCGCCTGCAAGGGAACGCCGAAGATTTCCATGGCATCTCAGTTCAAAAAGACCGGGCTGACCGGCGGGGACTAAAAAAACGCAACCCAGGACGGGCTGCGCGGGTACGGAAGTACAGCCACTCCGGCGTGTGCCGGCGGGAACTTAAAGCGACCGTGATGCAGTGGCGTGCTATAGGTTCCCGCCTTCGCGGGAATGACGGCTTGTTGCGAGGACGACTACGTCAGCTTATTTCCACAGCGAGCACTTGGTCTCGGCCTTGGTGGTGTAAGCCTGTGCGCCAGGAATCGTGGCGACGACTTTGTAGTAATCCCATGGATACTTCGATTCCGACGGCTTCTTCACTTCCATCAGGTACATATCGTGGACCATGCGGCCGTCCGGACGGATCTCGCCACCCTTGGCGAACATGTCGTTGATCTTGGTCTTCTTGAGCTGGGCCATGACCTTGTCGCTGTCATCAGTACCGAGCGCCTTGACCGCGGCCAGGTAGTTGGTCGCCGCCGAGTAATCGGCCGCCTGCAGCATCGATGGCGACTTCTTCATCTTGGCGAAGTAGCGCTTGGACCAGGCGCGCGATTCCGGGCTCTGGTCCCAGTACCAGCCATCGGTCAGGTACATGCCCTGAGTCGTGTTCAAGCCCAGGGTGTGCACGTCGTTAATGAAGACCAGCAAACCGGCCAGCTTCATCGACTTGGTGATGCCAAACTCGTTGGCTGCCTTGATCGCATTGATCGCGTCGCCGCCGGCGTTGGCCAGACCCAGGATCTGGGCCTTGGACGATTGCGCCTGCAACAGGAAAGACGAGAAGTCGGACGCCGACAATGGATGCTTGGCGCTGCCCACGACGCTGCCGCCAGCGGCCTTGACCACATCGGTCGTGTCTTTTTCCAGCGACTGGCCGAAAGCATAGTCGGCGGTCAGGAAGTACCAGGACTTGCCGCCCTGCTTGACGATGGCACCGCCGGTGCCGCGCGCCAGCGCCACGGTGTCGTAGGCGTAGTGCACGGTGTAAGGCGAGCACTCCTCATTCGTCAGGCGGGCCGAGCCGGCGCCGATCGAAATGAAGACCTTTTTCTTTTCGGCAGCGACCTTGGCCATGGCCAGGTTGGCGCCGGAGTTGGTGCCGCCGATCAGCATGTCCACGCCCTGCTGGTCGAACCATTCGCGCGCTTTGCTGGCGGCGATGTCAGCCTTGTTCTGGTGATCGGCCGAAATGAATTCGATTTTCTTGCCGTTGATATTGCCGCCCATATCGGCGATCGCCATTTTGACGGCTTCAGCGCCGCCGGCACCATCGATGTCGGTGTACAGGCCGGACATGTCGGTAATCAGGCCGATCTTGATGGTGTCGCCCGACACTTGTGCCTGGGCAGAAAAGGACAGGCCCATTGCGCATGCGGCGGTGGCTGCGACAGCGATAATTTTGCGTTTCATGTGTTTTGTCTCCGTTTGAAGGATGTAATGTTGTGAACGAACCTGGGAGTGCAACCGTAACGCTTACACGCCCAGCAGCTCGGTCAGGACCGGCATCTTGGCGCTTAGTTCCGACGAAGCGAAGGTCTCGACAATCTGACCGTGCTCCACCACGTAAAACCGGTCCGCCAAAGGTGCGGCAAACCGGAAATTCTGTTCCACCATTACGATGGTGTAGCCCTTGGCCTTGAGCGTGGTGATCATGCGGGCCAGGCCCTGCACGATGACCGGCGCCAGGCCTTCGGAAATTTCATCAAGCAAGAGCAGGCGGGCTCCGGTACGCAAAATGCGCGCCACCGCCAGCATCTGCTGCTCGCCGCCGGACAGGCGGGTGCCCTGGCTGTTGCGGCGTTCCAGCAAGTTCGGGAACATCTCGTAGATTTCTTCGACCGACATGCCCTTCTCCGCGCCCGCCAGTTGCGGCGGCAGCATCAGGTTTTCCTCGGTCGACAGGGAAGAAAAAATCCCCCGCTCTTCCGGGCAATACCCGATGCCCAGGTGGGCGATCTTGTGCGTCGGCAAGCCGATCGCTTCGACGCCGTTGACCTTGATCGAGCCTTTGCGGGCGCCGGTCAGGCCCATGATTGCGCGCAAAGTCGTCGTCCGGCCGGCGCCATTACGGCCCAGCAAGGTCACGACTTCGCCCTTGTTGACGGTGAGATTGACGTTGTGAAGAATGTGGGATTCGCCGTACCAGGCTTGCAGATTGGTGATTTCGAGCGCCGCGGTCATCAATGCGCCCCTTCCAGCTCGGCGCTCGTCGTGCCCATATAGGCTTCCATCACTTGCGGATTTTTCGATACCTCGGCGTAACTGCCTTCGGCCAGCATGGCGCCGCGCTGCAGCACCGAGATCTTGTCGCAAATGCCCGACACCACATTCATATTGTGTTCCACCATCAAAATCGTGCGGCCGGCCGACACCTTCTTGATCAGTTCGGTAACGCGATGGACATCTTCGTGGCCCATGCCCTGGGTCGGCTCATCGAGCAGCATCAACTCCGGTTGCATCGCCAGGGTGGTGGCGATTTCCAGCGCGCGCTTGCGGCCGTAGGGCATGTCGACTGTGACCGTGTCGGCGAAACTGCTCAGGTCGACTTCGGCCAGCAATTGCATGGCGCGATCGTCCAGGCGCGACAGCGACCGTTCGCTTTGCCAAAAATTAAAGGAGGTGCCGAGCTCGCGCTGCAAGCCGATGCGCACATTCTGCAATACCGTCAGGTGGGGAAACACCGCCGAAATCTGGAAGGAACGGATGATGCCCATGCGCGCAATCTGCGCGGGCTTCGCGGCGGTGATGTCTTTACCGTTGAACAGGATCTGCCCGGAAGTGGGCACAAGAAACTTGGTCAGCAGATTGAAGCAGGTCGTCTTGCCGGCGCCGTTAGGACCGATCAGCGCGTGGATGTGGCCACGCTGGACTTGCAGGTTTACATCGTTCACTGCGGTGAAGCCCTTGAACTCTTTGGTCAGGTGCTTCGTTTCCAATATGACGTCTGTCATTGTGTCTCCGAATTATATTTTCATACCGCTTTGAAAACTTTTTTGTTTGATAATACACACAATGGTTTTGCGTCACAATACAGTATAACTACCATCCTGGACGCCCTGACGCATATCACCCGGGCGACATCTTTTGACAACTTTGCGTCACAAAAGTTGTCCACCTGGCGAGTGAAACGCGCTGCTCGTCTGCTGCTTCGAATTCCTATCCCAGGATCAGTTGCGCCGCCCTTTCGGCGATCATCAGGGTGGGCGAATTCGTGTTTCCCGACGTGATATTCGGCATCACCGAGGCATCGATGACACGCAGTTGCTTGACCCCTTTCACCCGCAACTGACTGTCCACAACGGACAAGGGATCGTCCTGTTTTCCCATCTTGCAAGTGCCCACCGGATGAAAGATCGTGGTGCCGATCTGGCCAGCGGCATCGGCCAATTCTTCATGCGTATTGAAGTGGATACCCGGCTTGAATTCCTCCGGCGCGTATTTGGCGAACGCCGGAGAGCCGACGATCTTGCGCGTCAGGTTCAATGCCAGCGCGGCCACGTTCCGGTCCAGCGCGGTGCTCAGGTAATTCGGCGTGATTTTCGGCGGCGCGTAAGAATCATTCGAGGCGATCCGCACATGCCCGCGCGAAGTCGGCCGCAGATTGCAGACGCTGGCCGTGAAGGCCGGGAACGGATGAAGCGGATCGCCAAATTTTTCCAGCGACAGTGGCTGTACGTGATATTGCAAATTAGGCGTCGCCTGTCCCGCATCGGACTTGGCAAAAGCGCCCAGCTGGGACGGCGCCATCGACATCGGCCCGCTCTGGAACATCGCATATTCCATGCCGATTTTCATTTTCCCGAACCAAGTGGCGGCGCTGGTGTTCAGGGTCTTCGCGTTGCTGACCTTGTAGATCATGCGCAGCTGCAAATGGTCCTGCAGGTTTTCACCCACACCCGGCGAATCGACGTGGACCGGAATCCCGAGCGCGTGCAAGGCTTCCCCCGGGCCGATGCCCGACAACTGCAGGATCTGCGGAGAACCCACCGCCCCGGCTGACAACAAAGTTTCACGCGCCGCAGTCGCGGTAAATTGCTTTCCGCCACCGCTGAACTGGACGCCGCGGCAGATCTTGCCCTGCTCGCTGTCTTCGATGATCAGGCGCTCGACATGGCAGCCCGTCATGATGGTCAGGTTTTCGCGCCCCGCTGCGGGTTTCAGAAATGCCTTGGCGGTATTCCAGCGAATGCCGCGCTTCTGGTTGACGTCGAAATAACCGCAGCCGGCATTGTCGCCGGTGTTGAAATCGTCGGATTTGTGGATGCCGTTCTGCTCGGCCGCATCGCGAAAGACGTCGAGGATTTGCCAGGACAGGCGCTGCTTTTCCACCCGCCATTCGCCGCCGGCGCCATGGGCCGGTCCGCTGCCGCCGTAATAGTCTTCCGTCTTCTTGAATATCGGCAGGACCCGGTCCCAGGCCCAGCCCGGATCCCCGGTCAGCTCGGCCCAGTGGTCGTAGTCCTGAGACTGGCCCCGCATATAGATCATGCCGTTGATCGAGGAACTGCCGCCCAACACTTTCCCACGAGGGTAAATCAGCGCCCTGCCATTCAGGCCGGCATCCGCCTCCGTCTTGTAAAGCCAGTCGGTGCGGGGATTGCCGATGCAGTGAAGATAGCCGACCGGAATGTGGATCCACAGGTAATCGTCGCGTCCGCCCGCTTCGATGAGCAGGACGTTGTTGCTGCGCTTGGCCGTGAGCCGGTTGGCCAGAAGGCAACCCGCCGTGCCTCCTCCCACAATAATGTAATCGTACTGACCTGCTGATTCCAATAGCTACTCCTTGGGATGTTGCCGTTAAGCTTGCCGGGATTATTTAGTACGCATTTCCGCCACCAGGGTTTGCATCAATTTGGCCACCGGCATCGGCCTTGCCCGGCGCACTTCAGTGCCCGCCCAGAGCGACATCATTTCCGTGTCGCCCCGCTTGGCTGCCTCAGCGCGAATCGGGGAGGTCAAGGCATTCTGGACAGGATACGCCGGAACTTGCCCTTCGACATCTAACATTTGCTGCATGAAGCGGTTCTCCAGACCGCGGGCATAGCGGCCGGAAAACGCGCGCGTGAGCCGGGTTGCCGTGTCGCCAGGGTGAATCAGGCGATTCTTATAGGCGGCATTGATGCCGGATTCATCCGTGACCAGGAAAGCCGTTCCCATCTGCACCGCCGAGGCACCCAGCGACAAGGCCTCGATAATATCGACCCCGGTCATAATGCCCCCTGCCGCAATGACCGGTATCCTGACCGCTTCAGCGACCTGCGGCCACAGTTTCTTGCCGCTCAAGGTGGCATCTTCCTGCCTGCCGATAAAGGTTCCACGGTGTCCGCCCGACTCAATCCCGGAAGCAATCACCGCATCGGCACCGGCGGTCTCCCAGGCCAGCGCTTCCTCGACCGTCGTTACGGTGCCGATCACAAAGATGCCAGTGTCATGCAGCCTTTCCACCTGGGCCGGCGTCAGGATGTCAAAGGTAAAACTGGCGGCTGCGGGCTTGAGTGCGATCAAGGTGTCGAACTGGGCCGCAAAGTCCTGACACCACTGTCCAGGTATCGGCAGGCTCTCCCAGCCCAGGCTTTGCCAGACGGGTTTCAGCAAATTCGCCGCATGTTCAACTTCTTCCCTTGTCGGTGCGGGCGTGTCCAGCACAAAGAAGTTGAGCAGGAAGGGTTGATCGGTCAGGGCGCGGATTCTGCCGACTTCGTCGCGCAGCATGGATGGCGATAACAAAGATCCAGCCAGGCAACCTAAACCACCTGCATTCGAGACGCCAGCCACCAGTTCGGGGGTGGACGCACCGCCTGCCATGGGGCCCTGCAGGACGGGAAACTTGAACAGCTCGTCTAAGGTCATTTTCAGCTCCTGTAAGGGGCCTGTGGATAAGTCTATGAATATCCACAGGTACCGTTTGTGGATAAACCGCACTTTATGCACAAGCCAAAATTTGTCCAATTTTAGTACGCTTCGGATACAGAACAGATCACCGGTTTATACCGCGTGTAAACGCTTGTTTACACGCGTTTTTTTGCCATTATCCACAGAAAACTGAGGGTGTTAACAACTACTACTAAATCTATATTCTTATTCTTTTAAGTAAACCATTAAAACCTGGAAAAACCCGAACCCGGCCTCCGGCCTCAAAAAAAAATTCTGAAAAGCCAACAATTTAAGCAAAGTTGCCCAAAAAAAAGAAGTCGCAAGGTCGACTGTTTTTTCAAAACCGAAAGCCAAGGAAACGCATGCAAAGCCAGTAAACCAAATTTTTGCAAAACGCTCTTGTGGACAAGTCACTGGATATCCACAGGATGAGATGTGCAGAAGCACCTCCGTTTTCCACAAGCACTTTTTTGTCCAACACTCATCCTTCGTGGATACAATGATTGTGCAGTTACTTTGCCTGACCGTAAGTTGATGATGCGTATCGCATTTTTCGACTTATCCACATAAAAACCGTCGTTTACTATCACTACTAAATTTGTATACATACTACTTATATAAAACCGTAAACCAGGCAAAGGCTGTGCGCAACTCTCGACTCATCCACAGGAACAGGTTCTGGAAAGCATGACTACAAGCAAAAACACTAGCAGAAAGATCCGCTTAGGCATCATCAGTGCGTTGCACGAAGAACAGGCAGGTCTCGTGGAAGCCATGGAAGGGCCCGCTACGGCTTCGCATGGCATGCGTGACTACACGCTGGGAAAGGTTGCTGGAATCGACGCTGTGTGCGTCCTGTCGCGAATTGGGAAGGTTGCAGGCGCCATGACCGCCACCATGCTTGTGGAAAAGTATGGAGTTACCCACATCCTCTTCACCGGCGTTGCTGGCGCTGGGGACAAAAACGTGAAAGTCGGCGATATCGTTGTCGCTGAAAGCCTGGTTCAGTACGATATGGACGCCAGTCCCCTGTTTCCCCGCTTCGAAGTGCCGTTGACCGGACTGACCCACTTCGGGTCCGACCTGCATCTGAGCCAGAGTGTTGCCGAAGCGGCAAGTAAGTTTTTGGATGAGGACTTTGAACACGCGATCGATGCAGAGGAACGACGCCAGTTCCGCTTGACGAGTCCACGCCTGCACCGCGGCCTGATCGCCAGCGGTGACCGCTTCATCAGCTCTGCCGGCCATCTGGCCGAGATTGCTGGGTCCTTGCCAGGATTGCTGGCGGTGGAAATGGAAGGTGCGGCAGTCGCCCAGGTGTGTTTCGAACTGGGCGTGCCGTTTGCGGTCATCCGGACAATTTCGGATAACGCCAATGAAGAAGCGGCGACCGATTTCATGCGCTTCGTGAAATCAGTCGCCGCCAGATACGCGTTTCATATCGTGACGCGCTTTTGCCAGGATTTACAGCAAACCTGGCACCCGTCTTAAGCCAGCATCGATTCGGCGCTCGTGTAGTCGTAGCCAAGCGCTTGCGCGACAGCGGCGTAGGTGACCCTGCCCTTGCACACGTTCAGGCCGTGACGCAGGTGCAGATCGTCGCTGAGCGCCTGTTTCCATCCTTTGCTCGCCAGCGCAACCGCATGGCCGATGGTCGCGTTATTGAGAGCAAAGGTCGACGTGCGCGCCACCGCACCCGGCATATTCGCCACGCAGTAGTGCACCACGCCGTCGACGATATACGTAGGGTCCGCATGGGTAGTTGCATGCGAGGTTTCAAAACACCCGCCCTGGTCGATCGCCACATCCACCACCACAGCGCCGGACTTCATGCGTGAAATCATGTCGCGGGTGACCAGCTTGGGTGCTGCCGCGCCCGGCACCAGCACGCCGCCCACCACCAGATCCGCCGATAACACCGCTTCTTCGATCGCATGCGCATTCGAGTATTGCGTTGAAATGCGGTTGCCATACACCAGATCGAGCTGACGCAAGCGGTCGATACTCTTGTCGAGTACTGTTACCCGCGCCCCGGTTCCGACCGCCATTTGCATGGCATTTGTCCCCACCACGCCGGCGCCGATAATCACAATATGACCGGCCGCCACACCCGGAACGCCGCCGAGCAGCAACCCCATACCGCCTTTGGATTTTTCGAGATGGGCAGCGCCGGCCTGAATGGCCATGCGTCCGGCAACTTCGCTCATGGGTGCCAGCAGCGGTAACCCGCCACCGGCCCCGGTAATGGTTTCATAAGCGATGCAAATGGCACCGGATTTGACCAGGGCCGCTGTTTGCTCCGGATCGGGCGCCAGATGCAGATAGGTGTAGAGAATCTGCCCTTCTCCCAGCATGGCACATTCGCCAGGCTGAGGTTCCTTGACTTTGACGATCATCCCGGCGCGCGCGAATATCTCCTTTGCCGTATCGACTATCGTGGCGCCGGCCGCCACATACTGCTCATCGGATAAGCCGATGTCGCCGCCGGCATTCTTTTGAACCAGTACCTGGTGTCCGCGCAAGGTCAATTCGCGCACGCTTGGCGGTGTCAGGCCAACCCGGTATTCATGGTTCTTGATCTCTTTTGGAACGCCTACGATCATGTCTTCCTCCAATTGGTTATGCTTACCTTGGTAATCCTTACAGACCCAGCGTCATCAGGCTTGCGTTACCGCCAGCGGCGGTCGTGTTCACGCAGAGTGCGCGTTCCGCGACCAGGCGCCACAGCGCAATCGCACCTTCTTCCGAGGTGTCGATCAAACCGACGACGGGACCGGGACGGGCCGCCAGTACCGGGCGCATCGTCGCCGCCAGCGATGCTTCCACCAGGGCAATCTGGAATTCGCAATCGCAGGCATCGACGCTGCTGACAAAACGGATCCTTTCCTTCACTTCCGGCGGCAATCCTTCCGGAATCACATCCTTGGAACGCGCCACCACAACGGCCTGGTTTCCCGTAGCAAGGACGGCCGCCAATTGATTGAGCAGTACGCCGATCGACGAGGCCGAACACAACACCGATCCGCGCGGCGCAAACGCCAGACCATTGCGTTCGCCAGTCGGACCGGGCAAGGTCAGCGAGGTGCCGATCAAGGTAGTGCGCATGTATTGTTCGGCCAGGGTCACCACGCGCTGATGACCGTGGGTGCGTGCCCACGCCAGCAAGGCCTCCAGGCCTGGCGTGGCTTGCCGCTCATGTTGCAAGAGCGGCGGCGCGCCGCGCTGCAGACGTTTCAGATACAGCGGACCGCCGGCTTTTGGACCGGTTCCCGATTTGCCTTCGCCCCCGAAAGGCTGCACGCCGACGACCGCGCCGACGATATTCCGGTTCACATAGATATTGCCGACATGCGCGTGCGAAGCAATGTAATCGATGGTTTCATCGATGCGCGAGTGGACACCCAGAGTCAGGCCGTATCCGGTCGCGTTGATCGATTCGACCAGCTTGGGCAAATCGGCGCGGCGATAGCGGATAATATGCAGCACCGGGCCAAAGACTTCCTGGGTCAGTTCCGACAGTGCGCCGATTTCAATTACCGTGGGCGGCACGAAAGTACCGGCGGCGGCAACGTCCGGTGCGATATCCAGCGCAAAGTAATTTTTCGCGTTCGGCTTCATCTTTTCAATATGGCGCAGCAGGTTCTGCCGGGCTTCCTGGTCGATGACGGGGCCGATGTCAGTCGCCAGCCGATCAGGTATGCCGACGCGCAATTCCTGCATGGCGCCCTTGAGCATCTTGATGGTTTTATCGGCAATTTCCTGCTGCAGGAACAAGACCCGCAAGGCGGAACAACGCTGGCCGGCGCTATCGAACGCGGAGGTCATCACATCCTGCACCACCTGTTCAGGCAGCGCGGACGAATCGACAATCAAGGCATTTTGACCGCCGGTTTCGGCGATCAGCGCAATATCGCAGGATTCGCGTACGGAACGCGCCGCCAGGGTTTGATTGATCAATTGCGCGACCTCGGTCGAGCCGGTAAAAATCACCCCCTTGATGCGCGGATCGCCAGTCAGGGCGGCGCCGACCACTTCGCCGCGTCCCGGCAGTAACTGCAGCGCGCCGCTAGGAATACCCGCTTCATGGAACAGCTGAACCGCGCGATAAGCGATCAGGGGTGTTTGTTCAGCCGGTTTTGCCAGTACTACATTACCCGCAGCCAGCGCGGCGGCAACCTGGCCCGTGAAAATCGCGAGGGGAAAATTCCATGGGCTGATACAGGCCACCGGACCCAAAGCCAGGATATTCGGTGTGCCATGCACCTGGGCCGCGTAATAGCGCAGAAAATCGACCGCTTCGCGAATCTCCGCAATGGCATTCGGCAGCGATTTGCCTGCTTCGCGAATGGCCAGTGCCATCAGTTCCGCACAATTGGCTTCGAACAGATCGGCGACACGCGCGATCAGCGCAGCGCGTACCGATGGCGTCGTGGTTTGCCAATCCATGGCATACGCTTCGGCACTGTGCAGGGCGGTTTCGACATCGGCCGCGCTGGCCTGGGCGACGTGGCCAACCAGGTCGGCGTTCTGCGCCGGATTGATAATCGCGAGCGGCGCGCTGGACGCCAGTGGACCGACAATCAGCGGCGTGGCGGCATAACTGCGTGGCGCTGCCAGCGCGTCGCCCAGCTGGCGCAAAATATCTTCATCGGTCAGATCCAGACCGGCGGAGTTGTCGCGTTCCTTGCCGAATAAGGCCAGCGGCAAGGGAATGCCCGGATGCGGTACGCCGCCCTGTGCGCGCGAGGCGGCAAAGGGATCGGCGATCAACGAGTCGATCGCGACTTTTTCATCGACAATCTGGTTGACGAAGGAGGAATTGGCGCCGTTTTCCAGCAGCCGGCGCACCAGGTAGGCGAGCAGGGTTTCGTGCGAACCGACAGGCGCGTAAATGCGGCAAGGTTTATCCAGATTTTCCTTACCGACGACCTGGTCGTACAGGGTTTCGCCCATGCCGTGCAGGCACTGGAATTCATAATCCTTAATGCCGTCCTGTTTGGCCCAGGTATAAATGACCGACAAGGTATGTGCATTGTGGGTGGCAAATTGGGGATACAGCGAGCCGGCGGCCGCCAGTAGTTTTTTCGCGCAAGTCAGATAGGAAACGTCGGTGTACACCTTGCGGGTATACACGGGATAACCGGGCATGCCATCGACCTGGGCGCGCTTGATTTCAGCATCCCAATACGCGCCTTTCACCAGGCGCACCATGAATTTGCGGCCGCTGCGGCGCGCCAGGTCGACCAGGTAATCGATCACGAAGGGGCAGCGCTTTTGATAAGCCTGCACCACAAAGCCGATACCGTCGAAACCGGCCAGTTCCGGATCGAAGGCCAGCGCTTCCATCATGTCGAGGGAAATCTCCAGGCGATCGGCTTCTTCCGCGTCGATATTCAGGCCGATACTGTATTTTTTAGCCAGCAGCACCAAGCTTTTAACGCGGGGCAGCAATTCTCCCATCACGCGCCCATGCTGCGCCCGGCTGTAACGCGGATGCAAGGCCGACAGTTTCACCGAAATACCGGGACCGTCCTTGATACCGCGGCCATTCGAGGCCTTGCCGATCGCATGAATGGCCGTTTCGTAGGAGGCATAGTAATTACGGGCATCGAGTTCGGTCAGCGCCGCCTCGCCCAGCATGTCGTAGGAATAACGATAGCCGCGCAATTCGTTGTCACGGCTGTTCTTGATTGCTTCGCCGATGGTCTGTCCCGTTACAAACTGATTGCCCAGCATGCGCATGGCCAGGTCCACGCCTTTGCGGATCAAGGGTTCGCCGCCTTTGCTGATCAGCTTCGACAGGGCTGAACCCAAGCCGGTTTCGCTACTGGTACCGACCAGTTTCCCGGTAATCAGCAAACCCCAGGTGGCCGCGTTGACAAACAGGGAGGGCGATTCGCCGAGGTGCTTGCGCCAGTCGCCTTTGCTGATCTTGTCTGCAATCAGGCGGTCGGCGGTGTCGCTGTCTGGAATGCGCAGCAAAGCTTCCGCCAGGCACATCAGCGCAACGCCCTCCTCCGACGACAGGGAGAATTCGTGCATCAAGGCATCAACGCCGGAGGCGCGCGTGCGTTTTTCGCGGACGGCGCTGACCAGTTTGTGGGCCAGCGTGTGGGCCTCCGGCAAGGCGACGGCGCCCTGGTCGAGCAGCCAGGCCACGGCCGCGGCTTCATCGCGGCGGTAGGCGGCGGTAATGGCGGCGCGCAAAGGCGCCTGTTCCGACTTGATTTCTGCGTTCAGCGCGGCGAAGGGAAGGAAGGCGGGGGCCGGGGAGACGGCAGTTTGCATGGAGAACTCTTTACTCTGATTGATCGAATCGTCAGCGCAAGACGGCGCAGCCGCCGGCCCATCATTGTGTGAAAGGCGGCGGCCGGAAGTGCGCTGCAAGATGATTCGATTGTAGAGTGAATTCTTCTGGATTAATTCTGGTATTAGAGAAGACTAGCCATAGATTGTTTTTGATGAGACAATTTCACCAAATTATATTTATATTGGAGATCCCGGAATGCTGGACAAGATTAGCAAGAAAATTCTCTCGGAACTGCAGAGCGACGGCCGGATTAGTAACGTCGAGCTTGCTGCCCGGGTCAACCTGTCTCCCGCCGCCTGCCTCGAGCGCGTGCGCAAGTTGCACGAATCGGGCTACATCATGGGCTACACAGCCCAGCTCAATCCCCAGTTGCTCGATGTTTCCCTGCTCGTCTTTATCGAAGTGGTACTCGACCGGACCACACCGGAAGTCTTCGATGCCTTCAAGAATAGCGTACAACTCATCCCAGAGGTACTGGAATGTCACATGGTGGCCGGCGGCTTTGACTATCTGGTCAAGGCGCGCGTCAAGGATATGGCCGCATACCGCGAATTCCTGGGTAAAACCCTGCTCCAGAAAGGCGTGCGTGAAACCCATACCTACGCCGTGATGGAAGAGGTCAAGAATACAACCAAATTGCCGATTAAGTGATTTAAATCGGCAATGTTCTTCTGCGGATACATTGTGTCACATTAACGTTGAGATTAGGGGTGTAATGCTGTAGTTTAGATGCATAAATTCCGAGGCAAAAAGAGATAGCCTGCACTATCCCCAGCCTTCAGGAATGATGCTTTCTAAGGGGACAAATGAAGCTTTCGCTATCCAGGAACACGCGGCTGGCGCTGCTGTTCGCCGGCGCCGTTGTTGCCGCCGTGTTCATCGTATTTCTCATCAATCTATTGTTTGCCGGAGCGCTTGGCTCTCTGGGTGCTGCGGTGATTGCCAGTGCGGTCAGCCTGTCCGTGTTTCTCATTACCCGCAATGGCAATGAAGCCGATGCCAGTCGGCGCTTCATTGGCGTGGTCGGCCATTCCATCGATGACATCATGATCGGCGCGGCGGAAACGTCCTACTTTGTCGATTCCGTCAAAAAGAAGATCGAGCAGGACGTCAAGACGGCGGTCGATGTTGTGGCCAGTTCCGAAAACGTTGCCAGAAGCACCGAGCAGATCGCCTCCAACGCTGAACGTGCCGCAAAAATAGCGGCTGAAGTGCGCAGCGAAAGCGTGGCGGGCCGGGCCGAAGTCGACCAGGGCCTGAAGCGCATCAGCTCGGCGCGCGGCGACGCCCAGCTGGCGGCCAGCACCATGGTCGCCCTGCAGGAAAAGTCCAAGGCGATCGCGGGCTTTACCGAAGTGATTACGGAAATTTCCGCGCGCACCAACCTGCTGGCGCTCAATGCCGCCATCGAAGCGGCGCGCGCAGGCGAGCACGGGCGCGGCTTTGCGGTGGTGGCCGGCGAGGTGCGCCAGCTGGCCCATCGCACCAAGGAAGCGACGGACGAGATCAGCGCGATGGTGCGCGCGATTAATGAGTCGGCCGAGCAAGCCAGCAAGGGCATGGCTTCCCTGACCAAAGTCGTCAGTGAGGCGGCTGGCAACGTTGAACGGGTGCATACCTTCCTGGGCAATATCGAGCGCTCGTCCATCGTGTCGGAAGAAGAAATCGGCCAGATTGCCCACGCGGCGCGCGAGCACGTCGAGACCACGCGCAGCATTACCGGTGCGCTGTCGAAGATCCGCGACAGCATGTTGTCGACCAACACCGAATTGCCGCGTGCTACCGGATCGGCCATGGCGCTGGCGGAAAAAGCGGAATCGATTGCCGGCGCGCTGGGAGAATCGTCGATCGAGACCGATCACGATCCGATCCGTATCGCAGCGCAGCAGGCGGCCGCGGAAGTGGGCAGGATGTTCAGCGCGGCAATCAAGTCGGGGCAGATTACGCGCGAGGCGCTGTTCGACCGGCATTATCAGCCGATACCAAATACCAACCCGCCCAAGCACAAGACCAAGTTCGACAGTTTTACCGACCGCGCCCTGCCCGATTTGCAGGAGGGCTTGTTGGAAAAGATGCCGCAACTGGCCTATGCCGGCGCTGTGGATAACAATGGCTACTTCCCAACGCACAACAAGAAGTTCTCCCAGCCGTTGACGGGAAACTATGATGTGGACATTGTGAATAACCGGACCAAGCGGATCTTCAACGATCGCACCGGATCGCGTTGCGGTTCAAATACCAAACCGTTTTTGCTGCAGACCTACAAGCGCGATACCGGAGAAGTCATGCACGACCTGTCCGCACCGATTTATGTGGACGGTAAGCATTGGGGCGGTTTCAGGATCGGCTACCGCTCGAGTGCAGCGAAATAACAGTTCGCGTACACCAATAGCTTCAAAAAACGTAGGGCGGAAAAACGAAGTGCATTCCGCCATGCTACGGTGAAGCCTCATGCGGCTCATCTGTGGCACGGCGGAAGGCACTTCGTTTTTCCGCCCTACTTTCTTGCTTTGCTAGCGATGCAGGCAGCGGCTTAATCGCTGTTCGCCACCGCTCTCAAGGTCGTGGTATTCATCCCTTCCAGATGCTTGCGCAGCCATTTGTGGGCGGGACTTCTTGCATCGCGTTCATGCCACAGCATATCCAGGTGAACAGCCGGCAAGGTAAACGGCAATTCGCGGTAGACCAGCGCATCCGTCATACCGGTCGAGGCAATCAAGTGCTTTGGCAACACGGTAATCAAATCCGAGTTGGCCACCACGCGTCCTGCCGTGAAGAACTGGTTCACGGTCAGCAAGATGCGTCGCTCGCGGCCCAGCTGCGCCAGCGCTTCGTCCACCAGGCCATGGGCCCGGCCGGAAAAACTCACGAGCAAATGGTTGGCGGCGCAGTAATTGTCCAGCTTGAGCTCCGCCTTGGCCAGCGGATGGTTCTTACGCATCACGCAGACGTAGTGCCCGGAATACAGACGTTCGTGGCGGATCGGCGAACTGGTGTCGCTCGACAGTTGTGCCGCGACACCTGGAAAGAAACCCACCGCGAGGTCGATATCGCCGCGCAGCAACATTGGCCGCGGCTCGCGCGTGGTCAGCGGCACCATGCGCACGTTGACCCCGGGCGCTTCGCTTTCGATGGAACGCATCAGCGAGGGCAGCCAGAAAGCCGCCGTGGCGTCAGCCATGGCCATGCGGAAGGTGGCGTGAGCCTTGGAAACGTCGAAGGTTTCCGGCGTGACGGCCGCTTCCAGCCCGGCCAGGGCGGACCGGACGGCCGGCCACAGCGATTCCGCGCGCGGCGTCGGCTTGACGCCATACGCAGTGCGGATCAGCAACTCGTCGCCCAGGCTCTCGCGCAGGCGCTTGATGGCATTCGAGACGGCTGGTTGGGTCATGGCCAGGTGGCCGGCTGCCCGGGTCAGGTTTTGCTCGGTCATGACTGCGTCGAATACGCGCAGCAGATTCAGGTCCAGCGTCAGAAAGCTCATAGAGTGGGAGATGTTGTCAGGATCGTAGGTGTCGGTTCATCATACCTGAATGCATTCACAATGAATATAATCGGTATCGGAAATTGAAATTGGATTTATATGTTGCGTTGCACTATAGTTATTAGCATTAGTCTTAATGCAATGGAATTAGCGTGTCTATCATCACTACTTTGGTACAAGCGGGTACCAATCTCTCTCTTCTGACGCTGGTGCGCGGGATCGTCGGCCTTGCCTTCCTCGGCGCTTCCCTGCTGTTCTTCAAGCCCTTGCTGATTGGCGTGTTCCGCGCCTTGATGCTGTTGATTCATCCGCGCCTGAGCAAGGAACAAAAGGCGGCGCGCCGCAATATGCGCGACGCAAAGCTGATTCAACGCATGATCGCGGAATCGAATGGCCCCGGCCTGGCAGCGGAATTGCAGGCGATCGGCGCACGCCACTAAGCGCAGCGTTCGGTAAGGACAGCAATAAAAAACGCGGCGACGGGATGATCCCGGCGCCGCGTTTTTGTATGTTGAAACTGAATTTGAAGCGGTAGATTTACTTGGTGCCCAGCAGTTTAGGCTTGAGCGAGCTGTCCACGGGGTTTTCGCCCAGCCAGATGCTCAGGATGGCGTTATAAAAAGCCACATCCGGAGCAACCTCGCCAATCCGCTTGCCGTTCAGGTAGCAGGTGGTGCCCGATCCAGGGATGAAGTCCAGGTTCAGCTCGTCGCCCTTTTTCAAGGCATCGAGCAAGGCGAACATTTCGCCGAATTTACTGATCTGGGTGACGATCTTGGACTTCTCGTTCTTGTCCAGATTGTGGTTCAGGCCGGCCATGAAGGCCTGGCCGAATTCGTCCGAGGTAATGTCGCGCATCAGGACGAGGCGGACGCGGCGAGGACCATCCATCTTCATGACTTCCGGTACGGTCTTGGCTTTTTCAGGCAGATACAGCCCGGTTGCATACACTTTGACAATAAATTTGGTCCGGATACCGAGCCCGTTCAGGACCAGTTCCTTGCCCGCCACCTTGGCCGTGTCATCGTACTTGACGCCGCTCACTTCGGCCGCCATGGCCCCGTGGGAAAAAGTACAGGCCATGACGAAACCAGCCAGCAGTGCCTTAACATTCAGTTTATTGATCATCATTACTTTGTCTCCAGTTATCCAGCCATTATAAATTCGGATGATTATTCTTCCCAGTCCTTGCCCTTAGATTTTCGTGGCGACAAGTCGTGGGGCAGCTCTTACAGCAACTTCTTTCCTTAACGCAGCAACCGGCTTCGCGGTAGACAGCACCTGGTCCAGCTTGAACACGCTGACCACGCGCGCCAGATTGGCGGCCTGGTCCTGCATCGATGCCGCCGCAGCGGCCGCCTCCTCCACCAAGGCCGCATTTTGCTGGGTGGTTTCGTCCATGTCGACAATAGTGTGGTTGACCTGGGCAATGCCGGCGCTCTGTTCCTGGCTGGCTGAGGTAATTTCGCCCATGATATCGGTGACCCGGCGCACGCTCGCGACGACCTCTTCCATCGTCACGCCGGCCTGCTCGACCAAGGTGCTGCCTTCACGCACTTTATCCACTGAGTCCCCGATCAGGGTCTTGATTTCCTTGGCGGCCGCGGCGGAGCGCTGTGCCAGATTACGTACTTCGGACGCCACCACCGCGAAACCGCGGCCCTGCTCACCCGCCCGCGCCGCTTCCACGGCCGCATTCAGGGCCAGGATATTGGTCTGAAAAGCAATCCCGTCAATCACACCGATGATATCCACAATCTTGCTGGATGAGGCGGTTATCGAACCCATCGTATTGATGACGTGCGCTACCACCGAGCCGCCGCGCACCGCCACTTCGGACGCTTTGGCGGCAAGCTGGTTGGCCTGGCGTGCGTTGTCGGCATTTTGCTGCACGGTGTCGGTCAATTCGCGCATCGAGCTCGCGGTCCGGCCCAGTGACGCGGCTTGCTGCTCGGTGCGCGAGGACAGGTCCAGGTTGCCGCTGGCAATCTCGCTTGAGGCCGACGCGATCGAATCGGTGCCTGCGCGCACCTCCGCGACGATCTTGATCAAGCTCGCATTCATGTGTTTCAGGGCGTGCATCATCTGGCCGGTCTCGTCGCGGCTGGACGCTTCGATCACGCTGGTCAGGTCGCCGTCGGCCACGCGTTGCGCAATGCCGACCGCTTCAGTCAATGGCCCAGTGATGCTGCGCGTAGCCAGGTAAGCCACCACCACGGAAATGAAGGCCGCCACTAGCGCCAGGACCAGGATCAGCAGCTGGGTCCGCTTGCTGAGTGCTTCGGCTTCTTCGCCCGCCTTGCCCATTTCCTCATGCTGATAGGCGACAAATTTGTCGAGCTGGTCAAAATATTTGTTTTGTTGCGGACGCAGCGAGAACATGAACTTCACCATCGCATCGTCCTTCTTGTCCTCATTGATGAGGGCGACGAAGGCGGCCTGGGCCGGAATGAACTTGGCCCGGATCGCGGCGATGGCTTTCAGGATTTCCTGACCCTTGGCGTCGGTGGTGCTCTTGCTCAGGTCGGCAATGGCCGCGCTGGCGCTGGCATTACGGCTGTCAATGTTCTGCAGTTCCTTGCTGATCTGGCCGGGGTCGCTCATGATCAGCACGTTAAGCATGCTGCGGGTTGCCTCGTTGACATCGGCCTTGATGCTGTTGGCCACCACCGTCTTGGGGTAGCGCGTATTGACCATGGCGCCGACTTCCTGATTGAGGCTGGCAATACGCGTCGTGGAAATGCCGGCCAACATCAATAGCAGCAGAATGATGACGCCAAAGCCCATTGCCAAGCGCTGCCCGATGCTCATGTTCTTGATCATGATCTGTTCCTGTCCCCAAAAAATAGAATGAACGTGCTTTTTCTTATCGTTCAAATATACAGCGATACGGAGGCGCAGTGACGAGGCGGGGAGCAATTCAGGCAGGAATGGTCATAATCCGAACAAAAACGTGGCGGTTCTGAAACACCACTATCACTTTTGTTAATATGACTTATGCGATTTACATATGACGACGTTGAGACGAACGCCTGCGTTGCGCAGCGTCGCAGGGAGAGAAAGGAACGGGAAGGACGCTTCAGGCCTTGTCGGCAGTCAGGCGTTCGTACTTGGCCAGCAATTGTTCCGGCGTTTCACGCCAGGCCGGATTGAAGGGGATGCAGCTGACCGGGCAGACTTGCTGGCATTGCGGTTCGTCGAAGTGGCCAACGCATTCGGTGCACTTATTCGGATCGATTTCGTAAATTTCCGCACCCATCGAAATGGCGTCGTTCGGGCACTCGGGCTCGCACACGTCGCAATTGATGCAGTCGTCGGTAATGATTAAGGCCATGATTCGTGAAATCTCAGGGAGTGGCGGCGGCGAGTGCGGCGATCTTGTTCTGAAGCCAACGGTCGACCGAGGGGAAAACGAACTTGGAGACATCGCCGCCCAGCATGGCGATTTCGCGCACGATGGTGCCCGAAATGAACTGATACTGGTCGGAGGGGGTCAGGAACAGGGTTTCGACGTCCGGCAGCAGATAGCGGTTCATGCCGGCCATCTGGAATTCGTATTCGAAGTCGGACACGGCGCGCAGGCCGCGCACGATGACGCGCGCATCGTGCTTGCGCACGAAATCCTTCAGCAGGCCGGAAAAACTCTCGACCTGGACATTGGGATAATGCCCCAGCACTTCATTGGCGATTTCCAGGCGCTCGTCGAGCGAGAAAAACGGACGCTTGTTCTTGCTGTCCGCCACACCCACGATCAGCTTGTCGAACAGGCCGGAGGCGCGGCGCACCAAATCTTCGTGTCCGCGCGTGAGCGGATCGAAGGTTCCCGGATAAACGGCTACAACCATTGCGGCTCCCTAGAGATGCACCAATATAGAACGCGCATTATGCCTGAAAACGCGGCAGGTCCCCGGAGCAGGCCCCGGCCAGCAGGTTTGACGGCGCCCGCGCGCCAATGTTGCAGCTGCGCTTGGGTCTTTACGCTGCCGGTTTGCGCAGCTTCAAGAGATAGTAAAACACGATGCCGGCTTTATCCTGGCGGATCGCTTCCCAAGGGGCGAGCCAGTCTGCCGCCGGCACCCCATCCTGCTCCTCGAGGGGCAAGGGCGCGCCCGATTCGGCGTACACCAGGCCGTCCTCCGTCAGCAATTTGCTGCATAGCGGCAAAGTTCGGGCCAGGAAGTCTTGCTGGTAGGGAGGATCGAGGAAAATCAGCTGAAACTGCTGGCGGCGCAGGGCCATGTTCTGGGCGGTAGCGACAGCGTCGCCGCGGGCCAGTTGCACGTTGTCGGCCTTGAGCTTGCTCTTGACCGCCTCGAGCTGGCGCACGACCGGGCTGTGCGAATCGATCATGGCAACAGAACGTGCGCCGCGGCTGGCCGCCTCGAAGCCGAGCGCGCCGCTGCCGGCAAATAAGTCCAGGCAATCGGCGCCGGCCCATTCACCATCCCACAGATGGTTGATCCAGTTGAAGACGGTTTCGCGGACCCGGTCGGGGGTCGGGCGCAAGCCCTGGGCATCGAGCACCGGCAGCGGGGTGCGCTTCCAGGCGCCGCCGATGATGCGGACTTGCTGGGGAGGAGGTGCGCGGTGCACCGGGACTTTGGCGGGTTTTGCGGGTTTTTTAGGCATGGCGGACTTCAGAATTTTATCCGCGGCACTATAGCATGCTGCTTTGAGAGGGATTGGCGGAGCGCGGTGGGCACAGGTGCCCACCCTGGGACACTCCTTCAATTATTTCTGCGCCGCCGCCAGGGTATTGAAATCCTCGATCCAACCCTGCATACGTTTCTGCGCGTGGGCTTTCTGTTCCGGCGTGGCGATCCTGGTCGCGGTCAGGATGAATTGCGTAGTGCTGTCGATATAGGTATCGAAGAAGGCCTTGCGCTCCGGCGACTCCATGCGTTCGAAAATGTCACGCACCAGTCCCTGCATCAGCGCGCCGGTCGCTTCCTTGTTCAGCTTCTCTGCATGGACCTTGCGCAGCGCAGCCAGAATCTTTTGCTGGCGGCGGATCCGTTCATCCAGCCAGATCTGGTTGTCCAGCGGACGCGCATCGGAGGCCTTGCGCAGCTGGGCTTCCTGGTCGCGGCTGAAATTGCCGAACCACAGTTCCAGCTGCTCCATCGATTTCTTGTAGCGCTGCTTCTGGCGCTCTTCCACGCTGCCGGTCATGAACTTCTTGCGATAGGTTTCGTTGTTCTTTTTGAACTTCTTCTCCATCTGCTCCAGCTGGTCCGGCTTGATCGTCATCGCCAGCTCGGTCAGTTCCGGCAAGGCGCGCTGGGCCAGCAGTTCGGTGCGGGTCTTCGCTTCCTTGTAGTCGGCCAACAGGTCGGCCTGGGTCAGGTTGCCCGCCAACTGACGCTTGGCCGTTTCCAATAATTGCACGTAAGTCTTGAGCTGGGTCTTGCGGTGCCAGTTGAACAGATCGTCGATATCCTTCTTGACCTCGCTGGCCTGATCCGAATCCAGGTCGAGGTAAGCATTCAGCCACCAGTAAAGCAAGGTGTCGCCATTGTTATAGGCAAGTTTCACACTGCTGCAACCGGTGACGATGACCATGAGGGCAATCAGCCAGAAGGTGCGAAAGCGCTGGAGGAAGCTATCGTGCGTGTTAAAATTTTTCATCTTTTTCAACTCTATTTGGCTACTGCATATGAATGTTGTGATTCTCGCTGCCGGCATGGGCAAGCGCATGCAATCCGCGCTGCCGAAAGTATTGCATCCGCTGGCGGGTAAACCGCTGCTCCAGCATGTGATCGATACTGCAAGAACTCTTTCAACAAGCAAATTATGCGTTATTTACGGGCACGGCGGCGCAGCGGTGCCTGATATGGTCGCAAAACTCAATACCGGCGCCCATGCCGCCATCGATACGGCGCTGCAGGAACCGCAGCTGGGCACCGGCCACGCCGTGATGCAAGCCGGCCCGCAACTCGATGACAATGTCCCTACCCTGATCCTCTACGGCGACGTGCCGCTGACCGCGGCTGCATCGCTGCAGCGCCTGGTCGACGCCGCCGGCACCGACAAGCTGGGCATCCTGACCGTGGTCCAGGCCAACCCCTTCGGCCTTGGGCGCATCGTGCGCGAAGACGGAAAGATTCGTCGCATCGTCGAGGAAAAAGACGCGACGGATGCGGAGCGCCAGATCCAGGAGATCAACAGCGGCATCATGATCGCGCCCACCCGCCAGCTCAAGAAATGGCTGGCGGCGCTGTCGAACAACAATGCGCAGGGCGAATATTACTTGACCGATATCGTGGCCCAGGCCGTGGCCGAAGGTGTCGAGGTGGTCTCGGCCAATCCTTCCGCCGAATGGGAAGTGGCTGGTGTCAACAGCAAGGTGCAGCTGGCCGAGCTGGAGCGCCGTCATCAACTCAACATTGCCAACAAGCTGCTGGAACAGGGCGTGACCCTGCTCGACCCGGCACGCATCGATGTCCGTGGCGAGCTGATCTGCGGTCGCGATGTCACCATCGATGTCGGCTGCGTGTTTGAAGGCCGGGTGGAACTGGGCGACGGCGTCAGCGTCGGCGCGCACAATGTCTTTGTGAATGCGCGGATCGCGGCCGGCACCAGCATCAAGCCCTTCTGCCATATCGAAGACGCGGTGGTGGGTGCCAAATCGGTGATCGGGCCTTATGCGCGCTTGCGTCCCGGTACCGAGCTGGCCGAAGACGTCCACATCGGCAATTTCGTTGAGATCAAGAACAGCCAGATTGCGGCGCACAGCAAGGCCAATCATCTGGCCTATGTGGGCGATGCCACGGTCGGTTCGCGCGTGAACATCGGCGCCGGCACCATCACCTGCAATTACGACGGCGCCAACAAGTTCCGTACCGTGATCGAGGATGACGCGTTTATCGGTAGTGATAGTCAGCTGATTGCGCCGGTGACGGTTGGCAAAGGCGCGACCCTGGGTGCGGGCACGACCCTGTCGAAGGATGCACCGGCGGGCAAGCTGACCATTTCGCGCGCCAAGCAAATGACGATCGAGGGTTGGACCCGGCCCGTGAAGGTCAAGAAGTAAAGGCCGGCTGGCGAGGCGCAGGCGGCGCGTCACACCACGCGCGTAAGCGATCGGTAGGGCGGAAAAGCCCGTGAGGGCGCCTTCCGCCGTGCTACGGGGGAGTCCCACGGGGCAAGGCTGAAGCCACGTGTGGCAAGTGTCAATGTCATCATCAACGCGGTAATGCGTAGTCCCATGCGGCGCAAGCGTAGTACGGCGGAAGGCGCCCTGGCGGGCTTTTCCGCCCTACGTGCCGCTGCGTGAACGCTGCCGTCGGTGACGGCAACTTTCTCAAGCCACCAGCGACGGCGCCACTGCTGTCCGCGCGGCCTTGAACGACGGCACCAGTGCCGCCAGCAAGGCCACAGCCACCACCATCACCACCGCCATCCCCATCCGGTTGAAGTCGAGTTCCACCAGCATCGGCGCGCTGGTGGACGCTTGCCCCGGCGAATACGACAGGGCCGCGCGGTTAACAATCCACGCAATCAATCCACTGCCCACCAGACTGGCCGCGACCCCGGCCAGCGCCATGCCCAGTGCCTCCGCGATGAACATGAAGAACACCGCATGGCTGCGCATGCCCAGCGCGCGCAAGGTGCCGACCTCGCGCCTGCGCTCCAGCGCATTCATCGACATGGTCGCGGCGATCGTCGCGGCAATCACCGCAAACACCATCCCCGCTACACTGTCGAAGGCCAGGTCCGAGGTGCCGCGCTCGCGCATATAGGCGGCGGACTGCTCTTGCCAGGTGCGCACATCCACTGACAGATCAACCGCCCGCAGCGCCGTCGCCAGCGCCGCGCGCTGTTCTTCGAGCTTGTCAGGGTCGGACAAAAACACGACGAAGCGCTCGGTGCGCGCTGTGTCGTTCAGGGTTTGCGCCATTTGCAGCGGCATCATCAGTCCACCGGGACCGTCCGCGCGTTCCGGCCCGTTGTAGACGTCGATTACCTCTGCTTTGACTGTCTGCGCCGCCGCATGGTTCCCGGCGCCGGTCAGGGTCACGCTGCTGCCGTGGCGTAAGCCCAGCGACTGCGCCTGGGCGCTGCTGACGGCGATACCGTTGCGGTTTGCAGCCTTGATCTTTCCCGGGAGCGCCTGCAAGCTCCCCGGCGCGGCCTCGGGCATGTCGCTGACGCCCTCCCCATGGAACAAGGCCGAACGCTGGCCGCTTGACGCGATCCCGTTCACACTCATCTGCGGCATCACCAGCGCCACGCCACCGGCTGCCTCGACGATGGCGCGCACCTGCTTCGCCTCGGCCGGCGCAAACATGCGCAGCTGGTCGGGACCGTCCTGCCGCGGACTGCGCATGACGGCCAGGTGACCCAGCCGCTCGCCCATGACCACCTGATATTCCAGCCGCGCGCGCACGCTGGCGATGTGGCCGGAGAACAGATCGAGCACGCACAAGCTTGCCGCCACCATCAGGATCGCCAGTACACTACGGATGCGCGCCAGCATCAGGGTGCGCAGCGCCAGGCGGAGCGGACTCATACTTCCGCCCGAAAGGGCTTGCGGCTGCTGGTGGTCACGACGTTCTGCAGACGTCCATCACTCAGTTGCAAGGTGCGCGTTACCCGGCTGAGCTGGCGCTGGTCGCGCGTGGAGACAAGAAATGCCGTCCCATGGGCGGCCTGCTCGCGTGCGAACAAGTCCATCGTCATGCGGATGCCGGCGCCGTCGAGGCGCGAACCCGGCTCGTCAGCCAGCACCAGGCGAGGCCGGCCGATCAGCGCGCGGGCGATCGCTACCCGTTGACTCTGGCTGGGATCGAGGTCGCGCGGGAAATGGTCCGCCATCGTGCTTAATCCCAGTTGCGCAAGCAGCTCGTCAGCGCGCGCATGCACCGCCTGCCAGGTGTCGCCATCGGGCTGGCCGCGCAACTTCAGCGGCAGCAACACGTTTTCGCGCACGCTCAGCACCGGGATCAGGGTAAAGGCCTGGAACACCATGCCGATCGTGTCGGCGCGTAACTCGGCACGCGCCTGCTCGGACAGCTTCCCCGTCAGCAGGCTCGCAATCACGACGCTGCCCTCGGTCGGCGCTTCCAGCATGCCGATCAAGCTCAGCAAGGAAGTCTTGCCGCTGCCCGAAGGGCCGCAGACCGAAACAATTTCGCCTGCGCCTAACTGAAGGTCGATACCGTTGAGCGCATGCACCCCGGCGCTGCCGCCGCTGTAATACTTGTGCACTCCGGACAGGCGCACCAGATCGCCAAATGCCCTGGCCACGCCCTCCTTGCCCTGCTCCGCATTGCCGTCCATCGCCCCACCCCCGCCTTGATTACGCCGCGGCGAAGTGCTGTATGCTCATCGCCGAACAGTTGCCAGTAGACACTGTTTCCATGTAGCATCTATTGCGACGGCTCAAGCGAGGATGTCAGACCGCGATGCGTGTCTCGAACTTGCTGCGGAAGGTCGAAAAATAGGCTTTGACGTTGCGCACATTGATCTGTGTGGCAAACAGGCGATGGGCCAGCGCGTGGTAGGCCGGCATGTCCGCCACCTGCACGATGAGCACGAAGTCGGGACCAGGGGCCACGCGGTAGCACTGCAGCACAGCGGGCTCGGCTGACACATGCTGTTCAAACTCGCTCATGCGCTCGGCGGCCTGGACGTCGAGCGTGATTTCCACGATGGCCGTCAGGCTGGCGCCCACTTTCTCAGGCGAAACGATGGCCACTTGGCGCGCGATGACGCCGCTCTCGGTCAACTGTTTGACGCGCCGCAAACAAGTCGGGGGTGAGACGTGGACAAGTTCCGCCAACTCCGCATTCGTGTGCGACGAATCAGATTGCAACACATTAAGGATGCGGCGGTCGACTTCGTCGAAGGTGTTTGCGGCCATTTTTAGTTCTTTAACAAAAAATAACGAGAAAGACGAAATTTAATTTCATCGGTTGATCGACGTGAATTTTTATTTCACTTATGTGCATAAATAGAAACCTTATTTCATTCTAGCTCAACTACGATCTGCCCATCGCAATATCATCAAATAACGGAGTCATCATGTGCGGAATCGTCGGTGCAGTAGCGCAGCGTAATATCACCCCTATTCTGGTCGAAGGCCTCAAACGCCTGGAATACCGCGGCTACGATTCCTGCGGCGTTGCGCTGCACGTCGACGGCAAACTGCAGCGCTCGCGCAGCACCTCGCGCGTGGCCGAACTGGAAGCCCAGATCGCCAGCGCCAATCTCAGCGGTTTTACCGGCATCGCCCACACCCGCTGGGCCACGCACGGCGCGCCCGCATCGCACAATGCCCACCCACACTTTTCGCCAACCGAAGAAACCGCCCGCATCGCCCTGGTTCATAACGGCATCATCGAAAACCACGACGAGCTGCGCGCCGAACTGACCGCGCTCGGCTACTTCTTCGCCAGCCAGACCGACACCGAAGTCATCGCTCACCTGGTCGACCACATGTACACCGGCGACCTGTTCGAGACCGTCAAAGCCGCCGTCAAGCGCCTGCACGGCGCTTACGCGATTGCGGTCTTCAGCCGCGAAGAACCGCATCGCGTGGTCGCCGCGCGCCAGGGCTCGCCACTGATCGTTGGCATCGGCCAGGGCGAAAACTTCGTCGCATCGGACGCCATGGCACTGGCCGGCACCACCGACCAGATCGTCTACCTGGAAGAAGGCGACGTGGTCGACCTGCAACTGTCGAAAGTCTGGATCGTCGACGTTGACGGCCGTCCGGTCGAGCGCGAAGTCAAGACCGTCCACGCCCACACCGGCGCTGCCGAGCTCGGCCCGTACCGCCACTACATGCAGAAAGAAATCTTCGAACAGCCGCGCGTGATCGGCGACACCCTCGAAGGCGTCACCGGCATCATGCCGGAACTGTTCGGCGACAATGCCTACAAGGTCTTCAAGCAGATCGACCGCGTGCTGATCCTGGCCTGCGGCACCAGCTACTACTCCGGCCTGACCGCCAAGTACTGGATCGAATCCGTCGCCAAAGTGCCGGTCGCTGTTGAAATTGCCAGCGAATACCGCTACCGCGACAGCGTGCCGCATCCCAACACCCTGGTCGTCACCATCTCGCAAAGTGGCGAAACGGCCGATACCCTGGCCGCGCTCAAGCACGCACGCAGCCTCGGCATGGTGCACACCCTGACCATCTGCAACGTCGCCACCAGCGCCATGGTGCGCGAGTGCGCGCTGGCTTACATCACCCGCGCCGGCGTGGAAGTGGGCGTGGCATCGACCAAGGCCTTCACCACCCAGTTGGCCGCGCTGTTCCTGCTGACCCTGACCCTGGCGCAAATCAACGGCCGCCTCAGCGACGAGGAAGAAGCAACCTACCTCAAGCAAATGCGCCACCTGCCGGTCGCGATCGCCGCCGTGCTGGCACTCGAGCCGCAGATCATCGCCTGGGCCGACGACTTCGCGCGCAAGGACAATGCGCTGTTCCTGGGCCGCGGCATTCACTATCCGATCGCCCTCGAAGGCGCGCTGAAGCTCAAAGAAATTTCCTACATTCACGCGGAAGCTTACCCAGCAGGCGAACTAAAGCACGGCCCGCTGGCGCTGGTGACCGACGAAATGCCGGTCGTTACGATTGCCCCGAACGATGCGCTGCTGGAAAAGCTGAAGTCGAATATGCAGGAAGTACGCGCCCGCGGCGGTCAGTTGTATGTGTTTGCCGACGTCGATTCGCGCATCACCTCGGGCGATGGCTTGCACGTGATCCGCTTGCCGGAGCACTATGGTTTGCTGTCACCGATCCTGCACGTTTGTGCGTTGCAGTTGCTGGCGTATCACACCGCGCTGGCCAAGGGCACGGATGTGGATAAGCCACGGAATTTGGCTAAGTCGGTTACGGTGGAGTAATTGGAAGCCCTCGCATAGAGTGTCACAGTCACACCCCATAACTCGCGTCGAACTCGCCCTGGCGTATGGTCCGCTCTGGACCGGCCAGCGCGACGCATCTGAATTGCTTCTCCACCATGAGTTCCCACTGCAGCGCGCCGTCGCCTTCGGCGTCCGGATAATCCCCGGTCGTGCCCTTCACGAAAGGGACCACTTTTACGATGCGCTCGCCGCCTTGCCGTATGTTCAGTGCTCGCAGCTGTTCTGCCATGAAGGCCTCCCAAGGCGCTTCGCTCTGATACCGCTCGCTCTGCCAGAATGTAAACCTGTCCTGATCGGCGCGTTGCACATATTCATCCGACCATCCTAGCCGATTTTGCTCCTTGAAATACACGCGCTCTTTCACCCAGCCAGCCGAGAAACGCGTCCTGTCCCGCCAAAGAAAATCCTGTCGTGCCACGTGGCTTGTCAATAAGAAGAGGGCATAACCTTCCGCCATTAAATGGTGGGCAAAGCCGACGCGGTCTGCCAGTTTTTCCGGACTGAGCTCAGCCACTTGCCTCAGTTGCATGACGTAACCTTTCATCTTGTATTCTTCGAATAAGCTAAACCTGCGGGAATTGGTGGAACCAATTGGCATAGCAACCTCGCGTGTGGAAGTGAATCGGCATCGCACGACATCGGCGATGTAAGGGCGCTGGTAGCAGGCTCCGGCGCATGCAGCTTTCATGCCGTTCGCGGACCCTCCTCGCTCATCAGTCGAGTGTCCCGTTTGTGATGCGATACCGTCAGTATCGACACAGACCCAACACTCTTGCGGCAAGCACGAGTACGTGTGGGTGCAATCATGGTGACTCCCATTACGAACTCCCTGATGACTGCCCAAATAAACAAAATTGTTGCGGACGATATGATTGATAATGACAAAACGCTCACAGGAACCGGGCCCATGCGCCTGGCACAACAATTCATCTTGCCGAGGAAATCACATGAACGTGCGTCAGATTGCTGGTCTCGCCCTGTTATCCTTCGTCTTGCCCGGTTTTGCGCAGCAGGCGCCAGTCATGAAAGAAGACCAAGTCACCGAACGGGCGCTCATTGACGCGCTTACCCCAGCCGAACCGGTCCGCACCCGCAGTCTTGTTATCAAGCGCGACGACGATGCCGCACCTGCAAGCAAGCCAGCCAGCGCTTCCCTGCTAATCACCTTCGATACCAACTCGGCCGGCCTGACCGCACATGCCAGAAAAGCGCTCGACGTGATGGCCGATGCACTCTCTTCCAGTAAACTGGCGGGCTTTCGCTTCGCGATCGAAGGCTACGCCGATCCACGCGGCTCGTCCGCTGCCAACCTCAAGTTGTCACAATTGCGCGCTGAATCCGTGCGCGACTACCTTGTCAACAGCCGTCAAATCGACCGTAGCCGGCTCGATCCGATCGGCAAGGGTGATCGCGACCTGATGAATAAAGCCAATCCCGCGGCGCCGGAGAATCGGCGCGTTACTTTCGTTAATCTGTCGAAGTGAGTAGTGCGCCCCGCTAGCAGGGCGCACCTGTCGTACTAGATCGCCACGTTGAGCGATACGATGACGCCATCCTTGCTATCGCGATAATCGCGACCGGTACGGTAGGCCGGTGCGATCCCCTTGGTGCGCACAACCTGGGAACGGTATCCCAGCCCGACGCTGGCGCCCTTGATATAGTTATCCGTAATTTGCAGGGCATAGTTCAGCCCCATTTCACTGATCAGGTAGCGCGCGGAACTTTTGGACGCGGCAATGGATGGGTCATAGAATTTGGCCTTCACCCGTGCCGGGCCAATACCCAGCTGCCCGTAGAAGCGTAGCGGCCCGTGGATTTCGAAATTGGCCAGGCCGCCGAGAATCAAGCCATTGACCTTGTAATCGTAAGTGGGACTGAAGGCACCGCCCGTGATCGCCAGGGCCGTATCGCGCTTTTCGGTGGCGTACTTGTAGCCGACCGTGAAAGCAATGTTGGGCGACACCAGGTAGCCCAGCGCCAGGTCGCTTTCCTTGCGCCGCAAATGGTCGGTGCGAGCGGTGATGATGTTGGCGCCATTCGGGGCGATGATCGCGCTGTTGTCGACCCGCAGGTCGCCGGTGTAGCGCGCAAAGCTGCCTGCGGCAAAAACCTTTCCCTTGCGTACAGAGATAGCGGGGAAGGTCGCCGTTTTGCTACCTCCCTCCGTAAAATCCAGAGATTCGATAAGCCCGGGTGTTCCATTGCCTCGCACTCCGGTATACACGGTCGGAATTGCGCTCGCCCACGACGAGTTCCATACCTTGATGCTGAGAGTGAGCTGCGGCCTTTCTTCGCTGGCTTGTGCGGCGACCTGGGCGGATGCAAGCTGGCATCCTAACAACACGATCAAGGGAATGACGCTTCTGTTCATGGTCATCAAACGCTCCTGGAGGGGAACTGCAGACTGCGGTTTAGAATGCGGGAACAATCGTGATCGGTTTTTGGGGCTCTGCCGGATTGTCGATTTTGCGTGTGCGAACCTCCTTGCCATTGGCATCGGTATTCTGTTGCTGGGCACCCAGCGCGCTCTGGATCGCGTTGAGTTCCTGCTGTTTTTTCAGCAGTGCTTCTTTCATCGCGTCGAGCTCTTTGAGTTTGGTCGCTGAAGCGCTGAGCGTGGCGGCAACGTTGTCGGCATTGGCCTGCCCCGTAGATCGCTCGCGTCCCAGCGACAGCTTCAACTGATCGAGCTCGGCCTGTTTCTTCAGCAACGTCGCCTTTTGTTCCTCCAGTTCCTGTTGCTTTGCGCGGGTTTGTGCCAATGTTTGCCGCAAGCCGTCGAGTTCCTCCGCAGCGACGCGCTCGCCTCGGTCCTCGGCACCCGTCTTGTTACTGCAGCCGGCCATGCAGAATTTTTCCGAGTACGTTGTGGTGACTTGCGGATGCTGCTGGCGTCCCAGCCGTTTCGCTTCCAGACTGGTTTCGGCACTGACGGCCTTGAACATGTCCTCAATCGGCTGACGCGGTGTCATGACGTGGCTGAGCAAGGCCTTGGTGAAGGTCCCGTTACGTCCGACACCGTCGAGGGAGAGTTGGCCCGGCCCGGTCGACATGGCCACGATGCTGTTTCTCGGCATGTACAGTTGCGAAGCGAGCCCGAGCGTCGGCGCATAGCCGCGCATCGGACTGACGAAAGGGTTGTTGCGGCAGGCATCGAGCACGAAGATATTCAGGGCGGCATGGCGCACGTCCATTTCGCTCATCAGATAGTTGATCTGCATGCTTTCGTCTTCGATGTCGCTCTTGGTGCGCAGCGCCGCGCTGACTGGTAGCAGGTAATTCAGGCCATCGATTTGCACACCGTGGCCGGCGAAATAAAACAGCGCCACGGTTTTGTCGTTGAGTTTGCCAGTGAATTCGAAGATCGCGTCCTTGAACGCACGCTTGTTCGGAATGTCGATCTTGCAGATCACTTCGAAGTCGAGCTTGCGCAGCCGCTCGCACACGTCATTGGCATCGTTGGTGGAATTTTTAAGGGGTAAGGCGTCCTGGTAGGTGCCATTGCCGATCACGAGTGCGACCTTGCGTGGCTCCTGAGTTGCGGCTGCCGGCGCGGCGCAGGCGGCGAGCAATCCGACGAGCAGGGCAGTAGTGACGCGTTTCATGACAAACTTTCCGCTGGGCTAGCGTTGATTGTTCTATTTAGATACACTACAGGTAGTCATTATCACATCATTAATGTAAAAAATACAAGTCTGCTGCGGTGATTTGCGTCATCCGTGGGATTCTGAACACATGTGACTGGAGCTAGCATGGCCGCACGGCATTCTCGTGGAACAGCATGTGAGGCAGAGACATGACGGGACCGCTTCAGCAGCTTGTGCCGCCGGGGGACGAGAACGAGGGCGAGTCCGCTTTGCCGCCTGGCTATATCCTGCATGAGTTCCGGATTGAAAAAGTACTCGGCGTCGGCGGCTTTGGGATTGTCTACCTGGCGACCGACCTGCAGCTCGAACGCACCGTCGCGCTCAAGGAGTACATGCCGACGTCGCTGGCCTTGCGCCAGAGTGGGAACATCGTTGCCGTGCGCTCGGAGCGGCGCCGTGAAACCTTCGAACTGGGTTTGCGGAGTTTCGTCAACGAAGCGCGCCTGCTCGCTTGCTTCGACAACGCGGCTCTGGTCAAGGTATATCGCTTCTGGGAACAGAATGGCACCGCCTACATGGTCATGCCGTATTACCAGGGACCAACCCTAAAAGCGTGGCTGCAAGCCCAGCCCGATCCGCCTTCCGAAGCTTGGCTGAAGCAATTGCTCATCCCTTTGCTCGACGTCCTTGCGATGATTCATGCCGATCATTGCTACCACCGCGATATCGCGCCAGACAATATCCTGCTGTTGGGAGACACACTGCAACCGGTCCTGCTCGACTTTGGTGCTGCCCGGCGCGTTATCGGTGACGCGACTCAGGCACTGACGGTAATCCTGAAGCCTGGCTACGCCCCGGTCGAACAATATGCTGCCGAGGTATCCATGAAACAGGGGCCCTGGACCGATGTGTATGCGCTGTGCGCTGTGCTCTATCGCGCCATCGCCGGGCGCCCGCCAACCGTGTCGGTGGGCCGGATGATGAAAGACGATCTGGTGCCGCTTAGCGTGAGCGCGGCAGGACGCTATTCGGCGCCCTTTCTGGCAGCCATTGATGCTGGCTTGGCAGTGCGCCCTGAACAAAGGCCGAAGGACATGGCGGCCCTGCGCGAACGTCTTTTCGCTGTTCCGGGCGACGATTCCACCGTCCAGCATCGGCATGATCAGGACCCTACCGTATTGCTCCCACAGCCAGGCTCCGAGTTGACCATCGGTCCATCGCCCGCACCTTTCGTCGAGCGGCGGCGGGCCACGGCCGTCCCTGTGCCGTTGGCGCCGGTGCCTGCGCCGGAAGACCCGGCAATCCGCCCGCCGGCAGTTCCCACACGACGCCTGCTTGCCTCGCCGCGCACCTTGCTGTTCGGCGCGACTGGCATCTTGCTGGCGGCTGCCCTGGCGACCTGGCTCATACCCGGCGCTAACGACAAGACCGTTGCGGCTGCGCCCGCTGCGGCAAGGCGTGCCCTCGCGCAGCGTCCGCCCTTTTCCGTGCTCGCTGGCCTCGACGAGATCGTCGCCCACAGCGACGGCCGCATCGCAGTCGATAGCAAAGCCAGCAATGAGCGTATCGTCATCGGCGTTGATCGGATGCAGTTCAGCGTGACCTCCAACCAGAAAGGTTACCTGTACGTATTTCTGGTGGGCACCGACGGGGCGAAGTTGCAGCTCCTCTTTCCCAACGCCCTGGACCAACACAACCAGATCGCCTCTGGCGTTACGGTCACCCTCCCTTCCAAAGGCTGGTCGATCATGGCGGCAGGCCCGCCCGGCGTGAACCATATCGTCACGATGGTGTCGCGCGTGCCGCGTGATTTCCGCGCTACCGGCCTCGGCGCTCCCGAGGCTGGTCAAGAATTTGACCTTGCGCAAGCACGTCTTGCTTGGGCAAGTGCTGATACAGGGCAAGCAGTGTTTGCAGGCAAAGCAGATTGCGGCGCCGCCAAGTCTTGTGATTCCGCTTATGGCGCGCAATTGATACGCATAAGAGAGTTGCCAGCGACGTAGCACAGGAAGGCCAATTATTCAGCTGACACCACCGGGGAGAAACTATGCTGACAGTCACCGAAGCGAAGGAAATCACGCTGCTTGTCGCGCGCGATGCTGAATCCAGCAAGCGTATTGATAGCAATATCGATGCGATCATTCCCGCTTCGTGGGGAATAGCGGGTGGTTTGCGGAATCTGGCATATGTAGGTTTATGGATGGGTACGCTCGGACATTACGGTGACGCCAGTGAGCCTGAATTTGCGAACCGGGTGTGTACAGGGATCAGTGATGCGGCTAGCATCGCCATCAATAAAAATGTTGCGAGCAAGGAAGCGCGCGCCTCACGTGTGACCAAAGCGGAGCCCGTTGGTCGTGTTCTCAATGGCATCGACCATACGGCAGTACAGGTAAGAATGAGCGATGGTCAGAAACATATTTTCGATTGGCATGCCACGTTGGACGCTGCCAACCCCTTGCTGTTCGAAAGCCCACTGAAATGGCATCAGGGAGAAGGCGGCGTGCCCCTTCAGGAGTTCAAGGGGTGGACATAGTAAGCGTGGACCGCTGCTCATCCTCCGTGCCAACGCGATAAGAACGCTTGACGACGTGTGACTAATGTCGCATCATTGCTATGTCTGTCACAGAAAGTGTTCTCATGTCTCATCCCTCGATCACCGACCCCAGCCTTCGCGGGCCAGACCTTGCGGGTGGCGGTCAATGACATTCTCCGACATCGTCCTGGCACGCCTGTTGTTTGCTGCGCTGGGCACCCTCGTGACCGGCTGCGCGGTATGGGCCATGACCTTGCTTTGCCTAAAGCGTTTCCCGGCACTCGCCGAGCAGCGTTCCTTTTGGCTGGTAGGGCAACTGGCGGTGGCGGGGTTTTTTGTTGCCATGCTGCTGCCGCAGACGGAAGCGCTGCGCCTGGTACCTGTCATCATTCTGGATGACAACGCGACGGCACAACTCGCCACTGCACCATCGCCCGTGGCAGTCCAGGTTGCCCAGGCAACCGCTGCGGAACCGGGTACCAAGCAGGACACTATCGGCCTGGTCGACCTTGCGCGTGCCTGGCTCGTCCTCTACCTGATGGGCCTGGGCTACGCCGGCTACCGCCAGTGGCACGCAAGGCGCCTGTTGCATGCGCTGGTCGCCAGCGGTCACCGCATTACGGCGCAAGATGGCCACCCCGCATTAGCCGCACAGACAGCTGCTCCTCTGCCACCGGTAATTGAGATCGAAGCGCCAATTTCCCCCATGCTGCACGGCTTGCTCACACCGCGCCTGTTGTTGCCGCACCATTTGCGCAGCTTCGATCCCGTGCAGCAGCAACTGATCGTGGAACACGAATTGACGCACTGGCGTCGCCGCGACTTGTACGTGAGCGCGGCCGCACTTCTCCTGCAAAATTTGTTCTGGTTCAATCCTTTCCTGCGCATGCTGCGCGCGCGCCTGGCCTGGTCCCAGGAGTTCGGCTGCGACCGCGACGTGCTGCGCGGCCGCCCGCAATGCGAGCGCAAGGCCTACGCGGCGGCCCTGGTCGCCCAGCTAAAGCTGCAGCAGCGCCCCGCAGGCATGGCGCTGGCCTTCGGTGCCAGCGGCCAACCGACCCTGGTCGCCCGTGTCCAGCTGATCCGCGCTCCGACATCAACCAACTCGCCATGGTCCCGTTTTGCGGCACTCGGCGGTCTGGCAGCGGTGGTCTGCGCCAACCTGGCTCTGCAGCCCGTGCTGGGCTTGCGTCCTGCCGATACGGCGGACACCCAGTCCAGTCTGCTTGCCACCATATTGCCGACGCCCCCCGTCGCCGCGCCCGTAAAGCTCGACTGCCTCGTGATGGTGGACGCCACCTCTGGTGACTCGCTGGTTCGCGAAGGCACCTGCGACGAACGGGTCACGCCCGCCTCCACCTTTAAAATCGCAATCAGCCTGATGGGCTTCGACAGCGGCGTGCTGCGCGACGACCACAGCCCCTATCTGCCCTACAAGGCGCGCTATGCGAGCAGCAATCCGGGCTGGCGCCACGGTACCGATCCCGCCGGCTGGCTGCGTGAATCGATCGTATGGTACTCGCAGCAGGTAACGTCGCAGCTGGGCGCCGCGAGCATACGCAACTATGTGCGAGCCTTCGACTACGGCAACGGCGATCTGGCGAGCGTGCCTGGCATGGACGATGCGATCGCGCTCTCCGAAGTCAGCCCCACATTACGCATCACGCCGATGGAACAGACCGCATTCCTGCGCAAGGTAGTCAACCGCAGTTTGCCTCTTTCCGAGCACGCCTACGAGGTCACGGCGCGCCTGCTCAAGGGTCCGACACTGGCTAATGGTTGGGAAGTCCGCGGCAAGACAGGCACCGCGCCAATGCGGCTGGCTGATGGCAGCGCGGATGAAAAACAGGATCTCGGCTGGTACGTCGGCTGGGCGATCAAGGATGGCCGCACGGTGGTCTTCGCGCGCTTGCTGCAGCATAAGGTAGACAACGGCCGCCGTGGCGGTCTGCAAGCCCGCGAAACCTTCCTAGACGAACTGGCGCGCCGCGCGCTGTGACCGTTCTGTGTGCGGCTGTACTGCGGGCAATCGCAATCGGCCTAGCCGCGCTGCCCGCAGCGGCCAGCGCGCAGGACAGCGGTCCAATCACGCCGACGGTGACCGTGACGGCCAAGAAAGCGCTGGTCGTTAAGCAACTTGCCAAGACCGTGCACGACGTGTCGAACTCGGCACGGGCGGCTAACGGAACCGCCCAGGATGTCTTGCAATCGACACCCGAAGTATCGGTGTCGGCTGATGGACGCATCGCGGTCAAGGGAAACACCCAGGTCACCGTTTTGGTGAACGGCAAACCAACTTCGCTGATGTCGGGCTCGGGCGATGAGCGCGCTGTGGCTTTGCAGACCATGAGCGGCGCCGACATTGCCAGCATCGAAGTCATCACCAACCCATCGGCCGCCTATAACGCCAATGGCGGTGCCATCCTTAACATCGTACTCAAGCGCAATCGCAAGCCAGGTGCCCATGCGCAGGTCAGGGGCAGCGCGTCCGATCACGGCTTGTGGAACCTGGGTAGGTCGGGCGACGTGACGGGCGACAAGGTCAGTGTCCATGGCGATGTTGCGTATCGCCGCGACGGTACGCTAAAGATCCGCCAGTCAACAGTGGACTGGGTAAATCCCGCCAGCGGCCAGTCAGGACAATTGCGGCAGACGTCCGAGGTATTCGTTCGCCGCATCGTCCAAAGCGCAGCATTCGGCATTGATGGCGCGCTGAGCACGACGGACAGCCTCAGCTTGGCAGCGCGGCACAACGAGCGCCATTCGCGGCCGGTGTTCGACGTGCTCAACGAAAATCGTACCGATGCTGAGCAGACTGTTTTTCATCGCATTTCCACCGGCCCGAACGAGCAGTCCGACAACAGCGCGAGCCTGAGTTACAGCCGACAGGAAAATGGGACTGCACTCAAGGCGATGATTCAGCGCAGCGCGACGGTCGGGCTGATCGACAAGTCCTACAGCGATGTCTTCGTCGCGCCAGCGCGCGCAACGGCCGACAGCCATGGCACCAGCAAGTCGGCGCGGCACCTGAGTCAGGCCACGCTGGACTGGAGCGGTGCATCGGATTACGGTCAGTGGGGCCTGGGCATCGATCTGCTGGATCAGGTCGACGACCTGTACAACTACCAGGCATCCGCCGATCCGCTCACGGGTGCCGAGATACCCGATCCCCATACCACCAACGGCTATGCCGTGAAGTCACGGTTGGCAGCAGCCTATCTCACCAACAAGTTGCGCTACGGAAGATGGGAAATGCTGCTCGGCGGACGGGCAGAACGCATGGCGCAGCGCGTGAATCCGGCAATGGGTAGCATGCAGACCGGACGCTGGCAGGCAATCAATCCCAGCATGCACCTGGAATATGCCGCCAGCGACACAGTTGCCTTGACGCTTAACTATCTCCGCAGCCTCCAGCGGCCGGATGCGCGCGACCTGAATCCCTTCACCAGCTATGTCGATGCGCAAAACCTCAGCCGCGGCAATCCCGGCCTCAAGCCGCAGCGCCTGAGCTCATGGGAGATCGGCACCGACGCGGATGGCGGGGTGCTGCGCAGGAACGTCAGCATGTTCTACCGCAGCAGCCGCGACACGGTGACCGAGGCCCGCAGCTTTGCCGATCAGGTGCTGCTGACCTCGAAGCGGAATGGTGGGCGCGCACGCTCGGTCGGCGTGACGGGTTCGCTCGAGTGGACGCCTGATCCAAAGCTGCGCCTGGGTATGGATGGTGGCGCGTACCGCGTGTTGTTCGATACGCCTGATCTGACCGGCCTGGTGCGACAAGGCGGGCATGCCGGCTATATCAAACTAAGGGCGGCTTACAGCAGCGGCGCTGACGACGTCGCCATCGATGCGCAAAGCCAGTCCTCAGGCATCACGCCGCTCGGCCGCTATGGCGCCACCAGCAGCGTCAACCTGAGCTGGAGACGCCAGCTCAGCAAGACGCTCAGCTTCACGGTCAACGCCAACGATCTGTTTGATGGCAGCAAGCGCAGCTATTCGACGGACACGAACACTTTCCGCCAGTCCGGGTTCGATCATTTCGCAGTCCGCCGCATCTACCTGGGATTCGTCAAGAAGGTCGATTAACCCCGGGCGAAGCGGCCTGCGCGGTTATTGCTCTGTCATGTCATCTTTGCCAGGCGAGCGCAACTTTGGTACCACTGCTCACTTGGGTAAACCTTCGGATCAATCTGGTCGCCGATCTGCGGCCATACTTGTCGCAGTGTCTGGTGGTCCTCGGCATAACAGGCGAACTTGGCGTAGCTGTTCAGGGTTTTCTGATCCGAAAAGAGGCGCAGGTAGTCTTCGAAACCAGTTTTCATCCGCTTCCAGTTGACCACGTGCTGTTCGAACATCAGGACCGAATCGGAATGCGTCCAGTGAAGGCGGGTGTACATCGTCTGGCCGAAACGTTCCTTGGTCAATTCCGCGGCCGTGTTAATCGCCGCATCCTGCAGCGCAACGGAACCATACCATCGGGGCGAGTAAAATTCGGCCCTCGTGAAATGAATGTCGATATAGTAAGGATCGATCTTTGCCGCAGTTCTGTAATAGCGGTCGATCTCGCCCGATGGCCATCCTTGTGCCATACCGATCGTCATCATGCCGGCATACCAAGCCGGATTCGATTGGCTTGTCGACGCGATCTCATCGAGCTGGTTTTTTGCCGACGACATGCGCGCAGTGAAACGCTGCTTTGCTTCCGCATTAACGGTATTGATGGTCCCGTAACCCCGCCCATACCAGCCGTACTCGATCGTGAAAAGCGCGAGTGCGAGCTTGGGTCCGTCGGAGTTTGGTGACGACTTGTGCCAGTCGGACAGAATTTCCTGATGTGCGATCCAGTGGGACTCCCCCCTGCGAGGCCACGCGCAGTGGTTGAATCCCTCTGAGATTCCCTTGAAAAAAACTGACAGCGCCGAGATGCCATCTGATGTCACCGTTTTTTCTTTCGCGTAATTCTTGAAGAGCTCATCAAGCTTGGCGTAATTCCGGGCCACGAAATATCCCTGTATTTCATTGGCAGCGACGTCGGCCGGACGTACCTGATTGTTTTTCGTACACGCGGCGGCTGGACCCGCTGCGCCGAGCATGATTGCGGAGCATGTCAGGATGCTGGCGATCTTAAGCGCAGAGAAATGCATAGACGGTTTTCTTTCCGAGAAAGTGACAGACTCACCCGAGCCCAGGCTCAGATAACTGCAAGGAACAGAGTATACCCAGAATTTCCCAAACGCAATCTAATCTTAAATACAAGGTTGCCGAACTTCTTTGAATACAGTCGTAGCAAGTTGCTGCTTGACTTGGAGTGCGCTCTAAGCCCTAGCCTGTCTTTGCACGACACAGAGGTGTCGTGCATCGGTGACGCGATTTGCGCACGACAACGGGAAGGTGAAGGAAATGACGATGACGACCAAAAAATCCTTAGTAACAAGTGGATTGCTCATGGCTGCAACGCTGAGCGGTGCGGCGGACGCAGCGGCGCAGCCCGACAACAGGCGCCAGCGCGGCGAAGACACTCTGGCAAAGATAACGGCGGCAGAAGGCAGGAAGGTGGTTGATTCGCTTCGGCAAGTTTCTCCAGAACTAGGCGACTGGATCGTCGATTTCGCCTATGGTGACGTATTCTCGCGGCCGGGTTTGTCCCTGTGCACGCGCGAGCTCACGACCATCTCCGCCCTGACCGCGCTCGGCAACGCGCAGCCGCAACTGAAGGTCCACATCGAGGGCGCCCTCAACGTAGGCTGCAAGCCGGATGAAATCGTCGAGGTCATTCTCCAGATGGCCGTCTATGCCGGCTTTCCCAGTGCCTTGAACGGCATGACCGCAGCCAAAGAAGTGTTCGACAAGCGCGGCGTGAAGCCATCCGGCGTGGATGCTCCGCAAGCCAAGCCACCGGCTGGCTAAGGCGCCACTTGTACCGTCTTGCGAATGCGCCTAAAGTCATTGCTTCGGCATGAGCTCAACTTGTCAGGAAAAGCGCAATGGATTCTCATCTGAGTATCGACGACGTAGCCAAACGTACCGGCTTGACCGCCTACACACTGCGCTACTACGAGCGGATCGGGCTGATCTCGCGGGTTGGCCGCGCCAGCGGGGGACAGCGGCGTTACGCCGCCAGGGATCTGGCCTGGATCGAATTCCTGCTGCGCTTGCGCACCACCCGCATGCCCATCGAAAAAATGAAGGCCTTCGCGGCCCTGCGCAGCGAAGGCGACCCGACCGTCCCGGCCCGGCGCCAGATGCTGGAAGAGCACCTCGCGGAGGTGCTCGCGGAAATTGACGCGATGCGCCTGTCCGCCGAGGCACTCAAGGAAAAGATTGCGCACTATCGCGGTGTCGAGCGGGACCTGCCGCCGCCAGCAGTGACCGACGTGCCAGCCGGCTTTCCCCAAGCGCAAAAAAGAAAAAGCCACCCGGCAGCAAAGCCGGGTGGCTGAACGGCTACCGGCTCACGCTGGCAAAACCCCGCCTAGTACATGACCGTCATCCGCACACTCACCATGCGCGGCTCGATGTAGGTCACCATCACGGCGCCGTCGGTGCCGGTGGGGCCCTGTCCGGAGCTGGTCTTGGCGCGCACGTTGGTGGCATTGCGCACCGCGAGGTCGAACGAGACCATGTCGTCCGGGCTGCCGATGCGCATGCCGGCATCGTAGCGTGCATAGGCTTTCTGGAACTTGCCGAAGTTCGGATCTTCGTAGTTGGTCAGGTCGAAGTAGATCTTGTCCTGCCAGCGGCCGGACACGCGCGGCACCAGTACCCAGCCATTGTCCAGGTTGATACGTTGCGAGAGGGTCGAGGCAAAGCTGCGGCCCGGTGTGTTGGCGGGACGCTTGTCCTGCCCGTCGTACACGCGGCGGCCGCGCAGGGTAGGATCGTTGCCGGTGTACGCAGTCGGGCATGGCTGGCGGCCTGGCTCATTGCGCACGTTGCAGAAGTAAGCGTCGGTCAGCTGCGTGGTGTCCTTCAGGCGCGGGTTGATGTAGCTGGCGAAACCGCTCCAGGTAAAGCCCTGCCACGGACGGTAGCTCCATTCCAGTTCCGCGCCCGGCAGCGACAGGCGGCCGACGTTCTCGGTCTTTGAGATGCTGGCCAGGCTGGTACGCGCCACCGGGTCGCAGGTGGCGTCGGTCGCCACGGTGCAGGTCAAGTCCTGGCGCAGGGCGCCCGTCACATTGACGACCTGCTGCAGATCCTTGTATTCCTGCTTGAAGACCGACACCGACAGCGACAGCTTGTTGTCCAGCATGCGGCCCTTGTAGCCGACCTCGTAGTTGATTACGTTTTCCGGATTCCATACCGGGAAGCGCAGGTCCGGGCTCGGGCCATTGGCGCAGGGGCGCCCGCCGCAGTAATCGATGATGTCGTTGAAGCCGCCGGCCTTGTAGCCGGTGGCGATCGAGCCGTACATCATGTTGTTCTTGTCCAGATCCTTTTTCAGGCCAAGGCGCCAGGTGGTTTTTTTCCAGGTCGCTTCGAAGGGCAGCAGCGGGCTGACCGGGCGGCCGAAAGGCGCTGCTGCGGCGGCTTCGCCGATATTCCATGCGCCCATGCCGGTGGTCAGGTCCAGGCCGGTATGCGGACGCCAGCCCGGGTCGCCTGCTTTCAACTGCAGGTTGTAGCCGTCGGGCGACAGGCCCAGGCCCTGGTAGTAGGCGTTCTGCACCGCCGCGCCGGTGGCGCCGTCGTAGCGCAGTCCGTCGCGGTCGGCGCGCTTGTCGCGGGTGTGGCGCGCGCCTGCGGTCAGGGTCCAGCTGGGCATCACGTCCCAGTCGGCCTGGCCGAAGATGGCGCGCGAATCGATGGTGCGGTGCATCTGCTGGAAGTAGTTGCTGAAGGTGGGCGAGGCAAAAGCCGTATTGCCCACGAGGTTTTCGCCGGCCGAGAAGTTCTTGTTGGTCTCGTGCATGGAGAACAGGCCGGCCACGTAGCGCACCTTGTCCCAGGATTGCTTGAGCTGCAGCTCGGCCACGTTGGAGCGGAAGCTCGAGTCGGTCACGTGGTTTTCCACATCGTTGACCGGGTAGGTGCACAGGTTGCCGCTGCAGCCGGCCGCGCCGTAGGCAGACAGCCACTGGCCCGGCTTGGCCGGATCGGGACGGCGGAACACGTAATTGACGTTGAACGGGAAGGGATGCATGGTCGCGCCATCCTGGATCTGGCGCCGCTCCAGGTTGGTGTGGGCGGCCACGAAATCGAGCTGGGTGACATTGCTGATCTTCCAGTTCAGGCGCGCGTTCACGCCGTACTGGTCCTGGCGCGCATCGCCTGGTACGTTGACCAGGATGGTGTCCTGGGGCAGGCGGCAGGCGTAGCGCGTGCCTTCCGCCATCGCGCAGTCCTGGGTCTGCATCCAGCCCGGCGACTTGTTGGTGTACTTCTCGTACGTCACGCCCAGGTTGATGTCCTTGTTGATCTTGTACAGCGAACCCAGACGGTAGGCGGTCTGATTGACCGCGCCGTAGTATTCGGATGGGTCAAGCTTGCGGTTGTAGCGCTGGTCGACCAGGGGCACGCCGGCCGGGTAGTTGAAATCCACTCCCGCGCTGTTCTTGCCGGTAGGGCCGGCGGTAAAGTCTTGCAACTGGTTGTAGAAACTGTCGCGCGTCTTGTGGTTGGCGGCGATGCGGAAGGCCAGGTTGTCGCTGACCCGGATGTTCTGGATCAAGGTGGTGTTGCGTTGGTGGTAGTCGCCTACTTCGGCGGACAGGCTGCCGTAGTTGCCCGCAAAATCAGGCTTTTCCGGCAATACATTGATACTGCCCGCTGTCGAGTTGCGGCCGAACAGGGTGCCTTGCGGGCCGCGCAGTACCTCCACCTGGCGCAGGTCGAACATCAGGGCACGCGCCGCCTGCGGGCGCGGCTGGAAGATGCCGTCCACGTGAAAGCCCACCGCGCCTTCGCCGATCTCCGTGCTGGTGGTGGTGCCGGTGATGCCGCGGATGACCACGTTCGGCTGGCCGGCCGAGGTCGCCTCGGTGATCTGCACGTTCGGCATCTGGTTGTTCAGGTCAATCAGATTGGTCACGCCCTTGTCGCGCAGGTCTTCCTGGCTGATGGCGGTCACCGACAGCGGCGTCTTGAGCAGGCTGGTCGAGAAGCGGGTGGCGGTCACCATCACGGTGCTGATTTCGGGGGCGGCTGCCTGGGCCTTGTCGGCCGCCTGTGGCTGTTGCGGCTGCTGGGCCAGGGCGCCGCTGCAGACGCTGGCGACAGCCAGGCTGATGACGCTGCGGCGGGTGGTTAATGTAAGCATGTCGTATCCTCTGAAGAATAGGTCGCCGCGTCGAGGCGGCTTGTCGTTATGCATGCGGGTGTTGCTGGCGAATGTACGCGCCTGCGTCGCGCTGGCGCGAGGCGGCGAGGATGATCCAGATTGTGGCAAGCGGGGAGTGGGCTGGCAATTGCGAAAACCGGTCGATGGCGCTGCCGATGCTCATCTTTTTTGCTGAAAGGCCGGCAGTGGCGCACGGGGTGCGGCCCGCTGCCGGCCTTACTGCTTACTGCGCCGGAATGGCCACTTCCGGCAGGTTGGGCATATTGCCCGTCACAACGATCATGGTCGCCATCAAGACGGTGTCGCCATAATATTCGCGGGTCACCGTGTAGCCGTCCGCGCCGGTGTAGTTCTGCCCGGGAATCTGCTTGCGCATCCAGTCGTACAGGGTATTCAGGCGCGCCTGGTTGCTGGCGTCGGTCATCGCGCCCACCGCCATCGCACCGGCCGTGTGGCGCTGGCCGTAGCGGAAGGAGTTGGCAACCGGGGAACCGTCGATCTGGTACTTGTACATCGCGGCGCTCGGATTGTTGCCGACCTTGTTCATGAACCAGGCCGCGTTCACCATCGGCATGTCATGCGCCAGGGTGGCCCGCACGGTATTGTCGAGACTGTTCACGTAGCTCGAGTTGGCATTCGCGTGCCACAGGAAGTCCAGGCCAACGCGCCACGGCACGCGGCAGGAATCGGGTCCGAAGTTGTAGTCTTTCGATCCCTGCTTGTACTGGGTCGCGCCCGGCTGCGTCAGGAAGGTGAATGGCGCCAGCGCCGTGGTGGGATTGGTATCGTAAAAGTAATCGAAGGCCTTGTAGGCGGCGCGCAGGGTGTTGCGCCATTGGGCCGCCCGGGTCGTATCCGATGCGTTGGCAAACTGCTTCAGGTAGGACACGATCTGGTAGGAACTCATCGTGAAATTGCTGGCGCCCTCCTGCCATGCCAGCTCCTTCTCGCTGTTGGCGATCAGGTTCGATGAGCTGGCATTGCGGTTGTACGTGGCGTAGCGCTGCAAGCCGTTGATGATGTTCTGGGCCTCACCCCAGTAATTGGGATTGCCGTTTCCGCTGCCCCATTTTTTGTCCACGACCAGCAGCGCGAAGGCGGCGTCGATGTCGCCGTCGGGCGCCGTCCAGAGATCGGCCACGCTGCCGTCGGCGTTGATGCGCCAGCTCATCAGCCCGGTGTTCTCGCCCGCCAGGATGCGGCGCTTGGCCTTGTAGTAAGTGAGCATGCCGTCGAAATCGGTCTTGCCGTTGTTGGCGCCGTCGGCCATATAGACCGAGATGAGCATGCCGTAGCCCTGCCCTTCCGACACCGTCTCGCCGTTCTCGTCCGGCTTGTAGACGCGCGCCCCGCCGCTGCCCGCGCCGGAGGTCGTCACGTACTTGGCACGCCACAAGTTGTACATGTCGCGCACGTCCGCGTTCATCTGCGCCTGGCTGTAATTGGTCGGCAGGATGCCGCGTCCATAGCCTTGCAGATAGGGGAAGTTGAGCGGGATGGCCGCGCTGCTGGTGCTGACGTAACCTGTGGTCGGGCCGCCCGGACGGTAGGCAACGACGCGGTATTCGTAGCGCGTCAGCGGTGCCACCGTGGTGTCGGGATAGCTGCGCGCCGGTTCGTTCAGATAGGCCACCTGGTTCCATGTGGTCCTGCCGGCCGGACGCCGTTCGATCCCGTAACCGTGGGCGGCAGGCGCATCGGCGCCCCAGGTCACCGTTGCGCGCGCGGCGGCCGGGTCATACGCTACCTTCACGCCATACGGTGCGTTGACGGCGGCGCCTGCGCTCGGGCTCAGTCCCAGCATGGCCGAAGCCACCGCGACGCTGCATAGCAAAATCCTCTTCTTACGATCCATCGATCATTCCTTTGTTGTAGTGGAAGTCCGGCTGATCGGGGCGTGACGGTCTGCCCCGATGTCTCCTGCCGGCATGGACACCCGCACGGCCCGCTTGGGCGGACGCAGGGGTGGCCGGATCGATGGTGCGCCGCGCACGATTGCGCGGCAATTCTGTTTTATTTTGCTGGCGTCATGTTTTTCGGACGGGTCCGCGTGCTTGGGCGCTTATTTTTCGACGGGGAGGAATGCATGGTGCATCGTCCAGTCGGCCACCTTTTTGCCGAGTTCTGCGCCGGCCGCTGTGGAATAGCGGAAATGCATGCCCCCGTAAATGCGCGCCAGCTTGCTGTCCTCCGCCAGCGCATCGGTATCGGTGTACGTGCGGGTCGTGCCGGTGACGGTACTATCCCATGTGAAAGTCACCTTGTCGGTCCCGTAGTAATGCCGCAGCAGCTCGCCCAGGGTAGCGGCCGAGCACGAGTGCGCGGCGGGATACTCGGGATGGTTAGGCGTCGGCAGCACGGGTGTCCAGGTCGGATCGGGCTGCGTGGCAGGGTTGCCGTCCGTGTCCGCCAGCGGGATCGCGCTCTGGGGGCGCCAGGTATCGTAGTGGTACTTGGCCTCCACGCAAGCGCCGATGGCATCGGTGTAGTTGGCATAGATCGCCGCCATCAGTCTGGCCGCGTCGACCGGATCGGCCGTAGTGCGCGCAAAACGCCCGAAGTTGCGTGTGAAGTAGGACTGCGGCATTTCGGCATGAAAGCGTGCGGTCTCCAGCTGCGCAGGCGTGCGGCGTGCGCTTATCTTGCCGCCCAATTCCTTCACTTCCTGATAGTCGGCCGTGTATTGCGCACTGCTCAGGGCCGGCGGTGGTGGCGGCCTGAATTGCGCTGAACTGTTTAATACAAAAGGCTTGATCGATGGCCAGAAGCGAATGATCGGATCGTTGCCGCGGAAACGTCCCGGTTCCGATGTCGCGGCATACGCGGCGAGCACGGTGGCGCGCCCGTCAGCGGTACGCCGCTGCAGATGCACCGCTGCGGACGCCGCTCCCAGCGCCAGGCCGCTGTCTTTGGCGGGCCCATCGGGAATGGCGCCAACCGCATTGTCATACGCTTGCTGAAGCTGGACAGTGCGGCCAGGAAACAAGGCACGCAGCACCTGGTAAGCGGCAGCGGCGATGGCGGCATCGAGAGCCGCGTCGGGCGCCAGTTGAGACGGAGCGAATGCAAACGGACGGTAGCGGCGGTCGATTGCCATCGCGGCGTCGTACATCGCCAGATGCATGGTTGCCATATCGGCTGGAAAAGCGGCATATTTTTCCGCGTCGGTCGCGCCGGCCGTCACCTTCGCGGTGACAGTGGCCGCGCCGATGTCGTGCCAAAGAGCCACCGCATTGCTCTTGTCGGCCGCCAGCACAACGGGCGGATGGGCCTGTCGCGGGACCTGTGAGCAGCCGGAAAGCACGGCAACAAGCAGGCCGGCCACGGCCAGAGACCGCGGTAATGCAAGTAAAGTCATGACGCCCTCCTGGCAAACCCCGCCGCCCGCGCGGCCAAGTGAACGACCAGATTAGTAGTAATTCGACAATAAGGCAAGGTTTCCCGGTGGCGTTTGCACTGCATTTCGACGAAAACGTCACACTTTTTCTGTGTCACATACATTAATATGGAAAGGTTTCCATAACCAATTGAGAGAAATCGGCAATGACAAGTTCATCCAGCGTCGTACGGGTTCTAGCGGCAACTATCGCGCTTGCCTTCGGGATTGGGGCGCACGCCGGTAATGCGGCCTGGCAGGTCCACACCACCGCGCAGGGCGCCAAGCAGCGTTTCGCCGCGCAGGCCCTGCCGGCGCCCGTGGCCGCCACGCAGCCGTTTGAAAACGAGACCGCCGTTTTTGTTACCACGGCCAAGCGCCACCAGACCGTATTCGGCTTCGGCGGCGCCATCACCGACGCCGTGGCCGAAGTCTACGCACGCCTGACGCCGGCCGCGCAGCAGCAATTCCTGACCGCCTACTTCGATCCGCGCCAGGGACTGGGCTACAACGTGGTGCGCACCACCATCCACAGTTCCGACTTCAGCAGCGGCAGTTACACCTACATCAAGGATGGCGACCGCAGCCTGAACTCCTTCAGCGTCGAGCACGACCAGCAATACCGCATTCCTTTGCTGCGCGGTGCGCTGGCCAGCGCGAAAAGTCACGGGACCGACCTGAAACTGTTCGTCAGCCCCTGGAGCGCACCGGGCTGGATGAAATCGAACGCCAGCATGCTGGGCGGCGGCACCCTGCTGCCAGGCGACCGCGACCTCTGGGCGCGCTACATGGTCAAGTTCGTGCAAACCTACGAAAAGCTGGGCCTGCCGATCTGGGGCCTGTCCGTGCAGAACGAACCGATGGCCAAGCAACGCTGGGAATCGATGATTTTCACCGCCAAGGACGAGACCGATTTCGTGGCTGAGAACCTCGGACCCGCCCTCAAGCAAGCCAAGCTGGGCGACAAGAAGCTGGTCGTGTGGGACCACAACCGCGACCTGCTGCCGCAGCGCGCTGCGCACATCCTGTCCGACAAGCGCGCCCGCCCGTACATCTGGGGTATCGGCTTTCACTGGTACGAAACCTGGGCCGGCGGTGATCCCATGCACCGCAACGTGGCCGCCGTGCACGAAGCCTATCCCGATATCAATCTGCTGATGACCGAAGCGACGGTGGAAAAATTCGACCCGGCCAAGATGCAACTCTGGGCCAATGGCGAGCGCTACGGCAGCCAGATCATCGGCGACCTCAACGCCGGCGCGGTGGGTTGGATTGACTGGAACATGCTGCTCGATAGCCGCGGTGGTCCCAATCACGTGGGCAATTTCTGCTTTGCGCCGCTGCATGCCAGCGATGACGGACAGCTGATCTTCACGCCCAGCTATGCCTACCTGGGTCACTTTTCGCGCTACATCCGGCCCGGTGCGCAGCGCATCAGTGCGAGTGCCAGCCGCAGCACGCTGGAGACCGTGGCGTTTCGCAACAGCGACGGCAGCGTGGCGATTGTGGTGATGAACAAAACCGATGCGGCGCAGCGCTATCGCCTGTTTGTCGATCAGAAGGAGGTTGCCGTGGACATTCCCGCGCATGCGATTCAGACGGTACTGCAATAGATGACTTTTCGTGGGCTTATCCTGGCGCTCGGTATGATGTTCTGAAAAGGGTGGTTTGCAACAAGCTGCCCTCGACAACGCGGAGAGTCGTGTGGCAGCTACATTCAGCATCACTTACGTCCCGGACTGGCGCCAGGTACCAGGAGCGATCTGGGTGCACACGCCCGATCCTGTTCTGTCCGGTGCCTTTGTGCCGGCGGCACCGGCGCAGGTCCCGCACAAGGGCTATCCAGTGCTGCGTATCCCATTCGAAGAGCATGAATTGCTGTTCTGCTCGGCAGCGCACCTGGACCATTACATCGACGTTCTGTCCCGGCCGCGCCTGCCGACCTCGCGCCAGTTGTCCATCGCCAGCGGACTAGCCACAGGCCCCAACCAGCACTGGCTGAGCCGCCTGCCGGCCGCGCTCAAGTCGCCGCGCAAGCGCCCCTCCGTGGTCACGGTGTTGATGCAGGCGCGCGAGTTCATACTGGCCAATCCACTTAGCGCCGTATTTCATCGCTAACACGCGCGGTTCCCCGGCAAGAAAAGGCAGGATCGAGACAGGGTGCTATCGCTGATCGTTTTACGCGGCGGCGCTGGTTTTGGCGCCGAGTTGAGCGTGCGAACCCTGGAACGCAGTCACATCACGCGCAAGGCGGCCCAGGAAGTAGCCATTGAACACGCCGAACAAGGCACAAACAGCGACCGTGAACAGGGCATCCTGGCGCGCCGCTGGTTGCATCACCAAGGCGACCGAGGCGACGTACTTGGTGAAAAACACCGCCATCATCATCGCCAGCGGCAAGCGGCTGCCGCGCACCAGTACCATGCCCGGCGCCGAACCGGCCGCGATGCCGGCGCTGCTGAATTTCCAGACCAGCGCTGCCATGACGGCTGCGCCAGCACCCCAGGCGGCCAGCGCGGTGCCACCGAAACCGAACTTGGCGCCGATATCCTGTAGGGACAGGGCCAGCATGATGGCCGGGACGATGAACAGTTTGTTGAACGAAATCTCGCGTTCGCGCATGGCGATCACGCCGCGATACACCAATAAAGCGAGAATCGCCCAAACGTAGACAGGGGTGTGGGTCAGGATCTGGGTCAGCATGTGCATGGTGGGCTCCGTAGTTGAAAGTGCTTAAGATGCAATCACTTTGCAGCAAGCCAGGCGGGAGCGGGAAGCCGTGCGACGAAATGGCGGCGTGCGGCGCCAAATGCAGCCAAGCGGCGCCAAATGCTGCGGCGTTGCGGAGATCGACAAAAAATTACCTTAGAGATATTATTGCAACAAGATAACAACGAGTTTGCCATCATGTTTCTGCAACGCCGCCTTCCCCTCGCCTGTGTATTTGCCTTGCTCGTCTGTGGGTCCTTGCATGCGCAGGACGCCGTGGAGCCACTTGTCAGAACAGTAGCCGTCGCCGATTTCCAAACCTGCCCAAAGCCGGAGTGGCCCAAGTCTTCTTTGCGGCTCGACGAAACGGGTACTGTGACTCTGGGCTTTCTCATCGCGGAAGATGGCACCGTTATCGACAGCGTGATCAAAAAAAGCAGCGGTCATGCCTCGCTGGACGAGGCCGCCTTGACAGGCGTGCGCCGCTGCCGCTTCAAGCCGACGGCCGTCAACGGCGAGCCGTACAGCGCCTGGATGACGATGCAATATGTGTGGACCTTGTTGCCGTTACCAGGAAAAGAGATGGAGCAGCTGACTGCACAAGCTGAGCATTTTCGCAGCAAGGCGCTTGGCGGCGATATGGAGGCGCTGTACGAACTTGCCTTGATCTATCGCCGCGTAGCGTCCTCGCCAAGCGATCACCTCCACCCCGTCAAAATGCTGCGCCTGGCCGCCGAGCGTGGCCATGCAAAGGCGCAATACGAACTTGCGCACACCTTGGCCTTCGCAATCGGGACCCAGAAAGATACAGCGGGAGCGCTGGAATGGTACCGCAAGTCTGCTGCCAGTGGCGAGCCTCGCGCCCAGTCCCGACTAGGATCGTTTTACGACTACGGCGTCGGCATGGCAAGTGACGCGGCTCAGGCTGCGGCCTTGTACCGCGGGGCGGCAGCCCAGGGAGACACCCATGCGCAGCTTCGCCTCGGCCACATGACGGAGATAGGGCGCGGCACCGAGCAACATCTTCCTCAGGCTGCGGCACTGTATCGGCAGGCGGGCGATGCCGGCGACGTCAAGGCCCGCATTGAGCTGGCGCGCATGTATTTGCAAGGCAAAGCCGAGAATCTCGATGCGGCACTTGCGCTGCAGTGGCTGCGCACCGGGGCGCAGCTGCGCGAGCCGCGTGCCGAGGCCTTGCTGGCGTCGATGTATCTCACTGCCACCCTGGTGGAACAGGACAATACGGCCGGCCTGACCTCGCTGCGCCTGGCTGCCACCGGCGGCGATGCGGGCGCGCTGGCATTACTGGGACATTTGCTGTTGAACGGCATCCGCACGGAGGCCAACGTCGATGGCGGCCTGGTATTGCTGCGCAAGGCAGCGGCGCTCGGCAGCGCGGCTGCTCACGCTAGCCTGGCGCAGGCTTACGACAGCGGCAAAGGCGTGCCGCGGGACCCGGCGCTGGCCCAGCAATGGCGCGAGCTGGGTGCCAGGGCCGCCGCACGCATTGGCGAAAACACTGACAACTGGCTGTTGACCCTGTAAAAGCGCAGATGCAATGCAAGGGCGACAGCTCGCGCTGAGAGAAAGCGGCGAGGACATGGCGCGACCAGCGCTCCCCTTGACCGCCCGCGCTGCCAAAAAGACCAGATGATTTATACTGCGGTGCAACAGACAATCGGTCCCTGCGCCGCCGCTCCCGCTGGCTGAGCATGTGCGGGCAGGCCGAATGACGCCCTAACGACCCAGGAGCAAGCTTATGAACAACCCGACATCCGGCCAGCAGGCCGCGCCGCCATCGCTGCTCAAGCGCATTCCGCTGGCTTTCAGTGCCTTTTTCAGCATCCTTGGGAACGCCGCCGTGGCCGCCCGCGTCGACCGTCTCGAGCGCGACGAAGCGCCCGTCCCTGCTGCGCCGGTAGCCCCGGCAACCCCGGCAGCACCCGTCACCCCGCCCCCCGCGCCTTTGCGCGAAGCGACTCCCGACGCCGCGCTGCAGCTGCTGGCCCTGTTCCAGCGTGACGCCCGCCTGATCGACTTCACCCAGGAAGACCTGACCGGCCACCCTGACGCCGCCATCGGCGCGGCCGCCCGCATCGTGCACGAAGGCTGCCGCAAGGTGCTGCGCGAGCATTTCACCATCGCCCCGGTCCGCAGCGAAGCCGAAGGCAGCCGCATTGTGCTCGAGAGCGGCTTTGACGCCGGCGCCGTGCGCCTGACCGGCAACGTGGTCGGCAGCGCGCCCTTCCGCGGCAGCCTGAGCCACCGCGGCTGGCGCGCCGCCGAAGTGCGCCTGCCCAAGCTGACCAGCGGCCACGATGTCACCGTACTGGCCCAGGCCGAGGTGGAACTGTGAGCGCCCCACGCTACGCGATCGGCATCGACCTGGGCACCACGCATTGTGCCCTGGCCTATGTCGACCTGGAGGCCAGCGATGGCGAAGCGACCAGCCATGGCGTTCTCGAGCTCCCCCAGCTGACCGCACCGGGCAACGTCGACGCGTCCACCCTGCTGCCGTCCTTCCTGTACCTGCCGCACGCCGATGAACTGGCGCCAGGCGAACTCGATCTGCCCTGGGCCGCCGCCCAGGATGGCGTGGTCGGCGAGATGGCGCGCGCCCGCGGCGCCACCACCCCAATCCGCCTGGTATCGAGCGCCAAGAGCTGGCTGTGCCACCCCGGCGCCGACCGCCGCGGCGCCATCCTGCCAAGCGACGCGCCGCCCGAAGTGCAGCGCGTCTCGCCCCTGGAAGCGTCCACCCGCTACCTGACACACCTGCGCCAGGCCTGGGACCATGCGCATCCCGAGGCGCCTTTCGCGCAGCAGGACATCACGGTCACGATTCCCGCTTCCTTCGATCCGGCCGCGCGCGAGCTGACCCTGGAAGCGGCCCGCGCGGCCGGCTATCAGGACCTGACCCTGCTGGAAGAACCCCAGGCCGCGCTGTACAACTGGATCCAGAACAGCGGCGGCCAATGGCGCCGCGACGTCCAGCCGGGCGATGTGATCCTGGTGGTCGACGTCGGCGGCGGCACCAGCGACTTTTCGCTGATCGCCGTGCTCGAACACGATGGCAACCTGGAGCTGCACCGCATCGCCGTGGGCGACCATATTCTGCTCGGCGGCGACAATATGGACCTGACCCTGGCCCATGTGGTGGCGCGCAAACTGGCCGAAGCCGGCACCACGCTCGACCCGTGGCAGATGCGCGCGCTGGGCTATGCCTGCCGTGCGGCCAAGGAACGCCTGCTTGGCGACGCCGACCTGACGGCCGAACCGATTGTCGTCCCCAGCCGCGGCTCCAAACTGATCGGCGGAGCGATCCGCACCGAACTGACCGCCGACGAAGTACGCACCACGATTGTCGAAGGCTTCTTCCCGCACGTGCCCGCGTCCGCTCGGCCGGCCACGCGCGTGCGCGGCGGCCTGACCCAGCTTGGCCTGCCCTACGCACAGGATGCGGGCGTCACGCGCCACCTGGCTTCGCTGCTGGGCCGCCAGCGCGACGCCACGGCCGAACTGTCCGGCTTCGTGCGCCCGAATGCGCCCGACGCCACCTTCCTCCATCCCAGCGCGGTGCTGTTCAACGGCGGCGTGTTCAAGTCGGCGCTGCTGGCCGACCGTACCTTCGATACTCTCAATGCCTGGCTCGCAGCCGAAGGCGGCGCGCCCGCACGCGTACTGACCGGGGCCGACCTGGACCTGGCGGTGGCGCGCGGCGCAGCCTATTACGGCTACGTGCGGCGCGGCCGCGGCGTGCGTATCCGCGGCGGAACTGCCCGTGCCTACTACATCGCGATCGAATCGGCCATGCCCGCCATTCCCGGCATGGAGCCGCCGATCCAGGCGCTGTGCGTGGCGCCTTTCGGCATGGAAGAAGGCGCCGAAGCCGAGCTGCAAAGCGAGGTATTCGGCCTGGTCGTGGGCGAGCCGATCCAGCTGCGCTTCTTCGGTTCTTCGGTCCGCCGTCAGGACCAGCTGGGCACCCTGCTCGACTTCTGGCAGCCGGACGAACTGCAGGAGCTGGGCGAGATCCGCGCCACCCTGCCGGCCGAAGGCCGCAGCGAAGGCGACGTGGTGCAGGTCAGGCTGCGCGCCATCGCCACCGATACCGGCACCCTGGAACTGACCGCTGTGGCGGTGGACGGCCAGGGCCGCTGGAAGGTCGAGTTCGACGTGCGCAACAACGGCTAGGTGGCCACGGTGGCCAGGTACGCGGTCGGCATCGACCTTGGCACCAGCAACACGGTGCTGGCCTTTTCACGTCTGCCGCAGGGCGGGCAAGGCGAACCCGGACCGGTCACTTTGTTCGAGGTCGAGCAGCTGATCGCACCCGGCGAAGTGGCTCCGCTGGCGCTGCTGCCCTCGGTGCGCTACCAGGCCGGCGCCGACGAACTGGCTGCGGCCGACCTGCAACTGCCATGGGCCGCCGCTGACGCGGACACTGAGGCCCCAGTGGTCATCGGCAGCCTGGCGCGCAAGCTTGGCGCCCAGGCGCCCGGTCGGCTGGTGGCCAGTGCCAAGAGCTGGCTCTCGCACGCTGCGGTGGATCGTCTGGCACCGATTCTGCCCTGGGGCGCGCCGCCCGAAGTGCCCAAGGTCTCGCCGGTGGAGGCCAGCGCCAGCTACCTGGCTTACCTGCGCAGCGCCTGGAACCAACGCTTCCCCGTAGACCCGCTGGAACAGCAGGACATCGTGCTCACGGTGCCCGCTTCCTTCGACGAAGCCGCGCGCGCGCTGACCCTGACGGCGGCGCGCCAGGCCGGCCTGCCCACCCTGCGCCTGCTGGAAGAACCTCAGGCAGTGTTCTACGACTGGCTGCAGCGCCACCGCGCCACCCTCACTGAAGAATTGAACGGCACGCGGCTGGTGCTGGTGTGCGACGTCGGCGGCGGCACCACCGACCTGAGCCTGATCAAGGTGGATCTGCAGGACGGCCGCACCGAGATCACCCGCGTCGGCGTGGGCAATCACCTGATGCTGGGCGGGGACAATATGGACCTGGCCCTGGCCCACCTGGCCGAGTCGCGCCTGGCCGCCGATGGCGAGCGCCTGTCCGCGGTGCGCCTGTCGCAACTTGTGGAGCGCTGCCGCGCCGCCAAGGAACAGCTGCTGGCGTCGGACGCGCCGGAGCAGGTGAACGTCACCCTGCTCGGCGGCGGTGCGCGCCTGGTGGGCGGCGCGCGCTCCGCCACCCTCACGCGCGACGAAGTCGAAGGCCTGATTGTGGACGGCTTTTTTCCGCAGGTCGCGGCGGATACGCCTTTGCAAAAAGGACGCGGCGGCCTGGTCGAATTCGGCCTGCCGTACGTGCGCGACGCGGCCGTAACACGCCACGTGGCCGACTTCCTGCGACGCCATGCCGATACCGTGCGCGCCGCCACCGGCGCAGAAACCATTCCCGACACCCTGCTGCTCAATGGCGGCGTATTCCGCGCCGCGGCGCTGGCCACGCGCCTGGAACAGACGCTGTCAACATGGCGCGGCAAGCCGCTGCGCGTGCTGCACAACGACGATCCCGACGTGGCGGTCGCGCGCGGCGCGGTGGCCTATGCGCTGGTGGGCAAGGGCGGCGCACCGCGCATCGGCGGCGGTGCCGCGCGCAGCTACTTTCTGCTGCTTGACGAAGGCGCCAAGAGCGCGCGCCGCCAGGGCGTGTGCATCCTCCCGCGCGGCAGCGAAGCCGGGCGCGAACTGCGCGTCGACGCCCACAGGTTCGCCCTGCGCGTGGGCGAGCCGGTGCGCTTCCACCTGTTCACTTCCAGCGCCGACGCGGCCGGCCGGGCGCCTTTCGCACTCGGCGAACTGGTCGACCTGGACCAGGGCGACTTCGCGCGCCTGCCGCCGATTGCCACCGTGCTCAAGGCCCCCGCGGGCGACAGCGCGCGGCGCCAGATCCCGGTGCAGCTGGCCTGCCAGTTGACCGAAGTCGGCACCCTGGAGATGCATTGCGTGGGCGCCGACGAGGCCAGCCAGCGCTGGCTGCTGGAATTTGATCTACGCCAGCACAGCGCTGCCGCTGCGGCGCCGGATGGCCAGGACGATGGCGCCACGGCCGCGCGCCTGGCGCCTGCCTTGCCGCTCATCGAGCGCGTGTTCGGCGCCAAGGCGCAGCAGGTGCCGGCCAAGGAAGTAAAGCAGCTGCGCGCCCAGCTCGAAAAAATCCTCGGCGAGCGCGCCACCTGGAGCACGCCCCTGTTGCGTCAATTATTTGACGCCCTGTGGCAGCGTGCACGCGCGCGGCGCCGCTCGCCGGAACACGAACGCCTGTGGCTTAATCTGGCCGGCTACTGCCTGCGGCCCGGCTTCGGTTTCGCCCTCGACGAGTGGCGCATGCAGCAGCTGTGGACCATCTTTGCCACTGGCGTCGCCCATCCAGCCGACAAGCAGGTGCAGGCCGAATGGTGGACCTTGTGGCGGCGCGTGGCTGGCGGCCTGGATGCGCAGCAGCAGCGCCGCCTGCTCGACGACTTCGCCTTCAACCTGGAAGCGAACCTGGGCAATCTGGCCCATGAAGGAAATGTGGTGCGCGGCAGCGACGACGACATGCTGCGCCTGGGCTCCTCGCTGGAACGCATCCCGCCCGCCTTCAAGGAAGAAATCGGACAGTGGCTGCTGGGCCGCCTGGGCAAAGCCAATGACACGCTGATCTTGTGGGCGCTGGCCCGCATCGGCGCGCGCCAGCCTTTCTACGGCAACCTGGACGACCTGGTGCCGCCCGATGTCGCGGCAAGCTGGCTCGATGCCATCCTGGCGCTGGACTGGCGCCGCGTCGAACCGGCCGCATTCGCCGCCGCCTATATCGCGCGCATGACGGGCGACCGCGCACGCGATTTGCCGCAGGCGCTGCGCGAGACGGTCGCCCAGCGCCTGCGCCAGGCCGACGCACCGGCGATCTGGGTGCGCATGGTGAGCGAAACGATTGTGCTCGACGAAGCGACCGAAAGGCGCGTCTTCGGCGAGGCGCTGCCGCCGGGACTGAAGCTGATCGCCTGACGCAATGTGCGGCAACCAGCACCATGCCACCACTGCAGTGACTCATTTGCGCCTCACCCTCCATTGCAGATTCCCTGCCTGACGCAGCTTAGTGGACCGGGCTGTCCAGTCCGGCGAGGTTGGAATGCGGGCTGACCGGCAGCACCTTTCCGCCCACGACCAGGCAGGGCAAGGCGGTCACGCCCTGCTGCGCGGCGACGGAACGCTCGCTGCCGTCCAGCCCCAGGTCGACCACCCGCAGCGCCGGGATGGCGCCCGCCAGCAGTTCCGCAATGCCAAGGCAGACATGGCAGCCGTCGTGGTAGAGCACAGGCACGGTGCTCATTTGGCGCGCAGCTTCACGCCGGGAAAATCGACCGGCACCTTGAAGGCCACGTTCACATAATTGGTGAACAGGTTCAGGGCCACATGCGCCATGATCTCCACGATCTGGCCATCATCGAAACCCACTGTGCGCAGCGACTCCACATCGGCGTCATCCAGCTTGCCGCGCTGGCTGACGACGGCCAGCGCAAACGCGAGCGCGGCGGCGGTGCGCGGATCGTCCGAATGGCCGGCCTGGGCTGCGGTCATGTCCCCCGCGCTGGCGCCGGCTTTCCGGCCCAGCGCGGTATGCGCCGCGAGGCAGTATTCGCAGTCGTTGCGGTCCGCGATGGCCACGGCGATCTGTTCGCCGAGCAGCGCGCCGATGGTGCCGCCGCTCAACGCGCCAAAGGAACCCCACATGCTTTTCAGCGCGGCCGGCGAATTGGCGACGGCACGAAACATATTCGGCGTGGCGCCGAAGGCGCCCTGGATCTGGTCGAGGAGCTGGCGGGCTTCACCGGCGGCGGCGGAAGTGGTGACGAGGGCGATGCGGGACATGGTCGTTCCTTTCAAAGTGGATCGCTTGAGTGGATGAGCGCGAATCCTGAACTCATTTATATTAGGAGTCCTAAGTATTATCCAAAAAGGCAGAGTCCGCAATCTTTTTTTGGAAAGGTCTCAACTGCTGCGGATAGCGCCGGGCGCTTCGCCCTTGCCGCTGACGATATTGCTCAGCCGCCCGGCTATCCGCCAGCCTCAGGCCGTCAGTACCCGACCTTGCTCGCGTAGTTGAACAAGGTGGTGCCGTAATTGCCGCCCCACTCGTAGCCGTAGCGGCGCTCCGCTTCCACGTTCATGATGTCGTACTGCTTGCCGGTGCCGGGCGGATTATCGGTCGGCAGGCGGCCGCTGAAAAAGCCCGTGTCCGCCGTCAGGTCGTAAAAGCGGTACCAGGTGGCCGATCCCGCCTTGTAGATGAAGGGCGAGGTACCGGTGGCCTTGGAGTTGGTCTTTTCGTAGGCTGTGTCCTTGAGCTGCACCGCTGCGCTCTTGTACCAGGCGATGGCTGCCTTGACGGAGTTGACGACAGCCGGCGACTGCGGCCGCGTCAGCAGGAAGGCCACGATCTGGGCCGACTCCTTGCCGCTCTTGGACGGCAGCTCGTAGGAGCGCGCGCCCAGCGGCGCGAAGTTGACCGGGTCGTGCTGGGCGCACCAGACCGTCTTGACGCCGTTCTGGACGATCTGCGCCTTGAGGATGTAGCCGACCGCCCGCTCGACCGCCTTTTTCATCGCCGTGCGCTGGGTGGCCGTGAGGAAGTCGCCGGCCAATGGCGCCTTCTGCTGTGCGCCATGGTCGAGCAGCACCAGGGCCCGCACCATGGCGTTGTCATTAAAGGTGATGTGGTTCGAATAGCTGGTGCCGGTACGCGCCGGGTACACCTGCGGAAAGCCACCCGACGCGGCCTGCATGCCCAGCAGGAAGTCCACCGCGCGGCGGGCGCTGTCGCGGTAGGCCACATTGCCGGTGCGCCCGAACACATTGGCTAGGAACATGATTTCGGTGACCGTGCCGTCGTTGTCGATGGTGCCCAGTTCCACCTTGTTCGCGCCAAACCATTCCGAACGCGGCGCCGTGCCGTTCCACCTGGCCGCGTACCAGGCCGGCAGCTTGTAGAAACCGCCGTGCGACATCTGCCAGGACACGATGTTGTCGGCCTTCAACTTGTCGGCTGCCAGCGCGGCGGCCGGGTCGCTATCCTTGCTGAGCCAGCTGGTATAGCGTGCGATTTCGCTGTACACCGGATTGCCGGCCTGGTTCAGCACCGGATAGGACGTGGCGCCGGCGGCGACCACGGTGGTGCTGGCTGCGGTGGTGGCCGGGCCGCTGCCCGGATCAGCCGCGGCGCGCGGCGGGGCCGCATCGCCGGCATCGTCGCCGCCGCCGCCGCAACCCATCATCAGCATCGACAGTAAAACTAGTGCTCCTGAATAATTATTATGTGCCATGGACATTCTCTTCCTTCAAAAATAAGTACGAAAGGACCAGATGAAGCCGGCCGATCCTACTCCCGCCGCGGCGCTGTTTCGCGTCACATTTCCCCGCTTTGCAAATAACGTAATCAGGGCTGGGCAATTTCAATATGCGAAACGCATGACGTCGCGGCTAAAGGGTTCTCCTATGACGAGGCCTCATTCCCGGCGTTAAGACGACTTGTGCAATCGTCCATATTGGCCTGACCAATCTATTTAACGATGCGGCGATTCGTGCGAATATATGGTTTTGGCCTGACCAGTCCGGCGGCCGTACTGAACTCAAGGCAGACACGCGTGAAGACACCCTCCCTCCTGTTGGCTATGCTGGCGATCCTGGCCGCGCCGGCCACACTGGCCCAATCCCAGCCGGCCTGCACCAAAGAACTGGGCAATCCCTTCCTGCGCAACTGCCAGAGCTGGGCCACGGGCATCGAGAACCAGCGCAAGGCGGATCTGGGCAACGGGACCTATCTGAACCCGATCATGGCGGGCGACCATCCCGATCCGAGCGTGCTCAAGGATGGCGACGATTACTACATGACCTTCTCCTCGTTCGAAACCTATCCCGCGCTGACCATCTGGCATTCGCGCGACCTGGTGAACTGGGAGCCGCTGGGCGCGGCGCTGAAAAAGTACGTGGGCAGCATCTGGGCGCCCGAGCTGACCAAGCACAAGGGCCGCTACTACCTCTACATTCCCGCCAAGCTGCCCGGCAATAACAACATCTACGTGATCCACGCGGACAATATCCGCGGCCCCTGGTCGGAACCGGTCGCGCTCAATAACGCCCGCATCGACCCCGGCCACATTGTCGGCGAAGACGGCAAGCGCTACCTGTTCCTGTCGCACGGCGACCGGGTCCAGCTGTCCGATGACGGCCTGCGCATCGTGGGCGAAATGCAGCACGTGTACGACGGCTGGAAGTATCCCGAGCAGTGGGATGTGGAAGGCTACGCCCAGGAAGGGCCGAAGATGACGCGCCACGGCGACTACTACTACATGACCCTGGCGCTGGGCGGCACGGCGGGTCCGCCGACCGGCCACATGGTGGTGTCGGCGCGCTCCAGATCCATTCACGGGCCGTGGGAAAACTCACCCTACAACCCGATCATCCGCACCGAATCGGCAGCCGAAAAATGGTGGTCCAAGGGCCATGCGACCCTGGTCGAAGGACCGGGAAAATCAGGCTGGTACATGATGTATCACGGTTACGAGAATGGCTTTCACGCGCTGGGCCGCCAGGCCCTGATGGCGCCCATCACCTGGACCGCGGACGGCTGGTTCAAGGCTGCCGACCACGATGCCGGCAAGCCCATACCCAAGCCGGCCGGGGGCAGCGCCGTCAAGCACGGCATGGCCTTGTCCGACGATTTTTCGACCAACAAATTCGGATCGCAATGGAGCTTCTTTCGCGGCGATGTCAGTGAAAGCAAGCGCGTGACCTACCGCGACGGCCTGCTCGAACTCGAAGCGAAGGGTAACTCGCCGGCCAACAGTTCGCCCATGACCTTCCTGGCCGGCGACCAGGCCTACCAGTTCGAAGTCGACATCGACTTCGACGACGACGCCCAGGCCGGCGCCCTGCTGTTCTACAACGACAAGCTGTATGCCGGCGTCGGCGTGAACAAGAACGGCTTCGTGCTGCACCGCTACGGCATGGACAGCAATCGCGGCGAGAAGCCGGCCGGCATGAAGAACAAGCTGCGCATGCGCGTCACCAACGATCGTCACATCCTGACCATCCACACCAGCACCGACCAGGGCAAGACCTGGCAGAAGTACGGAGTGCAGATGGAGGTATCAGGCTACAACCACAACGTGGCGTACGGCTTCATGAGTTTGCGTCCGGCCATCTACGCCTCGGGCAAGGGCAAGGTCCGTTTCGCCAACCTCGTGTACCGCGCGCTGCCATAACAAATAAGACAATTCGGAGACGCCAGTGAAGATTCGATTAAAACGCGTGCTTGGCTTTGCCGCCTGCTCCTTTACCTGCCTCGCGAGCGCCGCCGTCCTTGACGCGGACGCCGCGCGCGGAGCGATCGATGTGAAGGGATGGGCCGCCGATACCCGCGGTGGCGCCGGCGGCGCCATCGTCCGCGTCACCAACCTGAATGCCGCTGGTGAGGGTTCGTTCGCGGCGGCGGTGGCCACCGAGGGCGCGCGCACTATCGTCTTCGAAGTGGGCGGCGTGATTGACCTGAAAGGCGCGACCATCCGTGTCGACAAGCCCTTCATTACCGTCGCCGGACAGACCGCGCCGCACCCCGGCATCACCTTCGTGCGCGGCGGTTTTTCGGTCGGTACGCACGACGTCATCATCCAGCATATCGCGGTGCGGCCTGGCGAAAACGGCAAGCCCAGAAAGAGCGGCTGGGATGTCGATGGACTGTCCACCGGGGCCGCCTCGAACGTGATCGTCGATCACTGCAGCTTCAGCTGGGCCACGGACGAGAACCTGTCCGCATCCGGGCCTCGCTTCAACGGCAAGTCACCGGACGAATGGTACCTGGGCACCTCGCACAAGGTCACTTTCAGCCATAACATCATCGCCGAGGGCCTGCGCGATTCGACCCACAAAAAGGGCGAGCATTCCAAGGGTACGCTGATCCATGACAACGCCGAACAGATCCTCATCTACGGCAATCTGTTCAGCTCCAATGTCGAACGCAGCCCCCTGGTCAAGGGTGGTGCGCGGGTCGCGGTGGTCAACAACCTGATTCACAATCCGGGTTCGAAAGCCATCCACTACAACCTCATCACCCACGAATGGGGCGAGCGTGCGCCGCGCACCGGCGTGGTGACGATGATCGGCAACGTGCTGCGCGGCGGCGCCGATACGCCGCCCAATACGCCGCTGTTCAGCCTTGGCGGGACGGGCGATGTGAGCGCCTTCATGCGCGACAATATCGCCATCGATGGCAACGGCGCGCCGCTGCCCCTGACCGGCAAATACACGGCCGCGCATGCCCGCGTGCTGCCGGCGTCCACGCCTTACCTGCCTGCGGACGTGCGTCCCCTGCCTGCGGCCGAACTGGAAGACGCGGTGTACATGAGTGCCGGCATGCGGCCCTGGGCGCGCGATGCGGTCGACTTCAAGATCCTGTCCGATGTGGCGGAAGGGCGCGGGCATGTGGTCGACAGCGAAGCGCAGTCCTCCGGCTATCCGAACTACGCCGCCACCCGGCGCGCCTTCAATGCCGACGAATGGAATTTATCGGACATGTCGCCCAAGGCCGGGTGGCAGTCGCTGGCGCGCAAGCTGCCCGGAGCCTGAGGACGCAGTTCACACCTGCGTGCGCAGGCGCAGCGCGAAGAAAGCCAGGATTTCGTCGCGCGCCGCCAGGGTCGGCTGGCCCGCTTCATCGATCAGGTGCGCGGTCACTACGCTGTGCGCGAAAGGTACGTGCTTGTCGTAGAACGGCGGCACGTCCTGGTTGGCTGCGCTGTCCTCCAACACATGCTCCTTGAAATTATCCCCAAGCGCTTGCGCATACGCCGCAAAGCGCTGCGACGTGCATAGCTTGTCGCCCTTGAAGCGATAGGCCATCACCGTCAGCTGCTCGGCCTTCAGCCTGGCCGCTACCGCCGCCAGGTCGTCCGGAGCAATCTCCAGCGCACCCGGTTCATTGAAAGGCAGCGCCGGCTGGCACAGCACCGGCGCCAGCATCGACGGCTCCAGCATCATCGTCAGCGCGAAATTCCCGCTGAAGCACATGCCGATCGCGCCCACGCCCGGGCCACCGCATGCTTCGTGCGCCAGCTGCGCCAGCGCGCGCAGCCACAAGGTCGCTGGGCTGGTCTGGTTGGCCGCCATGGCGCGAAATTCCGCGCTCACGCACAAGCGCTGGAACGCCTCCGCACCAGCCTGCACCTGAGGCACGGCGCCATCACGCCCGAAGAACGAGGGCATGTACACGGTGAAGCCGGCTTCGCGCACCCAGCGCGCAAAGCGTGCCACGTGCGGGCTGATGCCGGGGATCTCGTGCATCACGATCACGGCGGGGCCGGAACCGGTCAGGTAGACCTTGCGCGTGACACCCTCCAGCGTGATCTCGCGCGAAGAAAAATCGTCCAGCGGATCGTCTTTATGCATGTCGCGTGTGGGGGCGTGGGAGATTGGGATGGTGTGCATCTTGCTGTCCTTCTGCGTTGGAGAGAGAGCTTTACTGTACGCGCACGGCGCTTATACTGGCAGTGTCGATTTCGACATCTTTAGGGCTAGAACAGACAATGAGCGATTTCACCGTATTGGTGCTGCCGGGCGCCTTCGCCACCGGCGTGGCGGCCACGCTGGACGTGCTGCAGGCCGCGGCGCGGCTGGCGCCAGCACTCAAACTGGCGCGACCCGGCTGGCGCGTCGTCTCGCCAGGCGGTGGGCAGGTGGCGCTGAGCAGCGGCATGTCGCTGCCCTCGTCCGCGCTGGCGCAGCGCTACCGGCGCGATGGGTCGACCTGGATCGTGCCGGGCCTGGGACTGGACAGCCCCGCCGCGTTGGCGTCCGGCCTCGCACTGGAAAGTTCACGCCAGGCGGTCAAGGCGCTGGCCGCACACGCGGCGCACGGTGGACGTGTCGCTGCCTCCTGCAGCGCCGTCTTCCTGCTGCACGAGGCCGGGTTGCTGGACGGGCGGCGCGTCACCACCACCTGGTGGCTGGCGCCGGAACTCAAGCGCCGCGCGCCCGGCTGCCTGGTCGACGCCGACCGCATGGTCTGCGCCGACGGCGCCATCAGCACTGCTGGCGCGGCCTTCGCCCAGACCGACCTGATGCTGCATTTGCTGCGCGAGCGCTTCGGCGCGGCGCTGGCCGATGCCGTCAGCCGCGTCCTGCTGATCGATGGACGCGAAGCGCAATCGCCTTTTGTGGTGCCGCGCATGCTCTCGAACGGTAATGAGCTGGTGGGACGGCTGCTGGCCCGGATCGAGTCCGCGCTGCCGCATCCACCCAGCGTCGAAGTGCTGGCCGGGGAATTCGCCATGTCGCAGCGTACCCTGTCGCGGCGGGTGCGGGAAGCCACCGGCAAGAGCACCATGGCGCTGGTCCAGAGCGTGCGCCTGAACCGGGCGCGCATGCTGATCGCATCGTCGCGCATGACCATCGAACAGGTGGCCGAGCAAGTCGGCTACGAAGACGCCACCGCCTTGCGGCGCCTGATGCGCGTCGGCGCTGGCGCCAATCCCAGCCGTTTCAGAAGCAGCGGCCCCTATCAGTAGGAGGAAAAATTTTGCGTTAATATTGCCGGGCTCGCCAACCCAGCCCAGGACCAGCTCATGCCGACCACAACGCCGCGCCCCGTGTCGCTATCGATGAAGCTGAGCATATTCTTCGGCTCGCCGCTGGCATGGATGGGGATCGCCTTCGCCCTGTGCGGCTCGGCCGCCGCCGTGGTTTTCGGCATGCAGAGCGACATCATGACGCCCCTGCGGCTGAGTTCCGGCGACCCGATTGTGACGGGAGTAGCAGGCGGCTTTGAAGCCACCGGTGCCTCGGTCAACGACGAGCGCATCTATGACTACAGCTATCGCTACCAGGTGGGCGGAAAGGACTATATCGGGCACGGCTTCGGGCCGGACGGTCCGGACGAAGGCAGGCCGCTACAAGTGCAGTACCTCGCCGACCGGCCTGAGGTATCTCGCGTCGAGGGGCTGCGCAGCGCACCGTTCGGCCCCTGGGTCATTGGCCTGGCCGGCATCTTCCCGGCATTGGGCTTCGCCTTCATCTACTTTTCCCTGCGCCAGGCGCGCAAATACATCCATCTGGTACGGCACGGCATCCTCACCACAGGCAAGGTCGGCAAGAAGGTCGCCACCAACACCAGCATCAACCGGCAGCAAGTGTACGAAGTCTTTTTCAGCTACGTAGCGCACGACGGCAGCCGCCACCAATCCTCGCTGCGCACCCACGAACCCGACAAGCTGGGCGACGAACAGCGCGAGCCGATGGTATACGACCCGGCGCAGATGTCGAAAGCAGTCCTGCTCGACACCATGCCCGCCCGCGTACGCAAATACCTCGTTCCCGCATAAATCCCCTGTGGATAAAGCTGTGCACAAGCAATAACAACTCTGTGCATAACCCAAACGCCCCTTTGTTTCCGCGGAGTGTCCGGCGTGTGGGGTCAGGTCTGTCATTCGGACATTTTCGAGCAACATTGGTCCGAACGAATGCTGCTATTGCCTGAAAATGTCCGCTTTACAGACCTGACCCCAAACGCCGGACAATTTTGGGAAATTCTGTGGATAAGGCTGTGTACAAGCTGGGATAAGTGTGTGGGTAACTTTTCGGTGCTTGTGGATATGCTTGTGGACAGCCGGTGCGCAAGGCTGTGATTAAGCTTGTATAAGCCGGTGGGCAAGGCTGTATAAGGTGTGGAAAACTGCCGCGTCTGCGCGTGTTACGTTGTCTTACATTTGGCTAACGGCACTTTACATGGCCCCCGCCGAGAATGGCGATTCTGTCAATTCCGGGTCCGCTTATGTACGTCGTCCGCCGCCTCGGCCGCTTTGCGCTTTACCTTGCCGCTTTCTTTCTCGTGTTTCTCAGCTATTGGCTCAATCGCTACTTCGGGGTGCCGGAACTGGACCAGATCCTGTACCACCTCGATACCGGCGTCAATGGCCTGATCATGGCTGACCCTGTGCTGCAACGCCGCTTCCTGCGCTGGTGCATTATCGTGCCGCTGGCGGCCGCCTTGCTGATGTTGTATCTGGAACGCCTGAACCTGACAGCGCATAGTCCTCGCCTGCGGCGCATCGCCACGGACCATCCCGGTTTCCAGGCCTTTGTCATGCGTTACTTGCCCGGCACCTTGCTGCTGGCCGTCACCCTGCACTGGCTGATTCAGATCTCTGCAGTGAGCCATCTTTTCGCGCGCTTCGGCGACGATTATTTCGGCGCCAATTATGTCCCGGCGCAAAGCGTGACGCTGGTCGAACAGCAACCCAAAAACCTGGTCCTGATTTATATCGAGAGCCTGGAGAGCAGCTACAGCAATCCCGCCTTCGGCGCCGACCTGCTGGCACCCTTGTCCAGGCTGGACGGCGCGCGCTTTGCCAGCTTCCGCCAGGCGCCCGGCACCGGCTGGACCATCGCTGCCCTGGTCGCCACCCAGTGCGGCGTGCCGCTCAAGCGGGTCACTTTGTTCGACGAGAATACCCAGGGCGAGGCGCTGCGTTCCTTCTTGCCGGGCGCGACCTGCCTGAGCGACATCCTTGCGCGGCATGGCTACCGCAATGTGTTCATGGGCGGGGCGTCGCCCAGCTTCGCGGGCAAGGGCAAGTTTCTGCGCGCCCATTCGTATCACGAGATCTACGGCAAGGAAGACTGGCTCGGCGACGGCGTGCGCGAGAGCGACATGAACGGCTGGGGCCTGTACGACGGCGACCTGTTCGCGCGTGCCCGCCAAAAACTGGCGGCGCTGCAGGCCTCGCACGAGCGCTTCAACCTGACGCTCCTCACAGTCAATACGCACGAGCCGAATGGCCACTTGTCGGCCGACTGCCGCCGACGCGGCTTTTCGGGCTTCGAAGGCGTGCTCGGATGCACCGCCCAGGACCTGGCCGATTTCGTCCAGTTCATCAAGGACAGCGGCTACCTGGAAGACACCAATGTGGTGATCCTGGGCGACCACCTGGCGCGCAAGAATTCCCTGCACGACCGCCTGGAGGCCCTGCCCGAGCGCAATGTCTACAACCTGTTCATCTCCGCCGACACGGCCATGATGAATACCGACCAGCTGCTGCACTTCGACCTCTTGCCCACTCTCCTTGAATTCAACGGTTTCCTGGTGGAAGGCGGGCGCATGGGCCTGGGCTTCAGCGCCTTCAACGTGCATGCCGAGCACGCCTCCAGCAGCCGCTTCGACGAGATGCAGCAGTCCCTGATGAACCGCTCGGATACCTATCTGTCGCTGTGGAACCAGCCGCCTGCCCCGACCCTGGTGCATGTGCGCGCCGACATGGCGCCCGCGCAATAGCTCCTGCTATTTGGCAGGCGCCGGCACCGGCAGCGGCAGCGGCGGCAATGTTGCGGCGCCCGGCGTGACCTTGGCCATGTTGGGGCTGGTATCGGCATTGACCTTGCCCACCGCCCAGTCGATTCCGCCAAACAGGATTTTCTGAAATACCGGGTTGGTCCAGACGTCTTCGCGGTGACCCATTGCCGTGTAGAACACGCGGCCCTGGCCGTGGCGGCGCGCCCAGGTCGACGGGAAGGAGGGGCGCAGGTAGCTGCTGTTGCCGCCGCTGGTGTCCGGGTCGCCCATGTGCGCGGTGTCCTGCACCAGCAGCACGTGCAGGTCGGGCGCGAACTCGGTCAGCGAATACCATTCCTCGACCAGCTCGAAGTTGCCTCCCTTGGCAGGCATACCCGGAAAGGCGGCATCAGCTACGCGCATGCGTCCGCTTTGCTGGCTGCCGTGCACAATGAATTCACCGCCCAGCATGCGGGTATAGGGATCGGCGCGCGGCCCCAGCTTGCGGTAGCGCGCATCCGGCGCCGGTTTGCTGCCGTGCGGTTCGCCCGCGTGGAAGGTGTCGCTGGCCGAGTGCACGCCCACAAAACCCTTGCCGGCGGCAATCGCTGCCAGCAGCGCGTCCTTGCCGGCCTGGGTCATGGGCGGCTGGCCGTCGGTGCCGGCCGCCAGAAGGTCGCCGGTGGTGTAGAACATGAAGGCGTCGAACTGGGCCAGGTATTCCGGCGTGAACTTGCTGCCGTCCTTGGACATGGTAAAGGCGATGCCGTACTGCGGCCCGAGCTCGTCCAGTACCTTGGCGGCATGGCTGGGCTGGCCGTCCACTTCCTTGATCACGCTGTGCTCCCAGCCCGAGGACTTGGTGAAGAACAGCACTTTCTTGACCGTCGAGGAAGCGGCCTGGGCCACCCCCAGGCTGAGCGAAAGCAGGCACAATGGCAGCAGGCTGGCAACAAGGGCGCGGCGGGCGGTCAGAATGGGCATGGTTGTCCTTCAACGGTCGGTGGTCAGGCCGAAAGTGTAACGCCGGCGATTGCTTCAAAGCCCGGCTTGCCAATAATTAACCGCCGCTTCATCAATTTCATAATTGTCCGGCGGATGGTCCCATCACAGAATGAACATCGCCTATAAAGCCAGCCCATCCATGATCCGACTCCGCACCTTCGCCGCCAGCGCCATCCTGGGCGCCGCCATTCTGCTCGCCACGGCCACCCACGCCCAGAGTGTGGCCATCACTCTCGACGATGGTCCGGTCCTGGCCGCCACGCCCTTGTTATCGCCACAGCAGCGCAACCAGGCCATGCTCGATGCCTTGGCCAAGCACAAGGCTAAAGCGGCGCTGTTCGTCACCTGCGGCAACGGCGCGCATCAGCCGGCGGGTTATGCGCTGGCCAAGGCCTGGGGTGAAGCCGGCCATGCGCTGGCCAACCACACCATGAGCCATCCCGACCTGGGCAGCCCGGCCGTGGCGCTCGACACCTATCAGCAGGAAATACTGGACTGCGATGCCATCACGCGCACCTTGCCGGGCTATCGCAAATGGTTTCGCTACACCTACATGAACGAAGGCGGGACGCAAGAAAAGCGTGCCGGCATGCAGGGCTTTCTCAAGCGCCATGGCTACCGCGACGCGCCGGTCAGCTTTGCCGCCGAAGACTGGGTGGTGGCGGACAAACTGGTCGCCGCGCTCACCGCCAACCCCAAGGCCGACATTGCGCCGCTCCGCCAGGCTTATCTGGACGCCCTGCGCAAGAATGCGCTGGCCAGCGCCGCAGGGAAGGACAAGAACGCGGTCCACATCTTGCTCTTGCATCACAACCTGGCCAACGCGTTGTGGCTGGACGATATCCTCGCGCAATTCGAGAGCATGGGCTGGACCTTTGCGGCGCCGGACCAGGCTTTTCCACAATAACTACCGCCGGACAGCTCCTACAGGAACGCCACCGCTGCGCCGATTGGCTTCATGCGGGCGGGCCTCTAGGATGACGTTTTTACCAGGGGGGACACGCGATGACTACACGTATTGGAAAGTTCTTGCTTGCCGCCGCAGTCGGCGCTGCCTTGGCGGGGTGCAGAAACGATGGCGCGGGCCCGCAGCCGGGCGATACGCGTGCGGTGAACAATCAATCGGCGGGGACGGGGGCCGGCAACAGCGCCACGGGCGCGACCGGTGGAACGGCAACGTCGCCGGGCGCAGGAAACGCCGCGGCGACGCCGGGAACAAGCCAGAACACCGGCGGCGGCACAGACACCACCGGCGCTCCCAAGTAGGGTGGGCTGCCCCCTGCCCACCAGCGGCAGGGCCGCCGGCAACCTTACTTCTTCTTCGCCTTCGGTGCTTCACCCGCCGCGGCGGAAGCGGACGAAGCCGCCTGGAAGCGCGGCCAGTCAACCTTGGCGTCGAGCGATTTGATCTCGTTCCAGCCCGGCTCGAAGTCGCCATCCTTGAGCTCCGGCAGTTCACGCTCGAGCAGCTGTTTGAGCGCGGCCACGTCGCCAGTCTTGCTGCCTGCAAAAGGCCGGGTGACCAGCACGTTCTGCACCGCCAGCGCCTGCACGTTGTACACGCCGATGTTCTTGTAGCTGAATGGGCGCACGCTGTAAGCACCGTTGACCGGCACATCGAAGCTGGCCAGGGTCAGGCCGCTGTTCTGTGCCAGGCTGGTGATCTTCCCGTGCGGCCAGCCGGCTACCGTGAAGGCCGCGTAGGCCTGGCCAGCCTGTACTTTCTTGAAGGCGGCGTCATCGCTGTCCACATCGATGTACTGCATGTTGTAGCCCAGTACCTTGTCAAGCTGGCGCACCAGCAGCTGGGCCGAGCCGACCAGCGCCACCGGAGCGCCGCGCAGTTCCGACATCTTGGTGATGCGCACCGTTTTGCTGTCACCCTTGAGTACACCGAACTTCTTCGGACCTTCGAAGGTCATACCGTTAGCTGACGTGACGATGTGCAGGTAGTTGCTGTTCAGGGAGGCAACCACCAGCAGACCGGCGATGTTGGTGTCGCCCTCCGCCATCTTCTTCAGGGCATCCAGGGGGACGATGCCCACGTCCGCCTTCTTGATGGAGAGGGTGGTCAGGTTATCCAAACCGCCCTCGGTATTGACTTCGCACAGCGGGGTGGCGTTTTTGGAGACCCGCACCATGTCCGCAAACAGCTTGGAGTAGCCCTTGCCGGCCGGGCCGGTGGCCACCTTCAGGCCGTCGCAGGCGGGCGCCGGTGCGCCTTCTACCTTGGCCGCCTGCGCAGCGTTCATGGCCAGGCCCAGCATGACGATCAACAGTTTCTTTTTCATATTCATCCCTTTTATTTTTAGTTATTGGTGAGTGATTAAAGATTGAAATTCTTGTTTTGTTGAGGTGCCGCTTCTCCCGGCTGCAACGGCACCGGTGCGTTTTCCGTCGCTTCCTTTGCGTCCTGTGGTTGCCCCAGCATGACTGCGGCGAGCACCAGCAGGATGACCACCAGGGTCCCGCCCCAGCGGATGAATTTCCAGAACATTGCTTACCTCCTCACAGTGTCGGTGGTGCCGAGCTTGATCGACGTCAGGTCGATGCTCATGCCGTCGTCGAAGGACAGTTCCTTCGCCGAACTGAGTTTGGCCGCTTCCATTTCCAGCTCCGAGAACACCTGGTTAAAGTTGTCGCGCACGCTGTCGAAAGCTTCGTCGGCCAGCATCTGGTTCAGCAGTTCCTGGCCGCTGGTCGCGTTCAGGTTCTGGATAGCGGCTTGTCCAGCCTGGCCGAATTTCCATTCGAACTTCTTGTCTTCGATGACTTCGCTCAGCTGTTCGAGGGCCAGTTCGGCATTCTTGTACTTGTCCACCAGCAGGCGGTGCGCCTCTTTCATGGCCTTTACCGCGTTCTCCTGCTTGGTGGCGTCGTAGCCGGGCTTCTGGCGTTTGCGCTCCTCGATCATGTCGCCCATGCTCTTGATCTGGGAACCGATGCGCACCACCGCTTCCTTGAAGGCATTCACGCGCTGGCGCTTTTGCAGCAGGAAGTTTTGAAGTTGCTCGATCGGGTTGGCGCGGGCTTCCGCCTTGCGTGCCGCGAGCAGGCGGTTTTCCCATTTTTGGCCGAGCAGCGGCAGCGCCTGGAACAGGCCCACCCCGACTACTCCGATGACGCCGAGTACGAGCAGGCCGAGACCGCCGCTGACCGCACCCCAGATGACTGGTGCCAGCACGGCCAACAGGCCGATGCCGCACAGTGCTGTGACGATCCTGACAGCAAGCACACGCTTCTGTTCCGCTGGATCGTTTTGATTATTATTATTGTTATTGCTGCCGAAGCTGTTCACACTATCTCCCGGTTTGTTATGGTTGTCGTCCGTTTTGATACAGGTGCAAATTAATTATAGCGTGGGAAACATTGTTTAATGCAGAGTCTTTAACGCAGCATCAACAAAAGTTTGTCTTGTATGGAAAAATGCGACAACTGCACAGTTCTCCTCCCAAATCGCTTGCAAAAGACCTGCAAATGACAAAGTATTGAGGTTTCGGCCATCTTTTTGGGGCAGTTCAATGTCATTGTCATTTTACTACCATCCACTGGCGTCGTACTGCCATAAGGTTTTAATCGCCTTGTACGAGCTGGAGACGGACTTCGACAAGCGCCTCATCAATCTGGGCGACCCCGACAGCCGCGCCGAACTGGCCGCCGTCTGGCCGCTCGCCAAATTCCCCGTACTGCGCGACCACGAGCGCCAGCGCGACCTGCCGGAAAGCTCGGTCATCATCGAATACCTGGACCACTACTATCCCGGTACTGCGCCGCTGATTCCGCGCGACTGGGATTCGGCGCTCGAAGTTCGCCTGTGGGACCGCTTCTTCGACAACCACGTGCAAACCCCGATGCAAGCCATCGTCTCGCACCGCCTGGGCGGCGGCACCGACAAGCCCCAGGCCGAGCGCAGCGCCCTGGGTGCCGCCTACGGCATCATCGATCAGCGCATGGCCACGCGCCGGTGGGCCGGCGGCGACGCCTTCAGCATGGCCGACTGCGCCGCAGCACCCGCGCTGTTCTACGCCCTGACCCTGGAGCCCCTGCCGCCTGCCCTCAACCACGCCACGGCCTATGTCGAGCGTCTGATGGAGCGGCCGTCCGTGCGGCGCGTGCTCGAAGAAGCCAAGCCTTACTTCCAGTACTACCCCTTCGCCGAGGCCATCCCCCCGCGTTTCCGCTAGCGCGCCTGTCCCGTCACGCGAAAAAACGTGGACGCCCTTGCGAAAAATCGCACTGGCGCGGGGGCAGCGCTGCGCGCACGATGCAAAGAAAAACCAGGAGACCGCACGATGACCGCAGCCCCAAGGCCGGCAGCGCCGATTCGAAAAATTGTCATCGTCGGCGGCGGCACCGCCGGCTGGATGAGCGCGGCGCCGCTGGCCCAGCGCCTCGGCAAGCAATGCGAGATCGTGCTGGTCGAGTCGCCCGACATCGGCACCATCGGCGTGGGCGAAGCCACCCTGCCCACCATCCGCATGTACAACCAGGCGCTGGGCCTGGACCTGGCCGACTTCATGCAGAAGACCCAGGCCACCTTCAAGCTGGGGATCGAGTTTCGCGACTGGGGCAAGCTGGGGCATCGCTTCTTCCACGGCTTTGGCGACTTCGGCCCGCGCATCGAGAACCGCTCGCCCCACATGCACTGGCTGGCCCTGGCGCGCCAGCACGCGGACATGCCTTCTTACGAAGACTGGTCGGTTGCCACGGTCATGGCGCGCCACGGACGCTTTCAGCCGCCCTCCGGCGACCGGCCGACGGCGAGCAATGCGTTTTCCTACGGCTTCCAGTTCGACGCCGGCCTGTATGCGGCCTATCTGCGCGAGTACGCCATGCAGCGCGGCGTGCAGCGTGTCGAGGGCACGATCACGCAGGTACACCAGCGCCCGGAGGACGGCTTCATTTCCGCCGTGAGCCTCGCCGACGGACGGCGCATCGAGGGCGATCTGTTCATCGACTGCTCGGGCTTTCGCGGCCTGCTGATCGAAGGTGCGCTCAAGGCCGGCTACGACGACTGGAGCGACCAGCTGCCCTGCAACAGCGCGCTGGCGGTTCCCTGCGCCAGCGTTGCCGGCATTACGCCCTACACCACCTCCACTGCCAGGAGCGCGGGCTGGCAGTGGCGCATCCCGCTGCAGCACCGTACCGGTAACGGCCATGTGTACAGCAACGCCTTCACCACCGACGAGGAAGCCGCGCGCGTGCTGCTTGAAGGCCTGGACGGCGAGACGCTCGATACGGCGCGCCAGCTGCGCTTTGTCACGGGACGGCGGCGCAAGCAATGGAGCAAGAACTGCGTGGCGATCGGACTGGCGGCCGGCTTTGTCGAACCGCTGGAGTCGACCAGCATCAGCCTGATTGAGAGCGCGGTCGGTACACTGATCGAGTTATGGCCGGACAGTGGCTTTAGGCCGGAGCTAGCCGATGAATTCAACCGCCGTATCCTGGGCCGCTACGCCTCGGTACGCGACTTCATCATCATGCATTACAAGCTGACCGCGCGCAGCGATTCCGACTTCTGGCGGCATTGCGCCGCCATGCCGATTCCCGATGCGCTGCACCACCAGATCGAACTGTTTCGCGAAACCGGGCGGGTGGTGGTCTACGATCCGGATGGCTTCAGCGAGCCGTCGTTCGTATCGATGCTCCTGGGCCTGGGCGTGGTGGCCAAGACCTACGACCCGTTCGTGGATATGATCGATGCGGGTGTGCTGCGCCAGCACTTCGCACGCGTGCGCGACGCCATCGCCGGCACGGTAGCCGCCATGCCGGAGCACGGCGACTACCTGCGCCGCCAGTCCCAGCTTGCGTAGTCCGTAGGTCGGAACCCCAAGGGGTCGCGCACCTTCCGACGTGCTACGTGCGCGCCGGCGATGGCTCATACGTAGCACGGCGGAAGGCGCCCTCTGGGCTTTTCCGCCCTACCAAAGCTTAGCCCCGCAGCACGTCCGCCGGCCGCATGCGGCTTGCGATCCACGCATGCCGCGCGACTGCGGCCAATGCCACCAGCAACGTCGAGCCCAAGGCAAACGCCAGGGTCCAGTACCCGATCGGCGCGCGCTCCACATAAGGCGCCAGATAGCGCTGGATCGCCACCGCCGCCAGCGGCAGCCCGATTACCGCGGCAATCAGCGCCAGCGCACTAATCTCCCGCACCACCAGCAAACCGATATCGCTGCGGCCAGCTCCATACAGCTTGCGCATGACGATCTCGCGGCCACGCCGCTGCACCGTGTGGGCCGACAACACATAGGTCCCGAAGGCGGCAATCGCCAGCGCGATGCCGGTCGCGATCACCAACAGCTTGACCATGCGCGCATCGTCGGCGTAGTTGGCAGCCAGGACATCGCTCGCCCTGACCGTGCGCAGCAGGGTCTCCGGGAAGTAGCGTGGCCACAGCGCCTGCACCAGTGGTTCAACCTGCACCGGCGAGCCCTGAGCGCGCACGCTGAGCGCCGCGCCGCCCGTGCCCAGCTCATAGGCCACCGCATGCGGCGCTTCGCGCAGCGAGGTAAAGCGCAGTTCCGGTGCGATGCCGATCACCCGCTTGGGTATCAGCTTGCCGTCGTAGTTTATGACGAGCAGCGGCTGTCCCAGCGCCTCGGCCGGGCTGGCGAATCCCAGGCTGCGCGCGGCCACCGCATTGAGCACGATCGGTTCGGCGTCGTCGTCCTTGTCCGCGTCGCTCCGGAACAACCTGCCCATTGCCGGCTCGATGCGGTACTGCTCGAAGAAGTTCACGCTGACCTGTTTGAGGTCCATCGGCAGGGCGCCGCCGCCCGGCCGTTTCAGGCTGCGCAAGGTCATGACGTTCTTGCGTCCGACCGCGTCTTCCGAAATGGCGACTCCCGCCACACCGGGCTGGCCCTGCACCGCTGCCAGGAAGGCACGTCCTTTTTCGCTGTACTTGACCGGCTCGGGCAGATCGACAATCAGCAAGGGCGCGGGATCGAAGCCGGGCGAGGCGCGCAGTGCAAAGTCGGTCTGCCACGCTACCGCGGTGGTCACGCCGGCAAACACCATGGCGGTGGCGACCTGCAGCACCGTCATCACGCGGCGCAGGCCCATGCCGCTCGCCGTTTCGGTATCGGCGCGGCCGGCCAGCACCGCGCCGGGCCGCACACCACTGGCGATCCAGGCCGGATACAGCGCCGTCAGCACGCCCAGCAAGGCGCCCAGCGCCAGCGCTGCGCCGATATTGGCGGGGCTCAGAACGGAGTCCAGCTTGCGGTCGACCAGTTCCGAAAACAGCGGCAGCGCCAGCCAGGCCAGCACTAGCCCGATAGTCGTTGCCAGCATCGCCACCAGCATCGATTCGGCCAGCAGCTGCAGCACGATGCGGCGCACGCCGGCCCCTAGCACCTTGCGCATGGCGACTTCGCGCTGGCGCCGCAGCACTCGGACCGACGCCAGGTTGACGTAGTTGATCGCCGCCAGCGCCAGGATCAGCACCGCCATCACGGCCAGCCCGGCCACCACGGTGGGGTTGCCGCGCTTGCCGATGCCGGCATTGAAGCTGCCCGTGACTTCGTTGTCGAAGTAAGCATGGCGCAGCGGCGAGAGCACCACGTCCACCACGCGCCGCGTTCCCAGTTTGGCGCGCAGGTCGGGTGCGATTTTCTGAATGGCCGGGGCCACGTCGGCGGCGCGCTGCAGGCTGTCGGCCACGTTTTGCACCGAGGCGTCGGGATGGATGCGCACCAGTACCTTGCCGAGCCAGCCCATGGCTCCGCTCAGCATTTCGTCGTGCACCATCTGGTCGCCAGTCACGGAGTTGATGCCCACCAGCGCCTGGAACTCGATGGTGGTGTTGGCGGGCGGGTTGCGCAGCACCGCGCCGACGCGCATCAATTTGCCTTCCGCCTTCATGGTCAGGCCCAGTACATCGGCCTTGCCGAACAGGCGCCGCGCGGTGTATTCGGTGATGGCGATGCCCTCGGGTTTGTCCAGGGTGGCCGCGAGGTCGCCCGCGATGGCCTGCACGCCCATGGTCTTGATAAAGCCCGGCAGGACCATCAGGCCGTCGAGCTGCTTGAGGCGGCCGTCGATGTTGACGGCCAGCGGCGCCATGTGGGGCCGCATGGGAATGAAGGCGGTGGCGTCGACCACACCCGGCAGGCTGGCCGCCGCATTGCGCAGCAGGAGCGGCGACTCGTCGAACCATGGCGCCTTGATCTCGGTGTTGTTGCGGTGCTTGACGATGTACACCTGGCCGGCATCGGGCACGTGTGCGTTGTACTGCCACGAATAGCGCACGAGGCCCAACAGCAGCAAGGCCGAAGTCACGCCGACCGCCAAGCCCAGGATCACCACCAGGGAGTAAGCCGGTTCCTGCACCAGGGTGCGCCAGCCGATACGGAAGTCCTTGAATGTCATCGGGGTGATCCGCTCACGCTGCCTGCAGCGCGTCGACCAGGATGCGGCCATCGAGCAGGCGCAAGGTGCGCGAAGCCTGCGCCGCATGCGTGGGCGAGTGGGTGACCATCACGATGGTGGTGCCTTCGGCGTTAATCTGGCGCAGCAGGCGCATGACTTCATCGCCGTGGGCGGTGTCCAGGTTACCGGTCGGTTCGTCAGCCAGCAGCATGGCTGGATTGGCGACCAGCGCGCGCGCGATCGCCACCCGCTGCTGCTGTCCGCCCGAGAGCTGCGAAGGCCGGTGTTTGGCGCGATGGGCCACGCCCAGCTTGGCCAGCATGGCGGCGACGCGTTCGGCGCGTTCCTTTGCCGGCACGTTCATGTATTCCAGCGCCAGCTCGACGTTTTCAGACACGTTCAGTTCCTCGATCAGATTAAAGCTCTGGAAGATGAAGCCGATGCGGCCGCGCCGCAGCTGGTTCAGTTGCGCTTCGCTCCAGCCGGCCACGTTCTGCCCATCCAGCCATAATTCGCCGCTGTCGGGCGTGTCGAGCAGGCCGATCATCGACAGCAGGGTCGATTTGCCGCAGCCGGACGGACCGGTGATCGCGACGTATTCGCCGGCGTCGATGTCGAGGTTAATGCGGTCGAGGGCGGTGGTGCGCACTTCGCCGCCCTGGTAGATCTTGCTGACGTTGGTGAGCTTGAGCATGGTCTTGTCCTGCTGCGGTGTTGGCGTGGAAGGCATATTGTGGCATCTCCTGATGGTTGTTCCGGTCTTGGTCCAGTGTTATCGCAACTTCCATGCCACGGGCCGCAGTGCAGCGCGATGGCCGGCCCCTGTCCGGAAGCGAACGATCAGGGTGTGCGCTTCCGGACACTCCGGCCGGAGCGCGCTGCTTTTCTTTGCTGGCGCTGAAACCCGGCTGCTAGAATCGGCCACATGTCCGCCACCATCCTGATACTTGACGACGACCCCGATGTCGCCTACGCGGCGCAACTGCTGCTGCGCCGGCGCGCCGGCCACGTGCGGACCCTGTCCGACCCGCGCCAGCTCGCGCGCCAGCTGCAGGACGGCACGCCCGATGTGGTCCTGCTGGACTTTAACTTCACGCCCGGACGCACCGACGGCGCCGAAGGATTGAGGGTGCTTGAGGAACTGCGCGCATTACCGGCTCCACCGGCGGTCATCGCCATGACAGCCTACGCCGACGTGGCGCTGGCGGTCGAAGCGATGAAGCGCGGCGCCTGCGACTTCATCACCAAGCCCTGGGATAACGCGCGCCTGGTGGCTGCGGTCGATGGTGCCCTGGTGCGCCGTGCCGGGCCGCCGACGGCCAGCGCCACCACGGCCCTGATGGGTGACTCGCGCGCCATGCGCGAGCTGCGCGGTTTCATCGCCAATGTGGGGCCGACCCAGGCTAATGTGATGGTCCTGGGTGAGAACGGCGTCGGCAAGGAGTTGGTCGCGCGCGCCATCCATTTGGCCTCGCGCCGCGCCGCCGCCCGGTTCCTCGCGGTGGACATGGGCAGCCTGCCGGAATCGACGCTGGAGAGCGAGTTGTTCGGCCACCGCAAGGGATCGTTCACCGACGCCCGCAGCGACCGCGCCGGACGCTTCCAGTCGGCCTCGGGCGGCACCCTGTTCCTCGACGAAGTGGGCAACCTGCCGCTGGGCGCGCAGGCCAAGCTGCTGACGGCGCTGGAGCGGCGCGAAGTCACGCCGCTGGGCGCCGACCGGCCGGAGGCGATCGACGTGCGCATTGTCAGCGCCACCAACCTGGAAGAAACCAGGCTGTATGACCCGGCCGTGTTCCGTCCCGACCTGCTGTTTCGCTTGAATACCATCGTGATCCGTGTGCCGCCGCTGCGCGAACGCCCTGACGATATCCCTGCTTTGCTCGCGCATTATCTGGCGCATTACCAGAACCAGTACGACAAGCCGGCCCGCGCCATCGCGCCAGCGGCCTTCGACGCGCTGTGCGTCCATCCATGGCCGGGCAATGTGCGCGCGCTGCGCCATGCCTGCGAGCGCGCCGTGATCCTGGGCGGGGCGCAGCAGTACCAGCTTGCCGATTTCGGCCTGGCCGCCGGCGAGGCGCCTGCCCCGTCCATTCCTGCCGCCCCGTCCGACACGCTCAAGCTCGATCTTCTGGAGCGCGAGGCGGTGGCCAGCGCGCTCGATCAGTCGCAGGGCAATATCAGCCGCGCCGCCAGGTTGCTGGGCGTGAGCCGCGCCGCCCTGTACCGCAAACTGGAAAAGCATGGACTCTGACGCGCGGGCGCGCGCCCTGGTCGGCGCCGGTGGGATGCTGCTGATCGCTGCCGGCTGGCTGACCGGGTGGGCCGGCGCCGACGACCTGCGCGCCATGACCGGCAGCGCCGCGCTGGCGGTCGGCGCGGCATGGCTGATCCGGTGCGGCATGGCCGGCCTGGCGCGCGCCCCGCTGGAAGTGCCGGTGGGCGTGCCGCACGACCAGGTAGAGCTGGCGGCGCGCGCGCTGGCGCTCGAATCCCAGCTCGAACACGCGCCGATCGCCCTGTTCCGCGTGGTGACGACGTCCACCTTGAGCGCGGCGGAACCGGTCAATGCCAACGCACGCCGCCTGCTGGCACCAGGGCGCGCGTCGGATCTCGATGCCTTGCAGCGCACCCTGGCGGGACTGGCCGCCGGCCAGCGTCGGGTGGTCGACTTCGAGACCGAACAAGGTACCGAACGCGCACTGGCCACAGCCGGCGCGATGACGGTCGACGGCCAGCCGCAGCAACTGGTGGCCTTGATGCCGATGGAGGACGAACTGGCCGCGGAAGCCATGCAGGCCTGGCAAAAGCTGGTGCATGTGCTGACCCATGAAATCATGAATTCACTCACCCCGGTCGCTTCGCTGTCGCAAACCTCGCGCGAACTGCTGCGGGGCGCGGCCGACACCCTGCCGCCGGACATTGCCGCCGACCTGGATATCGCAATGGATGCCATCGGCCGCCGCGCCGACAGCCTCACGCACTTCGTCAGCGGCTACCGCGCACTGGCCAGCGTGCCGGAGGCACGGCCCCAGCGCATCGTGATCGACGCCATGTTCGCGCGCCTGGCGGCGCTGGTGGGGCCGGACTGGCGGCAGCGCGGCGGGCGCGCGGTCTTCAGCGTGGATCCGGATTCGCTGGAACTGATGGCCGATCCCGGGCAGCTGGAACAGGCCCTGGTCAACCTGCTCAAGAATGCGGCCGAGGCGACGGCCGCCACGGCGGGGCCGGAAGTGCTGGTCAGCGCGCGGCTGGCGCGTGGCGGACGGCTGCGCATCGAGGTGGCCGATAACGGACCGGGCGTGCAGGACGACCTGGCCGGCGAGATTTTCACGCCCTTCTTTTCGACCAGGAGCCGGGGCAGCGGAATCGGCCTGGCCATGGTGCGCCAGCTGGTGCACCGCAACGGCGGCGCGGTGCGCTATGCGAAGTCGATCGGCGCGGGCGCCAGATTCGTGGTCACCTTCTGAGGGCGGGGCGGCTTATTTGTCCAGCCGGCTCAATACCTTGTCGGTGATATCGACGCGCGGGTTGTACCACCAGGCGTCGAGCAGCACCACGTCCAGGTTCTGTTTTTCAGTGATGTCCTGGATGATGGCGTAAGCCTTGTTCGCGATCGCGGCGCGCTCCTGGGTTTTGCGCTCGTTCAGATCGTCGCGGAAGCGGTTTTCCTTCTCGAGCAGCGATTTCTCAAGGTCGATCAGATCGCGCGCACGCTGGACGCGCTCGCGTTCGGCCAGACCGTTGGCCTCGGCGTTGAACTTCTCGGTCAGCTTGCGCAACTGGGCGATCTGCTCCTGGATCGCCGTTTCGCGGTTTTTGAATTCGGCGAACAGCTTCTTGTCGGCCGCCTTCGCCAGCGGCGATTCGCTCAGCAGGCGCTCGAAATGCACGATGGCCACGCGCGATTGCGCTTGCGCGGGCGCTGCGACGCACCCGGCCAGCAAGGCGAGTAACATGAAGCGGGACGCAAGTGGGGTGCTCAACATAGTTCTTCCTCATTCCGGCCAGTTTCCGGTTCAGGCAACTACTATACCGGATACAAGAGGCAGCTTGCCGATCGCCGTTTGACGATTTATCTAAATAGCACTATTGTCCCTGGTTTTCCAGAATCGTCCGGAGCGAACAGCCACCATGTCCATCGAAACCGCAGCACCATCCGACGCCGGCCTGGCCGCCCCATCCATCACCATCCGCCAGGCTGTGCTGGCCGATCTCGACCTGATCGCGCCCCTGTTCGACCTGTACCGCCAGTTTTACAGCCAGCCCGGCGACCTGGACGGCGCACGCGCCTTCCTGCGCCAGCGTTTCGACCATGGCGAGTCGGTCATTTTCCTCGCCTTGCAGGATGGCGGCGCGCTCGGATTTGCCCAGATTTACCCGAGTTTCTCCTCGATCAGCATGGCGCGCGAGCTCATCCTCTACGACCTGTTCGTGGCCGAAGCGGGCCGCAAACGCGGCGTCGGCAAAGCCCTGCTGGACGCGGCCGTCGCCTATGGCAAGGCGATCGGCGCGGCCGGCATGAACCTGACCACGGCGCATACCAACGATACGGCCCAGTCCCTGTACCGGGCCAACGGCTGGACGCCGGAAGAGGTCTACCGCCAGTTCAACATGGATTTGCGCAGCTGAGTTGCACCGCTAAAACTAATTCCGCTCGTTTCTTGAGCAGTGGAAATTAATATTTACACTGCTCAAGTTGCTTGTTACACTGTGTTACATGGCAATTGGAATTGCCATGCTGCCAAACCCCCGCAGCCCTGAATAAGAATAATTCTGCGACTGCGGGAGTGAGACATGAATCTGCACAAGTTCGACAGTGCGTGGGAAGGTATTTCCACGCGTGGCATGCTGCCTTCGGTGACCCTGCGTTCCGGGATATCGACCGCCCTGCAGGCCGTTCCCTATTGGCGCGAGCGCATCAAGCTGGAAGTGCGCGCGGCGTATCACCGCAAGCATACGCGGCGCTGGCTGCAGTTGCTCAATTCCCATCCTGTGTTCAGCGAGCTGGTGCGCGATTGTCCGCGCCTGCTCTACAAAATCTACCGCCCCTACCTGACCCATGGCTTGCCGATGGAGCGGCGGATCGCCCTGCTCGCTTCACATTACAGCATCCTGTTCCAGCGCGGGCTGGGTCCGCTGGTGGCGCAGGCAGTGCGCGGCGGCGTGCTGCTCGGAACAATCGAAGGCAAGAGCGGAGCGCCGTATCAGCTGCGCCTGCACGCCGTGTCGCAGCTCGAGCGCGAAGGCGAGCTCACCTTGCAGCTATGCGATGCGGACGGGCCCGTCTATTCAGCCGCGTTTACCTTTTCCGACCTCGAGGGTGTGCATTGCGTCAGCATCGGCTGCATCCAGGGGCCGAAAGGGGAGCACGGGCTTGACGCAATCCGGAATGCCACGCGCGAGCTGCACGGCTTGCGGCCCAAACAATTGCTGGTCGCCCTGATCCGCCAGTTGGGCTTCGAATTCGGCTGCACCCAGCTCTGGCTGGTGGGCAACTGCAACCGGGTCGTGCGCAGCGCCATGCGCCAGGGCCGGGTGCGTGCCGACTACGATGAATTATGGAATGAACTCGGCGCCGATCTGCTTCCCTGCGGCGACTACCGCCTGCCCTGCGAAGCGCTGCGCATGCCGGACATGGAAGCGATCGCCTCCAAGAAGCGCTCCGAAGCGCGCAAGCGCTACGCCCTGCTGCAGGAGTGCGCCGCGGTTGTGTCTGCGCGCCTGGGCTGCACGCCAGGCGCGTTCCAGGGCGATCAGCGGGTCGCGTAGGTCGCCAGGGTCAGCAGCACGCCGATGAACAGCAGCACGCCGACCAGACCCGCGGCGATCACATAGACCGGATTGAGCGCAGTGACATCGCGGTCGAAGTCGGATTTGCGGCGCAGGCCGATGAAAGACCACGCGACCGCAACCAGGGTGGCGAGGAAAGACCGGGAAGTGGTGTTGCTGGACATAGTCGCTCCGTGATGGATTATTGCCAGACTCCAGCTTAAGAGCAAAGCACCACAGAAAACAGGCGCAGCCGGCGCAGCAAAACCATATCAGACACTTTCAGGCAATATTGCTACAGATTGTCCCGCGTTTGGGGTCAGGTCTGTCAATCGGACATTTTCAAGCAATCTTGCTCAAAAATGTCCGATTGACAGACCTGACCCCAAACGCGGGACAATATAGGGCAACCCTGTTGTTACAGGGTGCCCAGGCCCAGGCTGCGGCTGGCTTCGGCGCGGAAGGCGTCGGCCTGCTTCTTGTCGGGTATTTCGGTCGATAGCGCCAGCGCCAGGCTGCGCAGGTCGACCGCCTGTTCAACGTGGTCGGCGCAGACGATCTGGGCCATCGGTCCGATGTATTGCACCAGCATCTTCTCGAGCTTGCCCACGGCGTCCGCCGACAGTGCCATGACCGGCGCCACTGCCGGCTGCGTTGCGGCCGCGGCTGCCGCCGGGGCGGCGCGCAAGGCGGCGTGGGCGGGTACCCTTGATGCGGCGGCCGGCGCGTTCGCCAGGCTGATGCCCAGCTGGTCGATCACCTCGCTGGTGTTGAGGTTTTCGGTTTCGGTGGCCGAGACGTAGCTGTCGTCGAAGCGCAGGCGCGCGTTGAGCATGGTGCGCATGGCCGCCAGCGCTTCCAGCCCGCGCCGCCCGCGGCACAGCAGCATGACGATATTGCCGCTTTCAAGGTGGACCTGCGCCATGCGGTTGTCATCGCTGACGATGAAGACGGTGCCGGTGAGGCGCTCGGCGCAAAATTGCCTGAGCTGCTCCACAATGCGCCAGAAGGGCATCAGTTCCTGTGTTGTCACGGCAAGCTCCCCGATTCAGTTTACGCTTTCCGGCGCAGGCGCTCCATGGCCATGCGGATGCTGACGCCGAGCCGCTCGATGGCCCGCGCCAGTGCGCCGATCTCGTCGCCGCGGCCAGTACCGGGTACGTCGTCTTCGAAGTTGCCGGTGCTCAGGTGTTCGGCCACGGCGATGAGCTGGTTGATCGGACGGGTCAGCTGCTTGCCAAGGAAATAGGCAACGGCGAAGACAAAGCCGCCGGTGACCAGGATCAGGAGGCGCGCGGCGTTTTCCAGCCGGGCCAGGGAGGCATAGGCTTCGCTGTATTCCTGCTCGACCAGCAGGGTCCAGCCCTGCGGCAGCTTGCGCATGTAGCCCACCACTTGCACCCCGTTCGAGGTGTACACGGTGGGCGCGTCGGCGATGCCGTCGATTTTCAGGGCCGGGTAGTCGGCCATGTCCTGGACCGAGTCCTTGCTCTTGTCGGGCCGGCCCGAGGCGATCATTTTGTTGTCGGCGTCGAGCAGGATGGCGTAGCCGGTCTCGCCGATGCGGGTGTCCTTGATGACCTTGGAAATGTCGTCGAGCTTCATGGCCATGGCCAGCACGCCGACTGGACCGCCCATCGCGTTCTTGATGGGTACGCCCAGGGTCAGCGCCGGCTTGCCGGTCGATTTACTGATGAGTACCTGGCGGCCCACCGCGCCTTTCATGGCTTGCTGGAAATAGGCGCGGTCGCCGAACTTGGTCATCGGCTTGTCGTCGCTGCGCGCGATGTTGTCGCCCATGGGTTCGATGGTGAACACGACGAAGGCCCATTCGTAGGTGTCGCCCAGGGCGCGCAGCAGCGGCGTCTGCCTGGTGGCTTCCATGCCGATGATGTCTTCGAAACGGGCCGCCGACTGCAGTACGCGGACGTTGGCGTCGTCCCAGGTGTTGATGCCGGTCGCGATGCTGGTGGCGGTCAGCGACAGGTGCTGGGCCACGCTGGCCGTGGCGTCCTTGCGGGCCTGGGCGCTGCCCGCGTACCAGATCATCGCCAGCGGGATCAGGGCTACCACGAGCAAAGTCAGCAATAGCTTGTGGAAAATGTTGAGGCTGAATGAAAACTTTCGCATGATAAGCATCCTTTTCGGTCGGCAGTCCGTAGCGCGCCCATGACAGCTTGCTGGCGGGTGCGGAAGGTTCCAGCAGACCATATTTCCAAACGCAAATGATTGAGCTGGAACAAACTGAGGAGGATCAAGCGGCCGCTGTAACGCTTCGTTTCCAAAGCGCGACACCTGTGCGGGCGCAAAGCGATTAACGATGTGCCCAGCTTGCACAAAGGCTAAGGGAGTCTGAAAATGCTCGCAGGAAAAAGCGAGGAGAGAGCGAGAAAAAAGGCCGCGCTTCAGCGGCGTGAAGCCGGCCGTGCCAGGATGCTGTTGCGCAAGCGGATACCGGGTGAATGGATGCCGCCGATAGCACCCCAGGCGGCGGCCCAGCGCGCGGCGCGGTCCTTTTCGTCGGACTGGTCGGCATCGATCGCGCGCGCGATGGCCGCGGCCATGCGCCGCATGCCGTAAGCCTTACGTTCGTCTTTTGTCTTCAAGCCCATGGGCAGCCCGCACTGCGGCACGCAAGCGTGCCTGTCATGATGGAAGCTCCACGGTATGCCGATCCTGCAAGCTTGGCGGTACGCTAACACACACACCTGCAGTAACAAGTCCGCGGTGACAGGCGCGCGCGGAGGATGGGCCTGTCCTTACGCCAGCGCAATCGTTCTGATGTAAAATCGACAACCCTACCACGAAAGGAAATCGCATGATCCCAAGCCGCTCGCTGATCGCCCTGGTCGCCCTTGCCGCCTGCAGTAGCGGCGCCCTGGCGCAAGAGGATTATTCCAAGGTCCAGATCAAGACTGAAAAACTGAGCAACAGCACTTACATGCTGCAGGGCGCCGGCGGCAATATCGGCCTGTCCGTAGGCGAGGATGCGGTGTTCGTGGTGGACGACCAGTTCGCTCCGCTGACGCCAAAAATCAAAGCGGCCATTGCCGCTATCAGTAAAAAGCCGGTCAAGTTCGTGGTCAACACGCACTGGCATTTCGATCACACGGGCGGCAACGAGAATTTCGGCAAGGGCGGCGCGGTCATCGTGGCCCACGAGAATGTGCGCAAGCGCATGTCCAGCGACCAGGTGATTGCTTTCATGAACATGCCGATCAAGGCTGCACCCGCAGTGGCGCTGCCGGTGATCACCTTCGGCAACGACATCAGCTTTCACCTGAACGGCGAAGAGCTGTACGTGTTCCACGTGCCCAACGGCCACACTGACGGCGACGCGATCGTGCACTTCAAGACCAGCAACGTGGTGCACATGGGCGACACCTACTTCAACAAGATCTACCCCTTCATCGACACTTCCAGCGGCGGCACGCCCGAGGGCATCGTGGCCGCGGTCGACCGCGTGCTCAAGTCGACCAACGACGCCACCCGCTTTATTCCCGGCCACGGTCCGCTGGGCACCCGTGCCGACCTGAGCGCTTACCGCACGATGCTTGACACCGTCGCCGGCCGCGTCACGGCGCTGGCCAAGGAAGGCAAGACCGTGGAACAGGTGGTGGCCACCAAGCCCACGGCCGAGTTCGACGAGGTGTGGGGCAAGGGATTCCTGCCGCCCGCCAAGTTCATCGAGATGCTGTACAAGGGCGTTAAGCGCTGAGCTGGCCGATCCGGTCCAGCTCCCGCTTGAGCTGGTCCCTGTCGCCATTCAGGACCGCAGGCGGCAGGGCGAACAGCGCTTCGATCCTGCTGCGCAAAATCGCATAAGCCTGCTGGAAGCTGGCGTCGATCTCGGCATCGCTGCCGGTCGCATGGGCCGGATCGTCCACGCCCCAGTGCGTGCGCAGCACCGGACCCAGGTAGGCCGGGCAGGTTTCGCCCGCCGCGCTGCCGCAGACGGTGATGACGATGTCCGGCGTTACCGGCAGGTTCTCCCACGATTTGCTGTGATATCCCTCGGTGGAAATGCCTTCGCGCGCCAGCAGCGCGAGCGAGCGCGGGTGCACCGTGCCGGTCGGCTTGCTGCCGGCGCTGATGGCACGCCAGCCTGGCGGCGCCAGGTGGTTGAAGGTCGCTTCGCCAAGGATGGAGCGGCAGGAGTTGCCGGTGCAGAGTATCAGTACGTTCATGGTCCGGGTGTGGGTGGGTGGGAAACTAAAGCCGCCGGCGCCTCGGGATACAGCCAGCAGAACACGCGCGTCGCAGCAGCAGCGCCGGCCAGCTGGGCCACGATGAAGCCGATGGTGTCGATCGGGCGGATACCGGCAAAGGTGTCGCTGGCGGCGCGTGCCAGGGTCACAGCCGGGTTGGCGAAAGAGGTCGAGGCGGTGAACCAGTAAGCCGCGGTAATGTAGGCTGCCACGGCGAACGGGGTGAGCGACGGCCGGCTGCGCGAGCAGCCGATGATCACACCCAGCAAGCCGAAGGTGGCGACAAATTCGCTCAACCACTGGGCCGGACCGGCACGTATGTGGGCCGAGGCGAACAAGGGCGGCAGCTCGAACATCAGGTGGGCTGCCAGCACGCCGCCGAAGGCGCCCGCGATCTGCACCGCAATGTAAGGGAGCACTTCGCCTCCGGGCAGGCTCTCCTGCCAGGCGGCGGACAGGGTGACAACCGGGTTGAAGTGGGCGCCCGACACGGCGCCGAACATGAGGATCAGCGCGACCAGGCCGGCGCCGGTGGCGATTGTGTTGGCCAGCAAGGCGATGCCGTTGTTGCCGCCGGACAAGCGCTCGGCCATGATGCCGGATCCGACCACAACAGCGAGCAGGAAGGCGGTGCCGAGCCCCTCGGCCACCAGGCGGCGCGCCAAGGTCATGGCGTGGCACAGCCCGGCAGGCAAGGAACGCCGCCGCAGCAGTTCTCAGTGAGAAATCCGATCAAACCATTCATCGTGGCGAAATTGGCCGCGTAAATGACGTAGCGCCCTTCCTGGGTTGGCGTGACCAGCCCGGCATGATTGAGCTCCTTCAGGTGAAAGGACAGCGATGACGCAGGGATACCGAGGCGCTCGCCGATCTTTCCCGGCGACATACCACCCGGGCCGGCTTCCACCAGCAGGCGAAAGACCGCCAGCCGCGATTCCTGGGCCAGCGCCGCGAGTGCCGCCAAAACGTGTTTCGTGTCCATAAGTTCGGTTTGTTTGTTCCAATATTTCGATAATATTAGAAATATGGAATATGAGCAAGCCGCTGTCTTTACATTTCTTTACCGCGGGTACATCAAGGCGCTGCACGCCGGGCTCACAGTGTGAAGCATCGGGATGCGCTCGTGCAGCCCGAACGACCATGAAAGGCCCCACCAGATGAACCAGCACACCAACCCGAACGAATCCCACCCTGTCACCGGCGGCAAGCGCACAGCGCGCCGCTGGCTGATTGCCGCGGCCATCGCCGGCGCGGTCGCCACCACCGGGTTCGCCAGCGCCAGCATGGCCGGCGAGCGCGGGATGATGGGCCTGCACGGCCACGGCATGCGCCACGGTCCGGTCGATGCCGCCACCGCCAACAAACATATCGACAGGATGGTCGAGCGCATCGTCGGCGACGGCACCGCGCAGCAAAAGGCGCGTCTGGCGGAGATTGCCAAGTCCTGTTACGCCGACCTGCAAGGCACCCACGCCGAGTTCAGGGCCGCCCATGAAAAGGCGCACCAGCTGCTGATGCAGCCCGCGATCGACCGGGTCGCGCTGGAACAGCTCCGGGTCGAACAGATCGCGCGTATGGACAAGATCAGCAAGCGCATGCTGACGGCGGTGGAAGACGCGGCCGAGGTGCTCACGCCCGAACAGCGCATGCGCTTTGCCGAGCACCTGAAAAAGCGCATGCACTGAAAGGCAGTCCATCGTGCGCCCGTCTGATCGTTTATGCTCTTACCATCCCGACTCCACAGAACGGCGGCATCCGGCATGGCACAGCGCATATTGATGATCGAAGACGACCAGCGCCTGGCGGGCATGGTCGTCACCTACCTGAGCCAGAACGGCTACGAGGTGGTGCACGCGGGCGATGCCGCCAGCGGCCTGGCCGAACTGCGGGCGGGCCAGGTGGCGCTGGTGCTGCTGGACCTGATGCTGCCCGATGCCGACGGCCTGGAAGTATGCCGCCGCATCCGTGCGCTGGGCGAACCGCTGGCCTCGACCCCGATTGTGATGTTGACCGCCAAGGGCGATCCTTTCGACCGCGTGGTGGGCCTGGAACTGGGTGCGGACGATTACCTGCCCAAGCCTTTCGAGCCGCGTGAGCTGCTGGCGCGCATGCGCGCGGTACTGCGCCGCCCTCACCTGGCGCCGGAAGTGCCGCGCGGCGTACTCCGTTTCGGCCGCCTGGCGATCGACCCGGGTGCGCGCACCGTCAGCGTGGCTGGCCAGGAGCGGGCCCTCACCGCCTACCAGTTCGATCTCCTGCTGGCGCTGGCCGAAGGCGCCGGCCGCGTGCTCTCGCGCGAGCACCTGATCGACGCCGTGCGCGGCGAGGCGCTGGAAGCCTTCGACCGTTCCATCGACGTGCATATCGGACGACTGCGCGCGGCCATCGAGGACGATCCCAAGCAGCCCAAGCGCATCATCACCGTGCGCGGCGCCGGCTATGTATTCGCCAAGGTGCAGGATGCCTGATCTGCACTCGCCTAAGCCGCCCCGACCCGGTCCGCTGTACCACCGCCTGTATGTGCGCATCTACGCCGCATTGCTGGGCAGTCTGGCGCTGGCCGCCCTGCTGTTCGCCACCGTGCACTGGTTTTACGATCCCGAGCAGGTGCGCAACAGCTTCGACGATTTCGCCGACGTGGCCCAGGAAATCCTGCCGCCGGCCGCCGCGCCCAGGGCCGAGCAGGAAGCCGCCCTGCTGCGCTGGCGCGCCCGCGTGCGCACCGACATGGCGCTGTATTCGGCGCGCGGCGACCTGATTGTCTCGGCCGGCCGGCGCCTTCCCGTGCTCCCGCCCGAGCAGCTCGCCAATGGACGTGTCGAGGGCAGCCGCGGCCTGTTCGCCATGCGGATGCAGGACGGACGCTGGCTGGTGGCGCGGCGCATGCGCGGACACCGGGCCTTCATGAATCTGCTGTACATGCTCGCGGCGGTGGCATTGGTGGTGGCGGTGGGCGCCTATCCCGTGGTGCGGCGCCTGACCGGGCGCCTGGAGCGCCTGCAGGGCAGCGTGGAAGGCTGGGGCGCGGGTCGCCTGTCGACCCGGGTCGCGGTCGAGGGGCGCGACGAAGTGGCGCAACTGGCCAGCAGTTTCAATCATTCGGCTGAAAGGATTGAAGCACTGGTGGCCGCGCAAAAGAGCCTGCTGGCGAATGCTTCGCATGAACTGCGTTCGCCGCTGGCGCGCATCCGCATGGCGGTCGAACTGCTGCAGGACCAGGCCAATCCGGCCATGCGCGAAGAACTCAAGCGCAATATCGCGGAGCTCGACCAGCTGATCGAAGAAGTGCTGCTGGCCAGCCGGCTCGATGCCTCGGAACCCGGCACGCGCCAGGGCGGCCAGGCCGACCCGCAGGTCGACCTGACCGCCATCGTCGCCGAAGAATGCGTGCGCAGCGGCGCCACGTTCGATGCCGATGCCCTGACCCTGGCGGGCGACCCCAAGCTGCTCAGGCGGATGGTGCGCAACCTGCTGGAAAACGCGGCGCGCTACGGGGCTGGTTCGCCGGTGGTGGTGAGGCTGGACAGTCCGCAGGAAGCAGTGATCCGCCTGGACGTGTGCGACCGCGGACCGGGCGTGCCCGAGTCCGAGCGCGAACGCATCTTCGAGCCGTTCTACCGTGTACCCGGCGCCAGCGAGGCGGCCGGCGGTGTCGGCCTGGGTCTGGCGCTGGTACGCCAGATCGCGCGCCACCACGGTGGTAACGTCAGCTGTCTGGCGAACGAGGGCGGCGGCTGCTGCTTCCGCGTGATCCTGCCCGGGCATCCTTGACACTCTCAAACTTGGCGGCATAGTTCGCGCCCACGTGCTGGCTGATGAAAGTCGCCAGGCCGCGCCCCTCGCGCGCCAGCCGCTTCATGCGTTCGACCTTCGCGCGGCCGGTGACGGCGTGGTTGTACACATACACGGCGCCGTCGGCGAATTCCACGTTGATAGCCGAGGGCGTGCACTCGTAGGCGCGCACGCCCGACGCCGGATTGGCATAGCGTTGCATGGACATGCGGTCAGGCGGGCTTTGCGACCATCAGCCAGAACACGATCACCAGGGCGAAAAATGCGGGGATCCCAAGCAGGACCCAGTAGCGCAGGTAGCGCCAGTACAGGGCCGGCAGTTCAGTGCCGGCAGCGGCCGCGGCCTGCGCCATGTCGCGCATCTTGATCTGCATCCAGACTACCGGCAGCCAGCAGGCGCCCGCGAAGAAGTACAGCGCCACCGACCACATGATCCAGGCGCTGGTGTAGGGGAAGCCGGCCAGATGGATCATCCAGATGCCGGTCAGCGGCTGGATGATGATGGTCGTGGTGGTGAAGATCCAGTCGGCCATCACCACATAGCGGCTGACCACCGCGATAGCGCGCACGTCGCGCGACAGACTGGCGAACAGCATGTAGAAGGCCGATCCGATGCCGGTGCCGAACAGGAAGGTCGACGACAGGATGTGCAGCCATTTGACGATCAGGTATTCCATAGTGCTTCCTTTACTGTTTTACTTTTCTTGGTTCGAGTTCGTACAGCAGCCAGATCGCGGCGAGCATCGGCAGGTTCTTGGTCAGCGGCCCGTAGGGATGGAGCAGGAATTCAGGCAGCTTCCACGCTATCACGACCGAGTAAAACCCGATCAGCGCCAATTGCGCTGCCCACAGCCAGCGGCGCCGCCGCAGAAACAAAGTACCCAGGCCCATCAGCAGGTCGAAAGCGCAGGCGCCGTACAGCATCAGCGGCGCCAGTGCCGGCGGCACGCCTGTGCGCGTCAGCAATTCATAACTTTGCTCGACCGGATACAGGCCGGCGGAAACGGCCGCGGTGGCCAGCCATACCGCCGCGATCGATACGCGCAGCATCGGCAGCAGCCAGCCCAGCTTGGCCTGTACCCGTTCCGCGCCAGGGTCGTCGATGAAACGCGTGACCGGGCGCGGGGCATGTCCCAGCAGGCGGGCGGTGGTGGCCGCATCGGCGCTGTTGCCGCGGTCGAGCATGCGCAAGGCATCGGGATCGAGCAGGCTGCCCGGTAGCAATCGCCCCAGCGCTGCGGCTGCGCGCGCGCACCAGTGCGGCAGGCGCAACAGGCGCAGCTTGCCCAAGCCCATCGACGTGCGCAGGGCCGCCAGGTAGTCGCTGAAGGGCATGGCTTGCGGTCCCACCAGGGCAATGCGCTGGGCCGTGACGCCATTGCCGCCCAGTGGTAGCGGGCGCCGGACCAGCGCCACGATGGCGGCCACCGCATCGTCGATATGGATAGGCTGCACCAGTTGCGGCGCGTTGCCGAAGCGCACGCACAAAGGCATACTGGCCAGGGTACGGAAGACCCGCGCGCTGGCGCCATCCTTGCCGTACACCAGCGAGGGCTGGAGGATGGCCGCGCGCAGCGGCAATTGCGCCAGGTAATCGTCGGCCGCCTTCTTGCTCAGGTGATAGGCGGTGTCGGCGCCCTCGTCCGCCCCCAGTGCCGACAGCTGCAGGACTATGCGCACATCGTCCGATTCCACGCAGGCGGCGAACAGGGCGCGTGGCGTATCGGTGTGCACGCGCGCGAAAGTTTGCTCGCCGGATTCGCGAAAAATTCCGACCGTATTGATCACCACATCAACATCCACAAGGTGCGCCAGCCACGCCGATTTGTGGGTATCCTTGACGAAGTCGGCTTTCAGGAAGCCGCAGCGCGGATGGGCAAGGGACGGCGCCGTGCGTCCCGCACAGAGCACGTGATGACCCTCGGCAAGGAGCGCCTCAAGTAAATGGCTTCCGATAAAACCGCTTGCGCCTGTCAGCAAGATCCGCATGGAGCACCTTCAAAAACGAACATCATTATCCGATAGATCCTGTTCCACGACGACGAGTTCAATCGAGGACATCATGACGATACAGACATCCACCAGCTGGACCACTGCCATGCGGCGCGGCTTGATTTCCGGCGCCAGCGCCAGCGTCCTGTCGACGGTGGCGCTGGCGCTGCTCGGCAAGCAAACTGCCGGCAGCGCGTATGCGCCAACCAACGCCGTGAGCCACTGGATATTCGGCGACGAAGCCGCGCGCCACGACGAGCCATCCCTGCGCTACACCCTGACCGGCTACCTCATCCATCACGCCAGCGCCACCTTCTGGGCTGTGTTGCTGGAACGCCTGATGGGGCGCCGCCTGGACCAGAGCAGCAATGCGGCGACCCTGGCTGCGTCGACGGCGGCATCGGCTGTCGCCTGCTTTACCGACTACCAGCTGACGCCGCGGCGGCTGCATCCGGGCTATGAAAAGCGCCTGTCCACACCATCGCTGGCGCTGGTCTACGGCGCGTTTGGCGTGGGCCTGGCGCTCGGTGCCCGCCTGTGCAGGCGCGACTAGTCTAAGCGAGATCGCGTCATCATGACGCCCTTTCTGTTCGCGCTGATGGCGCATGGCGTAATTGGTTTGCTGGATGTGGTGTTCAACCACGAGCTGATTGCGCGTCTGCCGCAGCAGGCTGGCGCCGCGCCGGAAGAGCGTCTGCATAGTGCGCGCGAACTGGTGTTCGCGGTCATCTTCTTTGGGATGGCGTGGTTTGCCTGGCACGGCGTGGCGGCACTGGCGATTGCCGCGCTGTTCCTTGCGGAGATCGTGATTTCGACGGTGGATACAGTGCTTGAGCTCGATACGCGGCTGTTGCCAGTCACGGAAAGGGTGGCGCACGTGGCCTTGTTCGTCAACCTGGGCATCATGATTGGGCTGATCGGACCGGTGCTGTTCGCGTGGTTGCAACTGCCCAAGGCGCTGGTCGCGGTCGACCATGGATGGATCAGTTGGGCGTTAAGTGTGATGTCAGTGGGTGCGTTCGGATGGAGCATCCGCGACGCATTAAGTGCACGCAAAGGATCGAAACGCACGATGCGGCCCGAGACGCATGATATCGCCCGCAACGCATGATTCGGCCTGAGGCTCGTAAACTGGCGTAGGGTGGATGAGCGCAGCGCTATCCACCATGCATAGCCAACATCATTGCAAGGGAGTTGGCTGAGCATGGTGGATAGCGCCGCGGCCCCTTGGGGATCCACCCTACGCCAGTTAACATGTCTCAGGCCAAGTGTGTCCAGTTTACGCGTCGCATGCTTAAAGCATCGAAACCCGACGGCCCGCCCAAAAAAAACCGCCCGGCTAACCGGGCGGCATCATCAAAATTAACCCAGCTTAAAAGCTGTAGCTGGCGCGCGCATACACAAACCGCCCACTACGTCCAAACGCCGAATAATTCGAGAACGAGGTCGAACCGGTCGTGTTCAGCAGCGGTGGCAACGGGTCCGGATATTCGTCGAACAGGTTATCCACGCCAAACGCCAGGTTCAGCTTGGACGACACGGCATAACGCGCCTCCACGTCCACCACGGTCTCGGCACCCAGGGTGAAGTCGAGCGCCGTCGTCGTACCTGGCGACTCCACCTTGCCGTAGCGGGTAGCACGCAGGGTGCCGCCCAACTGGCCAAGCTTCCAGTTCATGTTCGCGTTCAACTTGTTCTTCGGCTGGCCGGCTTCGAGCGAGCGCACGTTGAAGTGGTCGAACAGCGATGGCGGGGTCTTCAGCGAAGCAAGCTGCGCCGTAACCGGTACCTTGGTCACGTCGGTCTTGGTGATGTTGCCCGCCAGGGTGAAGTCGAACTTGCCCGCGCTGCCGGCATTCATTGGCCAGTTCACGACCACGTCCACACCCTTGGTGGTAGTGTCGACGCCGTTGATGAAGAAGCGCCCGCCGCCCACGCCGATAAAGCCTTGCTTGGTCAGGAAATCGCGCACGTCGACCGAGGTCAGGTTTTCCGACAGTACGATGCGGTCTTTGATGTCGATCTTGTAGGCATCGACAGTGACGTTGACCGTGCCCAGACGCATGACCGCGCCCAGCGACAGGTTGACCGATTTTTCAGCATCGAGCGGCTTGGCGCCCAGCGCCGCGGCCACTGGATCGGTCGGGCGGAAGGTGGTGATCTCGAACGGCACGCCGTTGATGAAGTTGGTCGAGGTGGTCGTGAAGTTCTGCTGCTGCGGCGACGGTGCGCGGAAGCCGTTCTGCAGCGAGCCGCGCAGCGCAAATTCCTTGCTGAAATCGTAGCGCGCAGCCAGCTTGCCGGCCAGGCTGCTGCCGAAGTCGGAATAGTGTTCGCCGCGCACGGCCACCGAGGCCAGCAGTTGCGAGGTCAAATTCGCTTCCAGGTCGACGAAGACGCCGACCGCGGTACGGCTGGTGTCGGACTCGTTGGCCGGACGAAAACCTGGGAAGACCTGGGCGCCCGGTGCCGATGGCGTTCCGTTCGGCAGCAGCACGCCGCCGTAACGGTAGGAATCAGGCTCGCCGGCGAACAGGCGGTAGCCTTCGCGCCGCGCTTCCGCGCCCACCGCCACGTTCAGCGGCGAGGCCAGGCCGCCGACATCGACCGAGCGTACGCCGGTGATGTTGAAGACCGTCTGGTCGTAGGAGAAGCCGCCTGCTTCGAAGGAGGTCTTGCTGCTCGGTCCGATCGAGCGGTTCAGGGTGTTTTCGATGGTGAAGGCCATCTTGTTCTTGCCGTAGCCCAGCGAGGCATCCATGGCCCAGTTGCCCAGGTCCCAGGTAATCCCGCCGGTGGCGCTGTAGTCGTCCACGGTCGGCGCGATGATCGGCAGGAAACCGTCAGGATAGATGGAGGGGATGTTGCGCACGTCCGATGGTGGACGGAAGAAGCCGGCCGACTTGGCATCGCGGTTCTGGTAGCTGGCCCAGCCGTAGAGCTTGACGCCGCCGCCCAGCGAATTGCCGGCGTTGGCAAACAGGGTCGACTGCTTCATGTCCGGCTCGCCATACCAGGAGTTGAAGCGGTTGATGGTCGCTTCGCGCGGGTCGGCGCCGGCGACGCCATTCACCGGGGCATATTGTGGGCGCACGTCGTAGCCGCTGCGTTCGGTGTGCTTCTGGTCCTTGAATTCGGCCGCCAGGGTCAGGTAGCCGGTCTCGCCCCATGCCAGGCCTTTCCAGGCGCTGACGGTGGCGGTGTTGCCGTCGGTGCGCTTGCGCGAGGTGGGAGCCGTGTAGCTGGCGCCGGTCGGAACCGGGGCAGCGATGAAATCGTACTCGGTGATGCGGCCGCCATAGGTGACGGCAGCCTCGCCGCCATCGCGGTTGTTACGCAGGCGCAGGTTGATCACGCCGGAGATGGCGTCCGAGCCGTACTGGGCGGCCGCGCCATCGCGCAGCACCTCGATATTCTTGACCATCGCGGTCGGAATGGTATTCAGGTCGACCGACGCCGAGCCGCGGCCGATGGTGTTGTTGACGTTCACCAGCGACGAGGCGTGGCGGCGCTTGGAGTTCACCAGCACCAGGGTCTGGTCTGGCGCCATGCCGCGCAGGGTGGCGGGACGGATGGTGTCGGTGCCATCGGCCAGGCCGGGACGCGGGAAGTTGAGCGATGGCAGCGAGACGGCCAGTGCCTGGTTGATTTCCGTGCTGCCGGTGTTCTTGAGCGACTCCGCCGAGATGATGTCGACCGGAGAGGTGGTGTCGAGGGCGGTGCGGTTGGCGACCCGCGTACCGGTGACGACGACGGTGGCGGAATTTTCTGCTTCCGGCGCGGCCTGGGCCATGGCGCCGTTGGCGACGAACAAAGAGGTGATCGAGAGTGCCAGGACGTGCTTCTTGGGAGCGAATCTTTTTTGCATACGGTATCCTTGTAGTGAAAATGGCAACATCGAAACGGGAACAAGGTTAATGCTATGTGTTGGTGAATGTGTATAGCTGAAATCTTGCTAATCCATGTTGTTACCTACGCTGGATAAAGTCAATTCGCATGCAGCCTTTGTCGGACCGATAACAACACTTTGTGGCTTTTTGTCACTTCCCGGCGCTGGAAAAATAAATGTGCAAAGGCGCGAATCGTTTCGGCCGCGATCCGCCTCTTGCCTGTTGAGGGACGTCCTCGACAATGAAAAGGGTGTCGTCATGTTCTATGTGAAAAATGTGCCGAGTTGGGAGCGCGTGCTGCGCGTGGTGGCCGGGGCCGTCGTGGCGGTGCTCGCGCTGCTGCTGCTCGGCGGCGTGGGTGGCGTAATACTGGCTGCCAGTGCCGCGGGGATCGCGCTGTCCGGCCTGGTTGGGTTCTGTCCCATGTGCGCCATGGTGGGACGGCGCCTGGACCGCAATGCGGGAGGAAGCAAGTGAATGCGGTAGTCAGTTTCGCCGAGAGGCACCCCACTCTGCTGGCTGCGGCGCACGGTGGCGATCCGGCCGCGCTGGCGCAGGTATTGAGCTTGTGCCAGCCGGATATCCGGCGCTATGCGCGGCGCTCGTGCATGATCAGCGACGTGGATGATGCCGTGCAGGAGGCCTTGCTGGTGCTCTCGCGCCGGCTCGACTCTGTGCGCACGCTGGCGGCGTTTTCAGGCTGGATGTTCCGGGTGGTGCAGCGCGCTTGTCATCGGCTGGCGCGGGTGGCGCTGTCGGTCGATCCCTGGGACGATGAGCGTGCCGATCAGTGGCTGGCGGTGCGCGATACCGCGGCCTTGCGCGTGGAGCTGGTTGATGCCTTGGAGTCCTTGCCGGTGGAATACAGGGAGATCATCCTGCTGCGCGATTTCGCCGAGATGAGCATCGGCGAGATTGCCGCGCATTTGAAGGTAAGCGATGCGGCGGCCAAGAGCCGGTTGCATCGGGCGCGCAAGCTGGCCAGGGAGTATTTGGTGGGGAAGTAGATGCGTAGACGCTTAGGCCGGTAGTCGCTTAGACGTTGTTGAGGTGTAGAGGCTATAAAGAAGTCGCGAAGTCTACGTGTACCCGAAATAGTTACCGTCATTCCCGCGAAGGCGGCTGTCGCAAAAGGCAAAAAATACGTTAACCGCGAACCTTTGAGCCGTCATTCCCGCGAAGGCGGGAACCCATAGCAGCTTGAGGTGTACTGTCAATCTCGGACACACGATTCCCGCTTTTTTTGTTTTCGCAGCCAGGCCTCTGCAAATATAGCGGGTGCCAGGTAGCCGATACGTGAGTGCCGGCGCTGGCGGTTGTAAAACAGTTCGATGTATTCCTGTATCGAGGCGCGGGCTTGCGTCCGTGCCTCGTACTTTTGATGATGCACCAGTTCGTTCTTGAGACTGCCCCAGAAGCTTTCCATGGGGGCGTTATCGTAGCAATTTCCCCTGCGCGACATTAAGGCCCTCATTCCATATTGCTCAACCAGGCGTCGATATCCGAATGAGCAGTATTGGCTGCCTCGGTCCGAGTGGTGGATCAGCCCGGGCTTCGGACGCTTGTTCTTGACCGCTTGCATAAGCGCCTTGGCAGTGAGCTCGAACGTCATCGTCTCGTCCATTGCATAGCCTACGATTTCACACGTGAAGACGTCCTTCACCCCGGCCAAGTACAACCATCCTTCGCCAGTGCTGATGTAGGTGATATCTGTGACCCACACTTCATTCGGGCGGCTTGGTTCAAAGCGCTGCATCAGCAGATTTTCAGCGACCGGCATCTCGTGCTGCGAATCTGTCGTGTTGATGAATTTGCGCTTTTGCTTGCAGCGCAAACCCATGTCACGGCGTAGCCGGCCAATCCGGTCGCGTCCCGCGACGAATCCCTGTGCCGCCAGCTCCGGCTTCAGACGCCCCACACCATACGTTTCGCGGGTTTGCTGGTGGGCCGCCCTGATCGCCAACTTCAACACTTCATCCTCCTGGTCTCGCTGCGAGGGCTCACGGCCCATGAAATCGTAGTAACCGCTGCGCGATACCTCGAAAAGACGGCACAGCAGCGAGACTGGATGAATGAGTCGCCATTCTGAAATCAGCGCGTACCGGGCAGCGACTCCCGAGCAAAGTACGCCGCAGCTTTTTTTATGATGTCACGCTCAAGCTTTGCCTGGTGCAGCTCGTTACGCAATTTGGCGTTTTCAGCTTCCAACTCAGCCACGCTACGGCTGCCAATCGCCGCTACCGCCCCTAACGGATTTCGTGCGGCAGTCAGCCAGTTAGCCAACGTTCCCTTTGGGATCGAAAGCCGTTGCGCAGCATCCTGCAGAGCAACGCCGTGCTCGAGCACCAGTTTCACCGCTTCCGCGCGAAACTCCGGTGTATATACCCGTGTACCTGTTCTAGCCATAGGACCTCCTGTCGTTAATACTATCATTTGACAGTGTCCGAAAAATTCAGGATACCTCAGCTCTGCTCATAGGTGCTATAGGTTCCCGCCTGCGCGGGAATGACGGATGAAGAGGTTGGTGGCAAAAGCGCTTTTCACCTTTCGCGACAGCCTCCTGCGCGGGAATGACGTAGGAAAAGTTAGCGGTATGTCGACATGTCCGGCCCTTCCTGGTCGCGCCGGGCGACTCTGTTTGTCTCACGCCTTGGTCAAGGGATGCAGATGCCCCACCGCATACCCCTGCGCGTAATCAATGCCGATATCGCGCACCACTTCCAACGTCGGCTCGTCCTCCACATACTCCGCCACGGTCGCAATCCCCATCACATGCCCCACCTCGTTGATGGCCTTGACCATGGCGCGGTTGATCTCGTTGTTGGCAATGTCGCGAATGAACACGCCATCGATCTTGAGAAAATCCACAGGCAGCGAGCGCAGGTAGGCAAACGAGGACAAGCCACTGCCGAAGTCATCCAGCGAAAAACGGCAGCCCAGTTCGCGCAAGGACTCAATGAATAGCTGCGCCTTGGGCAGGTTGGCAATGATGGCCGTCTCGGTAATTTCAAAACAGATGCGGGACGGTTCGATGTCGAATTCCTCGAACTGGGCCTTGATATGGTCGAGCATGCCGTCGTCATTGAGCGAGATGCCCGACAGGTTGACCGAATAGAGTGCCGGCGGTGCCGGGACGACCCTGCCTGCTGCCTCGAACTGGATCATTTCGGCGCGCTCCCCGTGGATGTGGCGGCATACGTGGCGGATGACCCAGCGGTCGATCGGTGCCATCAGGTCGTAGCGCTCGGCAGCGGGAATGAAGGCACCCGGCAAGATCAGGCCGTCGCCGTCGCCGCCAGGATAACGGTCCAGGTTGGCGATGCGTACCAACACTTCCTCATGGCTGATGGCATTGTCGCGCAATCCCACGATCGGCTGCCCGAACAGGCGGAAGCGGTCCAGCTGAAACGCTTCGTTCAGGCGCGCCACCCACAGCATTTCGCCGTGGCGGCGCGCCAGCATGACGTCGGTCTCGCGGTAGATGTGGACCCGGTTGCGGCCCTGTTCCTTGGCCAGGTAGCAGGCCTGGTCGGCCGCCACCAGCAGTTCGCTGGTGGACTTGCTGTCTTCGCTGATCTGCACCAGGCCGATCGAGACGCCGATCTCGAAGGTACGCTTGTCCCACACGAAACGGAAATCCTTGATCGACTGGCGGATGTCGTTGGCAATCGTGAGCGCCTGCGCCGGCGGGCAGAACGACAGCAGCACGCCCAGTTCGTCGCCACCCAGGCGCGCCAGCACGTCGCTTTCGCGCATGTGAGTCTGCAGCATCCTTGACAACAGTTGCAGCAGTACGTCGCCGGCCCCATGGCCGCAGGTGTCGTTGATGATCTTGAAGCGGTCCAGGTCCATGAACAGCAGCGCGTGATGATGGCCCTCGTTCTTGGCGCTGTGCAGGGCGGTGGCGATATGGTTTTCGAACTCGCGCCGGTTGACCAGGCCGGTAAGAGGGTCGTGCGAAGCCTGCCAGCTCAGCTGATGCGCCAGCTTGCGCTCGTGGCTGACGTCGTGGAATACGGCCACCGTGCCCAGTACCTCGCCGTCCCTGGACCAGATCGGCGCGGCTGAATCGTCCACCGCGATGCGCCGGCCTTCGCGCGTGACCAGCTGGCTGCGGCTGGAGATGCCGACCGCCTGGCGCAGGCGCAGGCATTTGTGCGCCACGTTCTCGAATGGCTGGCCGGTCGCCTCGTCGACCAGCGTCATGACGTCGCCCACGTCCACGCCGCGGGCCGCGCGGGTGGTCCAGCCCGTCATTTGCTCGGCAATGCGGTTGAGGAAGGTGATGCGGCCCCGTTCGTCGGTGGTGATGACGCCGTCGCCGATCGAACTGAGGGTGACTTCGGCCAGCTCCTTTTGTTCGAACATCTGCATTTCCTGGCGTTTGCGCTCAGTAATGTCCCAGATCATGCCGAGCGTGCGTTCCGGCATGTTGTTCTGGTCGCAGATGGTATGGGCTTTGGCCGATACCCAGCGCACTGCGGCGTCCGCGCGCACGATCCGGTATTCCAGCTGGTATCCCGCGCATTGGTCGACCCGCTCCTGCATGCTGCCCACGAGCCCATCACGGTCCTCGGGATGAACGAAGTTGAGAAAATCGCGGAACGACTGGCGCAGGGCGCGCCGTTCCAGGCCGAGCAGGCTTGCCCCCTCCGGCGACCACTCGACCGTGCCGTCCATGATGTTGCCGCCGACAATGCTGGCGTCCCAGATCGCCATGTCGGCAATGTCCAGCGCCATGCGCAGTCGCTGCTGAGTGTCATCCATGCGCTTTCCCCGGTGTGATCTCGCTCGCTGTCTCTGTGGTGTTGGATTACCAACCCGGCCGGAGGTTCCCGGCCGATGCTATGATCGGCGCTCCAAGAAGGAGATAACGATGGCCTCAAAGCAAAGCACGGCCGATTTTCTGGTCGACCAGGCGGCCATGGCCGGCGAGGTGTCAGCCAAAAAGATGTTTGGGGAGTACGGTGTTTTTTGCGACGGTAAAATGGTGGCCGTCGTGTGCGACGATCAGCTCTTCGTCAAGCAGACCGCCGGGGGCCGGGCGTTCATCGTCACGCCGCTGGAACAGCAGCCCTTCCCCAGAGCCAAGAATTATTTCCTGATCGATGGGGAACGCTGGGATGACGCTGCCTGGCTATGCGAACTGCTGCGCATCACGGCGCGCGAGCTGCCGATGCCCGCGCCCAGGAAGAAAAAAGCGGCAAAAACTTAAGCCTGGGCTGGCGTTTTGCGCTTGAACAGTTTGCCGATCACGGTCACGCCGCCCAGCACGATGGCGCCGGCAATCACGCCGATAATGGCGTCCAGCGCCGATTTGGTCAGGGTGGCGAGCAGGCCGCCAATGCCGTCCACGCCGCCTGCCGCTTCGGCCGCCGCCTCCACCAGGTGGTGGACCGGTGCGATGCCGTGCACCAGGATGCCGCCGCCGACCATGAACATGGCCAGAGTACCCACCACCGACAGGGTCTTCATCAGCTTGGGTGCGCCCAGGAGCAGCAGCTTGCCGAAGCCGCGCACGGCGCCGTTGTCCGACTTGCTCAGGTGAAGGCCGGCATCGTCGAGTTTGACGATGCCCGCCACCAATCCATATACGCCGATGGTCATGACGATGGCGATGGTGACCAGCACGGCTACCTGCTTTTCGAGCTCAGCTCCCTCCACCGTGCCGAGTGAAATGACGATAATTTCCGCCGACAGGATGAAGTCGGTGCGGATGGCGCCCTTGATCTTGTCCTTTTCCAGGGCCACCAGATCGACCGATTCATCGGCCAGCGCGTGCACCAGTTCATCGTGGTGCTTGGCATCCTCGTCGGCGCTGTGCAGGTATTTATGCGCCAGTTTTTCAAAGCCCTCGAAGCACAGGAAGGCGCCGCCGACCATCAGCAGCGGTGTGATGGCCCACGGAATGAAGACGCTAATGGCCAGCGCGGCCGGTACCAGGATCGCCTTGTTCAGGAAGGAACCCTTGGCCACCGCCCACACCACCGGCAGTTCGCGGTCGGCCTTCACGCCGCTCACCTGCTGGGCGTTGAGCGCCAGATCGTCGCCCAGTACACCGGCGGTTTTTTTGGCAGCGACCTTGCTCATCACCGCGACGTCGTCGAGGATGGTGGCAATGTCGTCTATCAGTGCCAGCAAGCTGCTTGCAGCCATCGGTCGAGCTCCGTAAGTAGTAAAAAAGCACATCTTACCCGATCCGTTCAGCCCCGGTTTCTGCATTTCACCCCTCAATTTCTGCAACTCGTCGCTTTTTGGCGTGCACTACGACAGTGCATACGTATAGTTCTGATCATGCAAGGCCGTGGCGATACAGCCGCAGCCCGGCAGATCCTGACAGACCAGCCAAATCAACGTAGCAAAGCGAGGGCATTCATGAAAACCGAATACGATTTTTCTCAGTCGCCAACCACCACCGGGCGCCCGGTGAAACGCAAGACCCGTATCACCATCTATCTCGACGATGAAGTGCTGCAGCAGTTCCGTTCGCTTTCGGAACAGAGCGGCAAGGGCTACCAGACCCTGATCAACGCGGCCCTGCGCACGCGCCTGTCGGCTCCGCAACTCCAGAGCGCGAGCGCCGACTAAACCTTGTTCGGGCCCGATCCGGGCCATGCCAACGCGTTTGCGAGGGCATGAAAAAAAGGCACGATCCCGTCGTGATCCAGTCACAGCGGGGCTTACTTTTACGCGTGCCCTGTAGAATTTATTACACCCGGCAATAATTATGCTAATCTTCCCGCTCTTTTACCACGGGAGGTTTTTATGAAAAAAGGCGAACTGATTGCAGAATTTGCGAAGCGTACAGAAATGTCCGGCGCAGCTGCCAACGGTGCGGTAAACACGATCATCGATATCATCACCGAGCGCCTGAAAAAAGGCGATACGGTTGGTATCACCGGTTTCGGTACCTTCTCCGTTGCCAAGCGCGCAGCCCGCAAAGGCCGCAATCCATCGACCGGCGAAGCGATCAAGATCGCAGCGTCGAAGTCGCCAAAGTTTTCGGCTGGCGCGACCCTGAAGTCGGCGGTCAATCCGAAGAAGAAGTAATCAAGAGAAGTCATCAGCGCGCGGCTCGAAGCGGCGGCGTCGGTCCCAGACCGGCTTCGCCGCTTCGGTTGCCGCGTTTTTGAGAGCCGTCATTTCCGCGCAGGCGGGATTGACGGTTTTTTAATTTCCGCCCCATTCAAACCACGCATTCCTGGTCCCTCATGCCTTTTACCACCTGGATCACCTTCGTTATCGCCGGCGCCCTGATCGCCGTCTCGCCGGGTTCCGGCGCCGTGCTGTCCATGTCGCACGGCCTGGCCTACGGCGTGCGTAAGGCCAGCGGCACCGTGCTCGGCTTGCAACTGGGACTGCTGCTGGTGTTCGCCATCGCCGGCGCCGGCGTCGGGTCGCTCCTGATCGCCTCCGAACTGGCTTTCAATATCGTCAAGACGATCGGCGCGCTGTACCTCATTTGCCTGGGCGTCGCCCAATGGCGCGCCCGCGTGCAGGCGCCCACGGGCAACGCCGATACGCCTGCGCCAGCTGCTCATCCGTCTTTCGGCAAGCGCGTCACGACGGGCTTCCTGACCAATGCGACCAATCCGAAAGGCATCATCTTCATGGTGGCGGTGCTGCCCCAGTTCATCTCGAATCAACTGCCGCTGCTGCCGCAACTGGCCATCCTGGGCCTGACCATGGTCACCATCGACACCGTCGTGATGCACGGGTATGCTTTCCTGGCAGCGTCGATGCAGCGCTTTTTCCGCGATGCGGCGGCCTTGCGCAAGCAAAACCGCTTTTTCGGCGCGGTGCTGATGCTGATGGGCGGCGCCCTGTTTTTTGTGCGGCGCGGCACGCACAGCTGAGCTAGCAGCCAGCCGGGCTCCCGCCTAAGCTGATGTGCAACTGTTTGTAACCCGCGTTGTCCAATTTCTCGCCGGTGCGTTGTAATCGTCGGGCGTGTGCCCGCCTGCCGACTTGACCGACCCTGGAGCCTCTATGCGTATCCCTCTGCTTAAATCCGCCGCCCTGCTGGTGCTGGCGGCCTATTCCGCGTTCGCGTTTGCCGACGTTCCCGCCCGGGTCGGCCGCATTTCGCTGTCGCAGGGCCAGGTCAACATCAGCGGCGAAGTGGGCGACGAAGCCAACGCGGCCCTGGTCAACTGGCCCGTGACTTCCCGCAATCAGGTCACTACCGGCCGCGGCGCCCGCACAGAATTCCGGATTGGCTCGACCGCGGTGCGGCTCGACGGCGATTCGGCCATGGACGTCGTCGAACTCGACGACGACAGCCTCCGCCTCCACCTGCACTACGGCAGCGCCAACATCCGGGTGCGCAGCCAGGACGTGGCCCGCGGCTTCGAACTGAGCACGCCGCAAGGCCGGGTCCGTATCAAGGATCCCGGCAGCTTCCGCATCGATGCCGAGCGCAGCGCCGACACCACCGTCGTGAACGTGTTCGACGGCGCCGTGCTGGTCGACGACGGCGGCTCCACGCTCACCGTGCGCGGCGGCAAGCGCGTGGAACTCCACAATGAAGATGTACGCACCGCACTGGCGGTGCGCGACAGTTTCGACGACTGGTCGATGCTGCGCGACCGTAACGACGACCGGGTCACCTCGGACCGCTACGTAACGTCCGAAATGACCGGTTACGAAGACCTCGACAACTACGGCGTCTGGCGCGACGACAACGAATACGGCCCCTTGTGGACCCCGAGCCGGGTATCGTCCAGCTGGGCGCCCTACCGCGACGGCCGCTGGACCTATCTGCAGCCCTGGGGCTGGACCTGGGTCGACAACGCACCCTGGGGCTACGCGCCCTTCCACTATGGCCGCTGGGTCATGGTCAACCAGCGCTGGTGCTGGGCGCCCGGACGCAGCGTGGGCCGTCCGGTCTGGGCGCCCGCACTGGTCGGCTGGGTCGGCGGCAGCAACTGGAGTTTGAGTTTTTCGTCCAGCGGTCATCGTCCGGCGCAGGGCTGGTACCCGCTGGCGCCGCGTGATTCCTTCGTGCCTTCCTACCGCGTGTCGCAAGACCATCTTCGCTACATCAACCGCAACGCCCGCAATGATGGCGACCGTCGTGACGGACGCCGCGATGGACGTGGCGACCACCGCCGCGACGGCTTGACGGTAATACCGCACGACCAGTTCGGACATCGTGGCCAGATCGTAGTGCCAAACTCGCCGCGCGCGGTGGTGACGCCGCTGGCCTTGCAGACGGCGCCAGTGGCTGCGCCGCCGGCGCCGGTGGCGGTCGTGCGCGACCGCGATATCGAAGGCCGCCGCCTCGGCCGCTTTGGCAACGGTAGTGAGCCTAATGGTTTGCCGCGCTACCAGCGTGATGATAATCGGGACAATCGCGACAACCGCGGCCGTTTCGACCGTTCGCGCGACAATCCTGCCGTCGCGCAGACCACGCCAGCGGCGACGCCGGTCACGCAGCAGGGCACGCCGGTATCCGTACAGCAGCGTCCACCAGTGGCCGCGCCCCAGCCCGGCGTGACCACGCCGGTGCCGTACAGCCGCCGCGAAGGCCGCTTCGGCGACGATGAGCGGCGCGTCCGCATGCCGCCGATGGTGCCGATCGAGCGCGCCCCAGCGGTCGCGCCGCCGCCGGTGGTGACGCCCGCGCCGTCGCCGCTGCAGGTAACCGCGCCGCCCGTGGTGGATCAGCGTGCGCGCGAAGAGCGCCAGGATCGCTTCAATCGCGAGGATCGATTCAACCGCGGCGAGGCCGAGCGCGAGCGTCGCCAGCGCGAATCGCAGATGCAGAATCAGCAACAGCAGCAACTCCAACAGCAGCAGCAACTGCAGCAGCAACAGCAACAACAGGAGCGGCAGCGGCAACAACAGCAGCAATTCCAGCAGCAGCAACAGCAGCAACAAGAACGGCAGCAGCAAGAACGGCAGCGTCAGATACAAGCGCAGCCGCAGCCGGTCCAGCAGCAGCGCCAGGCGCCTCCGCCGCCTCCGGCCCAGCCGCAAGCCCAGCCGCAGCCGCAACCCGCCGCCCTGCCCATCGAGCGGCCACGGCACGAGGAAGGCCGCGGGCGCCGCAAGGATGGCGTCATGACGCCGGAACGCTGACACGCGCCGCTTTTTGGCTACAATGGGAACCAGCCGGCCTTTCCGCACAGGGGAGGCGGCTGTTTTTTCATTTTAGAACTGGATTGCGTATGGACCCGAAAGACTCCCTGATTGAATACCCGAGCGACTTCCCGATCAAGGTCATGGGCGCGAGCCATATCGACTTTGCGGCCACGATCGTGGATGTGGTCCTGGAATACGATCCGACCTTCCACATCGGCCGCCTGGAAGAGCGTCCCTCCGCCAAGGGCAACTACACGGGCCTGACCGTCACCGTGCGCGCCACCAGCCGCCACCAGCTCGACGAGCTGTACAAGGCGCTGTCGGGCCACCCGATGGTCAAGATCGTCATGTAGCGGCCGATATCGCCTGGCGCTGCATGCCCCAGCGGCGCACCGTCAGGCGTTCGAGGGTCTGGAACACCAGGCTCTCGACCAGCAGGCCGATGACGATCACCGCCGCCAGTCCGGCGAACACCTTGTCGGTGAAGAGCTCGTTGCGGCTCTGAAAAATGTACCAGCCCAATCCGCCCTTGCCCGAGGTCGACCCGAACACCAGTTCGGCGGCGATCAGGGTACGCCAGGCAAACGCCCAGCCGATTTTCAGGCCCGACAAAATGGCCGGCAGCGCCGCCGGAATCATCACCTGGAACACCAGGCGCGGGCCCGACAGGCCATAGTTGCGGCCCGCCATGCGCAAGGTGTCCGGCACGCTGCCAAAACCCGCATACGCGTTCAGGGCCAGCGGCCACATCACCGAGTGCACCAGCACGAACACCAGGCTGGCCTTGCCCAGGCCAAACCACAGCAGCGCCAGCGGCAGCAGCGCGATGGCCGGCAGCGGATTGAACATGGCGGTCAGGGTTTCCAGCAGGTCCCGTCCCAGGCGGCTGCCGAGCGCGAACGAGGTCAGCGCCAGTGCGCCGGCTACGCCCAGTGCGTAACCCTGCAACAGCACCGCCAGCGAGGCCGTCACATAGCCGGGCAGCTCGCCGGAAATCATTCCTTGAACGAATGCACGCGCGGTCTGCAGCGCGGTCGGCAGCAGCAAGTCGTTGTCCTGCCAGCGCGCGAGCAGCTCCCACACCAGCGCCAGCACCAGCAGCAGAAAGGTCTTGCGCAGCCAGCCCAGGCGCAATGCCCGCGTGCTCAGGCTGTCCGGCCTGGGCGCGGCAATCGCGCCCGCCGGCGCCAGTTCCCGTATGTATTCGGCCCGTACCGGCGGCAAGGGAAAGGTGCTCATGACAGCTCCGCCCGGGCACCTGGCAGCGGTGAAACCGCTTCCTCACCGAACAGCAAGCCGTGAATCCGCTGCGCTGTGGACTGGAACTCGGCGCTGCCCGCGCTTTGCAGGCTGAACTGGTGACTGTTGAGCTCGGCGCGCACCCGGCCCGGATGGGGCGAGAGCAGCACGATGCGGTTGCCCACGACCAGCGCTTCTTCGATCGAATGCGTCACGAACAGCATCGTAAAGCCGATTTCTTCCCACAAGGATTGAATTTCCTGCTGCATGGTACGGCGCGTGAGCGCGTCCAGCGCCGCAAACGGCTCATCCATCAGCAGGATGGACGGCTGCATGGCCAGTGCGCGAGCAATCGCCACCCGCGCCTTCATGCCACCGGACAAAGTATGCGGATAAGCATCGGCAAAATCCGCCAGGCCGACCTTGCCGATCCAGTGCAGTGCGCGCGCCTGCGCTTCGGCCTTGGCCATGCCGCCGGCCCGCATGGGGAACATCACATTCTGCTTGACCGTCTTCCAGGGCGGCAACTGGTCGAATTCCTGAAACACGACAATGCGGTCCGGCCCCGGTCCCAGCACCGGCTTGCCGTCCAAAAAAATGCCTCCCGCGCGCGGCGCGATAAAGCCGCCGATCGCCTTCAGCAAGGTCGACTTGCCGCAGCCCGAAGGCCCCAGCAGCACCAGGCGGTCGCCGCGATAGATGTCGAAACTGACCTCGTGGGTGGCGCGCACGGTGCCCGCTGCGCTCTGGTATTCGAGCGTCACGCCGTCGGCGCGCAGCAGCGGCTCGCTCGGCACCAGCTGAAAGCGGTGGGCGTCCATCTCAGCTGCCCGAGGCCACGGCCGGGCTTTCAAAGAAATAGTCGCGCCAGCTTTTCGGCTGATTCTTGAGCGCGCCGGCGTTGTACAGGAACTGCGCCAGGCCGAAGGTATTCTGCGGCGCCACCTTGAACTGGACCTTGGGATTCTTGATGACCTTGAGCAGCAGCGCGCGGTCGGTGCCGCTCTTGTTCACGCGTAAGTAAGCGTCGGCCGCCGCTTCCGGGCTGGCCGCGATGAACTGGGCCGCTTCGGCCAGCGCATCCACGAAGGCGCGGTAGGTCTTCGGGTTTTCCTTCAGATATTTCTCGGTCGCGTACAGCACGGTCGAGGAACTCGGCCCGCCCTGCACATCATAGGAATCGAGCACCACGTGAGCCTTTGGATTAGCCGCCAGCTCCTGGTCCTGGTAGGGCGGCGTGGCAAAGTGGGCATTGATCTCGGTCTGGCCCGCAATAATGGCTGCGGTGGCATCCGGATGCGGCAGGGCCTGGGTCAGGCCGTCGAGCTTCTTGAACTGCGCCGTGCCCCATTGCCTGGCCGCCGCCATCTGCAAGATGCGCGCCTGCACCGACACCGTCACGGCCGGCAGCGCGATCCTGTCCTTTTCCGTGAAATCAGCAATCGTCTTCACATTCGGATTGGTGCTGATCAGGTAGTAGGGAAAGTTACCCAGCGAGGCCACGCCCTTGACGTTCTGCTTGCCCGCCGTGCGGTCCCAGACGGTCAGCAGCGGGCCGATGCCGGCCGCCGCGATGTCGATCGAGCCCGACAGCAGCGAATCGTTGATCACCGCCCCGCCCGACAACTTGACCCAGTCCACATCGATTTCCACGCCCTGCTTGCGGCCATGTTTCTCGATCAGCTTCTGGTCCTGCGCCACGTTCAGCAGCAAGTAGACGATGCCGAACTGCTCGGCGATGCGGATCTTGCCTTCGGCCTTGGCCGGGGCTGTCGCGATCAGTGCGCTGATGGCCAGGGCGATGGCCGCCTTGTTGAACAAACTCATATTCTTATCCTTGTAGTGTGTTGGGCGGGTCAGAAAGGCACGTTGCCTTCGATTGTGGTGCGGTACAGGCGGCGGCGCTGGTCGTCCGGACAGCCGGCCGCCAGGTGCATCACGGAACGGTTGTCCCAGAACACCATGTCGTGTGGCTGCCAGCGGTGGCGGTAGACGAATTGCTCGCGCGTGCTCAGGGCGAACAATTCATTGAGTACGTTGCGGCTCTCGTCATCCGGCAAGCCGACGATGCGGGTCGTAAAGTGCTCGCTGACAAACAGCGCACGCTGGCCGGTTTCCGGATGGGTGCGGATGATGGGATGGACCGCCGGCGGCACCTCGTCGATCTGGGCCTGGGTCAGATCGGGCCTCCACGGATTGCGCCGCTGCAGCTCGGCGTACTTGGCCAGGTAGCTGTGCTCGGCGCTGCGCCCTTCGATCACGCGCAGCAGGTAGGCTGGCAGGCGCTCGAGCACCAGGTGCTGGTTGGCGAACAGGGTGTCGCCGCCCTCGGCTGGCAACTCCTGTGCATGCAGCATGGAACCCAGGCTGGGCACCGGCTTGTACGACAGGTCCGAATGCCAGAAATGGCCGGCGTCGCCCAAGCCGACCGGCTTTCCGTCTTCCTTGATGTTGGAGATGATCATCACCTCCGGCTGCTCCTTGAGCTGGAACTGGCGCAGCACATGGATCTGCAGCGGACCGAAGCGGCGGCTGAATTCCACCTGCTGGGCCGGCGTGATGTGCTGGTTGCGGAACACCAGCACGTGGTACAGCAGATGGGCGCGATGGATGCGCGCGAAATCGAGCTGGCTGAGCGGCCTGGACAGATCCAGCCCCACAATCGCCGCGCCAAGCGGGGCATCGAAGGGTTCGACATAAAAGTGGCTATCGACCCGGGCATCAAGGACAGCGGACATGGCAACCTGCAATTGGATGATCAGAATGGCAGCTTATGCGTGCCCGATTGCCGAAACAACGAAGCATTTCAACTATGCTAATGCGGACCGTGAAAGCGGGCTCATCGCCAGCAGGGGCGGGAGCGCTGGCTTATAATGAGCAGCTCTCCCATCACCGAAGATCACCGATCCCGATGCCCCCCACCCGCCCCGACGACGTCGTCATCCGCGACCTCGGCCGCGCCGACTACGAGGAAGTGTTCGCCTTCATGCGCGAGTTCACCGACGCGCGCACGACCGAGACCGTCGACGAACTGTGGATCGTCGAGCACCCGCCCGTATTTACCCTGGGCCTGGGGGCTGACCGCGGCCACGTGCTGGCGCCGCACGACATCCCCGTCATCCAGACCGACCGCGGCGGCGAAGTGACTTTCCACGGACCGGGTCAGGTGGTGATCTACCTGCTGATGGACCTGCGCCGCAACAAGCCCGGTGGCAAGTTGTACGCTAGACAATTCGTCAACAAAATCGAGCAGGCGATCATCAATGTGCTGGAGGCGTATAATCTGGGCGGCGAGCGCGTTGAGGGCGCCCCGGGCATTTATGTAGCGGCCGGGCCCCACAAAGGCGCCAAGATTGCCGCGCTCGGCTTGAAAGTACGCGGCAACGGCTGCACCTACCATGGCATGTCGCTGAATGTGGCGATGGACCTGACCCCCTTCACCTGGATCAACCCTTGCGGCTACTCCGGACTGGAAACGGTGGACATGCGCACCCTGGGCGTGAACCTGCCGCTGGCGTCCGTGCAGCAGGCGCTGGCCGATGAACTGGTATTCCAGCTGGCCGCCGGCGGCGCCCAGCCAGACCCGAACAATACAAACTAAGCCCCACCGGGCACGCAGCCAAATGACCACTGATACCGACACCGGCACCGTTCCAGCCCCAGCGACCGACGCTTCCCCCGCCCAGGCCTACAACGCCAGCGACAAGCAGAAGGGCGCCAGCAAGACCTCGCGCATCCCGATCAAGATCGTCCCGATCACGCAGATCGAGCGCCTGAAAAAGCCGGACTGGATCCGCGTCAAGGCGGCATCCGCCTCGACCCGCTTCTACGAGATCAAGGACATCCTGCGCGCCAACAAGCTGGTGACCGTCTGCGAAGAAGCGAGCTGCCCGAACATCGGCGAGTGCTTCGGCAAGGGCACGGCCACCTTCATGATCATGGGCGACAAATGCACGCGCCGCTGCCCGTTCTGCGACGTCGGCCACGGCCGTCCGGACCCGCTCGATGTCAACGAGCCGGTCAACCTGTCCAAGACCATCGCCGAACTGCGCCTGTCCTATGTCGTGATCACCTCGGTGGACCGCGACGACCTGCGTGACGGCGGCGCCGGCCACTTTGTCGAGTGCATCAAGCAGACCCGGGCCCTGTCGCCCAAGACCCGCATCGAAGTGCTCGTACCGGACTTCCGCGGCCGCCTGGCCAAGGCCCTGGCGATCTTCGCCGATGGCCTGCCGGACGTCATGAACCACAACCTGGAAACCGTGCCGCGCCTGTACAAGGAAGCGCGTCCGGGGTCGGACTACAAGCACTCGCTGGAACTGCTGCGCGACTTCAAGGCCCTGTATCCGGGCGCCGTGACCAAGTCGGGCATCATGGTCGGCCTGGGCGAGACCGATGAAGAAATCCTGCAGGTCATGCGCGACCTGCGCGAGCATAACGTCGACATGCTGACCATCGGCCAGTACCTGGCGCCGTCGGGCGACCACTTGCCAGTACGCCGCTATGTGCACCCGGACGTTTTCAAGATGTTCGAGGAAGAGGCTTACAAGATGGGCTTCGTGCATGCCGCCGTGGGCGCCATGGTGCGTAGTTCCTACCATGCGGATGAGCAGGCGCATAACGCCGGTGTGGCGATCACGGCCTGAGTGCCTGAGCAGTGACCAAGCTGGTCGTTCATTAAGTTGCGCGGATGGGGCGCGCTTGCGTGAGGCGCAATGGGCGCCAGCCCGATCGCGGCCGGTGTCTTTAGCCAATGAATCAGTCCAGCTGCTGCTGCAACTCCTGCGCTTTTTTCAGATAAAACGTCGACGAATCGTTCTTTTTTGCGATTTTCAAACGCTGTGCCAGCCCGTTCGCGGCGGCGCTGGCCGTATTGAAGGCGCGGATGAGCACGGAGCGCTCAGGATTGGGCACCGCAGTGCCATCGACAAATTCGCCGGCAAGGTAACCGCCGTCCACTTCGATGACGCCCAGATTCATCTGCCCCTGCTTCATGGCGCCGAAAAATAGCCTGGTGCTGGCGCCCTTGCGGTAGCCGCGCAAGACGCCCTGTCCATGGGCTTTTCCCTCAGCGCAGGCGCCATCCCAGACCACGCTGCTGTCTTGCCACTCTCCGGGTGCGATAAATTGGCAATCCTTGTGGCCGGCCCAGGCTGGCCCGGCCATCAGGGAGGGGGCCGCCGCCAGCATGCCAAGCGTGATGAGCGTTCGAAAACAGAGAAGGATGGGCATGGGCGAAGGCAAACAGAGAGTGGCTGGACCCGGCAACACGGGGCTACTGCAAATCTACCAGGAAAGACTCAAGCAAGTCCCGGCCGATCTCAAAATGCATCGCATCCTCGGTGGGGAAACCCGCGCCCCAGTACCAGCCATGCTTGTTGAAGATCGGGGCAATGACGGCAAGCCCATATTGCACCATGCCATCGCCACGTTTGTCGAGCACGCCGTTAAGGGTGAGGTCGACGGCAGTGCCCCACGAGTGGTTCGAAATGGAGGTGGTCGAGCCGCGCACAAAGCGGCAGCACAGCATGCCCGCCGTGCCCAGCGCGGCATAGATGTCGGGCTGGGCTGCCTTGATATCGGTCATCACGCTTTTCAGACTGTCCACGGCCGGTGCCAGTCCGGTCACCCTGAACGGGCCCACCCCATCGGTCTTGATGTTCTTCTTGAGGGTGGCATTGCTTATTGGCTGACAATCAGTGCTGAACGATTCCCGCGGCTTGCCCAGTTTCGCCAGCATGAAGCTGTTCGACAGCGCATGCAGGCCGACATTGAGGGGACCGAGGCTGTCGCGCCGCAGTACCGAGGTCACGCTCGGCGCTACTTCGGCCGGTACCGCCTGTTCGATATCGTGGGCCGTCGCGGGCCGAGGTGCGACGGCGCTGGTCGTCGCAGGCTTGAAAGTGATTAACTGCAGACGCTTGAATGTGGTGCCGTCCGGGGCAACCAGCCCGTCCGGGTTGCGCAGGAAGCCGGCCTGAAAGGTCGTGATGCCGGCGATGGTGCGCGGCCCACAGGAGCCATCGGGCGGTCCGATCCGCAAGCCCTGCTGCAACAGCAGATGCTGCACCACGAGCACGTCATCGGTTTGATTTCGGCCCAGCTTGCCGACAGTAGCTTGTATTGCGATTTGCATCATTTCCTCCATCGAAAATAAAACAATCGACATGGCGGCACGAGCGTTGTCACGAAATGGCTGAGACCGTTCCGGTCATCGGCAAGCTTGCAGAGAAGTAAGCGTTGCGGTGGACGACATCCACGGGCGTGGCGCCTTGCTCACTGGGCAACAGACATCTTTATGCAAGTGAGATAGATCAGTCTATAGATTTGCAGAAAGCTAATTCTATCCAATTATTGCAGTTGTAATTACGCACACCGGGAGGCCGCCTTGCACGGCCCTCCCTGCAGGAGCTTAGCGCAGCTGGGTGTAATTCACCGGCACCCACTCATACCCCTTGCCCTTGCCGTGCAAGTGGCCAAGGCCCGGGAACTGGATGTGGGCCGCGCCGATGATGGCGCCTTCCTTGGCCGCGGCTGCAAACACTTGCTTGCGTTGCGCGTAGGCCGCCTTCTCTTCCGAATCGAAGCTGATCGTCACTGTCGGGTCATCGAACTGCACCGCGCCCACGTGGATCAGGTCGCCAATCAGAATCAGCTTCTGACCCTTGCTTTCCACGATGTAGTTCGAGTGCCCCGCCGTGTGGCCGTGGGTAGCGAAGGATTTGATGCCCGGCACCAGTTCGGTGTCGCCGGTGTAAGGCTGGAAGCGCTTGGCCGCACTGTACGGTCCGACCGACGCCATCGCGCCTTTGAAGAAGTCCTTGGCCGCGGCCGGTGCCTCGTCCATGTTCTTCTGGCTCAGCCAGTAATCCGCATCCTTCTTGTTGACCCTGACCACTGCGTTCGGGAACAAGGTCGCGCCATCCTTGGCGATGCCGCCGACATGGTCACCGTGCAGGTGGGTGATGTAGATCTCGTCGATCTGCTCCGGCTGGTAGCCGGATGCCTTCAGGTTGGCGACCAGGCCGCCCAGGGTGGGGCCGAACAGGCCGCCGGCGCCGCTGTCGATCAGCACCAGCTTGCTGCCGGTGTTGATCAGGTAGGCGTTGACCGAGGTTTCCAGCGGGGTCTTGAGCCAGTGGGCGGCCAGTGCTTTCTGTACGGTTTCCGGCTTGGTCTTGAGCAGCTTGTCGACCGGCAGATCGACCGTGCCGTCGCTGATGGCGGTCACTTCGAAGTCGCCCAGCATCATGCGGAAGAAGCCCGGCGTGCTGGTCTTGGCCATCGGCGCGGCGGCCCAGGAAGGTGCGGCGGCGCCAACCGCGCAGGCGGCAAGCGCGGCGGCGAGAATCAGTTTGCGCGGGGTGCTCATCAATGTCGTCATGGCTCTCTTTCAGTTGAGTGAATGTTATTGCTGGGTACCAGTATGCAGCCTTGCGCAAAACGAAACAATATGCCAATCTGCAAACTTTCTTTGCGCGCTGCGCAAACCTCGCGAGATCCGTCATGTTCGATGCCCTGCAGTGCTTTCTGACCGTGGTCGATACGGGCAATCTGTCGCGTGCCGCCGCGTCCCTGCAACTGGCCGTGTCTTCGGTGTCGCGCCGCATCGACTGGCTGGAGGCGGAGGTGGGCGCCAAGCTGTTTGTGCGCAATTCGCGCCTGATGCTGCTGACCGATGCGGGCGAACGCTTTCTTCCCCGCGCGCGCAATATTATGTCGGAACTGGCCGAGGCCAAGGCTGCCGTCGTCGATCTCGATCCGGAGCCGCGCGGAGTGCTGTCGGTTACCGCGCCGCGCGCCTTTGGCCGCCGGCATCTGGCGCCTGCCGTGGGCGAGTTCCTGCGCCGCCATCCCCTGATCGAACTGGAACTCCACCTGAACGACGACATCGTCGATCTGGCGGCCCAGCGCATCGATGTGGCGGTGCGTCTGGGCACCCTGCCCGACAGCGGCCTGGTGGCGACCACGCTGGCGCCGCACCGGCGCATCGCCTGCGCCAGCCCGGCCTATCTGGAAAAATTTGGTACCCCCGCCACGCCGCTCGACCTGCTCGGGCACAACTGCATGACCTTCATCGACCGCGCCATGCCGCCCTACTGGTGGGCCTTCGAGGGCGCCAACCGCAACCGGGCACTGCCAGTGCGCGGCAATATGCGCTGCGACGATGTGGACTTCATGCTCGATGCGGCCATCGGCGGCGCCGGGATCGCGCACATGGCCAGCTGGCTGGCGGCGGACGCCATCTGTTCGGGGCAACTGGTGGCGCTGTTCGGTCCACCCGACAAGGTGCACGAAACGGCGCCCGGCGGTATCCACGCGGTGCGCCTGCCGGGCCGCTCGCACCCGGTCAAGGCGCAGTTGTTCATCGATTACCTGCGCGCCTACGTCGGCACGCCGCCTTACTGGGAAAGCGCGTTGGCGCGGCACACGCAGCAGCTCAGCCCCGGTAACTGATTTCCACCGGCACGCCGCCCGGAATGTGGCAGTAGAACACCAGCGCGCCGTAGTGTTCGGACGGCGCCGAGGGCACGTCGATACCGGCGTCGAGCAGGCGCACGTAGGCGCGCCGCACCGCTTCACGCGAGTCCTGCAGGAAGCCGATGTGGAAGGCGGCGGGATAGGCGGCGTTGGCTTCGGCGGTCAGGACGACGATGAAGCCGTCGTCGCCGCGCAGGATTGCCATCTCGTGGTCGCCGACGATGTTGACCACCTGGAAGTCGAAGCCGAGGGTAAAGAAAGCCGTGGCAGCGGCCACGTCGGGCACGCACAGGTCGATGTGGTTGAGGCGCATGTCGTCGTGCTCCATCACGGGTTGAACCATCAGGTGAGAGCTTAACCCTGTTTTGCGGCGCCGTGCGTTTCATGTCATGCGTACTCGTACATCACTCTGTTCTCTGAATCCACGAAAGGAATTGCATGCGCCCTACCCTGATTTCCCTCTGCGCCGCGGCGCTGGCCGGCGCCTGCGGTAGCGCCGCCGCGAATGCGCCGGTGACCTCCGTGGTGCTCTATCCCGGCACCGCCACCGTGGTCCGCACCGCCCAGGTGGCCGCCGGCGCGACCGAGGTCGTGATCGACGGCCTGCCGGCCAATTTCAATACCCAGACCCTGCGCGTGCAGGGCGGCGCCGGCGTGCGCGTCGGCGAAGTGATTACTGCGGACGCTGCCGGCACTGGTGCGATCAATCCGGCGGAAGCGGAGCTGCAGGCCAGAATCCAGGCGCTGCAGGACCAGAAAGCGCTGCTGGAAGCCGAGTCGAAATCGGCCGAGATCGTGAAGGGCTACCTGGAACGCTATAACGGCGGCGCGGGTGCCGAGCAGCCTGGCGCCAAACTCGACGCCAAGGCGCTGGCCGGGGTGATCGACACCATCGGCCGCGGCGCCAGCGATGCCTTGGTCCGCATGCAGAAGCTGGCGGTGCAGCAGCGCGAGATCGGCAAGAAGATCGAGGCTTTGCAGCGCGACCTGGCCAAGGCGCAGTCGGGCGCGAAAGACACGCGCGCCGTGACCGTACGCCTGGCCGCCGGCAAGGGCGGCACCCTGAGCGTCAGCTACCAGCTGAGTAACGCCGGCTGGAAGCCGGGCTACCGCGCCGGCCTGGATTCGGCGGCATCCACGGTCGACCTGGAGCGCCTGGCGACCATCGCCCAGAACACCGGCGAAGACTGGAGCAACATCAAACTGACCTTGTCCACCAGCCAGCCGCGCCAGTCGCCCACAGGCCGTGAGCCGCAACCCTGGCTGCTGTCCTGGCAACCGCCGCGTCCGCCCATGCAGGAAGGCATCAGCATGCGGATGGCGCCGCCGGCGCCCGCGCCTGCCGCCTTCGCGCTCAACAAGGTCGAGGTGACGGGCAGCCGCATCGCCGAGGACATGATGGTCGAGACGCAGGGTGCTTTTGCGACTGAATTCGAGGTGCCGGGACGCATCAGTCTCGCCTCAGGCGGCAAGGAAGTGTCGGTGGTGTTGTCGAAACTGACCCTGGCGGCGAAACAGCATGTGCGTGTGACCCCGCGCCTGGAACGTTTTGGCGTGGTGATGGCCGAGGCCGACCGGCCGGAAGGCGTGTGGCCGGCCGGGAATATGCAGCTGTTCCGCGACGGCAGCTATATCGGCGCCACCAGCTGGAGCATGCAGGACAGCGGCAAGGCCGTGTTTTCCTTTGGACGCGACGACTTGCTGAAGGTGTCGCTCGATCCGGTGGCTGGCATGTCGGGCAGCAAGGGTCTGTTTGGCGGCAAATCGAGCAAGCACACGGCGGATGTGTTCACCCTGATCAACCTGCACCGCGCGCCCGTCGAGGTGCTGGTGCTGGAGGCGACGCCGGTCGCGGCATCGGAAGAGATCAAGATCCAGGCCAGCTTCCAGCCCAGGCCGAACGTGGAAAGCTGGGAACAGAAGCGCGGCGTGGTGGCATGGAAAAAATCGCTGGCGGCGAACGAAACCGCCAGAATCAATGTCGAATATCAGATCGATTACCCGAAGGAGGGCATGCTTATCGGGCGTTTGCCGTAGTGGCTGCTGCGACCTTGGTCGTGCCCGTCCAGCGGTAGTGGCCGGTCACCTCATAGCCGAACAGCATGTCTTCCAGCTTGGCGCCGGAGCCGATGTTATGGATGATCAGCGGCACGCCGCGCGCGCTGCGCTGGTCCGAGACGATGCCGATGTGGGTCAGGTTGTAGGGCAGGCGCCAGGTGACGATGTCACCCGGCAGGTAGCCGCGCGGGTCGCTGCTGACCGGCACGCTGGTGCCGTGGCGGCGCAGGAAGGTTTGCAGGTTGGGCACGCGGCGGTGGTCGATATTGCTGTCCGGGCGCTTCAGGCCGTAGATTTTCGGGTAGGCGTCCCAGGCGCGCCGCATGTCCTGGTTGACCAGCGCCTGCAGGTCGACGCCCTGCTTGCGGTAGGCGCGTACGATCACGTCGGTGCAGACGCCGCGCTCGATCGGCACATCGCCATTGGGAAAGGCCAGGCGCTCGTAGCTGGGGTCGTAGCGCAGGGTCACGCCGATCTGGCTTTTGGCCGCGTCGACCAGGGCGGCCGGTTCGCCTGCGCGGACGGCAGCGCCAGCGAGCACAAGCGGCAGCAGGGCCAGGCGCAGCAGGGTGTTGGTCAGGTTCATGGGGTTCCTCGTGGTGCTCAAGACGCAAGAACGCCAAACTAGCACAGGCGCAGCGGGCGCGGTGCTTAAAACGTACAATGTTCCCTGCTCATCAACAAGGAGGGGCCATGCCCATCGATAAAAAACATACGCCCGAGTCCATGACCAGGTTCGGCGCGCCAACCTTGCCTGGCTATCTGGGGATCGAAGTGACCGAGGTGGACGAAGGCACACTGTCGGTGCGGCTCGATATCAAGCCGCATCATCTGGCCCCGAACGGGTTTCTGCATGCCGGCACCGTGGTGACCCTGGCCGATACCGCTGCCGGTTATGGCTGCTTCATCAATCTGCCGGAAGGCGCCAACGGCTTCACCACCATCGAACTCAAGTCCAACCACCTGGGCACGGCGCGCGATGGCGCGATCTCGTGCAAGGCAACGGCCGTCCATTTGGGCAAGACCACCCAGGTCTGGGATTCGGTGGTTGTCAACGAAGCGACGGGCAAAACGATCGCCCTGTTCCGCTGCACCCAGATGGTGTTGTACCCGAAGTAAGCGAACGTCGTTTTCCGGTCACAGGCGGGGCGGCGCCGCCGGGCTTATCTGTTAAATTGTGGCAATCGACCCGCCACACTGGATTTACGCATGAACACCCTGTCCCGCCTCGCCGCCATCGCCCTGCTGGCCGCCTCACCGGCTTTTGCGCAAGTGTCCGCGCTGGACGACAGCACCTTCCAGGGCCTGGGCGGCAAGAGCGGCATCAAGAACATCGTCGCCACCTTTGTGCCGATGATCCTGGCCGATCCGCGCATCAAGGAGTCCTTCAAGGACAGCGATATCAAGAACCTGACCATGCGGCTGGAAGAACAGTTCTGCGAACTGAGCGGCGGGCCGTGCAAGTACCAGGGCAAGGACATGGTCGATATTCATGATGGCTTGAATATCACCAACGCCCAGTTCAATGCGCTGGCCGAGGATTTGCAGCTGGCGATGGAAAAAGTGGGCGTGCCTTCGCGCGTGCAGAACAAGCTGGTGGCCAAGCTGGCCCCCATGCAGCGCGGCATCGTCACCAAATAGGCCGCCCGCAAAGGCTGGGTGGACAGGCGCGGTCCACCTCCTCTGATTACAGGCGCACCCAGTTACCCTTGTAGACGATCGGTCCGGTCGGTCCGTTCGGATCGGGCGAGCCGCCCTTCGGTTCCAGGGTCACCGCCAGCACCGCCACGTCATTGCTGATGGCGTTCTCCGCCAGGGTGAAACGTCCCTTGTTATCGACCAGCACGCCCAGCGAGCGCGGCGCACCGGCTTTCGGCACGGCCCACAGGTGCAGGCTCTTGTCGGCGGCAACCCGCGCATCGGTAATCAAACGCACCTCGAGGGCGCGATGCTTGCGGTCGGCCGTGACCAGCATGGCAGCCTGGGCTTTGTCGTCGCTCAGGGTGGCGACGTAGTTGATGACAGGCGCATCCGGTGCCTGATTGCTCAGAACAACGATCATCAGCAGCGCCGCCAGGCCGGTCGAGACCATGCCCAGACTGCGCCAGAAGGCCAGGTTCTCGTTGAGCCAGAACTTCCAGCCTTGCGCGGCCGGTTTAAGATTGAGGCGGCGTTCGATGCCGGTCCACACGCTTTTGGGCGGCTTCACGTCGCCGGCAAATTCGGCCATGGGCGCGAGACGCTGCTGCCACTGGGCAGTAATATTGCGCAGGTCGGCGTCCTGGTGCATCCAGCCTTCGAAGCGGCGCCGCGCTCCGCCCTTCAAAGTGCCCAGCACGTACTCCGCGGCCAGTTTCTGGCGCAGGACGATGTTGTGTCGGATGTTCATACTTGCTCCCGTTTCGCGAGGCAGGTACGCAGCTTCTCCAAGCTGCGCCTGATCCAGGTCTTCACGGTTCCGACTGGTAGTTTCATCTGCTCTGCGACTTCGCTATGCGACATGTCGTGATAATACGCAAGCGCGACCACCTGGCGGTGCATGCCTTCCAGGGCGGACATGCACCAGGCCAGCGCCTTGGCATCGCCACTCATTTGCAGTGCCTCAATCGGCGTCGCTTGCGGATCCTGTAGAGCGTTCATGACTTCACTATCAAACTGTTCCGCATCGATTTCAACCGCGGCGTCGCTGCGCCGCAAATGGTCGAAAGCCTTGTTCCGGACGATGGTCGCCATCCAGGTCATCGGTGCGGCGAGATGACTCTGGTAGTTGGCGGCATTATTCCAGATGGCGACGAAACTCTCCTGCAACACTTCCTCGGCGAGCTCGCGCTTATGCAATATACGCAGCGCGAAGCCAAACAGTTTCGATGATGTTGCGTCGTATAAAGAGCGGAAGGCGGCGGTGTCGCGTTTTCCGGCAGCCAGCAGCCAGGTTTTCAGTTGTTGCGGGTCGAGCGGTTTGACGTCGAGGGACACTGCGAGCCTTGGCGGTGGGTTGGGGTTGCCGCAGGCACACTGCGGACGGGCCGGTTGAGGTTATCGCAACTGCATATCGATAGACAACAAAATTATTTTCAAAATAAGTGAAAATAATTGAATCCAAATGCGCCTGGATTACGTACGCACTTGGACCCCGCCTGATTTTTGCGCATTTGGTTAGAATGCGAGGGTTACCCGGGAGAAGACATGATTGAGACATTGCTGAGCGGGAGAGCCTGCGCGCTGGCGCTGCTGGCCTCGCTTGCATCGGGCGCTGCGCTCGCGCAAAGTAGTCCCGACATGGGCAAGCTGACCGCGACGGGCGGCGTGAGCCAGCTGGAAGGCGCGGGTGGCGGCGGCCTCACGCCCTGGGCCCTGATTACCGGCTACGGCACGCGTGACAGCTGGGGCGCGAACGCGCATGTCACGGGCGTGCGCACCCAGGACTACACGCTCGACACGGCCGGGGTGGCGGTGGGCCTCGCGGACCGGGTCGAACTGTCGCTGGCCCAGCAACATTTCCGCGGCAGCCGGGCGCCGCTGAACAAGCTGTCGATCAAGCAGGATATTCTCGGGGTCAAGGTCAAGCTGATCGGTGATGCGGTGTATGACCAGGACCTGGTCCTGCCGCAGATTTCCTTTGGCGCCATGTACAAGCGCAACAAGGGCGTAGGCGGACTGGGTGCCCTGGGCGTGAGCAATGTGATGCAGCTGGGCGCCAAGGATGACTCGGGAACGGATTACTATCTGGCCGCAACCAAGCTGTATCTGGACACCAGCCTGCTGCTCAATGCCACCCTGCGCGCGACCAAGGCGAATCAAATGGGGCTGCTGGGCTTCGGAGGTGACAAGGGTGACAGTTACCGGACGATGGTCGAAGTGTCGGCTGCCTACATGATCGACCGGAAACTGGTGGCCGGCGTGGAATACCGACAAAAGCCGCACAACCTGGGCGTGGACCAGGAAAAGGCGTACTACGACGTGTTCGTGGCCTGGTTTCCGAGCAAGCATGTATCGGTCACGGCCGCGTGGGCGGCGTTGGGCGACATCACGATTTTTAACCCGGAGAGGCAGCGCGGGGCTTATTTGTCGGTGCAGACGGGCTTTTAGCGACTTCAGACGGCTCAGCTATTAACGGTGTTGTTGTAATCAACCGGCAATCGCCTTCTGCAGCAACTGATGCAGTGCCGGGAAATCCGGCTCTCCCACATAGCGCTTGATGATCTTGCCGTTCTTGTCGATCACAAAGGTGGTCGGGGTCAGCTGCACGTCGCCAAAGGACTTGGCAATATCGCCGCCGGAATCAATCGCCACCTGGAACGGCAACTGGCGCGTTTCCGCATAGTTGACCACGTAGTTCGGCGCGTCGTACTTCATCGCTACCGCCACGAATTCCATCCCCTGGCCCTTGAACTTGTTATACGTCTCGACCATCTGCGGCATTTCCTTCACGCAGGTGGTGCAGGATGTCGCCCAGAAATTGACCATCACCACCCGGCCCTTGAGGCTGTCCGAGGTGATCTTCTCGCCCTTGAGGTTGATGAAGGTAACCGACGGCGCCGGCGTCGCGCTGTTCATCGAAGCATAGGCGCCCGCCGCGAGCGCCAGCACGACTGCGCAGGCGATGGCAGGCTTGATCCAGGCGGGACGGGATGCGGCGGGGGAGGACATGGCGCGGTCGCTTAAAAAAGAGTCAGTGTCTATTATAACGGGACGGCAAAAGCGCCGTGCGACCCCGCCCTTACAGCTGGGTCGACGGACGCGGCGAGATTTCCTTGAGTTCGTCTTCGCTGATGTATTCGAACACCTTGACCACCTGGTTCACGCCCGACACGCCGCGCGCCACGTCGGCCGCCACCTGGCCTTCGCGCTGGGTCACGCGGCCCATCAGGTAGACCACGCCGCGCTCGGTGATGACCTTGAAGGAGGTTGCCGAGATGGTTTTCATGTCCACCAGGCTGGCCTTGACCTTGGTCGTGATCAGCGCATCGTTGGAGCGCTGGGTGTAGGTCGCCGGCCCGGCTGCCACCAGTTCGTTCATGACCGTGGCCACGCCGTCAATGGAACGCACTTCGCGCTCGACCGCCGCCTTCATGGCTTCATCCTTGACTTCGCCGGTCAGCAGCACCTTGCGGTTGAAGCTGTTGACATTGATGTGCACATCCTCGCCCGTGATTTTCGGCAAGCGCATATCGGCCTTGAGCGCGATCGACTTGTCGTCGGCCTGGGCGCCCAGGGTGCGGCGGTCGGCGGTGGCCAGCGCGCCGGCGGCAGCGCCGCCGAGCATGACGCCGACACAGCCGGTCAGTGTGCTCAGCAAGGCTGCGCACAGCAGGGCTTGCGCCAGGGGCCGCAACAGGGGGCTGGATTTATTCATTCACATCTCCTCCGAACAGGGCGACGTCGATGCCGTCGCAAATGCAATGTATGGTGACCAGGTGGACTTCCTGGATGCGGGCGGTGCGGGTATGTGCCACGTTGATATGCACATCGGCATCGGTCAGCATGCGCGCAAGCTCGCCGCCATCCTTGCCGGTCAGGGCCACGACGCGCATTTCGCGCTCGAGCGCCGCTTCCACCGCCGCCAGCACATTGGCTGAATTGCCCGAGGTGGAAATAGCCAGCAGAATGTCGCCGGCCTGGCCGAAGGCCTGGACTTGCTTGGAGAAAATCTCGCGGTAGCTGTAATCGTTGCCGACCGCCGTGATGATGGAGGTGTCGGTCGTCAGCGCCAGTGCCGGCAGCGGAAAGCGTTCGCGCTCGAAACGGCCGACCAGCTCGGCGGCGAAGTGCTGGCAGTCGGCGGCCGAGCCACCGTTGCCGCAGGCAAGAATCTTGTTGCCGTTGGACAAAGCGCCGAACATCAGTTCGATTGCCTGCGAGATGGGCTGGGCCAGGGCGGAGGCCGACTGAATCTTCAGTTCGGCACTTTCGTGGAAATGAGCGAGGATGCGTTGAGTATTCATAGTCGGGGATTATAGTGCAGGGGCCGGGTCAGCCGCGCAAGCGCGGTTAAAAATGCTTACACCTGGGGCTGGCGCTGCCTTACACCTGGACGGCGTCGCGCAGCCACTCCAGGCTGTCGCCGTCGATGGCCACGACGTCGATGCGGCAAGGCGGCGGGCGCGCAAAGCGCAGCAGGTAGAGTTCGGCGGCGCGCACGATGCGCCCGATCTTGGCCGGGGTGATGCTGGCGAGCGCGCCGCCGTGCGACTTGTCGGCGCGCTCGCGCACCTCCACGAACACCAGATCCTCGCCATCGCGCAGGATCAGGTCGATTTCGCCCAGCTTGCAGCGAAAATTCGCTTCCACCAGGCTCAAGCCCTGTGCCTTCAGGTAAGCCAGGGCGCGCTGTTCGCCCAGTTGCCCCTGGCGTTGCTTGCTACTCATGCGTAGCGACCACATGGGACGCTAGCGTTGCTTGCCGACCAGTTTAAAGGCGCCGCCCAGGTAGACGGTGGTGGGCTGCTGGCGCTCGAAACGCGCCGCGCCCTGGCCGAAACTGACGCGCAAATACCCGGTCACGCCATCCATTTCAAAGGACGACGAGGGCTTGAGCGCGATTTCACGTGCCACGCGGAAGGCATCGATGCCGAGGGCGTACAGACGGTCCTGGTCCAGAGTGCGCCTGGCGGTCCAGCGCGGGTAGACCATGACCGCCGGGTGGTCCGGCTGGACTTCCCAGGGCAGGTCCAGCACATGGACGCCATCGAGTTCCGCCAGCGCCTGGCCGGGTTCGATGCCCGGATTGCCGGACGAGGTCGCATACAGAGGCGTTTCCATGCCCAGGATGGCGCGCACCTGGCGCAGCTGGCCGGCGTCGAGCGCCGTGAACAGCAGTTCGGGCTGCTCGGTATCGACCCGGGTCTTGAGCTGGCCGATGCCCGCTTCGCTCAGGTAGCCGTTCGAATCGCTTAATTCGGCCAGCTGGGATTCGTTGCCCAGGCGCTTCCAGTGCGCCGCGAAGGCGCTGGCGATGCGGCGCTGCCAGGTATTGGTGCCGGAGACGATCAGTGCGCGTGCTCCCGGATGGTCGTTGGCGGCCCACTGTGCGACCTGGCGCGCTTCATCTTCGATCGACAGGCCCATCACCAGCATGCGGGCCGGCAAGGTGGCTTCGGCGCCGCGCAGGTCGGGATGGTTGAGGGCGATGGTCGGCTTGGCCACCGCGCCGCTGGCGGCTAGCGCACCTACCGCCGAGCGCGCCAGCGGGCCGACGATGATGTCGTTGGAGGCCAGCGCACCCTTGTAGGCATCGACCGTTTCCTGGGCACCGTCGCCGGTCTCGATCACGTTGACCACGAAGCCGGCACGGTCGCGCTCGAAGGCGGCCATGAAACCCGAACGCAGGGCGTCCGAAGGCGGTCCCAGCGCTTCCGAGCGCAGCGGCAGCAACAGGCCGATACGGATGGCTGCGCCCGGTGGCAGCGCGGCGGCCGGGCTGGAGCCGGCATTTGGATCGTCCACCGGCATGGTCTGGACATCGGCGCCGGATGGCGCAGGTGCCAGTTTGACGGCTACCGGCGGCGCGGCGGCCAGCGCGGCCTGCTCGGCGGCATTCGGATGCAGCGGTCCCGTACTTGTGTTTGCCTGTAATGGCGCGCACAATCGGCCCGGCGCGTCGCAAGGCGTGCTGCACGCGCTCAGCAGGGCCACGGCCGCGGCGGCGGTGGCGCCCAGTGCGAACGTGCTCATCCTGCGCTTCAGACTATTAATCGGCATTCTCATCCCCAATGACAGAACAACAGTCCAGTTCGATCGCTCAGCTTCCCGTCATGGGCGAGGCAGCGCACCAGTCCTATCCTAACTCAACCCTGTACATTGTGGCCACCCCGATCGGGAATGTGACCGATATCAGCGTGCGCGCGCTGCACGTGCTGTCCATGGTCGATGCGGTCGCCTGCGAAGACACGCGCAACACCGGCAACCTTCTGACCCGCTTCGGCCTGTCGCGGCCCCTGATCGCCGCGCACCAGCACAACGAGCGCGAGGTGGCCGACAAGCTCATCGCACGGCTGACGGCGGGCGAGCGCATCGCGCTGGTGTCGGACGCCGGTACGCCCGGCGTGTCCGATCCCGGTGCGCGTATTGTGGACGCCGTGCGCGCCGCCGGCTTGCGCGTGGTGCCGGTGCCGGGCGCCTCGGCCGCCGTGACGGCCCTGTCCGCGAGCGGGCTGGTCAACGATCAGTTTTACTTCGTCGGTTTTCTGCCGGCCAAGGCCAGGCAGCGTGAGACCGCCTTGCAGCGCCTGCTCGCGGTCAGTGCGACCATGGTGTTTTACGAAGCGCCGCACCGCATCCTTGACTGCGTGGAAGCGCTGGCCGCCGTGTTCGAGCCGGCGCGCCAGGTCGTGTTCGCGCGCGAGCTGACCAAGCTGTTCGAAGAGATCCACCGCTGTCCACTGTCCGAGGCGCTGGCCTGGGTCAAGGCCGATGCGCATCGCGAAAAGGGCGAGTTCGTCGTCCTGCTGGAAGGCGCGACGGTGGCGGGTGACGCCGAAGATGCCGAGGCGGAGCGGATCCTGAATATTCTGCTGGCCGAATGCTCGGTCAAGCAGGCCGCCAATTTGACCGCGCAAATCACCGGGCGCAAGAAAAATGCGCTTTACGACCGCGCGCTCGAGATCAAAGGCCAGCAAGGCTGACAGTTTCACGGCACTTTCGCGGGCACGGCATTGTCCAAATCTGGCGCGGGTTGCTGTCGACCTTGATCTCGCTGCGCAAGGCGTGTCGGGGGACTATGTGTGGTGGGCAATCTGCATCGGGGGCAACCCGCGCACCTTGCCAGTCGTCACAGGGTACTAGCCGCCGCTGCGGGCCGCCGCGCGGGCGGCGTTACCACTTGCATCCGCTGTCCTTCTTATCGAGCAACATCAGCAGTGGGGTGAGCAGGTTGGCCGGGACGTCTTTGCAATTGGCGCGTTTAGCGCCCGCAATCAAGCGCGCTGCCTTGGTCTCCGTCTCCATGGGCTTTTCTGGAATCTGAGCCACCGCCATGCCCGCGCGAGCCGGGTCGGGCTTGCTTGCGATCGAGCGGGCAAACTTGCGGGCGGCGTCAGGATCGAACTTTTTCTCGTCCGCAGGCGGCGCCACCGTGAACTGGCTGTCGGGCGCGGGTGCGTCGGCAGCTCGCTCAGGCAATGCGATCACATCCGTGGCGGGCGCTGGCGCGCGCGGCTGCGGTGACGGAGTGCGGCGCGGTGCCGGCTTCGGTTGGCGAACTTTGGCGGCTTCGGGTGCCGGCTCAGGCTTCGGCTCAGGTACAGCCACGGTTGGCGGCGCGGGCGGCGGCGCCTTCAGGTACACCACCAGGCGTTCAGGCGCGGCAGGGCCATCGTCCCTGGCCGCGGGTCCGTGGTAGCGAAATGCGAACAGCAACAGCAGGTGCGCCGCGATCGACAAAGCAATGCCGACGGCGACCCTGTTTGTGCTTCTGCTGCTTCTGCTTCTGCTTCTGCCCTTGCCCTTGCTGGCCTCACGGCCAGGCGGGGCGGCGTCGAACGGAATGTCGTTCAAATGGATACTTGAGTTCACCTGTGCCAGTGTAACGCCTATAAAAAATAAAATAAAAACCCGCGGACCCTTGACCGGTCCGTCGTCAGCCGCTATGATTCTGGTCCTCGGAGTGTGGCGCAGTCCGGTAGCGCACCTGGTTTGGGACCAGGGGGTCCAAGGTTCGAATCCTTGTACTCCGACCAGTATTTCTTATGCAGGCTGACAGAACAACGTCAGCCTGTCATATCCCTCCTGCTTCAATCTTCTGCTTTAACTTCCTGCTTTACACCCTGCTTCAACTTCCTGCCGTACTCTGCTCAGCTTCATCATTCGCCTTCCCAGTAGTCCACCGTATCGCCAAGCCGTCCGACCGTCCTGCGCGACAATGTTTTGCCGTCAGCATCGTTCAAAATCATCGCGTACTTGCCGGAATCGGGAAACTCGACCACCTCCGGCGACATGCCCGTGCTGATCGCCAGGTAACGCAATTGCCCGCTGCCCGTGTTGACGATCTGGTGCGCGCTCTCCTGGCCGCCAGCCGGGCACGCCACCACATCGCCCTTGCGCAAGGCGTGGCGCGCTGTGCCGATGCGGATCTCACCCTCTCCTTCGACCACGATGAACATCTCTTCGTTCACCCGATGATTGTGAAACGGGAAAGCGCGTTTGCCGGGCGCCAGCACCGTCAAATTACAACCGAGCTGCTTCAAACCGATCAGGGCGCCGATCATCGCACACTGCGGATCGAAGCGCGTTGCCGCTTCGGCAGGTGGCGCGTATTGCGCCGGAAGGGCTTGCGTGACGAGCTGATCCAAATTGATCACGGGGTGCGGCATGGGTGGCTCCGGAACATGGTAGAGAAGCCATTATAGAAGCGCAATTTGTTAAGAAAAACCGCGTTCCGCGTAATACACTGTCAAATCAAATTGACAATCCTGCTCGCCTCCTATGCTCAACATGAACCGCCTGCAAGTCTTCGTCGCCATCGTCGAGACCGGTTCCTTCACCAAGGCAGCCGAACGCCTGGGTGTGACCAAGGCCATGCTCAGCCTGAATCTGAAGCAGCTCGAAGCCGAGCTCGGCGTGGCCTTACTGACGCGCACCACCCGCAGCATCGCCCTGACCGACGCCGGCGAACGCTTCCACGCCAACTGTGTTGCCGTGCTGTCCCAGGCGCAAGCGGCGATTGACGAAGCACGCAGCAGCCACGCCGCGCTGACCGGCACCCTGCGCGTCACCTCCACGGCCGAGTACGGCGCCTACCGCGTGATTCCCGCGCTGGCCGCGTTCGCCGCCCAGCACCAGGAATTGCGCGTGGAATTCGCAGCGGGCTCCGGGCTGGCCGACCTGGTATCGGACCGCTACGACCTCGCGCTGCGGCTAGGCAGTCTGCGCGATTCAAGCTACCGCGCCGCCCTGATGGCAAAGTTCAGCATCGTACCGGTCGCCAGTCCCGCCTACGTGGCAAGGAACGGCCTGCCAGGTACGCCCGATGAACTGCAGCAGTTGGAAGGGATTTTCCACGCGCGCTTTGAAGGCGGGCTGACCTGGACCAACACGGCCAGCGGCGAAACGACGACCTCAAGCCATCAGCGCCAAAGGATCGTGGCAGATAACGCCAGCGCCATGGTCAGCTTCGCGCTGGCGGGAGCGGGCATCGCCATCCTGCCCGAGTGGATGGTCGAATCCGACCTCGCGGCGGGTACCCTGGTGCGCTTGCTACCGGGCTACACGCTACCGCAGCAAGGCGTCTACGCCGTCTATCCAAACACCCGCCACATCCCCGCCAAAGTCAGCATGTTCATCGCCTTCCTGCGCGAATTCAAAAACTAAGCACCGCAGTAAGCGAAAGCCAAGGTAAGAATATTGCTCAAAAATGTCCGGCGTTCGGGGTCAGGTCTGGCAATCGGACATTTTCAGGCAATAAAAATGCTGTTCGAAGCGTTTGTTTCCTAAAAATGTCCGATTGACAGACCTGACCCCATACGCAGGACAATTTTGGGCAACAGTGATGTATTGGTACTTGCTCAGCCGGCGCGTTTGGCGGCGATGGCGTTGCCGGCCCGGCTGGCGCCTTTGCGGCCCAGGTGCTGGGAGATGAACTGGCCGGCGTCGACCACCAGGTCGAGGTCGATGCCGGTCTCGATGCCTAGCCCGTTCATCAGATACAGCACGTCTTCGGTGGCGACGTTGCCGGTTGCGCCCTTGGCGTAGGGGCAGCCGCCCAGGCCGGAAACGGAGGAGTGGAAGATCGCGATGCCCACCTCCATGCTGGCGACAATGTTGGCCAGCGCCTGCCCGTAGGTATCGTGGAAGTGGCCGGAGAGGCGGTCGATGTGGAATTCCTGCGCCGCCCGCAGCATCACGCCTTGCGTCTTGCGCGCGGTCGAGACGCCGATGGTGTCGGCAATGTCGATCTCGTCGCAGCCCAGGTCGCGCATGCGGCCCACCACGTCGGCCACGGCGTCGAGCGGCACTTCGCCCTGGTAGGGACAGCCGAAGGCGCAGCTGATGCTGCCGCGCAGGCGTAAGCCATTGTCCTTGGCGGCCTTGGCCACGCTCTCGAAACGGGCGATCGATTCGGCGATCGAGCAGTTGATGTTCTTTTGCGAGAAGGCTTCCGAGGCCGAGCCGAAGATCACGACTTCATCGGCCTTGGCCGCGAGGGCCGCTTCAAAGCCCTGCATGTTCGGTGTCAGGGCCGAGTACAGCGTGCCAGGACGGCGCACGATGTTCGCCATGACGTCCGCGCTGGTCGCCATCTGCGGCACCCACTTTGGCGAGACGAAGGAAGCCGCTTCGATGTTGGGAAAGCCAGCCGCCGACAGGCGGTTCACCAGTTCGATCTTGACTTCCGCCGAAACGGATTCCTTTTCGTTCTGCAGGCCGTCGCGCGGTCCTACTTCGACGATCTTTACTTTTTTTGGCAGCTGGTTCATGTTGTGTCCTGTTTTTTGGAGGATCCGGTGGGCACGGGGTCCGAACGCGGCCCGGCTCACCCTACCTGTCAATATCCGCGCTCGCGGTTCACTACATCCGCGATCGCTTCGCCTTTTTCCATCGCCTTGATCTTGTGCGTGATCTGCGCCACGGCTTCGCCGCGCACGGTCAGCGCGGAGATATGCGGCGTGATCGTGATGCGCGGCTCGTCCCAGAACGGATGCGGCCCTGGCAGCGGCTCGTTGCGGAACACGTCGAGCGTGGCGCCGGCGATATGCCCTGCCCTGATCAATGTCAGCAGATCCGGTTCGGCCACATGGGCGCCGCGCGCCACGTTGATCAGGTACGCGCCCTGCGGCAGCCTGGACAGCTTGCTGCGGTCGAGCAGGTTGGTGGTCTCGGGCGTGAGCGGCAGCATGCACACCAGCACCCGTGTCCCGCTCAGGAAGTCGTCCAGCCCTTCCGTCCCCGCGAAGGTGGTCACGCCGTCCTTCTGCTTGTGCGAACGGCTCCAGCCGCGCAGCGGAAAGCCGAAGGGCGCGAGCGATTCCAGCACGCGCTGCCCGAGCACGCCCATGCCCATCACGCCGACCGAAAACTGCTCCTTGTCGAAGACTGGCAGCGGCGCCCAGATGCCGCGGCGCGCCTGCTTTTCGTAGTCGTCGAAACGGCGGAAGTAGCGCAGCACGGCATGCGCGACGTATTCGGCCATCTGCACGCCCATGCCGGCGTCGCCCAGCCTTACCAGCGGTACCTTGGGCAGGGCGTCGCCGAACTTGAGGATGGCGTCGACGCCGGCGCCCATCAGGAAGATGGCTTTGACTTCGTTCAGGTCGTTCAGCAGCGCCGGTGTCGGCGACCACAGTACCGCGTAGTCGCAGGGCGGGCAGGACTCGCCTTCGCACCAGACCACGGTCTCGGCGTCAGGCAGCACGCCGGCGAACTCGCGGACCCACGGATCGGTCTGACCGTCCGCGCGATATAAAAGAATTCGCATGTTGTTGTCTCCACTATTCTTGTAGTGTTTTGATTTTTTATGCCGCCTTGAAGGCCAGCAGCGGTGCGCCATCGGCTACCTGGTCGCCCACCTGGTACAGCACTTCCTCGACCAGCCCGTCGCCCGGCGCGCCGATGGTATGTTCCATCTTCATCGCTTCCATGATGACGAGCGGGTCGCCCTTCTTGACTTGCTGGCCCTTGGACGCGAGCACGGCCACCACCTTGCCCGGCATCGGCGCCGTCAGGCGTCCACCGGCCGCTTCGGTTTCGCCGGCGTGCGCCATCGGATTATTGTAGGCCAGGATGAAGTGGCGGCCCCCCGTGAAGACATGAAAGGTGTCGCCGTCGCGCCGCACGGTGCCGTGAATCGAGGTGCTGCCCAACTTGATGGACAGGCCGGCGCCATCGCGCGCGGTGACCGACAGGGCGGCGTCGATGCCATTTACGTTCAGGTCCCAGCCATGCGCGTGGTAGGTCATGCCGACCTTGTAGCCCTGCGCCGCGTAGTCGTCGGCGAAGGAGAGCTGGCGCTGGTAGGCGCTGTTCAGGCGCCAGCCGAGTGCATTGCCCCATGGGTCGGCGCGGTTGTCCGCTTGCGCGCGCGCGGACTGCGCCTCGGCGTCGATCAATGTCACCGCGGCCAGGGCCAGGGCGCCGACCGGTGCCGATTTGGGCAGCGGGAACAGGGTGTCGCTATTGCGTTCAATGAGGCCGGTGTCCAGGTCCGCGGTCGCAAAGGCGCTGCCTTCGACCAGGCGCTTGAGGAAGGCGATGTTGGTGGCCAGGCCGACGATCTGGAATTCGGACAGCGCCTGCGACATGCGCGCCAGCGCCTGGGTGCGGTCGGCGCCCCAGACGATCAGCTTGGCGATCATCGGGTCGTAGAACGGCGAGATGGCGTCGCCTTCGCGCACGCCGGAGTCGATGCGCACGGTGGCTGGTGCGCCACCGGGCACGCCGCCCAGTTCAAAGTTGACTGCCGCCGGGGTATCCATGTGGCGCAGGGTGCCGATCGACGGCAGGAAGCCTTTTTCGGGATTCTCGGCGTAGATGCGCGCTTCGATGGCGTGTCCGTGGATGCTCAGGTCCGACTGCCTTTTGGGCAGCGGCTGGCCATTGGCCACGCGCAGCTGCCACTCCACCAGGTCGGTCCCGGTGATCATTTCGGTCACCGGATGCTCCACCTGCAGGCGCGTGTTCATCTCCATGAAGTAGAAGGAACCGTCCTGGTTGGCGATGAATTCAACCGTGCCGGCGCCCACATAGCCGACTGCCTTGGCGGCGGCGACGGCGGCTTCGCCCATCGCCCTGCGGCGTTCTTCGGACATGCCGGGAGCGGGTGCTTCTTCCAGTACTTTCTGGTGGCGCCGCTGCACCGAGCAGTCGCGCTCGTGCAGGTAGACGCAGTTGCCGTGGGTGTCGGCGAAGACCTGGATTTCGATGTGGCGCGGGCGGGTCAGGTATTTTTCGGCGAGGACCTTGTCGTCGCCAAAAGAGCTGATCGCTTCGCGCTTGCACGAGGCCAGCGCGGCCTTGAAGTCTTCCGACTTTTCGATGACCCGCATGCCCTTGCCGCCGCCGCCGGCCGAGGCTTTCAGCAGCACCGGGTAGCCGATGCGGTCGCCCTGCTGCTGCAAGAAGTCCGGATCCTGCTCGTCGCCGTGGTAGCCCGGTACCAGCGGCACGTTGGCCTTTTCCATCAATGACTTGGCGGCCGACTTGGAGCCCATCGCGCGCATGGCCGACGCCGGCGGTCCGATGAAGACCAGGCCGACTTCGGCGCAGGCGTCGGCGAAGTCCGCGTTCTCCGACAAAAAGCCGTAGCCCGGGTGAATTGCTTGCGCGCCGGTGGCAAGTGCGACGGCGATGATCTTGTCGCCGCACAGGTAGCTTTCCTTGGCTGCCGCGGGGCCGAGCAGGACGGCTTCGTCGCACACCGCGACATGCTTTGCGTTCGCGTCCGCCTCGGAGTACACGGCGACAGTCCTGATGCCCATGCGGCGCGCGGTAGCGGCCACACGGCAAGCGATTTCGCCACGGTTGGCGATAAGGATCTTAGTGAACATGCGATGGTTCCAGTGATTGATCGGTTGAGGACAGGGCAAAGGCGATGAACCCTGCCCTGTCCCGCAAGTGGTTGGCTTAGCCGCCGCAGGCAGCCTTGGGTGCCGAATCGAGCGTCGCGGCGCGGGTCTGCAGGCCGAGTTTTTCAAGCAGCGCACGGTCATCGGTCGCTTCCGGATTGTCGGTCGTGAGCAGCTTGTCGCCGTAGAAAATCGAGTTGGCGCCGGCCAAAAAGCACATCGCTTGCACCGCTTCGCCCATCTGGCGGCGTCCTGCCGACAGGCGCACGCGCGCTTGCGGCATGGTGATGCGGGCCACGGCGATAGTGCGCACAAATTCGAAAGGATCGAGCGGGTCCAGGCCGTGCAGCGGCGTGCCTTCGACCTGCACCAGGTGGTTGACCGGCACCGATTCAGGATAGGGATTCAGGTTGGCCAGCTGGGCGATCAGGCCGGCGCGCTGCAGGCGCGATTCGCCCATGCCGACAATGCCGCCGCAGCAGACCTTCAGGCCCGCGCTGCGCACGCGGCCCAGGGTATCCAGGCGGTCCTGGTATTCGCGGGTGGAGATCACGTTGCTGTAGAACTCGGGCGCGGTGTCGAGGTTGTGGTTGTAGTAGTCCAGGCCCGCTTCCTTCAGGCGGTCGGCCTGGCCTTCCTCCAGCATGCCCAGGGTGGCGCAGGTTTCCAGGCCCAGCGCTTTTACTTCGCGCACCATCTCTTCGACTTTTTCCATGTCGCGCTCTTTCGGGCTACGCCAGGCGGCGCCCATGCAAAAGCGCGTGGCGCCGTTGGCCTTGGCCTGGCGCGCGGCGTCCAGCACGGTGTCGATGCCGAGGATTTTCTTGGCTTCGACGCCGGTGTCGTAACGCGCCGCTTGCGGGCAGTAGCTGCAGTCTTCTTCGCAGCCGCCGGTTTTGATCGACAACAGGGTCGCCAGCTCGACATCGCCCGCCGGGAAGTTCGCGCGGTGCACCGTCTGCGCCTTGAACATCAGGTCATTGAAAGGCAGCTCGAACAGCGCCAGCACGTCGGCCAGCGGCCAGGTGGCCGCTTCCGGCAGGGTGATCGGAGCGGCGGGCGGGTGGAACGAGACAGCGTTAATTTGGGACATGTTGAATCCTTCAGTGGTTCAGTCGTGGCGGGGCGGCCAGCCTGGCAGCCCTGCGAGATCGATAAATTTTGCGGCTTCGGCGGCCGTGGCCTGCTCGAGGTAGGGAATGCGCCCGATCAGCGGCGCCGGTATGCGGTCGCGCAGCGCTTCGACGTTATCGTCGGCGTACAGCATGTCCGGGTCGATCTGGTTGACGACCCAGCCGGCCAGCACCAGCCCGCGCGCGACGATCGCTTCGATCGTCAGCAGGGTATGGCTGATGCAGCCCAGGCGCAGCCCCACCACCAGGATCACCGGCAGGTTGAGCTGTTCGGCCATATCGGCGCTGTCGAAGCTGTCCGAAAACGGCACGCGAAAACCGCCCACGCCTTCGACCACGACAGCGTCGGAGGCGGCCGCGATTTCGGCATACGCGGCAATGATCGGCACCGGCTCGATGGTGATGCCGTCGAGCCGGGCGGCGATGTGCGGCGCGCAGGCCGCGCGCAGCATGTAGGGAGTGGTGATATTGACCGGCAGGTGCACATTGCCGGCGGCGCTGAGCTGGTCGGCGTCTTCGTTATGCAGTTCGCCGTCGCGCAGTTCGGCACCCGCGGCCACCGGCTTCATGCCGCAGGCGCGCACCCCGCCGGCCACCAGGGTGTGCAGGATGGCGGACGACACCAGGGTCTTGCCGATCTCGGTGTCGGTGCCGGTCACAAAGCAGCAGAAACGCGACGGCAGGCCTTCGCCCGCCAGCCCGGGTTGCGGCGCCGGGATCAGGTCCGGTTCGGCCAGTACAGGTTCGGCGACCGGTGCCGACACCGGGGCGATTGGATCGTTCAGACTCATCGCAGTTCCCTCTCCAATTCATTGAGCGCAGCGGCGAGCTGCGCGACTTCTTCATGCGTGTGGGCGGCCGACAGGGTGACGCGCAGGCGCGCCGTCCCGGCGGGCACGGTGGGCGGACGGATCGCCGGCACCCACAGTCCCTGACCATACAGGCCAGCGCCGATGCGCAGCGCTTCGTCGTTGCTGCCGATGATAACCGGCTGGATCGCGGTGTTCGACACCACCCGCTGCCAGCGTTCCAGCGCCAGGCTCTGGTCCAGCTGTGCGATCAGCGACTGCAGGTGGGCACGGCGCGAAGCGCCTTCGTCGCCGCCGATGATGTCCAGGCTGGCCAGGAGCGCGTGGGCCAGCGCCGGCGGCGCGGCGGTCGTGAAGATGTAGGGCCGCGCGCGCTGGATCATGTATTCGATCACGCTGGCGTGGGCCGCGATAAAAGCGCCGCCCACCCCTGCCGCCTTGCCGAGGGTGCCCATGTAGACGATATTCGGCGACTTCATGCCGAGGTGCTCCAGCGCGCCACGACCGTGGGCGCCCAGGGTGCCGAAGCCGTGGGCGTCGTCGATCACCAGCCAGGCGCCGTGGCGTTCGCACAGCGCCGCCATGGCCGGCAGCGGGGCCAGGTCGCCATCCATGCTGAAGACGCTGTCGGTGACGACGATCTTGGTGGTGGCGTTGCTCGCTTCCAGCAGCGCGGCCAGCTTGTCGGTGTCGGCGTGCGGGTAGACCTTGACGCTGGCGCGCGCCAGCCGGGCGCCGTCGATCAGCGAGGCGTGGTTCAGCGATTCGGAAAAAATCTCGCCATCGGCGTCCGCTCCTAGCGCGGTCAGGATCGCCAGGTTGGCCATGTAGCCGGTGCAGAAAGACAGCGCCCGCACCGAGTCGATGCAGGGCGCCATGAACTCGGCCAGGCGGTCTTCCAGCAGCTGGTGGGCCAGGCTATGGCCGCTGATCAGGTGCGAAGCCCCGCTGCCGGCGCCATACAGTTCGGCGCCTTCGCGCAGCGCCGCGACCACGCGCGGGTGGGCCGCCAGTCCCAGGTAATCGTTGCTGGCAAAGGCCAGCATGGGACGCCCGCCCACCACCACGCGCGGTGCGCATGGGCTTTCCACCACGCGGCGCTGGCGAGTCAGGCTCTCGTCGTCGAGCTGGGCCAGCTTGCGTTCCAGTGAGTCGATCAGGTGCATGTCAGTGTCCAATCACGGTGTCGAACACGCGGCGGGTGCGTTCGGCCAGGCCGTCGCTTTCTTCATCCCTGAGGATATACGGCGGCATCAGGTAGACGGTGCGGCCGATGGGGCGCAGCAGCAGTTCGTTTTCCAGGGCGCTTGCAAAGAAGCGGCGCGAGAAAGTGGCTGCGCGCGCGGCGTCCGGCTCGACCGCGTCGAAGGCCCAGATCATGCCGCGCTGGCGGAAATGGCGCACGCGCTCGTGTTCCGCCAAGGGCGCCAGCGCGGCCGTCATGCGGGTGGCTCGCGCGCGGTTGCGGTTCAGGACATCGTCGTCCTTGAAGATCTGCAGGGTCGCCAGCGCCGCGCGGCAGGCCAGCGGGTTGCCGGTGTAGGAATGCGAATGCAAAAAGCCGCGCGTGACGTCGGCGCTGTAGAACGCCTGGAATACTTCGTCGCGGGTCAACACCAGGGAGAGCGGCAGGTAGCCGCCGCTGATGCCCTTGGACAGGCATAAAAAGTCGGGCCAGATGGCGGCCTGCTCGCAGGCGAAAAAGGTACCGGTGCGTCCGCAGCCAACCGCGATTTCGTCCAGGATCAGGTGCACCTGATAGCGGTCGCACAGCTCGCGCACCAGGGTCAGGTAGAGCGGGTCGTGCATGGCCATGCCGGTCGCGCACTGGACCAGCGGCTCGATGATGATGGCGGCGATATGGTCCGCGCGTTCGGCGAACAGCTGTTCGACATCCGCAGCGGCGCGGCGTGCCACGTCCATCGCGCTTTCGCCTTCTTGCGCGTTGCGGGCATCGGGCGAGGCCACCACGCGCGCACTGCGCAGCAGCGGGCCGTAGGCATCCTTGAACAGGGCCACGTCGGTCACGGCCAGCGCGCCGATGGTCTCGCCATGGTAGCTGCCCTGCAGGCAGACGAATTCCTGCTTGCTGGTCTTGCCGGCATTGCGCCACGCATGAAAACTCATCTTGAGCGCGATTTCCACCGCCGATGCGCCGTCGGAGGCGTAAAAAGCGTGACCCAGCACTTTGCCGGTCATCTCGGAGAGCTGTTCGGACAGGCGAATCACTGGTTCATGCGTGAAGCCAGCCAGCATCGCGTGCTCGAGCCGGTCCAGCTGGTCCTTGAGCGCCGCGTTGATGACCGGGTTGGCGTGGCCAAACAGGTTCACCCACCAGGAGCTGATCGCATCCAGATAGCGCTTGCCTTCATGGTCGTACAGCCACGCGCCGCGCCCGTGGCTGACCGCGATCAGCGGCACAGTCTCATGGTGCTGCATCTGCGTGCACGGATGCCATACGCTGCGCAGGCTGCGCGCTACCCAATCCTGAGGCATGTCGGCGGCCACCTTCAGTTCAGCCATGTAGGCTTGCGTTTTTCGAGAAAGGAGGCAACGCCTTCGCGGCCTTCTTCCGATGCGCGGATTTTGGCGATGCGCTCGGCCGTGTCGACCACCATGGCCGAATCGATTGCCCGGCCGGGGATGTCGCGCACCAGCACCTTCGCTTCGCGTACCGCATTCGGGCTGCTGGTGACCAGCGCCTTGACGATCGCTGCCACATGACTGTCCAGCGCTTCCGGCGCCACGATATCGTGGGCAAAGCCAATACGGTGGGCTTCCTGGGCGCTGAATTTTTCAGCGGTCAGGAAGTAGCGGCGCGCGGCCTGCTCGCCCATGGCCTTGATCACATACGGCGAAATCGTCGCCGGAATCAGGCCCAGCTTGACTTCCGACAGGCAGAAGCTGGCGCTGGTGGCGACCACCGCGATATCGCAGGCGGCCACCAGGCCCATGCCGCCGGCGTAGCAGTCGCCCTGCACCTTGGCGACGACCGGCTTGGGGCACTCGTAGATCGTGCGCAGCATCTCGGCCAGCTTGCTGGCGTCTTCGCTGTTTTCCGAATGCGAGTAGCCGGCCATTTTCTTCATCCAGTTCAGGTCCGCGCCGGCGCAGAAGGCCGGACCGTTGGCGGCCAGGACGATCGCGCGCACGTTCTCATTTTCGCCCAGGTCGTTGAAGGCCAGCGACAGTTCGGCGATGGTGATTTCGTTAAAGGCGTTGCGCACGTCCGGACGGTTCAAGGTCAATGTAGCGACCTTGTCGGTGATCTCGATGGCGAGTGTCTGATATTCCATGCGTATCCTTTTTAATTAGTTACATCCGCGCGTTACATTCGGAACACGCCGAACCTGGTGTCCGGGATCTCCGCGTTGAGTGCAGCCGACAGGCCCAGGCCCAGCACCATGCGGGTGTCGGCCGGGTCGATCACGCCGTCGTCCCACAAACGCGCGCTGGCGTAGTAAGGGTGGCCCTGGTGTTCGTACTGTTCCTTGATCGGCTGCTTGAAGGCCGCTTCTTCCTCGGGCGTCCATTGTCCACCCTTGCCCTCGATGCCGTCGCGCTTGACGGTGGCCAGCACCGACGCGGCCTGGTCGCCGCCCATGACCGAGATGCGCGCATTGGGCCACATCCACAAAAAGCGCGGCGAGAAGGCCCGCCCGCACATGCCGTAGTTACCGGCGCCAAAGCTGCCGCCGATGATGACCGTGAACTTCGGTACCGCGGCGGTGGCGACGGCGGTCACCATCTTGGCACCGTTGCGGGCGATGCCTTCGTTCTCGTACTTGCGGCCGACCATGAAGCCGGTGATATTTTGCAGGAAGACGAGCGGGATCTTGCGCTGGCAGCACAACTCGATAAAGTGGGTGCCCTTGAGCGCGGACTCCGAGAACAAGATGCCGTTGTTGGCGATGATGCCGACCTTGACGCCGTAGATGTGGGCAAAGCCGCAGATCAGGGTGGTGCCGTAGCGCGCCTTGAATTCATCGAACTCGCTGCCGTCGACGATACGGGCGATGACCTCGCGCACATCGAAAGGCTTGCGGGTGTCGACCGGGATCACGCCGTACAGTTCTTCCGGTGCGAATTTCGGTTCGACCGACTCGCGCAAAGCCATCTGCTGTGGCTTGACCCGATTCAGGTTCGAGACGATGGTGCGGGCCAGCGACAGCGCGTGCAGGTCGTTCTGCGCCAGGTGATCGACCACGCCGGACAGGCGGGTGTGCACATCGCCACCGCCCAGGTCTTCGGCCGTGACGACTTCGCCGGTAGCCGCTTTCACCAGCGGCGGGCCGCCCAAAAAGATCGTGCCCTGTTCCTTGACGATGATCGATTCGTCGCTCATCGCCGGCACGTAGGCGCCGCCAGCGGTGCAGGAACCCATCACCACCGCGATCTGCGGGATGCCTTTCGCCGACAGGTTGGCCTGGTTATAGAAGATGCGGCCGAAGTGGTCGCGGTCGGGGAAGACGTCGTCCTGGTTGGGCAGGTTGGCGCCGCCCGAGTCGACCAGGTAGATGCAGGGCAGGTTGTTCTGGTCCGCGATTTCCTGGGCCCGCAGGTGCTTCTTGACCGTCATCGGATAGTAGGTGCCGCCCTTGACGGTGGCGTCGTTACAGACGATCACGCACTCCTGTCCGGACACGCGCCCGATGCCGGTGATGATGCCGGCGGCCGGCGCCGCGCCGTCGTACATGTCATACGCGGCGAGCTGGGAGAATTCGAGAAAGGGGGTACCCGGATCGAGCAGCATCTGCACGCGGTCGCGCGGCAGCAGTTTTCCGCGTGCGACGTGCTTGGCGCTGGCCGCCTCGCCGCCGCCGGCAGCCATGGCCGCCACCTTGGCGCGCAGGTCGTCCACGACCTTTTGCATGGCGGCCGCATTGGCCTTGAAATCGTCGCTGCGCGGATTGAGTTTGCTGTCGATGAGAGGCATTGCGATCCTTAGTGGAAATCCTGCTTAGTCCGGGAAACTGCCGTCCAGGTAGAACCAGCGCGCCACCCCATCGTGGGTCTCGCGCACGAAACGCGACACTTCGTGCAGGCGGTGGGCGCGCCCGCCGATCTTGTAGCGGGCGACAAATTCTACGGTATCGGTGTCCTCGGATTCTAGCAGGTTTGCTTTACGTTTACGTAAACGTAAAGCAGATTTTATTTCCAGTCCCAGCCAGTGGAGCTTCTCGTCCGGGCTGAGGATGGGTTCGGATGGCAGGGTGCTCGGGTGCCAGGTCGCGCGCAGGTAAGCCTCGTCGCGCAGGGTGTAGGCGCTATAGCGCGAGCGCATCAGTGCCTCCGCCGTGGGCGGGACGGCGTTGCCTTTTAAGAATGGTTCGCAGCAGGCGGCGAAACTGGCGCCGCCGCAGGGGCAAGTGCTTGATGGAGGCATGGTGTTTGCAAAAACGGAATCTTGCAATTATCCGCCATATCCGCGCGCACTGTTGTCTTTGAAGTTCTCCGAAGTCTGCGGCCAGACCGATTCTGGGGGCGTTAACTCTGGGAGTTGAGTGTTAACCCTTCTAAATTAAATGGTGGCGGCTTCCCCGTCATCACATCGGCCAAAATCGTGGCCGAACCGCAGGCAAAGGTGAACCCCAACGGTCCCTGCCCCACATTCAGCCACAGATTCTTGTACGGAGTGGCGCCGATGATTGGCGCGCTGCTTGGCGTGGCCGGCCGCAAGCCCGCCCATTCCACGATCCGCCCATAATCGGCCGCGTGCGGCATGGTCTCTTTCACCTGCCGGGTCAAACCAGCCAGCCGCTTACGGTCCAGACTCACATTCTCGCCCACGATGTCGGCCATGGCCGCCACCCGCAACTGATCCCCAATACGCGCATACAGCACCTTGCGCTCGAAATCGGTCACGCTGATTTCCGGCGCCCGGTCGCCTGGACGGATCGGCGCAGTCAGGCTGTAGCCCTTGAGCGGGTACAGCGGAAGATAGATATCGGCGGTCGCGGCCAGGTCGCGGCTCTGGATCCCGGCCGCCAGCACGAAAGCGTCGCCCGCCAGGGTGCCGGCACTGGTCTGCAGCCCGGTGACCTTGTCGCCGGCGGTGACGAAGCGCTGCGCTTCGCCATGGACGATGCCCTCGAAACGCGCATGCGCGATCACGCGCTCGGCCAGCGCTTCGCAGAAGGCGCGGCAGTCGGCTACCGCTTCGCCGCTGTTAAAGATGCCGCCGGCCAGATCCTCGCGCGCTTCGCGCAGCGCCGGTTCCGCCGCCACGCATTCGAGCGGCGAGAGGACCTGGCGCGCGTCTTCCGAATCCGGCCGTGAGACGGCGGCATCGAAGCTCTTCTTGGAGCGGTACACCACCAGCTTGCCGGCGTCGCGCCAGCTGAAGGCCGATAGCGGGACCACCGGTTCCAGGCGCGCCATGGATGCGCGGCTCAGTTCGCCGAGTTCGAGCAGCTTGGCGGTGGTCTTGCGATTGATGTCGGCGCGGCAGTGCGCCAGGAAGCTGGTGAGCCAGCGCCACTGGCGCAGGTCGGCCTCGGGACGAAAGCGCAGGGGGCCGTCCTGCTGGAACAGCCAGCCGATCGCCTTCATTGGCACGCCGGCATCGGCAAACGGCGCGACATAGCGGTAGCTGAGCTGCCCGCCATTGCTGAAACTGGCCCCGGCGGCAACCGTGGGCGCGCGTTCCAGCAGGGTCACGCGGTAGCCGGCCTCCAATAGCCACCAGGCCGAGGTCAGTCCCACCACGCCGCCGCCGATGACGATTACTTGCTGCATGAAGCTCCATGATTGTTCTTGTGCGATGGCGTGAGCTTACGGGCTGGCCCCGCGCGCGGCCAATGAATGAAGCACCGGCGGCCATAACCCGGATTCATGTGTCTTGCCATGGCGTCAATATCAGCCTTGCTGGATGGCGCGCCGGTACAGTGCCGTGAGAATCTGCTCCTCAAAGCGGGCCAGGGACGATCCATGCGCCTTGTAGGCTGCCGGGTCGCTGGAAACGCCACCGACCAGCACGATCATTCCATTCTTGTTGACCGGGTCAAAGGCAAAGGTCGACATCAGTCCATACGCCTCGCCCAGGTGGCCAAGCCCGCTGAAGCCGCCGCCTTCCACCAAGTGTGAGCCGGCGCGGTCCGGGAACAGCTGGGTGCCCAGTCCCCAGGCGTAGAACAGGCCGCCCAGGTTGTCGCCATTGCTGCCCTTGTCAGTCCAGTGCGGCGTGCGCATCCGGGCCAGGGTGGCTGGTTTGAGCAGCTGTTTGCCCTCGTGGCGGCCGCCGTTCATCAGCATCAGCATGATCTTGCCCATGCCGGCGGCGGAGATGCGCAGGCCGCCGGTCGGGCTGAAGGGCGTGGCATTGGTGCCGATCACATACTGCTCGATGCCGGCCGGCGGCTTGGGCGGGCGCAGGGCGGCGTCGTCCACCTGCGGTATCCACGGGCCGGCCTGGTTCCAGATCTCGGTGTCGGTGGTGCGCTTGCGGTACAGGGTGGCCAGGTTGGCCAGGACTACCGGTGGAAATTCGGAGGGGTTATAGCCGCCGGGGATCCCCAGCGGGTCGAGCAGCAGGCGCCGCATCAGGCGGTCGAAGCGCTCGCCGGCGGCGTTTTCCATGATGGTGCCGATCACGCCCCAGCCCAGGTTCGCGTATGTGAAATAGGCGCCGGGCGCGGCCTTGTCCGACCAGACTTTCGGGTCGCCACCGGCCAGGATGCTCTTGATGGACGTGGCGCAGGGCCAGGAATAGCCGGCGTCGTCGCGCAGGGTGGACGTATGGCTGAGCAGGTGGCGCAGGGTGATGAGCTTGTCCGGAAAGGCCGGATTGCGCAGCGGGAAGCCGAGCCAGGTGCTGGCGTCGGCGTCGAGCGAGAGCTTGCCCGCTTCCACCAGCATCAAGGCACCCAGGGTGGTCATCATCTTCGATATCGACGCGATGCGGTAGAGCGTCTCGGCATTCGCCGGCTGCGGTGGCAAGCTTGCGTTGCCCAGATAGCGCTGTCCAAACTGCCGGTGGTAGGAGACCTTGCCGTGTCGAATCGCCAGCACCGACAGGCTCGCCAGTTCGCAGGCGGGTGCCTTGACGATGGCGGCCAGCTCGGCATCGAGGGCTGGTACCGCCCTCGCCTGGCGCACAGGGGCCCCCATCACGCGCGCCGCTCCACCCAGGAGGGCCAGTCCCAGCAAGGTACGCCTGTTTGCCTGCATTGCTTCACCTTTAAAATCCGCATGCCTGGCAGCATATAAGCTTCAGAACAAGCTTGCCCAATGACTTGCGCGGGTCCCGGCATAACCTTTTGCTATGCGAACAGGCTAAAATGGCTGGCGCAGCCGATATAACTTGGTGATATGCGTGCTCCGGTTTATTTCATGGCGGCGCATAATCATCGCGGTCCTTATTGCTATTACACTAAAGCGGACGCAAACCGTGCCGGCAGTGCAGCACCCATGACCATGAGCGGAACCGTAATGAGCGATACCAGCACCGACTTCAAGGTCGATTCGAACGACAATTCACCGCTTTACATGCAGGTGGCGCGCAAGCTGATCCAGGATGTGCGCGATGGCCGTTACCAGGTCGACCAGGCTTTGCCTTCCGAGCGCTTGCTCTCCGAGCAGCTCGACGTGTCGCGCGTCACGGCGCGCAAGGCCATCGACCAGCTGGTGGAACAGGGCCTGGTGGTGCGGCGCCGCGGTTCCGGCAATTATGTTGCGCCGCGCATCGAACAACCTCTGTCAAACCTGTCGAGTTTTTCCGAGCAGCTGCAGCAGCGCGGTTACCGGCCCGGTTCGCAGTGGCTCAGCCGCGCGGTGGTGGTTGCCGCAGCCGACGAGCAGCTCAGCCTGGGCCTGTCGCCCAATTCACGCGTTGCCCGGCTGGAGCGCTTGCGCCTGGCCGACGACATCGTCATGGCATATGAAGTCAGCGTGATTCCCGCCAGCGTGCTGCCCAAGCCGGAGGCTGTGGGTGCTTCCCTCTATGAACATTTGGCCACCACCGGGCATATGCCGGTGCGTGCCTTGCAGCATATCCGCGCCATGAATGCCTCCGCCACCCTGGCCGGGCAGCTGGGCGTGCCGGAAGGTCAGGCGGTGCTGTTTATTACCCGAGTCGGTTATCTGGAATCGGGTCAGGCCGTGGAATTGACGCATTCGTATTGCCGCAGTGATCACTACGATTTTGTGGCCGAGATGCGCCGGGTGTCGTGACCCGGTAATGACAGCGTCATAACTTTTAAGCATGGCGGCGGTATCAGCAGTCATTGGAAGACCGCTGATTTTGGTATTACACTGGTTCCATGCTCAAAACTGAAACTCCGGACTCCCGCCACGCCGACCTCGATCAATATCCGACCGCGGAACTGGTGGGCGTGCTGGTCGACGACCAGCTCAACGCCGTCAACGCGGTGCGCGCCGCCGCTCCCCGTATCGCCGCGGCCGTCACAGCCGCCGTGCCGCGCATCGAAGCGGGCGGACGCCTGATCTACGTGGGCGCCGGTACCTCGGGCCGCCTTGGCGTACTCGACAGCGTTGAACTCTATCCGACGTTTTCCTGGCCGCATGAGCGCGCCGTGGCGCTGCTGGCCGGGGGCATCGATGCGATGTTCGTGGCGGTCGAGGGCGCGGAAGACGATACCGACCAGGGCGCGGCCGATCTGCGCGGCGTGAATCCCGGTCCCCTCGATGTGGTGCTGCTGCTGGCGGCCTCGGGCGGCACGCCCTATGTGCTGGGCGCGCTGCGCGCCGCACGCGAAGCCGGCGCGCTGACGGTCGGCTTTGCCAACAATACCGACGCGCCGGTGGCTGAAGAAGCCGAGATCGGTGTGACTCTCGATACCGGCTCGGAAATCATTTCCGGCAGCACGCGCCTGAAAGCGGGCACCTCGCAGAAAATCGCGCTGAACACATTCTCGAGCGCATTAATGGTGCGTTTGAACAAGGTCTACGGCAACCTGATGGTAGACTTGAAGCCGACCAATGCCAAGCTGGTCCTGCGTGCGGTGCGCCTGACGATGTTTGCGACAGGCGCCGACGAGGACGCGGCCCGCGCGGCGCTGGAACAATGCGATTTCCACGTCAAGGTTGCCATCGTGGCCCTGACAAGAAAAACCAGTATCGGCCAGGCCAGGGCCCTGCTTGAGGCGGCGCGCGGCAGCGTGCGCCAGGCGCTCGGCGCCTGAATCTCCGCTTCGCGCTCCACGGCGCGTCGGCGCCCTGCCTGCATGTTCACGAAAGAGTTATGCAAAAAGCGCTAGATAAGAGCCCGTGGCTGTGGATTCCCTCCCTGTATTTCGGCCAAGCCATTCCCTACGTGGTGGTGATGACCCTGTCGGTCCTGATGTACAAGGACCGCGGCATCGGCAACGACGATATCGCTTTCTATACCAGCTGGCTGTACCTTCCCTGGGTCATCAAGCCGCTCTGGTCGCCCCTGATCGACATGTTCCGCACCAAGCGCTGGTGGATTGTCAGCCTGCAGCTGGCCATCGGCGCGGCGCTGGCGCTGGTCGGCTTCACCATGCGTCTGCCCGCCTACTTCCAGCTCAGCCTGGCGGTGCTGTGGGTCATGGCCTTCTTTTCGGCTACCCACGACATCGCGGCGGACGGCTTCTACATGCTGGGTCTGAAGCAATACCAGCAGGCCGCCTTCGTGGGCGTGCGCAGCACCTTTTACCGCCTGGCCACCATCGTCGGCGGCGGCATGCTGGCCTTGCTGGCCGGTACCCTGACCACCCGCACCGGCGACGTCGGCTTCGCCTGGTCGGTGGTGTTTTTCGTACTGGCCGCCATGTTCATCGGCCTGTTCGCCTGGCACAGCTTTGTGCTGGAGCGCCCCGCCGATGACCACGCCGTGGCCCACAGCGACAATAAGCTGCGCGAATTTTTCGCCACCTTCGGCGCTTTCTTCAGCAAGCGCGACATCTGGCTGATCCTGGGCTTCATCCTCACCTTCCGCCTTGGCGAGTCACAACTGCTCAAGCTGGCGATTCCGTTCATGAAGGATCCCATCGCCAAGGGCGGCCTGGGCATGAGCACCAGCGAAGTGGGCATTGCCTACAGCACCATCGGGATCCTGGCGCTGACCCTGGGCGGTTTGCTGGGCGGCTTCGTGATTTCGCGCCTGGGCCTGAAGCGCTGCCTGTGGCTGATGGTGTTCGCGGTGCATATTCCCGACCTGGTGTTCGTCTACCTGGCCACGGTGCAGCCGCAGAATTTCTACCTGATCTCCAGCTTCATCGCGCTGGAACAGTTCGGCTACGGTTTCGGCTTCACCGCCATGATGCTGTACATGATCATGATTTCCGACGGTGAACACAAAACCGCGCACTACGCGATCTGCACCGGACTCATGGCCCTGGGAATGATGGTGCCGGGCATGTTCAGCGGCCGCATCCAGGAATACCTGGGCTACCAGCATTTCTTCATGTACGTGTGCGTGATGACCCTGCCCGCCTTCCTGATGGCCGCCATGGTCAGGATCGATCCGAATTTCGGCAAGAAAGAGGTGGCTTGATGGCGGTCTCCGGTCGCCTGCTGTCGCTTGATGCGTTTCGCGGCTTCACGATTGCCGCCATGGTGCTGGTGAATAATCCCGGCGACTGGTCCCACCTCTACTCCCAGCTGGCCCATGCGCATTGGCATGGCTGGACCTTTACCGACTGGATATTTCCTTTCTTCCTGTTCATCGGCGGCATGTCGATGGCCCTGTCGCTGGGGCGCCTGGCCGCGGCGGGCGCCGACAAGCCGGCCCTGTTGCGCAAGCTGGCCGTGCGCGCCGCGCTGATTTTCCTGATCGGCTTCGCGCTCAATCTTATTCCCAGCTTTAACTTTGCCACGGTGCGCATTCCCGGCGTGCTACAGCGCATCGCCATCTGCACCTTGCTGGCCGCGCCCATCGTGGTGTATTTCAGCTGGCGCGCCCAGCTGGTCTGGATAGGTGCCTTGCTGAGCCTGTACAGCGTGCTGATGCTGTGGGTACCGGTGCCCGGCATCGGCGCCGGCGTGCTTGAACCGGGCAAGGATTTCGGGGCCTACATCGACCGCATGCTGATCGACGGCCACATGTGGGCCCAATCCAGAACCTGGGATCCGGAAGGCTTGCTGTCGACCATCCCCGCCCTGTGCAGCCAGTTGCTGGGTGTGCTGGCGGGACGCTGGTTGCTCTCCAACCATGACCGTACAGAACAAACCGTGTGGATGCTGCTGGCCGGGCTGGCGCTGCTGTGGCTGGGCAATATCCTGAATGTCATCCTCATGCCGATCAACAAGAGCTTGTGGACACCGTCGTTTTGCCTGTTCACCACTGGCTGGGCGCTGCTGGTGTTTTCCGCCTTTTACTGGTTGCTGGACGTCAATCCCCATGCGCGGGTGCGCGAGGCGGCGGGGCGCTGGAGCAAACCTTTCGTGATTTATGGCATGAACGCGCTGTTCATTTTCGCCTTCTCCGGCCTGATTGCCAAAATGCTCGGCTTCATCAAGTTCAGCGGTGACGGCGGCGCCCAGGTGTCCTTGGGAACGGTGCTGTACGCGCCCTTGCGCGCGCTGGACGTGTCGCCGGTCAACAGCTCTTTGCTTTATGCTTTGCTATTTAACGCGGCCATGTTCGCCGTCGCCTGGTTCATGTGGCGCAACAAGTGGTTCGTCAAAGTCTGATTCAGCGGTTGGTCCGGAAAAATATTGGGGAATGGGTTTGCAGCCAAATAGTAAACGACGCGCAATCGCGCTTGCAGGTGTGGCCGGTGCGATGACACTGGGCGGATTATTGACCAGTTGCACGACGGTGGCACCAACGGCGCCGTCCACCCCGACGCCGCCCGGTAATCTGCCTCCGCCCGGCAGCGCGCCTGCCACCGTGCAGGGCGGCACCGAAAGCCAGCCGCCGGCGGCTCCGCGCGAGTTCCGCGCGGCCTGGGTATCGACCGTTGCCAATATCGACTGGCCGAGCAAGACCGGCCTGAACGCGGCCCAGCAGCAGGCCGAGGCGATCGCCATCCTGGACCGCGCCAAGGCCATGAACCTGAACGCCATCGTGCTCCAGGTGCGCCCGAGCGCCGATGCGATCTACGCGTCCAAAATCGAACCGTGGAGCGAATACCTGAGCGGCACGCAAGGCCAGGCGCCCCAGCCCTGGTATGACCCGCTCAAGTTCTGGGTTACGCAGGCCCACGCGCGCGGGCTGGAACTGCATGCCTGGTTCAACCCCTACCGGGCGCGCCACGCAACCGCCAAGTCGCCGGTGTCGGCCGACCATATTTCCAAAATGATTCCGTCGGCCGTGAAAAGCTACGGGCGTTTCCTGTGGATGGACCCGGGCGAGGACGCCGCCTCCAAGCAAACCCTGGATGTGATCCTGGACGTGGTGCGCCGCTACGATATCGACGGCGTACACCTGGATGATTATTTCTATCCCTACCCGATCGAAACGCCGGGGGCGGCCGGGGAAGCGGCCGCGCTGGATGGGAACGGCGGCTCCAAGGGGGAACTCGACTTTCCGGACCAGCCGGCCTGGCAGCGCTATCTGCTGTCCGGCGGCAAGCTGGAGCGGGCCGACTGGCGCCGCCAGAACGTCAACAAGCTGATCGAGGCCATGTACGCCGGCATCCACCGCGAAAAGAGCTGGGTGCGTTTCGGCATCAGCCCTTTTGGCCTGGGCCGTCCGGACCGGCGCCCTGCCGGCATCGCCGGCTTCAGCCAGTACGACAAGCTGTACGCGGATGCCGAATTGTGGCTGGCCAACGGCTGGCTCGACTACTTCACGCCACAGTTGTACTGGGCCATCAACCAGGCGCCGCAAGCCTATCCTGTGCTGCTGGACTATTGGCTGGCGCAGAATTCGAAAGGACGCCACGTGTGGCCGGGCCTGTTCACCAGCCGCATCGGTGCGCCCAGCAAATCCTTCCCGCCCGAGGAAATCGTGCAGCAGATCGGCGTCACGCGCAGCCGGGTCGGCGCTGGCGGCCACGTGCATTTCAGCATGGTCGCGCTGATGGACAATCGGCAGGGGGTGAGCGATCAATTGAGCGCGGGCCACTACAGCTACCCAGCCCTGGTGCCCGCCACGCCATGGCTGGGCAACGAGACGCCGGGGGTACCGGCGGTGGGCGCCCAGCGCGTGGCCAAGGGCGTGAACCTGAAACTGACCGCGGGCAAGGCTAACGCCCACTACGCCATCTGGTCGCGCCACGGCGGCGAGTGGCGTTTTGCGGTCGCCCCGGCGTCGCGGGTGGAGTGGCTGGTGGCCGACGACGCCAGGCTGGGTCCGGCGAGCGCCGTATTCGTCAGCGGCATCGACCGCCTGGGCAATGAAAGTGAAAGAGTGTCGGTATGGAAGCCTGCCGCCGCACGCCAGGACGCATAACCTTTTGGCATGACAAGTATGCAAGCTTTCATTTCCAGATGAAAGAAGCGCGGCGTACACTTGCCAGTTGGCATTTTTTAGGCTGGGCATGGACATGTTGAATTTACCCGAAGCGGATCGCGCCTGCGCCCTGGGTATCGATGCGGGCGGAACGCGCACGCGCTGGGCGCTGGCGGCCGCCGGCGGCGCCATCGTGGCGGAAGGCCAGGTCGCGGGCCTGTCGGCCTTGCAAATGAGTAGCGCGGCGGGTCGTCACACGGTGCACGCGATTTTTGCCGAGCTGGCCAAGGCCGTGCTGGCGCTGGGCCGCCCGGTGCGGGTACGCGCCGGACTGACCGGTTTCGGCGGCGACGGCGAGCAGCTGCAGCGCTGGCTGGCCGAATTGCTGGGCCTGGAGCCGCCTGCGATCATGCTGTGCAACGATATCGAAATCGCCTACCTTGCCAGCTTCGCGCCCGGTGAGGGCTACCTGGTGTACGCCGGCACCGGCTCGATCGGCGCCTGGATTGACGGCGCCGGCCATTTCCAGCGTGCCGGCGGACGCGGCGTGATGCTCGACGATGGCGGCGGCGGTTTCTGGATCGCACGTGAAGCGCTGCGCCATGTCTGGCGCAATGAAGACGAAGAACCCGGCCGCTGGCGTACCTCGCCGCTGGCGCGCGCCGTGTTCGACCACGTTGGCGGCGACGACTGGGCGCTGTCGCGCCAGTTCATCTACGGCCAGGAGCGGGGCGAAGTCGGCAAGCTGGCGATGGCCGTGGCCGCCAGCGCCGAGTCCGATCCGGTCGCCGCCAACATCTTGCAGGAAGCTGGACGCGAACTGGCGCGCCTGGCGATGGCATTGACGCGCCGCTACGGCCCGCGCCCGGTGGTGCTGGCTGGACGTGCCGCTACACTACATCCGCTGATCTTCAAGGCCATGCGCGATGCGCTGCCGGACATGATCAGCTTGACGCAGACGGCCGGCGACGCTCATCATGCAGCGGCGCAGATCGCCGCCAGAGATGTTCTGGGTGCGAACGCGGCGGCATGATTCCCCTTTAGACCTTCTTTGAGCGAAAACGACCGATGAAAACCCTGTTCGCCCTCGCACTGACCGCCCTGCTGGCCGGTTGCGCCACCGCTCCTCCGGCACCGACCGGCACCCCGATCGACCGCAGCCTGTCGGCCAAGGGCCAGAGCAGCCGGGTCAAGTTCATCATCGTGCACTACACCGTCAGCGACCTGCCGCGCTCGATCAAGATCCTGACCGAGCAGACCGTCAGCAGCCATTACCTGGTGACCGACGAGGCCGAACCGAAAATTTACGGACTGGTCGACGAGTCGCGCCAGTCCAATCACGCGGGTGTGTCGAGCTGGAAAAATTACACCCTGCTCAACGGCAGCTCGGTCGGCATCGAAATCGTCAATCCGGGCTTTACCGACACCCCGAACGGACGCGTCTGGTATCCCTTTCCGCAAGCCCAGGTCGACCGCATCATTGTTCTGATCAAGGAAATCGCCGCGCGCCACGGCGTGCCGCCAGAGAACGTGCTGGGCCACAGCGATATTGCCCCGCTGCGCAAGCAGGATCCGGGTCCGATGTTCCCCTGGTATCAATTGGCCCAGCATGGCCTGGTCTTGTGGCCGGAAGCGGGCCGGGTCGCGGCGGCCTTGCCGGTGTACCAGGCCACTTTGCCGGATGCCGCCTGGTTCCAGAAGCGCCTGGCCGTGTTCGGTTACGCGATCCCGCAAACCGGCGTGCTGGATGAAGCGACCCGCACCGTGATCGGCGCCTTCCAGATGAAATACCGGCCCAGGAATATCGATGGCGCGCTGGATCCGGAAACCGCCGCCATCCTGTGGGCGCTGACCCCGACCGTGGCGGCAGAGGAAGCCGCGGCGGCAGCGAAGGCCGCAGCGGCAGCGGCAGCAGCGCCTGCTCCAGCGCCGGCAACCGAACCGGTCCAGACCCCGCCCGCCCCCTCTGAGCCGCCCCAGCAGCCGCCCGTAAAGGAATAAGGCATGCGCCTGCGCCACATCGAAGTGTTCCACGCGATCATGCAGGTCGGCACCATCAGCGGCGCCGCCCAGGTGCTGCATATTTCCCAGCCGGCCGTGACCAAGGTGCTGCAGCACTGCGAACTGCAGCTCGGCATGCCGCTGTTCGAGCGGGTACGCGGCAAGCTTTATCCCAAGCCGGAAGCGCACCGCCTGTTCGCCGAAACGGAAAAACTCAACCGCGACCTGCAGGGCATCCGCCGCCTCGCCGCCAGCCTCAAGGGCCGCGCGGTGGAGACCATCCGCCTGGTCGCCACGCCCACCATCGCCATCAGCGTGCTGCCCGAAGCGATGACCTTGTGGCGCAAACAATTTCCTGTCACCCGTTGCGAGCTGGCCACCCACCATACCAGCGAAATCGTCAACACCCTGCGTCTGGGCGAAGCCGACCTGGCCCTGTCGCTGCAGGATCCGCGCCATCCCGGCATCGTGGCCGAGCCGATCGCCCAGGGCGTGATGACCGTGATCGCACCGGCCGGCAGCTGGACCGACGCCCAGTGCACCCTGCCGGTGATGGCCGACGGCCTGAGCGGCGAACTGATCGGCCATGCCGACAACGATCCGCTAGGCGAGTTGCTGGTTGCAGCCTGCGAAGCCCAGGGCGTGCATCCGGTTTTTCACACCGTGGTGCAGACCTACCAGATTGCCCGCTCGCTGGTCGAGGCTGGCGCGGGGATGGCCGTGGTCGATCCCTTTACAGCGGCTTCGGCAGTGGACAGCAAGGTGCAGCGCCGGCCCTGGGCCCCCGCCATTCCCGTGCAATTGTTCCTGCTCACCGCCAGCCACTCGCCGCTGTCGCACGGCGCGCGCGAGCTGGTCAACAGCATCGGCGTCACCGCGCGCCGCTGCCTGGAAACGGGAACCCCATAATGGACGGGCTGGCCATCGAGGACATCGGCGCGAGCGAAGAGTTCCGCCACTTGTCGACGATCGCCGGCATTGCGATCGATTTGCGGTATGCGACGGCTGACAACTTTGTCGGACGGGACTTGTATTCGCCTTTCGACTGTGCCTGGCTGCACCGCGATGCCGCGGCCGCGCTGGAACAGGTGGTGGCGTGGCTCGCTGCCAGGCGGCCGGGTTGCACGGTGCTGGTGCTGGACGCGCTCAGGCCGCAGCGGGTGCAGGAGCAATTGTGGGCGGCGCTGGATGGTACCGAGCTGCGCATGTACCTGGCCAATCCGGAGCGCGGCTCGATTCACTCCTTCGGCATGGCGCTCGACATCACCATCCTCGACGAGGATGGGCGCGAACTGGATATGGGGACCGGCTTCGATGACCTGACCGAGCGCTCCCATCCGGCATTGGAGCCGGCCTTGCTGGCGGTCGGAGACATCACCCAGGCCCAGATCGACAACCGCCAGCTGCTGCGCGACGCCATGGCCCAGGCGGGCTTCCTGGGCATTAACAGTGAATGGTGGCATTTCGATTGCGGCGACCGCGACAGAGTGCGGAGAGAATTTCGCCGCGTGCTGTAGGGTGGATAAGCCGAAGGCGCCATCCACCAATTGCTGAGTTTCCGATGAAGGTTGACGCCGCAAATGGTGGAAGGCGCCTGACGGCTTATCCACTCTACCTGCCTCATTGCATCCGGGACACCCAGTCAACCAGCGCGTCCAACACAGCCCGGCCCTTGCCATCGCCCACCAGATCATGGTTGATCATCGCCACCACCACGCATTGCCTTCCGTTCGCGTCGGGCACATAACCGGCCAGCGCCACCACGTTCTTCAGGGTCCCCGTCTTCATGCGCGCGCGCTGCGCCGCCGGGCTGTCTTTCAAGCGCCGGCGCATGGTGCCGTCCATCGCCACGATGGGCAGGCTGGCCAGAAATTCCGGCGCCCAACTGCTGCGCAAACCCGCATTGAGCAAGCCGCCCAGTTGCGCCGGACTGATTTTTTCCAGGCGCGACAGGCCGGAACCATTTTCCAGCACCATGCCGCTATCGTCGATGCCCTTGCTGCGCATCCAGTTGCGCACCGCAAGGTCGGCACGGGCGAAGGTGTCGCCGCCGGCCGCCGGCAGGGCATGGCTGCCGGTCAGCGCGTCGGCCTCCAGGCTGCCCAGGCTCAGGAAGACGGTGCGGGCCAGTGCGTTGTCTGAGGGTTTGTTGATATCGCGTACGACTTCCGGCAAGGCGCGTGAGACGTGTTCGGCCAGCAGGCGCGATTCCGGCGGCGTGATGCCGTCGACCGTCTCGCCGGTGAAGCTGCCGCCAAGCTTTTTCCAGCTAGTGCGGAACAGGCGGTCCACATAATCCTGGCGGTCCAGCACATTGATGCTGTTGCTCTTCGCGCAGTTGCGCGGATAGGTGCCGTTCAGCACCACCCGGATCTTGCCTGACTTTTCTTTCAGCACGGCAGGCTGCTTCCAGCCATCTTCCCACTTGCTGCAATCGGCGTCGATCAGGGTCAGGTTCGACTCCACCGTGACCCGGTCCAGCGCCGGCTGCATCGCCAGCTGTACCTGCTTGCCGGTCGAGCGCATGTCCAGCTGCAGCATGTTCTTGTTGACCAGCAGCGCGTCGGGAATCACGTTGTAATAGGCTTCGGGCGATTCGTCGAAGGGCGGCAAGCCCAGATCCGTGCGCGCCGGCACGAACAACTGGCGGTCCAGCACCAGCCGGCCGTCGAGCTTGCGGATGCCCTGGTTGCGCAGCGCTTGCAGCATGCGCTCCAGCGCTTCGCCGCTCAGGTCGGCATCGGCGCCGCCCCGCAGCACCAGGTCGCCCTTGAGCACGTCGCGCATTTGTTCGCCCGACGTGCGCAATTCGGTGCGGCCCTTGAACACGGGACCGAGCTGTTCGAGGGCGACCAGGGTGGTGACCAGTTTCATGGTCGAGGCCGGCTGCATCGGCCGCTCCGCCAGGTGCGAAAGGATGGTGTCGTCGCCGCGCAGGATCAGGGCGCTGACGGCGTCGTCGGGGATGCCGGCGCTGGCCAGCAACTGGCTCACGGGTGCGGGCAGCTGGGCCCAGGCGCCGGCGGAACAGGCCAGCAAGGTGGCAACAACGAGACGACGCAGCATGGGCAAGCCTTAACCGAAGAAGAGATAAGCGACGAAAATGGCGGCGATCATTCCGGCTACGTCGGCGAGCAAGCCGTAGGAAATGGCGTAGCGCGTCTTTTTGATGCCGACCGAGCCAAAATACAGGGCGATGATATAGAAGGTGGTATCGGCGGCCCCCTGCATGATGCAGGCCAGGCGGCCGACAAAGGAATCGACGCCATAGGTTTTCATGGCGTCGATCATCATCGCTTTCGAGCCGCTGCCCGAGAGCGGCTTCATCAGCGCAGTCGGCAGCGCCCCAGTGAAACTGGTGTCCAGGCCAAACTGCGTCAAGATCCAGTTGACGCCCGAGACGATCAGGCCCAGCACGCCGGAATTGCGAATCACGCTGATGGCCACCAGCATGCCGACCAGATAGGGGATGATGGTCAGCGAAGTCTGGATGCCTCCCTTGGCGCCCTCGATGAAGGCCTCGTAGACATTGACCCGCTTGCGCATCGCGGCGACGATGAAGGTGATGATGATCGAGAACAGAATCACATTGGCCGATACCTTCGACACCAGTTCGATTTCTGTCTTGCTCAGGAAGTAGGCGAAGTAATAGACCAGGCCGGCCACGGCGGCGGTGGTGCCGCCGAGCCAGGCGAGCACGACCTTATCGAAGAGATTGATGCGCTGCCGGAGCGCGACGGCGACAATGCCCACCAGGGTCGCCACGTAGGTCGCGATCAGGCAGGGAATGAAAATATCGGACGGATCGGCAGCACCCAGAATCGAGCGCTGCGCCATGATCGACAGCGGAATAATGGTCAGGCCGGAAGTTTGCAGCACCAGAAACATGATCTGGGCATCGCTCGCTTCGTCCTTGTTCGGGTTGATGGTCTGCAGGCTTTCCATGGCCTTCAGGCCAAACGGTGTGGCGGCATTGTCCAGGCCCAGCATGTTGGCCGAAAAGTTCATGACCATATGCCCGTTGGCCGGGTGATCCTTCGGGACGCCTGGAAAGATGCGCGAGAAAAAGGGCGCGATGACCCTGGCCAGCCAACCCACGGCGCCTGCCTTTTCACCGATGTTCATGATGCCGAGCCACAGGGTCATGATGCCCGCGAGCGGCAAGGCAATATCCATCACGCTGGCTTTGGCCGAATCGAAGGTGCCGTCGATGATTTTCTTGAAGATCTCTGTATCGCCCAGAAAGATCCATTGAAACATTGCTGCCAGAAAGCCGACTAGGAAAAAGCCGGACCAGATGTAGTTCAATGCCATGTCGTCATCGTTTCACGTTGGATTGCAGATTGTGCAGCGTGAGTATAGGCGCAGGCACGATTGAAATGATGAAAGTATGCAGCAGCGCTATGTAAAAAAGTTATACAGGGCAAGGCTCCTTTCATCGCGCACGATGCCCTAAAAGGGCAGTGCTCGCATATCATACGCATCGACCAAAGGATTCCCATGAGACGCTTTCGCTCCCTCGCCGCAGCCTTGCTGCTGGCTACCTCGAGTTGCCTGGCCCAGCCTGCGACCGGCGAGAAACTGCTGCGCACCTATCTGACAACCAGCGAGACCGGTCTGGATCCGGCGGTCGCGTCCGATATCGCCTCGCTCAGCCTGCTGGAAAACATCTTCGACCCCTTGCTGCGCTACGAGTATCGCGCGCGCCCGGTCAAGCTGCGCGGCAATACCGCCACCGGCCTGCCTGTGGTGGCAGAAAAGGGCCTGAGCTATACCTTCAAGATCCAGCCCGGCCTCTACTTCGCCGCCGACCCGGCCTTCAAAGGCGTGCAGCGCGAGGTCACGGCAGCCGACTATGTGTACAGCTTGAAGCGGCTGTACGACCCCACCCTCAAGTCGCCCTGGTTGTCCCTGTTCGAAGGCAAGATTGCCGGCGACGCCGCCTTGAAGACCGCCTTCAGCTACGACAAGGACATTGCCGGCTTGCAGGCGCTGGACCGCTACACCCTGCGCATCCGCCTGAGTGCACCGGACAACAATTTCCTGTTCTACCTCGCCACGCCCGCCTCCGGCGTGGTGGCGCGCGAAGTGATCGAGGCCTATCCCGGCCAGGCAGGCAACCATCCGGTGGGCAGCGGCCCCTTCCAGGTCAGCGAATGGAAGCGCAGCAACCAGATTCTGCTGGTGGCCCACCGCCAGCCGAATGCGCCGCTGGTGGACGGCAAGCGCTTGCCGCTGCTGGACAAGGTGGAAGTCAAGATCGCCGAGGAGTTCCAGGGACGGGTGCTGGGCTTTCTGAGCGGCGAGTACGATTACCTGGAGCAGGTGCCGGAATCGATGATCGATACGGTCATGCAGAACGGCAAACTCAAGCCGGAACTGGCCGCGCGCGGCATCGAGATGACCCGCTTTCCCGTGCTTCAGACCTACTACATGTGGATGAACATGGAGAACCCGGTGCTGGGCGGCTACAGCAAAGAGAAGGTGGCCTTGCGCCGGGCCATTGCATTGAGCTACAACAGCGATGAGGATATCGCGCTGCTGAAAAAAGGCTTGGCCCTGCGTGCCGAATCGCCGCTGCCCCCGAATGTGCTCGGCTACGATCCGAACTACCGCAGCCCGGTGCGCCATGACAAGGCGCTGGCCGAGGCCCTGCTCGACCGCTTCGGTTATCGCCAGCGCGACCCCGATGGTTTCCGCCGCGCACCGGACGGCCAGCCGCTGACCCTCACCATGCATAGCGAAGCGACGGTGGGCGGGCGCCTGCGCGACGAATTGTGGCGCAAGAGTCTGAATAGCGTCGGGCTGCGCGTGACGTTTGCCACCGACAAAAAGACCGAGATCATCAAGGCTTCGCGCCTGGGCAAGGTGCAGATGTTCGAAAACAACTGGATCGCCGATTTTCCCGATGGCGAGAATTTCTACCAGTTGCTGTACGGCCCGCACTCCGGGCGCGCCAACTATGCCCGCTTCAACCTGCCCGCCTATAACCAAAAGTACGAACTGGCGCGCAGCCTGCCGGATTCGCCGGAACGCCAGCGTTTATACGGTGAAATGAATCAATTGATTCACGCCTACAACCCTTGGGTGCCGCTGAGCCATCCGATCTCCGCCGATCTCAAGCAACCGTGGCTTAAAAACTACAACCGCCACCCGGTGGAGTTGACGACCTGGCGCTATCTTGACATCGACCCTGCAGAGCGCGAGCGGCTCGGTAGAATGGCCCGCTGAGGGGCTGGCGCCGGCCCATTCCGCGAAGTTATAGTTGCTACTGGTAATTTCATTAGCTGGCGCGAGGCCGCAGCGCGTACTCTCGTTTGAGACATGACGTATTGCCAAGAATAATTACCCGGCGAGCATACTTTATTTATCGTGTGCCATTGCAGGAAACACCCCAAGGAGAAACACGTGAAGTTAAAGAAGCTAGTGCACCTGATCGCCCTCATCGGCGTCGTCGCCCCGGCCGCCGCCCAGGACTCTTCGCAGCCGATGCAGCGCGTCGAAATCACCGGATCGAGCATCAAGCGCATCGCCAAGGAAGGCGCCTTGCCGGTCGAGGTCATCTCCCGCAAGCAGATCGAGGCCCAGGGCATCGTCAATGCCGAGCAACTGATCGCCACCTTGAACATCAACGGCAATGGCTCCGACAACCTGGCCAGTAACGCCGACGTGACTTCCGGCGCCCAGCGCGGCAACAATGGCGCATCGTCCGCCAACCTGCGCGGCCAGGGCGCCGACAGCACCCTGGTGCTGCTCAACGGCCGCCGCATCGCCACCCACGGCATGAAAGGCTCGGCGGTCGACCTGAACTCGATCCCGTTCGCCGCGGTCGACCGGGTGGAAGTGCTGAAAGACGGCGCTTCCGCCATCTACGGTACCGACGCCATCGGCGGCGTGATCAACTTCATCCTGAAAAAGAACTACAGCGGCCTGGAGGCGCAAGCCTTCACCGACGTCACCGAAGCTGGCGGCGGCAACATCCGGCGCTACCAGGTCACCGGCGGTTTTGGCGACCTCGACAAAGATGGCTATAGCGTGCTCGTCGCTGCGTCGACCAGCGAGAACAAGGCCCTGCGCGGCGACCAGCGCGACTTCGTCAACACCTTCCAGCCCGAGCGCGGCCTGTCGGTCGACACCCGCGGTGCGCCGTTTGCCAATGTGTTCGCGACTAGCGTGGGCAACAGCATCTTCAGCCGCGCCAGCAATACCGGCCCGATCCTGCCGGGCACGACTCAGGCATACAGCGGCGTCAGCCTGCTTGACCTGCCGGGCGGCGCCGGCTGCAATTCCATCGACGGCATGGGCGCCTACGACGAAAAGCTGTGGGATACCCCATCCGCTGGCCTCGGCTGCGCGTGGGATACCGGCCGCGCCGCCGTGCTCCAGCAGCCCGTCAAGAACGACAACTTCGTGGCGCGCGCCACCTTCAAGCTCGGCAGCCATCAGCTGTTCGCCGAAGCGGTGGGCTCGAACACCGAAGTGGCCAAGCGCTTCTCGCCGAACCAGATTTCGCCCGGCGCCACCACCTTCCCGGCCAGTTCTTTTTACCCGAGCACCGGCGCGGCCTACAACGAGGTCTTCAACAAACTGGTGGCCGTTTTCCCCAGCATTGAAGCGAACCGCGGCTTGCCGATCGCCTACCGCTGGCGCTGCATGGACTGCGGCAACCGCGAAATCGTCACCGAAAGCAAAGCCGGCCGCCTGCAACTGGGCGCCGACGGCACCATCGGCAAGTATGACTACAAGGTCGGCATCACGCGCGCCTTCAGCGAATCCGAATCCACGCTCGGCACCGGCTACAACTACACCGCCGCCCTCGCCGCCGCGCTCGGTACCGGCAAGATCAATCCTTTCCTGAAGGCGGGTGAAAAACAATCCCAGGAAGCGATCGACCTGATCAAGAGCACCTCCGCCGCCGGCGTTGTCATGTACGGCGGCAAGACCACCCTGACCGCCATCGACGCCGCCTTGTCCGGTGAAATCTTCACCCTGCCCGCCGGCGCCGTCATGGCCGCCGTCGGCACCGACCTGCGCAAGGAAGAGTACAAGTTCAACGGCGACCTGCGTGCAGCCACCGCCCGCCCGAATATCCTGAATGCTCCTTTCGACGATGTGAACGCACTGGCCCAGGTCAGCCGCGACATCCGCGCGGTGTACGCCGAGATCATGGTGCCCGTGATCAAGGACCTGGAACTGACCCTGGCCATTCGCCGCGATCACTACTCCGGCTTCGGCAACACCACCAACCCCAAGGTTTCCTTCCGCTACCAGCCGGTCGAGCAGCTGATGTTCCGCGGTTCGTATAACGAAGGCTTCCGCGCGCCTTCGTTCAACCAGCTGTTTAATGGCGTGACAGAAAACACCTATGCCGGCAAGGACCTGGCCGATCCGGGCAAATGCCCAGGCGGCAAGGTCGACACCAGCAAGCCAGGCTGCGAGTCGGTCACCCCCGTCATCCTGACCGGCGGCAAGGCATCGCTCGGCCCGGAAACGGCCAAGCAAGGCACCGTCGGCATGGTGTTCGAGCCATCGCCGCGCTTCTCTGCCAATTTGGACATTTGGGAAATCCGCAAGTTCAACACCATCCGCTCTGTCGACCAGGCCACCATGCTGGCCAATTACGAGCTGTTCAAGGAGCAGTTCCTGCGCGATCCGAACGGCAACCTCGGCGCCATCGACCAGCGCTGGGTGAATGCCGGCGCCAGCGTCACGCGCGGCGTTGAAATTGGTGCCCGCACCAATGGCACCCTGTGGGATGGACGCTGGACCGTCGGCGCCGATGGCTCGCGCCTGCTCAAGAAAAAGAACCGGCCGCTCGCCAACGCGCCGTTCGGCAAGGATGAAGTCGGCCTGTTCACCTTCACGGGCGACCTCGGCCTGAAGTGGAAGCACACCGCCTACGTCACCTACAGCCAGGGCAACTGGAGCGGCCTGTTCCAGAATATCTACCGCGCCGGCTATACCGACCAGGTCCTGCCTGGCGTCGCCAGCGGCAAGGTTGTTCCGAGCAACTACAACGCCAAAGTCGATGCCTACTCGATCTTCCACGCCAGCGTCAGCTATACCGGCGTCAAGAACCTGACCCTGACGGCCGGCATCAAGAACCTGTTCGACAAGGATCCACCGTTTGCGATCACCTACGACAGCAACACCGGCGCGGGCAGTTCCTGGGAACCCCGCGTGGCCGACCCGCGTGGCCGCTCGCTGACCTTTATGGCGAACTACAAGTTCCTGTAAGCTAAGCGACAACGCGGCCCGGTGCCTGCAGGCAAACCCTGCGCGCGCCGGGCCGTTTTTTCTTGCCCCGATTTTTTTGACGACACGGAAAGCGCCGATGGCCCACAGCGACAAGATCAGCCGGCGTTCGTTCGCCACCCTGGCGGCGGCATCGGCGGGTGCGGTACTGTTGCCGGCCGGTGCGCGCCCACAGAGACCGACCATGGCTACCAAACTCTCGCCCCTCATCAAACCGCCGCGCCTGCGCCAGGGCGACCTGATCGGTCTGATCGCGCCGGGCGGGCGCACCAATGACGCCGACATCGAGAAAGCCACAGGGCGGATCGAAGCGCTCGGCTTCAAGGTCAAGCACGGCGCCCATCTGCGCGCCGTGCACGGCAATTACGCTGGTTCCGTGCAGCAGCGCCTGGACGACCTGCACGCCATGTTCGCCGATCCCGAGATCAAAGGCATCTGGAGCATCCGCGGCGGCTCAGGTTGTATTTCCCTGCTCGCGGGTATCGATTACGCATTGATCCGCGCCCATCCGAAAGTGCTGCTGGGCTATTCCGACATCACCGCCCTGCACCTGGCGATTCACCGGCACGCGCGGCTGGTCACTTTCCACGGACCGGTCGCACTGTCGAGTCCGTCCGAGTATTCCACCACCCACCTGCTGTCGGTCCTGATGGACCCGCAGCCGGGCTACACGATTCCCATGGCGCTGGAAAACAGCCGCAAAGCAATGGAGGAGCCGCATTACGCGATGCGTACGGTCACCGGCGGCGAAGCGACAGGGCCGCTGATGGGCGGCAACCTCTCGATGGTCAGCGCGCTGGCCGGCACGCCGTATGCGGCCGACTTCCGCAAAGCGATTTTGTTCCTGGAAGACGTCAACGAAGAGCCCTACCGGATCGACCGCTGGATGACGCAGCTGGACCTGTCGGTCGGCTTTGCCAGGGCGGCGGCGATGATGGTCGGCATCTGCGACAACTGCGGCCCGCGCGACGGCGACCATTCGCTGACCTTGGATGAAACCCTGGACCTGCATCTGAAACCACTGACGATCCCGGCAGTGACCGGCTACTCCTTCGGCCACATCCGCCACCAGTTCACCATCCCGATGGGCATCAACGCCCGCCTGGACACCGAACGCCAAACCCTCACCCTGCTGGAACCCGGCGTTTCCTGACCAGGACCGCAAGCAAGATGTTTCCACAAAATGTCCGGCGTTTGGGGTCAGGTCTGTAAATCGGACATTTCAGAGCAATAACGATGTATTTAAGTTCGAATGTACACTTTGTTGCCTCAAAATGTCCGATTGCCAGACCTGACCCCACACGCCGGACATTTTTGGGCAATATTGTTGGGCGGAATTTTGTCGCTTTAATGCGAAACGATCTGGGACAGGACCGAGAAGGCGGGGCCGGTTTGGGCCTGTTCGAGCAGTACCGTCAGTTCGGAGAAGGTGCACATCATGGTGACGACGTTGATCTTGTTCCATGCCAGTTTTTTCAGTACCGCGTGGTAAATCCCCGGCGTCTTGAGTGCCTCGGGATTGAGGCGCAGGGTCAGGGCGGTCAGGTTCTCCACCCTGGCGATGTGGCGCTCCGTGGCGAAGGCCGATTCGACCAGGTGGATCACGGGCCGGCTGCACACCACCAGCATTTCATGCACCCCGCGCGTGACCGAGACGAAACTGCCATGGTGGCGCTCGGCCAGGGCCAGTAGTTCGCGCTGGCATTCGGTGCTGTTGTCGGATAGCCGGTAGGTCACCAGGGTCAGCTCGGTGCGGGTGGTCAGTTCGCCCGTGCGTGGCGCCAGTAAAATCGGCTGCGCCTGTCCATTCTGGGGCAGCCGCTCGGACAGCCGGCGCAGGGCCATCACCACCGCCGCCTGGCCCACCGGCTTCCATAAATCCGATTCAAGCTGGGGCCGCAATTGGCGCGCAAGTTCCGACAGGTTGATCAGTCCGAGCGATATCCCTTCGGTCAGGAACGCCGATTCCGACACTATTTGTTCCACTTTGGTCGCGATCGAAAGCATCTCTTTCCGGTCCTCAAATGAGTACGCGCCGCCCTTTCCTTGCGTCAGCGGGATAAAGCCGTCCCGCCGCCGTCATCGGAATAACGTCGCCTTGTTACCGTAAATTGTTTCTATTTTAGAACTTGCTGAGTGGCAATCGCGTAAATATAGCTGACATTTGTCAGCGATGCGCGCACGCCATGTCGTCCGTTCAGGTGATCAGCAGTCGCTGTGAGAATGGCGCGGGCAAGAGCGCCGGCGAGGGGGAATGGAGTACCCGGCTGAAGGCGATGTGTGACGTCATGATTTTCCCGTTTAACTTTGTGCGCTATATCCGGAGTGTGCCCCGTGCGCTTACTTTCCATGCCGCCTGGGAGTTTTTCCCGGCAACTTGGGAACGAGTGTAGACCGCAATCTGCCTCAAAAGCAATCGAATTGACGCACCGAATCTATCGAATTGTTACATTTCCGCACGACTTAGAGTCCACCTACTAATTGTGGGAGTTGTCCAAATACTGAATCCAGTTGATGCATATCAACGAAACATTCGCCAGATAATTTCCTCCGATACCAACTAGTTGCAATGCAAAAATGTTCAGAACTGAACATTTATCGTGCCGACGACCAAATTGTCCATTTTTTTGACTTGCCTCAAGAGAAGGGAATAGTGTCGCTTCTCTCGCGTTCACCGGACCTCCCACGGCGCACACGGGTGGCCGCCACGGCTTACCGTGGCTAGCAAAATTCCACAAAAACCACTGCACTTTCTGTTCACTCTTGGAGAAATAATGAACCTTCGGAAAACCTTGCTCGCCGCGTCGATCGGCGCCCTGCCCCTGATGATGTGCGTCCAGGTGCTCGCCGCCGGACCGATCATGGCGGGTCCGACCGCGCTGGCCTCGCCGCAACAAAGCGCTGCCCTCCTGACCAAACTGGCCGCCACCCGCGCCGCCCAGGGCCTTGACGACAAGCACGGTTTCGCCGTGACCGCCCAGCATCCCGGCGTCACCGGCACCCGCATCACCCGCGCCGCCCATACCTACAAGGGGATTCGCGTGTTCACCTCGGAATCGGTGGTCGTGACCAACGATGCGGGCGAGATCATCAGCGAGTCGGTCTCGGACCGCCGCTCGGGCCTCAGCGATGAGCAGGGCGTGGCCGGCGGCAAAGGCGGCGACTTCGACATCAATCCCGGCTTTGCGGCACAGGCAGCGATCGACATGGTCGTGACCCGCGTGGCGCCCAATGGCGTGCACGAAACCCCGCCGAACGCCGAGCTGATCATTTACCCGATCGTCACCAATGTGCGCGTGCCCGGCGCGGCCAGCAAGTCCGAGTCCCAGCTCAATGCCCTCGACCTGGAAGAGAAGGTCAAGGGCTATGCCCTGGCCTACCTGGTCCAGACGCGCATGATCGTCGATTCCAAGCCGGTGTTCTATGACACCATCATCGATGCCAGGAGCGGCCAGGTGCTCAAGCAGTGGAAGGCGCTGCAGACCGTCCAGGGCACCGGCAAGAGCCAGTACAACGGCACAGTGCCGCTGAACACGACCCTGTCGGGCAGCACCTACCAGATGAAGGACACCTCGCGCGGCGTGGGCGGCACCTACGGCGGCATGGCCATCACCAACGCCAACCACGGCACCACCGCCGGCTCGATCTACACCAACAGCACCAATACCTGGGGCGACGGGCTGCAGTACGTCGCCGGCGGCAGCACCACCAATGCCAACGGCCAGACCGCGGCGGTGAACGCGATGTGGGGCTTGATGAATACCTACGACGCGCTGAAAAACGTGCTCGGCTGGCAATCGCTCGACGGCAACAACACCGCGACCTACATCGCCGCCCACGTCAACACCAACTACGACAACGCCTACTACAGCAATGGCTGCAAGTGCATGTTCATCGGCGACGGCGGCAGCTCGTTCTACAACCTTGGTTCGATCGACGTCATCGGCCACGAGATGGGCCACGGCGTGACCGACGCCACCTCGGGCCTGATCTACAGCGGCGAATCCGGCGGCCTGAACGAGTCCAGCTCGGACATCAACGGCGAAGCGGTGGAAGCCTACGCACGCGCGGGCGGTACCGGCACGGTGATTCCGAACACCGGCAATGACTGGATGATGGGCAAGGAAATCGCCAAGAACGGCCAGCCGCTGCGCTGGATGTACAAGCCGAGCCTGGATGGTGCAAGTCCGAACGCCTGGAGCAGCTCGATCGGCAACCTCGACGTGCACTACAGCAGCGGCCCGAACAACCGCATGTTCTATTTCCTGTCGCAAGGCTCGAACGCCAGTTCCTCGTCGAACTACTACAGCTCCTACCTGACCAAGCAGCCGCTGGCGATGACCGGTATCGGCACCGACAAAGCCTTCCGCATCTGGTTCCGCGCAGCGACCACGAAATTTACCGCTTCGACCAACTACGCCGATGCGCGTAACAAGGTGCTGCTGGCGGCCCAGGAACTGTATGGCGTGGGCAGCAAGGAAGCCATCGCGGTGCAGCGCGCCTATGCGGCGATCAACGTCGGCGCCGACATCGACGAGACCGGCACCCCAGGCGGCGGCGTGAGCATCAGCTCGCAGCCTGTCAGCAAGACGGTCGCGGCGGGCACGGTCGCTTCCTTCTCCGTCACCGCCACCGGCGGCACCGCGCCCTACAAGTACCAGTGGCTGCGCAACGGCGCCACCATCGCCGGCGCCACCTCGGCCACCTACAGCCTGACCGCCCAGACCGCCGACAATGGCGCCGTCTTCAGCGTCAAGGTGACCGACTCGGCCACCAGCCCGACCACCGCCACCAGCGCCGGCGCCACCCTGACCGTCAGCAGCGGCGGCGGCACCAGCACCGAACGCGTGGTCAATGGCGGCTTCGAGTCGAGCACTACCGGCTGGGGCGGCACCACCGGCGTGATCGGCAGCTATGCCGGCCAGAGCGCGTACGAGGGCACGCGCTTCGCCTGGCTCGGCGGCAATGGCAAGGCGGCCAGCGAGACGCTGACCCAGGCAGTGGCAATTCCGGCCGCAGCCACCAGTGCCAGCCTGAGCTTCGCACTGCATATCGATACTGCGGAAACCGAGAACGTGGCCTACGACAAGATGGTTGTCACGGTCAAGAACGCGGCGGGCAGCGTGCTTGGCACCCTGGCGACCTACACCAACCTGAACAAGGCGTCCGGTTACCAGATCCGCATGTTCAACCTGCTGCCGTACAAGGGCCAGACGGTGACCCTGTCGTTCGCGATGACTGAGGATGCTTCGCTGCAAACCTCCTTCGTGGTCGACAAGGTGAGCCTGGTGACCCAATAAGCCAGCAGGACATGTCGCACTAGTACAGCGTGTGTACTGAGGCCGGCTGGCTGTCCGGTCTCATCTTTCAGCTCCGGCTCCGGCCGGGGCTATTTTTACTTTCAGCGGCTGTATTGGCTGAAAGTCAAGAATGGAAGTCAAGCCAATGCAATTTCAACTCCAGATACAGGCGGGTGCGGCCGCCGGCCAGCGCCGCCAGGTCGCCATCGACGCCGCCAGCGAAGCCGATGCCGTGCGCATCGCCGCGCGCAAGGGCTGGCGCGTGCTGTCCATCGACCTGCCCGCCGCGCCAGCGGGCACGGACACGGCGCGCAAGTTGCACCTGTCGCGCCGCAAGCAGGCCTTCCCGCTGATGCAGTTCAGCCAGGAGCTGCTGGCGCTGCTCGAAGCGGGCCTGAACCTGACCGAAGCCATCGCCACCCTGCACAACAAGGAAAGCGCGGGCGCCACGCGCAATACCATCGGCGCCATCCTCGCCACGCTCCAGCAAGGCAAAAGCCTGTCCGATACGCTGGCCGATTTCCCCACCATCTTCCCCGAGATCTACGTCGCCACCGTGCACGCGGCCGAACGCTCCGGCAATCTGCCAGAAGCGCTGGGACGTTTCGTGGCTTACCAGCTGCAGTTCGAGGCGATCCGCAAGAAGCTGGTGTCGGCCGCGATCTATCCGGTCATGCTGCTGGCTGTCGGCAGCCTCGTGACCCTGTTCCTGCTCGGTTACGTGGTCCCCAAATTCAGCGTCGTGTACGAAAGCTCGGGACGCGATGTGCCCTGGGCCTCGCAGATGCTGCTCGGTTTCGGCCAGGTACTGGCGGGCCATCCGCTCGCCTTTATATCGCTGCTGGCGCTGGCCGTGGGCGGCATCGTCGCCGCGCTGGCCAATCCCGCGGTGCGCCAGCGCCTGGTGCTGGCCATCCTGCGTCTGCCGGTGCTGTCGCAGAAGGCGGCCGAATTTCGCCTGGCGCGCTTTTACCGTGCCCTCAGCCTGCTGCTGCATGCCGGCATACCACTTTCGAAAGCGCTGGCCATGGTGGCCAACATGCTGCTTCCGAGCCAGCAGCAGCAACTGGCGGCGGCGCGCCGCGCGGTGCAGGAAGGCCAGGCCTTTTCCAGCGCGCTGGAACAGCAGCAGCTGGCCACGCCGGTGGCGCAATCGCTGCTGCGCGTGGGCGAAAACACGGGCCGCCTGGGCGACATGCTGGAACGCTCGGCGCGCTTTCACGACGATGAATTCGCACGCTGGGTCGACTGGGCTTCGCGCCTGCTCGAACCGGTCCTGATGACCTTCATCGGCATCGTCATCGGCGGCGTGGTGGTGCTGATGTACATGCCGATTTTCGAGCTCGCCGGGAGCCTGTCATGAACGCCCCTGACCTGCTCCGCGTGCCGCTTCGCGGTCAGTTGTTGACGCCGGCCCTGGTGGCCAGCGCGCGCAGCGCCGCCATGGCCGAAGGCCGCGCCCTGCTGCCGGTGCTGGAAGAAATGAGCGGGGCCGAGCCGGAAGACTTCACCGCGCAGCTGGCGCAGTTGTTCAGCTATCCGCTGTGGACCATGGCGGCGCTGCAGGCCGGCACGCCCGCCTTCGGCCTGATGCCCTACACCGACTGCGCCCAGCACGACTGCGTACTGATGGAAGCGGCTGGCGGCGCGCCGGTGCTGGTGATCGCCGATCCATTTTCCGACGCCATCCTGCAATGGGCCGACGCCGCCCTGCGCGGCGGCTTTCAGGTCGGCCTGACCCATCCCGACGAACTGACCGCCTATCTCGCGCAGCAGGAAAACGTGCAGCAGGCGATGCAGGCCATGGGCGCCGGCATTGATGCCGCCGCCGGCGAAGACCTGAGCGTCGAAGACATCTCGCTGGTACGCATCAGCGAAGACAGCAGCCCGGTGGTCAAGCTGGTCAACTCGACCATCTACGATGCGCTCAAATTCCAGGCCAGCGACATCCACCTCGAATGCGATGTGGACCGGCTGGTCATCAAGTACCGGGTCGACGGCGTATTGGTGCAGGCCGGCCAGGTGCAGGGCTTGCAGATGGCCGAGCAGATCATCTCGCGCATCAAGGTCATGGCCGACCTGGACATCGCCGAGCGGCGTATTCCGCAGGATGGCCGCTTCAAGGTGCGCGTGAAGGGTAGCGAGATCGATTTCCGGGTCTCGATCATGCCCAACATCTTCGGCGAGGACGCGGTGCTGCGCCTGCTGGACCGGCGCGCGCTGACCGAGGCGGCGCAGTCGCTGCGCCTGGAAAGCCTGGGCCTGAACGCCGACGCCATCGTCCAGATCCGGCGCCTGGCGGCCAAGCCGCACGGCATGCTGCTGGTGACCGGCCCCACCGGTTCCGGCAAGACCACCACCCTGTACGCGGCCATCACCGAGATCAACACGGGCCGCGACAAGATCGTCACCATCGAAGACCCGGTCGAATACCGGCTGCCGCGCGTGCTCCAGATTCCCGTCAACGAGAAGAAGGGACTCACCTTCGCGCGCGGCCTGCGCTCGATCCTGCGCCACGATCCGGACAAGATCATGATCGGCGAAATCCGCGACGACGAAACCGCCCAGATCGCGGTGCAGGCCTCGCTCACCGGCCACCTGGTCTTCACCACCCTGCATGCGAACAATGTGTTCGACGTGGTGGGGCGCTTCCTGCACATGGGTGTGGATGCCTACAGCTTTGCGGCGGCGCTCAACGGCATCGTGGCGCAGCGCCTGCTGCGTCTCAATTGCGAGCATTGTGCGGCCCCGGTCACGCCGGATGACGAAGAGCTGCGCGACAGCGGCCTGGATCGCACGCAGACAGCCGGCTGGCGGTTTCGCGCGGCCAGCGGCTGCGGCCATTGCCGCGGCACCGGCTACAAGGGACGCAAGGCGGTGGCCGAAGTGCTGATCCTGAACGACGCCATGCGCGAAATGATCACCACCCGCGCTCCGGTGAGCCGGATGAAGGAAGAAGCGGCGCGCGGCGGCATCCGCCTGGTGCGCGAAGCCGCACTGGACCTGGTGCGCCAGGGAGAAACAACACTGATGGAGCTCAATCGTGTCACTTACTGATATTTTTTCCAGCCGCAGCGTCAGCATTTCGCTGGCCCCGGACCTGCTCACCGCCGTCGTGCGAAGCGGTAAACGCATCGTCGCGCACAGCGAAGTGCACATCCCCGTCAGCGACCATCCGGATGGCCACTGGGAGGACGCCTTGAGCGCCTTTGCCACCTACCTGCGCCAGGCCGGCGTGGCGCTCAAGGGTGTGCCGGTGTCGGTGGCGCTGACCACGCGCTGGTGCCAGCTGGCGATGCTGCCCTGGAGCGACGCCCTGCTGCACGACGGCTCGGCCCAGCGCTTCATGCAGGCGCAGTTCGCCGGCATCTACGGCGATGCCGCGCGCCAGTGGGCCACCGTGTGCGACGATGCACCCTATGGCGTGCCGCGCCTGGCCTGCGCGATCGACCGCGATTTCCTGGAAGGGCTGCAAAATATCGCGCGCGAATTCGGCCACCCTCGTCCGTCGGTCGAATCGGTGCTGTCGATCGCCTGGCGCGCCATCGCGGCGAGCCGTCCGCAGGCCTTCGCCATCGTCGAGCCGGGCCGCCTGGTGCTGGCGGCCGCCGCCCATGGCCGCATCGTGGGAGTGCAGGCCCAGGCCTTGCGCGGCCCGTGGGAGAACGAACTGCCGCAAGCCTGGCAGCGCTGGACCCTGCGTGCGCCGGAGCTGGGCGAGATCGCCCAGGTGGCCCTGGTCAGCCTGGATGAACGCCCATCGACGCTGGCGCTGCCGGACTGGTTCGAACCTGCCGTGCTGCCCACGCCGCCCGCACCGGGTTATGCGGCCGTGGCGATGATGGGGTACTAGCATGGCCTTGACCAATCTCGACTTTGCGCAGCGCCCGCCGCCGCTGGCCGGCTGGCGCCTGGCGCTGCTGGTATCGGGCTTGCTGGCGCTGGGCGCCGCAAGCGCAAACTGGATGGTGCAGGCGCGTGCCGCGGGTGCGCTCGAGGAGCAGCTCGCGCGCGCACAGCCAAGAGTCGTCCGCACTGCCACACTCGGACCGGCACAGATCAAGGCGCAGGAGCAGCAGTTGCGTTCCGTCGCGGAGGCGGTGCGCCAGCTCAACCTGCCGGTCGCGCGCCTGGTGCGTACCATCCAGGCGCCGCCCGATATCCGGGTCGCCTTGCTCGGCCTCGACCTGGCCGGCAAACCCGATGCGGGCGGCCCGGCCGGTTCACTCAAGATCGCAGCGGAAGCGGAAACCGCGCAGGACATGATGAATTACGTCGCCTACCTGAACGAGCAGCCGCTGTTCACCTCCGTCTACCTGGTCAAGCACGAGATGCGCAGCAGCGCGCCCGGCCGCCCGTATCGCTTCCAGCTGGAGGCGCAATGGGAGGAGTAATGGGCGCCATCAAATCCACGCTGGCGGGAGGAGGCGCCAATCCCGGTCTGCTGGCGGCGCGGGTTGCCTGGGAAGCGCGCCGCCTGCTGCGCCGCCTCGGCTGGGGCGCCTGCGCCGGTGCGTTGTCGCTCGCCCTGGCCGGCGCAGGTGCATGGCAGGCGCAGCGCCTCGACCTGCGCCAGGAGCAGCTGACGGCCGACATCGCGCAGGCGCGCGCACGCCGGCTTGCACCGCAGCCGGTGCCGGTCCCGGACAGCACGCGCCGCCTGGCTGCCTTCCATGATTATTTGCCGGCCCACGAGACCATTCCCGAGCTGCTCAAGCAGCTGGTGGGGGCGGCCGACAAGAACGGCATCGCGCTCGCCAAGGCCGACTACAAGCCGCAGGCGGACGATGGCGCCGCTTTCATGCGCTACGAGATTACGCTGCCGGTCAAGGCCGACTACGCGCGGGTGCAGGCCTTCATTGTCAGCGCCCTGCGCGAGCTGCCCACCCTGACGCTCGATAGCGTGACGTTTCAGCGCGAGCAGATCGAATCGGGCGAGGTGGAAGCCAAGCTGCACTTCAAACTGCTGGTGCGCAATCCGGTGCGCAAGGGAGGACGGCGATGAGAAAGCTGACCATCGGTGCGGCGCTCGGCGCCACCTTGCTGGCCTGCTGGTTCGCGCCGGACGAGGAGAGCACGGTCATCGCCCCGGCGCAGGCGCGCACCATACCTGCACCAATCGTTATTACGCCGCTGGTCGAAACGGCGCCGCTGCTGCCAGAGATCCGTCCACGCGGTGACGAGGATGACCTGGGCAACGCCTTTGCCAAGCAAACCTGGCAGAGCGAATCTCCCAGGAAGGTCATGAGTGCGCCCGAGGAGATGCCGGCGCCAGCCAAGGCAGTTGCCAGGACCGGCGCGCCGGACTTGCCGATCCGCGTGCTGGGCCGCTTCGTCGACGACGGCAAGGAAGCCTGGTTCCTGCAGGTGGACGACCGTAACGTCGTTGCCTATGTGGGCGACAACATCGACGAGCGCTACCGCTTCGACAGCGCCGACGCCGGCGCACTGACATTTACCTATCTGCCGCTCCAGAAAAAGCAGGTACTCGCCGTAGGGGAAACCAATTGAGAAACAGACTATGTCGCATGCTGGCGCTGTGCGCCGCGCTCAGCGCCTGCGCCGGCCCGCAGACCTTCAACGAAGGCCAGGCCCTGCTCGAGCACGGCCAGCTCGAAGCCGGCCTGGCCAAGCTGGAACAAGCTGCGCGCGAACAGCCGGGCAATGCCGAATACCGCATCGGCTTCCTGAGCCGCAAGGCCAGTATCATCACCGCCCTCAACACCCAATCGGACCAGCTGCGCCGGCAGGGAAAACTGGACCAGGCGGAGAAGGCCAGCGCGCAGGTGCTGGCGATCGATCCGGCCAATGGCGTGGCGCGTCAGGCCATGCTGGCGCTGGAGCGCGAGCGCCGTCACGCCGGCATCGTGGCGCAGGCCGAGGCAAGCTGGCGCAAGGGCGGCGCGGCCGATATCGCGCAGGCGCAGGAACAGCTGCGCAGCGTGCTGCAGGAATCGCCCGACCAGCGCGAGGCCCTGGCGCTGCAGGCCCGCATCAGCGGCGAGCAATCCAAAAGCGTAGCCGGCACCGGCAAGCTCGCCGCTGCCTACCGCAAGCCGGTGACCCTGGAATTTCGCGATGCGCCGCTGCGCTCCGTGTTCGATTTTCTGGGCAAGGTGTCGGGCCTGAACTTCGTCTTTGACCGCGACGTGGACCCGGCGATTCGCGCCACCATTTCGGTGCGCGGCACCAGCATCGAGGAAGCCATCGGCATGCTGCTGTCGGCCAACCAGCTGGAACAAGCTGTCGCTGGAGAACGCTCGGTCACCATCTACCCGAACAATGCGCAGAAGGTGAAGGATTACCAGCAGCTGGTGGTGCGCAGCTTTCACCTCGCGAACGCGGATGTGAAGACAGTCTCCTACACCATCAAGACCCTGCTCAAGGCACGCGATATCGTGACCGACGACCGCCTCGGCATCATCATGATGCGCGACACGCCGGAGATGATCCGCATGGCCGAAAAAGTCATTGCGATGCAGGACCTGGCCGACCCGGAAGTCATGCTCGAAGTCGAGGTGCTGGAGGTCAAACGTACGCGCCTGATGGAGCTCGGCGTGCGCTGGCCCGACCAGGCGCTGCTCAATCTGACCAATGCCGCCGGCGCACTCACGCCGCTCAAGCTGGCCGACCTGGGCGCCATCAATCGCGGCAGCATCGCGCTGGGCATCGCCGGCGTGCAGCTCAATGCCAACAAGACCGACAGCGATTCCAACATCCTTGCCAATCCGCGCATCCGCGTGCGCAATAAGGAAAAGGCCAAGGTGCTGATCGGCGACCGGGTGCCCGTCATCACCGTCACCACCAATAACGGCGTCAGTTCGGACAGCGTCAATTATGTGGACGTGGGCCTGAAACTCGATGTGGAGCCGAATATCTACCTGGACGATGAAGTGGCGATCAAGATCAATCTGGAAGTGAGCAATGTGGTCAAGGAGGTGATCAGCAAGTCCGGCACCCAGGCTTACCAGATCGGCACGCGCAGCGCATCGACCGTGCTGCGCCTGAAGGATGGCGAAACCCAGGTGCTGGCGGGCCTGATCAGCGACGAGGACAGGCGCAGCGCCAACAAGGTGCCTGGTGTGGGCGAGCTGCCGATACTGAACCGCCTGTTCGGCAGCCAGAAGGATGACAGTTCGCGCAGCGAGATCGTGTTGTCGATCACGCCGCGGGTGCTGCGCAGCGTGCGCCGTCCGGACTTGATGACGGCGCAATTCGAATCGGGTACCGAATCGAACATCGGCGGCCGTGGTCCCGGCCCGAATGGCGGCAGCGCGCCATCGCAGCCGGTGGAACAGGCAGCGCCGCCGCCCCCGGCAGCCTCGCCGATGACCGGTGGTTCCGAACCCGCACCGGCCCCGGAACCATCCGCTCCGGCCACGCAAAAGCCGCCCGGCGGCCAGGCGCCGCTGAAGGTGATCCAGTGATGCGAGCGCGCGGCTTTACCTTTATCGAGCTGATCATCACCCTGGCCATCATGGGCACGCTGGCCACCGTTGCCGTGCCCATGGCCCAGGTGGCGGTGCAGCGCGAGAAGGAGCGCAGCCTGCGCGCGGCCCTGATCGAGATTCGCGAGGGTCTGGAAGCCTACAAGCGCGCTGTGGATGCGGGCCGCATCAAGGTGGCGGCCGGAGATTCGGGTTACCCCAAAAAGCTCGAAGAACTGGTCGAAGGGGTGCCGGACCAGCGCAGCCCGGCCAAGAAAAATATCTACTTCCTGCGCCGCCTGCCGCGCGACCCGTTCGCACCCGGCGATGCAAACGACGTCGCCGCCTCCGCGACCTGGGCCAAGCGCGCCTATGCCTCGCCGCCCGATAACCCGAGCGAAGGCGAGGATGTGTTCGACGTCAGCTCGCGTTCCGACAAGGTAGGCCTGAACGGCGTGCCGCTCAAGCTATGGTGACTCAAGTGAACCGGCGTGGCTTTACCCTGGTCGAACTGCTGGTGGTGCTGGCGATTATCGCGACTCTGCTCACCATCGCCCTGCCCCGTTATTTTGGATCGGTCGACCGCTCGAAGGACGTGGCGCTCAAAGAAAATCTGCAGGTGCTGCGCAACGGGATCGATAAATATTATGGCGACAAGGGTGCCTATCCTGCGGCCCTGTCCGACCTGGTGGCGCAGCATTACTTTCGCGCGGTGCCGGTCGATCCGGTGACGGAGTCGAGCAGCACCTGGCAGATTGTGGCCTCGGCCGACCCGGACAAACCCGGCGTGGCGGACGTGCGCAGCGGGGCCAAGGGCAAGACGCGCGACGGGGTGCCGTATGAGCAGCTGTAGACGGCAACGCGGGTTCGGCTATCTCTGGACCCTGATGCTGGTGGCCTTCATGGGCGTGGGCAGTGTGATCGCCGGCGAGCTGTACTCAATGTCGGTGCGGCGCGACCGTGAGCGTGAGCTGATCTTCATCGGCCATGAATTCCGCGCGGCGATCGAGCGCTACTACAACAGCAGTGCCGGCGGCATGCAGAGCTACCCCTTGACCCTGGAAGAACTGCTCAAGGACCCGCGTTTTCCCAACGCCAGGCGGCATCTGCGCAGGCTGTATGCCGATCCGATGACCGGCAAGCCGGCCTGGGGCACCATCGTCATCAATGGCCGCATTGTGGGTGTGCATTCGCTGTCTGTGAAGAAGCCCGTGAAGGTGGATCATTTCGAGGATGTGGATGCCGGCTTGCGCAACAAGGAGCGTTACGCCGACTGGAATTTTGTGTATCCGCACGATCTGTTCGTGCCGCCCAAAGAGGGTGATAATGGGCTTCCCAATGCCATGCGAAAGGATGTCCCATGAAGCACTTTGCTCACGCCGTGCTGATCGCTGCCTTGCTGACGCCGGTGGCGCAGGCTCAGGAAGCCAAGCCCGTCACCAAGGCCCAGCAGTACGTCTACATGCTGCGCGTGGCGCCGTCACTGCATGACCAGTCGAAGTGGACCGAGAAGCAGATGGCGGCCACCACGGCGCACTTCGAGCGTCTGAAAAAGGCGACCGAGGCGGGCCAGGTCATCCTGGCGGGACGCACCACCGAGGATCTGGACAAGACCTTCGGGATGGTGGTGTTCGAGGCCGATAGCCCGGCGGCGGCCAAGGCCTTCATGGAGGCCGATCCAGCCGTGATGGCCGGGGTCATGATCGCGACCATTCATCCCTACGCGATTGCCCTGCAGCGCAAGCCTTGAGCCATCCGGCCGTGTTATACCGTCATTCCCGCGCAGGCGGGAATCGATAGCACTTCTGATCATAAGGGCTATAGATTCCCGCCTGCGCGGGAATGACGTTAAAAAAGTCCGTTGCATCTCCACGTCGCGATTTCGTCATAGTCCCTACGTTTCTTTGCTCATCGCTGTGTACGACAGCGATTCTCCGTCGATGCGGAACAGGTCCTTGATCTCGCCGGTTTTCACAAAACCGCAGCTCGTGTACAGGGCAATCGCCGGCTGGTTGACTGACAAAACTTCCAGGTCGATCCATTCCAGCCTGGCGTAGGCGCTGGCCCATTCTGCGGCGGCGCCGATCAGGCGCGTGCCCAGGCCCAGCTTGCGGTAGTCGCGCTGTACGCCCATGCCCAGCAGGGCGCGGTGCAGGGTAGCCGGTTCGGGCCTGGCCCTCAGGTCGATATGCCCGGCGATGACGTCGCCGTCCAGCGCCAGCCACAGCCTGCGCCAGCCCGGCTGGCCGAGCGAGGTTTCCATGCCGGTCCGAAACGCACCCTCGCGTTGCGGCGGAAAGCGCGAGGCCTCGCGCGCCATCGGCATGAACAGCGCGGTGCTGCCCTTGCCGTTGTCGCTCAGGTGGTCGTTCAGGTAGGCGAAGAAGGCGTCGAGGTCCTCTCCGCGAGCTGGCCTGATTGTCACCCTCTCCGTCACAGTGCCCGGGCGATCAGGATTTTCTGGATGTCGCTGGTGCCTTCGTAGATCTGGCACACGCGCACGTCGCGGTAGATGCGCTCGACCGGGAAGTCGCTCACGTAGCCGTAGCCGCCGTGCACCTGGATGGCGTCGGAGCACACCCGTTCGGCCATCTCGGACGCGAACAGCTTGGCCATGGCGGCTTCCTTCAGGCAGGGCAGGCCGGCGTCCTTCATCGATGCGGCATGGCGAATCAGCTGGCGCGCCGCTTCGATCTGGGTCGCCATCTCCGACAGCTTGAACTGGACCGACTGGTGCTCGAAGATCGGCTTGCCGAAGCTTTCGCGGTCGCGGGCATAGGTCAGCGCCGCTTCGAAGGCCGCGCGCGCCATGCCGACCGCCTGCGAGGCGATGCCGATGCGGCCGCCCTCCAGGCCGGACAGCGCGATCTTGTAGCCCTGGCCTTCTTCGCCGATCAGGTTCTCCGCCGGGATGCGGCAGTTATCGAACAGGATCTGGGCGGTGTCGGAGGAGTGCTGGCCCATCTTCTGTTCCAGGCCCGCGACAATGTAGCCGGGGGCGCTGGTGGGCACCCAGAAGGCGCTGATGCCCTTCTTGCCTGCCGCCTTGTCGGTGACCGCCATGACGATCGCCACATCGGCGTATTTGCCGCTGGTGATGAACTGCTTGGTGCCGTTGATGACGTAGCTGTCGCCGTCGCGCGTGGCGGTGGTGCGCAGGGCCGAGGCGTCGCTGCCGGTGTGCGGTTCGGTCAGCGCAAAGGCGCCCAGCATGGCGCCCTGGGCCAGGGGCCGCAGCCATTGTTCCTTCTGCGCGTCGTTCGCATACATCATGGCGATGCTGCACACGGGGCAGTTGTTGACCGAGATGATGGTTGACGTGCCGCCGTCGCCGGCCGCGATTTCTTCCAGTACCAGCGCCAGCGACACGTAGTCCAGGCCCGCGCCGCCCAGTTCCTCGGGGACGGCCACGCCGAAGGCGCCGAGTGCCGCCAGTTCCTTCAGCTCGTCCTTCGGAAAATAGTGTTCCTTGTCCCAGCGTGCGGCGTTGGGCGCAAGGCGCTCCTGCGAAAAGCTGCGCAGGGCGTCGCGGATCATCTGGTGTTCTTCTGTCAGTATCATGGGTCGTTACGATCAATCGTCAGGTGGGGCTTACCAGGGAATTGGCGTGCCGTCGTAGTTCAAAAAGGAGCCGTTTGAAACGTGGGTGGTTTTAGCCAGGGTCGCGCGCAGTCCGGTCACGCTTTGCTCGACCGGCAGGTCCGCCTCCGCGCCGCCCATGTCGGTGCGTACCCAGCCCGGATGGAAGGCCACGCAGGTGGCGCCCTTGGGGCCGAAGGTGATGCTGGTGTCGATCAGGACTGAATTGAGCGCGGCTTTACTGGCGCGGTACAAGCTGCCGGTGGCGCTGTTGCGCGCGCCGATGGAGCCCATGCGCGAGGACATCACCGCCAGCTTGCCGTGGGCCTGGGCGACCATCGGTGCGATTACCGGCAGGATGCGCATGGCGGCCAGGACATTGGTGTGCATGACGGCGTCGAAATCGGTCTCGGTGGGAAAACCGTCGTGGCGCGGTCCGTACAGCCCGGCGTTCAGAAAAGCGACGTCGAGCAGTTCGCCGTCCAGGTTCCAGCCCAGCGCGGCGACCGAGTCGGCGCTGGTCACGTCGAGCTGGTAGGCGTGGGCGCGCATGGCTCCGAGCGCCTGGCAGTCTTCGGCCTTGCGGGCGGTGGCCAGCACGCGCCAGCCGTCGGCCAGGTACTGGCGCACCAGTTCCCGGCCGATGCCGCGCGAGGCACCGATAATGAGTGCGGTTGGCATGGTGGTCGACCGTGCTTACAGCATCTCGACGGCCATGGCGGTCGCCTCACCGCCGCCGATGCACAGCGAAGCCACGCCGCGCTTGCCGCCGGTTTTCTTCAGGGCGCCCAGCAGGGTGACGAGGATGCGCGCGCCGGAAGCGCCGATCGGGTGGCCCAGCGCGCAGGCGCCGCCGTGGATATTGACCTTGCTGTGCGGGATATCCAGTTCGGCCATGGCGGCCATCGGCACCGCGGCAAACGCTTCGTTGATCTCGTACAGGTCGACCTCACCCGCTGTCCACCCGGTCTTGGCGAACAGTTTTTGCAGCGCGCCGATGGGGGCGGTGGTGAACAGGTTCGGCTCCTGTGCGAAGGTGGCGTGGCCGACGATCCTGGCGATCGGCGCCAGGCCCAGTTCACGCGCTTTCGATTCGCGCATCATGACCAGGGCCGCGGCGCCGTCGTTGATGGACGAAGACGAAGCGGCGGTGATGGTGCCGTCCTTCTTGAAGGCGGGTTTCAGGGCCGGGATCTTGTCCAGCTTGGCTTTGGCCGGGCCTTCATCCTTGTCGATCACGGTCTCGCCGGCGCGGCTGGTGACCGTGACGGGCGCCATCTCCCACTTGAAGTAGCCTTCGTTGTTGGCTTCCTGGGCGCGCTTGACCGATGCGATCGCAAACGCATCCTGGGCTTCGCGCGTGAACGAATATTTGGTCACGCATTCTTCGGCAAAGGTGCCCATGGAGCGGCCTTCGCCGGTCTTTTCGTTGCGCGAGTAGGCGTCTTCCAGGCCGTCGTACATCATGTGGTCGAACATCATGCCGTGGCCGATGCGGTAGCCGCCGCGCGCCTTGGGAATCAGGTAAGGGGCGTTGGTCATGGACTCCATGCCGCCGGCGACGACGATGTCGGCGCTGCCCGCGAGCAGGGTGTCATGCGCGAAGATTGCCGACTGCATGGCCGAGCCGCACATCTTGGACAGGGTCACGGCGCCGGTCGATACGGGCAGGCCGGCCTTGATCAGGGCCTGGCGCGCGGGCGCCTGTCCCTGGCCCGCCATCAGGCAGTTGCCGAAGTAGACGTGTTCGACCAGCTTGGGATCGACACCGGCGCGCTCGACCGCGGCGGCAATGGCGACCGCGCCCAGGTCGCTGGCGGACTTGGAGGAAAAATCGCCCTGGAAGGCGCCCATGGGGGTGCGAGCGGCACCGACGATGACGACCGGGTCGTTGACTGCGTTCGAGTTACTCATTGTGTAATTTCTCCAGATAGGGTGGCGCGACGGGCAAGGGGCTTGGCGCGGCCGGGTTGGCGGTGACGCTCTGGTTGCAGAAGCGGATTTGTTGCGGATACGGGAACACGTCTTCGATAATGCCGTCCATGATGCGCTGCTTGCGCGACTGCCAGAAATCGCGCGTCAACAGGTCGGCATGGTGCTGCATGAAATACTTGCGGATCTTTGCGTTGCCGAGCAAGAAAGAGCCGAACTGCTCCGGAAAAACGTCGTGCTTGCCGATCGAATACCAGGGCTCGGCCGACATCTCGTCTTCCTCGTTGCGCGGTTGGGGGATGTCGCGGAAATTGCAGTCAGTGATGTATTCGATCTCGTCGTAATCGTAGAACACCACGCGGCCGTGGCGGGTTACGCCGAAGTTCTTGTACAGCATATCGCCGGGAAAAATATTCGCCGCCACCAGTTCCTTGATCGCATTGCCGTACTCCAGGATGCCGTGTTCGATCAGGTCGTCCTTGCCGGCCTTTTCCGCATTCGTCAGAAACATGTTCAGCGGCACCATGCGGCGTTCGATGTAGAGGTGGCGCACGATGATGCGGTCTTCCTCGAACTCGACCAGCGAGGGGGCGTGGTGCATCAGTTCGGCAATGAGTTCTTCCGAGAAGCGCTCGACCGGAAACGCCACGTTGGAATACTCCAGGGTATCGGCCATGCGGCCCACACGGTCGTGGTTCTTGACCAGCAGGTATTTTTCCTTGATCTGGGCGCGCGTGGTTTCCTTCGGCGGCGGGAAGAAATCCTTGATCACCTTGAATACGTAGGGAAAGGACGGCAGTGCGAACACCAGCATCACCAGGCCCTTGATGCCGGGCGCGATCTCGAAGCGGTCGGAAGTGTGCTTGAGGTGCTGCAGGTAATCGCGGTAGAACAGCGTCTTGCCCTGCTTCTGCAAGCCCAGGATGGTGTAGATCTCGCTGCGCGGCTTGCGCGGCAGCAGGGTGCGCAGGAACTGCACATAGGCCGAGGGTACTTCCATATCCACCAGGAAGTAGGCCCGCGTAAACGAAAACAGGATGGTGATCTGTTCCTGGTCGAACAGCACGGTGTCCAGGATCAGCTGACCGTGGCGGTTGTGCAGGATCGGCAGGATGAAGGGATATTCGCGGTTGCCGTTGATGCCCTTGCCGACGATGTAAGCGCCCTTGTTGCGGAAGAACAGGCTCGACAGTACCTGGATCTGATGGTTCGGCTCCACAGTTTCCTTGCCGAACAGTTGCTTCAGGCGCGCTTCGACCAGGCCGATATCGCGGTCCAGATTGGCGAACTTGCAGTCGAGCTGGAAATTGGTGACGATGCGCTTGAGCGCGAAGCGCAGGCCGTCCTGGGACGGATAGTAAACGCGGTAGGTCGGAAGCGGCTCTTCGGTTTCGATGTATTCCGTGGACACCACGGGACGCACGAAAATGAAATCGTTGTGGAAATAGGTGCGATGCAGGATGTTGCAGCAGACCGAATTGAAGAAGGTTTCGGCCAGTTCCGGCTGCTTGTGGCCGGACAGCATGCCGATGTAATGGAGCTTGAGTTCGCGCCAGACTTCGTCGGTCAGCTCCGTGCTGTCGTATTCATCTTCCAGGATCTGCACGCATTCCTGGACGCGCTGGTCGTAGAAGCCGATGCGTTCGCGCGCCGCCAGCTGGGCCGTAGCCCAGGCCCCGGTTTCGAAATGCCGCTTGGCCACCTGGCTGGTCTGGCGGAACAAGCGATAGTGCTTGTCGAAACCGTCCAGGATGGTACGCGCGATGTCGAACGCAATCTGGGAAGACAGCAGTTTTGGGAACGCAACTTGTGTCATCTTTGGCTCTCGTAGGGTGGGCCGGGCCGCGTTCGCACCCCCGTGCCGACCGGCATGTGTTACTTGGTCTCTGCGAACAACTCTCTACCAATCAGCATGCGCCGGATCTCACTGGTACCTGCGCCGATTTCGTAGAGCTTCGCATCGCGCCAGAGACGTCCGACCGGATACTCGTTGATATAACCATTGCCGCCCAGGGTCTGGATTGCTTCGCCCGCCATCCAGGTGGCTTTTTCCGCACTGTACAAAATCGCGCCGGCCGCATCCTTGCGCAGGTTGCGTACCTGCTCCGGCGTGGTGGCGCGGTCGCAGGCCTGGCCCACGGCATACACATAGGCCTTGCAGGCCATCATGGTCGAATACATGTCGGCCAGCTTGCCCTGCATGAGCTGGAATTCGCCGATCGGCTGGCCGAACTGCTTGCGGTCGTGCACATACGGCACCACCGCGTCCATGCAGGCCGCCATGATACCCAGCGGACCGCCGGACAACACGGTGCGCTCGAAATCCAGGCCCGACATCAGCACATTGACGCCCTTGCCCAGGCCGCCGAGGACGTTTTCCACCGGTACTTCGCAATCCTGGAACACCAGTTCCCCCGTGTGCGAGCCGCGCATGCCGAGCTTGTCGAGCTTTTGCGCGATCGAGAAACCCTTGTAGCCTTTTTCGATGATGAAGGCGGTCATGCCGCGCGGACCGGCTTCCAGGTCGTTCTTGGCGTACACCACCAGCACATCGGCGTCGGGGCCGTTGGTGATCCACATCTTGGTGCCGTTGAGCACCCAGCGGTCGCCCTTGAAGTCGGCCCGCAGTTTCATGCTGACCACGTCGGAACCGGCGTTCGGCTCGGACATGGCGAGTGCGCCGATGTATTCGCCGGAAATGAGCTTGGGCAGGTATTTCTGCTTCTGTTCTTCGGTGCCGTTGCGCTTGATCTGGTTGACGCACAGATTGGAGTGGGCGCCGTAGGAAAGGCCGACCGAGGCCGAGGCGCGCGAGATTTCTTCCATCGCCACGATGTGGGCCAGGTAACCCATCTGGGCGCCGCCGTATTCTTCGTTGACGGTAATGCCGAGCACGCCAAGGTCGCCCATCTTGCGCCACAAGTCCATCGGGAACTGGTCGCTGCGGTCGATCTCCGCGGCGCGCGGCGCAATCTCCACCGCCGCGAATTGTTGCACTGCTTCGCGCAGCGCGGCGATGTCCTCGCCATGGTCAAAGGTCAAGCCTGGAAGATGCAGCATTGTCGTCCTCGCGGGGGTGGAAAAAGGGAAGCGTCCATCATACGTCATGTTTGACGTTTACGTAAACGTAAAGTATAAACCGTTGCTGCCGTGCCAACTTAGGCGCCTGCGGCCTGCTCGGCCAGCATGCGTTTGCACTCTTCTTCATGGGCACTGATCTCGGCCAGCGCCATCTCGATATCTTCGCGCTGCTGCTCCAGGGTTTCGCGCTGGTGTGCCAGTACGCCCAGGAAACGGTTCATCTGGGCCACGGTGTCCTTGGGCGACTCGTACATGTCCACAATACTCTTGATCTCGGACAAAGTCAGCCCGAGGCGCTTGCCGCGCAAGGTCAGTTTCAGGTGGGTACGGTCGCGCGCGGTGTACACGCGGTTGCGCCCACCCACGCCTTCGCGGCTGGGGCTGAGCAAGCCCTGGTCTTCATAGAAGCGGATGGCGCGCGCGGTGATGTCGAATTCGCGGGCCAGCTCGGCGATGGTGTAAGTGCGCATGGTCTTGGTCGGGCAAAAAATGGAGGTGGGCAGGAGTGGCGATACGGAATGGCTTAGAATGATTTGCACAACTTCCGTTTACGTCAACGTCAAGTCAAGTGCATTGTAGCCTGCCGGTCGTCCTCTTGAATACGAAAGAATCGCCACATGAACCACCTCGAATCGCAGCTCGACTATCCCCTGGGCGACACCCTGCCGGCGCTGGGCGCCCTGCACCAGCTGGCGCCCGGCTTGCAATGGCTGCGCATGCCGCTGCCGTTCGCGCTCGACCATATCAACCTGTGGCTGCTGCGCGACGAGGTCGAGGGCGCCACCGGCTGGAGCGCGGTCGATTGCGGCGCGGGAACCGACGCCACGCGCGCCGCCTGGGAGCAGATCTTTCGCGAAGGCATGGGCGGCGAGGCCTTGCTGCGTGTATTCGCCACCCATTGCCATCCCGACCATGTGGGCCTGTCGGGCTGGCTGTGCGAGCGTTTCGGCGCGCCGTTCTGGATTACTACCGGCGAATTCGGCTTTGCGCGCATGATGGCCGCCGCCCTGCCCGGGGTGGACGGCACCGCGGCCATTCCCCACTTCGAACGGCACGGCCTGGTCGATCCGGAACTGCGCACGAAGATGGGCGAGCGCCGCAATTACTATCCGACCCTGGTGCCCTCGGTGCCGTCGGCCTACACCCGCATGCAGGATGACCAGCAGATCCAAATTGGCGAGCACAGCTGGGAAGTCATCACCGGTTTCGGCCATTCGCCCGAACATGCGGCCCTGTATTGCGCCGATCTGAAGGTGCTGATCTCGGGCGACATGGTGTTGCCGCGCATTTCGACCAATGTGTCGGTGTTTGCGGTGGAGCCGGAGGGCAACCCATTGCAGCAATACCTTGACTCGCTCGGCAAGTTCGCTCACTTGCCCGAGGATACCCTGGTGCTGCCGTCCCACGGCAAGCCTTTCCGCGGTTTGCACACGCGCATCGCCCAGCTGCGCGAGCACCATACGGCACGGCTGGCCGAAGTGCTGCAGGCCTGCACCGAGCCCAAGTCCGCGGTCGACATCGTGCCCTTGATGTTCCGCCGGCCGCTCGATACCCATCAGCTGGGGTTTGCCTTGGGCGAAGCCTTGGCCCATCTGCACAAATTATGGTTCGACGGCGCCTTGCGTAAAGTTCACGGGCTCGACGGCATCATCCGCTTTCATCTGATCTAGACCAACAGCGGACCGTCAGCGTCCCGTGCGAGCGGGCCGCAAGCCTACACTGGTGGTGGCAAAATCATCTGCGGCCGTTTCCCAAGGAACACATTTGTTCTATTTGTAACAATGTTTCTCCCGTTGCAGCGAGCATTCCGTAGAAGTAGCAAAAGTTCGCCCAATTGTTACATGTGGCCCGCATGTTGTCACAATTGGTCTCAACCCTGAAGAGACTGACTTTCATGACGTAGCGTGAAATAGTGCCACCCATGAATTCATCAAATGAACGCGAAAGCTTCAGTGAACGCCTGCAGCAGGCACTGAAGAATGCTCACTACTCACCTGACAGCCCAACTCGCCTGGCGCGGGAATTTAACATTCGCTTCGATGGTCGGCCAATTACAGTGCACGCGGCCCGGAAATGGCTCGTAGGCGAGGCTATTCCGACACAGGAGAAGCTGCGCATGATTGCGCAATGGCTCGGCGTGCCCGCGGAGTGGCTGCGCTTTGGCGGCCCGGAAAATATCGCGCCAAACGGCGACGCCAGCAATGGACTGTCACGTTTCGAATCTGCAGATGTGAAATTAATTGCCGATTTACAGCGTTTGGACGAGCACCATCGTCAAATTGCGCGCGAATTCATCCGCATGCTCGTTCGAATTAATTACCAAAAGTAGCTTTTCCCACACTGTTTTGCCCCGTTTCCGGTTCCGAGCCGGCAGTCTGATACCGCGTTCGAGGGACAGATCAGGGGCATTCCTCCGCTTCTGTCCCCGTCCTACGCATTCCGCACTTGTCCCCTTCATTCACCTTCTCTAAAAACGACGCCTTTTGTTATTTGTCATGGCGCGGCCATGAATTTGATGCACAATAGAGAGTCGCCTCGCCGCATGCTATGCGGCAACATTTGCAAATTGTGCAGTACAAAACGCGGAGAGTGGCTCATAATCAGCACAGCATTACCGGAGTATTGTCATCCTGTTACGTAACGAAGCCGAGGATCCAGCCGTCTTATGAAAAGTAACTACAGCAACACCGCGCAACTCAAAGATTTGATGACTGTCCCACCGATGACCGCCGCACAGCACGCCGAAGTCATGCGCAAGCGCATACAGCACCGGCGCATGGTTGAAGAAGCCAAGGAACTCAAGAAAGCCGACGCCTGGCAGTACGACAAACGCTGAAGCCACGGACCTCGCGCTCGGCTTAGCCGCCGGCGGGGCACTCTGCAAATCCGGCCAGACGGCCGGCGGTGCCCCTGTCAGCCTCGCACTTCAGCCTCACAGTTCAGCCTTGCCCTTCAGCTCTTCGGCCCCAGCCTGCACGTACCGACTTGTCCGCTACAGCGCGACACGCCGGCCTGCGCATCTCAGTCTCTGCGCGGTGCTCAAACTACTCAAGCAACCCCATCAGCATCCGGTTTCATCCCCGCCCAGCGCGGCGCCAGCGTATGCTCGATCCCGAACAGGTCGATGACCCGCGCCACCGTATGGTCGACCATCTCCTCGATGCTTGCAGGCTTGTGATAAAAGCTCGGCAGCGGAGGAAAAATCACCCCGCCCATCTCCGTCACCATCGTCATATTGCGCAGGTGCGCCAGGTTGAAGGGCGTTTCGCGCACCATGAGCACCAGGCGGCGGCGCTCCTTGAGCACCACGTCGGCGGCGCGCGCGATCAGGTTGTCGGACAGGCCCAGGGCCACGGCGGCCAGGGTTTTCATGGAGCAGGGGGCGACGATCATGCCGTCGGACTGGAAGGAACCGCTGGCGATCGAGGCGCCCACGTCGCGGTTACGGTGCACAACATGAGCCAGCGCCTCGACATCGCGGCGCTGCAGGCCCACTTCCTGGTGCAGGGTCAGGGAGGCGGCATCGGAGACGATCAGATGGGTCTCGATGCCGGGGGTGGCGGACAGCTGTTGCAGCAGGCGCACCCCATACACGGCGCCGGTCGCGCCGGTGATGGCGACGACCAGCCGCCGTGGGCGCGCGTCAGTCATGGCTGACGCGGCGATCAGGCGTCGAGCAGGGCTTTGAGCTCGCCCGACTCGAACATCTCGTTCATGATGTCGGAGCCGCCGATGAATTCACCCTTGACGTAGAGCTGGGGAATGGTCGGCCAGTTCGAGAAGTCCTTGATGCCCTGGCGCACTTCCGGATCTTCCAGCACGTTGACGGTGGCGATGTTCTCGACGCCGCAGGCTTTCAGGATCTGGATGGCACGGCCTGAAAAGCCACACTGCGGGAACTGCGCCGTCCCCTTCATGAACAGCACCACAGGGGTGCTGCTTACGGTTTCTTTGATCCAGGTTTGTACGTCGCTCATGGCTTGCCTCGGTGGGAAATAGTTAGATGACGACATTTTATAAGAAAACGGACCGGAGGGTCCGGCGATCGCGGTCCTACAAGCGCTTGCCCAGGCAAATCGCGTCCTCGCGGCCCACATACTTGCCGTAATTGTCGATCTGGACATAACCGTGGCGCTGGTAGAACGCCACCGCCCTCAGATTGACCTTGCGCGTTTCCAGCCACAGTTCCTGGTAGGCGAAGGCGCCCGCCTGGCTTTCCACGAAGGCCAGCAGGGCCGCGCCCACGCCCCGCGTCCCAGGACGCGCATACATGCGCTTGACCTCGCCGACGTCGTTGGTATCCCCATCCAGCGGCCGCAGCGCCGCGCAGCCGAGCAGATCCCCGCGCTGATCGCGTGCCACGGCAAACACGCTGCGCGCCACACGTACATCAGCCACGGAAAACGACGACGCGCCGCTGTCACCGGTGATGGCGGCCAGTGCGGCCGACAGTTCCTCCACCAGCAGGCAGGCATCGGCGCTATCGGGTTCGCACGAGCTTACCAGGACGGCCGGGTTCATCTCAGGTGCCCACGCCGCATCAGCCGCGCAGCTTGGCGAACGCCGCCGCCATGGTGCCGCCGCCGGCTGGTGCCGGGCTGCGGTCCTGCTTTTGCTGATGCTGCGCCAGGCTCTTGCGGTCGTTGCGGTCGCCGCGCTGCTCCGGCTTGGCGCCGGCTTGCGGCGCGCTGTCGGTCAGGCGCATGGTCAGGGCGATGCGCTTGCGCTTCTCGTCCACTTCCAGCACCTTCACGCGCACCACCTGCCCGGCCTTGACCACCGTGTGCGGATCTTTCACAAAGGTGTTCGACAGCGCCGAGATATGCACCAGGCCGTCCTGGTGCACGCCGATGTCGACAAACGCGCCAAAGGCGGCCACGTTGGTGACCACGCCTTCGAGGATCATGTCCGGACGCAGGTCGCGGATTTCTTCCACGCCTTCTTTGAAGGTGGCGGTGGTGAATTCCGGCCGCGGGTCGCGCCCCGGCTTTTCCAGCTCCTTCAGGATATCGGTAATGGTCGGCACACCGAACTTCTCGTCCGCGTAGCGCGCCGGGTTCAGGGTCTTGAGCAGCGAAGCGTCGCCGATCACGGCCTTCATGTCCTTCCTGATATCGGCCAAAATCTTTTCGACCAGCGGGTACGATTCCGGGTGCACCGCCGAGGCGTCGAGCGGATTGGCCCCGCCCATCACGCGCAGGAAGCCGGCTGCCTGCTCGAAGGTCTTGTCGCCCAGGCGCGGCACCGCTTTCAGGTCCGCACGCGAAGTAAAGGCGCCTTTCAGGTCGCGGTAGGTGACGATGGACTGCGCCACGCTGGACGACAGACCCGACACGCGCGCCAGCAGCGGCGCCGAGGCGGTATTGACGTCCACGCCCACCGCATTCACGCAGTCTTCCACCACGGCGTCGAGCGAGCGCGCCAGCTGCGACTGGCTCACGTCATGCTGGTACTGGCCCACGCCGATCGATTTCGGATCGATCTTGACCAGTTCCGCCAGCGGATCCTGCAGGCGGCGTGCGATCGAGACCGCGCCGCGCAGCGACACGTCCATGTCGGGCAGCTCCTTGGAGGCGAATTCGGAGGCCGAATACACCGACGCTCCCGCTTCCGACACCACGATCTTGGTCAGTTTGAGTTCGGCGCGCTGCTTGATCAGGTCCTGGGCCAGCTTGTCGGTCTCGCGCGAGGCGGTGCCGTTGCCGATCGAAATCAGCGACACATTGTGCTTGGCCGCCAGCGCGCCCAATACGTGCAGCGAGCCGTCCCAGTCGTTCTTCGGCTGGTGCGGGTAGATCACGGCGGTATCAACCACCTTGCCGGTGGCGTCGACCACGGCCACTTTCACACCGGTGCGCAGGCCCGGGTCCAGGCCCATGGTGGCGCGCGGGCCGGCCGGTGCGGCCAGCAGCAGCGCTTTGAGGTTCAGGGCGAACACGTTAATGGCGTCCAGCTCCGCCTTTTCGCGCAGGGCGCCCATCAACTCGGTCTCGAGGTGCATGAAGCTCTTCACGCGCCAGGTCCAGCGCGCGGTGTCGGCCAGCCATTTGTCGGCCGGTCGGCTTTGGTTCTTGATGCCGAAGCGCGCGGCGATGCGGCCTTCGCAGGGGTTGTGCGGCGCATCCCATTTTGGTTTTTCCGGCTCGGTGTCGAGGCGCAGCACGACATCGAGAATGCCTTCGCGGCGGCCGCGCAGCAGCGCCAGCGCGCGGTGCGAGGGCACGGTGCCGATCGTTTCGGAGTAGTCGAAATAGTCGGCGAATTTTTCGCCTTCGTCCTGCTTGCCCTCGATGACCTTCGATTCCACCACGCCGTGTTCCTGTACGTATTCGCGCAGCGATTGCAGCAGGCTGGCGTCTTCGGCAAAGCGCTCCATCAGGATCTGGCGCGCACCATCCAGCGCCGCCTTGGTGTCGGCCACCCCCGGGTTGTTGCCGTCGTCGGTGGTGAAGGCGTCGCGCAGGTACTTGGCCGCTTCCGCTTCCGGATTGAGGGTGGGGTCGGCCAGCAAGCCGTCGGCCAGCGGCGCCAGGCCGGCTTCGATCGCGATCTGGGCCTTGGTGCGGCGCTTCTGCTTGTAGGGCAGATAGAGGTCTTCGAGGCGGGTCTTGTCTTCGGCATGAGTGACGGCGTCGAGCAGGGCCGGCGTCATCTTGTTCTGTTCGGTGATCGAGGCGATGATCGCGGCGCGCCGGTCTTCCAGCTCGCGCAGATAGCGCAGGCGCTCTTCGAGCAGGCGCAACTGGATATCGTCCAGGCCGCCGGTGGCTTCCTTGCGGTAACGCGCGATGAAGGGGACCGTGGCGCCTTCGTCGAGCAGGGCAATGGCGGCGGCAACCTGGACCGGCTTGGCGGCGAGTTCAAGGGCGAGGCGTTGTTCAATCGATGGCAGCATGGGACGTCCTGGTGAGTCGGGGGAATCAAGCCCGGAATGATACGCAATCGGGGCGAATGCGCCAGTCTTGACAGGGCCGGGTGTGTGTGCAGGGCGCCCGCCCCGCCCGTGCAGCGATTTATCCACAAGCGCATGTTAAATAAAAAATATTGCTGCGAAATTAATGCAGTACGGGCACAATACCGGAATTGTTGCCTTTAATTTATTATTGGAGAAAAAGTATGACCTCGAAGAGCGCGTGCTCAGCGGCACTGCCGCTGATCTTGCTGGCCTTACTGGCGGGCTGCGGCGGCAGCGATCAGTCGTCCTCGCCCCAGGTACAGAACACCGTCACCATGTCCCAGTCGGCGGTGCGTGCCCTTGATGTTTTGCCTCCCGGAATGGAACAGGACGCCGTTTTCCACGGCAAGCTGGCCGATTACACGATTGTGCGCGATGGCGCCGTGTATGTCGTCACCGAAAAAGCCGGCGCCAAGACGGTACGCAATGTCGAATTTGCCTCGCGCCTGCTGTTCGACGATGCGACCGTGGGCACCGCCGTGTCGGTGGTGCCGGCCCGTGTGTACCGGCTTTACCAGGCCGCACTCGGCCGCACGCCCGACCCTGCCGGCCTCGGCTTTCACATCGCGGCCATGGAAGGCGCCGGCGCCAGCCTGGAGCAGGTGTCCGAAGGTTTCATCAACAGCCCGGAATTTTCCACGCTCTACGGCGCGCTCGACAACAACAAATTCCTGGTCCAGCTGTATGCCAATGTGCTGCACCGCGCCGCGGACAGCGCCGGTCTGGCCTATTGGCTGAACCTGCTCGACAGCAAAGCGCTGACCCGGGCCCAGGTCCTGGCCGGATTTTCCGAGTCCAAGGAAAATATGGACGCCGTGGCGCCGGCCATTGTCAACGGCATCACCTTCATCCCCTACATCGTCCCGGGCAGCGCCACCGCGGCGACCGTGCGTCCGGAATACAGCAAGGTGGCGTGGCGCGCCGACAGTGCGCTCGATATCATCCTGCGTGATTCCCGCGGGACGCCGGTGCCTGGGGGACAAATCTCCTGCAAGCCGGTCGATCCCGCCTTGCTCACGATCTCGGCCGATTGCCGCACCGGGCAAGGGCAGCGCCTGGGGCAGGTTGAAGTCGCGGTGACCGGTGCCGGCCTGAGCGCCAAAGTGGCGCTGACCGTCATTCCACAGCGCAAACCCTTCGGTACCGCCGGCAATGCACGCCATTTCAATGTGGTGGCGACCGGCCTGGGCGGTGCACTGGCCTGGGGCTACAACAGTAACGACAATGCCGGCCAGGGCTTGCCGCGCCTCGATTCTTACAACTTGCCGCAGCAGGTCAAGGACGCGGCCGGCACCGGCTATCTGAGCAATGTGGCCGCGACCGCGGCGGGCGAACTCGATGCCATGGCTCTGCTGGAGAGCGGCGAAGTGGTTGGCTGGACCAGTGGCTACACCTTCGCGCGCCAGGGCGCCCTGAAAGGCTTGCCCTTATATGTGCGCAATCCGGCGAATGACGGCAATCTGCGCGGCATCGTGCAATTGTCGCTCGGCCAGCTGAATGCGGTCGGCCTCACCGATGAGGGTAAGGTCATGACCTGGGGTAACTATAACGGCCAGGGCGTGAGCGGCACCGCCAACTTCCCTAACCTGGTCAAGTCGGCAGCGAACGCACCCTTGAGCGATATTGTCTCGGTCGCCGCCGGCGGCGACTTCGGTATTGCACTCACGGCCAGCGGCAAGGTGTGGGGCTGGGGCTGGAATTCGAGCGGCGAAACCGGACGCGGCTTCAAGGGCGAGCCGCAAGTGTTTGCGGCGCCGGTGCTGGGACCGGATGGTACGGAACTGAGCAATATTGTCGCCATTTCCGCCGGCTACCGCTTCTCGCTGGCCCTCACGGCCGACGGCAAAGTGTATGGCTGGGGCGACAATGACTGGGGTCAACTGGGCCAGAACAATGCCGAGGGTGAAGCGGTCAAGGCCGTCCTGGTCAAAGACAGCACCGGTACCGGCGTGCTGAGCAACATCGTGATGGTCAGCGCGGGCGGCAACCATGCCTTGGCGCTCGATAGCGCGGGCCGCGTGCTGAGCTGGGGGTACGAGTCGAACGGCGAACTGGGCGAAGGCGCGAACCGCCAGCGCGTCGCCCCGCTGCGTCCCGGCTATGTGATCGGGTCCGACGGCACTGGCGTGCTCGACGGTATCGTGTCGATCACCACCAGCTACCAGAACTCGCTGGCGCTGCGTGCCGATGGCACCGTCTTCATCTGGGGCCGCGGCTTTGGCGGCAACCTGGGCCAGGGTACGGCATCCACCGCCGAGACCGCTGTCCCGACCGCGGTGAAGAATGTGGGCGGCTCGGGCAGGCTGCTGCTGCTGCCCTCGCGCTTCCATAACCTGCTCAACCGTGGCCGCTGATCAGGCATGAAGCGGTTTTTCAAGCGCAGCGCGATCGCTTTCGCGCTATGCATGGCCGGCTTGTTCGTGCTGGGACTGGTCAAGGGTTTCAGCATTTACCACGGCTATACGGCACCCGGCCTGGAGGCCGGCTTCGTGTGCATGCTGCTCGGTGCGGTTCCCGCCCTGGTGCTGTCTCTGGTGGCGGGCCTGTTGATGGCCCTGCTCAAGCGCTGAGCAGGGCTTTCTGCGGAATCAGCACTCGAATCCGTGGTCGTCCCGGTACTGCTTGACCACCTTGGCGGGCATGGTCTTGAACAGGGCGCACACGGTGAAGCTGCCCTTCTGCTTGCCGTTCAGCACATAGCCCCAGTCCGACACATCGGCACGCTTGAAGGTGATCTCCTGGCCGTTCTCCACGCTGTCGACCACTTGCGGCTCGCCCGCGATGGTGCCGGTAAAACCGGTCTTTGTCTGCTTGAACGGCATGACCCAGAAATGCTCGCTGCCGTTTTCGTCGGTGATTTTGACCTTGAGCCGGAACTTGTCGGCCCCGGCCGGCGGCTTGGCATAGGTGGCCAGGAAGGTGTCGAGCGAGGCCTGAGCCTGGGAAATGGCGGCTGCCATGGCCGGACCTTCGTCATTGGCCATCACGACGCGGTCCTTGATCTGGCCGGCCTGCACGGAGGCGGCGGCCAGCACGATGGCGAGGGGGAGAAGCAGCGTGGCAGTCAGTTTTTGCATGGTATTTCCTGTAGATGGGGTAAGGCATTCTATGCAAATGCTGACTTTATAACAACATTAGAATAAAATTCATGTTGTTGGTGCAAGACTTTGGCGCCCCATGTGCCGAATCTCCGCTCTCGATATTGATTTTTGTCAACCAAACGCGACCGGGCAAGGGTGCGAAAGAGAACAGAACACAAGTGCCCGTATGTCGGATAATATCGGCTGTTGTCGATTTCGATATTGCCCTTACAGAACATGCACACGATGGATTTCACGCGCGACGATTCCCGCGAAGGACACACTGCAACGCCTGCGGAGAAGCACGCGACCCCGGCCAACGGCTTGCCGGCGCCGATCGCCAGCTGGCTCCAGCGGGTCGAGGCAGCCGCGCATCCGCAGCCCAGGCTCGATGTCGAGATCAAGGATCCCAAGGTTGCGCAGTACAAATTTGTCTATGTGCTGGCCCCCACCAGCGGCGGCCGCCATGTCGCCCTGTGCCTGTGCAAGGCGCGCCTGAAGCCGAACGGCGAAGTGGCCGCCGCCAGTCCGGTCAGCGAGGTATTTTCCCTGCTGTCGGCCCCGCCTGCCTACCTGGAAGGCGACGATGAAGACCTGGTGCGTTTCTTTATCGCCATGCGCTCGGGAGCGGCATCCCAGGGCGGCAGTGCGACCGAGCCCAAGGGCAAGGTCGGCGCCATCCTCCTGCAAATGTTGTTGGAACAAGACAAACTGCTGTGGGCAAATTCCTGGCAGGACATGTCGAATGGCCTGATTTATCCCCTGAAAGCCGGTCCGGTGCGCGAAGCGAACCTGGTCTGGCGCGACGAAGGGCGTACCGCCCGCCTGGGCTGGCAGGTGCAGCCGGCCAGCGGCGCCACCCATACCGCGGCCGACCAGATCGACTACATGCTGCCGACCGACCCGCCGTGGTATATCGACAACCTGTCCTGCGGCGCGCTCTCGCTCAACCGCGGCGGCGTGGATATCTCGCTGGCCGACCTGCAAGCCCTGGTGGCCCAGGCGCCCGCCCTGACCGGCAATGACAAGAAACGCGTCTCGCAACTCTTGCTGGCCCATGGCCTGCAGCAACTGATGCCGCTGCCCCAGCCGCTGACCCAGCGCCTGCGCGACGACGTCAAGCCGCGCGCGCATTTGCTGCTCGACAGCGTGCCGCTGGCCGACGGCAGCCATTCGCGCTGGCACGATTACGCCGTGCTGTCCTTCGATTACGACGGCGAGCGCGTGTCCTTCGACCCGGCCCAGCGCGTGGTGCGCCAGGTCGGCGACGTGACCGAAGTCATCGCCCGCGATGTGGCGGCCGAGGCCGAGGCCCTGACAACCCTGAACGCACTGGGCTTCCGCAAGCCGGGCACGCCGCCGCTGAACGGCCTGGCCGGCGCCCTGCAGCTGGAAAGCCAGGCGCACTGGCTGCGCTTTGCCGAAGGCGAGCTGGACGCACTTTCGGATGCCGGCTGGCACCTGCATAAATCGAATAAATACCGCTACGACGTGGTCGCGGTGGAAGACTGGTACGCCCAGATCGACGAACCGGCCGAAGCGGGCAACGCCTGGTTCGAACTGGAACTGGGGATCGTGGTCAACCAGAAACGGGTACCCCTGCTGCCGGTGCTGGTGCAACTGATCCGCAGCGCCCCGAGCGACTTCGACCCCGACGTGCTGGCGGCCCATGCCGACATCGACCAGATGCTGGCGACCCTGCCGGACGGCCTGCGCGTGGCCCTGCCCTGGGGCCGCCTGAAACCCATCCTCAGCACCCTGGGTGAACTCTATTTCAGCGACAAGATCAAAGCCAAGGTCAGGCTCTCGACCCTGGACGCCGGCCGCCTCGAGGAACTGGCGCGCGGCACCGAACTGCGCTGGTTCGGTGGCGAGCAGCTGCGCGAAACCGGCCGCAAGCTGAGCCTGTTTGGCTCGGTGCAAAAAGTGGCCCAGCCCGCCGGGCTGCAAGCCACCTTGCGCGATTACCAGGCCGACGGCCTGGCGTGGATGCAATTCCTGCGCGAGTACGACCTGGCCGGCATCCTGGCCGATGACATGGGCCTGGGCAAGACAGTCCAGACCCTGGCCCATATCCTGGTGGAAAAAGAAGCCGGGCGCCTGACCCATCCGGCCCTGGTCATCGCGCCGACCAGCCTGATGACCAACTGGCAGGACGAAGCCGCCCGCTTCGCCCCCAGCCTGCGCGTGCTGCTGTTGCAAGGCAAAGAACGGCTGGAACAGTTCGACAAGATCGACGAATGCGACCTGATCCTGACCACCTACGCGCTGCTGCCGCGCGACGAGGAAAAGCTGCGCGAGCACGAATACCACCTAGTCATCCTGGACGAATCGCATTACATCAAGAACAACCGCTCCAAGGCCGCTCAGAGCGCGGGCCTGCTCAAGTCGCGCCATCGCCTGTGCCTGACCGGCACGCCGCTGGAAAACCACCTGGGCGAATTGTGGTCGCAATTCCACTTCCTGCTGCCGGGCTTGCTGGGTGATGAAAAAACCTTCAACAGCCAGTTCCGCCATCCGATCGAACGCCAGGACGATCCGCTGCGGCGCGGCCTGCTGAACCGCCGCATCCGCCCTTTCCTGCTGCGCCGGACCAAGGACAATGTCGCCAAGGAATTGCCACCCAAGACAGAGATGGTGCGCAAGGTCGAACTGTCCGGGGCCCAGCGCGACCTGTACGAGACGGTGCGGCTGGCCATGGACAAGAAAGTACGCGACGAGATCGACAAAAAAGGCGTGGCGCGCAGCCAGATCGTGATTCTGGAAGCCTTGTTGAAACTGCGGCAGGTCTGCTGCGATCCGCGCCTGGTCAAAGCCTTGCCCGCCAAGAAGAAAGACAGCGGCTCGGCCAAGCTGATCGACCTGATGCAAATGGTCGACGACCTGCTCGAAGAAGGGCGCAAGATCCTGGTGTTCTCGCAATTTACGAGCATGCTGGCGCTGATCGAAGAAGAACTCGACGCGCGCCGCATTCCGTATGCCTTGCTGACGGGCGACACCAAGGACCGCGCGGCCCAGGTGGCGGCCTTCCAGCAGGGGGCGGTGCCGATTTTCCTGATCAGCCTGAAGGCGGGCGGGGTGGGCTTGAATTTGACCGCGGCCGATACCGTGATTCATTACGATCCGTGGTGGAATCCGGCGGCCGAAAACCAGGCCACCGACCGTGCGTGGCGGATTGGGCAGGACAAGCCTGTGTTTGTGTACAAGTTGATTGCCAAAGGCACGTTGGAAGAGAAGATCCAGTTGCTTCAACAGAAAAAATCCGATTTGGCGCAGTCCATCTTGGCCGAAGGCGAATCGCACAAGATGACCTTGACCCAAGAAGATCTGCAGGCGATTTTTGCGCCATTGGATGAGTGAGCACAGGCGATGGGCGGCTCGTGGTGGATCCCCAAGGGGCGCGGCACCATCCACCACGGGTCGCCACGCACGTACATGCACCGATTAGATGCATTTATCTACACGTATGTAAGCATAATTACAACATTGGCGGTATACTGGCGGTCTGAGCATTAGCCACCAGCGATAAGAGGTCCCCCGATGAAGCGTAGCGCCAGTGTGAACCAGGCCAAAGCGCACAGCGACACAGCGTTCGCGGAACAGTTCCGTGCGATCGCGGAGTTGCACGGCGACGTCGCCTTCATCGTCGATACCGCCTCCGGCTTGCCCACCTACATGAGCCCTGCCGTGCACACGGTCACCGGCTTTGAATTCGAAGACTTCGTCCACCAGATGGACGGCCAACATCCCACCGGTCCGCTCGCTCCGCTCTGCGGCGGTCTGCAGGAACGCCTGCAGCGTTTCGCCCAAGGCGACCTGTCGCGCCTGCGCGTACTGCGCCGGACCGACCTGCACCGCCCGGACGGCAGCGTGGTCCCGCTGGAAATCACCTCCATCCTGCTGACCGGCGCCGATGGCATGCCGACCTCGCTGGTGGGCATGCTGCGCGACATCACCCACGAGCGCGAACGGGCCGAACAGCAGCGCCGCTTCACCAGCATGCTCAACCACGAATTCCGCACGCCGCTCTCGACCATCGACGGCGCCATCCAGCGTCTCGAATCGACCAGCGCGCAGGCCGATGAGGCCACGCGTCAACGCTACCGCAAGATCCAGACCGCGGTGGACCGGCTGATCGGCATGCTGGACGACTACCTCTCGCCCGACCGGATGGAAGAGATCGGCCGCACGCGCCAACCGGACTGCGTTGCGCCGCTGCAATTGCTGGAAGAAGCGGCGGTGCAGATCAGGGCCGCCGGGCGCGATGCCAGGGTCGATGGCGGCGACTTGCCGTCCATGTTGCGCTGTCAGCCCCAGGGCGTGCGGCTGGCGCTGAGAGTATTAGTGGATAACGCCTTGCAGTACGCGCCCGGCGACGACGTGATCCTCTTGTCCGGCCGCTGCGCCGACAACGGCATCGAATTGGTGGTGACCGATCACGGCGCCGGTGTGCCATCGGGTGAAACCTGCAGCATTTTCGACAAAGGCTATCGCGGCAGCAATGCCGCTGGGCCGGGCTCGGGCCGCGGTCTGTACATGGCGCGCTCGATTATCGAAGTGCACGGCGGCCACATGAACGTGGAAAGTGTGGCGCCAAGCGGCGCGGCATTCAAAATCTGGCTTCCCGCGCAACGGGGAGCCGGGAAAAGAGTTGCGTCCGAAGTGATCAACAGTGATAATTCCGCTAATCAACAACCAAGGGAAGGCGCCGTGCGGCGTGAATAATCCCCAGCACGGGCTGTATGAGATGAAGAAAATGGCCACCCCATGACGCAGATATTGATTGTTGAAGACAATGGTGATTACGCCGGAGACATGGCGGAATTCCTCACCGAGCTAGACCATGAAGTGACGGTTGCAACCTCGGCCGGCGAGATGTGGGCAGCATTGACCAAGCATCCAACCGCGGTGGTGGTGCTCGATCTGGGCCTGCCGGATGAGGATGGCTTCAATGTCATCCCGCGCATGCGTCAGCTCTACCCTGAAATTGGTTTGCTGGTACTCACCGGCCGCGTGGCGTTTGACAACCGCATCCTGGGCCTGCGCCTGGGCGCCGACCACTATCTGACCAAGCCGATCAAGTTCCCTGAGCTGGCCGCGCACATCGAAGCGCTCGACCGCCGTGTCCGACCGCCTGAGCCGGCCCCGCAGCCAAGCAAGTGGACCTTGAAAGTAAGCGCTCGCCAACTCGAGTTGATGGGGGCCGTGATCGACTTGACCGAGAAAGAATGCAATTTCCTGCATTTGCTCACGCTCAACACCCGGCCGGTGCCGCGCCAGGTGATCGTAGCCGGCATGGGCGGCGACGATCCCGACGCCAGCCGCCGCGTGGACATGCTGGTCTATCGCCTGCGCAAGAAAGCCCGTTCGGGCCTGGGCCAGGACTTGCCGTTGCGCAGTGCTTACGGTGAAGGCTACAGCCTGTCGGCGGGTTTCACGCTCTCCTGAACCTGGCTCGCCGAAAATTGGGACATAGTCGCCCCCTGGTTGAATCGCTATCGTTTTAAATAGGGACATGGTGACCCGCTCTGGGTAGAATAGCGTTTTTCAGCGACTTCTTCCCGAGCACCATGGCCCGCCTTCCCCGTTTCGTCCTGCCCGACCAACCCCATCACATCATTCAGCAGGGCAACGACAACCAGCTGATTTTCCGCGAGGACGAGGATTACCAGCGCTTTCTCGTCTGGCTCAAGGAAAGCGCGCGCGAATTCAAGGTGGCCATCCACGCCTACGTGCTGATGCCCAACCACCTGCACCTGCTGGCATCGCCCTCGACCGAAGAAGGCCTGGCCCAGATGATGCAGCGTCTGGGGCGCTACTACGTGCCCTGGTACAACGCGAAATACGTGCGCACAGGCAGCCTGTTCCAGGGCCGCTTCAAGACTTCCCTGATCGACTCGAAGCACTATTTCATGCTGTGCAGCCGCTATATCGAACTCAATCCGGTGCGCAACGGGCAGGTGGCCGACGCGCTCGACTATCCCTGGTCCAGCTATCCCCACCATGCCGGCGTGAAGCCGGACCCGGTGGTCACCGACCATGCCCTGTACTGGGCCCTGGGCAACACACCCTTCCAGCGCGAAGCGGCATACATCGAGCTGAGCCGGCCGGCACTGACGGCGGAGCAAATGACCACCATCAGCAGCGCCCTGCTGAAAGGATGGCCCCTCGGCTCGGAGGCCTTCAAGACAGATTTACAACAGAAAGCCAAGCGCCAGGTGATTCCGGCCAAGCGCGGCCGGCCCTTCAAAGCAAAGCCGGCAGCGGCTTGAGGGCGTACAGCCCAGGCAATGTCATAGAGCAAACTAAGCGATATTTTGCCCACATCGACTGTGTCCCTATTAAATTTAGGCGGAATCGCTTCTGCATTTAATTCGACTCTGACCCTAATTAATGTGGTTGATGTTTTTGGTGCGTTGCACTAATCTTGGCCTTCGAACTTTAAAAGCTGTGGAGAACTCTGATGATTGCCCAAGGTTTGTACGACCCGAATAATGAACACGATGCCTGCGGCGTCGGTTTCATCGCCCATATCAAGGGCAACAAGAGCCATTCAATTATTGAGCAGGGCCTGCTGATCCTGAAGAACCTGGACCACCGGGGTGCGGTCGGCGCGGACAAGCTGATGGGCGACGGCGCCGGCATCCTGATCCAGATCCCGGACCAGTACTACCGTGACGAAATGCAAAAGCAGGGCGTGGAACTGCCGCCGCCTGGCGAATACGGCGTCGGCATGGTCTTCCTGCCGAAGGAAAACGCCTCGCGCATCGCCTGCGAACAGGAAATCGAACGCGCCGTGCGCATCGAAGGCCAGGTCGTGCTCGGCTGGCGCAATGTGCCGATCGACGAAGCCATGCCGATGTCGCCTACCGTGCGCGGCAAGGAACCGGTCATCCGCCAGATCTTCATCGGCCGCGGCCCGGACATCATGGTCACCGACGCGCTCGAGCGCAAACTGTATGTGATCCGCAAATCGTCCGGCCACGCGATCCAGGCGCTCAAGCTCCTGCACGGCAAGGAATTCTTCGTGCCGTCGATGTCGGCGCGCACCATCGTCTACAAGGGCCTGCTGCTGGCCGACCAGGTAGGCGTCTACTATAAAGATCTGCAGGATCCGCGCTGCATCTCGGCGCTGGCGCTGGTGCACCAGCGTTTCTCGACCAACACCTTCCCTGAGTGGCCGCTGGCCCACCCTTACCGCCTGATCGCCCACAACGGCGAGATCAACACCGTCAAGGGCAACTTCAACTGGATGCGTGCGCGCGAAGGCGTGATGAAGTCGGCCGTGCTGGGCGAAGACCTGCAGAAACTGTTCCCGCTGATCTATGAAGGCCAGTCGGACACCGCCTGCTTCGACAATGCGCTCGAACTGCTGATCATGGCTGGCTATCCAATCGCCCAGGCCATGATGATGATGATCCCGGAAGCCTGGGAAAATCACACCATGATGGACGACAACCGCCGCGCCTTCTACGAATACCACGCCGCGATGATGGAACCATGGGACGGCCCGGCCGCCATGGCCTTCACCGACGGTCGCCACATCGGCGGTACCCTGGACCGCAACGGTTTGCGTCCGGCCCGTTACATTGTCACGGACGATGACCTGGTCGTGATGGCCTCGGAATCGGGCGTGCTGCCGATTCCCGAATCGAAAATCATCCAGAAATGGCGCCTGCAGCCGGGCAAGATGTTCCTGATCGACCTGGAAGCGGGCCGCATCATCGACGACAAGGAACTGAAAGACACCTACGCCAACGCCAAGCCCTACAAGGCCTGGATCAACTCGGTGCGCATCAAGCTCAACGAAATCAAGCTCAGCGAAAGCCAGCTGGCGCACAACCGCGCCAAAGACGCTCCTGCTCAAGGCGAGAAAGTCAGCGCCTCGGTACTGGACCGTCAGCAAGCCTTCGGCTACACCCAGGAAGATCTGAAGTTCCTGATGGCGCCGATGGCCATCCTGGGCGAAGAAGCGACCGGTTCGATGGGCAATGACTCGCCGCTGGCCGTCATGTCCAACAAGCTCAAGCCGCTCTACAACTATTTCAAGCAACTGTTCGCGCAAGTGACCAACCCGCCGATCGACCCGATCCGCGAAGCCATGGTCATGTCGCTGGTGTCCTTCATCGGACCGAAGCCGAACCTGCTGGACACCAACAACGTCAACCCGCCGATGCGCCTGGAAGTGTCGCAGCCGATTCTCGGCTTCGACGACATGGCACGCCTGCGCAACATCAGCGGCCACACCGGTGGCAAGTTCAAGTCCTATGAACTGAACATCTGCTACCCGGTCAGCTGGGGCAAGGAAGGCATCGAAGCCTCGCTGGCCTCGCTGTGCGCGGAAGCGGTCGATGCGGTCAAGTCGGGCCACAACATCCTGATCGTGTCGGACCGCGCCGTGTCCACCGACCAGGTCGCCATCCCGGCGCTGCTGGCCACCTCGACCATCCACCAGCACCTGGTCGGGCGCGGCCTGCGCGCCTCCACCGGCCTGGTCGTCGAGACCGGTTCGGCGCGTGAAACCCACCACTTCGCCTTGCTGGCTGGCTACGGCGCGGAAGCCGTCCACCCTTACCTGGCCATGGAAACCCTGGTCGAACTGGCCCAGGGCATGACCGGCGACCTGTCGGGCGACACCGCGATCTACAACTACACCAAGGCCGTCGGCAAGGGCTTGATGAAGGTGATGTCCAAGATGGGCATTTCCACCTATATGTCTTACTGCGGCGCCCAGATCTTCGAGATCATCGGCCTGAACAAGTCGCTGGTCGACAAGTACTTCAAGGGCACCGCCTCCAACGTCGAAGGGATCGGCGTGTTCGAAGTGGCCGAAGAAGCCCTGCGCCTGCATAACCTGGCCTTTGGCGACGACCCGCTGCTGGCAGAACAGCTCGATGCCGGCGGCGAATACGCCTTCCGCGTGCGCGGCGAAGAACATATGTGGACCCCGGATGCGATTGCAAAGCTGCAGCATTCGACCCGCAGCAATAACTTCTCCAGCTACAAGGAATACGCCCAGATCATCAACGACCAGAGCCGTCGTCACCTGACCCTGCGCGGCCTGTTCGAGTTCAAGCTGGACCCGAGCAAAGCGATTCCGATCGACGAAGTCGAACCGGCCAAGGAAATCGTCAAGCGTTTCGCCACCGGCGCGATGTCGATGGGTTCGATCAGTACCGAAGCCCACGCTACCCTGGCCATCGCGCTGAACCGCATCGGCGGCAAGTCGAACACGGGTGAAGGCGGTGAAGATCCTTTCCGCTACACCAAGGAATTGAAAGGCATCAAGATCAAGCAGGGCGAAACGATGGCTTCCGTCATCGGTGCCCACAATGTGGTCGTCGACATCCCGCTGCAGGATGGCGATTCGCTGCGTTCGCGCATCAAGCAGGTGGCCTCGGGCCGCTTCGGCGTGACTGCCGAGTACCTGAACTCGGCCGACCAGATCCAGATCAAAATGGCCCAGGGTGCAAAACCTGGCGAAGGCGGTCAGCTGCCAGGCCATAAAGTGTCGGAATACATTGCCAGCCTGCGCTTCTCGGTGCCGGGTGTCGGCCTGATTTCGCCGCCGCCGCACCACGACATCTATTCGATTGAAGATCTGGCCCAGCTGATCCACGACCTGAAGAACGCCAACCCGCGTGCGTCGATCTCGGTCAAGCTGGTGTCGGAAGTCGGTATCGGCACCGTGGCCGCCGGCGTGACCAAGGCGAAAGCCGACCACGTCGTGGTGGCCGGCCATGATGGCGGCACCGGCGCCTCGCCGCTGTCGTCCGTCAAACACGCCGGTACGCCTTGGGAACTCGGCCTGGCCGAAACCCAGCAGACCCTGGTGCTCAATGGCTTGCGCAGCCGGATTCGGGTGCAAGCGGACGGACAGATGAAAACCGGCCGCGACGTCGTCATCGCCGCCATGCTGGGCGCCGACGAGATCGGTTTCGCCACCGCCCCGCTGGTGGTCGAAGGCTGCATCATGATGCGCAAATGCCACCTGAACACCTGCCCGGTGGGCGTGGCCACGCAAGACCCGATCCTGCGCGCCAAGTTCAGCGGCAAGCCTGAGTACGTCGTCAACTACTTCTTCTTCGTCGCCGAAGAAGCCCGCCAGTTGATGGCCCAGCTCGGCATCCGCAGCTACGACGAACTGATCGGCCGTGTCGACCTGCTCGACAAGTCGAAAGCCATTTCGCACTGGAAGGCGCGCGGCCTGGACTTCGCCGCCATCTTCCACCAGCCGGAAGTGCCAGCGGGCGGCGCCATCCGCCAGGTCGAAGAGCAGGACCACGGCCTGGAAAAGGCACTCGACCACAAGCTGATCGCACAAGCCAAAGCGGCCCTGGAAAAAGGCGAGCGCGTCTCCTTTATCTCGCCGGTGCGCAACGTCAACCGTACCGTCGGCACCATGCTGTCGGGCGAAGTGGCCAAGCGCTACGGTCACGCCGGTTTGCCTGATGACACCATCCACATCCAGCTGCAAGGCACGGCCGGCCAGTCCGCCGCCGCCTTCCTGGCAGCCGGCATCACCCTCGACCTCGTGGGCGAAGGCAATGACTACGTCGGCAAGGGCTTGTCGGGCGGCCGCATCATCGTGCGTCCGAACACCGAATTCCGCGGCTGGGCAGTGGACAACATCATCGTCGGCAACACCGTCCTGTACGGCGCGATTTCCGGTGAAGCCTTCTTCAACGGCGTGGCCGGCGAGCGTTTCGCGGTGCGTAACTCCGGTGCCACGGCAATTGTCGAAGGCTGCGGCGACCACGGCTGCGAATACATGACCGGCGGCACGGTTGTCGTCCTGGGCGCTACCGGCCGCAACTTCGCGGCGGGTATGTCGGGTGGCGTGGCCTATGTCTACGACCCGCTGGGCGACTTCGAGAAGAAGTGCAACGTGGCCATGGTCAACCTGGAGCGCGTCGTCAGCAGCAAGGAACAGGGCGACAAGTCCGGCTGGCACAGCCAGAGCCGCGGCGGCGAGCGCGAGACCGACGAAGCGATCCTCAAGCGCCTGATCGAACGCCACTTCAAGCACACGGGCTCGACCCGCGCGCGCAACCTGCTGGACGACTGGGCAAGCGGCCGCAGCAAGTTCGTCAAAGTATTCCCGACCGAATACAAGCGCGCGCTGGAAGAAATGCACAACAGCAGCATGGAAGAAGCGAACGAAAAGATCGCCGCTTAATTCTTGTTGCGCCGTGTGGTGGGTAAGCTTGCCCACCACACGCGTGCGCTACCTTGGCTACACAGAAAAACAAAGGAACTATCGTGGGTAAAATCACCGGCTTTATGGAATTCAAGCGTCAGGAAGAGGGCTATCTCGAGCCTGCGGCGCGCGTCAAGAACTACAAGGAATTCGTCCTGCACCTGAGCGACCCGCAAGCAAAGGTGCAGGCGGCACGCTGCATGGATTGCGGCATCCCGTTCTGCAACAGCGGCTGCCCGGTCAACAACATCATCCCTGACTGGAACGACCTGGTCTACCACGGCAACTACCGCGCCGCGCTGGACAATCTGCACTCGACCAACAACTTCCCGGAGTTCACCGGCCGCGTCTGCCCAGCGCCTTGCGAATCAGCCTGCACGCTCGGCATCAACAATGACCCGGTCGGCATCAAGTCGATCGAGCACAAGATCATCGACACCGGCTGGGAGCACGGCTGGGTGGTGCCGCTGCCGCCCGCGAACCTGACCGGCAAGAAAGTCGCCGTGGTCGGCTCCGGCCCCGCCGGCCTCGCTGCAGCCCAACAGCTGGCGCGCGCCGGCCACGCCGTCACCGTGTTCGAAAAGAGCGACCGCATCGGCGGCCTGCTGCGCTACGGCATCCCCGACTTCAAGATGGAAAAGTCGCACATCGACCGCCGCGTGGCACAGATGGAAGCCGAAGGCGTGAGGTTCCGCACCAGCGTGCTGGTCGGCAAGGACTTCCCTGCCTCGGTCAACAACTGGGCGAAGGAAACCATTTTCCCTGAAGACCTGGAAAAAGAATTCGACGCCATCATCATGGCCGGCGGCGCCGAGCAGCCCCGCGACCTGCCGGTGCCTGGGCGCGAGCTCAGGGGCGTGCACTTCGCCATGGACTTCCTGCCGCTGCAAAACAAGGTCAATGCCGGCGACAAGCTCAAGGACCAGATCAAGGCGACCGGCAAGAACGTCGTCGTGATCGGCGGCGGCGACACCGGTTCCGACTGCGTCGGCACCTCGAACCGCCACGGCGCCAGCTCGGTGGCCCAGTTTGAACTCATGCCAATGCCGCCGGAACAGGAAAACAAGCCCATGGTCTGGCCTTACTGGCCGACCAAGCTGCGCACCTCCTCCTCGCACGAAGAAGGCTGCGATCGCGACTGGGCGGTGGCCACCAAGCGCTTCGAAGGCAAGGGCGGCAAGGTCGACAAGCTGATCGCCTGCCGCGTCGAATGGAAAGACGGCAAGATGAGCGAAGTGCCGAATTCCGAATTCGAAATGAAGGCCGACCTGGTCTTGCTGGCGATGGGCTTCGTCTCGCCGGTGCAGCAAGTGCTGGAAGCCTTCGGCGTGGAAAAAGACGCACGCGGCAACGCCAAAGCCACGACGGACGGCGAAGGCTGCTACGCCACCTCGGTCCCGAAAGTCTTCGTCGCCGGCGACATGCGCCGCGGCCAGTCGCTGGTGGTCTGGGCAATCCGCGAAGGCCGCCAGTGCGCCCGCGCCGTCGATGAATTCCTGATGGGCGAATCGGTACTGCCGCGCTAAGCCGGCAGCAGCCAAGCCAACAAGAAACGGTCCGGAAGGGCCGTTTTTTCATTAACGAGGCAAAAATCACCGCAAACAATATTTCCCAAAATTGTCCGGCGTGTGGGGTCAGGTCTGTCAATCAGACATTTTGCGGAAATCTTTCCCAAAAAAGTCCGAATGACAGACCTGACCCCAAACGCCGGACATTAAAAGGAAATGTTTCGCATATGCACATGTTTACCAAATGAAACAAAATGCGGCATTTACATACATGGGTGTTGGCAATGTCGCTATGGGAATGTCCCATCAAAAACAAGCACTTACGCACGGAAATATCTGACTCTCCGTTCAGTAGTGTTGTATTCTGACCTCGCGTCAGGGTGCCGGAAGAGGGGGGCGTCAGCAGAGATTGTGCTTTCTGCACTACAATACGGCATTCCCAAATATGAACAGCGCCGTGCCTAATCTAGTCGAAATCCGCGATCTACACTTTTCTTACGGTGACCGTTCGATCCTGTCGAATCTGCGCATGGATTTCCCGCGCGGAAAAGTGGTCGCGGTCATGGGCGGTTCGGGCTGCGGCAAGACTACGGTGCTGCGCTTGATCGGCGGCCAGATTCGCCCGCAAAAAGGGTCCGTCTCGGTCGCCGGCGAAGTCGTTCATCAGCTCGATACCGATGGCCTGTACCGCCTGCGCCGCAAGATGGGCATGCTGTTCCAGTTCGGCGCGCTGTTCACCGATCTGACCGTGTTTGAAAACGTCGCCTTCCCCTTGCGCGAACACACCGATCTGCCGGAAGAACTGATCCGCGATCTCGTGCTGATGAAGCTCAACGCAGTGGGCCTGCGCAATGCCGCGCGCTTGAAACCGGCCGAGATTTCGGGCGGTATGGCGCGCCGTGTCGCCGTGGCCCGTGCCGTCGCGCTCGACCCGGAACTGATCATGTACGACGAGCCCTTCGCCGGCCTCGATCCGATTTCGATGGGCGTGACCGCCAACCTGATCCGCCGCCTCAACGATGCCCTGGGCTCGACCTCGATCCTGGTCTCCCACGATGTGCACGAGTGCTTCGCGATCGCCGATTATGTCTACTTTATGTCCGCAGGCAAGATCGTCGCCCAAGGCACGCCGGCCGATCTGCGCGTGTCCGACGATCCTTACGTGAAACAGTTCGTCAACGCCGCACCCGATGGGCCGGTGCCCTTCCATTATCCGGGCAAGTCGCTGGCCGATGACCTGGGCCTGGGAGCGCAGCCATGATCGCGAACCTGCTGTCCGCCGTCGGCCGCTCGGTGCGCGAAAGCATCGCCAGCGTGGGTTTTTCCGCGCGCAGCTTTTTTACCCTGCTGGGCGTGACCCCAGGCGCCCTGCGCCGTCCGTCATTGATTTCTGAGCAGATCCATTTCATCGGCAACTATTCGCTGGTGATCATCGTGGTGTCCGGTCTCTTCGTCGGCATGGTGCTGGGTTTGCAGGGATATATCACCCTGACCCCCTACGGCGCGGAACAAAAGCTCGGCCAGGTGGTCGCATTGGCCTTGGTGCGCGAACTGGGACCGGTGGTGACGGCGCTGCTGTTTGCGGGCCGTGCAGGCACTTCCCTGACCGCGCAGATTGGCTTGATGAAGGCCGGCGAGCAATTGTCGGCGATGGAAATGATGGCGATTAATCCGGTGCAGCGCGTACTGGCGCCGCGTTTCTGGGCCGGCGTGATTGCGATGCCGATTCTGGCGACGATTTTCAGCGCGGTTGGCGTGCTGGGCGGCTACCTGGTCGGCGTGCAGTGGATCGGCGTGGATGAGGGCGCCTTCTGGTCGCAGATGCAGGCCAATGTGGATGTGCAGGCCGATGTGATGAATGGCGTGATCAAGAGTTTCGTCTTCGGTATCGCGGTGACCTTTACGGCGCTGTTCCAGGGCTACCAGGCCCAGCCGACGCCGGAAGACGTATCGCGCGCCACCACGCGGACGGTGGTGATCGCTTCGCTGACGGTCTGGGGTCTGGACTTCGTGCTGACCGCGCTGATGTTCAATTAATACCGCTGTCCAAGTTATAAATTATTGACACGATTTGAATCCGGCGCCTGCGTTGTGCCGAATAACAAGAGTTAGGAAATCATATGCATCGTAAATCCATCGACGTCTGGGTCGGCCTGTTTGTCATTCTCGGCCTGGCCGCGCTGCTGTTCCTGGCCCTGAAGGCCGGCAATATGAGCACTTTGTCGTTCGGCAAAACTTACCTGGTGACAGGCAAGTTCGACAATATCGGCGGCCTCAAGCCGCAGGCGCCCGTGAAGAGCGCCGGTGTGGTGGTCGGCCGGGTCGGTGACATCAAGTTTGATGACAAGAGTTACCAGGCGCTGGTAACCTTGGAACTTGAGACCGGCTATAAATTTCCAAAAGATAGCTCGTTGAAAATCCTGACCGCCGGCCTGCTCGGTGAGCAATACATCGGTATCGAAGCAGGTGGCGACACCAACAATCTTGCCAATGGTGACAAGATTGCCCGTACCCAATCCGCAACCGTGCTGGAAGACCTGATCAATCAGTTCATCTACAGCAAGGCTGCAGAAGGAAAGGAAGAGAGCAAATGATGCAAGCAGCAAACAAGCGACCGTCCAGCTGGCGCAGTATTGCGCTGGTGGCCGTGGCCGTATCCACCCTCAGTGCCTGCGCCACGAACAATCCACGCGATCCGCTGGAACCGTTCAACCGCACCATGTTCAAGTTTAACGACGCCGTCGACCAGGCAGCCCTGAAGCCGGCCGCCACGGTCTACAAGCGCGCAACGCCGTCCTTCGTGCAAACCGGCGTGAACAATTTCTTCGGCAATCTGGCCGACGTCTGGACCGGTCTGAACAACCTGATGCAGGGCAAGGGCGAGGCCGGCATGTCCGACCTGACCCGCGTTTCGCTGAACTCGACTTTCGGCCTGCTGGGCTTGCTGGACATCGCGTCCGAAGCCGGCCTGAAAAAGCATAACGAAGATTTCGGTCAGACCCTGGGGTATTGGGGTGTGCCGAGCGGTCCTTACGTGATGTTGCCGATTCTGGGTCCTTCGACGGTGCGTGACACGGCAGGCTTGCCGGTCGATATCGCCGCTGACCCGTGGGGTTACACCACCCCGGTGAGTTCGCGTAACGTCGGCACCGCGCTGCGCGTGGTGGACCAGCGCGCCACCTATCTCGACGCCACCAACCTGATGGAAGAAGCCGCCCTGGACCGCTACGAATTCGTGCGCGACAGTTATCTGCAGCGCCGCAAGGGCCAGGTTTTCGATGGCGAATCGTCGCGCAAGAACATGAATGACAAGGATGCGCCAGCCGATGCCAAGAGCATCAAGGCGGCCTACGCGGACGATCCGGCACTGCCTGCCGCCGCCGCTGCCGCCACCCCTGCCGCCACCCCTGCCGACGCAGCCGCTGCAACAACTGTTACACCGCCGGCCGCTGCACCGGTGTCATCCGAAACACCTGCGAAGTAGTTAACCGCTACACTTGCCCCGTCGCCGTACGGGGTGCCCTGGCATAAACGTAACTTCAAAGAAATGAGCTTATGAAACTGATCAAACAACTTATCGCTATTGCTACCGTGGCCCTGGCCACGGGTGTCCAGGCCGCCGCGCCTGCCAACGAAGCACCGGACGCGCTGGTCAAGCGCATCAGTGCCGACGTCATCGATACCGCCAAGGCCGACAAGGACATCCAGTCCGGCAACCAGCAAAAAGTCATGGCACTGGTCGAAACCAAGATCCTGCCTTACGTCGACTTCCAGCGCATGACCGCCCTGGCAGCTGGCCGTTTCTGGCGCGATGCCACCCCGGAACAGCAAAAGCAGCTGTCCAACGAGTTCCGCACCCTGCTGATCTTCACCTACTCGGGTGCGCTGTCCCAGATCAAGAATGAAACCGTCGAGTTCAAGCCCCTGCGCGCCGATCCGGCCGACCAGGAAGTCGAAGTGCGTTCGCAGGTGAACGTGGCGCGCGGCGAACCGGTCACCCTGAACTACCGTCTGGCCAAGACCCCGGCCGGCTGGAAGATTTTCGACATCAACGTGCTGGGCGCCTGGCTGGTGGAAACCTACAAGGGGACCTTCGCTTCGGAAATCGGCAAGTCGGGTATCGATGGCCTGATCAAGACCCTGGCCGAGCGCAACAAGAAGCTGGCCGCCAAGCCGCTGAACAAGCCACTGAAATAATGGCGCAGACGACTTTGCAAACAAATAAGCTGGAAAACATCGAGACCCTGAACGTGCACAACGCCAAAGCGGCGCTGCTCCAGGGTTTCGAGGCCATCCAGGCCGGCCAGACCGTGTTCGACCTGGGCAGCGTCAAGCTGGCCGATTCGTCCGCGGTCGCCGTCCTGCTGGCCTGGCAGCGTGCCGCGCGCAAGTCCGGCGTGGCGCTGTCGTATATCAATCTTCCCGAGAGCCTGAAGAGCCTGGCGGCCCTGTACGGCGTCGATGCATTCCTGGTGGATACACCCGCCAATCTGCAGCACCATTGATCCTGTCCCGCGTGGACGGCGCCCCCGGGCGCGCGTCCACACTCCCCGCCTGATGTCCGGGCAACTCTGCCTCACCCGATTTCCCCTATAATTGACGGCTCACCCCGCAGAATACGTGCATGCTGTATAGACATGTGCTCACCTAAAACGAAGCATGACCGCAATCCAGATTAGCAACGTCGAGAAAAGCTACAAGTCCCTGAAGGCCTTGGGCGGCGTCTCCCTGACGATTCAAGAAGGCGAGTTTTTCGGCTTGCTCGGTCCCAATGGCGCCGGAAAGACCACGCTCATCTCGACCATTGCGGGCCTGATCCGTCCGGATGCAGGCAGCGTGTCCATCCACGGCCATGATGTGGTCACCGACTTCCGCGAAGCGCGCAAGAAGCTTGGCGTGGTGCCCCAGGAACTGGTGTTCGATCCCTTCTTCACGGTGCGCGAAACCCTGCGCCTGCAGTCCGGCTACTTCGGCCTGAAAAACAACGACAAGTGGATCGACGAGGTCATGGGCAACCTGGATCTGACCAACAAGGCCGACGTCAACATGCGCGCCCTGTCCGGCGGCATGAAGCGGCGCGTGCTGGTGGCCCAGGCCCTGGTCCACAAGCCGCCCGTGATCGTGCTGGACGAGCCCACCGCCGGTGTGGACGTGGAACTGCGCCAGACGCTCTGGAAGTTCATCTCGCGCCTGAACAAGGAAGGCCACACGGTGGTGCTGACCACCCACTATCTCGAAGAAGCGCAGGCCATGTGCCAGCGCGTGGCCATGCTCAAGTCGGGCCAGGTGGTGGCGCTCGATACGATGTCCGCGCTAATTCGGCGCATCTCCGGTTCCCAGCTCAATGTGCACCTGGCCAGCGGCGACCTGCCGGACGACCTGCGCCACCTGGTGTCGCACGACGAGCATGGCAACGGCCATGGCGGCGGCAACAGCTATAGCCTGCGCGTGAACGAATACGCGGAAGTCGAACAGATCCTGGCGCGCCTGCGCGAGTCGGGCGCCGTCATCGACGAGATGCAGCTGCAGCAGGCCGACCTGGAAGACATCTTCCTGCAGATCATGGACAAGGGCACGGTATGAGTAAGGGTGTGAGTTTTATCTCCGTAGGTTTCCAGACCCTGTTCTACAAGGAGGCGCTGCGCTTCTGGAAGGTCGCCACCCAGACCGTGGCGGCGCCCATCCTGACCGCCATGCTCTACCTGCTGATCTTCGGCCACGTGCTCGAAGGCCGGGTGCAGGTGTATCCGGGCGTAAGCTACACCGCCTTCCTGATTCCCGGCCTGGTGATGATGAGCGTGCTGCAGAATGCCTTCGCCAATTCATCCTCGTCCCTGATCCAGTCCAAGATCACCGGCAACCTGGTGTTCATCCTGCTGCCGCCGCTGTCGCACTGGGAGATCATTTCGGCCTACGTGCTCGCCTCGGTCGTGCGCGGCCTCGCCGTGGGCGCGGGCGTGTTCATCATTACCGCCTGGTTCGCGCACCTGAGCTTCGTGGCGCCGCTGTGGATCCTGGTGTTCGCGATCCTGGGCGCGGCCATCCTGGGTACCATGGGCGTCATCGCCGGTATCTGGGCCGAAAAATTCGACCAGCTGGCGGCCTTTCAGAACTTCCTGATCATGCCCGCGACTTTTCTCTCGGGCGTGTTCTACTCGATCAAATCGCTGCCGCCGTTCTGGCTCGCGGTCTCGCATTTCAATCCGTTCTTCTACATGATCGACGGCTTCCGCCACGGCTTCTTCGGTGTATCCGATGTGTCGCCGTGGACCAGCCTGGCCATCGTGTCGGTATTCTTCGCGGTACTCGCGGCGATTGCGATCAATTTGCTCAAGCGCGGTTACAACCTGCGCCATTAAGACAACACATACAGAGGTTCACATGGCTACTACTCCAGAAGCGATCCACGGCTACATCAGCGCCGGTCTCGAATGCACCCACCTCGAAGTGGAGGGCGACGGCCAGCACTTCACCGCCGTTATCGTGTCGCCCGCCTTTGCCGGCAAGCGCCCGATCCAGCGCCACCAGATCGTCTATGCGGCGCTCGGCGACCGCATGCGCGAAGAGATTCACGCGCTGTCGATGAAGACCCTCACTCCCGAAGAATTTCAAGCCTAAAGACCAGATCAAGGACACGTACATGGACCAGCTTCAGATTGTCGGCGGCAAGCGCCTCAATGGCGACATCACCATCTCGGGCGCGAAGAACGCCGCCTTGCCCATCTTGTGCGCGGGCCTGCTGACGGCCGGCGACCTGGAACTGTCGAATGTGCCGCGCCTGCACGACGTGCGCACCATGTTGAAATTGCTGGCCCAGACCGGCCTTGGCGTGGCCCAGGTGGAAGACGAAAAAGTCATCCTGAATGGCTCCGCCATCACCTCGCTCGAAGCGCCGTATGAGCTGGTCAAGACCATGCGCGCCTCGATCCTGGTATTGGGTCCCCTGCTGGCGCGCTTCGGCGAAGCCAAGGTCTCGCTGCCGGGCGGCTGCGCCATCGGTTCGCGTCCGGTCGACCAGCACATCAAGGGCCTGGAAGCGCTGGGCGCCGAGATCCGCATCGAAGGCGGCTACATCTACGCCAAGTGCAAAAAGCTCAAGGGCGCCAAGATCCACACCGACATGATCACCGTGACCGGCACCGAGAACCTGCTGATGGCCGCCACCCTGGCCGAAGGCGAGACCGTGCTGGAAAACGCCGCGCGCGAGCCGGAAGTGACCGACCTGGCCAACCTGCTGGTCAAGATGGGCGCGAAGATCGACGGTATCGGCACCGACCGCCTGGTGATCCAGGGCGTGGACGAACTGCACGGCGCCGCGCACGCGGTCATCTCCGACCGCATCGAGGCGGTCACCTTCCTGTGCGCGGTTACCGCCACCGGCGGCGACATCACGCTCAAGAATACCCGCACCGATATCTTCGACGTCGCCATCGACAAGCTGCGCGACATGGGCCTGGCCATGACCTATGGCCCGGACTGGATTCGCGGCCAGATGGAAGGCCGTCCGAAGCCGGTGTCTTTCCGCACCACCGAATATCCGGGCTTCCCGACCGACATGCAGGCCCAGTTCATGGCTGTCGACATCATCGCTTCCGGCACCAGCCGCGTGACCGAAACGATTTTCGAGAACCGCTTCATGCACGTGCAGGAGATGAATCGCCTGGGCGCCTCCATCCAGACCGAGGGCAACACCGCCTTCATCAAGGGCGTGGACCGCCTGATCGGCGCGCCCGTGATGGCCACCGACCTGCGCGCCTCGGCTTCGCTGGTGATCGCCGCCATGGCCGCCGAAGGCACCACCATCATCGACCGCATCTATCACCTCGACCGCGGCTACGACCGCATGGAAGTGAAGCTGTCGAACGTGGGCGCCGATATCGTCCGCCTGAAATAAGAACAGAAAAAAAACGAGAAGATCGATGAGTACATTCAGCATCCCGCCTTCCTCCGACTCCCAGCTGATCCTGGCGCTGTCGAAGGGCCGCATTTTCGACGACACCCTGCCGCTGCTGGAAGCGGCCGGCATCACCGTCCTCGAAAACCCGGAAACCTCGCGCAAGCTGATCCTGGCGACCAATGACCCGAACGTGCGCGTAATCATCGTGCGTGCGTCCGACGTGCCGACCTATGTGCAGTACGGCGCGGCGGACTTCGGCGTGGCCGGCAAGGATGTGCTGCTCGAGCATGGCGGCGAGGGACTGTACCAGCCGATCGACCTGAATATCGCCAAGTGCCGCATGTCGGTCGCGGTCAACGCGGGCTTCGACTACGACAAGGCGGTGCGCCAGGGTGCGCGCCTGCGCGTGGCCACCAAGTTCGTTCAGACCGCGCGCGAACACTTTGCGCGCAAGGGCGTGCACGTGGACCTGATCAAGCTGTATGGCTCGATGGAACTGGCGCCCCTGGTCGGCTTGTCGGATGCCATCGTCGACGTGGTCTCCACCGGCAGCACGCTGCGCGCCAACAACCTGGTCGAGGTCGAAGAGATCATGGATATCTCCTCGCGCCTGGTGGTCAACCAGGCCGCGCTGAAACTCAAGCGCGAGCGCCTGCAGCCCATCCTCGACGCCTTCGACCGCGCCTCGAAACTGAACAACTAAGAAAAACGCCAGCTCACCATGTCCATCACGATCCGCAAACTCGATTCGGCCCAGCCGGACTTCAAGCAACGCCTCGATACCCTGCTCGCCTTCGAAGCGTCCACCGACGAAGCCATTGAACAATCGGTTGCCGCGATCCTGCATGACGTGAAAGCCCGTGGCGACGCCGCGGTACTGGAATACACCAACAAGTTCGACCGCATTCCCGGCGGCGCCGCCAGCATGGCGCATTTCGACGTGGGACAGGAAGAACTGCAGGCGGCCCTGGACGGCCTGCCGCAAGCGCAACGTACTGCCCTGCAGACCGCCGCGGAACGTATCCGCGTCTTCCACGAACGCCAGAAGCAGGAACTCGGCGGCTTCACTTACACCGAGCCTGACGGCACGGTGCTGGGCCAGAAGATCACGCCGCTCGACCGGGTCGGCATCTACGTCCCCGGCGGCAAGGCGGCCTACCCTTCGTCGGTGCTGATGAACGCGGTGCCGGCCAAGGTGGCCGGGGTCAAGGAAATCATCATGGTGGTGCCGACGCCGGACGGCGTGAAGAACCAGATGGTGCTGGCCGCCGCCGCGATTGCGGGCGTGACGCGCGTGATCACCATCGGCGGCGCTCAGGCTGTAGGCGCGCTGGCTTACGGCACCGAGACCATCGCGCCGGTCGACAAGATCGTCGGCCCAGGCAATGCCTACGTGGCCGCGGCCAAGCGCCGCGTGTTCGGCACCGTCGGCATTGACATGATCGCCGGCCCATCGGAAATCCTGGTCCTGTGCGACGGTACCACCGACCCTGACTGGGTGGCGATGGACCTGTTCTCGCAGGCCGAGCACGACGAACTGGCGCAGGCCATCATGCTGTGCCCGGACGCGGCCTACATCGAGCAGGTCGAAGCGAGTATCCATAAGCTGCTGCCGACCATGCCGCGCCACGAAACGATCCGCACCTCCATGACCGACCGCGGCGCCCTGATCAAGGTACGCGACATGCAGGAAGCCTGCGACATCGCCAACGCGATCGCCGCCGAGCACCTGGAGATCTCGGCCGAGAACCCGCAGCAGTGGGCGGACCAGATCCGCCACGCCGGCGCCATGTTCCTGGGACGCTTTTCGTCGGAGTCGCTGGGCGACTATTGCTGCGGCCCGAACCACGTGCTGCCGACCTCGCGCACCGCGCGCTTCTCGTCGCCGCTGGGCGTGTACGACTTCCAGAAGCGCTCCTCGATTATTTTCGTGAGCGAAGCCGGCGCGCAAACGCTGGGCAAGGTCGCGGCCGAACTGGCCTATGGCGAAGGCTTGCAGGCGCATGCCCGCAGCGCCGAACTGCGGCTGAAGGACCAGCAAGCCCAATGACCCAGGACTGGATCAATCAGGTGTATTGCGAGGATGCGCTGGCCGGACTGGCGCGCATCCCCGACGGCTCCATCGACCTGATCCTGACCGACCCGCCCTACAACCTGGGCAAGGACTACGGCAACGACTCGGACCAGCAAAGCGTGGCCGACTACCTGGCCTGGACCGAAGAGTGGATCGCCAGGGCCCTGCCCAAGCTGAAACCCAACGGCAGCCTGTACATCTTTTTGACCTGGCGCTTCTCGCCGGAGATTTTCGTCATGCTCAAGCAGCGCATGACGATGATGAACGAGATTATCTGGGACCGCCGGGTGCCGTCGATGGGCGGCAGCGTGCGCAGTTACAGTTCGGTGCACGACACCATCGGCTTTTTCGTGAACCGCAAGGATTACTATTTCGACCTCGACGCCGTGCGCATCCCGTACGACGCCGAGACCAAGAAGGCCCGTTCGCGCTCGATTTTCGTGGGTGCGAAGTGGCTGGAGCTGGGGTACAACCCTAAAGACCTGTGGAGCGTATCGCGCCTCCACCGCGAGCATCCGGAACGGGCCGATCACCCGACCCAGAAGCCGCTGGTCATCATCGAACGCATGATCAAGGCCTCCTGTCCGCCAGGTGGCGTGGTGCTCGACCTGTTCATGGGCAGCGGCACCACCGCCATTGCAGCGAAGCGCTGCGGACGGGATTTTGTGGGGTTTGAGTTGAATCCGGCGTATTGCGAGATTATCCGCGAGCGGCTGGAGGCGCCGGAACCCGAAGCCTTGAAGAAGCCGGTGAAGCGCAAAAACGCTAAAAAGCCACAGGCTGAAGACCTTATCAATTAACGCTTGCTCCGTCATTCCCGCGCCGGCGGGAACCCATAGCACCTGTCCGCAGAGGCGTGCCATGGATCCCCGCCGGCGCGGGGATGACGTTGTTGTAGTGTGCGGATAATCCAGGAGTTATGCAGCATGAGTTTCATCGACAACCTGATCTCCAACACAATCCGTCCCGAGATCCAGGCCGACACGCCTTACGCCGTCCCCGACGCCAGCGGCTTCATCAAGCTCGACGCGATGGAGAACCCTTACCAGCTGCCCCAGCACCTGCGCGATGAACTGGGCAAGCGCCTGGCCGATGCGGTCCTGAACCGCTACCCGGTGCCGACCTACGCCACGCTCAAGGAAAAAATCCGCGCCAAACTGGGCGTCCCGGAAGGCTACGACGTCATCCTCGGCAACGGCTCGGACGAACTGATCGCGATCATGGCCACCGCCATTTCAGGCGGTGGCGCACAAAAAAAGCGCCCCGTGATCCTGGCCCCGACCCCGGCCTTCGTGATGTTCTCGCGCTCGGCCATGCTGGCCGGCGCCGACTTCATCGGCGTGCCGGTGCGCCCCGACATGGCCCTGGACAAAGACGCGGTGCTGGCGAAAATCGCCGAGCACAAGCCGACCCTGGTCTTCCTCGCCTACCCCAACAACCCGACCGGCAACCTGTTCGACCCGGACGCCATGGTCGAGATCATCCACGCCCTGGGCGAGCATGGCATCGTCGTGGTCGACGAAGCCTACGGCCCCTTCGCGCGCACCAGCTTCATGCCGCGCCTGCCCGAGTTCGAGAACATGGTGGTCATGCGCACCGTCTCCAAGCTGGGCCTGGCCGGGATCCGCCTGGGCTACATGGCCGCCGCGCCCAAGCTGCTGGCCCAGTTCGAGAAGGTCCGGCCTCCTTACAATATCAATGTGCTAACGCAGATTGCCGCCGAGTTTGCGCTCGACAACATCGACGTGCTCAACGAGCAGGCCACGCAACTGATCGCCGCGCGCGAGCAGCTGGCAGCCGACCTGTCGGCGCTGCCGGGCGTGACGGTGTTTCCCTCGGCCGCCAACTTCCTGCTGGTGCGCCTGCCGGACGCGGCCCGCACTTGCGCAAAACTCAATGAGGACAAGGTCATGGTCAAAAATGTGAGTAAAATGCATGGACTGGCTGAATGCATCCGTGTGACCGTGAGTACACCCGAAGAAAATACCGTTTTCCTGGATGCCGTCAAGGCATCGCTGATTCCGCAACAGTAATTGCACCCACCGAGCATCTCCATGACCCGCACCGCAGAAATTACGCGCAATACCAACGAGACGCAAATCCGCGTCGCGATCAACCTCGATGGCACTGGCCAGCAAAAGCTGAACACCGGCGTGCCCTTCCTCGACCACATGCTGGACCAGATCGCGCGCCACGGCCTGATCGACCTGGACATCGAGTGCGTGGGCGACCTGCACATCGACGCCCACCACACCGTCGAAGACACCGGCATCACGCTCGGCATGGCCGTCGCCAAGGCGATCGGCGACAAAAAAGGCATCCGCCGCTACGGCCATGCCTATGTCCCGCTGGACGAAGCGCTGTCGCGCGTAGTGATCGATTTCTCCGGCCGTCCGGGCCTGGAAATGCACGTGCCCTGGAAACGCTCCATGATCGGCGCCTTCGACGTCGACCTGGCCCACGAATTTTTCCAGGGTTTCGTCAACCACGCACTGGTGTCGCTGCATATCGATAACCTGCGCGGCGAGAACGCCCACCACCAGTGCGAGACCGTGTTCAAGGCCTTTGGCCGCGCGCTGCGCATGGCCGCCGAACTCGACGCCCGCTCCGCCGGCACCATCCCTTCGACCAAGGGCAGCCTGTAATCAACGCTTGATGCCAAGCTGAGATGGAAAAATCAAACTGCTATGAATAAAATTGTTGTGGTCGACTACGGCATGGGCAATCTGCGCTCCGTCGCGCAAGCCCTGCGCGCGGTCGCGCCTGAAGCGAACGTCCTCATTTCCGGCGAAGTGGCCGATATCGACAGCGCCGACCGCATCGTGCTGCCGGGCCAGGGCGCCATGCGCGACTGCATGGCCAGCCTGCGCGCATCGGGCGTGGAAGAAGCCCTGCTGCGCGCTTCCAAAACGCGCCCCATGATGGGCGTATGCGTGGGCGAGCAGATGCTGTTCGACGTCTCCGAAGAAGCCGATACGCCCGGCCTGGGCCTGTTGCCGGGTAAAGTCGTGCGCTTCCGCCTCGACGGCCGCCTGCAGCCGGACGGTTCGCGCTTCAAGGTCCCGCAGATGGGCTGGAACCGGGTCAAGCAGGTGCGCGCGCATCCGCTGTGGGAAGGCATCGCCGACGACAGCTACTTCTATTTCGTGCACAGCTACTACGTGCAGCCTGCGGATGCGAGCCTGACCGCCGGCGAGACCGACTACGGCGCGCCGTTCTGCTGCGCGGTGGCCAGGGATAATCTGTTCGCAACCCAGTTCCACCCCGAGAAAAGCGCGGCGGCCGGCTTACGCCTGTACCAGAATTTCGTCCATTGGAATCCCTGACGCACTTGCTCCATCAACCACCGCTTCACCACTTAACCACTAACCGACACCGACCATGCTGCTCATTCCTGCCATCGACCTGAAAGACGGTCACTGCGTTCGCCTTAAACAGGGCGATATGGAACTCGCCACCGTTTTCTCGGAAGACCCCGCCGAAATGGCGCTTCACTGGCTCAAGCAGGGTGCGCGCCGCCTGCACCTGGTCGACCTGAACGGCGCCTTCGCCGGCAAGCCGAAAAACGAAGCGGCGGTGAAATCGATCCTGCAGGTGGTGCAGGACTTCGCCCTCGATAACGAGATCGACGAGATCCCGGTCCAGCTGGGCGGCGGCATCCGCGACCTCGACACCATCGAGCGCTACCTGGACGACGGCATCAGCTACATTATCGTCGGCACCGCCGCGGTCAAAAACCCGGGCTTCCTGCACGACGCCTGCGGCGCCTTCCCCGGCCACATCATCGTCGGCCTGGACGCCAAGGACGGCAAGGTCGCCACCGATGGCTGGAGCAAGATGTCCGGCCACGAAGTCATCGACCTGGCGAAAAAGTTTGAAGCCTACGGCGTCGAATCGATCATCTACACCGACATCGGCCGTGACGGCATGATGGGCGGGATTAATATCGACGCCACCGTCAAGCTGGCGCAGGCGGTGCGCATTCCGATTATCGCCTCGGGCGGCCTGCACAACATCGGCGACGTCGAAGCCCTGTGCGCGGTACAGGAAGAAGGCATCGAAGGCGTGATCTGCGGCCGTTCGATCTACGAAGGCACCATCAACCTGGCCGAAGCCCAGGCCCGCGCCGACGAACTGACCGATGGACCGATCGACGCCGCGATCGACGGCGAACAGCCCGAAGGCTAACAAAGAAAAACCATGCTCGCAAAACGAATCATCCCCTGCCTCGACGTGACCGATGGGCGCGTCGTCAAAGGCGTCAATTTCACCGAGCTGCGCGACGCCGGCGACCCGGTGGAAATCGCACGCCGCTACGACCAGCAGGGCGCCGACGAAATCACCTTCCTCGACATCACCGCCTCTTCCGACGGGCGCGACCTGATCCTGCACATCATCGAAGCGGTGGCCTCCACCGTCTTCATTCCGCTCACCGTGGGCGGCGGTGTGCGCAAGGTCGAAGACGTGCGCCGTTTGCTCAATGCCGGCGCCGACAAGGTCAGCATGAACACCTCGGCCGTGACCGATCCCGAGCTGGTGTTCAACGCCTCGCAAAAGCACGGCTCGCAGTGCATCGTGGTGGCTATCGACGCCAAGCAGGTCGCTCCCGGCAAGTGGGAAGTGTTCACCCACGGCGGACGCAGGGCCACGGGCCTGGATGCGATCGAATGGGCGCAGAAGATGGAAGCCATGGGCGCCGGCGAGATTCTGCTCACCAGCATGGACCGCGACGGCACCAAGGTCGGTTTCGACCTCGGTTTGACGAGCGGCGTATCAAATGCGATCGGCATTCCCGTGATCGCGTCGGGCGGCGTGGGCGGCCTGCAGGACCTGGCCGACGGCGTCAAGATCGGCAAGGCGGACGCGGTGCTCGCGGCCAGTATTTTCCACTACGGGCAGCACACGGTCCAGGAAGCCAAGCGCTTCATGGCCGCGCAGGGTATTCCGATGCGTTTGGATTAGACAGGAGCGATCATGCCTAATGTGACAACCCCAAGTGCCGGCAGCGCAGCCAATGCCAAGTGGCTGAAAAAAGTGAAGTGGGACGAGCACGGCCTGGTGCCGGTGATCGCCCAGGAAGCGGCGACCGGCGACGTGCTGATGTTCGCCTGGATGAACCGCGATGCGCTGTCCAAGACCGTGGAGCTGGGCGAAGCTGTGTACTGGAGCCGCTCGCGCAAAAAGCTGTGGCACAAGGGCGAAGAGTCCGGCCACATCCAGAAGGTGCAGGAAATCCGCCTGGACTGCGACGAAGACGTCATCCTCCTGAAAATCGAGCAGACCGGCGGCATCGCCTGCCATACCGGGCGCCACTCCTGCTTCTTCAACAAATTTGAAGGCGACGCCAAGACTGGCGACTGGCAAGTGACCGAGCCCGTGCTGCAGGACCCGGACACCATCTACACCAACACAAAGAACAAGCCATGAGTGTGACCCTGGGCCGCGTCGCGGCCGTGATCGAATCGCGCAAGCTGGAAAACGGCGGCGACCCGTCCACCTCCTACGTGTCGCGCCTGTTTTCCAAGGGCGACGACGCCATCCTGAAAAAGATCGGCGAAGAAGCCACCGAGCTGGTGATGGCCGCCAAGGATGCGCGCGTCGACGGCGACCACGCCAAAGTGGTGTATGAATGTGCCGACCTGTGGTTCCACTCGATGGTGCTGCTCGCCAAATTCGGCCTCAGCCCGCAGCAGGTGCTGGACGAACTGGCGCGCCGCGAAGGCCTGTCCGGCTTGGCCGAAAAAGCCGCCCGCACAGAGTGAACCAGACCGACCCAGACTGACTCAGACTGAAGGAATTCCATGGACAACTGCCTCTTCTGCAAGATCGCCGCCAAACAGATCCCTTCGAGCATCGTCTACGAAGACGAGGACCTGCTGGCGTTCAAGGACATCAACCCGGCCGCGCCGGTGCACCTGCTGGTGATCCCCAAGCGCCACGTGGCGACCCTGTCCGACTGCGACGCCTCCCACACCGAGGTGCTGGGCAAGATGCTGGCGCTGGCGCCTAAACTGGCGCGCGAGAACGGCTGCGACGTCACTTACGACGCCGACGGCACGCCGGGCGGCGGTTACAAGACCCTCATCAACAGCGGGCCCGATGGCGGGCAGGAGGTGTACCATCTCCACTTGCACATGTACGGTGGACCGCGTCCCTGGCGTGGCCAGCGCTAGCCTTCGGGCTAAGGCCGGGGCTTAACTTGCCTTAAGTTTGGCTGAAGTGTCACTAAATGGTCATATATCCGATGAGGCAGGAAGCGCCCGCATCGCGTAGAATACCGGCGTAAGCTTTTACGAATTCGGGCGCGCGCGCCTCGCAAGGAGAAGATGATGGGTGGATTGAGTGTTTGGCACTGGCTGATCGTTCTGCTGGTGGTAATCCTGGTGTTCGGCACCAAGAAGCTGGGCAATATGGGCGGCGACATCGGCAAGGCCGTCAAGGGCTTCAAGGACGGCGTCAAGGGCGAAGAAGACAAGCCGGTAACGCCTGCGACCGTCGACAAGACCACGATCGACGTCGACACCAAGGAAAAACCGAAGTTCTGATGCCTGCGCGTGCTTCCGGGCACGCATGACATTGGTACTTTCAAGACTCCATGATTGATCTTGGACTATCCAAACTCGCCATTATCGGCGTAGTTGCCCTGATTGTGATCGGCCCCGAAAAGCTGCCCAAGGTAGCGCGTATGGCCGGGTCCCTGTACGGGCGCGCCCAGCGCTATCTGCACGAAGTCAAGTCGGAAGTGAGCCGCGAGATCGAACTCGACGAGCTGCGCAACCTGCAGAAGGAAGTCCAGGAAACCGCGCAATCGATCAAGGATGATGTCGAAAACACCATCTCGAGCAGCATCGACGACGTCGAAGCAGCCTGGCGCGATTTGCCTTCCTCGACCACGCCGGCCGCCACCATGAGCGACCTGGAGCGCAAGGCCAAGGACTTCCGGCGCAAGAAACTGGTGCGCAACTCGGCGGTGCCGGGCTGGTACAAGCAGCGCCACGGCGGCAAGTCGCACGTCATCTCCGGCGCGGCGCGGGTGAAAAAATTCCGTCCGCGCAGCTCCTCCACCTCGTCCTTCTTCTAAGACTTCGTTCCCCTTCATGACAGACAAAGCAGCGGGCGAAGAGACCTTTATCTCTCATCTGGTCGAATTGCGTGACCGCCTGGTCAAGGCCACCATCGGCATCGCCATCGTCTGCGCCGCGCTGTTTCTCTGGCCGGGCCCGTCCCAGATCTACGACTACATCGCACGGCCCATGATCGCCTCGCTGCCGGTCGGCTCCAAGATGATCGCCACCGGCGTGATTTCGCCCTTCCTGGTGCCGATGAAAGTGACGCTGGTGCTGTCCTTCATCCTGGCGCTGCCGTGGGTGTTCTACCAGGTGTGGGCGTTTATCGCGCCTGGCCTGTACCAGCACGAAAAGCGCCTGGTGCTGCCGCTGGTGGTGTCGTCTTCGCTGCTGTTCATGAGCGGGGTCGCGTTCTGCTACTTCTTCGTGTTCGGCCGGGTATTCAAGTTCATCGGCGACTTTGCCCCGCAATCGATCGCGGTCACGCCGGATATTGAAAATTACCTCGATTTCGTCATGTCCATGTGCCTGGCGTTCGGGGCGACCTTCGAAGTGCCGGTGGTGGTGGTGATTCTGGTGCGCATGGGCCTTGTCAGCGTCGAGAAGCTGAAAGAAATCCGGCCGTATGCGGTGGTGGGCGCCTTCGTGATCGCCGCGATTGTGACCCCGCCGGACGTGGTCAGCCAGCTGGCGCTGGCCGTACCGATGTGCCTGTTGTTCGAACTGGGCCTCTTGGTCGCCCCAATGTTCGTCAAGGCGACCCAGGCGCCGGAAGAACCGGCGTAAGCTTAAGTCCAGCCTGGGCGGCGCTCGGACCTACCGGCGCCGCTGGATAATCAGGCACCAGCAGGTAAGAAAATAGCAGCCCATTGTTCCCCACAGCTTGAAGACGGCAGGCACCTGCACTTGCAGCGGCAACTGCAGCCACAGTCTCAGGATGAGTGCGAAGATGATTCCGTACACGATCAGCACCATGTAGCGGTAGTGCAAGGCCTTGCTGGCGTTATCCTGAGCCATGATGTCACCTTGGTTGTCCTCCAACGGGCGTTGGATAGCGACATACTAGGCGGCAGGGATTTGCGTGTTTTGTGAATGCGCAGCAATAGCTGCGCTAGTGAAACAAATGCCGGGATGAGTTTACCCACCCCGGCGCTAGGATACGAAAACTTGCGACTTCCTCACGCTCCCTTAGCAGCGCAGTCAGTCGCTATTTCGGCCGATGTGTGATCAGAAACCAGCATGTGACAAGATAGCCACCTGCGGTTCCCCAGTACTTGAATGGATCAGGGAACTGAGCATACAGCGGCGCCTGCAGCCAGAAACGTAGAGCCAAGGCGAAGACGACACCACATACAATGAATACCAGCAGACTGTAGTGCCAGGCGTTAGCGGCGTCGAACTTCATACGACCGCCACTTGCAGTCCGATGTAAATGCCACCTCCACCGCCGCCGACGGTGGCGCTCGTGGTAATTTTTTCCTGCCGCGTCACAGTAGCGTGAATGAGCGCGCTAATTATCGAGTTTTCCTCAACCATGATTTCACCTTTTGCGTAGTCCAGCGGATGCTGGATAGCAAAATGCTAGTCTTCGTGAATGTTTTTAATTTGCCGATGCGCAGCCATTGCCCCGTTTTTTGTCGTGCCGCGCTGATGTACCGGCCGCAAGCCGCCTGGATCAGGCTGCTTTCTCACAGAAGGAAGTCCTCTACCACGGCCAGCACCTCCGGATGCTTGAGGATGGCGCGGTGGCCCAGCGCCTCGGTCGCGTGCAGGCGCGCCTGCGCGATGCTTGCCACGTAACTCTCCCCATCGCTGAAGAGATTGACCGTGTCGTTGCGGTCATGCACCACCAGGGTCGGCACGGCGATGCGCGGTCCCGACACGGCGGCATCGAAATGCGCCATCAGCATCCCTTCGCGCGCCTCGATGCGGCGCTGCATGCCGGCGCGGGTCTGTTCCGATAAGCCGAACACATGCGCAAACATGCGGGTGTAGGCCGGCGGCGAGGCGGCCGGCGCGATCAGCACCAGGCGGCCGATCTGCGGCGCGCGGCCGCTGACGTACGCAGCTGCGGCCGCGCCGAGCGAGTGGGCAACGAGCGCTTCCACCGGGCTGCCCTGCTGGGCCAGGCGCGCCAGCACATACTCGATCACCCGCGAAAATTGCGGCAAGGTCGAGCGCATGCCGGCGCTGCGGCCGTGGGCCGGCATCTCGACGATGACCGGATGCATGCCCTGCGCCGCGAGTTGCTCCGCGATCGCGCGCATCTGGCCGGCGTGGCCGCCCCAGCCGTGGACCAGCAACACCACCTTGCCGTTCGATGGCTGCGAGTACAGGGTGATGCTGGCGTCGTCAAAAGGCCAGCTTTCGATGCGCCATTGCCGGCCCCAGTGCTTGGCGCGATTGAGCCACTTGGGCGGCAGCGGCGTCAGAAACAGGCGGCTGGCAGCGCGCACGGCCAAAGCGGGCCATAATCGTTGCGTTGCCGACAGCGCAAAGCGCATCGCGGCCACGCCGGGCAGCGCGCGGTAATAGGCGCTGGTGGCGTCGAGGGGAGTGCGGCTCATTGCAGCCTCACAGGAAAACAAAATCGTTGTTGTCGCGGGGCAGCGAAGGCAGGACCTCCAGAGTACTGCGGACCACAAACCAGACGCCGGCGACGGCGGCTAGGGTAATCAGGGCAAACATGATGGGCCTCTTCAAGTGAAGTTCAGATGACGCCATTATCGGAATCTGCTCCTTGCACCGCCATTGGCTAAAACGACAAATTTATGTTCTAATCCGCCAATGGACACGACGCTTCCCGTTATCAATATCGGCATCCTGGTGTTTCCCGGCTGTGTGGGAAGTTCCGCCGTGGCGCCTTTCGACGTCTTCAATATCGCCAATACGGTGTCGCGTTTCAGGCCCGTGGCCGAACACGTCCGTTTCGAAGCACGCTGGGTCTCGGTGGACGGCGCAACCGTCGCCAACCGTGCCGGCCTGACCTTTCCAACCGAGGTCATCGGCAAGGGTCACTACGATGCGGTATTGGTGCCGGGGATTGATGTGGACAAGCCCAACCAGATGCCTGCCATGCTCGACACCATGGCGCCGGAGCAAGCGGCGCTGCGCGCGTATCACGCCGACGGCGGCCTGATCGCCGCCAACTGTTCCAGCACCTTTCTGCTGGCGGAATCGGGTCTGCTGGAAGGCCGGCGCGCCACAACCAGCTGGTGGCTGGGAAAGGAATTCCGCGCCCGCTACCCGACGGTGGGACTCGACATTGAAGAGCTGCTGGTCCTGGACGGCAACCTGCTGACCTCAGGCGGCGTGACCGCCTACATCGACCAGGCACTCTGGCTGGTGGGACATTTCGGCAGTGAAGGTTTGCGCCAGATGACGGCCAAAGTGCTGGTGGCCGACAGCCACCGCGCCAGCCAGACGCCGTATATCCAGGCGGCGGTGGTGCAGGACGAAGGGCACGCCGTGATCCAGCGGGCCAGGCGCTGGCTGAACCAGCACATGGACCAGGACTGGAAAATGGACGAACTGGCGGCCTTTGCCAACACCAGCGAGCGCACCCTGCTAAGGCGCTTCCAGAAAGCGCTGGGGATGAGTCCCATCCAATACACCCAGCAACTGCGGGTCGAACGCGCCAAGGCCCTGCTCGAATCGACCCGGCTGTCGCTGGAAGACATCACCGTACGCTGCGGCTACGTCAACGTCTCCACCTTCAGCACCGTCTTCAAGCGCTGGGCCCAGATCACCCCCCGCGAATACCGCAGCCGCTTCGGCCTGCGCAACTAAACAAAAACCACCTGCAATATTTCCACGGAATGTCCGGCGTTTGGGGTCAGGTCTGGCAATCGGACATTTTGAGGAAATATTGCCTCAAAATGTCCGATTGCCAGACCTGACCCCAAACGCCGGACATTTTCAGGCAATAGTATGAATCAAGCTGTGCGGTACTATGGGCAGTTGCCGATCACGTAGTAGCCGGTGGCGGTTTGCGACAGCGTGCTGCTGTAGAAGGTGTTGTCGAGGCCCATGTTCTGGTTCGAGCCGTTTGCCAGCGCGTAGCCGCCGCTGTCGTGGGCGCGGCCTGCCTGGACGTGGGCGTAGTTGCTCGAAGTCCAGCTGCTGCAGGTGAAGGCCGATTTGGTGGTGCCGCTCACCGCATTCGACAACACGCTTTCGGACGATCCATTCACCGACGTTACCTGGAAGTTGTAGGTCGTGCTGGCCGCCAGTCCGCCCGCGCTGTAGCTGGTCGCGCTGACCGGGCTGGCCGTGATCTTGCTGCCGTTGCGGTAGACGTTGTAACCGGCCGCGCCACTGGCCGCGCTCCACGCCAGAGCGATACTGCTGGCTGTGGTCGCTCCCACCGTCAGGCCGGCCGGCGGCTGGATGGCGGGCGCCGGTCCCACCAGAAATTGCGCGATATTGCATGCGGCCGAGGTCTGGCCGGTGACGCTGTCGGATGCCGTCGCGCTGCCCGTGTAGTAGCCGTTGGCCAGGGTGTAGCCGCGGCTGAAGCTGGCGCCGCTGCCGGCCTGCGCATCGCTCACCGGCGTGGCGCCGTTCAGGACCACTTTGTAGCTGGTCACGCTGCCGGCGGCGTCGGTCGCGGAACCCGTCACGGTGGCGATGCTGCCCGCTACCGAGGCGCCGCAGGCGGTCATGACGGGTGCCGCGACCGTGCTCACGCGCAGGTTGTTGTTGAACCAGAAGTTCATCAGGAAGGCTGGGTAGTTCACTTTGGTGGCGTCCACGTAGTGCGCGTTCTGGCCCCCGGTGCCGGCAGGCCAGGCGTGGCCCATGCCGGTGACGGTGATTTCGCTGGTGCGCAGCTTGCCGTTGCTGTCGGTGTAGGGAATATTGCTGCCGCCGGTGGCCACAGTGGTTGCCGCGCCCTTGGTGAAGGTGCCGCCGTAGGCGCCGCGCATGGCGGCCGCATCCATCGGGCCGTAGGCCTGTGCGACCGTGTAGTCGGTCGTGCCCCAGATGACGCTGGCGATCTGCGTGGAGAATTTGCTCAGGTTGGTCCCTGCCAGGTTCTTGCAGTTCGCGGCCGCCGTGGCCGCGGTGTAGCCGGACGGTACGAAGCCGATCTGGGCCGTGGTGGTACCCGGCGGCGGACCGGCGTTGATGCCGACCCCGGCAAAAATATCGGGTGCCATGCAGCCCAGCGCCATGGTTTCGCCGCCGCCCGACGAGAGCCCTGTCACGTAGACCTGGTTGGGGTCGATCGCGTACTGGGGATTGCTGACGAAGCGGTTGATGAGGTTGAGCAGGACGGCGTCGTGCCCTGACGTGCGGTTGTGGTTGGTGCTGGCGTAATCCCAGCAGTGGTTGCTGTACACATTGCCCGTGGCGTTGGGCGCGAGGATGACGGCGCCATACTGGTCGCCCATCGCTTTCCAGTTGAAGCCCCCATCGGTTGAACTGTCGACCACGTCGCCGGCCGCGGTCTGGGTGCAGCCGTGCAGTACCAGCACCAGGGCGCGTTTGCCCGACAGTACAGGTTGGCTGGCCGGCCAGTAGTAGTAGCCGGTCAGGCTGCCGCCGTTGACCGTGTCGGCGGCCCAGGTCTGGTTGGCGCTCCAGGCGCCGGGACCGGCTTGGACCTGGGCCTGGCCGACCGCGGGTAGTAAGAGCATCAGGGAGGCCGCGCAGCGCCCCAGGAACGTTGTGATCTTCAAAGCCATGTCATCTCCAATATTGTTGTTGGTGAAATTCAGGCAGGCGTGAGGACGCCTCACCTGTCGAAACGGGTGATAGGTCATGCGAGCAGGGAAAAGCCGATCAGCGGGCCTGGTCAGGCGGGCGAGGGACGTGGATAAGGCAGGTTCATGAAGCGGGTCTCCGTTTGATTTTTATGGTGGGCGGATGCCTTCGAAAACCTCACGAAATGTAACAGCCCAAAATAATTCTACCGGTTTATTTCTTCAAGTTTCGGCCCCTGGCGGATCGTGCAGGCACGCCGTTTGTGCGAATTTGCACAGCCGGCTCCACACACTTGTCCCAGGTAAGGCACAATCATTCCGATTGCCCGATCAACGATTGACAGCGGAAACGGATTTACGGTGCGCATTTTTATGACAGGCTTGTTCTTCGCCTTCCTCGCATGGATTGTGGTGCGCATCATGTCGCGCCGCATCCGCGAGGGCGCGGGCGACGGCAGCCTTGGTTATTCATCGGTCGTGCTGGCGCTGGGCTGGCTGCTGATCATTTTCGCAACCATCCTCACCACCTCCATGTTCATGGGACCGTCGGCCGTGCCCGATGTTCCGCGCAGCGTGGTGGCGGCCGTCAGCGGCATCGCCGGCATCGTCGTGCTGTTCAAGGGCGTGCTCACGCGCGGCTGGTACGAATCGTCCGGCATCCGTTATGCCACGCCTTTCGGCAGCAAGGTGGACGAGCTGTGGCGCGACCTGGTCAGCGTGCGCTACAACAGCTATTGCGGCTGGTGGGTGCTCAAGTTTAAGAGTGGCAAAAAAATCAGGCTGTCCAAGCTGCTGTGCGGCTATGGCGGCGTTATCGACCGTCTTCGCGCATTGGGGCACCATGTCTGAGAAAGCGCATTTCCTGCTGCTGGCGCAGTACAACGCCTGGATGAATGTCAAGCTGTACGAGGCGGCCGCGCAATTGCCGCCGCAGGAGTTGGCAGCCGAGCGCGGCGCGTTCTTCGGTTCGCTCATCGGCACCATGAATCATCTGGTCGCGGGCGACACCATTTGGCTGTCACGCTTCGCCGGGCATCCCGCCAGGCACGCCGCACTCGACCCTGTGCGCGCGATGCGGGTACCGACCGCCTTGACGGATATTTTCAGCGTCGATCTGGATGCGCTCAGCGTGCACAGGCGCGCGCTCGATGCCGCCATACTGGCGTGGGTAGCGGCGCTGACGGAGGCTGAGCTGGATCAGGTGCTGCAGTACGCCAGCACCAAGGGCGTGGTGTCGAAGCGCCCGCTGTCAGGTTTGCTGACCCACTTCTTCAATCACCAGACCCATCACCGTGGCCAGTGCAGCACCTTGCTCAGTCAGGCGGGCGTGGATATCGGCGTCACCGATCTGATCATGCTGGTGCCGGAAGCGGCTGTTTGACCTGGTACGCGGCGCTCAGAAAAGGACCTGCCTCCGGCCAGGCCTGATCGCTGATCGGCGCCGCATGCGCTTCCGCGCCCACCGCCTGGGCGCGCCAATCCAGGTAGCGGCCGCAGCGCTGGGTGTCTTCCAGCGTGTGAATCTGCCAGATCTTCCCCCAGCGCATGCGCATGAACTGCATCACGATGTTGCGGTAAGGGCCATCCGACGCATGCGGCACGACGAAGTCCATCACCACATGGATGCGCGTGTTCCACGGTGGCCCGGCGACCGTCACCTCGCGCAGCTCAAACTGCAGGCCGGGGAACAGGCGATACAGGCGCGCCCACCATTGCGTCATTGACGCACGCGTTGTGCGCACGCCGCCGATCGGGGAGTCGCCTTCAAAACGGTAGGAAAACGCGGGCGCCAGGCCGTCGAGCATGGCGGCGGCATCGCCCCGGTTCAAGTCGGCAAAAACGACGCGCAATTTGCGTTCAACGATGGTGGCGTACATGGCGGACTTTCACTGGCATAATGCAAGTAATGTAGTCAGTTCACTTGCTTGATGCAAGCTAATTATGGAACGAAGCTCTTTTGCGGATTTTTCCTGCTCGATCGCGCGCACCCTGGATGCGGTGGGCGAGTGGTGGACCATCCTGATTCTGCGCGACCTGTTCATGGGTTTCGATCGCTTCGACGAGATCCAGCGCGACCTCGGCGTGGCGAGCAATGTGCTGACCGCACGCCTCAAGCGTCTGCAGGAGCATGGCATTGTGGAGCGGCATACGGATGCGCAGGACAAGCGCGTGGTGCGCTATGCATTGACCGAACAGGGACGCGAACTGTATCCGGTGCTGCTGGCGCTGACCGCCTGGGGCGACAAGTATCGCGCCGCGCCGGGACAGGCGCCGCTGCACATCAGGCATACGGCTTGCGGACATGTGACCAGTGCGGTGGCCGCCTGCGCTGTTTGCGGCGAAGCGCTCACCATGGAAAATACAGCAGTGGAGCCGGGGCCAGGCGGGCGTATCGGACCCGGTACCGCCTTGGCCGACCAGGTCTTCAGACAGCGCACACGCTAGCGCGTCTCGTGCTCTCCGCCCAGGAGCGCCGGGTACGAAGCGTCCTCGGAAATCGTATTGTGTCCCACGCCGTGGATCGTCACGGTGCGCGCGACGCCGGGCGCAAAGCGTGTGGCCAGCATCTGGGTGCTGGCTGGCGGGATCACTTCATCCTGCCCTGCGGCGATGATCAGGGTCGGCGCCTTGACCTTGGGCGCGTAGCGGAAGGTTTCGAATTTATCGGTCAGCAGCCACTTCACCGGGAACATGGGGAACTGCTGCGCCGCCAGTTCCGCGATGCTGTCGTAAGGCGTCACCAGCACCAGCCGCGCCACCGGGCGCTCGCCGGCCAGGCGCACCGCCAGACCCGTACCCAGGCTGCGTCCGATCACGGTAACGTCTGGATGCTGCAGCTTGACCTGGTCGAACAGCGCCAGCGCATCGGCAAACAGCGCCGCTTCCGTCGGTTTGCCGGAACTGCCGCCGTAGCCGCGGTAGTGCAGGAGGTACAGCGCATGGCCGGGAAAGGCGCTGGTGAGCTGCGGCAGGCTGGCCGAGACATCTTCCGCGTTGCCGCCGAAGTAGATCACGGCCTGGGCGCTGGCCAGCGGACGCACCGAGACGTTGAGCATCGCGCCTTCGACCTGCACCGACATGACGCTGTTGTTGGCGCCGAAGCGGCGCGGCTGCGGAAAGTAGATCAGCGAGCGCTGTGCCAGGAACAGGCCGATACAGGCCAGCACATACAGCACGGCCACCGCCAGCACCGCGCCTGTCAGCATGCGCATGGCGTCTCCATCACTGCATCAGCTCTTTGATCATCTTGACCGGTGCGCTGCCATAGCTCAGGAACTGCTCGTGGAAGTCCTTCAGCACGAAGCGCGGGCCCAGCGCCTGCTTGCGCTGCTCGCGCAGCTCCATGATTTCGGAGTAGCCGCTGAAATAGCTGGTCAGCTGCACCGAACTTACCTTGGCGCGGTGCCACTTTTCGGTCGCTTCGCTCCTGGTCTGGAAAGCCTGGCGCACCAGCAGGTCCTTGGCCTGCTCTTCGGTCATGCCCAGCACGTGCACGCTGTAGTCGAGGATGGTGTTGGTCACCACGCGCAGGTTCCACTTGGAGTACATCAGCCACATCTCGGGCGTGTTGTCGCCGTAGCCCGATTCGAGCATCATGCGCTCGCCGTACACGGCCCAGCCTTCGACCATCGCGCCGTTCCCGAACAGGGACTTGATCAGCGAAGGCGATTTGTTCGCGTACACCAGCTGCGCGTAATGACCCGGAATCGCCTCGTGAATATTCAGGATCTGCAGGATCCAGTAGTTGTATTCGCGCAGGCTGCTTTCGGCCTGCTCTGCCGTCAAGCCGTCGAGCGGGGTGACATTGTAGTAGGTGCGGTCCTGCGGACGGTAAGGTCCCGGCGCGTCGATGCTGGCGCCGGCCACGCCGCGCTGGTAAGGCGGCGTTTCGCGCACCACCAGCGGTTTGCTGGCGTCCAGCGTGAGCAGGTTGTTCTTGACGACCCAGTCGGAGAGCACCGGAATCTGGCGCCGGATCTCGGTGAAGAAGTCTTCGCGCCTGACATGGGTGGCCGAGAGACGGTCGATCACCATGCCGATCTTGGCGGTTCGGTCGGCCGGCTTGGGCGCGGCGCCCATGGTCTTGGTCCACAGTTCGTCGGCCAGAGTGTTCATGCGCGTGAGGAGTTCTTCGCGCGCGGTCAATGCCTTCTGGTAGGTCTGCTCGGCCGTGCTGCCCGACTGGATATCGTGGCTGAACTTCGATTCGTACAGCGCCTTGCCGATGCGGAAAGAGCGTGCGCTGTTCGACGCCATCTGCGTTTTGTCCAGCTCCGTCAGGAAGTCGACATAGCCGATCAGGGCGTCGCCGGCGGCGGCGATGCGCTGTGCGAACTGGTTCTTCTCGGCCTGCGTCAGGATCGATTCCTGCGCCGCCTTGCCCAGTTCCGCCAGCACGATCATGGTGCCGGGCGCCTGCTGCAGCGCCAGCTGCGTATGTTCGTGGGTCGGGTTGACGATCGAGGCCTGCGCCGCCTGATAGTAAGCCGGTGCGTTGGCGATGCGCTTGAGCAGGGTGCGCAGGCGCTGCGGCTTGGCCGCGTATTCGGAGCCGAGCACCAGGTCGATCGGCGCCGCGATGTTGTACAGCGCCGGGTTCCATTCGAATTCGCGGAAGGTGGTCAGGTACCAGCGGTCGGCGTTGAGTTTATTGGTCAGCAGCGCGTGGTCGGTACGCTGCTTGTTCGACAGCTTGCTGGTGTCGATGCGCGACAGCTTCTGCAGCCACTCGTCGGCAAACGCGAGTTGTTTGGCGCGCGTTTCGGCGCTGGGCACGGTCATGTTGGCGGCGCCATCGTATTTGCCGGACGCGATCGCGCTCTCCGGATCGATGCGCCACAAGGCCAGCAGGAACTGCATGCTCACGGTGTTGAAGCGGCGGTCCACCGGGTTCGCCGCCACGGTCCTGTCGACCGGTGCAGCAACGGGTTTGGCGACCGGTTCCGGCGCGGCCTTTTCCTGCTTGCTGTTCTTCGCGCTGGATTTGCCCGATTTGGCGGGGGCCTTGGCCTTGCTGGACTTGCTGCTGGTCTGCGCGGATTGCTTCCTGGGCTTGGCAGCGCCTGCGGGCGCCAGCGCAAAGCACGTCAGAATAGCAGCCAGCGCTATTTTCGTTTTCATCATCGTCATCGGCCTCGTAAAGACTGTCTGGAGCGGTGCCGCAAGTCTGCGGCGGGGCGCAAGATTAGCATCAATCGAGCTGCTTGAGCGCTTTTGTAACAATTGGAAGCAGGCGTGCGCGCTGGGCCGCATCCTGGCTTTCGGCCAGCGATACATACAAGGGCTGCAGGAAGGCCTTGAGGTTGTGATGGCGCGCCAGCCAGGCCATGTTGACCGGTCCCTGGCGCCTGGCGGCCCCGCTCAGGCGCGCGAACCAGGCCTCCCACTCGGCCGCGCTGAGAGTGTCGCGGCGGGCCAGATAGAACACCGGCGCCATCAGGCGTTCGCCCTCGCCGAACTGATAGAAGTGCGGGAAGTAAGGCCCCACCGGCAGCACCTGCACCGCAATCGCCGCCAGCATCGCTTCCTGATCGGCCTTGTCGATGGCGGGATTGAGCGCGAGCTGCAGCATCAGGTCGGCGCCATGCGCCACGCCGTGGCGCCAGCCGTCGGCTTCGATGTAGCCGCGGTAGTCGCGCACGCCAGCCAGCCATGTGGCGGACTCGCGCACGAATGCGCTGCGTTCGGGCTGCGAGAGGAAAGGCTTGCGGCGGTCGGCGCGCGCCACTTCGGCCAGCACCAGCGCCGCGAAGGGCTGCGAAAAGCCGATCGCGTCCTGGCCTTTCAGGCGCGCCAGCAAGGTCGTGCGGATGGTGTGCAGTGTGCTGGTGGGGAGTTTGTCGGCCCGCATCCAGCTTTGCAGCGCCTCGAACGCGATCTCGTCGCGCAGGGCGGGGTCGGGATGCGACAGGCAATCAAGCAGGCCGATGGCGAGCGCCTCGCGCCTTGCATTGTCCGGCACTTCCCATTTGGCGCCGCGCAGTTCGGACAGCTCGCTGCGGGTGATGCCGTCAGGCGGGCAGGCCGCCGTTGCGGCGCCGCTGGCGAGGGCGGCGACGATGAGGATGGCGGACAGGCGCATGGCGACTCCTGGTGGATATGACGATCAGTCGATCACGCCGGAGCGGATCATTTCCTGGTGGCGGGCGTTAAGCCTGGTCACGGCATCCTTGCCGCCGGCGATATCGGTCAGCACGATTTCGCTGTCCTTGGTGTACCGATGGCCGATACGGATGGTGTAGGAGCGCGTGATCCAGCTCCAGAAGCCCTGCACGAAGGTGGCTTCATCCATATCGCGCCACTTGACACCCGAGACGCCCTTTTTCCAGGGCAGCACGCCGGAGAACACCCACACCCCGACATCGTCGTAATACAGGCGCACGCTGCGCGTTTGCAGGAAGCGGTAGCCGACGATGATGGCGCAGACCACAAGCACGCCGGCGGCGACGATCTCGAAGCCGAGGAAGACGTCCGGCAGCAGGGCGCCGAACAGGATGAATCCACCGAACAGAACCAGGGCGAGGGTCAAGGTGCCGAGGTAAGCGACCCACGACTTGACGCCGACGACGTTGGCGGTGGGGGATGATCTCGATGCGTTATCTTCTTCCATGGAGCTTGGCCTCGTGGCGTAAAAACGCATGATGTCATGAAAGGGCGGGGTGCGCTACTGCCTCTACGAAAGCCAATCGTGACAGCGCGCGATCAGCGCAAACCGTCCTGCAGCATCTTGAGCATATCCCCCGGCGTCATCCGGGCCGACATGTCGCTGCCTTCCAGCAGACTGTCGGCCAGGTCGCGCTTGTGCTTGTGCAGTTCCACGATTCCTTCTTCGATCGTGTGCCGCGCCACCAGGCGGTAGATGGTCACCGGCCGTTGCTGCCCCATGCGGTGCGCGCGGTCCGAGGCCTGGTCTTCCACCGCGGGATTCCACCACGGGTCCATATGAATCACGTAGTCGGCCGCAGTCAGGTTGATCCCCACTCCGCCCGCCTTGAGGCTGATCAGGAACACTTCGCCCTGCCCGGCCTGGAAGGCGTCGACCCGCTTCTTCCGCTCCTGCATGGGCGTCGATCCGTCCAGGTACTGGTAGGCGATCCCGCGTTCGTCCAGGTGCTTGCGGATCAGGGTCAGGTGATCCACGAACTGGCTGAACACCAGGGTCTTGTGGCGGTTTTCCAGCAGGTCGTCGAGCAGGCGCGCAAATACGGTCAGCTTGCTGCTCACCAGCCCCAGCTCCGGCGCCACCAGCGCCGGGTTGCAGCAGGCGCGCCGCAGCTTCATCATCTCAGCCAGGATCTGGATCGACTTCTGGCTTTCCGGCGCCTCCAGCGCGGCCAGCTTTTCGATGGCGTCGCGCCGCAGCGATTCGTACAGCGCGGTTTCTTCCTGCGTCAGTTCGACCGGCAGTACGATCTCGGTACGGGGCGGCAGTTCGGCCAGCACCTGGGCCTTGGTGCGGCGCAGGATGAAGGGCTGGATCAGGCGCCGCAAACGCAGGCGCGCGCCGGCTTCGGCGCGCTTGTCCTGCGCCCGTTCGATCGGCCCCGCAAAGCGCAGGTTGAACTGGTCGCTGGTGCCGAGCAGGCCCGGGTTGATGAACCTGAACAGGTTCCACAATTCACCCAGGTGGTTTTCCAGCGGCGTGCCGGTGGCTACCATGCGGAAGTCGCCCTGCAGCGCCATCACGGCTTGCGAACGCTTGGTGGCGTTGTTCTTGATGGCCTGCGCTTCGTCCAGCACGATATTGGTCCAGCGGACCTTGGCGAACATGGGCGCTTCGAGCTGCAGCAGGCCGTAGCTGGCGATGACCAGATCAAAAGGTCCGGCATTGGTCAGCATGTCGGCGCGGTCGCCGGGACCAAACAGCTTGATGTTCAGCGTAGGCGCAAAGCGCGCCGCTTCGCTCATCCAGTTCATGCACACCGAGGTCGGTGCGATCACCAGGGTAGGGCCTTGCGGCGCGCGCGTCAGGATCAAGGCCAGCGCCTGCAGGGTTTTGCCAAGGCCCATGTCGTCGGCCAGGCAGGCGCCCACGCCCCAGTGAGCCAGGCGCGCCAGCCATTCGAAGCCTTCGACCTGGTAGTCACGCAGCTCGGCCTGCAGGGTACTTGGCAGCTGCGGCGTGTAGGCGGCGGTGGACTCCATGCGCGCCAGGTGGGCGCGCCAGGCCTTGTCGCCATCGACGCTGCCGGCATCAAGGGCCAGGTCTTCGAGCGCGAAGCTGGCCAGGCCATGCACGCGGATGCCGTCGCCATGCTCGGTGCCGAAGGCGGACAGCTCCATCAGGCGCCGGTGCAGTTCACTGGTCAGCGCCAGGAACTGGTTGTCGCCCAGCGCCACGAAGCGCCCGCGGCTTTCCTTCAGCATACCAAGCAGGGTGCGCAGGTCCATGACCTTGTCTTCGTCGATCTGCACTTCGCCGCTGGCTTCGAACCAGTCCTTGTCGCGCTTGATCTTCAGGCGCACCGACTTGGAATCGGCCTTCTTGGTCACGCGGAACGGTTCACCTTCGGGCCACGCCAGCAGCACCTTGGCCGGGTCGAGCTCCTGCAGTTCGGCCAGCAGTTCAAGGCAGGGTATAGGCTGGCCGAGCAGCCATTCGCCATGATCGGATTCGGCTTGCTCGAGCGCGAGGCAGGCCCCGATCAGCTGGCGCTCCGCTTCGCGCTCGGCGTTCAGGTCGCGTTTGGCTTCCACGCGCGCGCCGTTGACGTCGGCGATCACGCTCTCGGCGCCGCTGCCGGGCGGGTAGTAGGCGCCGGCGTCGGGCAGGGGCCGCACCAGCACCTGCATCTTGAGGCCGTGCTGGTAGGGCAGCAGGTGCACATGCAGGCGGCTGTCGGCATCCACCTGGGCGATGTCGCCCGCGCTGCCGCCAATGTCCGACTGCACCGTGACGATGGAGGAAATCGCGCTGATGGCTTTCAGCACGCGTTTCTCGGCGTGCAGCGGCACCACCAGGGCTTCGCCGACGATGGCGCCGATGCGGCGGTGCTCGTCGGTGATGCGCACCACGCGCAGGCGGGTCGGCGTTTCGCGTGTCACGACCACGTCGTCGGTATCGTCCAGCACCGGGGGCTGCATGGTGATGGTCACGTGGCCCGCGCGCGCCTTGATCATCAGTTCCGGTTCCCCCGGCAGCAGTTCCACACGGGTGGCGGGCGAATCGAGCCAGAACAGCAGCGGGTGGCCGATCAGGGCGCTCACGGCCTTGTCCATGTCGAATTCGTAGCGCGCGCCGCTGCCGCTGTAGTACTTGAAGGCTTTCAGCGTAGCGACCACGTTGAGGTCCTGCGCCGTTAAAAAGTCGAATGAGGCGGCGTCGTCGGACAGGCGCTTGAGGCCCATCGCACGCCCGCGGCTCCATCCGCCCTGGGCGTCGCGCTTCTGCTCGCGCGGTTCGATGTTCTGCACGCCGTAGTGGGGATCAAAGCCAATGCCCCAGACCAGCCGCGTTTCCTTGACCGTTTCCACATTCACGGCCGGCTGCAGGTTGATCAGCGCATTGAGCTGGCGCTCCCAGGCTTCCTCGCGCTCGAACCAGGCGCTCATGTCGGCAAAGCGGTGCTTGCGCCGCAATTCGATGGCGCGCTGCTCGTGGGCGACGGCGCCCGGGCCGCCAATGTGGCCCAGCAGCGCCGCCAGTTGTGCCGACAGCAGATCGAAGCCACCCTCCTCCGACTGCGCCAGCATGTGCTCCAGCATGGCGCGTTTGTCGTTCAGCTGCGGCAGTGCCAGCCAGTAGTGCAGCAGCGCGCGGAACAGGACGGGCTGCAGAGCGCTTTCCCAGTTCCGCGATGGCAGTACGGCCGCGTCCACGGTGCCGCCGCGAATCTGGCGCAGCATGCTCAATTGCTGGTAGACCGCGGTGTCATGGCTTTGCACGGTGCGCGTGGCGATGTCCAGATAGGCTTCGGCCAGCTTGTGATGTTTTGGATCACCGCTCTTGATCAGTGCCAGTATGTACAGGTGGCCGCCGATTCCCGGGAAGATCATCTTGCGTTTGCCGGTATTGCGGCGCAGCGTCTTGAGTCCCTTCTCGAACAGGGCCACGGCGCTATCGGCATCGTCGCGCAGCAGATCAATGACGCTGTGGTACAGCATCCCTTCCGGCTCGTCCAGCTGGTCCAGCAGAGCACTGGCGCCGTCCAGCCGGCCGCACAGGATCAGGTGCTCGGTCATCACGCTGAGCAGGTTGACGCTGGCGGCGCCGCCAGCGATGTGCTTCTCGGCGACGCTGCGGATAACCGGCGCGCTGGCCGGTTCGCGCTGGGCGTTCTCCAGCAGTACCGTCAGTATCTGGTCGCGCAGGCTGGGGTGGATGCGGGCGAACAGTTCGGGCTCAAAAGGACGGGCGCAGATATCGACCAGCGGATGCAGGTAGGCCGCTTCGTGGCAGTTCATGCAGGCCGCCAGCAAAGGGCCGACATCGCTCGGACCCCAGCCGCTGGCCAGTGCCATGCGCAGCAGGGCCACGCCCTGGCGGTAGCTGCGCAGGATGACGAAGCCTTCCCAGTTGCGGCGCAGCGGAGTCAGATCTTCGTAGGCGTCGGCCAGGGGATGGAAATGGCCACCATCGAGCGCCGCCTTCATCGCGGGCCACACGACTTCCGGCGTGGCGATCCAGCCGCGGTGCTGCAGTTCGCCCGCCATGCCGAGTTCGCGCAGTGACTTCATCGCTTCCGTCATCTTCGCCTCGCTGGCGCTGATGCCGGCATTTTCGAGGTGTTCGTGGATGCGGGTGCGGCCCATCGGCTCGCCGGCCAGGGCCAGCATCGCCATGATCATTTTTTCGAGGAGGGGCAGTTGTTCGAACTGGCCCCGCAAATCGGTGCTGGCGGCGGGGGCGGCGCTGCGGGTTGAAGCGATTTTGCTCATGCAGTCAGGTTGTCGATGGCGACCGGCGCGGCGGCGATCATGGCGGGTGTGGCCATGCCGAAGATGCGCAGGTAAAAATACAGCTCGGCTTCCAGGGTGCGGATGATGCTGTCGGCCTTGCGAAAGCCGTGGCCCTCGCCTTCAAGCGTCATGTAGGCAACCGGCACGCCCGATGCGCGCAGGGCGGCGACCATGGTTTCCGACTGCTGCGGCGGCACCACCTTGTCGTCCAGGCCCTGGAAGAAAATCATCGGGCGCTTGAGCTGCTGCGTGTGGTTGATCGGTGAGCGCAGCAGGTATAGCGCTTCGGCTTCCGGCTTGGGTGCGATCAGGTATTCGTTGTAGTGCGATTCGAACTTGTGGCAGTCGTCGTCCAGTCCCTGCAGGTCGGACACGCCATAGTAGCTGGCGCCGGCCTTGAACACGTCGTGGAAGGTCAGGGCGCACAGGGTCGTCAGGCCGCCCGCGCTGCTGCCGCGCACGACCAGCTTGTCCGGGTCGACCAGGCCGCGCGTGGCGAGGTAGCGCGCACCGGCCACGCAATCGTCCACATCGACCACGCCCCACTGGCCTTTGAGCTGGTCGCGGTAGGCGCGTCCAAAGCCGCTGCTGCCGCCGTAGTTCACGTCCAGCACGGCGAAGCCGCGGCTGGTCCAGTATTGCGTGGCCAGCTTGAGGGTGTTGGTGGCCATGCCGGTCGGGCCGCCATGGCCGATCACCATCAGCGGCGGCTTGCTGCCGGGCGCCGTACTATCCTGGCCGTCCAGGATGTCGCGATTATGCGGCGGGTAGTAAAAGGCGTGCGCGATGCGATGGCCCGTGGTGGGATAGCTGATGCTCTCCGGGACCGACAGGTAGCCCACGTCCGGCAGCGCCTCGATCGAGCGCGCCAGGATCTCGTGGTCTTGCGTGTACAGGTCGATGCGCGCCAGTTCGAGAGCAATGGTGGGGGCGCCACCCAGCAGCATGACGACGCTGCCGGCCACGCGCAGCTCGCGGATTTCTTCGTAAGGGTTGGCGATGGCTTGCAGCTTGCCGCTGGCGGTGGACAGCTGCGCCAGCCGGCTCACACCGTGTTCAATGTAGCTGCAGATGATTTCGCCGGCCGTGCGGAAGCCATACAGCGATTGTCCGAAGGACCAGTGGGGCGTACCGAATTCGGCGGCGCGCTCGCACAGGGCCTGGGCGTCGGCGTAGCCGCGGTCCTTGCCCTCGGCCAGGCGGTACAGATTCCACCATCCGCTGCGGTCGGACACGAAATGCAGGGCGTTATCCGGCGACCATTCGGGCTGGCACACCGCTTCCTCCGGCCCGCCGGCCACCATGCGCGCGTTCGCCAGCGCACCGGCGCCATCGACATCGGCCAGCCACAGTTCGGTGCCCTGCCATGGCATGCGCGGATGGTTCCAGCTCAGCCAGGCGAGCTGGCTGCCGTCCGGCGACAGGCGCGGCGCCGCGTAAAAGTCGGCGCCCTGCACCAGTACCATCTCGCTGCCGTCGGCATTCACCGCGCACAGGGTATTGACAGGATGACCCGCGCCGGCATGGTCTTCGCGCACCGCAATCAGGCGCTCGCGCGCGGCGTCATGCACGAAATCGGCATGGCGGCTGCTGCCGCCCGCGCTCAGCGCGACTGCCGGCGCCCCATCGCGGATCACGTAGATGCGGTTGTCGGCGAAGTTGGAAAACCAGATGCTGCCGTTCGAGACCAGGTAGGCGCCGCCGCCATATTCATGCACGCGGCTGCGCACATTGAATGGGGCAGGCGTCATCTCGGTCACGTCCTGGCCGCGCCGGCGCAGCAGGGTGGTGCGGCCGCCTTCGCTGGCGCGCCCGGCCAGCCAGTAGGCGTCGGCCCCATCCAGGGACAGCGCGGACAGCGGCGAGGCGCCGGCGGCCACCACCTCGGCGCTGATCGGGGACGGCCACGTGCCGAAAGGGGCGCTCTGCTTGCTGGTCGGTGCGGTCATGAGGGGCTCTCTGGCGGTGACGGACAAATGGGGACGAAGGGACGAATGGGGACGAAAGCACGGGCGAACAAAATCGGCGAAGCAGTGATGATACTGCACTGGCGCTTGCGGGGCGCGGACGCACGCCGGAAAATGCGGGTGCGCAATTGAATTGCAGGGAGTGCGATAATAGCCGCTTCATTTCGCTTTCGATTGTCTCCCATGCCACAATTCGCCCCGCTCCAGAACGATACCTTCCTGCGCGCGCTGCTGCGCCAGCCGACCGACTACACGCCTGTCTGGCTGATGCGTCAAGCCGGGCGCTATCTGCCGGAATACCGGGCCACGCGCGAGCGCGCAGGCTCCTTCCTGGGGCTGGCGAAAAATCCCGACTACGCGACCGAAGTGACCCTGCAGCCGATCGACCGCTATGCGCTGGACGCCTCGATCCTGTTCTCGGACATTCTCACCGTGCCGGATGCGATGGGCCTGGGCCTGTACTTTGTCGACGGCGAAGGCCCCAAGTTCGAGCGTCCCCTGCGCACCGAAGCCGACGTCATGGCCCTGCGCGCCCCGGACCTGGGCTCCCTTGACTATGTGTTCAAGGCCGTGACCCAGATCCGCACCGAGCTGAATGGCCGCGTGCCCCTGATCGGCTTTTCGGGCAGCCCATGGACCCTGGCCTGCTATATGGTGGAGGGCGGCGGCTCCAAGGAATTCCACACCATCAAAAAGATGCTGTACAACCGCCCGGACCTGATGCACCACATCCTGGCCACCAATGCCAGCGCCGTGGCCGAGTACCTGAACGCCCAGATCGACGCCGGCGCACAAGCCGTGATGATCTTCGACTCCTGGGGCGGCGCGCTGGCCGACGGCGCCTACCAGACCTTCTCGCTGCAGTACATGCAGCAGGTGATGGGTCAGCTCAAGCGCGACAAGGACGGTATGCGTATTCCGGCCGTCGTGTTCACCAAGGGCGGCGGCCTGTGGCTGGATCAGATCGCCGATATCGGCGCCGACGCGGTCGGCCTGGACTGGACCGTCAACCTGGGCCGCGCGCGCGCCCTGGTCGGCCACAAGGTCGCCCTGCAAGGCAATCTGGACCCTGCCATCCTGTTCGCCTCGCCGGAGCAGATCCGCGCCGAAGTCGAACGCAGCCTGACCAGTTATGGCGCGCCGGCCGCCGGTTCCGGCCACGTCTTCAACCTGGGCCACGGCATCTCGCAATTCACTCCGCCCGAGTCCGTCACTGCGATGGTCGAAGCTGTCCACAGCTTCAGCCGCCAGCAACGCGCCGCCGTGTAGTTTGCTTACAGATCCGGAGGCTTTTTTGGCCTCCGGCTATCGTCCGAGAGCATCTGTTTGAAACGGCACAATCACACTTATTCACAAATTTTTTAAAAGTTCCGCCGACGGCAGTTTGCGATCTCTAAAAATTGAGGATGACGCCAAGTGATTGAATTTAAACGGATTTAAATTTTTCGATGCTGAGCGTGCTGTTCAAAATAGTGGCAGCTCCCAGAGGGAAAACGCGGTTTTCACAGCATTGTCCACAAAGTTATCAACAGGAAGTGTGGATAAAAACGAAAAGTCCTGCGTTTACCGTGACTTAGCGAAAAAGTGAAGGTAAAACCTGAGGTTCTTGCTGCATTGCATGATATTTTGACATGTGCGCTATGGGCCATCGTCGCTTTCTCGTCATGAATATCTCTTTCGCAAGAGTTTCAAACCGAGCTGGCGAGCTGATGCACTGGTAGCCCGCTTTTCGACTACAAATTTGTAGCTCGGCCGATCACTTATACACAGAATCATGGTAAGAGTCGGTTTTTTAAGCGCTCTATGGCGGGAATCGCAAGTGCTTGATTTTTAACGAGATAAAAATCTTGCCTTTTGGTCTGATAGCTCATCTATTGTGCAAGGACAAAGCTTTTGCTGCGGCTGAAATTCTTTGTCCACAAAGTTGTCCACAACCTGGTAGCCCTTGTTTTGCTGCCGCTCCTTCCGTCACAATGTGGCGATTCCGGTAACTCCCTTCTACCCGACACTGGCCCTGATGGCGTATTGCATCCTCCACATCGCGCTCGACACGCCGCTCACCAGCTGCTTCGACTACCGCTGGCCGTGCGCCGCCGGTGCGGAACCGCTGCCCGGGCAACTGGCGCTGGTCCCTTTTGGGCGGCGCGAGGTAGTCGGACTCATTGTCGCCATCAAGTACGAGACTGACGTCCCCGCCGATAAGCTCAAGGACGCACTGGCCGTGCGCAGCCAGCTCGGGCCCCTGTCGCCGGCATGGCTGGCGCTGGCCAGCTTCGCGGCCGACTACTATCAGCGGCCCCTGGGCGAAGTGGCCTTGCCCGGTCTGCCCAAGAACCTGCGCGTCCTCAGTACCGTGAACCTGGACCGCGCGCTCAAAAAACTGGACAAGCACGCCGACGCCCACGACCACACCCCGGTCGACATGCCGCGCCTGAATGGGGCGCAGCAGGAAGCGGCCGACGCCATCGGCGGCGCTCAGGGCTTCACCCCCATCCTGCTGTACGGCGTGACCGGCAGCGGCAAGACCGAAGTCTATCTGCAGGCCTGCGCCCAGGTGCTGGCGCGCGAGGACGAAGGCCAGATCCTGATCCTGGTCCCCGAGATCAATCTGACGCCCCAACTCGAAGGGAACATCCGCGCGCGCTTTCCCGGCGTGATGCTGGCCACCCTGCACAGCAGCCTGTCCGAGGGCGAGCGCATGCTGCACTGGCTGGCGGCGCACCAGGGCCAGGCCCGCATTGTGCTCGGCACCCGGCTGGCGATCCTGGCCTCGCTGCCCAGGCTGAAAATGATCGTCATCGACGAAGAGCACGATCCCTCCTACAAGCAGCAGGAAGGGCTGCGCTATTCGGCACGCGACCTGGCGGTGTGGCGCGCGCGCCAGCTGGCCATTCCGATCGTGCTTGGCTCGGCCACGCCGTCGCTGGAGAGCTGGCACCACGCGGGATCGGGGCGCTACCGCAAGCTGGAATTGCGCGAGCGCGCCGTGCGCGACGCGGTGCTGCCGCGCGTGAAGCTGCTCGACATGGAGCGCGACAAGCCCAAAGACGGCTTGACGTCCCACCTGGTGCAGGCGCTGAAGCAGCGCATGGAGCGTGGCGAACAATCGCTGCTGTTCCTGAACCGGCGCGGCTATGCGCCCGTGATCTGCTGCGAAGCCTGCGGCTGGATCAGCGACTGCACCCGCTGCACCTCCTTCATGGTGCTGCACAAACCCGAACACAGGCTGCGCTGCCACCACTGCAGCCTGGAGCTGCGCATCCCGCGCCACTGCCCGACCTGCGGCAACGTGGATCTGCAGCCGCTGGGCCGCGGCACCCAGCGCGTGGAAGAGGGATTGCAGCTGATGTTCCCGGAAGCGCGCATTTTGCGCATCGACGCCGACTCGACCCGGCGCAAGGGCAGCGCCCAGGCGGCGTTCGACACCGTGCACCGGGGCGAGGTCGATATCCTGATCGGCACCCAGATGGTCGCCAAGGGCCACGACTTCAAGAAGCTCACCCTGGTCGGCATTCTGAATCCCGATACGGCGCTGTTTTCGCAGGATTACCGCGCCAGCGAGCGCCTGTTTGCGCAGCTGATGCAGGTGGCGGGGCGGGCCGGACGCGCGGCGCGGGTCGAGGGCGGCAGCGTGAGCGAAGTGCTGATCCAGACGCGCTACGCGGCCCATCCCCTGTATTCAGCAGTGGTCAATCACGATTACGACCGCTTTGCCACCAGTTTGCTGGAAGAGCGCAAGCAGGCCGCGCTGCCGCCGTATATTTACCAGGCCCTGCTTCGGGCCGAGGCGCCCGAGATCGCGACCGCGCTGGCCTTCCTGGAAAGTGCGCGCGACTGCATGGAGCATGAGGGGATTACCGTCAATGACCCGATCCCGATGACGATGACGCGGGTGCATAATGTGGACCGCGCGCAGCTGCTGGTGGAGAGTCCTTCTCGCCCGGCGCTGCAGGCCTTCCTCAAAACCTGGCTGGCTATTTTGCGCGACATGAAGACGCGCGTGAAGTGGTCGCTTGAGGTGGATCCGCTGGATATCTGAGGTGGCGCTTACGGCTGCAACAGGTACTTGCGCGCGCTGTCGATAATCTGTTCGCTGAGCGTGCGGGTGAACGGCGTATCGATATTCCAGGCATGCCAGGACAGCGCTATCGAAAACGTCTTGCCCGGCGTGAGATCGACCAGCCGCCCCATCGCCAGGTGATTAAGCGCCGTCAGCTCCGGCATCAGCCCATATGCCGCGCCCTGCAGGATGCAGTTCTCCAGCGTTCCCGCCGCCGGCATGGTGTGGTGCGGAAAAGCCCCGGTGATGTCGAACTCCTGCGCCAGGTAGCGTCCCAGCAGCATGCGTTCGCTGACCACGGCCGGCGCCAGCTGGACCGCCTCCGCGGAAAAGCTGTCGCCGAACCAGTGCGCGGCGAACTCCAGCGTCGCCACGCAGGTATAGCGCAGCACGCCGAGCGGCGTGGCGCTGGTGCCGTTCACACTCTCGCCACCGTTCTGCGCCGCCACGCAGGCGAACACCGCGCCTTCGCGCACCAGCTTGAGCGCGTCCTCGCTGTCGGCCTGGCGCACGTCGAGCTGGCAGCGCGGCGGCGACAGCAGCGGCGTGAGCGCGTGTCCGAACCAGGTGGCGAGGCTGTCGCCGTCGACCGCAATCGACAGATCCGGCAGGCTCACTTCGCGTCCCAGGTCGATGTCGAGCGCCGCTTCCATCAGCTTGACGTGGCGGTGATGCACCACCAGGCGCTGCCCCAGCCCGGTCGGCACCGACGGCGTGCCGCGCACCACCAGCAGGCGGCCGGTGGCATCCTCCAGCGCCTTGATGCGCTGCGAGACGGCCGACTGACTGATGCCGAGCATCAGCGCCGCCTTCTCGAAACTGCCGCTCGCAGCGACCGCGTCGAGCACGGCCAGGCCGCGATAGTCCAGAGTGCTCATAAGCTGGGCTTATCCAAAATGATTTCGATTAGTAATACTAATACGAAAGGGCGCGCACGCCAAACGGCTGCCGTGCGCGGTCCTGCGGTGCGTCTCCCGGTCGGGTGGCGCGAATCTGGCTATACTCACCAGACCATCCACAGTGAGCCTCCCATGAACCAGTTAACAGTCGACGTCGCCATCATCGGAACCGGCACCGCCGGGCTTGCGGCCTACCGCGCCGCGCGCGCCCAGGGCATGCGCGCCGTCGTGATCGAGAGCGGTCCTTACGGCACCACCTGCGCGCGGGTCGGCTGCATGCCCAGCAAGCTGCTGATCGCCGCCAGCGAAGCGGCCCACATGATGGCGCTGGCGCCGGGCTTCGGTGTGCATCCGGGCGAGGTGCGCATCGACGGCAAAGCCGTGATGGCGCGCGTGCGCAATGAGCGCGACCGTTTCGTGGGCTTCGTGCTCGAAGGCGTGGACAATATTCCGGATGCCGACAAGGTGCGCGGCCACGCGCGCTTTACCGGCCCGCGTTCGCTGCAGGTCGATGAACACACCGCCATCGAAGCGTCACGCATCGTCATCGCAAGCGGCTCGACGCCGGTCATGCTGCCGGTGCTGAAGGACGTGGGACCCGGCGTCATCGTCAGCGACGACGTCTTCGAGTGGACCGACCTGCCGCGCTCCGTCGCCGTGATCGGCACCGGCGTGATCGGACTGGAACTGGGCCAGGCCCTGCACCGGCTGGGCGTGCGCGTCAGTGTGTTCGCGCGTGGCGGCAGCGTGGCCCAGCTGACCGACCCGGAAGTGCTGCACGTGGCGGCCAAGGCCCTCGGGCGTGAGCTCGATCTGCGCTTCCAGCAGCTGATCGCCGCCGCCGAGCAGCAGGGCGACGAGGTCGCTCTGACCAGCATCGGCGCGGACGGCGCCGAGCGCACCGAACTGTTTCAGTATGTGCTGGTGGCCGCCGGCCGCACGCCGAATGTGGACAGGATCGATATCGACAAAGCCGGGCTGGAACTCGATGCCAAGGGCATCCCGCTGTTCGACAGCCGCACCATGCAGTGCGGGACCAGCCATATCTTCATCGCGGGTGACGCCAACAACGAGCGTCCGGTGCTGCCGGAAGCGGCCGACCACGGCAAGATCGCGGGCGACAACGCGGGCCGCTATCCGGACGTGCGTCCCGGCCTGCGCCGCACACCGCTGACGATCGCGTTTACCGAGCCGCAGGTGGCGACCCTGGGTGCGACGTACAAGGAACTGTGCGCCAGCGGCAAACCCAAGTTCGCGATCGGGAAGGTCTCGTTCGAGAACCAGGGCCGCAGCCGCGTCATGCTGCAAAATCACGGCATGCTGCGGGTGTACGGCGAGTATGGGACCGGGAAGTTTTTGGGGGCCGAGATGATCGGCCCGCGCGCCGAGAACCTGGGGCATCTGCTGGCCTGGGCGCGGCAGTCGCGCCTGACCGTGGCGCAGATGCTCGACATGCCGTTCTATCATCCGGTGATCGAAGAGGGCGTGCGCACGGCGCTCAGGGATCTGGCGCTCGAACTCGAGAAGGGCGCGCCGGTGAGCAGCTGTGCCCAGGATCGCACGCCAGGCGTGTGACAACCGGATGTGGCCTGCGGCTTGACCGGGTCTGTAGGCCGGAAAAGCCGAAGGCGCCTTCCGGCGTGGCACGCATGGGCCGCCAGGGGCTCATCCGTGGCACGGCGGAAGGCGCCCTGCGGGCTTTTCCGCCCTACGCGTATGGCGCGGTCAGCATTCAGTTCAGGTAAGTCGCATCCAGCCGGCCCGCCGCGGCCAGTTCGCGGATGATCTTGATGGTGTCGATATCGGCCTCCTGGTACGCGCTCTTCTTGAATTCGTCGTACATGGCGTTGGCCTGGTCGGTTTCGGCGTCATGTCCGTCGTCGTACTTGAAGCGCACGTACAGGGTGTGCTCGGAGGGCGATTCGATCGACATGGTCAGGCTGGACGCGGCAATCTCGCCCTGGGCCGCGACCTCGTAGCGCACCTGCTGCAGCGGCGTGAGGATCACGCGGTCGACCACCACCAGTTCACCGAAACGCGAGCTGCGCCGAAAGCTGCCGCTCTCGCGTTCGTCGATGGTGCACTCGTCCAGGTGCGGCAAAAACATCTTGGGCAGCTCGGCCCGCATCACCAGGCCGCGCCACAGCTGCTCGCGCGTGAGCGCGTCGATCAGGGGATTGAGAGGGTCGTTAATTTCGATCAGGTGTTCAAATTTCATAATGCCGGCAGTCAAAAATGTGGAGGCGCAGCATGCGCCCTAGCCACGATGGTAACGCATCCTGTCCAAGGTCTGCCACCCGGCGACTTGTGCGGCGCGGAAAGTGACTTGCGGATACACTGCTTGCACGAACAACGATCGTAGAATCGGATCATGCGAACCAAACAGAACTATCTCGCGCGCGCCGAGGCCATGCAAAAGCGCAGCAACGACATGGTGGCCCAGCACATTGCCGAACACAAGGCCATCACCCAGAGCCAGCACGACCAGCAAAGCGACGCCACCTTCGGGCAGCGCGCGGCGGACGCCGTGGCGCGTTTTGGCGGCTCCTGGGCCTTCATCGGCATGTTCGCGCTGGTGCTGGTGGGCTGGGTCGTGGTCAATTCGGTGCTGCTGATCGGCGGCGGGCACAAGCCATTCGATCCCTATCCCTACATCCTGCTCAATCTGTTCCTCTCGATGCTGGCCTCGATCCAGGCGCCGGTGATTCTGATGTCGCAGAACCGGCAAGGCGAAATCGACCGCCAGAACGCCAGCAACGATTACGAAATCAATCTCAAGGCCGAGCTGGAAATCATGGCGCTGCACGAGAAGATGGATGAATTCAAGCTGCAGCTGCTGGAGATGCAGCACGAACAGCTGCGCCTGCTGAACATGCTGTGCCACGAGCACAAAGTGCTCAGCTGAACGGTTACGCCAGGGTGATGCCCAAATTCGCCTCCCAGTAGGGCGTGGGGCCGAACTTGTCGGCGAAGAAATCGATGAAGGCCTTGGTCTTGGGCGGCAGGAAGTTCCGGTTCAGGTACTGGGCCGAGATCACCGAATCGAAGGCCATCGCATACTCCTGCAATACCGGCACCAGCGCGCCGCTCTTGAGCTGCTGCGCCACCGCCCAGGTTGACTGCAGCGCAATGCCCAGTCCCGCCACCGCCGCGTCGCGCATGGCCTCGCCATTGTCGCCGCGCACCCGGCCGCCCACCCGCATATTGATCACCTCCTTCCCCTCCCGGAAAGGCCAGGGATGCATGCCGTCGAGCACCAAACATTCGTGCTGCGCCAGGTCCTGCGGCCGGGTGGGCGTACCGCGCGCGCCAAGGTAGGCCGGCGCGGCCACCAGCACCAGGCGGCTGGGCGCCAGGGTGCGCGCCACCAGGTTGGAATCGCGCAAGGGGCCGACCCGCACCGCGACATCGATGCCGTTGGCGGCCAGGTCGATCATGCGGTCCGACAGGCGCAGGTCCAGCTTGATGCCGGGGTACAGGTCCATGAACTCGGCGATGAAAGGCATCAGGTGCAGGCGCGCGAACGAAGCCGAGGCCGCCACCCGCAGCAAGCCCTGGGGATGGGCGCTGGCGCTGCCCACCGCGGCCGCCGCCTGCTCGGCCGCGTCCAGCAGGGGCACGGCCTGCAACAGGAAGGTTTCCCCATCCTGGGTCAGCGCGATCTGGCGCGTGGTCCGGTGCAACAGGCGGGCGCCGAGCTGGCGTTCCAGCTGCGCCATGCGCGCACTCGAGGCCGCCGGCGAGAGGCCGAATTCACGGCCGGCAGCCGACAGGTTGCGGGTAGCGCACACCCGCACGAACAGCGCGACATCGGTCAGGTCCAGGGGCATGCCATCCTCATTTGTTTGTTTTGCTGAATAGATATTCAATCATTATGCCAATTATCAAGCGAATCCGCAGGCACTAGACTGGCTTACCTGTTCACCACTACACAAGGAAACACATGAAAGCCATCGGCGTCATCAAGGGCCAGTTGCACGATATCGAGCTGCCCCAACCCCAGGCCGCGGCGCGCGACCTGATCGTCAAGGTCGAAGCGATTTCGGTCAACCCGGTCGACTACAAACAGCGCAAGGGCGCGCCCCAGAACGGCGAAACCACCGTGCTGGGCTGGGACGTTGCCGGTACCGTGGTGTCGGTGGGCAGCGATGCCAGCCTGTTCAAGCCGGGCGACCAGGTGTATTACGCCGGCAGCCTGGTGCGTCCCGGCGCCAACAGCGAACTGCACGCGGTGGACGAGCGCATCGTCGGGCGCAAGCCGTCCACCCTTGACTTCGCCCACGCCGCCGCCCTGCCCCTGACCAGCATTACCGCCTGGGAAGCACTGATCGACCGGCTCGGCATTGCCCGCAATGGCGACGATGCAGGCAAGACCCTGCTGGTGATTGGCGGCGCCGGCGGCGTCGGCTCGATCGCCATCCAGCTCGCGAAAAAGCTGCTGCGATTGAAAGTGATCGCCACCGCCTCGCGGCCTGCGTCGGCAGAATGGTGCCGCGCGCTGGGTGCCGACGAGATCGTCGACCACAGCGGCGACATTCCCGCCCAGCTCAAGGCGATGGGGCGGGACAGCGTGGACTTCATCCTCTGCCTGAACGACCTGGACCAGCACTTCGCCGCCATGGCCGAAGCGATTGCACCGCAGGGCAGCATCTGCGCCATCGTCCGCAACGAACAGCCGCTGCCGATGGACCTGCTGTTCGTCAAGAGTGCGCGCTTCGTCTTCGAACTGATGTTCACGCGCTCCATGTTCGGCACGACCGATATGCTGGAACAACATAACTTGCTGAACGAAGTCGCCGGCCTGATTGACGAAGGCATCCTGAAGACCACCGTGGGCCAGGACGGCGGCAAGATCAGCGCCGACAACATCAGCCGCGCCCACGCCACCCTCGAAAGCGGTCGCACCATCGGCAAGATCGTATTGTCGGGTTTCTAAAGCCAAAGCTTCCTTAGGTACATAGTTTCCTTTTTCTGTCCGGCGTATGGGGTCAGGTCTGGCAATCGGACATTTTCCGGAAATGTTGCCGGAAAATGTACGATTGCCAGACCTGACCCCATACGCCGGACATTTTGCGGCAACAGAGTGGCGCTGCCTTTGCGCTACAATGGCCGGCTGTTGGTCTTCGAAAAGCCTGTCGCGATGTCTTCCTCCCCCAAGTTCGGCCTTAACGTTCCTCAGAGCGAGGCGGTGATGTATCTGGACGGGCCTTGCCTGGTGCTGGCCGGCGCCGGCTCGGGCAAGACGCGCGTGATTACGCAGAAAATCGCGCACTTGATCGAGGACCGCGGCTATGATCCACGCACCATCGCGGCCTTGACCTTTACCAACAAGGCGGCGCTGGAGATGCAGGAGCGCATCGCCAAGCTGCTCAAGCAGCCGCGCCAGGCCAAGCAGTTAACCGTGTCGACTTTCCACTCGCTGGGCGTGAAGATCCTGCGCCAGGAAGCCAGTGGCGTGGGCCTCAAGGACCGCTTTTCCATCATGGATAGCGACGATTGCTATGGCCTGGTCCAGGATCTGGCCATCACGACCGACAAGCAATTGATCCGCAGGATACAGACCGCGATTTCCCTGTGGAAGAACGGCCTGATCGATCCGGAAGATGCGATCAAGAATGCCAAGGATGAGGACGAGGCCACGGCCGCGCGCGTCTTCCGCAGTTATGTGGCGACCCTGGCCGCTTATCAGGCAGTCGATTTCGACGACCTGATCCGCCTGCCGGTGGAGCTGTTCCGCAACAACGATCCGATCCGCGACAAGTGGCAGCGCCGCCTGCGCTATTTGCTGATGGACGAGTATCAGGATACGAATACCTGCCAGTACGAACTGGTGAAGTTGCTGGTGACGGGCATTGGCAAGAAGCCGATGTTCACCGCGGTGGGCGACGACGACCAGGCCATCTACGCCTGGCGCGGCGCTTCGGTGGAAAACCTGAAGACCCTGGGCGACGATTTCCCCGACCTGAAGGTGATCAAGCTGGAGCAGAATTACCGCTCCACCACGCGCATCTTGCAGGCCGCCAACGCGGTGATTTCGAACAACCCAAAGCTGTTCGAGAAATCCCTGTGGTCGGAGCACGGCCTGGGCGAGCCGATCAAGGTGCTGGGCATGCAGACCGACGATCAGGAAGCCGAGCAGGTGGCGATCATGATTTCGGCCGACCGTTTCCAGCGCAAGAACAAGTGGTCCGATTATGCGATTCTGTACCGCGGCAATCACCAGGCGCGCGTGATCGAGCAATCCTTGCGCAAGGAGCGCATTCCGTACACGATTTCCGGTGGCCAGAGCTTTTTCGACAAGGCGGAGATCAAGGATATCATCAGCTATTTGCGCCTGATCGCCAACGATGGCGACGATCCGGCCTTCATCCGCGCGGTCACCACGCCCAAGCGCGGGGTCGGCATGGCGACCCTGGAGGTGCTGGGAGAGTTTTCCAAGCAATGGAATTGCTCGCTGTTCGAGGCGACCTTCAAGGGCGGGATCGAGGCCAAATTGCCGGACCGCCAGCTCTTGCCGCTACGCTCGTTTTGTAACTTCATCAACCAGCTCGAGGCGCGCGCCAGCCGTCCCGGCCCCTCGGGCAGCGGCGAGAACGCGGCCGCGGTGCTGGACGACATGATGAAGGAAATCGCCTACGAGTCCTATCTGTACGATGTGTTCGAGGATCGCGCGGCGCAAAGCAAGTGGCAGAACGTGCTGGAATTTACCAACTGGCTCAAGGAGCGCGGTTGCGGCGGCAAGGATAAGTCCGGCGAGGAAAAGAATCTGCTGGAGCTGACCCAGATGGTGGCCCTGATGTCGATGCTGGAGGGCCAGGACGAAGAGCCGGACGCGGTGCGCATGTCGACCTTGCATGCGTCCAAGGGACTGGAGTTTCCGCACGTCTTCCTGGTGGGTGTGGAGGAAGGTATCCTGCCGCACAAGGGCGACCCGGATGCCTCGGTGGAAACGATCGGTGCGCGCATCCAGGAAGAGCGGCGCCTGATGTACGTGGGCATCACGCGGGCCCAGCGCACCTTGCACATTACCTGGTGCAAGAAGCGCAAGCGCGCCGGCGAGCAGGTCCATTGCGACGTCTCACGCTTCATCAAGGAAATGGCACTCGACGTCGGCGATGCCCCGCCCACGGAGGCGGAAACCCTGTCGCCCAAGGATCGCTTGGCCAGCCTGAAAGCCTTGCTGGCCACCTCGAAAGTGTAGCCTGGACGGCGCTCGGCGGTCGCTTTTTGCAAGCATGAAACTTCACTAAGTTTTCGGCAAAAATCTTAGATGTCAGGCAATAAGTTGTTGATTTAATTGCTTAAATTTCGCTTAAATCGTCAAAAATACCGCGCACGCGAAGAATAATGTTTGACAGCAACTTGCGCGCTTGAAATACTTTGAGTCACTGCCGAGCCCGCTCGAATGCAGTCTTCCAAAGCCGCCTTTCTGCTCCGCAATCGCGATGGTGTGCGTTTTTTTGGAAACACTTTTTTCCACTAAAAGGACGAGTACACCAGCATGGCTTACGTTTCCGATCTGACCACCACCCCTTTGTCCGGACTGAACCACATCGACGCATTGCTCGACAAGGGACCGGACTGGAATTACCTGACCAACGCCAACAATACGATCCGCTATACCTTTGCCACCGATTCCGGCAACGAGAGCGGCCAGAGCGGCGTCAGTTCCTTCAGCGCTTCGCAGCAGGCCAATGCGCGCACCGCCATGGCCATGCTGGCGACCTTGACGGGCATCACGTTTGTTGAAACGAGCACCGGCACGGCGGCGCAGATTCATTTCGCGAATACCAATATCAGCGGCGCGAATACCTCCGGACTGGCGAGCTGGAGCACCAACTATTCCTACAATGCCGACCAGAGCCTGGTTGACTACAAAGTGGCAGCCTATGTCTACCTCGACAACGTCGAGTTCGCCGGCCAGAACGGCAACCTGAGCCCGGGCGGACGCGGCTATGAAACCCTGCTGCACGAGATCGGCCACGCCCTGGGCCTGAAGCACCCCTTCGAGGATGCCATCACCCTGCCGGCCAGCCAGGACAACACCAGCTTCACCTTGCTGTCCTATACCAGCTCAGGTGGTCCGCACAGCAGCTACTCACCCTACGACGTGGCGGCCCTGAACTGGCTGTACGGCGGCGACGGCCTGGGCGGCGCACTCGGCATCGGCTCGACCACGGGCGCGCGCTACATCACCGGCACCGCCGGCGTCGATACCCTGACCGGGACCAGCGCTGGCGACGTCCTGCGCGGCAATGGCGGCAACGACACGCTCAACGGTGGCGGGGGCGACGATACGGCCATCTTCAGCGGCCTGTTCAGCGCCTACAGCTTTAGCGAGCTGGCGGGCGGACGCCTGGGCGTGACGGGCCAGGACGGGGTCGACATCCTGGATTCCATCGAAAACCTGCGTTTCGATAACATGACCGTGCGCCGCGCGGATCTGGGCGGCACGGCCGGGGGCGATGTCACGCCGCCGGCCGCGCCGACCCTGAGTGTGAGCAAGACGGCCGCCGGCTATATCGTTGGCAGCACGCCTTCGTTCAGCGGCACTGCTGAAGCGAGTGCGACGGTCAAGATCTACAACGGCAACACCTTGCTTGCGAGCACGGTGGCGAATGCCAGCGGCCAGTTCGCCATCAATGGCAGCTTCCTGGCCGATGGCAGCTACCAGTTGCGTTCGACTGCCACCGATGCGGCCGGGAATGTGTCGGGTCTGAGTGCCCCCGCCTCCTTCTTTGTCGATGTCAATGCGCCGGTCGCGCCGACGGCGGCGGTGGGCGCCAGCGGCGGCGTGGTGTCGGTCAACCAGCCGGGTATTTTCGGCACGGGTGAGGCCGGTACGCAAATCAGCGTGGTCGGCCTGCACGACGGCGTGCGCGCGGTGATCGCGGAAACCACGGTCGCCTCCGGCGGTACCTGGTCGGCAACGCCGCTGCCGCTGGCGGATGGCGCCTGGTCGCTCAACGTCAGGTCGACCGATGGCGCCGGCAACAGCGTGGAACGCGCCGCGGCCGCCTCGTTTACGGTGGCCAGTACGCTCAACAGCAACGGCGGCGCCACCAGCGACAGTTTCAGCGGCCGCGCCGGCAATAATGCCTTCGACGGCAAGGGCGGCATCGATACCGTGCTGTATGCTAATGCACGTTCCAGCTACACCGTGCTGAAGACCGAGTCCGGCTTCACGGTCAATGCCGGCGCCGGCAGCAGCGACGGCATCGACAGCCTGGTCAATGTGGAGCGCCTGAAGTTCGCCAACGGCGCCGTGGCCCTCGATATCGACGGCAACGGCGGCCAGAGCTACCGTGTCTACAAGGCGGCCTTCGACCGGGTCCCCGATTCGGCCGGCGTGGGTTACTGGATCAAGCAGATGGACGACGGCCAGAGCTTGCGCCAGGTGGCTGACAATTTCATCAAGAGCGCGGAGTTTGCCCAACTGTACGGCAGCAACGTGGACAACACGGCCTTTGTGTCCAAGTTGTACCAGAACGTGCTGCACCGCGGATCGGACGGCGCCGGTTTCGATTACTGGGTCAATGTGCTCAATACCAATTCGACCACGCGGGCGGATGTGCTGGCCAACTTCAGTGAAAGTTCGGAGAACCAGGTCCAGGTCATCGGGCAGATCCAGAACGGCTTCGACTACACGCCCTGGGCTTGAACAGGCGGGCACCTGAACGGCGGCGCCGCTGTCATAATGGCGCCTTTGCCGTTCAGGAATGACCGTGAACCACGAAGACCGTTTTGTCGATATCGAAATCAAGCTGGCCCACCAGGAAGACCTGGTCGAGTCCCTCAACCAGGTGGTGTACCAGCAAAGCCGGCGCATCGACCAGCTCGAGGCCCGCGTGGGCCAGCTGGTCGAGCACATCCGCAGCAGCGCCCAGTCCAGCCAGGGGCCGGTGAACGAGCCGCCACCGCACTACTAGTTTAGCGCAGGCTGATCAATTGGCCCGGCGGGGTCCAGCCGTCATCCCCCATCAGCCCATCAGGCCGCTCGGTCATGAGCGTGGCGAAATACAGCGCCAGGTTGCGGTAGCGGTACTTGCGTTCCGGGCAAGCAAAGTCAAGGCTGCGCTGCACGCAGATGTCCGCGTAGGCGGACGCCATCACCGCCGGCAGCACCATGCGGTTCAGCGGCCACGACAGCACATCCCGGTGCGACGTACACATCACAAACAGGTCCAGCTCACGCAAGCTGCCGCGCAGCAGCATGTCTTCGGCCAGGAGCATCAGCGCCTGCGCGTTGTCTTCCGCCGTGCTGCCCAGCTGGGCGCGCCGCTGCTGGAACTGGTTCTCGGCCAGGAACAGGTCGCACACCAGCACCAGGGACGCCTGCTCCGGCGCCTGCAGGACCAGGTCGACTACCTGCTTGCGGAAAGCGGCATTCGCGTCGACCGCGTGACGGGCGGCGCCGGCGCTCCATTTGCAGCCGATGCGGTGGCTTTGCGACAGCGCGTAGCTGGCGATGAAGGCTTCCGGATTCACCGGTGCATCCTGCAACATGACGGCGTCGTCCAGGAACTGGGCGTAATCGTTCAGCAGCGCGCGCAAGGTGTCGGTCCTGGCCGTCAGTGCGCGTTCGCGGCATTGGCTCGCCCGGGCCGACACCAGCGCAAACGGCAGGGTGATGGTTTTCATCGCCGCCACCACGTGTTCGCCGTGCAGCAAGCCGGCGTCGAACAATTCCATCGATGCCGGCTGTCCATCTGTCAGCAAGGCCTGCGTCAGCGGTCCCACGCAGGGATGGACGCTGAAGCCGCGGCTCGCATACTGGGCTTCGGCAATGAACAGTTCGCGCACCAGGGCGATCGGTGCGCTGGCGGGCGCGGCACTGACGACGTGTGCGACGATATGGCGAAAACCCATCTGCGGATCGACGAAATTTACGCCGGCCGGGGCCGTGGCCGCCATGCCGAGCGGACGCGAGCGCGCCGGGTCGTAGCTCTTGATATAGGCCAGCAGGCGCCCGCCCGATTGGCCGATCACGCTGTCGATGGCGCGGCAGGACGGCACGGCGCCGCTGCGCACGCCGTCCGCCCAGGCGTGCAGGGCGAGCAGGATGGCGCCCGGACCGTCGTGGCTGCGCAGATACATGGCGTGGCCGGTGACCAGTTCGTCGAAGGCCGGGTTGCCGTTGATCCAGGCGGCGTACAGGGCCACGAAGTGCACGCCTTGCCAGCCGTTCAGTACCCCATAGAAAGGGCGCTGGCGGTCGTTCAGCAAGCCGTCCAGGCCGGCGATGTCGCGGCAACGCAGCAGGAAAGGCAGCAAGGCGGTATGCACGAAGGGCGCCAGCGCCTGGCGCACGCCGGCCAGGTCGGTGTCGACATTGACTTCCGAGTGGATCGCGCCTTCGCAAAAAAATTCGCTGGTGAAGGTCAGGGCAATCGCATGCTCGGGCATGGCGATGCTGACCCGATAGTCGACCTCGATATAACCGTAGCGATTGACCAGGTGCAGCGTCACGGTCTGGGTGCAGCCGGCTGCAGTGCGGGCCAGGGTCCACTCCTGTTCCGGCGCCGGCAGGAAACCGGGCAGCAAACCGGCGACCATGGCCACGATATCGCTGCGCGAAATTTCCGCCGCGCCCGTTCTCAGGCCCGCCGCGAAGCCGGGCGAGGTGATGACCGTATCCTCCAGTGCAGGATGGGCGTGGGCCTGAGAAACAGTAGACATGATTAGTTGAGCAAAATAAATGAACCCATAGTTTCTCAGTTCAATGCTAATTGCGCCATAGAAAAATTGTGATTCCGTCAAAAATGTTGTGATTTAGGCTTTTGTTCATGCCAAGCGAGTAACGAAGCTTGCCCGTACGATGCACGGTGAAAGCTGAAAACTGCCGTCAAACCCATGGCGAATCTGCCGGGATGCATACGCACATGCCGGTGGCAGCGCGAATGGCATGCTGATATGATCGTGCGCTCATGCCCTGGCGCTTATCCGGCGTCAGCCACCCTCCGCCCGTGAAAGATGCCATGAACCGTCCCCACATGCTGATCGTTGCCGCCAGCCTTGCGCTGCTCAGTACCTCCACCATTGCCGCCCCCGTGCTGGAAGCGTCGAATCCCTTCGCCAAACTGAGCAGTCTGCCTTTCCATTACCCGGCCTTCGACAAGATCAAGGACGAGCACTTTCAGCCGGCGTATGCGGCCGGCATGCGCGAACAGCTGCGCGAAATCGCCCTGATCGCCAACAATAAAAAGGCGCCGACCTTCGACAACACCATCGTGGCGATGGAGCGCAGCGGCCAGTTGCTCACACGCGTGGCGACCACCTTTTCCAACCTGCAGGGCGCCAACACCAACGACAAGCTCGACGCCATCGACCGCGAGATGTCGCCCAAACTGGCGGCCCACAACGATGCCATCTTCCTGAACGACAAGCTGTACCTGCGGGTCAAGGCGCTCTACGACAAGCGCGCCACCCTGGGCCTGGATGCCGAATCGGCCTATCTGCTGGAGCGCTACAACAAGGACTTCGTGCGCGCCGGCGCCAGGCTGTCGGCTGCCGACAAGGAAAAACTCAAGGCCTACAATGGCGAGATCGCCACCCTGCAGACCAGCTTCACCCAGAACGTGCTCAAGGAAACCAATGCCGCCGCACTGGTGGTCGACACGCGCGCCGAACTGGCCGGCATGAGCGAGGCCGCGATCGACGCGGCCGCGGCCGAAGGCAAGAAACGCGGCGTTGACGGCAAGTTTGTCGTGACCCTGATGAATACCACCGGCCAGCCGCCGCTGGCTGTCCTGAGCAACCGCGCGGTGCGCGAGCGCCTGCTGGCGGCCTCGATGGCGCGCGGCAGCCGCGGCGGCGAATTCGACAACCGGGGCGTGGTGCTCAAGATCGCCAGGCTGCGCGCCGAACGCGCAGCCCTGCTCGGCTATCCGAATTACGCCGCCTATTCACTGGAAGACCAGACCGCCAAGGACACCGCGGCCGTCAACAAGCTGCTGTCGGAACTGGCCAGGCCGGCCGTCGCCAATGCGCGCAAGGAAGCGGCCGAGATCCAGAAGGTCATCGATGCCGAGAAAGGCGGTTTCCAGACCGCGGCCCACGACTGGGCTTTCTACACGGACAAGGTGCGCGCGGCCCGCTACAGCTTCGATGAGAACCAGCTCAAGCCGTATTTCGAGCTGAACAATGTGCTGGTGAATGGCGTGTTCTTTGCCGCCACCAAGCTGTACGGCATCACCTTCAAGGAGCGCAAGGACCTGCCGGTCTACAACCCGGACGTGCGCGTGTTCGATGTGTTCGATGCCGACGGCAAGCAACTGGCCATCTTCCTGGCGGACATGTACGCCCGCAGCAACAAGCAGGGCGGCGCCTGGATGAACGAGTACGTCTCGCAGAACGCCCTGATGGGCACGCGCTCCGTGGTGGCCAATCACCTCAACATCCCCAAGCCGCCGGCCGGCGAGCCGACCCTGCTCACCAGCGACGAAGTCAAGACCGCCTTCCACGAATTCGGCCATGCGCTGCACGGCATGTTTTCCAAGGTGAAGTACCCGCGTTTTTCGGGTACCAATGTGCCGCGCGACTTTGTCGAGTATCCGTCCCAGGTCAATGAGATGTGGATGATTGCGCCGGAAGTGCTGGCCAATTATGCCAAGCACTACAAGACCGGCGCGCCGATTCCCAAGGACTTGCTGGACAAGGTAGTCGCCTCCAAGAAATTCAATCAGGGCTACACCACCACCGAATACCTGGCGGCCTCGCTGCTCGACCAGCGCTGGCACCAGCTCGCCGCGAACCAGATTCCGACCGATGTGCTTGGCTTCGAAGCGGCCATGCTCAAGGAGGCCGGCGTCGATTTCGCGCCTGTGCCGCCGCGCTATCGGACCACCTATTTTTCGCATAGTTTCTCGGGCGGCTACTCGGCCGGCTACTACGCCTATCTGTGGAGCGAGAAGCTCGACGCCGACACGGTGGAATGGTTCAAGGAGAATGGCGGCCTGCAGCGCAAGAATGGCGACCACTTCCGCAAGACCTTGCTCTCGCGCGGCGGGACCACGGATGCGCTGGAATTGTTCCGCAATTTCCGCGGACGCGATTCGAAGATCGAACCACTGCTGGAGCGCCGTGGTTTGACTGGGCAATAAGACGCGGGCTCCGCAGTGCGGGGCCATGAAGTAAGTAGGGTGGGCACCCTGTGCCCACCAGACGCCCGTCCGTCACCGAAAGTGCGCAAACGGACGCGAACTATCCTCGCCCGCAGTGGCAACATGCACGCGACAAAACAAGTAAAAACAAAGCAAAAGCAAAGCAAAAACAAAGCAAAAACAAAGCAAAAACAAAGCAAAAACAAAGCAAAAACAAAGCAAAAACAAAGCAAAAACAAAGCAAAAACAAAGCAAAAACAAAGCAAAAACAAAGCAAAAACAAAGCAAAAACAAAGCAAAAACAAAGCAAAAACAAAGCAAAAACAAAGCAAAACAAAGTACACACAACGTACACACGAAGAACATACCCAACACCCATCAGGGAGACACCATGCCCCATCCAGGCACCAGCATCATCATCGCGGCAAGCGTCGCCATGGCCAGCCTCAGCGCCATCGCCGCGCCGGTCGCCGCACTCGAAGCGTCCAACCCCTTCGCCAGGGTCAGCACCCTGCCCTTCAACTACCCGGCCTTCGACAAGATCAAGGACGAGCATTACCTGCCCGCCTTCAAGGAAGGCATGCGCCAGCAGGCGGCTGAGGTCGCCGCCATCGCGAACAACCCGAAACCGCCCACCTTCGACAACACCATCGTGGCGATGGAGCGTTCCGGCCAGTTGCTGGGTCGTGTTGCCACCGTCTTTGGCAGCATGTCTGGTGCCAACACCAACGATGCCATCAAGCAGCTCGACCGCGAGCTGGCCCCGCTGCAGTCCGCCCACAGCGATGCGATCCGTCTCAACGACAAGCTCTACCGCCGCATCAAGACCCTGTACGACAAGCGCGCCAAGCTGGGCCTGGATGCCGAAGCACGCTTCCTGCTCGAGCGCTACCACACCGACTTCGTGCGCGCCGGCGCCAAACTGTCCCCGGCCGACAAGGTCAAGCTCAAGGCTTACAACGCCGAACTGGCGGGCCTGCAAACCACTTTCAGCCAGAACGTGCTGAGCGAGGCGAACGCCGCCGCGCTGGTGGTGGACACGCGCGCCGACCTGGCCGGCATGTCGGACGCCGCCATCGATGCCGCCGCCGCCGCCGCCAAGGCAGCCGGGCTCGAGGGTAAATTCCTCATCCCCGTCACCAATACCACCGGCCAGGCCCCGCTCGCCGTGCTGACCAAACGCGAGGTCCGCCAGCGCCTGCTGGAAGCCTCGATGGGCCGCGGCAGCCGTGGCGGCGCCTTCGACAACACCGAGGTGGTGCTGAAGATGGCCAAGCTGCGTGCCGAACGCGCGGCCCTGCTCGGCTACCCCAGCCACGCAGCCTACGTGCTTGAAGACCAGACCGCCAAGGACACGGCCGCCGTCAACAAGCTGCTGGCCGAGTTCGCCAAGCCGGCCGTGGCCAATGCACGCCGCGAAGCGGCCGACATGCAAAAGCTGATCGACGCCGAAGGGGGTGGTTTTCAGCTGGCCGCCCACGACTGGGCCTTCTACAGCGACAAGGTCCGCGCCGCCCGTTTTAATTTCGACCAGAACCAGTTGCGCCCTTATTTCGAGTTGAACAAGGTGCTCAGCGACGGTGTGTTCTTTGCCGCCGGCAAGGTCTACGGCCTGAGCTTCAAGGAACGCAAGGACCTGCCCGTGTACAACCCCGACGTGCGTGTCTTCGACGTGATGGATGCCGACGGCAAGCCGCTCGCCATTTTCATCGCCGACTTTTACGCGCGTAGCAACAAGCGTGGCGGCGCCTGGGCCAATGCCTATGTGTCGCAGTCCAGGCTGATGGGCACCCGCCCCGTCATTGCGAACCACCTGAACATTCCCAAGCCGCCCGCAGGCGAGCCCACCCTGCTGACCTATGACGAACTGCGCACCATGTTCCACGAGTTCGGCCACGCTCTGCACGCCATGTTTTCGGACGTGACTTATCCGCGCTTTTCCGGCACCCGCGTGCCGCGTGATTTTGTCGAGTTTCCCTCCCAGGTCAATGAAATGTGGGCGGTCTGGCCCGAGGTGCTGGCCAATTACGCCAAACACCATAAGACCGGCGCACCCATGCCGCAGGAATTACTCGACAAGGTGATTGCGTCGAAGCAGTTCAACGAAGGCCAGCGCACGACCGAATATCTGGCCGCGTCGATCCTGGACCAGCGCTGGCACCAGCTGGGCGCCGCGCAGATCCCGACCGATGTGCTGACCTTCGAAGCGGCCGCCCTGAAAGAGGCAGGCGTGGACTTTGCGCCGGTACCGACGCGCTATCGCACAACGTACTTCTCGCATGTGTTTTCTGGCGGCTACTCGGCCGGCTACTACGGTTACCTGTGGAGTGAAAAGTTAGACGCCGATACGGTCAACTGGTTCAAGGAGAATGGCGGTTTGACGCGCAGGAATGGCGACACCTTCCGCAAAGCCTTGCTCTCGCGCGGCGGCACCCTCGATGCCATGGAGATGTACCGCAAGTTCCGTGGCCGCGACGCCACGGTCGCGCCTTTACTGGAGCGGCGCGGCCTGACGGCGCAGTAGCGCCGGAAGGGACCCGACCGGGGCGCGGGATTGTCGATTCAATATCAGAAATATTGTTTTTCGTATATTGTCTTATAATCACGGCGGACCGCCCCGGGATGGCCGGATGGCGCCTTTGAATGTTGCGCTGATGCGCCCTTCCGGATCGCCCCATGAAGCCCCGCACCATAATGCCCCTAATGCCCGTGTATCACGCCAAACGCCTGCTCCCAGCCATGCTGTCCGGAGCCGGCCTGCTCTTGCTGGCGGCCTGCGCCAGTTCGCCCGACTATTCCTCCCGGCCAGTCGCGCGCAAGGGGCCCTCCGCCTGTTTCGATGCCAGTTGCTGCGATGCCCCGGTCGCGCTGCAGTTCGAGCCCTTCCGCCTGTATTGCCGCGCCCGCGCCGAGGATGCCGACGCCAATACCGCCAGCGCCGCCGCCTCCGCCACCCTGACTGAAGCGATCGCGGCCGCGCGCGCCGAACAGCATCGCAGGATCGATGCCGACGCGGTCCTGTGCCTGGCGCTCAACAGTGCCTCCAGCCGTTCCGGCCTGGGCGCCCAGGAAAGCCTGGCCCTGCTCGACGACAGTCTGCTGGCCTGCCAGGCAAGTTACGGCGAGCATTCGGACGCCGCCGGCCAGGCCATGGTCGATGCGGCCAGCCAGCGGCTCGACATGGGCCAGGTCGGCCAGGTCCAGGTCCAGCTCGAGCGCGCCATGGACATCGCCAAAAGGAATGGCAATGGCGGCCTCGAAGGCCAGGCGCTGGACGGATTGGGCCGCTACGCCGGCCAGACCGGCGACAGCGCGGGCGAGCGCAAGATGCTGCTGCAAGCGGTGGAACTGAAGAAGGCCGCTTACGGCGAAGCGAGCACCGCGGTGGCGGCCAGCTACCGCCGCCTGGCGCTCAGCCACGCGCGCACCGGTGAAGGTGCGCTGGCGCGTGAATGGTATCTGCGCGCCATCGGTATCCTGATCGACAAGCTGGGCGCCTCCCATCCGCAGACCATGGAAGTGATGGCCGAGTTCGCCAGCAGCCATGCCGACGACGGTAACCTCAAGCAGGCGCAGATCATGTTCGACATGCTTCTGCCCAAGGCGATCCAGGCCTACGGCGCGCGCGACGAGCGCACCGTGAACATCGTCAACAATCTGGGCTCCACCCTGGAGCGGCAGAAACGCTATGCCAAGGCCCTGACCTTGTTCGACCGTGCCCTCAAGATTCGCCGCACGACCATGCCCGACAGCGTACGCCACGGCGTTACCGCCCTGAATGCGGCCAAGGCCAAGCGCGCCCTGAGCAGTTGCGCCGGCGCCAGGGTGTATGTGCGCGAGACCCAGCGCGTGGCGAAAGCGGTGCAGACTGCGCAGCCGACCGATCCGAAAGCCGCGGCTTTCCTGGCCGATGTAGCCGCTTTTACCGCCTCCTGCCGCGCGCGTCCGGCCGCGACCAAGCCGGCCGTCATCGCGCCGGCTAGCGTGCCTGCTGCGCCGGCGACCGCTGCGCGCTAGTGCCCGGCGCGGCTGGGGCCGGGGCCGTTGCCGATGATGCCAGCCCCATCCATTGCAGCGCGGCGAACACCAGGACCGTGACGGCCTGGACCAGCAGAAAACCGACACCCAGCGGACCGGGCGCCACCAGCTCCGCCGCCATCAGCGCGACGCATCCCGCCGCCCAGCCGACATTGCCGATCGCCACAAAGCGCACCAGCGCGCTCCAGACGGCGCGGCTGCGCGCCAGCGCCACCAGCAAGGCGGTATAGCCGACCAGGAACAGTCCGGTGCCGAGCAGCAGCGCCGGCGGCAACTGCAGCAACTTGCCCAGCCAGGCGGCGGCCGCCAGTTGCAGCAGGGCGACCGCGCCGCTGACGATGGCATCGGCGCCGAAGGCGAAGCGGAGCAGGGGCGAAGGGGTGACGGTTTTCATGGCGATCTCCTTGAGTGAATGGGAACAAGTGAATGGGAACAAGTGAATGTGAGAGGTGCATCCGCGCGTGCATGGCTGCAGTGTGGCCGGCGCGCGCGGCGGCCTCAATTACCTCCCAGGTAATCCGGGGCGCGCTTGGCTGCAGGAAGAGGTGGCGCGGACGCGCCGTTTGGGTGTATAAGTCGCGTAACATGGCCGGCCGCTGCTGCCGACTGCCCGCCGCCATCCGCCATCTGCCACGACAAGAAAGCCGCAATGAGTATTCAGGAATTACACGGTATTACTTTAGAATCGCTGTTGACCCGCCTGGTGGAGCACTATGGCTGGGACGGGCTTGCCAAGCGGATCGACATCAACTGCTTCACCAGCGATCCCAGCATCAAGTCGAGCCTGAAGTTCCTGCGCAAGACGCCGTGGGCGCGCAAGAAAGTGGAAGAGTTGTACCTGGAGACGCAGTTCACACCAACCTGACGAGGACGACATGTTGAACGAGGATACATCGAACCTGAAGTCGCACTTGAAGAGCCTGCATGCCAACCTGGCGCAGACGGGCGACGTGGATGAGGAACTGAAAGGCTTGCTGCGCCAGCTGGACGGCGACATCCGCGTGCTGCTGGAAAGGCGCTCGGGTGAGGCGAGCGCGGCTGTGGCGCAGACCGAGGCCGACACGACAACTTACGGCCTGGCCGAACGCACCCAGGAATTGACGGCGCGCTTTGCCGTCGAACATCCGCGCCTGGAGCCGGCGCTGCGCGAGCTGGGGCGCATGCTGTCCAACATGGGCATCTGACATGCTCATGTGATGCGGTCACGCGATGTGGTCAACTGATCTCGTCACGTGATGTGGTCATCCAGGCAAGAAGCGGCGCGGGGCACGGGCAGGCTGGACCGATCCTGCGCCCCTGCTGCGCTTTTCCCCAGTGTCCGCCGCATGCCTCATTTTGTGGCACAAAGGTCACAAGTTATTGAAAATTAAGCGGTTTTTCTCTGGTGCCGGCCGTCTAAAACGACCCCGCCTGCATCCTCACGCGCGCTTTTCCGGTACAATACCGGCCAATGAACTCCCCAACAAACCTGTTTGCGACCGTCCCGAAGCGGTCCAGCCGCGCTCCCGCCGCGCCCTTCCTTCCCATGTCCCGCGCCGAAATGGACGCCCTGGGCTGGGACTGCTGCGACGTCATCCTGGTGACCGGCGACGCCTATATCGACCATCCGAGTTTCGGCATGGCCCTGGTCGGCCGCCTGCTGGAAGCGCAAGGTTTTCGGGTTGGCATCATCAGCCAGCCGGACTGGCTCTCGGCCGACGCCTTCCGCACCCTGGGCAAGCCCAGGCTGTACTTCGGCGTCACCGCGGGCAATATGGATTCCATGGTCAACCGCTACACGGCCGACCGCAAGATCCGTTCGGACGATGCCTACACCCCCAATGGCGAGCCGAACAAGCGCCCTGACCGCACCGTGACCGTCTACGCCCAGCGCGCGCGCGAAGCGTTTCCGGACGTGCCCGTCATCATCGGCAGCATTGAAGCCTCGCTGCGCCGCATCGCCCATTACGATTACTGGTCGGACAAGGTGCGGCGCTCCGTGCTGCCCGATTCGAAGGCCGACATGCTGCTGTTCGGTAATGCCGAACGCGCCCTGGTCGACCTCACCCACCGCCTCGCGGCCGGCGAAAACATCAAGGATATCCGCAACCTGCGCGGCACCGCCTTCATGGTGCCGCCCGGCTGGCTGCCCGGCGAAGACTGGGGCGTGCACAACTCGACCCGGGTCGACGTACCCGGCAAGGTCGACGCCCATCCGGACCCCTACGCCATGGCGCAGGAAGACAAGAGCGCCTGCGCGACCGACAATGCGGCCGCCGCGCCTGAAGTCGTCAAGCCGATCCGCATCATGTCGCGCGAGGAACGCCTGGCCATGGCCAAGGAAAAACACGACAAGACCGTGGTGCGCCTGCCGTCCTACGAGACGGTCAGCGGCGACCCCGTGATGTACGCCCACGCCTCGCGCGTGTTCCACCTGGAATCGAATCCCGGCAATGCGCGCGCCATGGTGCAGGCGCACGGCGAACGCGACGTCTGGCTCAATCCGCCGCCGCTGCCGCTGGCCATGGACGAGATGGACGGCGTGTACGACATGAACTACGCGCGCGCCCCGCATCCGAGCTACGGCAAGGCCAAGATCCCGGCCTGGGACATGATCCGCTTCTCCGTCAACATCATGCGCGGCTGCTTCGGCGGCTGCACCTTCTGCTCGATTACCGAGCACGAAGGGCGCATCATCCAGAGCCGTTCCGAGCCGTCGATCCTGCGCGAAATCGAGCACATCCGCGACAAGACCAAGGGCTTCACCGGCACCATTTCCGACATGGGCGGTCCGACCGCGAATATGTACCGGCTGGCCTGCAAGGACAAGAGCATCGAGGAATCCTGCCGCCGCCTGTCCTGCGTGTATCCGACCATCTGCGTCAACCTCGGGACCGACCACAGCAAGCTGATTTCCCTGTATCGCAAGGCGCGCGCCATTCCCGGCATCAAGAAAGTGCTGATCAGCTCCGGCCTGCGCTACGACCTGGCGGTGCGTTCGCCCGAGTACGTCAAGGAACTGGTGACCCACCACGTGGGCGGCCTGCTCAAGATCGCGCCCGAGCACACCGAACAGAACACCCTGTCCAAGATGATGAAGCCCGGCATCGGCGCTTACGACGAGTTCAAGGAAATGTTCGACCGCTTCTCGCTGGAAGCGGGCAAGAAGCAGTACCTGATTCCCTACTTCATCGCGGCCCACCCCGGCACCACCGATGAAGACATGCTCAACCTGGCATTGTGGCTGAAGAAAAACAACTTCAAGCTCGACCAGGTGCAGACCTTCATGCCCACGCCGATGGCCATGGCCACGACCATGTACCACACGCGCAAGAATCCCCTGAAAAAGGTGACGGCCGATTCCGAAATTGTCGAAACCGCCAAGAGCGGCAAGGTCAGGCGCGCGCACAAAGCCTTCCTGCGTTACCAGGACCCGGCCAACTGGCCGATCTTGCGCGAGACCCTGGTCAAGATGGGCCGAGGCGACCTGATCGGCAATGGCGACCGCCACCTCGTACCCAGCTGGCAGGCATCGGAAGACGGCGGTCTTGCCGCGGGCGAGCGCAAGCGCCAGACCCACGGCGCCGGCACGCTCGACAAGTTCGCCGCCGCGCCCAAGCGCAAGACCGAGCGCGCGATCGCGCCGACGCCCTTCATCGCGCCGGAATCGAAAGTGCGGCCCTCGATCCTGGCCACGATCAAGACCAAGCCGAAAGCCGCGGCACCCCTCGCCAAGGCAAGGGCCGGGCGAAAATAGGCAACAAAGTCGCCTCGGGCCACACCGCCGCACCTCGACAGGACGGCGGTTTTTTAACGCCTGAGAATTGTGTTAACGGCCTCGGCCATGCCTGTCCCGCGTCTGGGGTCAGGTCCGGCGATCGGACACGACCTCGTCGCTAGCAGCAGAAATATTCTGCATTATCGAGAAAACGCAGCATTTTCCCCATGCTACTGATGCGCCCGTGTCCAATCGCCGGATCTGACCCCACACCTTGGACACGGGATGGCTGGCCAGAGAATGATGTTGACTTGACTATGTTTGCCGTTGCATTGCCGCACAACATTGCCGTGTAAACGGATTTGGCTGGCGAAGCTGGGTACAATCGTTCTTGCGAATTGCCGTAGGGCATATATTTTTCGATTGGAATGATGATCCGCTGGTCCTTGCCCTCGCTTTTCCGCATCTGCTGCACGCCCGCCACGGGCCGGCTGGCCTTGGTGCTGGCGCTGGGTGCCTGTCTGCCGGCGCAGGCGCTGGAGAAGGTGACGCTTCAGCTCAAGCATACTCACCAGTTCCAGTTCGCCGGGTATTACGCTGCGCTCGAGAAGGGCTATTTCGAGGAGGCTGGACTGGAGGTGCGTATCCAGGAGGCGAGCGACGGCAACGAGCCGGAACGCCGGGTACTCGCCGGCACGGCCGAGTACGGCGTGGGCAGCAGCAGCATTCTGCTCGCGCGCATGGCCGGCAAGCCACTCGTGGTGCTGGGCGTGGTACTCCAGCATTCGCCTTACGTGTTGCTGGTGCGCCAGCGCGGCGGACTTCCCGACCTGCGCAGCATCAAGGGCAAGCGCGTGATGATCGGCAACCTGAGCGACGAGCTGACCCAGGCCGATGAGCTGATCGCTTACCTGGGCAGGGAAGGCGTGCCGCTCAGCAGTCTGACCCGGCTCGAGCACACCTACAATCTCGACGAGCTCACCTCGGGCCGGATCGAGGCGATGTCGGCCTATTCCACCAACGAGCCCGATTACCTGGACCGCATCGGTTTCCTGTACGACGTGTATAGCCCGCGCGCGGCCGGGATCGATTTTTACGGCGATAACCTGTTCACCAGCGAGCGCGAGATCGCTCTGCATCCGGACCGGGTCAAGGCCTTCCGCGCGGCCAGCATGAAGGGCTGGGCGTATGCGATGAGCCACCACGAGGAAATCGCGGACCTGATCCTGGCGAAGTACACCCGTCGCAACGACCGCCAGCATTTGCTGTTCGAGGCGCGCCAGATGGTGCCGCTGGTGCAGCCGGTGCTGGTGGAAATCGGCTACATGAACCCGGACCGCTGGCGCCACATCGCCGATGTGTATGCCGGCATGGGCTTGCTCAAGCCGGGTGTGAGTTTCGACGGTTTCCTGTACAACGCCGATCCGGGCGCGCAGAGCCTGACCTGGCTGTATCGCGTGCTGGTGGCGGCCGCGCTGCTGTTTGCGATCGCGGCGGCGCTGCACTTTTCGCAGCTGGCGCGCGAGCGCAAGCGCGCCGAGGTCGCGATCCGCAAGGGCGAGCAGCGCTTTCGCACGATGTTCGAGGAGGCGCCGATGGGCATCGCCTTGATCGATTCGGCCACCGGCGAGTTCAAGGACCTGAATGCGCGCTATGCCCGCATCACCGGCCGCAGCGCCGACGAGATCCGGCGCCTGCGCTGGACCGATATCACCCATCCTGACGACCTGTCCAGGGAGTCCGCGCAGATGGCGGAGCTGCGCGCGGGCGCCATCGCCGGCTTCAAGACCACCAAGCGCCTGATGCGTCCCGACGGTGCGGTGGTGTGGATCGACATGGCGGTGGCCGCGATCGAGACCGAATCGACAGCCGAGCCGCTCCACCTGTGCATGATCGAGGATGTCACGGAGAAGAAGCAGTCGGAGGCGCTGATCTGGCAGCAGGCCAATTTCGATACCCTGACCCAGCTGCCGAACCGGCGCATGTTCCACGACCGCCTGGAGCACGACATCCTGCGCAGCCGGCGCGACGGCATGCGCATCGCCATCCTGTTCATCGACCTGGATCATTTCAAGGAGGTCAACGACACCCTGGGCCATCACCAGGGCGATGTGCTGCTGGTCGACGCGGCCAGGCGCATCCGCAGCTGCGTGCGCGAGTCGGACACCGTGGCGCGCCTGGGCGGCGACGAATTCACCGTCATCCTGTCGGAGCTGAGCGAGACCGGCTGCGTCGAGACGATCGCGCAAAAGATCCTCAATGTGCTGCAGGCGCCGTTCCAGCTGGGCCAGGAACAGGCCTATGTCTCGGCCAGTATCGGCATTACCCTGTACCCGGACGACGCGCGCGACATCGACGACCTGCTCAAGCACGCCGACCAGGCCATGTATGCGGCCAAGGATGCGGGCCGCAACCGCTCCAGCTATTTCACGCCGGCCCTGCAGGTGGCCGCACTGAACCGCATGCGTCTGACCAATGACCTGCGCATCGCGCTCAAGAACAATCAGTTCCGCGTGTTTTTCCAGCCGATCGTGCATCTGCCGACCGGGAAGATCCACAAGGCCGAAGCGCTGATCCGATGGCAGCATCCCCAGCGCGGCCTGGTCAGCCCGCTGGAGTTCATTCCGCTGGCCGAATCGAGCGGCCTGATTCTCGATATCGGCGAGTGGGTGTTCAAGGAAGCGGCGCAGTGGGCGGCGCGCTGGCGCCGCGAGCACCATCCGCAGTTCCAGGTCAGCGTGAACCAGTCGCCGCTCGAATTCCAGCGCGAGGGCAAGGGCTACGAGGGCTGGTTCGCGCACCTGCGCGAGATCGGCCTGCCGGGTCAGGCGGTGGTGGTGGAGATCACCGAGGGCTTGCTGCTCGACGCCAGCAGCGGCGTGACCGACAAGCTGCTGCAGCTGCGCGATGCCGGCATCCAGGTGGCGCTGGACGATTTCGGCACCGGTTATTCCTCGCTGTCCTATTTGAAGAAGTTCGATATCGATTACCTGAAGATCGACCGTTCCTTCACGCGCAACCTGGCCACCGATGCCAGCGACATGGCGCTGTCGGAAGCGATCATCGTCATGGCCCACAAGCTCGACCTGCAGGTGATCGCCGAAGGCGTGGAGACGCCCGAGCAGCGCGACCTGCTGATGCAAGCCGGCTGCGATTACGGGCAGGGGTATTTGTTTGCCAAGCCAATGGCCGGCGAGGAGTTCGATGCCCTGCTCCGGGCCCTCCCTGCCTCTACCTGAGATCGACGCTGGCTTGCTGGCGCCTGAGCGCCATGGCGTTGCGGTGGCGCGCACGCAGGCGCGCATTGGTGATCAGGCAGCCCAGCGTTTCGCCCACCACCATCACCACGCCCAGAATCGGCAATACCAGCATCAGTCCGGCCACCCCGGCCAGCGAGCCGCCCACGAAAATCATCAGCACCGTCATCAGGGGATGGATCTGCAGGCTGCGCCCGAGCGTCAACGGCATGAAGATGAAGTCGTCCAGCAGGCGCACGGCGACAAACACGCCGATCGCGCCGTAGGCGATCACCGGGTTCGCGGGCGCGTCGGTCGAGGCCACCACGACCACCATGATGCAGCCCAGGACCGAGCCGACGAAGGGCACCCAGGCCAGCACCGCCGAGATCAGCCCCAGTACGATGGGCGAGGACACGCCGATCAGCCACAGGCCGATCGCCAGCATGACGGTGTCGATCACGGTCAGCTTGATCAGGCCATCGAAGTAGCGGCGCGCGGTCTGGTCGACTTCATGCAGCAGGAACAGGGTCTTTTCGAAAAACGCGTTCGGCACGGCGCGCGCCAGAAACTTCTTGAAGCTGGTGCCGTCGCGCAGGAAGAAGAAGGTGAGGAAGGGCGCCAGCAGCAGCGAGGGCAGCCAGCCGGCCGTGGCCACTAAAATGCCGCCCAGGTGGCGCTGGGCGAAGTTGGCGGTGAAGGATTTGACGGTCTTGTTGACCAGGGACGTCAGGCGCATCTGTTCAACGATCGGAAATTCGCGCTCGAGCAGGAGGGTGGTATTGCGCACGAAGGCGACACCGCCGTCGAGGTAGTGGCTGATCACGTCCTTCCACGAGTCGTCCGGCACCGCCACGTAGGAGAACACCACGACCAGCACCAGGGACAGGCCGGCGAAAAAGACGCCGCCCACGGTCAGCGCCGCCGCATCCTGGCCCACCCCGGCGCGGATCAGGCGCTGCATGGGCGCCAGCAGGATGTAGTACAGGATGGTGCCGAAGATGAAGGGGATGGCGAGCCACAGCATGTGCTCGAGCAGCACCAGCAGCAGGCAGGTAACGGCGATGATGCCGCACCAGACGACCGGCCCGGCGCGCTGGTCGTCCTTCATAAGGCTTCAACCTGGGGACGTCCGCCCATCCAGTCGCGCAGGCGCTGGCCGATCAGGCGCGCCAGGTTGAGCGAGATCTTGTAGCCGATCACGGCGTCGGTTTCCATCAGTCCCAGGAAGTCGGCGCGGAAGAACACCGCCAGTTCGCAGTTTTCCATGGCGCGCGCCTGGGCATTGCGCGGCGAGTCGTCCAGCAGGGCGAGGTCACCGAACACGCTGCCCGGCCCCAGCTCGGCCACCACGTTGAAGCCGCTGCCGTGGCTGCGGCTGATGACCACCCGGCCCGAGGTGACCAGATACAGGGCCTGACCTTCTTCGCCTTCATCGAACACGATTTCGTCGGTCAGGTAGCGCCGTTCGTGCATCAGGCCGTCGACGATCTTCAGTTCCAGCGCAGTCAGGGAATGGAAGAGCGCCGAGTTTTTCAGCCGGTGCAGGCGCGGCGACAGCGGTGGCGACTTCAAAAAACCAAAGATCAAGTTAACTCCAGATGGGAAAAACGCGCGTCCTTGATTATGCGCTAACAATAACCACCGTGCATCTACTTGCGGTCGTGAAATTGTCGCATTGAAAAAGGATATGTCGGAGCGCGCCGACGTTGATGCACGGAAATGGTGTAGACTGGTGCAATAAAGTAACAGTCAGTGTAATTTTGATATGGTCCGCAGCTCTGCGGCCATCCGGCAAACAGCCCCGAACGTCCTATCCGTGCCGCTCCGGCCAAGGTGTAACCCAAGAGGAAAGCAGTGATCGACATCCGTACCTTCATGCTAGTTTTGGCCATTGGCAATATTGCCTTCGCCATGCTCATGGCTGGCTACGCCCGTTCGGGTTCGGATATTGCGGCGATGGGTGTGTGGAAGCAGGCCAAGCTGGTGCAGGGTTTCGCCCACCTGCTCGGCTTCCTGCGTCCGGACTTCCCCTGGCTTGGCCTGATCGTGACCGCCAACACCATGCTGGTGCTCGGCCTGATGCTGGAAGTGGCGGCCTATTGCACCTTTTTCGGCTGCCTGCGCTGGAAGCGCCCGCTGTACGCCTGTACCTTGCTGGCGCTGGCTGTGTTCCATGTGGCGCGCTTCAGCGGCGTGCAGCCCGATGCACTGTTCGCGCTGATGTCCTTCATTGTCGCGGCCCAGAGCGGCACCGTCACCTATATGCTGCTGCGGCGCCGCGCGGCCGCCTCGCCCCTGCAGCGCATCATCGGCTGGAACAACCTGGTCTTCTTTATCGCGCTTAGCCTGCGCGCGGTGGGCGCCCTGATCGGCGGCGGCGGTGTGTTCGCACCGAGTCCGCTGCAGGCCGCCACCTTCGTGCTGGGCTACCTGCTGCTGATCGTGAACGGCTTCGGCTTCCTGTTGCTGTGCAAGGAAAGCGACGACCGCAAGATGGCGCTGCTGGCCACCATCGACAGTCTGACCGGCCTGGTCAACCGGCGCGCCTTTTTTGAGCGCACCGACAGCGCGCGCCTGCTGGCAGCGCGCACGCGCCAGCCAATCTCGCTGATGATGCTGGACCTGGACCATTTCAAGAGTCTCAACGACCGCCACGGCCACGCCGCCGGCGACGAGGCGCTGTGCAGCTTTGCCGCGACCGCCCAGGCCACCCTGCGCGAGCATGACATCATGGGCCGCCTGGGCGGCGAGGAGTTTGCGCTGGTGCTGCCGGGGACCGACCTGGCCGGCGCGATCCAGGCCGCCGAACGCCTGCGCGTGGCGGTGGAACATGCAGGCCTGCCGCGGCGCGAGGGCGCCCAGGCCGTGACGGTCAGCATCGGCGTGGTCACGATCTCGCCGGAGGAACATATCAATGCCGCGCTGGCGCGCGCCGACCATGCGCTGTATGCGGCCAAGAGCGCGGGACGCAACCGCGTCGAGCCGGGCGAACCGTTCGCCCCGAACGGTCCACCCCAGTTGCGCTGCGCCTGATCGGCGTCAGCGGACCTTATCCCGATTCTGGTCCCGATCCAGATCCAGATCCAGATCCAGGGCCTGGACGACAGCGATCTGCGGATCGACGTGGCTGGTCAGGACGATGGTTTGCGCGCCCGCCAGCGCACGCGCATCGAGCTCGCCGCGCAGCCAGGCCATGGCCGCCGCATCGAGGCCGTTGAACGGCTCGTCGAGCAGCAGCAAATTCACCGGCAAGGCCAGGGCCAGGGCCAGTTGCACCTTCTTGTGCTGGCCCAGCGACAAGGTCGGCAAGGCCTGGGGCAGCACGTCCAGGATGGCGAAGGCGGCCAGCTGCGCCTGCACCTTTGCCGCCTCGCTCGCCGGGTACAGGGCCAGGTGCAGGTCGAGGAACTCCTGCGCCGTGAGCCAGGGCAGTTCGGGCAGGTCGCCGCCGCAGTAGAAGGCGGCCAGGCGATACGCCAGCGGCTGCGCCGCGCTGTCGCAGGCGCCGAGGCGGATGCTGCCGGCGTTGGGCGCGAGCGCGCCCGCCATCAGCTTGAGCAGGGTGGTCTTGCCCATGCCGTTGGCTCCGCGCAGCCAGGTCACCCCGGGCGGAAAGAGTGCGGAAAAATCCGCGAACACCGGCCGCGTGTCGAAATGAAAATGCAGACCGTCGATCCGCAGTGCCGCTGTCGCCGCTACTTCCTTCATGGATGCCTTCGTTACCATAATTCGCTTCCTACCGCAGTCAAAACCAGGATCGAGGCCACCACCAGGCCCACTCTTCCACGCGGGTTGAACCTGGGGATGGCGACCAGCAGCAGCTGGGCCATGCAGGCCAGCACCAGATAGGCGCGTCCGGCCGGGCGCTGCCAGTGTCCCTGCCCCAGCCCGCCCGCGAATACCAGCAGCAGCACCAGCATGGCTGGCAGCAGCGCAAAAACGCGCGCCGCCAGTTCGACCTGGCGCATGTTGACCGGCCAGGCTGAGGTGACTTCGCGCAGCAGCGTGATCTGCTCGCGCACGGCCTTGTCGCCGCGGTCGGTGAGCAGCACCATCAGCGCGCTGGTGGCCAGCGCGAGCAGGCCGCGCGCCACGCCTTGTGGCGCCTGCATCCAGGGCAGGGCCGCACCGGCGGCCGCGGCCAGCATCACCGTCTGCTGCCAGCCGACGACGTTATCGGCGCGCCAGTACGGAAGCCAGAACAGGCGGTGCCACAGCATGGCCAGGCGCGGCAGGCGGCTGCGCACGCTGTACGACTGCGTTGCGGCACGCTCGTGCAGGCGGCGCTGCCAGCGCGCGTTCGCGGGCGGCATGCGCACGCGCAGCAGCAGTACGCCGACCGACAGCGCGTACGTCAGCAGCAGCGAGAAGACGGTACCGAGCACGCCGCGCAGCGGCAGCATCCACTCGGGACGCTGGTATAGCCAGACCCCCAGCGAGATCGCGTACAGCAGCGCCAGGGGACCGACCAGGAGGCCGGCGACCAGCGCATTGGCGGCCAGCTGGATGCGCGGCGGGATGGGCAGGCGGCGCTGCCACAGCACTACGTCCAGCGGCAGCACGCGCTTGCGCAGCAGGACCAGCGGAAGCGTCATAAGGATGGCGTGGGCGGCGAGTAAAGGGAGGGCTTGCCAGGCTGGCAGCGAGGCCGCATACACGGGCGGCAGCGCGATCATCGCGAACAGACCGACCAGCACGTGCGCAAACACCAGCAGCAGGATCTCGCCCGAGCTTTTCAGGCTGGCGGCAAACTGGCGCATCGCATGGACAGCGAGGCGGCGGCGAAACGTGACGTAGGCATGGGCCAAGGCTGTTCCGTGTGCGAAGTTAGGCGCAGTGTAGTGTAGGTTGAAATGAAAACAAATCAGGAAAACGAATTGGAAAAAGAAAAAGGGCCCGACGAATCGGGCCCTTCTTTGATGCTGGCGGAGCGGACGGGACTCGAACCCGCGACCCCCGACGTGACAGGCCGGTATTCTAACCAACTGAACTACCACTCCGTGTTACTCTGATCGGTACTGCTGATCATGATGCTAGCGACTCTGAAACTGGTGGGTGCTGAGAGGCTCGAACTCCCGACCTACGCCTTGTAAGGGCGCCGCTCTACCAACTGAGCTAAGCACCCATAAACTGCCTTGCTTCAGAGACTGCATCAGACGTTTGTCACCACGTCTTAAGAGGCCCGAATCTTATATAAAGTTTTTGAGGTGCGCAAGGGTTTTTGCGAAAAAAGTCGAAAATTCTCAACTCGCCACCCTTGCTCCACCTTTGCCAACGGTCCCGGATTACTCCTTGATACCCCATTGCGACAGCATCCACGCCATGTTGAAGGCGTTTTCCTTGATCGCGTTATAACGTCCCGAGGCGCCGCCGTGGCCCGCGCCCATATTCGTCTTGAGCAGGAGCGCATTGGCATCGGTCTTGTGCGCGCGCAGCTTGGCGACGTACTTGGCCGGCTCCCAGTACATCACCTGGCTGTCGTTCAGCCCCGTGGTCACCAGCATGGCCGGGTAAGCCTTGCGCTCGATATTGTCGTACGGCGAATAGCTGCGCATGTAGTCGTAGGCCGCCTTCTCGTTCGGATTGCCCCACTCCAGATATTCGCCGGTCGTCAGCGGCAGGGAAGCGTCCATCATGGTGTTCATCACATCCACAAACGGCACGGCCGCGTGCACGGCGTGGAACAGGTCGGGCCGCATATTGACCACGGCGCCCATCAGCAGGCCGCCGGCGCTGCCACCCTGGATGATCATGCGATCGGGGCTGGTCCATTTTTCCTTGACCAGGAATTCGGCGCTGTCGATGAAGTCGGTGAAGGTATTCTTTTTCTTCATCAGCATGCCGTCGTCATGCCAGGCTTCGCCCATGTCGGTGCCGCCGCGGATATGCGCTTCCGCGTAGATCACGCCGCGCTCCAGAAGGCTGATGCGGCTGACCGCAAAGCGCGCCTCAGTCGAGTAGCCGTACGAGCCGTACGAATACAGCAGCAGCGGTGCGCTGCCATCGAGCTTGACGCCCTTCTTGTACACCACCCACAGCGGCACCTTGACGCCATCGCGCGCGGTGGCCCACAGGCGCCGGGTTTCATAGCGCGCGGCGTCGAAGCCGCCGACGACTTCCTGGCGCTTAAGGACGGTGCGCTCGCCGCTGGCCATGTCCACATCGAGCACCGTCGGCGGGGTCACCGGCGACTGGTAGGACATGCGGTATTTGGTGGCCGTGTACTCCTGCGTGCCGCCCGGTGCGGCCAGGTAGACCGCGTCGTCGAACTGCACCGTCTTCCACGATTTCTTCTTGAAGTCGTAAATGCGCGAGCGGTTCAGGGCATTGGTTTTTTCGAACACCACCAGGTAATCCTGGAAGGCGTCGGTGCCGCGTACCAGCACGTTCCTGTCGTGCTTGACCAGCTCCTTCCAGTACTTTGCGGTGGGCGTGGCCAGGGGCGCGCGCACCACGCGGAAGTTCTTGGCGTCCTTGTTCGTCATGATGAACAATTCGCCGTTGCGGTGTTCGATGTTGTAGCGGTGGCCTTTCTCGCGTCCCAGCACGGAGCGGAAGCTGCCGTTCGGCTGCTCGCTTGGCAGCAGGCGCACTTCGCTGGTGTCGGTGGCGAGGAAGTTCAGCTCGACGAACTTGCGGTCGCGGGTATTCGACACCTGCATCGAAAACTGCTCGACCGGCTCGGTCAATACCTGCACCGGCGCGCCGCCCAGGGCCAGACGGAACAGGCGGTCGGAGCGCTTGGTCGTGGCGTCTTCCTGCACGAAGAACATGGTCTTGTTGTCGGCGGCCCACGCCATCGAGGTCACGCGCACCGCGCTGTCGGAGAGCAGCTTGCCGGTCTTGAGATCCTTGATGTTGAGCGTGTACTGGCGATACCCGGTGGTGTCGGTCAGGTAGGCCAACAGACTGTCGTCGGGGCTGACCGCCATGCCGGCAACGGCAAAAAACTTGTGGCCCTCGGCCAGTTCGTTCTGGTTCAGCAGAATTTCTTCGGGCGCTTTCTCGTCGTAGGCGAATGTGGCATCGGCGCGGCGGCGTGCGCTGATCGGGTACTGCTTGCCCGCTTCAAAGCGCGTGTAATAGTAGTAGGCGCCGCGGCGCGACGGCACCGACAGATCGACTTCCTGCATGCGGCCCTTGATCTCCGCATACAGCTTGTCGGCCAGGGGCGCGATGCCGGCGGTGACCGATTCGGTGTAGGCGTTTTCCGCGTTCAGATAGTTGATGACGGCGGGGTCTTCCTTCTTTTGCAGCCAGCGGTAATCGTCGGTAACGACCTCGCCGTGGCGGGTTTCCTGCCAGGGCGTTTTGGCCGCGATCGGCGGCACCGCGTCGGCGGCTGTGGCGGGCAAGACACCCGACATGGCGATCACCAGTGAGGTCAGGATGGTAGGAAAGGTTTGCGGATGCACGTACACTCCTGTCAATATATTTGTGTCAATATCATAGAGCCGGAAGTTGCAAAAACATAGGAGTTTCGGTGGCTTGTTGTCGCGTTTTTGGCTTGGCTGGGCGTGTGTATGCATGTCCACCGGTGCGTCCCGCGATTACCTCACGGGTAATCGCGCGTGCGACAGGTCTGGTGCACAGTGTCTCAGGCCGAACCTGCACGCGCGGCGCGCTGCGGCGGCTTCGATGACAAACGTCCCTATCGATCAAGGAAAGACCAGATACCTCATGAGCACAACGAGCGATCAATACTTTGGCGACTTCTCCTCGGCGCTGCGCTATTGGCGCGGCAAGCGCGGCTTCAGCCAGCTGCATTTGTCCACCATCAGTGAGGTGTCGCAACGGCATATCAGCTTTCTCGAAAGTGGCCGTTCCCAGCCCAGCAAGGAATTGATCCTCAAGCTGGGCATTGCCCTGGACGTGCCGCTACGCCAGCGCAACGTTATGCTGCTTGCGGCCGGCTTTGCGCCTGCTTACCAGGAGCGCAAGCTGGCCGATCCGGAGCTGGTGGCCGTGCGCCAGGCACTCGACTTCATGCTGGCCCAGCAAGCGCCCTTTCCGGCGCTGGTCGTGGATCGCCTGTGGAATCTGCAGATGTATAACGAGCCTGCCGCGGCCATGTTCCGCTGGCTGCTGGGCATGCCGCCGGGGCAGCCGATCCCGGGCGATGGCGCCATCAATGTATTGCGCCTGATGCTGGACCCTGGCGGCGTGCGCCGCTACCTGGTCAACTGGGAAGCGGTGTGTGCCGATGTGCTGCACTGGATCCAGCGCGAAGCCATGGGCGACGGCCCCGGCAGCGAGGCCACGGCGTTGCTGGCGGAACTGGCCGCGTTTCCAGGCATGGACGCGCTCGGCGCCGCACCGAATCTCGACCGGCGCGCCCTGCCTTTCCTGCCGCTGAGCATCAGCAAGGACGGTACCGAGTTGAACTTGTTCACTACCATTACCACGCTCGGCACACCACACGATGTGACCGTGCACGAGTTGCGCATTGAATCCTTTTTTCCCGCCGATGAAGCCACCCGGCAGTGGTTTCATGGACTGGCGGAACGGCGCGCCGATGCCGGTGTGCTGCAATAGCGCTGAACTGTGCCGAAGGCTCAAGCGTTTCGTCGGACGGATTCCCTAGGATTTCCGCGCAGCGCTCGGCGCCTGGGTGGAGTCCAGGCCATCGCTGCCCATAGATGGCTTGGATTCCACGCGGGGGCGCCGAGCCCTTCGCATGAATGACGGCTCAAAAGTTCGCGGCTAAGGTATTCTTTGCCTTTTGCGACAGCCTCCGGCGCGGGAATGACGTTTAAAAGTTTGGCTGAGCGCAGACCTCGCGATGTCCGCACAGCCTTAAAACGTTGCAATTAGTTCACGCTACGGCACGCAATCCTTGCCTTGACCCGCAGCGATGACCGAAAATACCGGCACTCATAACAAGTCGGCAACTTAGAAACATCGCCGCCTCAGGAGTTTGCAGCGCCGCCGCACCTGTTCAAGCAACATGGGCGCACCGAAGCACGCAAGTCCATGATGCGAGCGAAGTCATGCCGTCGGCGTCCTCCGCCATGCCCAGCGCATGCGCGAACGTCCAGAAAAAGAGAAAAGCAGGAGACAGAGCCGTACCCGTCGCAACAGCTTTATCCACTTTTTCCAGGAAAAACAATGACCAAGATGTCCAAGATGCACAAGCGCGTGATCGGCGCGCACGGTGCCGTGCTGGCCCTGTCCGCGATGCTGCCGGTTGCCGCCATGGCCCAGGCCCCCGCGCCGGCCCAAGCCGCTACGGAACTGCAAACCGTCACCGTGACCGCTCAGCGCCGCACGGAAAACATCAAGGAAGTGCCCGTCTCGGTCACCTTGCTCAAGGACGAAAAGCTGGATGTGCTCGTCTCCGGCGGACAAGACATCCGCGTACTGGCCGGCAAAGTGCCGAGCCTGAACGTGGAATCGTCGAACGGCCGCACCTTCCCGCGCTTTTACATCCGCGGCTATGGCAACACCGACTTCAATACTTTCGCCTCGCAGCCTGTCTCGCTGATCTACGACGACGTCGTGCAAGAGAACCCTATCCTCAAGGGTTTCCCAATTTTTGACCTGGCCGGCGTTGAAGTACTGCGCGGCCCCCAAGGCACCCTGTTCGGCCGCAACACACCGGCCGGCGTGGTCAAGTTCGAATCCGAAAAGCCGAAGCTCGACCGCCTGGGTGGCTACTACAACGCGTCCATCGCGACGCACAAGACCATTAACGTGGACGGCGCCGTCAACATACCGATCAACGAGCAGTGGGCCATGCGTTTTTCGACCCTGCGCCAGCACCGCGACGGTTTTGTCGACAACGTGTTCACGAAACAGGACAACGCGCTCGAGGGTTACAACGAGCACGCAGAACGCGTCCAGTTCCTGTACAAGCCGAGCACCGACTTCAGTGCCCTGCTCAACCTGCACCAACGTTCGACCACCGGCAGTTCGCGTTTGTTCCGCGCGAATATCATCAAAAAGGGTACCAACGATCTGATCGACGGTTTCGATGATGAGAAAGTGTCCTACAACGGCCAGAACTACCAGACCCTGAACTCCAGCGGCGGCAATCTGCGCCTGAGCTGGGACCTGGGCGCTGTCAAGCTGTTCTCGGTCACCGGCTACGAAGGCGTGGACAATTACCTGAGCCGCGGCGACATCGACGGCGGTACGCCAGCCGGTCCCGGCTTCATTCCCTTCCAGGTCGAAACCGCGGGCGGTATCACCGGCGTCAAGCAGTACAGCCAGGAATTCCGTGTCGAATCGAAGAATGCCGGCCCGATCAACTGGCAGGCCGGCCTGTACTACTTCGATGAAGACGCGAACGGCTACACCAACAACTTCAACAGCACCACCGGGGCGCAGACCTCGCACCTGTCGAGCCACCAGAAGAACACTGCCTGGGCCGCCTTCGGCTCGGTCAACTACGTCTTCAACGACGCCTTCACGGTGCGCGGCGGCCTGCGCTACACCAACGACAAGAAAGACTTCAACACCGTCTCCGCCGTGAACGTGGTGCAGATCGGTCCATCGTCGGTGAGCGAAAGCAGCAACAAGGCGAACTGGGACCTGTCGGGCACGTACAAGCTGAACAAGGACGTGAATGTCTACGCCCGCGTCGCCACCGGCTTCCGCGCGCCGAGTATCGCAGCCGCCTCGGCCGCTGTGCCGATCACCATCGCCGATGCCGAGACCATCACCTCGGTGGAAGCCGGCGTCAAGGCCGACCTGCTGAACCGCCGCGCCCGCGTGGCCTTCAGCCTGTATGACTACCAGGTCAAGAACCAGCAGCTGACCGTGGTCGGCGGTAACTCGAACGTCAACCGCCTGATCAACGCCGCCAAGACCAATGGCCGTGGTGCCGAGCTCGACTTCGAAGCGCTGATCTCGAGCAGCTTCCGCGTGTCGGCCGGCGCCAGCTACAACTTCACCGAAATCCGCGATCCTAGCCTGTCGGTCAACAAGTGCGGCTCCTGCACCATTACCGATCCAATTAACGGGGCAGGCCGCGTTGTCATCGACGGCAACCCGCTGCCGCAAGCGCCGAAATGGATCGTCAACGGCACCGCGCGCTACTCGTGGGCGCTGGGCGACGGCGAAGTGTTCGTCTTCACCGACTGGGCTTACCGCAGCAAGATCAACTTCTTCCTGTACGAAGCAAAAGAGTTCACCGGCAAAGCGCTGGTGGAAGGCGGCCTGCGCGTGGGCTACCTGTGGGAAGGCGGCAAGTATGAAGTGGCAGCCTATGGCCGCAACGTCAGCGACACCCAGCGTGTTGTCGGCGGCATCGACTTCAACAACCTGACCGGCTTCACCAACGAACCACGCCTGTTCGGCGTGCAATTCAAGGGCAGCTTCTAAGCACTGTCTGCCTCAGTCAAAAAAAGCCGCGATCGCTCGCGGCTTTTTTTATTTCCGCGGCAGGCATGCGAGATTTTTAACACTCGCGCAGCGGATGTCCAGAAATGAACAGATTGTCACGAATTTGCGTTCGGCAAATTTCCACGCTCGCCGAACTTCCTTCGATATTCACGTCTGCCTTGCCGATCCTGTTGCAAAACCACCGAATCCGTTTGGAAATTCGCTTTGATGAGCCCGCCTGATTGCTAAGGTAGGCGCTCGCTCAAAAAGGCGGACTGCGTTGCTGTTCAAACGTGGAGACAAACGGAAGGCCGCGCCCGGACCACGGACGCTGACCTCTATAAAATTTTTATCGGAAAATTAAGGAACGACATGAAGCATTCGCATTCGACCTACCCTTCATTTTTAAAATTTTGCGTCGCCGCCGTTATCGCGACCGGGCCCCTGCTGGCCGGCGCCGGGGTGCCGGAATTTAATCTGGCACCGCAGAACGAGAAGGTCATCAACACCACCGATCGCCTGATCGTCAAATACAAGGATGCCTCGCCCGCCTTGAAGGGCCTGGCCCATGTGCCGGCCGCCACCGCGGCGCGCCTGGCGATCGTCCAGCGCGCCGGCCAGCAGTTCGGCCTGTCGATGAAACTGCTGCACACGACCGCCACCGGTGCGCAGATCGTTAAACTCGACAAGAAGATGACGGTCGCCGAAGTCGCCGCTGTCGCCAAGGACCTGATGGAGCGCGATGCCTCGGTGGAGTATGCGGAGCCGGACCGCATCATGACCAAGATGTTCACGCCAAACGATCCGCGCTACACCGAACAGTGGCACTACTTCGAGGCGACCGGCGGCCTGCGCGCCAACACGGCATGGGACAAGTCGACCGGCAGTGGCGTCGTGGTCGCGGTGATCGACACCGGCTTCCGTCCACACGCGGATCTGTCGGGCGCCTTCGTGCAGGGCTATGACTTCATCAGCGATGCCACCATCGCCAACGATGGCGGCGGCCGCGATGCCGATGCCAGCGATCCGGGCGATGCGATCGTTGCCGGCGAATGCGGCAACGGCCAGCCAACCCAGGACCAGTCTTCGAGCTGGCACGGCACCCACGTGGCGGGCACCATCGCCGCGCGCACCAACAACGGTGTGGGCGTCGCAGGCGTTGCCTACAACGCGAAGATCCTGCCGGTGCGCGTGCTCGGCAAATGCGGCGGCTACACCTCCGATATCGCCGACGGCATCATCTGGGCCTCGGGCGGTACCGTATCCGGCGTGCCGGCCAATGCCAACAAGGCGCGCGTGATCAATATGTCGCTCGGCGGTGGCGGTGCATGCGACACCACCACGCAGAACGCGATCAACAGCGCGCGCTCGCGCGGCACCGTGGTCGTGGTCGCGGCAGGTAACGAGAACACCAACGCCAGCGGCTCCAATCCAGCCAACTGCGCGGGCGTCGTCACCGTCGCCGCAACCAACCGTTCGGGCGGGCGTGCCTACTACTCGAACTATGGCACCGTGGTCGACGTGGCGGCACCTGGCGGCGACACCCGTACCGCGGGCGGCGGTATCCTGTCGACCCTGAACGCCGGCAGCAAGGCGCCAGGCGCGGACAACTACGCCTTCTACCAGGGCACCTCGATGGCGACCCCGCATGTGGCCGGCGTGGCCGCCTTGATGATCTCGGTGAACAGCGCCTTGAGCGCCGACGACGTCGAGAGCAAGCTGAAATCGACCGCACGCGCCTTCCCTGCCACCTGCACCAGCTGCGGCACGGGGATCGTCGATGCGCTAGCAGCCGTCAATTCGGTGCTCACGCCGGTGCTGACGCAGAACGAGACCGAGTCGAACAACACGACCGGTAGCGCCAACGCGGTGACCACCAGCGGCACCACGGTCAAGGGCAATCTGTCGGCGTCGAGCGACACCGACTACTTTGCGGTGCAGGTACCGGCCGGTAAAACCCTGAGCGCCGTGCTGACCCCGGGCAGTTCGAGCGCCGACTACGATCTGTATGCCTACAACAGCAGCGGCACGCAGGTGGCGGCAAGCGAAAACGGCGCCGGCGCCACCGACACCGTGTCGACCGCCAATACCGGCACCACCACGACCACCCGTTATGTGCGCGTGACGTACTACTCGGGCGGTACGGGTGCGACCAGCGGCACCTATTCGCTGAAGCTGACCTGGTAAGTGTTGTGACTTGTTCCTGCGTCCTCCGGGTCGCAGGATAAAAAAAGGGGACGGATGGCCAGGCCACCCGTCCCCTTTTTTGCATACTGCGTGCGCCTACTCGTACGCCCCGAGACGGCGCTGTTCCTCGGCGTTGAAGTGCTGATCGCGCAACTGCTGCGCGGCGCCCTCGTTGCCCGGTGCCAGCCTGGCACGCTGCGCGAGATAGGCCTTGATGCGGCCGGCCCATGCCGCTTCTTCGCGGTCGAGGTCCGCCAGCCGGCCAGCCGCTTCCGGCGAAAAGGCAGCGGCGCGCAGGCGATAGATGTCATCGTCGCTCGCGCCCTGCGCGCGCAGGCGCTGCGCCGCTTCCTCCAGCTTGATTACCCTGGTCGGCGCATCGCGGTCTTCGCGCATCGCGGCCGGCAGCTTCTTGTCGAGCGCCGCCAGCTGGTCCGCGCGCTGGGCCGGCGTCAGGGCGGCATTCTGCATCACCTCCATACGCGCCAGGGCATCGGCGTCGTAGGTATCGCTATAGCCGAACAGGCCCGCGATTTCCACCGCGCTGAAAAAGCCGGGGCGCAGCTGCTGCTGCGCCGCCAGGCGTGCGCGCGCCGACTTGACCAGGTCCGCCGACGGCTGCAGCGATTTTTCCGCCGCGGCCAGCGCGCGTTTGTAGTCGAGGTAGCGCGCCAGCAGGCGCTTGGCCTGGGCTGCCGGACCAGGAGCGAAGCGGCGATCGAGCTCGCGCTCGATTTCCGCGGTGATCGCCTGCAGATCCTTTTCGCCCAGGCCGGCCAGATAGTAGTCGAACAGGTGTCCCAGTTCGGCATCGACCACCAGCTCGCCGGCGGCGCTGATCTTGACGTCACCATCCGGCCGCGTACCTTCCATGGACCGCACGAACGCGAAGGGATCGGCTTCTGCGCGAACGGGTGGCGCCGCGGCCGGCTCCTGTGCCGGGCGTGCCTGATAAAGCAGGCCCAGGACGATGGCGCCGGCGCCGATCTTCATCCAGTGTGCGCGTGCGATCATGGCCGCCTCCTTACAGGCCCAGTGCCTGCAGGCGGTTGGCCTGCTGGCGGAACACCGTGACAGGGCTGGTCTCGAACAGGTTGACGATGCCGACCGTCTGGTTGACTTCATCGAGGTGGTTCATGGCGTAGTCGTCACGGATTACGCGGCCCAGGTGGCTCGAGCAGCTGCTGACCAGGCCATCGTTCTTCTGCCCGAAGGCCACGCCCAGCACGGCCATGAAGGGGTCGACCACGTCGAACACATTGGTGTAGGGCTGGCCACCGCTCCACGAGAAGTAGTAGACGCCGTTGACATGGTTGGCGCCTTCGCCGCAGCTGGTGGTGGGAATGCCTTGCGGGTGGCGCGCATTGAAGGCGAGCGAGCCGGCGGTGCTGAGCGACTTGAGCGCAGCGCCGCCGTTCTGCGGCAGGCCTGAGCCGCCTGACAGGAAGGAGATCAGCGAGCCCAGGGCGTCGGCCAGCGCGCCGGAGCTGTTAGGCGCGGCGCCGCTGAGGATATCGGCGATCTTCGATCCCTTGTTCACGCCGGCCACCGAGCTGACTGAACCGACCAGGTCGGGCCGCACCGAGGCCACGTAGCGCGCGGTGGGGCCGCCGTGGCTATGGCCGATCAGGTTGACCTTGGCGGCGCCGGTGGCGGCCAGGATCTGCTTGACCTGCGAGAGCAGCTGCTCGCCGCGCACCTCGGTGCTGTTGGCCGCCGAGACGCTGGTCACATACACCTTGGCGCCGCCGCTGCGCAGGGCCGAGGGGATGCCGTAGAAGTATTCGACGGGGCCGAGATTGTCGAAGCCGAACAGGCCGTGGACCAGGACGATGGGGTACTTGGTTTGCGTGTAGCCGGCGGCCGAGGCGGGCGCCGGTGCAATCAGGGTGGCGATGAGCAGGGTGGAAAATAAAGCGGACAGGCACTTCCAAAAGCGATTCTTCATTGATGTCTCCGTTATTGTCATTGAATGAAGAGACGCCGAAGAACGCGCGTGTCGGGACGTGCCGGTGCTGCGTGCTCAGCCGCCCTTGGGCATGGCTGCGCCACGCAAGCCCGTGTCGGCCTGGCGCGCTGCGGTCTGTCGATGTCTCCTGAAGTCGACTACTGGAACTGGAGTTGTTCAGTTCAAGCTGAACATTCCTCCGGCTACTGACCGCGCGCTCCTGGAACTGGCTGAAAATAAATTAGAGCGAGCGCTCGGTTTATGAAATGTAGCACCGGCTTGCCGAGAAAGCATGACGCGATGCAGCAAGAACAGCGCTTATTTTGTGGTCAGAAATGAAGTGTGGTTTTAAAGAGCTATAATCGTTCCCGAAACCAACTCCAGCGGTCGCGCCTCACGAAAACATGGGAAGTTCAGCCTCCGCCCGCTTCGATTTTGCCCAGTTCCAGGCCATGACGCCGCTCAATGGCGACACGATCTGGGCTTACATTGTCGACCATCACGCCGAGCGGATTGGCGTGAAGCGCCGCAAACCCGCGCTGGAAAACATGGAAAAGATCTTCGGCGCCACCTTCCGGCTGGCCAACGAAGTCGGCTTTCGCGCCATGAGCCTGCGCGACCTGTGCCGCGAGACGGGCTTGTCGATGGGCGGCCTGTACGGCTACATCGACAGCAAGGACCAGCTCGCCGAAATGATCGAAGACGTGGTGCGCCATGCCAGCCAGGAATTGCCGCGCATGTTCGCCCACGTCGAAGCCCCGCTCGAACGGCTCGAATCGCTGGTGCGCGCCACGATTTACCTGTCCGAGATCCTGCAGCCCTGGTTTTACTTCGTGTACATGGATTCGCGCGTGCTCAATTTCGAGCAGCGCGGCATGGCGAAGCATTCCGAGTTATCGATCCAGACTATCATCGCCGGCATCATCGGCGAACTGAAACCGGCCCCGGCAGGCGACCCCACCATGCTGGCTGGCCACATCGTCGCCATGTTCCAGGACTGGTACGTCAAGCGCTGGAAATACCGCGCCGCCAAGGTGCATGTGGACGATTTCGCCGACAGCACGCTGGCGCTGATCCGCAGCCACCTCACTTGAATTTCCTCAAAACCGGGGTCAGACCCTCGAACTGCATCTTTTCCTTTTGGCATTGATAGTGCTGTATGGGGGTCTGACCCCGGTTGAGAAAGATCTGCTGCCTTGCAAGAATTGCCGTGATAGTGAATACTGTATGCAATTACAGTAGTTGCCTGTAACTTGGGCAGATTTTGTCAGCGTGAACGCCCCTGCCCGAAAAATCATTCATTGCGATTGCGACTGTTTCTACGCTTCAGTCGAGATGCGCGATAACCCGGCCTTGCGCGAGGTCCCGCTTGCCGTGGGCGGCCGTCCCGATCAGCGCGGCGTGGTGGCGACCTGCAATTACGAGGCGCGGCGCTATGGCATCCATTCCGCGATGGCCACTGCGCAGGCGATGAAGCTGTGTCCGGACCTGGTGGTGATTCCGCCGGCCATGGAGAAATACCGTATCGCGTCGCGCCAGATCCTGGCCATCTACGGCGATTACACCGACCTGGTCGAGCCGCTGTCCCTGGACGAGGCTTATCTGGATGTGTCGGCTTCGCCCCATTGCAAGGGCAGCGCGACCCTGATTGCACAGGAGATCCGCAAGCGCATCTTCGATACGGTAGGGATCACGGCCTCGGCGGGCGTGGCGCCGAACAAGTTTGTCGCGAAGATCGCCAGCGACTGGAACAAGCCGGACGGCTTGTGCCTGGTGCGTCCGGAAGAGGTCGATGCCTTCGTGGCCGCCTTGCCGGTCAAAAAGCTGCACGGGGTGGGCAAGGTGACGGCAGCCAAGCTCAACAACTTGGGCGCCGAAACCTGCGCCGACCTGCGCAACTGGTCTCTGCTCGACCTGCAGCACCATTTCGGCAGCTTCGGTGCCCGCCTGCATGACTTGTGCCGAGGTATTGATTCTCGCGAGGTGTCCAATGAGCGCGAGCGCAAGTCGGTGAGCACCGAGGAAACCTACACGCCGGATGTGCCGGACCTGCCGTCCTGTCTGGCCTTGCTGCCGGAGTTGATGGAGAGCCTGCAAGGCCGGATCCAGCGCTGCGGCGCGGAAAAGTTTGTCAACAAGCTGTTTGTAAAAATCAAGTTCGCCAACTTCACGCAGACGACGGTGGAATGTGTTGGCACTGCGCCACACATGCCGACCTTTGTGAAACTGATGGAGACGGGCTTCCTGCGCGGCAAGCAGCCTGTGCGCTTGCTGGGCGTGGGCGTACGTTTGGGCGAGACCGAAAACCTGGAACAGTTAAGCCTGTTCGCCGACGCGGACGTGTAAAATGTCGTTCCCCTGGAAACACTGAAACAAGGCAAAGCACTATGTGGTTCAAGAATCTTCAGATTTATCGCCTGCCCGCACCATGGGCCTTCACTCCTGAACAACTCGAAGCGGCTCTGGCGCCCATGAGTTTCGTGCCGGCTACCAGCAATGAGTTGCTGCGCCAGGGCTGGGATTCGCCACGCAACAATGGCATGCTGGTCCACACAGTGAACAAGCAAATGCTCATCTTGCTGGGTACGGAGAAGAAGCTGCTGCCTACGTCGGTCATCAACCAGGTTGCCAAGGCCAAGGCCGCCGAGCTGGAAGAAGCCCAGGGCTTTGCGCCTGGCAAGAAGGCGATGAAGGAATTGAAGGAGCGCGTTGCCGACGAGCTCTTGCCGCGTGCTTTCAGCATCCGCAGCAATGTGTTCACCTGGATCGATCCGGTCAACGGTTGGCTGGTGGTCGATGCGGCCAGCCCGGCCAAGGCCGACGAAGTCATCAAGCTCCTGCTCAAGGCGGTTGACCGTATGCCGCTGGAAAGCCTGCGCGTGCAGCGCTCGCCTGTTGCCGTGATGACGGCCTGGCTGGAAACGGATGAGGCGCCGGTGGGCTTCACCGTGGATCAGGATACCGAACTGCGCGCCACCGGCGACAGCAAGGCTGCCGTGCGTTACGTGAAGCACACCCTGGAGCCTGATGATATCCGCCGCCACATTGCCGCCGGCAAGCAGTGCACCCGCCTGGCGATGACCTGGGACGACAAGATTTCCTTCGTGCTGACCGAGTCGCTGGCGGTCAAGAGCATCAAGCCGCTGGACGTGATCAAGGAAAGCGATTCGAGCACACGTAACGATGAAGAGCGTTTCGATAACGATATGATGCTGATGACCGGCGAACTGGCCAAGATGATGGCTGATATCGTTGAGGCGCTGGGTGGGGAAGCGAAGGCCTGACCTTCGCTGCTGCGTACACCGCGACGTGCTTCCCCTTGTTGGTGGGCACGGGGTGCCTCGGCGGCCCCGCCCCCCCTACTTTACAGTGGCTGGAAGACGCCGGCAGCCTTGTTTTTTGTCACGTTGTCCCAGGCGAAGACCTGGCCGTTCATCGCGACATACACTCCCGGCGGCAGGATCTGCGCCGCGGCGGTGGCAAATCCCAGATTGAACTGCGCGTCCGATTTCGCGATCGAATAGGGAATCATCGCGCCCGTCAGTACCACGGTCTTGCCCAGATCGGCTGCGCCAAGCACGCCGGCGGTTTCCTTCATGGTGTCGGTACCGTGCACGATGACGATGGCGTTTTCCGCCGACGCCTGGCAGGAGGCCAGCACTCTTTGCCGGTCGACGTCCTGCATGTCCAGGGAATCGAGCAGGGGCAATTGTTCCAGCGCGACTGGAATCGTCATGCGGCTACGCGCGATGACTTCCGGCAGATGACTGTCGGCAAAGCCGAGCTTCCCCGTCAGTTCGTCGTAATGTTTGTCGAAGGTGCCGCCGGTGGCGATAATGCGCAGGCTCATGGTGTTCAGCTATCAGGTTGAGAAAGTGGCCTATGATAGTCGAACACATGTCTGTCTAACACAGCCTGTGCCGAAATACGTAAAAGCTGTGTATCCGCTTGTGTCTGCGCTAGAATCTTCAGCAGTGCATGAGTACACTAGTCCCTTTTGCCCCGGCCATTCCCATGAAAGCCCTTGCCCCAGGAACAGTTATTTTCCACCGCCATCGCGGCTATGGCGTCATTACCCACGTCAATCTGCTGACCGGCTGGATCTCGGCGCGCTTCGGCAGCGAAGCGCGCACCCTCGACCTCAATCTGTCCACCGATGACGTGCAACATGCCGACGGCGAAGCCATCCTGTTTCGGCGCGCGCCGCCCGACCGCATGCCGCATGCGCGCCTGATGGCCATGGTGCGCGCCCTGCACAAGGCCGGTTACGAAAAGCTCTATCTGTATTCCTGGCCCAAGCCCTCGGGCCTGCACTGGCGCTGGCATCTGTTTACCGGTCAGCGCGACTGGATGCAGCGACCGTGGCGCGAAGGCTGGTATGGTTCCGGCGCCGACTACAACGTCAATCCCGTCATGGGCTGGGGCGATACACCGGGCGCAACGACCGAGGAACTGATTACTTCGCTGGCCAAATTCGACCCGCAGGGCCTGGCCCAGGCGCTCGGGCGCGACGAAGACCACACAGCCTGGTTCGATGCCGTCTGCGAGGCCTTGTTGCCGGGTTATATGTACAGCCTGGACATGGAGCGCGCCACGGCCGGCGGTCTGCGCGAGACGCCGCCGGTGCCGGTGATTCCCGTGCGCGCCAGTCTGCCCTCCTACAGTGGTCCGGATATCGGCTGGCCGCCGGGCTGGGCCGGCCTGTGGACGCGTGCCCACGTGATGCCGGCGCCGCCGGTCAACCTGACCGGCGAGCCCAGGCTGCGCGAGGAAACCTGAACCGCTGGCCCTGCTGCGCTGGCCCTAGTCCCTGCGGGCCAACGCGTCCGGATTGAGGATGTTGCTCGGCGTGCCGGCCGCGAAGTTGACGATATTCTCGAAGGCCGTGCGGAAGTACAGCTCGTAACTATCCTTCTCGACATAGCCCAGGTGCGGCGTTGCCAGCACGGTGGGGATACGCAGCAAGGGTGAATCCGGCGCCAGCGGTTCATTCTCGAACACATCGATCGCCGCAGCGCCCGGTCTGCCGCGCTGCAAGCCTGCCTCCAGCGCACCCGCCGCTACCAGCTCCGCGCGGCTGGTGTTCACAAACAATGCCGTGGGTTTCATGCGGGCCAGGTCCTCCGCCGTGACCAGGCCGCGCGTGGCATCGGCCAGGCGCAAGTGCAGGCTGAGCACATCGGCCTGCGCAAAAAACGCCTCGCGCGACACCGCCGCCTCGAAGCCATCGGCCACCGCCGCCGCCCGGCTTTTTTCGCCACCCCAGACCAGTATCTTCATCCCGAAAGCCTTGCCGTACCCGGCCACCATGCGCCCGATCTTGCCATAGCTCCAGATCGCCAGGGTTCGCCCCTTGAGCACCATCCCCAGGCCATTCAGCTCGGGATTGATGGAGGCCGTCTGCCACAAGCCATCCTTCAGATTACTGGCATAGGGGACGATCTTGCGGCTGGCCGCCATGATCAGGGCCCAGGTCAGCTCGGCCGGCGCCACCGGTGAACCGACGCCCTCGGCGATGGCAATGCCGCGCTCAGTAGCAGCGTCGATATCGATGTGACCTGCCACCTTGCCGGTTTGCGAGAGCAGCTTGAGGTTCGGCAGCTTGCCCAGCAGCTGGCGCGAGAAGCTGGTGCGCTCGCGGATCAGCACCAGGGCATCGAAGGGCGCCAGCCTGATCGCCAGTTGTCCGGCGCCGCGCGTTGAATTCGAGAACACTTTGACCTCGTGTCCTTCCAGTAACCGGAAGCAATCTAGTTGCCTTACGGCATCCTGGTAATCGTCAAGAATCGCTATTTTCATGGATGTTGTCAGACTAGCTATTAAGATTCGTAGGTAAATAACAGTGATCGTAAAGTCCGCAAATAGCCTACTACATTAGTGGGTCATTATTCCTACATTTTTGTCGTAACGCCGCTCAAAACGCTGATTGTCGGGTGTACAATCGCCGCTCAATTTGGGATTGTCGCAGTCCGATCCCGGCTGAAAACGTTCCACAACCTTGCCATTTTAATAGCAGATTGCCTGGCGAGGTTGTCGACAAGACCGCCGTATCGCCGAACCATGTCCAAGGGAATGGATTCTTGAGCGCAAGCTGAAACGCTGACGACGACTTGCCGTGCCGGGACCAGATAAGAATTCTTATTGGCATTGGAGGTAACATGAATCAGCCCGTGATGGGAGGCGTTGCAGCTTTGAACGTCCCAGCTTACATCAAACATCAAAAACTCATCAATTGGGTCAGCGAGATCGCTGCCCTGGCAAAGCCGGACCGCATTGTCTGGTGCGACGGCTCGCAGGAAGAGTACGACCGCCTGTGCGCCGAGATGGTCGCCGCCGGCACCATGAAAAAGCTCAATCCCGCCAAACGTCCGGGTTCCTACCTGGCCTGCTCCGACCCGTCGGACGTGGCACGCGTCGAAGACCGTACCTACATCTGCTCGGAAACCAGGGAACAGGCCGGCCCGACCAATAACTGGATGGCGCCCGCCGACATGCGCACCACCCTGCACGGCCTGTTTGACGGCTGCATGAGCGGTCGCACCCTGTACGTCGTGCCGTTCTCGATGGGCCCGCTGGGTTCGCCGATCGCCCACATCGGCGTGGAACTGTCCGACTCGCCTTACGTCGCCGTCAACATGCGCATCATGACGCGCATGGGCAAGGCCGTGTACGACGTGCTGGGTACCGATGGCGAGTTCGTGCCTTGCGTGCACACCGTCGGCGCACCGCTGGCGGCTGGCCAGAAGGATGTTGCATGGCCATGCAATTCGACCAAATATATCGTTCACTTCCCCGAAACCCGCGAAATTTGGTCCTACGGTTCCGGTTACGGCGGCAACGCCTTGCTGGGCAAGAAATGCTTCGCGCTGCGCATCGCCTCCAACATGGGTTACCAGGAAGCCCGGGCCGGCGGTACCGGCTGGCTGGCCGAGCACATGCTGATCCTCGGCGTCGAATCGCCGGAAGGCAAGAAGCACTATGTCGCGGCGGCTTTCCCTTCGGCCTGCGGCAAGACCAACTTCGCCATGCTGATCCCACCGGCAAGCTTCGGCGGCTGGAAAGTCACCACCATCGGCGACGATATCGCCTGGATCAAGCCGGGCGCCGATGGCCGCCTGTATGCGATCAACCCGGAAGCCGGCTATTTCGGCGTGGCTCCGGGTACCAACACCAAGACCAACTCCAACTGCATGGCCTCGATGAACGAGAACACCATCTTCACCAACGTCGCCCTGACCGACGACGGCGATGTATGGTGGGAAGGCCTGACCAAGGAAGCGCCTGCGCACCTGATCGACTGGCAGGGCAAGGACTGGACCCCGGCGTCCGGTACCAAGGCCGCCCACCCGAACGCCCGCTTCACCGTGGCGGCGACCCAGAATCCGGTGATCGATGCCGCCTGGGACGATCCTGCCGGTGTGCCGATCTCGGCCTTCATCTTTGGCGGGCGCCGCTCCACCACCGTGCCGCTGGTTACCGAAGCGCGCAACTGGGTCGAAGGCGTCTACATGGCAGCGACCATGGGTTCCGAGACCACCGCGGCTGCAGTCGGCCAGAGTGGCATCGTGCGCCGCGATCCTTTCGCGATGTTGCCTTTCATCGGCTACAACATGAGCGACTATTTCCAGCACTGGCTGGATCTGGGCAAGAAGCTGGGCGCGATGAATGCCGCGACCCTGCCGAAAATCTATTGCGTGAACTGGTTCCGTACGGATGCCGACGGCAAGTTCGTCTGGCCTGGTTTCGGCGACAACATGCGCGTGCTCAAGTGGATGCTCGAGCGCATCGAAGGCACCGCTGGCGGCACCGAGAACGTGTTCGGCACGACCCCGAACTTTGGCGACCTGAACTGGGACGGCATCGACTTCACGCAGGAGCAGTTCGACACGATCACCTCGATCGACCGTGAGGCGTTCAACGAAGAACTCAAGCTGCACAATGAGTTGTTCGACAAGCTGGCGTATCGCCTGCCGCAAGAACTCGTGGCGACCAAGGCCGAGCTGGAAAAACGCCTGGCAGCCTGATTGCCTGTGCCCCACAAAAAAAGCGCGTCAGTTTGACGCGCTTTTTTTATTGTGCGTGCGCTGAAACGAACTAGACCAGCGCGGGAAAGCGCTCGGCGATCCAGTCGATAAACACGCGCAGGCGGTTGCTCAGGTGCCGGTTCGGCGGATACACCACAAAAAACGGATAGGGCGCCGGCTGCCATTCGGGCAGGATGGGTACCAGGGTCCCGGCCTCCAGATGTTGCCGCGCCACATAAGCGAACGACTGGACCACGCCCAGCCCGGCAAGGCCTGCGGCAATTTGAGCATTGCTTTCGTTCACGCCGATACTGCGCCGTCCGGCGACTTCCAGCTTCTCTGTTCCCCGCGCAAACACCAGGGGTCTGGCACGTCCGGTACGCGCTCCCAGATAATTGACCAGCACATGGCCGTGCTCGAGCTGTGAGGGATGTATTGGCACGCCATGCTGTGCCAGGTATGCCGGCGCCGCGCTGGTGACCCAGCTGGCGCTGCCGATCTGGCGCCCGATCATGGCCATGTCGCTCAACGCGCCGCCTCGGATCACGCAATCCACATTGTCGCCGACCAGGTCGACCATGCTGTCGGACACGCTCATGTCGATGCGGATGTCCGGATAGCGCGCAAAAAAATCCGGCAGCGCGGGAATCACCAGCAGGTTGGCGACCGAGCTGCCCATGTCGATCCTCAACTGCCCGCGGGGCCTGACCTGGGCTGCCGCTAAACCAGTGTCGATGTCTTCCAGTTCCTTGAGCAGGCGCATCGTTTTATCGTAATAAGCCGCGCCCTCCGGCGTGACCGACACGCGCCGGGTCGTGCGCTGCAGCAGCTTGACGCCAAGGTGGGCTTCGAGCGACTGCACCAGCTTGGTCAGGGTGGCGTTCGGCATGTCGAGCGAATCAGCCGCTTTGGTGAAAGTGCCCGCTTCGACGACGCGGGCAAAGGCGCGAATGGCAAGAAGCTGGTCCATAGTCTGGGTGACTATTCATGCATGGGAATAAAGTCTTCGTATTTTGCTGGTTTTTAAAATAATGCGCCAGAGTTACAGTGCTTATGTCGTCAATTAAATGGAACGACAACACAACCTACTGGGAGCATTAGCATGAGCAAGAAACTGGAAGGAAAAATAGCCCTGATCACCGGCGGCACCACCGGCATCGGCCTGGCCTCGGCTATTGATTTTGCGGAACAGGGAGCGACCGTCTTCATCACGGGCCGTCGCCAGGCTGAACTGGACGCGGCGGTCGAGCGCATTGGCGGCGGGGCGAGCGGCATTCAGGGCGACGTATCGCGCCTGGCCGATCTGGATCGCATCTTTGCCGCCATCAAGGACAAGGCCGGCCACCTGGACATTCTGTTTGCCAATGCCGGTGGCGGCGACATGATGGCACTGGGCGATATCACAGAAGAACATGTCGACCGCATCTTTGGCACCAATGTGAAGGGCACGCTGTTCACGGTGCAGAAGGCCTTGCCCTTGCTGAAGGACGGCAGCTCGATCATTCTGACCGCATCGACCGCGGGCAGCATGGGTACGGAGAACTTCAGCGTCTACAGTGCCAGCAAGGCGGCGGTACGCAATCTTGCGCGCACCTGGCTGCTCGAGCTGAAACCGCGTCGGATTCGCGTCAATGCCATCAGTCCGGGTCCGGTGCATACGCCGGGTTTGGCCGGCCTGGCGCCAGAAGAGGCGCAGCAAGGCTTGCTCGATCATCTCGCGGGACTGGTGCCGATCGGTCGTTTGGGTGAGCCATCGGAAGTGGCCAAGGCGGCGACCTTCCTGGCGTCGGATGACAGCAGTTTTATCAACGGGATCGAATTGTTTGTTGATGGGGGGATTGCGCAGATATAAGTGCGGTTTGGCGGCTCAGCTACTAAGGCCGACAAGCAACGGTGGGCGGGGGCGCACTGCACACGCCCGCACCTCGCCCAAGTCACCATTTGTCCTATACTTATTGTATGAATAAGAGAGGACAATCTCCAAGATCTCCACTGCGGGCTGCCTGATGGCTGCCCCGCAACTGCTCAAGCCCACGCCCGACTGGGAAGAACACGAAAAGCCGACCCTGCCGGGATCGGCGTCGATGCCCTGGCATCCACCCCATGTGCGCGTCGCCTACGCCCTGGTGGCCCTGCTGGTGGGCATCACTGGCGGCCTGGGCAACGCGCTCGTTTCCGCCAACCTGCCCGCCATCCAGGGCACGCTCGGCCTGACCCCGGCCCAGGGCGCGTGGCTGCCCGCGTCCTACATCATGGTCAACGTGACGACCAACCTGATCGTCTTCAAATTCCGCCAGCAGTTCGGCCTGCGCATGTTCGCCGAAATCGGCCTGGCCCTATATGCCTTCCTCACCTTGCTCCACCTGATCGTGGGCGGTTTTGAAATGGCGGTGCTGGTGCGTGCGGCCAGTGGCTTTGCCGGTGCCGCAACCAGCACCCTGGCGCTCCTGTACATGCTGCAGGCGGCGCCGCGCGAATACACCGGCAAGATGGTGGTGCTGGGGGTGGGCGTCGCGCAGCTGGCGACGCCGCTGGCCTGGCTGCTCTCGCCGGCGCTCCTCGACATGGGCGGCCAATGGCATAACCTGTACCTGTTCGAAGCCGGGCTGGCGCTGCTCTCCTGGGCCGCCGTGGTGCTCCTCAAGCTGCCGCCGGGGATCCACATCAAGGTGTTCGAACCGCTCGACTTCCTGACCTTCGCGTTGATGGCGCCGGCCGTTGCAATGATCGTCGCCGTGCTGGCCCAGGGTTACACGCGCTGGTGGTTCGATACCGAGTGGCTGGCCTGGCTGCTCATTGCCGCTGTGCTGATGCTGAGCGTGGCCCTCTTCATCGAACATCATCGCGCCAACCCGCTGCTGCAGACGCGCTGGCTGATGACGGGTCCCACCATCCGCTTCATGATCGGCGCCTTCCTGATCCGTTTTCTCACGTCCGAGCAGACCGTCGGTGCGGTCGGCCTGCTGCGCACCCTCGGCATGGGGCCGGACCAGATGCAGCCGCTGTTCGGCGTGATCCTGATCGGCACCATCTGCGGCATCGCCGCCAGCGCGCTTACCTTCAGCCCCAGGACCATCGTGCCGCAGATTCTGCTGTCGATCATCCTGTTCGGCGTGGCCGCGTGGCTCGATTACGGCCGTACCAGCCTCGATCGCCCGCATGACTTTTACTTCAGCCAGTTCCTGGTCGCGATCGGCTCGGGCATGTTCATGGGACCCCTGATCCTGATCGGGATCACCCAGGCCATCAAGCGCGGCGCCGATCACATGGTGACGTTCTCCGTGATGCTGGCCATGACCCAGAGCCTGGGCGGCTTCACCGGCGCCGCCGTCCTGAGCACCTATCAGCTGCACCGCGAGCATGTGCACTCGGCCGACATCGTTGCCCAGATCAATCCGGCCGATCCGGTGGTGGCCCAGCGCCTGCGCCTGCAGCAGCAGATCTACGCCGGGGTGAGTACCGATCCCGCGCTGCGCGCGGCACAGGGCGTAGGGCAGTTGTCCCTGATCGCCCGCCGCGAAGCGAACGTCCTCGCTTTTAACGATGTCTTCGCGCTGAGCGGCGTCCTCGCCATCCTTTTTCTGGGCTGGTCGCTGACCGTCGCGGTGCGAATGGCGCGCAGACAAAAACGCGAGGCGGCGGAAGCCTTGTCCAACCAGGCGCCGCCCGGCGCCGCAGCGAAATGACATCATGAACAGTCCCGGTACCCCAACGCGTGAAGAACTGCCCGAGACCGCCAATCCGCCGGTGCCCGCCGATTCGAGCGAGTCGCCGCCACCCGCCGCCGCGCCGCCGGCAGCGCCGCCCAAGTACCTCAAGCCCAAGCCCTGGGCGGTGGTCATCATGACCCTGGTGGCGCTGGCGGGCGTCATCCTGATCCTTTGGGCATGGAAGATCGGTCCCTTCAACAGCACGGTGGTCCAGACCGACAACGGCTATGTGCGCGGCCAGATCACCGTGCTCGCGCCCCAGGTCAACGGCTATGTGACCGAGGTGCTGGTCAAGGACTTCCAGTACGTGAAGGCTGGCCAGCCGCTGCTGCATATCGACGACCGCATCTACAAGGAACGCGTGGAGCAGGCCGCCGCCCAGCGCGACAGCGCCGTGGCCGCGCTGAACAACTTCGCACAAACGCAGGCGCAGAACCGGGCCCGTGGCGGCGCGGCGCGTGCATCCCTGGTTGCGGTCGAAGCGGAGCGCAAGCGCGCCGCCGCCGAACTGGCGCGGGTCGAGGAACTGGCGGCGAAGGGATCGGTGTCGCTCAATGAACGCGACCGCGTGCGCACCACCACCCAGCTGGCGCTGGCCAACGTCCTCAAGGCCAAAGCCGATATCGACATCGCCGAGCAAACCGTCAAGGCCACCACCGTCTCGCGCGCCTCACTCGAAGCCCAGGTCAAGAACGCAGAAGCGCAGCTGGCGCTGGCCAAAATCGACCTCTCCAACACCGTCGTCAAGGCGCCGCGCGACGGCCAGGTCAGCGAAGCTTCGGTCCGGCTGGGGCAGTACGTCACCGCCGGATCGCAGCTCATGTTCCTGGTGCCGGACAGCCTTTGGATCGTCGCCAACTTCAAGGAAAACCAGACCTGGAAAATGCGCATCGGCCAGCGCGTCACGTTTAGCGTGGATGCGTTCGACGGCGCCGCGCTGCACGGCCATATCGAACAGATCGCCCCCGCCACCGGATCCGAATTCAGCGTGCTGCGCCCCGATAACGCCAGCGGAAATTTCACCAAGGTGGTCCAGCGCCTGCCGGTGCGCATCGCCATTGACCCGCAGCAGGAACTGGCGCCGCGCCTGCGGCCCGGCATGTCGGTGGTGGTCAAGGTCGATACGGCCGGCGCGGCGGAGCAGCCCAAATGAGGGCTCTGCTGACCGCAAGCGCGCTCGCGGCCGCGCTGTGTGCCTGTGCACCGGCGCATCGTCCGGCGCCGGTACTGACGCAGGTAAGCATGCCGGAAGCCTGGCGCGACGGTTCGTCCGGCAACGTGGCGCTGGACGCGCAATGGTGGCGCGGCTTTGGCGACCCCGCGCTGGACCAGCTTGTGCAGACGGCGCTCGCGCATAACAGTAACGTGCTGGCTGCGGCGTCGCGCGTCGAGCAGGCGCGGGCCCTGGTGGAAGTGGCCGAATCGGCCAGCCTGCCTGCCGTGAACGGATCGCTGGGCGCGCAGGTGGCGCGCGCGCCGGGCCTGCGCGGCATGGCCACCACGCGCGCGCTCCAGCCCGAGCTGCAGGCCAGCTGGGAGCTGGACCTGTGGGGAAGGCTGCGCGAGCAATCGCGCGCGGCCGGCCTGCAATACCGTGCCAGCCAGGCCGAACGCGATGGTGTGGCCCTGGCCGTGGCCGCATCCACCGTGCAGGCTTACATCACCCTGCTGGCGCTGGACGCCCAGTTGCGCATCACCCAGGGCACCGCCGCGTCCCGCGCCGAAGCCTTGCGACTGGCTGCGGACCAGGCCCGTGTTGGCTACACGTCGCAACTGCAGCTGACACAGGCCCAGGCCGAGAATGAAGCGGTGCTGCAGGCGATCCCCGAACTGGAACTGGGCATACGGCGCCAGGAAAACGCACTGCGCGTGCTGACCGGTGCGATGCCGGGTGAGGTGGCGCGCGGGCGCCAGTTGCAGGAGCTGGCGACGGCGCCGGTGCCGGCCAGCCTGCCGTCCGATCTGCTGGCGCGGCGCCCGGATATCGCGCAGGGAGCTTTACTGCTGGCCGCGAGCGACGCCAATCTGGCAGTGCGGCGGGCCGACTTTTTGCCGCATGTCGCCTTCAGCGTCAAGCTGGGGAGTTTGCTGACCGATGGTTTCGATTACAACCCGCAAGCCGTGTGGAGCCTGGGTGGCAGCGTGCTCGCGCCGATTTTTTCGGCAGGGCGCTTGCAGGCGCAAGTCGATGCCGCTGCGGCGCAGCGCGACCAGGCCGCGTATGCGTATCGCGGGACAGTGCTGACTGCGGTCAGTGAAGTGGAAAGCGCGCTCAGTGGCGTGACGCGCTTGCAGACGCAGATGGAGCACGCGCAGAAGCGCCGTGAGGTGCTGGCGCGCACGCTCGATTTTGCGCGCGACCGATATCAGGCGGGGTATTCGTCGTATCTTGAAGTGCTCGATGCGCAGCGCAATCTGTACCAGACCGAGTTAACGGTTGTGAGCTTGCGGCAGAATCAGGCCAACAACATGGTGGCCTTGTATCGGGCGCTTGGGGGAGGGTGGAGTAGCCGTTGAGCTAACGGTACGCGCGGTGGGCACGGAGTGCCCACCGGCGGACCCGCGGCCTGGATTATGCCGCCAACAACGGCACCAGATACTTCCCGGTCACGCTCTCCGGATTCTTCGCCACATCTTCCGGCGTGCCGTGTGCAACGATCTGCCCACCACCAGCCCCACCTTCCGGACCCAGATCCACAATCCAGTCAGCGGTCTTGATCACATCCAGATTGTGCTCGATGACGACCAGGGTATTGCCCTGGTCGCGCAGGCGGTGAATCACCTTCAGCAGCAGATCGATATCGTGGAAGTGCAGACCAGTCGTCGGCTCATCCAGGATATACAAGGTGCGCCCCGTATCGCGCTTGGACAGTTCGAGCGACAGCTTCACGCGCTGCGCTTCGCCGCCCGACAGGGTCGTCGCACTCTGCCCCAGCTTGATGTAACCCAGGCCGACGTCAAGCAGGGTTTGCAGCTTGCGCGCGATCAGCGGTACCGGCTTGAAGAACTCGTGTGCGTCTTCCACCGTCATGTCCAGCACTTCGGTGATGTTCTTGCCCTTGTATTGCACCTCAAGCGTTTCGCGGTTATAGCGCTTGCCGTGGCAGACATCGCAAGGCACATACACATCCGGCAGGAAGTGCATCTCGACCTTGATCACGCCATCGCCCTGGCAGGCTTCGCAGCGGCCGCCCTTGACGTTGAACGAGAAGCGCCCGGCGCTGTAGCCGCGCTCCTTGGCCGACGGCACACCCGAAAACAAATCGCGGATCGGCGTGAACAAACCGGTGTAGGTGGCCGGATTCGAACGCGGTGTGCGGCCGATCGGCGCCTGGTCGACCGAGATCACCTTGTCGAAGTGTTCCAGTCCGCTGATCGAGTCGTGCGGCGCCGGTTCTGTCTGCGAACCATACAGGTGGCGCGACAGGGCAGGGTAGAGCGTATCGTTCACCAGCGAAGACTTGCCGGAACCGGACACGCCGGTCACGCAGGTGAGCAGCCCGACCGGCAACTTCAGCGACACCTTCTTCAGGTTGTTACCGGTCGCCCCGGTAATGACCAGCTGCCGGTTAGGATCGATCGGGTGACGCTTCTTGGGCACCGCGATCTTCAGCGATCCGTTCAGGTAGCGCGCCGTCAGTGATTTTTTATTCTTGAGGATGTCCTTGAGTGTGCCTTCGGCGATGATCTCGCCGCCATGCACGCCCGCGCCCGGACCCATATCGACAATATAGTCGGCGGTGCGGATCGCGTCCTCGTCATGCTCGACCACCAGCACGCTGTTGCCGATGTCGCGCAAGTGCTTGAGCGTTTCGATCAGACGGTCGTTGTCGCGCTGGTGCAGGCCGATTGACGGTTCGTCGAGCACGTACATCACGCCGGTCAGACCGGAACCGATCTGCGAGGCCAGGCGAATACGCTGCGCCTCGCCGCCCGACAGGGTATCGGCGCTGCGGTCCAGCGACAGGTAGTCCAGGCCCACGTTATTCAGGAACTTCAGGCGCGAGACGATTTCCTTGACCACGCGGTCGGCGATATCGCGCTTGGCGCCTTTCAGCGAGAGCTTCTCGAAGAACTCCAGGCACTGGCGCAATGGTTTACGCGCGACCTCGTAGATGGCGCGCTGCTGCTTGCCGGTGCCGACCTTGACGTGGCGCGCTTCCACACGCAGACGCGCACCTTCGCAAGCGGGGCACTGCTTCTCGTTGATGAACTTGGCCAGTTCTTCCTTGACCGCCATCGAGTCGGTCTCGCGGTAGCGCCGCGACAGATTGGTGATCACGCCTTCGAAGGTATGCTCGCGGATCACGGTGCGGCCACGCTCGTTCACATAGGTGAACGGAATCGAGGTCTTGCCCGAGCCGTACAACACGGCCTGCTGCGCCGCCACCGGCAGCTGCTCGAAAGGCATGTCGATATCGAACTCGTAGAAGGCCGCCAGGTTCGACAGCATCTGGAAGTAAAACTGGTTGCGCCTGTCCCAGCCCTTGACCGCGCCCGATGCGAGCGACAGATTGGGGAAGGCCACGATGCGGCGCGGGTCGAAGAACTCGATATGGCCCAGGCCATCGCAATCGGGGCAGGCGCCCATCGGGTTATTGAAGGAGAACAGGCGCGGCTCGAGTTCCTGCAGCGAATAGCCGCAGGAATTACAGGCGAACTTGTTCGAGTAGACGTGTTCCTGCCCGCCGTCCATCTCCAGCACCACGGCCCGGCCATCGGCCAGGCGCAGCGCGGTCTCGAAGCTTTCGGCCACGCGCTGCTTGATCTCCGGGTTCACCTTGACCCGGTCGATGACCACGTCGATGGTGTGCTTCTCGGTTTTCTTCAGCTTGGGCAGGTCGTCGATCTCGTAGATCTTGGCCGCGTGGGTGCCGCTCTGGATGCGGAAGCGCACAAAGCCCTGGGCCTGCATCGACTCGAACAGGTCGCCATGCTCGCCTTTGCGGTTGGCGACCACGGGCGCCAGGATCATCAGCTTGGTCTCGGGGGGCATGTCCAGCACCGCGTCGACCATCTGCGACACGGTCTGCGCGGCCAGCGCATGGTCCGGGTGATTGATGCAGTAAGGCGTGCCGACGCGCGCGTACAAAAGGCGCAGGTAATCGTGGATCTCGGTGACCGTGCCCACCGTGGAGCGCGGATTGTGCGAGGTGGCCTTCTGCTCGATGGAGATAGCAGGGGACAGACCTTCGATCAGGTCCACGTCCGGCTTTTCCATCAGCTGCAGGAACTGGCGCGCGTAGGCGGACAGCGACTCGACATAGCGGCGCTGGCCTTCCGCATACAAGGTGTCGAACGCCAGCGAGGACTTGCCGGAGCCGGACAGTCCCGTAATCACGATCAGCTTGTTGCGCGGCAGATCGAGGTTGATGTTCTTCAGGTTGTGCGTACGTGCGCCGCGAATGCGGATCTGTTCCATGTGTGTGTTTGCCTTAAACGGGTCAGCCTGCAACTATAGCTGTGTTTCGAACGCGACGTCGTCGGCTACTGCGGCGCGAGCCACGGTAACGCGAGGGGCGTTTTGATGTTGGTCAGGGAATCGGTACTTGATACTGTATATAATACCAGTATTCGTTCCGTCCGCAAACGCATGACGAGTGCACAATATGCCTCGGCAATTTGCGACCAAGGCGTCTTGGCTGGCTTATAATCCTCGTCTGGCAAAAATTATCGCGCCGCGGCCAAGCCGCCGCAGTTCATCAGGAGAAATAATGGCATCAGTCAATAAAGTCATCATCGTCGGCAATTTGGGGCGCGATCCGGAGATCCGCTACATGCCCAGCGGTGACGCCATCGCCAACATCGCTGTTGCGACCTCGTACAAGTCGAAGGACCGCAACACCGGCGAACAAAAAGAGCTGACCGAGTGGCATCGCATTTCCTTCTTCGGCCGCCTGGCCGAGATTGTGGGCCAGTACCTCAAGAAAGGTTCCTCGGTCTACGTCGAGGGCCGCCTGCAGACCCGTAAATACACCGACAAAGACGGCGTCGAGAAGTACGCAACCGACATCATCGCTGAGCAGATGCAAATGCTGGGCGGACGCCAGGGCATGGGTGATGCTGGCGGCGGTATGGACGATGGCGGCTACGATGCGCCTCAGCAGAGCCGTCCGGCGCCGCAGCGTCAGGCGCCACCGGCTCCGGCACCGCGTCCGGCACCAAAGCCGGCACCGAACTTCTCGGACATGGATGACGATATTCCGTTTTGACGCCTAGTCGGATAGAGATGGAAACTATGCCCTGCAAGTCTTTGATTTGCAGGGCATTTTTCTTGTTTACATATTTTCCTTGACGCGGTTGGTTGCTTGTGGCGGACGTGCACGTTTCAGCGCAAGGTGATAATTGGTTATTATTTTTGTTTCGACAAGGAGTATGCTATCCCGACACCTTGGTTTTCCCACACCCCGCACCTTCGTGCCGACTGCAAAGTCTGGAAGGAAGCACCATGCCAAAAAGGCCATTGTATTTCCGACTGCTGATTTCGATTGGTATGGCCATGTCGCTCGCGAGTTGTATTTCACCTCCAAGCGTGGCGACCTCCGGAGTTGACACGTCAGGACTTGAATCGGTCATTGTAACGGCCCAGGGCGTGCCAAAACGATTCCCGATCTGGAACTTTCGGCTGCAAGACGACGTAGGCGAACCTGACGCGTTGGAATCACCTCCGAAGGCCAAGAACTCCGTCGATGTAAACGATGTCTTCTCACTGGTCGTAAATCTTTCTGCTGCCACGCTGGCAGATTCACTCAAAAGCGCCCCTATCAGCGAAAATCTTCGCAAAATCCTTCTTTCGACAAAAAAAGACGTCATCAATGTAGAGATCGTTGCAATCCCGGATAAACGCTTCTTTGACGTGAAGCCAGGAGCAAGCAATGTGAGCATTCTGCGCGTGAACGCCAAGAGGTATAGAGAGCTTGAGCGTGATGCAAAGTTTGATCCTACGCTACCTCAAGTAGAACTCGACGCTCTTTTGATTGATAAACGGTTCCAGTTGGGAACAGCGTCGTTCGCCTTTCAAGCCGGTTCTACGCCTGGGATAGCAAACATTGCATTGTCATTTTGGGTCAATCGCCGCCCCGTTGATGAAATATCTCTGTCGGTTTGCATTGCAAGTGAGGCCGACCCAGAGTGCCGTCCCCCGCAGGACGCAAAATTGAGAGCCTATGGGACCTTGGGCGAGGCGCGGGGCAGTAGTCCTGATGCGAGTATTCATATGATGCGCCTCAATAGTGAATCCTTGGTCGGTATCTTTTTCTGCAAGACGTGTGGTTCAGACGGGAAAGAGGGCTATCTATCGTGGCAGTCGGCCTATTCTGAAGAACGCTTTAATAGCGGTTTGCAAACTCAGGTAATGCCCGCGCTCGTCACTGCGGCCGCATTGGCTTCGAGAACGTCATATGTAGGCACTGACCGGGCAGTCTACAGGCTGGCGGGAGATATATTGTACGAGTTGGTATTCGCGACACCAATCGGAACTCCACGCCCCACCGCTGCGGAAAAGAAGTTCTCGGATTTCATCCACGGCGCAAAGCAGGCGGATAAGCGACCTACATTGTTTGCGCGTTTCATTTCCTTTGATGAACAGTCCGTGTTGCTTCCGCTGAACATGATGACCGTACCGGTCCCCGGTACTGACGAGGCGAGTTTTGTGGGGTTTGAAGTTATTTCAGAGACGTACATCTATGAAGATTTTCTGCAGCAGGGGAACGCATGCATCGAAAAATGGAAGGCATTCGTCCCAGGAATGACTGGTGAGCTTGCGGAGGCCAGGGAACCGTCCGAGTCCTGGATCCAGAGGTTGAAAAAGGCGGGCAATGGCAATCGAGTGTTTGAGAGCCCAAAAATAGACGGTTTTCGGACTTGGCTGACGACTCCGGTGGACGACACGGAAGGACAGTTTATTGTTTCGTTAAGCCATCATTATGAGAACAAGATCTGTATCGATAACGAACTGTGTACAACCGACGCGACAATCTACCCATCGAGTATGAAACGGCGTTTTTCAGCGCCCTCTGTCGTCATGCTTAACGGATGCGGCACTGCAGGGCTAGGAGCCTCTGAGTTTATTACACGATTCAACGAGCTTGGCGTAAATACTTTCATTGCTACTTCGACAGCCGTAGACGGAAGAATGGCAGGTAAGTTTCTTAGTAATTTTATGGGCTTGATCGAAGAAAATATGTCTGATCCAACCTATACGGTCTCGCGTGCACGATACGATGCGACAATTTTATTGAGCAAGGAAGTAAACGTTTTGCGCAACACTTTGTACGGTCCCGGCGCTCTTAACTACATGTTGATCGGAAACGGTCAAATTAAGGTTTGCATTCCTCAAAGTTAATTCACTCCTAGCAAAGGTAAAAAATGAAGAAGATTCCTGTTGCATCTGGTTTGTTCAGTCTGCTCGTTTTTGGGTTCGTAATTCCGAGTCAAGCCCAAAATTCTGGAGGGAAAATGGTTCGCGTTGACGACGCCGGCGTGCCTGAGCGATGCATCGATCCGTATAACGACAAAGTTTGGCTTACTTTACGCGGATTGACAGTAGGAAAAAATGTAGACTGGTTTACGAAAGATAAGGATATTTCGGTAATCATCAATGCACGTGTGCAAACAGATCCCGCACCCGTTTCCCCCATTGCCTTTCCATTGATGTCCCAGGCCAAACTAGGCGAGGGGCCTGCAGGCCAAGTCTCGGTTCCTATCGAATATTCGATCGTGAGCGGCTTGAAGCTCAAGCAGGACACTATCATTTATACTGGTTTAGGTGTCGAAATCACCCTAGTAAACCTAAAAGACCGCAGCAAAATGGGGAGTGCTTTGCAGGCTCTAGACACGATCACTTCTTCAGCGAAAATCCCTATCCCTGCGTCTCCCTACACGCAAGCCGCAACCTATCTGACTGCATTTGCAAATTCGGCAGTGCAAAAAGATATTGATGCGCAAAAATCCGATAAGGCCGTGGCCGGATCGATGCAATTCAATTTCGACCCGAATGGGCAGTGCGCAGCAGGGGATTTTGAACGCACAGGGACCAAAGCGATAATATTTTCCGATGGCGACAAGTCAAGCCCTGGATATGTCGATGGGGCAGACATCGCCCAATACTGTTTTCGGGCAAAGCTCAATCCGGCGTTTGTTTTAAGCGCTGTCAAAAAGACACCCGCGAAAGACTGCACTGCTTTTGCCGATACTGATTACAAAACAGTGAGCAACAACTACATCGGGCTGTACTTGAACAAACAAACAGTCCGAACAGTATTAGGGCCAACCTCGACTTCGGAGAGAGATCGGCAAGAGTCAATCGCGAGGTGCAGGGCAAATGGAATCAATGACGCGACTTGTCTAGCCTCGCTTTAACTAATTACTGTTTAGCTGACTGTCAACGGTCAGGCGAAACTAGTGCGATGGGCGGTGCCAACAGCTCATCAGACACGATCCATTAGATTAAGTCTGAGTCAGTCTAGTTAAGTTGATGCTGTCACCAAGCTTACTGATCTTCCTCGACATCGGCAGCACTTTCATTTGCAGTATGCGATTTGCCAGACTTTTAGCGCGGATAGTGTGCAAGTCACCTACGCTCAGCGTAATTTGGGAAGGCCACGGCTTCAGGTCGTCCAGCAATTCATGGGGATTTCTTCTAGCCATTGCAGCGTGCCCAGTTTTGTGTGAAGTATGCGCGATTTTTTTCACAGCGCGTTGTCTATTCATGTCCAGAATGTGCTGCCGTCAGTCTAACGGTAGAAAGAGCAATTGTGATGACCCCCTTAGCGGCGGTGTTTTTTAATCGACGCCGCAACGAAGTGCGTACATTAACGCCCTGCAAGCTATTCAACTGACCATGTGGGCCAAACAGAGGGGGGCGATCAGCACGGCAGTGAGGCGGTCCCGCGCCAAACTGGCGGCATGGCCGAGATTTGCCCGTGGGAGAAATCGCCCCCTCGGCGACACGGCGCTCCTCCAGAGCGACCGGCCCTTTCGCGTGAACGGTAGACCTCGACTTCACCGTGTCTGCTTGCACGAAGAGGATCGCATTGACCGTCAAGGCCGTTTCGAGCAAATCGTCGCCGCAATCTGGCGCTCCTCCAAAGCGTCCTCCCCTAAACTTAAAACCAATTTCGTGGAAAGTTGTGGGAATGCGTATTGACTAGATATCATCCGGGGCCGCTAACACGCTCCCATAGACGTCTTTTCGCCATGAGTGCGCTAGAGTTCACCACAGCTTCTGGCTGGACGCTCTGAGTTGCGCGTAATTTGGTCTGTTTATTTCATCGCCGGTACGATAGGAGGACGCAGCTAGCAGGAGAGCTGCTCATAGGGCATGGTGAGGCAAACACATTGAAGTTAGGCAATTTATATGTTGACTGAAAATTACTTCCTGCTATCCTCGTATCTCAGCCAGCACGTAACGTATTTCTGGCTGTTATCCCCTCTGATCCGTTGACTTGCCATGCCACAGCTTAACCCTGACATAATAAAGTGGGCCAGAGAGACCGCAGGCATGAGTCTGGACGACGCTGCGGCCGCACTACCTCTAGGTGGCAAGCGGAAGAGTGGCGTAGATATTTTGGCTTCCTACGAAGACGGAAGTGAAATGCCCACCCGCAGTACCTTGTTAAAAATGTCCAAGGCCTACAAGCGCCCGCTATTGGCATTTTACCTACCGAAGCCACCAGTTAAAGCGGATCGCGGCGAAGATTTTCGGACTTTGCCGGATGATCGTCGCCGTGAAGATGCGGGATCAATTGACGCCCTGGTCCGCGACGTACATGTACGCCAACGACTAGTACGCGCAGCGCTCGAGGACTCAGAAGAAGCGCATCGTCTTTCATTCGTAGGAGCCCTTGAAATGGGCCATGGCGTGCAAGTGGCTGCTCAGCGCATCCGCGATCTTACTGCATTCAGTCTTCAACAGTTCCGGAAGAAAGCCACGGTAGGTGACGCTTTCAACTATGCCAGAGCGCTCGTAGAGAAAAATGGCATTTTCGTCATGTTGATCGGTAATCTTGGAAGCCATCACTCCAGCCTCAGCGCTCAGCTCTTCAGGGGATTTGCACTTTCTGACGAGATCGCACCCTTCATTATCATCAATGACCAAGATGCGCAGTCTGCATGGACCTTCACCTTGTTACATGAGTTCGCGCACATCTTGCTGGGGCTAACCGGCATCAGTGGTGGCGGCTATGAGCAAAAGGTTGAGAGATTCTGCAATGATGTGGCAAGCCAGCTTCTGCTACCTAAGGATGAGTTAGACGCTTGGAAACCGGTCTATGGAGACACTAATTCTTTGGTTGCGGAAATTAACCAATTTGCCGCTAGCCGCAACATTAGCAGGAGCCTAGTCACGTATCGCATGTACCGTTCTGGTCTTGTCGATGAGGCTTCGTGGCACCAGCTCAGCAAGACGTTCAATGACATGTGGGCAAAAGAAAGATCATCGCAGAAGGAGAAGGCTCGTGCCTCAGAGAGTGGCCCCTCCTACTACGTTGTGAAACGTCATCGCGTAGGTGCTGCCTTAGTTGATATGGTGCGGCGTACTCTCGCTGAAGGAACGCTCACGCCAACGAAGGCCGGCAGAGTTCTCGGAGTAAAACCAATAAATGTTGAGCCTTTGCTCGCCACGGCTTGACCTAGAGGTATTGATGCTTTATCTGCTAGACGCTAACGTCCTGATTACTGCACAGAACCAGTATTACAGTGCCGACATGGTGCCGGAATATTGGGATTGGCTTCTACATATGGGCATACGCGGAGCCCTCAAAATGCCATTGGAAACCTTCGAGGAAGTCGCCGACGGCGCGAAGACCCGAAAGGATGCGCTGAGCAGTTGGATTAAGGATCCAAGTGTGGAAAGTGCTCTTGTTCTAGACGAGGAAGCTGACCCATCCATTGTCCAGACGGTCCTTGCCAAGGCGTACGCAACAGATCTCACTGATACCGAAGTGGAGCAGATCGGCCAAGACCCTTTTTTGATTGCGTACGCGTTCGCAGATAAACGTGGCCGATGTGTTGTTTCTACCGAGACCCCAAAGCCGAAATCGACCCGCGCAAATAGAAAAGTACCGAATGCATGCGCCGATGTAGGCGTCCAGTTTTGCGACACCTTTAGTATGCTCCGCAGACTAGGATTTACGACTGGCTGGCGCACTGCAACCTCCGAAACGAGGTCAATCCCAACGTCAACGTTGCTCGACGCTCGGTAAGAAATATTTAACAACGTCTAACAAAACCTGCGTCCTTGGCGGATGCTCGCCGGTCGAGAGCGTTGAGGCTGCTTTCCAATTCTCGAGGTGCTATCATCGCTCGACACGCCGCTTTCGGCCAGAAGGCGGCGGACCACGAACGACGACGGTAGCCTCCAGGGATCGTTGTAGCGCAGGTCGGGTAATGCGCAGGGAAGATTAACTTGGGACGCGTTGAGAAGATGGTGAGGACGCTAAGTCAGGCTGCATAGACCATATCGCTATCCTCGCTGAGGCGAAAGTGATAATGTTGCTTTATCGAGAGAGCAGGGACTCGTAGAACCTATTGCCATCCAGGCAGTGGAGAGCGAGGACATCAAGAGTGAAATGAATTAGGAAGGCTGACGTGCTGCAATCCGATGACGTAATCAACGAGTTCTCAAAGGCTTTGGTAGAAGGGCGTGGTGCTGTATTCGTTGGGGCGGGGTTATCGACGCCTTCTGGCGTTCCAGGATGGGCGGACTTGCTTCGAGGTATTGCCAAAACCCGGTTGGGAATCCAATTGAGCCCCGATGACGACCTCCCGTTGATTGCACAGCATATCGTTAATAGTACGAATAGTCGTGCCCCTCTCATTGCCCACTTCCGTGCCATATTGCAGAAGTCTTACGCACACAACGCATACCATGCAATTTTGGCGAAGACAAACGTAAAATGCCTCTGGACCACAAATTACGACACTTTGCTTGAGGAAGCGTTTCGCTCCCACTTTAAGGTGATGGTTCGTGCTTCCGACGAGTCCATCTCTCGAGGCGGATCGGTGTCAGGTATCGAGGTAATTAAAATGCACGGCTGTATTGAGCAGTCCGGAGCCAATGATTTAGTGGCTACTCAGGGGGACTACGAAGATTTCTTTGAGCATCGGCCCGCGACCGCGCATCGACTCAGACAGGATTTGGTAGACCGGCAGTTTCTCTTTCTCGGATACTCTTACGCAGACAGCAATATTCGGAACATCGTTGTCGAGGCGCGCAGGTTAGGGAAGCAAGCGCTTCGCCAACACTATATCGTCCTCAGGCGGGCAAAGGGTGACACACCGGAAGAGATAGCTGCGAAACAGGCGCGCCAAGATCTCTGGTTGCGTGATCTTTCCCGTGTTGGAATCTCCGCGTGCCAAATCGATGAATTTTCGGAGCTTAAGACTATCTTGCAAGGGATCTCGCTCCGCTCAAGAGGCCAGACTGTCTTCGTTACCGGATCCCATGAGCGAGAGGTTGCAGATCCGATGAGCCATCCCAGATCTGTAGGTAAGCTGCTAGCCGAAAAGGAGGGTCTGGTTCTTCTCGATGGCCAGTCGACAGGCACGGGCCAGAGTGTTACGTCAGCCTACATGGAGGCTTGCCTACGCAACCAATTCGACATCCTTCCCCGCCTGCGACTGTTCTCGAATCCGTACGCTGCTAATCCCAGTTTCTCGAACGACCGGACGCTTCTTTCGGCGCTTCGGGAATGGCGTGCTCCTCTGATGAGATCAGCACAAGTGGTGATTGTTTACCATGGTGGCATGGGTACGGAAGCCGAGGTGGAGCTTGCGAGGGATGTAGGATGCCGAATCCTCCCGGTTCCCGAGCGCAGCGGTGATCTGCCTACACGTCTGCTGGAAGATCCTGAGATCAGTGACGCTCTCGAAGCCTTGGACCCAGCCTATGTCACGAAGGCGCGCAGCTACTCTGCGTCACCTGAAGATGTTGTAGCGTGCGTCATGAAAATGCTGGCGCAATGAGCGAAAGCTGCACCGTTCAAATTCACGCCCCGTTTCGGTCGTTTAGCGCGGGCTATGGATGCCGTACGCTGGTGATGGCACTGGTTGGCGCGAGCCATCCAAGGCAGATTGAAGAGCAGGCGCGGAAAATCCGAACCCTTTCTGACCTGCCCGATGGGCCAGAGATCATCAGCGATTTGAGCATCATCTCGCCTGACAATGGACCACCACTGTGGCAGCGAGTGCTGCGGGAGACACGAGCAGCAGCAGCCTGCCTACCCGTCTATACCGTATCGCGGACTCGACAAGGTTTGATTGATCCTAGCGAACTGCTCGATCTGGCTATCGAGCAAATGGAAGGCGGCGTTGGTCTGCTCACAATCCATCCAACACCGAGCAGAGAGATTCAGGAGCTGGCGGCCAGACGCCTAGTTCCCTGCACATCGCGCGGCGGAGGGCTGGTCATCGCAGACGCGGAGAGTCGGGGATGGAAAGAGGAGAACGCATACCTCAAGATCCTTCCCAAACTAGTGGCCCATGCCAGACGGAACCGCACCGTGTTGAGCCTGGGAGCGTCGTACCGATCAGCGAACATCTTTGACTCCGGCGATGGCGCCCAAGTCGCTGAGATTATCGCGCAAACGGAACTAGCACGTCATATCCGAAGTCAGGGTGTCGACGTAATCATCGAGTCACCAGGTCATGCGCGGCCCAAGGACATCAAGAGGCTCGCAGTCCTTCTGCGGGCCGCCGGCGTTCCGATAATGCCTCTGGGCCCAATTCCAACGGACACCGCCATAGGGCAGGATCACATCTCCAGCGCGATCGGAGCTGTGCTTCTTGGTCTGGAGGGGTGCGCTCACATTCTTGCTGCCGTCACGAGAGAGGAGCACACAGGGGGGATACCCAGCGTAGAGTCCACCGTTGAGGCAATTGCCGCGACGCGTGTCGCAGCTCGAGTAATCGATTTAGATCAACTGGATGACGACGAGCCAGATCAGTCTGTAGCGAATGCTCGTGCAGCTGGGAAAACTTGCGTAGTGGGTAAGCGTAGTGGGGGCTGTGATCGTTGTGCAATAGTCTGTCCTCTTTTAGCCAATTACTGACGACCGCTTGATTGGGGAGGGTTGCCATTTTGATATCGATATCATATCGCTGGCCCGGCCTCTGGAGCATCTGCCCGTATGAGCTGCAATCTGTGCCTGCGTGTTGGCGCCGACGCCAAATTGACCCATGGCGCCGAAATCCGTTGACCCAGACGGATAGGCGCAAACGCAGGCGCAATGCGGCTCCCGGCGGCAGTTCCAGGGTCAGACACAATCGGCGCTGTGGGTCAATCCGGTGTCGGCGCCAACACCCTGTTGCATATAGACGTAATGCTTAAAGGCTCGGCTGAGCGGCTCGGGGTTGGGTCTAGATTTATCGCCACCGATATCAGAAATACGGCCCAGTTTCTGAAAAACAATGAAATAGCGCGGGCTAGGGTAACTGTCCAGACTTCCCACGCGGATCCTGAGCAATATCAGTTTTTCTCCATAGACAGAATTTCTGAATTCCTGGACGCGGCTGGGGACACGCATTTTCGCTGCGAGGGGAATGGCGCCCAGCTCATCGTCTGCGAATCTAGGTGCGCTAAGCTCTACAATCAGTGCATGGAGAAAGAGGTTTGGATTTCGTCCTCTCACACCTAAATTCATGAGCCCTTCGCTTCTCTAGCTCCAAAGTGATTGCCGTTGACAAGTTATCAGAAAAACGGAGTTGTGATGCGACCGATAAACTGCTCGCGCAGGTGTTGCCTAAGCGAGTGCAATGTCTCCAAACGCGTTCCCGTAGATTGGGCTAAAGTCTTCGCTGACTCAGTAAATCCGTTCCCAGCCACCACAAGCGTATGCGCACAACCATAATGTAAAGCTCCCGCCGTTACTTCTTGGATGGCCGTAACGCCCACGGGGCCGGCGAAATTCTTAACTTGAATCGCGAGTTTGAAATTAACATCTTTTACTATTAAATCTACGCCAAAATCACCGCTGATGGAGGTCGATTCAACGTCAAATCCGCAGCTCAACAAAACGTCTCGCACTTCTCCTTCGAAGTTGAGACCGTGAGCAGTTGACGAGATCACACTATTGCCGCTATTGGTTTTCCAGTTCTTCCCGACCGACTCGAGCTGTCGAGCTGTCAAAGTACCCAGCAGCGGTGAGACATCGTCTCGCAAAGCCTTCTGCAACTTCTTAGCGTTTAAGGTGTCGTCTGCACGCCAAAATCGCTTTTGACTAACCAGCGAGGAAACGGCGCCTCGGTGCTCAACTAACGTAGCAACTTTCAAGTTTTGCATTGGGTCGTCTGTAGCTGTCACGGCAAACGCCAAGCCGCATCGGGCCAGCATTAAACGGGCTGGTTCGCTTAGCTGACGGGCGTGCGAATAGAGCTGCAGGGGTGTACCCCACCAGAGACCATTGTTGACGCGAACACGGTCATATAGGACGAGCGGCGAACTGTTAATGCCGCCCAGTTCCGCTGCGTCCAATTGCAGCCATGTAGCCCATCTCGCGACGCTCCCATCAATCAAATCGATGAGCTCTGCTGAGGCACCTGTTGGAAAATCCGTACTTTTCCATAAATACTTCCATTCGACTAAGTCCAACGAAAATGGATGTCTTGAGGTGCGCTCATACTCGGCTACACGGATGGTGAAGGACAGTTCATCGCTCAGAATCCGTTGAACTACATCGTGCGGTGGACGTAAAATCTCATCGCCCATCGGGAATTCAAAAATTGTCATCGGATGGTCATTCCCATGCTTGTGTGGTTAGACGGTGTTAACGCGAGCTGGACGTTTTGTTTGTTTGCCCGCTACGGTCTCCAACCTAGGGCGGAGCTAGAACACGACGGCATATTGCATGAAGTCGAAACGGAATCTAGGCGATTGCCGCCGTTTGTTGTGGCCTCTTCAACCCACTTCATGCCAAATACGATCCCATGCTCCTCCGAGCGGCAGCAGTCAGGACTTCGTCCGGTCGACCAAGCATTTGCTCCGGCGACGTAGCGTCATCCGAAATCCAAGAGTTTGGAAAGTGGAACCACGCTGCGACGGTCCACGGGTCTTGTAAAGACAGTTGCAGCAATACTTCCTGGATAATCGGCAGTGGGATTCCGACTTCGTCGAACTGGTACGTAGTATTTGGTTCCGTTGTAGTCGACCCCAAAGATCCGCCCTGCAGCCTCCCATTGACGCAAGCTCTCGCGATTTTCGACGCTCTCCGTCAGCCACTTAGTGTAGCGAAATACCCGTTCGACGGTTTTCGCCCACATCTCAACACTATCCATAGCGCCTCCTCGCTCCGATGATGCACTTCTTCTGGTGTACCGTCCAGTAGCTAGAGAGTAACCAAGCTCCGCTGACATCGTGCGTCGAAGCGTAAGAAAACGTAAACAACTCAGCGATTTGTGCCTTGTTGTTTACGACTTTAATGCCTCGATAGCCGGGAGGGTCTTCACTCACTCGCTGCATTGTTTACATTTTTAGTTAGGCATAACCATTCTGATCCGAACCCAACTGTTTCTTTAGGCTAAGGCCCGTTCTTCGAGAGGCGAACGGGCCTTTTCTTTAATCATCAACCTTGATCCTGCAACGGATTAACATCCTTCAGCTTGCATCCCGGCTAATACTTAGGTATTGACCTAAGTATTAGCCAGTGCTACGCTTTCCTCAGCTCGAGTAACCCAATGATTTGAACGGTGCCGCAATGATCCAGACCGCAGTTGCTGATGATGTTTTCTACGCCTTGTCCAATCCGACCCGGCGCAAGATCCTGGAGCAGTTGTCGGTCGGGCCCGCGCCTGTCAGCGACCTGGCGGCGCCCTTCGACATGAAACTTCCCTCCTTCGTGCAGCACCTGACTGTGCTGGAACGTAGCGGGCTGGTGAAATCCAACAAGCAGGGCAGGGTGCGCACTTACGAGATCGCACCCGAGCGCTTCCGTGTGGCGGAGGATTGGTTAAGCGAGCGACGTCAGTTGTGGGAATCCCGATTTGATCGGTTAGACGACTTAGTGAAACAACTCAAGGAAAAGGAACCCAAACCATGAACAAGATCTTCGCGACCAATCCGGCCATCGATATCGTCATCGAACGGTTTATCGACGCCCCCAGGCATCTCGTCTGGGAAGCGCTGACCAAGCCGGAGCACCTGAAACAGTGGTACATGCCCAAAGCCTGGGGCGCTGTCTCCGCCTGCGAGATGGACCTGAAACCCGGCGGTATTTTCAGCATCGACATCGCAACGGGCGATGGTCAGAGCTTTCCCAATCTGGGTTGCTTCCTCGACGTCGTTCCCATGGAGCGGCTGGTCTGGACCTCCATGCTGTTTCCCGGCTTTCGCCCCGCCGTCTTTGATGACATTCCGATCACCGCCATCGTCACCCTGCACGCGGAGGGATCGGGCACCCGCTACGTTTTCACTGCACTGCATCGCGATGAAGCCGATTGCAAGAACAACAAGGAATCCGGCTGGCTGGAGGGCACCGAGATCGCCGTCGACCAGCTCGTCGCGCTTGTGAAGTCGCTGGCTTAGCATGGGCCGCTCTGTCGCTGCCGACGTGTCGCTGCGCTTCTGACTAGCCAGGCCGATTCAGACCACCTCGATGCGCAACTCGCCGATGCCTTCAATCGCACCGGCCAGCTGATCCCCGCGCTGCACGGGACCCACGCCGGCAGGCGTGCCGGTAAAGATCAAGTCGCCCGCCTGCAGGGTGAACAGGGTCGAAAGATAGGCGATCGCTTCGGGAATCGACCAGATCAAATCGGCCAGGTCACCTTGCTGCCGCGCTTCGCCATTCACCGACAGCTGCACCGACCCACGTGTGGGATGGCCGGTTTCGGTGGCGGGCACGATCTCGGAGCAGGGCGCCGATCCGTCGAAGGCCTTGGCGGTTTCCCAGGGGCGTCCGAGCTTTTTCGCTTCCGCCTGCAGGTCGCGCCGCGTCATGTCCAGGCCCACCGCGTAACCGTAAATCAGTGCGTTGGCGTCTTCCACTGTCACGTCGCTCCCGCCGCTGCCCAGCGCGACGACCAGCTCCAGTTCGTGATGCACGTCCCTGGTCGCGCCCGGGTAGCGGAAAGGAGCGCCGTCGCCGACCACCGCGCTGGACGGTTTCATGAAGAAGAAAGGCGGCTCGCGGTCCGGATCGTGTCCCATTTCACGCGCATGATCGGCGTAATTACGGCCCACGCAAAACACGCGGTTGACGGGGAAGCGTGCGCTGTCGCCGCGGATCGGCAAGGTGGTCAGCGCCGGCGCTTCAAGCGCCAGCGGCATGTCGGTATATACCTGGTTTGTCATACGGTGCCTGTGGGAGAAAAATGTCAGACCCGATGGTAACCCTTATCGGGGAATGGTTCTCTCGACATGTACACGCGCAAGGGCAAACGCCTGGCGCAGGACAGCCAGATCGCCGATGTGATTGGACAGCAGCAGGATCAGCTGGGCATCGAGCATTTTGCTCTGGTGCTCGTCCAGGTCCTGGTTCGAGTCGCTCAGCATCTCGTAAAAATCTTCGTAGTTGTCGAGATTCTGGTTCAGGTTCAGTGTCGTCTTCATGTGCGCTCCTCAGGCAGTCAGCAATCGGCCGGTCATTAACGCGTAGGCGGTGCGAACGAACAGCGCGGCGATGGCCACCGTCACCAGCAGGAGCAGGATCGCGGCGATGGCGCCCAGACCCCAGCCGCCCACGGCAGCTGCATACATCAGCGCCGCGGTCGACAATGCCGCCATGGGAAAGCCGATTCCCCACCACGCGGCGGAAAACGGCGCGGGCCGCACCGCCAGGCGATAGGCGATGATCACGAACAAAAACAGCGCAAAGTAAAACAGCAGGGCTGCGAACATGTCGACCTTCTGCACCAGATTCACATACGCGATAAAGCCGACGGCAAATGGCGCCACCAGGATCATCTTGGACGGCCGCATGGGTGCGGCCAGCGGTTCGTGGTGCACCAGGCGCGAGAAGATCAGCACGAAGAACACCAGGGCGCTGACGCCGCCGATGGCCGCCGCAAGCAGGTTCACCTCGCGTGTCCAGGTCTCCGTCAGCGCCGCGCCGGTCACCACGATATCGAGGCTGCCGACGCCGGCAATCAGCCACGCCGGTACCACACTGGTGGCGACCGCATTACCGTTCAGGAGCCGGGAGATCATCAACATGCTGAGCGCCAGCGTGATCGCCGTGCCGACCGCCCATACAAGCAGTTGCGCAGCGGCGCTGTAGCTGCCGATGACGCTCGAGAGCAGCAGAATGCTGATGCCGACGGTTCCAAAAAAACTGCCGATAACCGGATGGGCAAATTCCTGTCTGACGGCGGCGGGATATTTGATCCATTTGCTTACGTAGGCGCAGGCGAGCACCGCGAACAGCAGCAGCGCGAGCATGCCGATCGTGTGCGACACGCCGACGTGCGTGCCGTAGGCTTTACCGGCCAGGCGCCATGCGATGGCAAGTCCCGCCACGCTCATGACGGCGCCGAACAGGCTGATTGGTAAATGGCGCACGGACTGCCGCGCTTGGGTGATGTCCATCTCGACCCCCTGTAGGTTGATAGCGTGCGGCCATTGTGCGCCCGCGAATCCGCGCCGTGTACAGCCCTGGCCCTGCCTGACCCAAAAGGAATGCTAGTTGTCCCCAAACTCAACTACTGCGTCGCCAGGACGGAAGCTCGCGCGGTACAACTTGGGTGTTGTACCGAGCTGGCGCGAAAAAATCATGCGCATCTGGGTCGCGTTGCTGAAGCCGCAGCGGAATGCCACCGTTTTCAATGGCACATCTGTTTCTTCGAGCAGCTTGCGCGCAAAATCGATGCGGACCTGGTCGACGAACACCGAGGGCGTCACGTGCGCGTGCTTTGCAAAGGCGCGCGAAAAGGTGCGCCTGCTGACGCCAACCGCGTCGGCGATGTCTTCAATCGTCAGGGCGTCACTGATATGGTCGCTCACGTATTTCAGCACGCGCGCGACCAGCGAGTCTTCGTCCGGTCCCACCGCGAGATAGGGACTGTACTGCGACTGACCACCGTCACGGCGGATATATACGATCAGACGCTTGGCGACTTTCATCGCCAGCTCGTGCCCAAAGTCTTCCGCGATCAGTGCCAGGCACAGGTCGATGCCTGCCGTGACTCCACCGCAGGTGAAGACTTTGCCGTCGCGGACAAAGATCTTGTCGGGCCTGACGTTCGCGTCGGGGAACTGGGTCGCCAGCCGCTCGGCGTGATCCCAGTGGGTGGTGATTTCCCTTCCCGCGACCAGGCCAGCGTGCGCCAGCAGGAAGACGCCGTTGCAGACGGCGCCGTATCGGCGTGCGCCTTGCGCCTGCCGCTCCAGCCAATTCATGAATACAGGCTCTGGCTTGTAGGCGGGGAAGTGCGGACCGCCCGCGACCAGCAGCAGGTCACTCTCGCCGTCAAAGTGCAGGAAGTCGCAATGCACCTTGAACTCGATTCCGCTGGAGCAGGTCACGCTATCTGGCCTGCCGCCGACCAGCGTCATCATGTAATGATCTTTTTTGGGCAGGAATCGGTTCGCTTCCGCGAACACATCGAGCGGCCCCGCGACATCGAGCGCCTGTACGCCATCGAGCACCACCAGGGTCAGTTTCATCGGGTTCCGTCGTATTTGAGTGTGGTAGACGGATGATAAGGCAATCGTGCAGGCGCCACCCAGCTGTGATGCGCCTACATACGCGGCAGCCACATGCCCATCGTCGCCACGCCCACGCCAACGGCCGTCGCCATCGTCAGCACCAGCAGCGCCGCCGACATGCCCGCTTGCGCGACCGCGCCGCCATGGGTGCGCACACGCAGGTACAGTTCCAGCACGGCCAGCGGCACCAGGTACTGCCCAAATGCGAGAAAACTCAGGAACGGCCCGGTGAAGGTATTCATATCGAAGCCGGCCGGACCGCCATTCACCGCAAGCCAGAACATCAGCCCGACGCGAAAGAACCAGACCCCGCTCACCGCAAGAAAGAGGCGCAGCGCCCAGCGCCGGTGTGCGGCGAATTCGCGCCGCAAGGCCCCACGCAGGGCCAGGCCCGCAAACAGCACGATCAGGATGGCGTTCAGAGTGGTGCCCAGGTGCTGCGCGAGGTCGCCCACCGTCCCGCGGAACCACAGCATATACAAGCCGCTGACCGCAGCGATGACCGCGCCGGACAGGTACACGCGGCCATTCCAGCGGTGAAAGCGCGGAGCATGTGAGCGAATCCACGGCACCAGCTGCAAGGCCCCGCCCAGCATGATCAGGGCCGCGAACAGCAGGTGGATGCCGGTCGTGGCATTGCCCACCGTCTCGCCGGCCACGTGGCCGTGGGTCATGACGGCGTTCCATCCTTTGAAGTCACCGCGCACCGCGGCGCCGCCGTACAGCAAGGCGATATAGGCCGCAAAGACCAGTTGGCCAATGACGGTTACGGCGAACCATAGGCCGACAGCGCCATTCAAGGCAGCCGCGCTTCCCCTGGTCCAGGTGGCAGGCGCCAGCTTGACCTGAAGGCCGACTGTGGAAGTACCCGATGTCATTGTTTCCTCCGCCAAGTTGTAATCGATGCCCCACCATAAACATGGCCCGCATGGCGGACAAGCCAGTCCCGTCATCGGTGCGACCAGTGACGGTTTTTAAGGCTTGAATCACGACCGGGCTGCAGTTATTGTGTCGTGATGACTAACGCGACGCCTGCCTCCCGTTCCCCCACTTCGTTCTTGCCGACCCCGCGGCAGGTAGTTGTGGTCATGGGATTCGCCTTGCTGCTGTCCTGGTTTCTCAGCGTGATGAGCCGCACGCCTTACCCGGACGTGTTCGGGCGCATCGGCTTTATCGCCCTGGTGCTGCTGCTGACCTATTCGGCCGCGGGCAAGCTGAAACCGCGCTGGCTTTCGGCAGGCGCCGCCCGCCTCGGTGCCGTGATCCTGATGGCGCCGGTGGCGGCCCTGGTCACGGCGCTGGTCACCCAGCGCGGCAATTTCGTGGCCTATCTGGCCAAGACTGAAACCCTGGTCGGCCATGTGTTCTTGGTGGTGCTGTCGGTGATTTTCGGCGTGCTGTTTTCGCTGGTCGCCATGCGCAACGAACGCAAGGGCCGCGAGCGCGCCGACCGCCTGCAGATCGAGCTGGAGAAAAACAATCTGGAGCGCGAACTGCTGGACGCCCGCCTGCGCCTGCTGCAGGCGCAGATCGAACCGCACTTCCTGTTCAACACCCTGGCCAATGTGGAAGCGCTGGTGGCCGCCGGCTCGCCCAACGCGGGGCCGGTGCTGCGCCACCTGATTGCCTATCTGCGCGCCGCCATGCCGCGCCTGAGCGACAACGACGCTACCCTCGATGCCGAGCTTCAGCTGGTGCGCGCCTACCTGGAGCTGATGCACCTGCGCATACCCGACCGTCTTCAATTCACGGTGACACCGGTGCCGAATGCGGCGACCCTGCGTTTTCCCGCCATGGCGCTCCTCACGCTGGTGGAAAATGCGGTACGCCACGGTATCGATCCCGGCATGGAGGGCGGCCGCATCGACGTCGGCGGGCAGTGGGACGATGCGAGCGGCAGGCTGACCTTGTGGGTCAGCGACACCGGCGCGGGCATGTCAGAAACGGCGCAGCCGGGCACGGGTCTGACCAATCTGCGCAGCCGCCTGAAGGCCTTTTACGGTCCGACCGCCCGCCTCGACCTGCACGATGTGACGCCGCATGGCGTCCGCGTGGAGCTGAACTTTCTTCCCGGAGAACCGCCTTGAATCCTGTAATCGCCCTGATCGTGGACGATGAACCGCTGCTGCGCGAGCGCCTGCGCGCTCACCTGGGGACCGTGTGGCCGGCACTCTCGCGCATCGATGACGCCCGCAACGGCCCGGAAGCGCTGGAACTGTTCGAGCTGCACCGCCACCAGGTGGTGTTCCTGGATATCCACATGCCCGGCTTGAACGGCATCGACACCGCGCGTGCGCTGGCGCGCCGCGCCCACCTGGTGTTCGTGACGGCGTACGAGCAATACGCGGTGCAGGCTTTCGAGCAGGGCGCGGTCGATTACCTGGTCAAGCCGGTCGATCCGGCGCGCCTCGCCGATACGGTGGAGCGCCTGCAGCGCCAGCTGGCCGGACCGTTGCGCGCCGATGCCGCGCTGGACGCCATGCTCGACCAGCTGGCGGGCAGGCTGGGTCAGCGCGTGCGGCCGCAACAATGGCTACAATGGATCAAGGCGTCGGTGGGCAACAGCGTGCGCCTGATTCCCGTTGAACAAGTACACTTCATGCGCGCCGACGACAAATACACCCTGGTCGCGTGGGAAGAGGGCGAGGCGCTGATTCGCAAGAGCATCCGCGAACTGATCGAGCAGCTTGACCCGGAACACTTTGTACAGACGCACCGTTCGGTCATCGTCAATCTGCGTTGCGTGAGCGAAGTCGTCAGGGGCATCAACGAAACGGCCGAGATCCACCTGCGCGGCCACGACGAGGTCCTGCCCGTCAGCCGGACTTACCTGCATCATTTCAGGCAGATGTGATCTGCCCGCCTTTAACGTTACTGCCACGATACTGCCATCCTTTATGCTCGAAAAAACCGCCAATAGCAACGCCGCCACCGCTCCACCGCCCTCGTTTACGCCCTACCAGAAATTCGTGGCCGGCATGCTTGCGTTCCTGCAATTTGCCGTGATCCTGGATTTCATGGTGATGGCGCCGCTGGGCGCGATGATCATGCCCGCGCTCAAGATCGCTCCCTCGCAGTTCGGCATGGTGGTCTCGGCCTACGCCTTCAGTGCCGGCATCAGTGGGGTGCTCGCGGCGGGATTCGCGGACCGTTTCGACCGCAAGAAATTGCTGCTGTTTTTCTATGTCGGCTTCCTGGGCGGCACGCTGTGGTGTGCCATGGCACAGACCTTCCCGTCGCTGCTGGCCGCGCGCATCGTCACCGGCCTGTTCGGCGGGGTGATCGGTTCGGTGCTGCTGGCGATCGCCACCGATCTGTTCCAGGCGCAGTTGCGCGGCCGCGCCATGGCCATCATGCAGACGGCGTTCGCCGCCAGTCAGGTGATGGGCCTGCCTGCCGCGCTGTACCTGTCGACCCGCTGGGATTGGCACGCACCGTTCCTGATGATTGTCGGCGTGGGCATCGTCGGCGGCCTGGTGGTCGCCTGGCGCCTCAAGCCTGTGGTGGGCCACCTGGGCAGCCACAATGAATCGAATCCCTTCAAGCATCTGTTGCGCACGGTGAGCGAACGCCGCCATTTGCCGGCCTTTGCCGCGACCGCGCTGCTCACTACCGGTGGCTTCATGTTGATGCCTTTCAGTAGCGTATTTACTGTCAACAACCTGGGCATCCATGTCGACCAGTTGCCGACGATTTACCTGGTCACCGGTCTGTGCACCATCGTGACCGGGCCGCTGATCGGCAAAGCGGCCGACAGGCTGGGCAAGCTCAAAGTGTTTTACGCCGGCAGTGTGCTGACCTCGGTCATGGTCATGTTGTACACCCACCTCGGTCCGGTGCCTTTGCCGGCGGTGATTGTGGTGAATGTGGTCTTGTTCATCGGTATTTTCTCGCGCATGATTCCCTATCAGGCAATGGCGTCCTCCGTGCCGGAACTGCACATGCGCGGTTCCTTCAGCGCGATCAGCGCGGCGATCCAGCAACTGGCGGGCGGCGTGGCGGCCGTCGTGGCCGGCCACCTGGTCACGACGGCGGCGGACGGCCGGCTGCAAGGCTTTGCCAACGTCGGCTACGTGGTGGTGGGTAGTACCCTGTTGGCGGGTTTCCTCGCGACCCGGGTGCACCGCGAGATCCGCCAGCGCGAAGCCGCGGCGCAGCCTGCGCCGGCGGTTTCATGACCCTGGCACAGTGCAACTGTGGCTAATTTGCAACATTAATTTCATAATTTCCATCAAGAAAGGCGATGAAAGCGCGTCATTACCGCCACAGCCCGCGGTTTACTGCTTGTTGAATTGGTCCGGCCAGTTTAGTATTTGGCTTAACCACATAAAAAAAGTGATCGAACCAATTCGATCTTTCGACAAACAGGAGATATGATGAAACGCTCGCACCCCACCGAATTCAAACGCGCCGTCCTGTCGGCTGCAGTGGCTTCGGCCGTATTGCAGCTGGCCACCCCGGCCTACGCACAGACGGCGCCGGCCGCCGAACCGGTCCAGGCCGTCGTGGTGACGGGTTCCCTGATCCGTCGCGTCGCCAACGAAGGCGCCACCCCGCTGACCACCGTCAAGGCCACCGAACTGGAAGCCCGCGGCAATACCGAACTCAAGGATTTCGTGCTGGAGCAGCCGCAGTCGCTGTCGCTGGGCACCAACTCCGGCGCGGCAGGTCCTGTGACCAACTTGCGCGGCCTGGGCCCGATGCGTACCCTGACCCTGCTCAACGGCCGCCGCATGGCCAATGAGCCGCTGCAGGACCAGTATGTCTCCGTCAACGTGATCCCGCGCATGGCGCTGGACCGGGTCGAAACCCTGAACGGCGGCGCAGCCGCAACCTACGGCGCGGACGCGATCGGCGGCGTGCAGAACTACCTGACCAAGCGCGGCTTCAAGGGCGCCACCATCAAGGCCGAATACGCCACTCCGCAAATGGATGGCGGCGGCCAGACCAAGAGCATCGGCGCCATCGTTGGCTTCGGCGATCTGCGCCAGGACAACTGGAATGCCTACATCGCGGTCGATCACCAGACCAAGTCGGCCCTGTTCCAGAAAGACCGTCCTGATCAGCACGACCCTGCCATCCTGCGCACCCTGGGCCTGGGCATCACCCCTGACGCACGCAACCCTTCGCCGCTGGCCAACTTCGGCTTCACGCGCGCTGCGAACTCGAACTACAACCCAGCCTTTGCCGGCGGCTGCGCTTCCGAGTACACGATTCCCGCACTGGGCGCCGCCAGCGCCGCCAACCCGGCCGTGTATGCGCCGGGCTGCGCCCGCAATAATCTGTACTGGACCGCGGTCACCGACGGCAGCGAGATCACCACCATCGCCAGCCGCGCCAGCCTGAATCTGCCGGGCGGCCACAAGCTGGACCTGGATATCCTGCACAGTAACTTCACGGTTGAAAAATACCGCGGCATGCAGGTACCGGGCGCGAACCAGCCGTTCACCACCTATTCGCTGGCATCGACCAGCCGCTTCTATCCAGGCAAGGGCATCACGCCGCCGGTCAAGGTCGTCGGCGCCAACACCGGTGCGAATACCCCGACCGCCTACATCGACGCGACCAAGACCCCAGGCGCCGTCAGCGACCTGAATCTGAACAACCGTCCGATCTACTTCCAATGGGGGCCGGGCGAACTGGGACCTGCTTACCGTAACGACGAACAGACCAACGACCGCATCGTACTGTCGGCCGAAGGCACGCTCGGAGCCTGGGACTACCGCGCCGGTTTGAACTACGGCCAGTCCAAGCGCGACACCCGCGTCGGCGAAGGCTACATCCTTTACTCGAAGGCGCAGGAAGGCTTTGACAAGGGCATCCTCAATCCATTCGGCCTGCAGGACGCGGCCGGCGTGGAATACCTGAAGAGCATCCAGGCCAACGACTACACCTATCGCCTGAACAAAGCCTTTAACAAGAGCGTCGACCTGACCGTGACCCGTCCGATCTGGACCCTGGGCGGCGGCGACGTGACCCTGGCCGTGTCGGGCGAACTGCGCCAGGATTCGGCGCGCACCTTCAACGCACCGCTGGACTATGTGCTGAAGAAGGCTGACGGCAGCTACAACATCGATGCATCGGGCAACGTGGTGCAGACCGACCTGGTAGGCGAACTGCCGCAGGGTGTGGCCAAGAAGCTCAAGCGCGATATCGCCTCGCTGCTGATGGAAATCGATGCGCCGATCACCTCGACCTTCCTGATCAACGCCGGCGTTCGTGCCGACCATTTCCGCGACCTGAAGCAGACCACCGTCAATCCAAAGATCGCCGCCCGCTGGCAGCCTGTCGAGCCACTGGTGCTGCGTACCTCGGTGTCGACCGGCTTCCGTGCACCGTCGATCGCCGACATCCAGAACCCGACGCCGGAAGTGCGTACCCAGCTGATGGACGATCCAGTCCTGTGCCCAAGCTCGCAGCCGACCGTGCCGGCCACCGGTACGCCGACGACCGGCTACACCGCCGACCAGGTCTGCAACGTGCTGACCTCGTACTGGACCAAGTCGCCGAACAACACCTTCCTCAAGCCTGAGAAATCGCGCGGCTTCTCCTACGGTTTCGCTCTCGAGCCGATGAAGAACCTGACCGTCACGCTCGACTACTGGGGCATCTTCCTGAAGGACGTGCTGGGCGCGGTGACCATCGCCGAGATCCAGCAGAATCCTGCGAAGTACGCTGACTCGATCATCCGTGGCGCCAACGGCACCATCGATCACATCGTGGCGAGCCAGGCCAACCGCGGCCAGACGCGCATCCGCGGCGCCGACCTGTCGGCACGCTATCGCTTCCCTGCGACTTCGTTCGGCACCTTCGATACCCAGCTCGATGGCACCTGGTACCACAAGTACGAGTTCCAGAGCGAGAAAGACGGCGTCTGGCTGAAAAACGTCGGCATCATCACCAACGACGGCAAATTCGGCGGTGCGGGTCCTAACTCCGGCCTGGCCGGCATGCCGCAGATTAACCCGCGCTGGAAGCACACCGCTTCCGTGGGTTACACCTACGGCGACTGGCGCGGCACCCTGTCGCAGCGCTACAGCTCGAGCCTGACCGACCAGACGCCACGTGCCGGTTCGACCCTGACCAAGGTCGAAGCCTACAGCCAGTGGAACATGAACGTGAAGTACACCGGCATCAAGAACGCCACCATCTCTGCCGGTGTGAACAACATCACGCAGGAATGGCCGCCACTGACCGCCAACAGCATCTATAGCGGCGGTTACGTGACCAGCCTGGCCGACATGATGGGCCGTGTCTACCGCGTGTCGATCGAGTACAAGTTCTAATCAGCTTCATCCCCAGGCCGCAGGCTCCTTCCCAGGACCTGCGGCTTTTTTCATTCTTCGCCGGAGCCGTCATGCCGCCTTTTCGCCATGCCTGTCTCGCGGTGCTGCTTGCCCTGGCCACCACGGGCACTCTCGCAGCCGCTGCACGGATCGACCGCAACGCTGTCGTCGCGCGTCACAACCCACATCTTTCCGCTATCGACACGATGGCGCCCCTGAGCGTCGGCAACGGCCGCTTTGCGTTCACTGCCGATGTCACCGGCCTGCAAACCTTCCCCGACCATTACGCCCGTACCGGTACGCCGCTGGAGACGCAGGCGCGCTGGTCCTGGCACGAGAACGCCAACCCAAACGGCTACAAACTGGCCGACGCCAACCGCGACTACACTGCGCATGGGCGTACCCAGGGCTATCCGACCAATGCCGGTTCGCCCGCCGGGCAGTGGCTGCGCGAGAACCCGCATATCCAGCCTTTGCCGCAGATCGGCTTTGTCATGGCGGGCGAGGGCGAACGGGCGCTCGCGCCGGACGACGTGCAGGCGATCGACCAGCACCTCGACCTGTGGAAAGGGCAGCTGCGCAGCCGCTTCACCCTGTTCGGTCAGCAGGTGAAGGTTGACAGCACGGCCAGTCCGGACACGGATACGCTCGCACTGCGCATCAAGGCGCCCATGCTGGCTCAGGGCCGCCTGGCTGTACGCATCGCACTGCCGCTCGGTTACGACCTGAGCGTCAAGCATAATCCTCCGCTTGACTGGTCGCAGCCGCAAGCCCATTCCACCGCCGTACTGGAACAGACTGCAGCCACGTTGGTGCTGGAGCACCGGCGCGATGGTGCGCGCTACGCCATGACACTGGCCGGCGCGGCGCCGCTGAAGATCACGCACACCGGCGCCCACAGCGTGGAGATCGCCCCCGCGTCCGGCGACACGCTGGACCTGGCGGTTTCCTTCGTCAAGGAGGGCGCCGCACCGGCCGTGCGCGCCGACGACGTGTTCAAGCGCAGTAGTGCGCACTGGCGCGGTTACTGGCAGTCCGGCGCGGCCGTCGATTTCAAGGGCAGCACCGACCCGCGCGCGCCCGAACTGGAACGGCGCGTCGTGCTGTCGCAATACCTGGTCGCGATCCAGCTGGGCGACGAGATCCCGGCGCAGGAGAGCGGGCTGACCACGGCCACCTGGTACGGCAAGCACCATACCGAGATGGTGTGGTGGCATACCGCCCACTTTGCCTTGTGGGGCCGCCCGGCCTACACCGCGCGCACCTTGTCGTGGTACCAGCGCAGCCTGCCGGCGGCGCGCGCGGTCGCGGCCGAACGCGGTCTGACCGGCGCGCGCTGGATGAAAATGACCGGGCCGGAAGGACGTGAAAGCCCGGGCGGCAATCCGCTGATCGCCTGGAACCAGCCGCACGCGATCCACCTGGCCGAATTGCTGTACCGCGCCGAGCCCACAGCGGAAACACTTGCGCGCTACCGCGAGCTGGTATTCGAGACGGCCGATGCCATGGCGTCCATGCTGCATTGGGATGCGGCCGGCAATCGCTTCGTTCTGGGGCCGCCGCTGTGGATCGCGCAGGAGATCTACGACCAGTCGCCCAGCATGAACCCGGCCTACGAATTGAGCTACTGGGCCTGGGGCCTGGAGACAGCCCAGAAGTGGCGCGAACGCCTTGGCCTGGCGCGCGACGCCGGCTGGGAGGACAAGCGCACCCACCTTTCCGCGCTGCCGCAAAAAGATGGCAAGTACGTCGCGCTCGAATCGCATCCCGACACCTGGGACAACGTCGACAGCCGCCATGATCATCCCTCCTTCCTGATGGCGCTGGGCCAGTTGCCGGGCGACGGCGTTAAGCGCGCTGTGATGGCCCGCACGCTCGACGCGGTGCTCGCCAACTGGGACTGGAAGACCAAGATCTGGGGCTGGGACTACCCCATGATCGCGATGACCGCAGCGCGCCTTGGCGAGCCGGAAAAGGCGGTCGATGTGCTGCTCAAGTCCGATGGGCCCAACAACGCTTACACACGCGCAGGCCACAATCCCAACAAAGGTTTGCCAGTCTACTTGCCCGGCAATGGCGCCCTGCTGGCGGCGGTCGGCATGATGGCCGGCGGCTGGGAGGGCGCACCGTCACGGACCGCACCGGGCTTCCCGCGGCGGGGCTGGGTGGTGCGGGCCGAAGGCTTCCGGCGCCTGCCTTGAATTTCAAGCGTAACCATGACAGTTTTTGCGGACAAACAGGTGCGCAGCATCGCCCTGCCTGGCCGCCCCTATTTGGCAGTGCGCATCGTGCGCGTGGAGTGACTATGACTTTGAAAACGATCATCGCCGTGTGCGGCGCGACCCTGTCCTTTGCAGCCACGGCGGCGTGCCCTGGCGGCGCCTCCTGGTGCCGCGACCTTGAGCAGGGTGCAGGTGCATGGACTGGGACCGCGCCTGCCGTGACGGTGCAGACGGAGGCCGCGAACCGCCTGCTGCTGGCGCGTGGCGGTGACCCGATCGCGCTGGTGCCGGCAGCGGAAACCGCAAGTGCAACCCAGGGCGGCCATTATGTCGAGGCGCGCCTGCGCCCGCTACAGAGCGGCGCAACAGCGCGCAGCCAGGGCTATGTGATCGCCGCCTACGCCGACGAAGGTAACTGGCTCGGTTTCGGACTGGAGATCACGCCGGGCAGCGATCGTCTGGCCCTGCTCATCGTGCGCATGGAAAACGGTAAGCTCAGACAGCTCAAGCGCGTGGGCCGCGCGGCCGATGCGCCGGGCAGCTTTACGACGGTGCGGCTGGACCGCAACGGCAATGCGCTGACGTTGCACGTGAATGGTGTGCGTACCATCGGCGTGGACGACGCTGCCCTGCCGTCGGCACGCGTCGGCGTGTTCGCCCAGGGTGGCGACTTTGAGATCGACGACCTGCGCGCGGGCGAAATGCGGGTGGCGCCGGTGAGCCTGGGTCTGGCGCAGCGCGGGTCGCAGCTCGTTCTGCAGCAAGGCGACGCGCCGCGTCGCTACGTGGTGCGCAGCGCGAGCCGCGACGGTCTCGCTTCGCCCACTTTCCGCGCATGGTCATCGGACCAGGCCGTGGCCAGCGTTGCGGTGAAGGGCGATACGCTGGTGGTCACGCCCAGGCGCGCCGGCAGCGCAGCACTTACCGTCGTGAGCAGCCAGGACAATAACGTGGCCGTGACCATCGACACCCGGGTTGCCGCGCCATTCAGGACGTCGACCCAGTCGTATGCGCTGCAGGGACGGGTGGAGCCGGCTACCGGCGTGTCCGGCGCGCCGGTCGACAGCCTCCTGACGCTGCGCTTCGACAGTCCGCCAATAGTCGGCGCAACCGGGACAGTGCGCATTGTGCGCGCGTCCGACGATGTGGTCGTCGATGAAGTGCACGCCGGCCAGGATGTGAATGCGATCGGTGCCGCGCCGGACGGCGTCAGGCGCGTGGTGCGTTACCAGCCGATCCGCATCGACGGCGACAAGATGACGGTGCGCCCGCATGACAACCGCCTGGAATACGGCACCGCCTACTACGTGACCGTGGATGGCAAGCTGCTCGAAGGCGCGCGGCTTGGCGGCAAGTCCTTCGATGGCATCGGCAAGACCGCGGCATGGCGTTTCACGACGCGGGCCGCGAAACCCGGCGGCGCGACGCTGACCGTGGATGATGATGGTCCGGCCGATTTCCGCACGGTGCAGGGTGCACTCAACCACGCCATGCGCTACCTGCCGCGCGACCAGCCGGTCACCATCGCGCTGGCGAATGGCCGCTACGAGGAGCTGCTCTACCTGCGCGGCAAGGACAAAGTCACCCTGCGCGGTGCGAGCCGTGACGGCGCCATGATCGCAGCGGAGAACAACGACGGCCGCAACGCCGGCAGCGGCGTGGGACAGGCGCAGGCGATGCCGGGTGCCAGTGGCGGACGCGCCGTATTCCTGGTCGAGGATGCCGATCTGCTGACGGTGGACACGCTCAGCATGGTCAACACGACCTGGAACAGCAAGAGCATCGGCGGGCAGGCGGAGACGCTCAATTTTTCGAGCGAAGGCAGGCTGACGGCAACCAATGCGAGCTTCATCAGCGAACAGGATACGATCCAGGTTAAAGGTTATGCGTGGTTCTACCGCTGCCTGGTGGCCGGCACCATTGACTTCATCTGGGGCTTCAACCACGCCGCCCTGTTCGAGGAAAGCGAGATCCGCTCCCTGGGCCACAGCGGCGGCTCGGAGCGCGGTGGCTACGTGATGCAGGCGCGTACAGTGGAGCGCGACGACCCCGGCTTCGTGTTCCTGAACAGCCGCCTGACGCACGGTCCTGGGCCGGCCGGCAACGATGTCCTGCCTGGCTCCATCTACCTTGCGCGGCCCGGCGTGGCCACTGCCTGGGACAAGGTCAGCTACATCAACACGCGCATCGACAAGCACATCGCGCCGGCCGGCTGGGAAGGCGCGCCGCGCGGGGGTGAGGGCTGGTTCGAGTACAACAGCACTGACCTGGACGGCAAGCCGCTCGACCTGTCGCGCCGCGCGGGCGGGCGGGTACTCAAGGCCGACGAAGCTGCGCGCTTCTCCAGCCGCGCCGCCGTGTTCGCGCGCTTCGATGGCGGCAAGGGCTGGAATCCGCTGGCTGCTGCAGTCGAGCAGTGGGGCAGCCTGGAGATCGCGCTGGCGGGACCGCGTAGCGGCAATCCCTTCATGGAAGTGGACTTGTCGGCCACTTTCCGGCAAGGCGAGCGCGCCTTGAAGGTGCCGGGCTTTTACGATGGCGACGGCAATTACAAGATCCGCTTCATGCCGCCCAGCGCCGGAGCATGGGCCTACCAGACCAGCAGCAACCGCGCAGAACTGAACGGCAGGACGGGCCAGTTTGACGTCGCGCCGGCAAGTGCCGGCAACCACGGTCCGGTACGGGTCAGGAACACCCGGCACTTTGGCTACGAAGACGGTACGCCGTTCTGGCAGGTCGGCACCACCAGCTATTCGTGGGCCCATCAGAACGAGACGCTGGAACAGCAAACGCTCAAGACCTTGGCGGCAGCGCCCTTCAACAAGATCCGCATGGCGGTGTTCCCGAACCAGGACGTGAAGCACGCGCCGCCGCGCTACCCGTTTCCGGGCACGCCGCCCAAGGGTTGGGATTTCACGCGCTTTAATCCGGCATTTTTCCAGCACCTGGAACAGCGTGTGGGGCAGTTGCGCGAGCTGGGTATCGAGGCCGACCTCATTCTTTTCCACCCCTACGACAAGGGCTACTGGGGCTTCGACCGCATGCCGGCGGAGGTCAATCAGCGTTATCTGCGCTACGTGGTGGCGCGTCTGGCGTCCTACCGCAATGTATGGTGGTCGATGGCCAATGAGTTCGACTACCTGACCGAGAAGACCATGCCGGAATGGGACAGCTACTTCCACACCGTGCAGGCGGCCGACCCTTACCAGCACCTGCGCTCCATTCACAATGCGATGGTGTTCTACAATCACACCCAGCCCTGGGTTACTCATGTGAGCGTGCAAAGCGGCGCGATCACCGAAGACTACGAGCGCGCCGTGCTGCTGCGCGATGTGTACAACAAGCCGGTGGTGTACGACGAGGTCAAATACGAAGGCAATATCGCGCGGCGATGGGGCCAGTTGTCGCCCGAGGCGATGGTGCTGCGCTTCTGGCAGGGCGCCATCGCGGGCACCTATGTGGGGCACAGCGAGACTTACCAGGACGAGAACGACTACATGTGGCTGGCCAAGGGCGGGACCCTGCGCGGACAGAGCCCGGCGCGGCTGGCCTTCTTTCGCAAGATCCTGAGCGAGAGTCCGGCCGGTGGACTGGAACCGATCGACAAATGGCAGGGGCACCCGTTCGCGGGCAAGCACGGCGAGTACTACCTGGGGTATTTCGGGACACAGGCGCCGGCCAGCTGGCCTTTTGTGCTGCACAAGACCGGCTTGAAGGATGGGATGAAGTTCCGGGTCGAGGTGATCGACACCTGGAACATGACGGTCACGCCGGTGGATGGCGTGTTCGAGATCAAGCAGCAGGGGGCTTACAATTTTGTCGACAAGGACGGGCGGAGTGTCGCGTTACCCGGAAGGCCGTACATAGCAATCCGCGCCGTCAGGGTGCCATAAGGTGGGCCCACCCTACGCCTACGACGACATGACGGTATCGATCCGCTTGCCGGCAATCGTCACGTTCTCCAGCTTCAAACCCTGCACGTTGTACAGGTAGATCGGCTCCTTCTCGTTGACAGGACTGCCAAAATCGCAGTCCTTGATCGTCACGCGGCGCACCGGCAGCACCAGCGGTGCGGGTTGCGCTCCGTTGTAGTCGGACGCCACCGGACCCAGTATCACGACCGCCTGATAGCACGACGCGCGCTTGCCGCCCTTGGTGACATTGCCCACCTTGACGTTGGAAATATGGATATCCGACACCTCGGGTGGACGGTTGCGTACCGAGTCCGCGGTCGGCTGGTAATCGCAGTCGAAGGTCACCACGCCGCCGGCCGCCGTGGCCATGGTGCGCGAAGCGATCGGTGACCCTGGCAGGAAAGCGTAGTGCGAAGGGCTGATCTGGACACCGTTCGGAATGCTGACGTTCTTCACATAGAAATGGCGCAGCCATCCGCCGCGGTTCATATTCGTCTTGAGACGAATCGCAGTATTGAGCGGATCGGTATCCCAGTGGATGTTCTCGAACACGAGGTCGCGCGCGAAGACGTTTTCGATCCCGCCCGCCATCTCGGAACCGAGGGTGACGGCGCCGTGACCGCTCTGCATGGTGCAGCCCTGGATCACGATGTTCTGCGACGATCCGTATTGGGTGTCGCGGTTCTTGCCGGCCTTGATGGCGATGCAGTCGTCGCCGGCATCGAAGGTGCAGTTCTCGACCAGCACATGGTCGCAGGCTTCCGGGTCGAAGCCGTCGCTGTTCGGTCCCCGGCTCTCGGCATGCACTTTGCGGATGACCAGGTTGCGGCAGTGGACCGGGTGGTGCTGCCAGAACGGGGTGTTGATGACGTGGTAGCCCTCGAGCAGGACGTTGGTGCAGCCGATCAGGTGGATCATCGGGGGACGCAGATAGTGGCCGCGTCCAAAAGCGCGCTGGTGCAGCGGGACGCCGGCCTCGGACAGCGCGGGCAGGTAGTTTTCGTCATGGCTCCACTTGGTGCCTTCGCCTTCGATCTGCTTGCGCTCGGACTCGGACAGCCACGGCGCCACGCTCGACAGCGGCGCGTTGAGGGGATTGGGCGTGACCTGCGAGATTTTCCCTGGCCGCTGATTCGGGATGTTCGTCTGCGCGACCGCGTTCAGGGTGCGGTTCTTGCCCTTCCAGGTCCACCAGCAATCGCCGTCCGCCGCGAAGGGCACGCCGCCCTGGCCATCGAGGACGGCGCTCCAGTCCTCGCCGGTCAGCGCGATATTGTCTTCGTTGAAGGCGTAGATCATCGACGAGTAGTTCAGGCAGTCGTTGCTCTGCCAGCGCGACAGGGTCAGTTTGCCTTTCGGTCCGCAGTCGTAGTCGCCGTAGCGCGCGTAGTCGTCGGGCTTTTGCGAGAAGTAGAGGTGGGCGCCGGCACGCAGGTGCAGGTGCACGTTCGAACGCAGCACGATCGGCCCGGCGCAGTACCAGTCGCCCTTGGGGATGACGACACGGCCGCCACCGGCCGCGACGCAGGCGTCGATGGCGGCCTTGATGGCGGCGTAGCAGTCCCTGGCGCCATCCACCGGTGAGGACAGCATGGCCTGGTCGTCATGCGAGGCCCAGGCTTTGACCTTACGGGTGGCGCAAGGTGCGGCGCCGAAATCGGTGATGCTGAAGTCGCGCTTGGGGAAGCTCAGTGGACGCAGGCGCTTGACGATGGCGTCGGCCACCAGCCAGGGGTCGCCCGACAGGCCGGCATGGGCGGGCAGGGCGAATGCGGCGCCACTGGCAGCGGCCAGTTTGAGCAGGCTGCGGCGGCCTGGGCTGGGGGTGGTGAGGGGATTATAAGTGGTCATGTGTAGGTGTCTCCGTCGGTGATTCATTCTAAGGCGGTCAGGCCAAAGATGCAATCTGGACTAGCCAATTTGACGTACGCTCGCGACGCGACGGCCTTTCCGGCCGGCCTGGCAGCTTGATTCCGGAGAGGAAAACGGCGATTATCTGTTCACTTAACTTTTTGGAAAGTGAACGATGACGCAAGGTGAGAAAACCGAACAGTTTCACGCTCTTCATAGCGCAGGCAGTCCGCTGGTGTTGTTCAACGCATGGGATGCCGGCAGTGCGAAGGCGGTGGCGGCGGCTGGCGCACGCGCCATCGCGACGGGAAGCTGGTCTGTCGCCGCCGCGTTTGGTTATCCGGATGGGGAGAAGATGCCGTTCGCGCTGGTGATCGAGAATCTCAAGCGCATCGTCGCCCAGGTCGAGTTGCCCGTGACAATCGACCTGGAAAGCGGCTACGGTCCAGCGCCGGCGGACGTGGCCGCGGCTGTCGAGAGCGCGATCCGGGCCGGCGCCATCGGCTGCAACCTGGAGGATAGTTTTCCTGAGACCGGCGCTTTGCGTCCGGTGCAGGAACAGGCCGACCGGATTGCTGCCGCACGCGCCGCAGCAACCGCCTTGTCCCTGCCGTTTTTTATCAATGCCCGTACCGACGTTTTTCTCATAGCGCCTGCCAGCACCCATGACGAAGCCAAGGTGGCGGAAGCGATTCGCCGTGCGCAGGCGTATGCCCAGGCGGGCGCGAGCGGATTGTTTGTTCCAGGACTGGCCGACAAGGAACTGATCGCGCTGCTGGTCGCACGGTCACCCTTGCCGGTCAATATCATGGCCACCGGTACTACGCCCTCCCTGCGGGAGATGGCCGCGCTCGGCGTTGCCAGGGTCAGCCACGGAGGAGGCCCGTATCGGCAGATGATGAACGCACTCGAGGAAAGTGCGCGCGCGGCAATGGCGCGCTAGCGCGAACGCGGCATGCTGTTGAAGCTGCCCTGGCTGGTGGTCGGATCGCCCAGGCGCAAGGAATCGAAGTAGCTGCGCGAATCGTCGACCCCGGCGTTGTACTCCACCGTGCGCATCAGGTTTTCGCTGGCCACCGTCCATTCGCGGAAGGACGTGTCCTCGCTTGCCGCGCGGCGCATTTCGGCCAGCAACTCGCTGCGGGTGACGCCCTTGTTGAGTTTGCCTTGCCAGGTCTTGGCCCAGCTCGCCGTGTCCGGGTCGCGCGTATTGCGCGTCATCAGCGTGAGCGCCTGGTCCGCCTCCGGCGCGCGGCCGGTGTAGGCAAACGCCAGCGCCGCCGATTTGGCGAACTTGCTGACCTCGTGAGCGTTTCTCCACGCGGCCACCGCTGCTTCCCAGGCGGCGTCGGCGGGCCTGTCGTTGGCGTCCAGTTCTACCCGGTACAAAGCGAAGGCCGGTTCCGGCGAATGGGGCGCCAGCTTGCGCGCGAGCAGCAACTGTTCGCGCGCGGCCGCCAGCCTGGTCTGGCGATCCGCGTCCTTGCTGCGTTCGGCCAGGCGCCAGTTCGCCACGCCCAGCAGGTAGGCGGCGTCGGCATTACGCGCATCCTTGCGCACCGCGTCGCTCAGGTAGGGCAGTGCATCCTGGGGATTGCCCCAGTCGATCTGCGCACGGCTGAGGCTGATTGCGGCCTGCTCGTTCTGCAGTAATCCCTTGGCGCTCGCGCTGATCGTGCGCAGCAGCGATTCCCCGGTTTCACGATTGGGACAGGACTTGAGGGAAGCGTCAGCCAGAATGAAATCGGTAGCCGCTTCGGGCAAGGCGGTGAAATTCATGCGCGCCGACGGCAGGGAAGGCAGATCGATCTGGACGGTCTGGATTCCCTTGTTCCGGTAGCGCCACAGGATATCGCCAATATCGGCAGCCTTCACGCCGAAAGCCTGTTCAAAGGCCTTTGCCGCAGGCACCTCGTGGTCGACCAGGTCGAGATAGCGGTCCAGGCGGGCCATATTGGCGCCGGAGGACAGCATGTAATGGGTAAGAAGCCAGGAGCGTGCCAGGAATTCGAGCCGCTTGGCGGGATCTTTCTGCGTATCGAGGGCGACCGCGCCGGTCGGGTCGAGAATATCCTGGTAGCTCAAGTGATAGCGGCGGCCCTTGTCGAGAAAATGCAGAAAGCGTCCGGCACCGGTGGGAACGCGGCCCAGCACCATATGGGTATCGGAAAAACGCAGGCTGGAAAAATACTGCGCGAAGCCGTCGATATACGACAAGGGCAAACGGATATCGGTATAGCGATAAATAAAATGGCGGGTATAGGCTTCGAACAGATACGACAAGCTGGAATTGAGCGTGTGCCTGGCCAGTTGGTCGTCGTTCAGGGTCTCGATGCGCTGGAGGTGGACACCAAATCCCTGCACGCCTGCGGCGCAGCTATTGTAAAGGCCGACCGCTTCATCGGGCTGCCCGTCCACGAAACCATCGAGACCTTCGGCACGGTTGTGATAGTACAGGGTCAGCTTGTGCTGCGAGGGCCGGCTGGTGAGGTAGTTCTTGGTGAAGATGCGCAGGACATCGTCGAGTTTTTCCAGCTGGTTGAGTAACTGCGAGACATCTTCCTGGCGTGTGTCGGAATAAACGATGAAATGCTGGCTTTCGGCGCGAAACCAGCGCGATGGATTCTTTTGGCCTTTGACCACGACGCTTTGAGCCGAGTCAGCGGATGGCGATTGTGCATAGGCGCTGCCGGTGGAGCAAAAAGTCGCTGCCAGGAGCAGCGCGAGATAACGAATGCGGTGATTCACCGATGTTCCCTTCAGTGACAGGTGTGAATTCGCATATGCATACGTTTGTCAGCCCGGATTCATTTGCGACGATCAACCATAGTGCTTCGGCAATCATGGCACTTCAATTATAAAAATCACCAACTGCAACATAAAATCGCGTATTTATACGTCGCCGTCGTAGGCGTAAATAAAAATGCAATACCTGCTTTTAAATGCGCCAGGCAGCTATACCTATCGGGGACGGCGGGAACGATCAGCAACCGGGCTTGATAAGGAAAATATGGCGAGAAGCGACTGGATGACTGCATTGTGGGAACGCGGGTGTGCGCTGTTGGGGCTGGTTGCCGCGATTGCGCCAGAACTCAGCTTCAGTGAGGAGGAATGCGGCCGTCTGCACCGGGTGCGCAAGTCCGCGTTGGCGCAGCAGCAGGAGCCGCTTGACGATCAGACCTGGTCCGATTTGCTGGTGGGACCTTACTTTGCGCTTCTTTCGGAACGCTCCAGTATCTTTGCGCGACAAGTCCTGTACCAGCGCCTGCGCGATGGCGTGCCTGCGGAACAGCGCGCCGGCTCACTGCAAGGGATAAAGGCGCTGATGGCCGATGCATCGCGCCTGCCAGTATTGCTCGCCCATTTCAGCGCGCTGCGCCGATGCGAGATGGACCTTGCTTCCCTTTTGTTCGACGATACGCGCAAGCTGCACTTGCCCGCCTGGACTCGCTGGGTATGGCTTTTGCCGCTGGCGATGGTCGTCGGATTGCTCGTATTGGCAGTGGCGAGCACGCCATTTGTGCAGATTGTGACGGCGGTGCTCACTGCCGGTGTTTTGCTGGTCGTATTTGGCCTTCATATGCACCTTGACGACCGGATCCTGCTGTGGGAATCCGAAATGAAATCGCTTGTCGCCATGTTGGCCACGACCGTCATGCTGGCGAAATCCGGTGAGGCCGCAGCGATGCCTCTTCAGGTACACCAGAGGAACGCAAGCCAGGTGGCGAAAAAGTTGTCGCGCTACCGCATCACTTTCGATCCAATCGTCGCACAGGCGATGCATTACCTGGATTGGTTCACCTTGGGACAGGTGCGGCATTATGTCAGGCAAGTGGGGTGGCTGTTGCATTTCAGGAGTATCTTGCAGACGGTCTTCCTGGATTGCGCTAATCTGGAAGCCGATATCGCAATCGCCCGGCATCTATCGTCGCGTGTATTTTGCTGGACCGAGTCGTCCGATGGCAAAGGGATGCTGCTACATGATGCGACGCATCCCTTGTTGGCCAATGCCGCACCGATGACCATCAAATCAGATGGCAGGGGTATTTTCCTGACCGGCCAGAATGGCGTTGGCAAGAGTACGCTCCTGCGTACCATCGGCATCAATGCAATCACGGCGCGGGCATTCGGATTCTGTTTTGCCGCGCAAGCTGTGATGGCGGAGTTTTCAATACATGCCAGCATGCAGAATGAGGATTCCCTCTTCGAGGGCAAAAGTTTATATGTGTCGGAATTGCGGCGTGCGCGCGAATTGCTTGAAAAGCCGGATGGACGTCCAACGCTCTACCTGATCGACGAGATCTTCCGAGGAACGAATTATCTGGAATCGGTCGCTGCGGCTGCCTCCTTGCTGGACCGGCTGGCCGGCCAGGGTATTGTCCTTGTGTCGTCCCATAATGCCGTACTGGCCTCCATTTTGGGAGACAAGTACCTGCCCAAATACGTTTGGCGCGATGAGGAAACGGGGCAATTGAGCGTTTGCGATGGCGTGCTGGCGAAAACGAACGGTTTGACCTTGCTAACGGAGCATGGTTTCAGCGAACAGTTTCAGGACAGCGCACGCAAGGTCCACGACTGGCTGAGCCGGTATCTGGCGCAGCCGACCGGGTCCGTAGAGATGGTCGATTGCGCTAAGCCTGATGGCGGCGCCTGAAGCGCCCTCAGCTTGTCCGAGGCAACGCCCTTTATTCCGCCAGGTTGCTCGCGCCGCGCTGCGGGCGTGCGACAAGATAAAATGGTGAGCAGCAAAATTTCAAGATTCCAAACAACATTCGCGTGCGGACGGGCCCGGCTGAGGTATCGTATGGGATTACGAGGAGCGGACCCATGGTAGTGGCAATCGACGAGCCGACGCTGGTGACCGTGCTGGGCCTGGCCTCGCTCACGTCAAGCGGCTTGTTCTTTGCCCTGGCCGTGGTGGCGCGCCATATTCCTGGCGTGCGTTACTGGGCTTTTGGCGCGTTTGCAGTTGCGCTGGCGATGATCATTGACGGTCCCCGCATCATTGATGACTGGCGCTTCGCGTCTTTGCTGTTCAACATCCCATTCAGTATGGGCCAAGCCTGCATGCTCGCGGGAACGATGCAATTTTGCGCACGGCCCAATACGCGGCGGATTTTTCTGGCCTTGTTTGGTATCGCCATCTTCCTGACTGTTGTATTTACATTCATCCATCCGCACGACAAGCTGCGCATTACAAGCTTGTCCGTCTACCAGGTCATCATCAATGTGTGGACAGCCATGGTGTTGTGGCGGCATGCCGACTCTTTTTCGCGCCCGGTGTTCGCCGTCGCCGGCGTAAGTGCCTTGCTGCAGGCGGCCGCCTCGTTTACCCAGGGCGCATTGGTGCTGGAAAGCTCGATCGCGCTCAGTTATGCTTCGCCAGAACTGCCGTTGGCGAACATCATCAGCTGGGCCGGGGCCCTGCTCAATACGCTGATCGGCAACTCGATGCTGTTCCTGCTGATCATGATGCGGCTGGTGTCGGACTTGAAGGCGGCGGCGGAACGGGATGTGCTGACGGGACTGCTGAACCGGCGCGGGATGCGCCTGCATTTCGACCGCTTGCTGAGCCGGACGCAGGCTGAGCGGGGTTCGATCGCGATCATGTTGCTCGATATAGATCACTTCAAATCGGTCAATGATACGCATGGACACGACATGGGCGACCGTGTGCTGCAGGTGATGGGACAAGTGTTGCTCAATCTTGGGCTGCCCAACACCACGCCCGCCCGCTGGGGCGGAGAAGAGTTTTGCGTCGTCGTTGAAGGCACGAATGGCGACGCGGTGACGGAACTGGCCGAAACCATACGGTCGGGTTTTCGTGAAGGCACCGCTGCCATCGGCGTTCTGTCGCCAGGACGAACGGTGAGTGTCGGTATTGCGCTGGCCGAGATGCAGGTCCAGCTTGACCTGTCCAGCGTGATTTCCTCTGCCGATGCGCAACTCTATCGGGCCAAACTCGCCGGACGAGACCGTGTCGCCCTTGCCGCTTGATGCGACCAGCTGGATCTTCCTGCAACCTTATCCCCACGCCGAGGTCTTAACTGTATCGACACTCACATGGCGGAGGACAAGATGGCACATGCAAATCCGATCCAGATTCAAAAGTTCCTCAAGGGCGTGGATTATCCCGCCAAAAAGGCGGCGTTGATCGAAAACGCGCGCAAAATGGGCGCGGACGACAAAGTTTGCGCGTCGCTGGACGAGTTGCCCGACGAAGAGTTTCAGACCCCTGCCGAAGTCAGCCAGGCCTTCAAAGGTCCCACCGATGAGGACTGAGCGTTCTCAACAGACGTTTGCAAATGGAAATAGCTTATTGATTCGCCAAGCGATACACTAATAGGGTAAGCCACCCCGTATGCGGGTGCGCCACCCCGATCCATCCTGAGGAGGTAGTCATGACTCGCACGTCCACCGGGCCCACATTCGCCCTGCTTTTTTCCATCGCCGGCGCCACCTTGCTCGGCGGCTGCAGTAGCGTACGTCTGCAAACATCGCAAGAGGCTGTCGCGGAAATGACCAGGAGCGCACAGGCCCAGGCGCGCCACTCATGCGAGCAAAACCGTGACAGCCGCGATTATTTCGACTGCGTCAAACGGGTCGACAAGAGTTATGACGTCTTCCGCGAAGAGCGTACCTTGGCGGAACGCCGCGGAGGTTAACGCGGCGCTTATGAATGGGTGAAGGTTCGCCGGTCAGAAATAAGGCCGGGCGAACTTCTCCCAGCGCAGGCTTCCGCCGGGCGTGACCGGCTGCGAGGCCGCTCGCCTGAGTAAGCTGAGCAGTACCGGGGTTGACGGTACGCCAGCAAGTGACGCGCTGTGATTGCGGATGCGAGCGCTTATTGTCTGCAACCATATCGCGCCTGCAACCATATCGTCGCCGTCCCGCAAGAAGCGATCAACTGCCAGACAGATACTGATCGCCGGATTGCAGCTCTAAACGGGCTCAGCAGATGCTAGACCCGCTACGAACCACACTTCCTCCCCGCTAGAATCAACACTTCCTCCCCGCTAGGATCAACACTTCCTCCCCGCTAGGATCAACGCTGCCTCTCCGCTCTGACCCACACTTCCTCCTTCCGAAATATTCCGTCTCAAGCAGTACGCCGGACGCATAAAAGCCGTACATAGCGTCCAGGACAGCGGGCCCAACGCATGTGTCGATACGCAAGCTCGCGCGCCAGCTTCGCCTGCACACTGCTACCCCGGATACCTCCTGGTTTCAATGACTGTATGCCTGGGTATGTCGCTTGATCGCGGCTCTTCCTCAAAAAAGTCTCGCTGAAACATTGCCCGTCAATACCGGCTATGATTGTCTGATCGAAAACAAGTGCAGTCCTTGTCAAGGGTAGCGAACTCCCCGACCTGGCACTGCGCAGCTCAGGAGTCATGCATGCTTGAAGCAGTAGCCGTACCAAAAATAGTCCCTCTCGAACACATTCTGCCCGACGAACCCTTGCTGATGATGGGCGCGGGGCCCGTGCCGATTCCGCCGGCGGTCGCCGCCGCCAACTCCATCGTCATCAATCACCTCGGCGACACCATGAACCAGGTGATCGAACAGGTCAAGGAAATGGGACGCTATGTTTTCCAGACGACCTCCTCTCATGTGATGGGCGTGGGCGGACCCGGTTCGGCGGCGATGGAAATGGCGATCGCCAACCTGGTGCATCCGGGCGACAAAGTCCTGTGCATCTGCAACGGTTACTTCAGCAAGCGCATGGCCGAGATGGTCGGCAGGGTGCGCGGCGAGCCGACTATCCTGGAGATCGCCAACAACGAAGGTGCAAGCGTGGAACTCGTCGAGCGCGCCCTTAGCCAACAGTCCTATTCCGCCATCACCCTGGTGCAGGGGGAAACCTCCAACACCGTGTGCAACCATAGCCTCGACCGCATCGCCAAAGTGGCCAAGCAATATGGCTGCCTGGTCATTGTTGATGCCGTTTGTACACTGAGCACCATGCCGCTCGCGATGGACAAGTGGCAAGTGGATGCGGTGATTACCGGCGGACAAAAAGGGCTGTCGTCGATTCCTGGCGTATCGCTGCTGGCTTTTTCGGAACGCGCCTGGACCGAGAAAGTCATGGCGCGCACCGACATGCCATTCCACTGGTGTTTGGACGCGCAACTGGCAGATAAGTTCTGGAACCAGAAGTCCTATCACTACACCGCGCCCGTTTCCGGCATCCTGGCTTTGCATGAAGCATTACGGCTGGTCTGCGCCGAAACGCTGCCGAATCGCTTCCACCGCCATCTTCAATGTTCCCAAGCGCTGCAGGCTGGTATAGAGGCAATGGGACTGGCATTGCTGGTGCCGCGCGAGCACCGGCTCAATTCGGTGGTGGGCATCGTCACGCCGGCCGGCGTGTCGTCCGACGTCGTCCGTGCCCACATGTCGCGCGTGCACAAGGTCGAGATTTCGGGCGCATTCGGCCTGAACATTTTGCGCATCGGGCAGATGGGTGAACAGAGCCGCGCCTATAACCTGTTCCGCACCTTGCATGCGCTCGGCTCCAGCATGCAAGCGGGCGGCGCCAGCCTCGACCTGCCGGCCGGCATGGCTGAACTCGAGCGCTCCCTGTCGGCGTCGGCACAGGTTTACAGCGCCAGTCTCTGATGTGCCGAGCTTGCCAAAATGAGCATGCGTCCCGGCGACAGCGTTTTTTGACGCCGGGTATAAAACAAGTGGAACTTCCGGTGGCCTGACCCCCTCCAAGTACTAGTGGTCGCGTTGACGATCGAGTACTTTGCCAAGGGGAATGCCATGTTAAAGCAGCTCGACGCTGTCGCGCTTGTGCAGTTTCACGACGATATGCTGGGCAGTCCGGCATGGCCGGCGCAGCCAGCCGCCACCGTTCCATCGGAAGTATGGCGCTGGGTGGAAGCGAACCACCGCTTCAACTGTCTGCTATGGGACGAAGAAGACAAAGCCAGGCGCACCGACGTCGGCGCCGCCGATATCGCGGCAAGCAAGCGCTTGATCGACCGGCACAATCAAATGCGCAACGATGCGGTCGAGCGCATCGACGAGGAGCTGCTCAATCAGTTGGCGGAGGTGCCGCTCGTGTCTGGGGCGCGCCTGAGCAGCGAGACCGCCGGCGCCATGATCGACCGTCTCTCCATCCTGGCGCTCAAAATTGTCCACATGCGTCAGCAGACGCGGCGCGAGGACGCCAATTCCCAGCATATCGCCGCTTGCATGGTCAAGCTCATGCGGCTGGAAACCCAACGCCACGACCTGGCGTGCTGCCTGGATCAACTGCTCGACGAAACCCTGGACGGGCGCGCCTACTTCAAGATCTACCGCCAGTTCAAGATGTATAACGACCCGAGTTTGAACCCTTACCTGTACGCCAAGCCTGGCGAAGCCGTGCGCGCGGGGACGGGCCGATGACAGCAATCAGCACGATCGATGTTCTCATACCTACCTACACGCGCGCTTGTGCGCTGGCGGTGACGCTGACGTCCCTGGCCGCCCAGGATTTCCGGGAGTTCAAGGTCATCATCTCGGACCAGTCGGACCCGCCCGGTGTACGCTGCAGCGCCGAAGTCCGCGCCGTACTTCGCTTTGTCGAGGCCGGGGGTATCGATGTGCAGCTGGAGACCCATCTACCGCGGCGCGGCATGGCCGAGCAGCGTGCCTTCTTGCTGTCGCTCGCCACGGCACCGTACTGCCTGTTTCTCGACGATGACGTACTCTTGCAAAACGACCTGCTCGGACGCTTGCACCGGTCCATCATCAAGGAGCGATGCGGGTTTGTAGGCAGCGCATTGCACGGACTAAGCTACATCGCCGAAGAACGTCCGCATCAGCAGGAAATCGACTTTTGGGATGGTCCGGTGGTGCCGGAAGAAGTTGTGCCAGGGGGCGAAGCGTGGCCACGGCATCATTTGCACAGCGCGGCCAATCTCTTCCATGTGCAGAACCGCATGTTGGCCAATGAGCCGGCAGGCGCGGCTGACCCAACGCGACATTACCGCGTGGCGTGGATTGGTGGTTGCGTCCTGTTCGACACAGGCAAGCTGCGCGAGGCCGGCGGCTTCGATTTCTGGACGCAGTTGCCCGACGCGCACTGCGGAGAAGACGTGCATGCGCAACTGAAAGTGATGGCGCGCTTTGGCGGCTGCGGCATTTTTCCGTCCGGCGCGTTTCACATGGAATTACCAACAACCATTTCTACAAGGGAGGTGGACGCACCCCTGGCGCTATTCAAATGAAGGCGGTGCAGAGCGATATCATCGGCGATGTCCGAAAGATCGTCGTGCTCAGGCCGAACGCGTTGGGCGACTTCGTGTTCTGCCTTCCCGCACTGCATGCGCTGAAATTCCGCTACCCCGGGGCACGCATCACGTTTATCGGGAAGCAGTGGCACGCCGATTTTTTGGAGGGAAGGCCGGGTCCCATCGACGAGGTGGTGGTGATGCCACCATTTCCCGGTATTGGTGCGCCGGTAGAAAAGCCGACTGTCGATGCCATTGCGATGAAGGACGAGAATGCCGGCGCCATAGCTAGAGGGAGAGATGCTGCCGTGGCCGCCGGGAACTCAGCTGCCGAAGTCCGCGAGAGCGCAGCTGCCGTAGCCGGCGAGAACCCTGCTGCCGGAGTCGGCGAGAACGCTGCTGCCGTAGCCGCTGAGAACGCAGCTGCCCTAGCCGCCAAGTACTCAGCTGTCGCCGCTGAGAACTCAGCAGCGACAGCCGGCGAGAATGACGCTGACGAGACCGGCGCGCGGAACATCCACCACGCTCGTGGTGCGTTCATTGAACGAATGCGAGCTGAACATTTTGATCTGGCGATTCAGCTCTACGGTGGTGGCCGCTTTGCCAATCCGCTGATAAAGCAGTTCCGTGCCCGTTACTGCTTAGGGATGAGGGCAGCCGATGCCGAGCCGCTCGACCGCTGGCTGGCTTTCGACGGCGTGGTCAACAAGCGCCTTCAGTTGCTCGAAGTTGCTGCGCTGGCTGACGCGGCGGCGTGGCCCATGCATGCGCGCATGCACGTCACTGCGCACGATCGTGCCGCAGCCGCTGCCTGCCTCGCTGATAGCGTGCCGGCGCCGCCTGAGGATGATCCTGTTCGTGCCATCCCGGTGCCGTCTGCGGATATTCGGCCGTCTGAAGTTCCGCTGGCGAACACCCCTCCGGCTGCGGCACCAGGGATTTTTCACACAAATGCGGCGACGTCTACTGCCGGCGCATCTTCTGGAACATCTGCGTTGGTCAGTCCTTTCATTTCCCAGGGACCCCTGGTTCTCCTGCAGCCGGGCTCAACGGATCGGCGCCGATGCTGGCCTGCGCAGAAATTTGCGCGTCTGGGCGACGCGCTGGCCGCTCGGGGCGCGCGCATCTGCATCAATGGAACAGCCGGCGAAGCGGCTTTGGTCGCATCCATTATCACGGCGATGGAGTACCCCGCCGTCGATCTGAGCGGGAAGGCTTCGCTGCCCGCCCTGTGCGGATTGATCGAACTATGTTCGCTGGTGGTATCCAACGACACCGGACCATTGCACCTCGCCCTCGAAATCGGCACTCCCGCTGTCGGTATCTACTGGCTGACCAATTTGATCGAGTCGGCCCCGCTGCGCCAGCAGGGACATCGCGCCGCCGTCTCCTTGCAGGTCCACTGTTCCGTCTGCGGCGCCGAAAATATCACCACGCGTTGCGCCCATGATCCAAGCTTCGTCGCTGATGTGGGCTTGGACGAGGTGCTGGGTCATGCGCTGGCCCTGATCGAATTTCAATGAGCGGCCTTCAGGTAGCAGCCTGAGTGACCAGTTTTCAGTGAGCAGCCAATAAGGCATGCGCCTGGTCGAGCACTTTCGCCACGTGCCCACCCTTGGGGTCCCACAGGCAGCGATGACGTTGCTGATCGATGGGAGCCCAGCGTTGCATGTCCGCCTTGCTGAAGATCACCACACTCGGCAGGCCCAGGCCCGCTGCGATATGCGACACCCCCGTATCGTTACAAACAAGCAGTCGGGAACGGCTCATCAAGGCTGCCATGGCGCCGATCGAGATGGGCGCGGCGGCATCGATGGCCGGGGTGCGCATGAGCGCGGCTACCTCGGCGGTCAGCGCCGCCTCACTGGCCGACCCGGTCAACACGGTCTTGAGTCCGGTTGCCCGGGCGAGGTTGTCAGCCACCTGGGCGAAGCTCGCCGCGGGCCAGCATTTGTCGCGCCAGCGGGCGCCCGGGTGTATGCAGAAGTACGATCCCGGCGCCAATCCGCCGGCGACGCCGCTGGCGCCGAGTTCCCGCTCGTCGGCATCGCCGAGCGGGAACTCCAGCTGGGTTCCCCGACTAGGCGCGCCCAGCGCGACCACCAGCGATAACAGCCGTTCCGGTTCGGCGCCTTCGCGCGGGAAAGGGGCGATATAGTCTGATGCACCGCTGGCATTGCTGCCGAAGCCGGCCATGGCCCGCGGGGCGAAGGCGCGGACGACAGGGTTGCTCTGCTCTCCACTACCGTGCAACTGCAGCGCGATGTCGAAGGCACGGGCGCGCATGCCCGTGTAGAAGTCGGCCAGCTGGTGCTGTTGAACCGCTTGCTCTGGAAAGTCTTCATGCCCGGGGAACACCACAAAATCGTCGACGTAGCGGCTGAACCGGCTGGCAAATTGCGTGGCCCATGGCAGCCCGGTGAGCGTGATGCGCGCCGAGGGCAGGGCCGCACGCAGCGCGCGCAAGGCGGGCACGGCACACAGCATGTCGCCCAGTTGCAAGGCGCGAAAGACAAGTACCTTGGGAGCGCTGCTGGCGCTTGTAGTGCCGCCGTGTACGCTGCCGGCATGGCGGGTCAGCCACGATGCGTCGGATGCAGATAGTGCGTTAGTCTCGGTTTCGGTCACAGGTTCGCCTTTCAAACGTTCATGGATGGACAGCGCCGCAACGCCAGCGTTCGCGCATCCTGAAGGGCTATTGAGCAATGTCTCGTCAACTGATGAAATTACCGCCGCCAAAGCGCAAGAGGGGCGCTGCAGCCTGTGTGGAAAAGGCGGTATCATGCTTTTAGTTCACACATTGGAAAGGCCGGCAGCATGCTTCGAACGCCCACCACATTCACGCCCTTGATGGCGCCGGTTGAGCATCCCGATCCACTCACCTTCATCTTCCACCGCGGCAAACTGCTGGTGCATGAAACGGAACTCAGCCTGCCCCCCGCCAGCGTGCTCGGGCAACTCGGTATTGGTGACGGCCTGCACGCGGTCGGCATGTTCGGCGATCGCTACTGCCAGACGGTGTCGAGCGATCAGGAGCACGTTCCGGCCCACGGCTATGCCTGGCGCGGCATGCGGTCCTTGTTCGGCGAGCTGAGCGACGAGATGATGAGCGTGGCGGGCCGAGCCAGCCAGATTGCAGAATGGGCGCGCACGCACCGTTATTGCGGTGTCTGTGCGACGCCGATGCAGCTTGCCTCGGGTGAACGTTGCTTTACCTGCCCATCGTGCGGCATGCTGGCCTATCCGCGCATTTCGCCGGCGATGATGGTGCTGATACGCAAGGGAGATCAGGTTCTGCTGGCGCTGCATACCCAGTCGCCGAGCAAGCGCTTCACCCCGCTGGCCGGATTTCTCGAAGCGGGCGAGTCGATCGAAGAAGCGGTGCACCGCGAAGTCTACGAAGAAGTCGGCCTGCGCGTGCACAACTTGCAGTATTTCTCCAGCCAGTCCTGGCCTTTCCCGCACTCATTGATGATTGCCTTCACTGCCGATTACCTGGACGGCGAGATCCGGGTCGACCCGAACGAAATCGCCGAAGCACGCTGGTTCGGGCCAAACGACGCATGGCCGGAGCGCGTCCCCCATATTTCGGTCTCGAGCGTCCTGGTCGACGCCCACCGCCCAAAATAAGCCAAAGCCAAAGCCAAAGCCGGGGCCGTGTCACGCGCTTGGGGTCAGGTCCGGCAACTTGACACGACCTCGGCTGTACGCGAGCCCAACAAAAAAATGTCAGTCAGTATCGGGCTTTGGTTCCGTGCCGCGCACCTGGACTGTGCGCTTCATCAGATCGAACCAGAAGGGGGCGCCGAACAGCGCGGTGGAGGCGGTCAGTATCCAGCCTGCCACCATCAGTGCGAAGCGGCCGTCCAGTGCTGGCGGGAATTGGGTCCAGCCGATCGGCAGGGCGCTCAGTCCTGCCAGGGTCGCTGGATCGAGCCCGCCATTTGCCGCATCGATCTGCGCCGCCAGCGCGGGATGCGTCCACAAGGTGCGGAACAGATGGATGCTGTCGATATTGAACAGTGCCGCCAGCAGCAAGGACAGCAACAGGCTGGCCAACATGGCGCGCCGCTTGTAAGCGCCGGCCAGCCTATCCATCGCGCTGTTGAACCAGCCTTCGACGCCTTTGCGGAAGGCGTCCATGTCGCCCCCGGCGCGCTGGTACATGCCCTGCAGCGTGCGCTTGACCTGGGGATCGGGCAAGGCATCGATGCCGCGCCCCAGTTGCTCGTAATCGCCGGGAATGGTCTGGATGGATTCAATCAGGGCGATCGCGAAATGGGCCGGTTCAATGTAAGCCGGCCGCGAGCGCAAGCCAGCGTGGGAGTGGCCCGTACCGTCATCGTGCGGATTGACCAGCGCGTGTCCGTAGACTGCGCGGGCCAGCGCGCCGAATCCCGGATCGTTGAGCATGCTTTTTATCCCGTTCAGGAGCGAGCGCGCGCGTAATTGCAGCGCTGAAGCAATCGCTTCCTGGACGGTGCTGACGATCAAGGCCACCGTGGCGTAGCAAAAGGTGAGCCCGACCGCGACTTCGAGCACTGTGCTGCCAAACATATCGCTCTCCTCATGAGTTCGTTCCAGCTACGCTAGCCCATGCCCGGCGCCGCGGTGACGCTCTGGCGCAAGTTGGCGCATCGGAAGGGTCAAACATATCCATTTTCTATATACTTGCCGCATCAGAATTTTAGAAGGTTCGATCATGATCGACACGGCCGTCTCCGTCATGGAGCAAACCGCATGAGCGCGATCGCATGGCTCACCGATGCCGATAGCGCCTTCGCGCTGGCGCGCGACACGAATACGCCACTGTTCCTGTACTGGGGCGCGGCCTGGTGCCCGCCTTGCAACCGCAGCAAGGCCACCGCATTTGCGCGCACCGACTTTGCCCAGCTCGCGCAGAGTTTGGTCCCGCTGCATATCGATGGTGACGCCTCCGGCGCCCAATCGCTAGCGGATCGGTTTGCGTTGCGCAGCTACCCGACCATGGTCCTGTATCAGCCGGACGGAACCGAGATCACGCGTCTGCCCTGCGAGTTGGCGGGCGAGCGCTTTGTCGAGATGCTCAAGGTCGCGTTGTCGGCACGTCCGACTGCCGCGCAGTCCTTGAGCGCAGCCTTGTCGCGCGAGCGGCCCTTATCCGACGACGAGTGGCGCCTGCTTGCTTACTATTCATGGGATACCGACGAAGGGCAGCTCCTCAAGCGCCTCGACCTCGCGGCCACGCTTGCCGCCGTGCGCGACGCTTGCACGCTTCCGGATGCGGCGCTGCGGCTGGAATGGCATGCCTTGCACGCCGCCGCGGGAAAGGGCGGCATCGACCGTCAAGCTGCGACCGCGCACCTGCAGGCGGCGCTGGCCGACCCCGCAGCGCTGCGTTCGCAGATGGACCTCGTCATCAACTATGCGGTCGACCTGGTACGCGCCCTGGCGCCTGCGCAGTCGGACGCACGCGCGCAGCTCGCCAACGCCTGGACCGCTGCCCTGATCCTGATCGAGGACGACAGCACAGTCAATGTCGCCGACCGTCTGGCGTCCCTGCGCACCCGTGTACGCATGGCGCGCCTGGGCGCCGCCTTCCCATCCATGGAGGCCACGGTACGCGGCAGGGTCGCGGCCGCCGCGGCCTCGGTGCACGACAAAGCGCTGCGCCACCAGGTCATCAATACGGCCGCCGGCGCCTTGTCCGACGCCGGTCTGCTGGACGATGCTGCCGAACTGCTGGAAGAAGAACTGGACAGTTCGCACGCGCCCTTCTACTTCATGCATAACCTGGCGGCGGTGGCCAAAAAGCGCGGCGATACCGGCGCCGCGCTGGACTGGTACGAGCGTGCCTGGAACGAGGCGACAGGTCCGGCAACCCATCTGCAGTGGGGCGGCACCTGCCTGCTGGCCCTGCTCGAGCTGGCGCCGCAAGACAGCGCGCGCATCGAGCTTGTTGCTGCACGCTTGGGCGAACAGATTGCCAGCGGCATGAGCATGCAAGAAGCCGCCAGCGGACGCAATCGCACGCAGCTCAGGCGTATTGGCGACAAGCTGGCGCAGTGGCCGGGCAGGGGGCCGCACGCTGCCGCGCTGCTGGAGACTGTGCAGCGCCACAGCTAACATCAATCGCAGCGTCAATCGCGCCGTGCGAAGGACGCTGCAGAAAATTCAGGGAACCTGTTCCAGATCAATCGCTCCAATAAGATTTGGGGCGACGACAATGACACGACCGGAATTCGCGACCGATATCTCGCGCGGCGAGTTCGAGTCCGTACGCGACATGCTTGAGGCTGCGCGCCGCAGGACCCGTCCGCGCAAACACGACCTGTACGATGTTTTCTGCGCGGTGCTGTACTTTCTGCACAGCGAGGGCGCCTGGCGCAGCATGCCGGCCGGCTTTCCGCCCTGGCGCACCGTGCATGAGTACTTCACGCAGTGGACCACCGCGCCGCCGGATCAGCCGACCTTGCTCGAAACCGCGCTTACGCGCCTTGGCAAGACCGAGTCGATCGAGCGTTTGCACAAGCTGATCGCGCAGCGCTGAAGCGGTACGCGCGGCTGTGCAGCGCGTGTGGGAGCCTGCGCTCGGCGCGCAGCCTTACTGGGCTTGTGCGGCAGGTGCTGCCGCGGGCGCCGCTGCCTTTTCGAATGCCATCTTCTTGTCTTCGAGCTTGAAGGTGCCGATCGCTTCGCCGCTGACGCCTTCCGCCGGCAGGGCGAGCTGGGTGCAGCCCTGGGTTTCGACCTGCACGATCTCGGCGCCGGAGCGGATGGTGAACACGTTCTCGCCGCTGGCGAACAGTTCCACCGTGACCTCGCGCGCCGGCACTTTCTCAAGATTGAACACACGCTGGCAGTCGGGCATGCGCGAGGCTACCAGGGTGAGGGTGATGGCGTCGCTCCAGAAGTATTCCTGCTCGGCGCGCAAGGTGATGGCATGGTCGTTGCCGCCGCTGACGTAATAGCTGGCGGAGTCCTTGACGCAGGCGGCCAACAGCAGCGGAGCCGACATGATCATGGCTCTACGTATGAACGTCCCGCGTATCGAGGTCCTGCGCATGTGGGCTTCCCGTCATCTGATAAGGAGGCAATTCTCCGCCGCCAGTATAAATCAGAACTCGGTGCCGATGGTCAGTGCCAGGACGCGGTGCTTGGGAATGGGCACCCAGGACTTGATCTCGGGTGAGCGGCGCGTCGCCTTGACCTGCACAAACCAGGGACCGTGATCCGCGGTACGGGTGCGCGGGAAGTCGAAGCGCATGCCCAGGATGGTGTCGTGCACGAAGTTGCGGCGCTTGACCACGGTATCGTCATGGAACAGGCGGCCGTCGATGAACAGGTTGTAGCCGACCACGCGCGCTTCCACGCTGCCGAAGGCGGTGCACTGCAGCCAACGTGCCATGCAGGTCGTCAGTACCGAGGAGCGCGTATTGCCGGCCGCACCGTTGGTCAGCTTGTTGCCGATGCCGGGAGGCGGCGGCGATACCAGGGGCAGGTCCTTCCCGACCACCACGGCCACGCCGCCGGCGGCGTAGGTCATGATATTCCCGGCCGCGAGGCGCCAGTAGGTCGCGGTGTTGAGGTGTACATCGTGCGGCAGCGTGGCCGAGAGCCGGTCGATGGCGTGGCGCCGCTCGGCACTGGCCATCACGCCAAGCGAGCCGCCGATCTGGTTGTCCCATCCTTCCGGCGTAGGACGGTCGAACAGGCGGTGCAGGGTCTTTTGCGTCGGCTCGGCCAGCGACAGGCGTCCGGTCACGCCAAGCTGCGCGCTCAGCGTGGTGAGCGTGCGCTGGTCCCGCGACAGAAAAGCGTGGGTCTGCTCGTAGTACAGCAGGCCAGCCCAGGGACGGTCGAAGGGCTGTGGCTCACGCACGGTGATCCTGGAAGGGGTGTAGATCAACTGGCCCAGGTTCGACTGGGTGGTCAGGAGCTGCGCCTCATCGCAGCCGAGCCAGCGGCACAGGGGTGCGGTCCAGGCGCGCGAAAAATCGCTGCGCCGGTCGGTGCCGTGTTTGACCGAGAACTGCACGCCGCTGGTGTAATAGCGGTCCGAGTGGAAGAAGGAGTCGTTCTCGTAGGTGAAGAAGCGCACGGTTTCCTGCGCTGGTGCGGGGGCTTGTGCGCTCTCCGGCGTCTGCGCGGAGGCACCTGAGGCGCCGCAGCAGGCGGCCAGGGCGGCGGCCAGGCTCAGGGAGAGGCGCCGGGAAATCGGGTTGAGGGTGCTTGCCATCGCCGTCACCGCCATGTCGGATTCGCTAGGGATGAGCTCGATTGTAGGCGCGCCTTTTGGCCCGGGTTTGGCCTGGCGCATACCTCCGGGCGTTTTGCGCGGGCCCTGTACGTACGCGGCTGCCTTGAAAAAAATGATGGCCCGGCGTCGGCGCGGCGCGGAAAACTTGGGTACCATAGTTGCCGGTCGCGACCATAAAAACCTGAGAGGAGCACGGCATGGCGAAGCTGAACGTCAACGGTACTTTGCGTGAATTCGAGGCGGAGGAAGACACGCCGCTCCTGTGGGTGCTGCGCGAGCAGCTGGGACTGACCGGCACCAAGTACGGCTGCGGCATCGCAGCCTGCGGTGCCTGCACTGTGCATATCGACGGCGAGCCGACCCGCAGCTGCGTGCGCCCGGCATCGACCGTCACTGCCACGCAAAAGATCGTCACCATCGAGGGTTTGTCGAAGGATGGCAGCCATCCGGTGCAAAAGGCCTGGGCCGCGCTTGATGTGCCCCAGTGCGGCTTCTGCCAGTCCGGCATGATCATGGCCGCCGCTGCCCTGCTCAAGCAAAAGCCCAAACCAACGGATGCCGATATCGACAGCGCCATGACCAACATCTGCCGCTGCGGTACGTACAACCGCGTGCGCGCCGCGATCAAGGTGGTGGCCAAGGGCGGCGACGCCAAGAGCGCCGGCCTGACCATCCAGCACGTGGGAGACAAGGCATGAGCCGCGCCGTCAATACGCCGGCCGCGCCATTGGCCCCATCGCGGCGCGCCTTTCTGAAGTCGTCAGCCGCCGGTGCGGCCAGCCTGGTGGTGGCCTTCCACATTCCGTTTGCCGAAGCGCTGGCGCAGGGAGCGGCCACGCCGGAGGTCAACGCCTGGGTCGTGGTCAAGCCGGATGACACGATCGTGATCCGTATCGCCCGCTCCGAAATGGGCCAGGGCACCCTGACCGGTCTCGCGCAACTGGTGGCGGAAGAACTCGATGCCGACTGGAGCCGGGTCACGACCGAATATCCGACGCCGGGCGAGAACCTGGCGCGCAAGCGGCCATGGGGCAGCTATTCCACCGGCGGCAGCCAGGGTATCCGCGGGTCGCAGGATTATGTACGCAAGGGCGGCGCCAGCGCGCGCATGATGCTGGTGCAGGCCGCGGCGGACGAATGGAAGGTGCCAGCGTCCGAATGCATGGCCGCCGCCAGCGTCATCACCCATACGCCGAGCGGACGCACCACCACTTACGGCAAGGTCGCCGCAGCCGCCGGCAAACTGGCTGTACCGACTGACATCAAGCTGAAGGACCCCAAGGATTGGAAACTGGCCGGCAAGCGCCTGGCACGCCTGGACACGGTCGACAAGACCACCGGTGCGCAGGTGTACGGCATGGACCTCAAGCTGCCGGGCATGCTGAACGCCTCGATCAAGGATTGTCCGGTCTTCGGCGGCAAGGTCAAGAGCTTCGACGCGGCCGCCATCGAAAAGCGCCCGGGTGTCAAGAAGGTCATGCTGGTCGGCGACAGCGCGGTGGCGGTGGTGGCGGACACCTGGTGGCGTGCCAAGAGCGCGCTCGACGCACTGCCGATCGTGTGGGACAACGGCCCGAACGCCAAACTGTCCAGCGCCGATGTGGCGGCCACCCTGAAAGCAGGACTGGACGCGAACGACGCCGTTATCGGCAATCAGCTGGGCGACGCAAAGGCGGCGATTGCCGCTTCCGCGCGCAAGGTGGAGGCGGTGTATTCATACCCGCACCAGAACCACGCGACCATGGAAACCATGAACGCGACCGTCAAGTGGACTCCGCAGCGCTGCGAGGTATGGACCCCGACCCAGAACGGCGAAGCCGCGCTGGCCGCCACGTCCGAGGCCGCGGGCCTGCCTCCGGCCCAGTGCGAGGTCTACAAGATCCACCTGGGCGGCGGCTTTGGCCGGCGCGGCGCGACCCATGACTGGGTACGCCAGGCCGTGGAGATCGCCAAACAGATCCCGGGTACCCCGGTCAAGTTGATCTGGACGCGCGAAGAAGACATGCTGCACGGCCGCTACCACCCGGTCACCCAGTGCAAGCTGGTGGCGGGCCTGGATGCCAAGGGCGAGGTCACCGGCCTGCACATGCGGATTTCGGGACAGTCGATCCTGGCGTCCGTACTGCCGCAAAATATCAAGGACGGCAAGGACCCGGTCGTGTTCCAGGGCCTGAATGCGCCGGGGCCGGAGGCGTCGATCGGCTACACCTTCCCGGCGCTGCTGGTCGACCATGCGATGCGCAATCCGCCCGTGCCGGCCGGCTTCTGGCGCGGCGTGAACCTGAACCAGAACGCAATCTACCTCGAGTGCTTCCTGGACGAGGTGGCGCATGCCACCAAACAGGATCCGCTGGCGCTGCGCCGCAAGCTGATGGCCAACCATCCCAAGCACCTGGCCGTGCTGAACGCGGTGGCCGAGCGTGTGGGCTGGGGCAAAAAGCCGGCCAAGGGCGTATTCCGCGGCCTGGCGCAGACCATGGGCTTCGGCAGTTACGTGGCTGCCTGCGCCGAAGTCTCGGTCAGCAAGGAAGGCAAGCTGAAGATCCATCGCATCGTCGCGGCCACCGACCCGGGCCACGCGGTCAATCCGCAGCAGATCGAAGCGCAGGTCGAGGGATCCTTCGTGTATGGCCTGTCCGCCGCGCTGTATGGCGAATGCACGCTCAAGGACGGCAAGATGGAGCAGGACAATTTCAGCACCTACCAGGTGCTGAAGATGGATGAAATGCCCAAGGTCGAGACCATCACCATGCCGTCGGGCGGTTTCTGGGGCGGGGTGGGCGAGCCGACCATCGCCGTGGCCGCGCCGGCCGTACTGAATGCGATCTTTGCCGCCACCGGCAAGCGCATACGCGACCTGCCGCTCAAGAACCACAGTCTGAAAAAGGCCTGAGACAGGGGCAGCGAGCCATGCAGCGTCTCGCCGCCCTTTTGCTGTCGTGCGTATGCCTTGGCGTGCATGCGCAGGACAGTATCGACCAGCCATTGGGTGCTGCTGTCGGCGACGCGGCGCGCGGCCGCGCCATCGTCGCCAACCGCCAGCTTGGACTGTGCCTGCTGTGCCACACGGGGCCGATTCCCGAGGAACGCTTCCAGGGTAACCTGGCGCCGGACCTCGCTGGTGCGGGCGATCGCTGGAACGCCGGCCAACTGCGGTTGCGCGTCGTGGACGCCAGCCGCTTTAACCCGGCCACCATCATGCCGGCGTATTACAAAGCTGAAGGCCTGACGCGCGTACCCGCTGCCTTGAAAGGCAAAACCATACTGACCGCCCAGCAGGTCGAAGACGTGGTAGCGTACCTGCAAACACTGCGCATCCCGCCGCCGAAAGCATCGCCACCATGAATCACCTTCGCCCCGATCCGCGTCGCCGCCGGCTTGTACTGGCCGGGACCGCGCTCGCCTTTACGGGCAGCGCCCTGGCCACGCCCGAGCAGATGGCGGCGGCGATCAAGGCCTTCACCGGCGGTGCCACCCCGGCGCCGGGCAAGGTTACGCTGGAAGTCGCGCAGCTGGTCGATAACGGCAATGCGGTGCCGGTGACGGTGCGGGTCACAAGTCCCATGAGCGCCGGAGATCATGTGACCGCGATCGCCATCTTCAACGAGCGCAATCCGCAGACTGACGTGGTCAAATTCACCCTGGGCCCGCGCGCGGGCAAGGCGGAAGTATCCACTCGCATCCGCATGGCGACGTCGCAAAAGCTGATTGCAGTGGCGCGCATGAGCGATGGCAGCTTCTGGTCGGGGAGTGCCGACGTGATTGTAACCCTGGCTGCCTGCATCGAGGGAGAAGGCTGATGGCGCGCGCCCTCGTGACGGTACCGGCTACCGCAAAGCGCGGCGAGATCATCGAGATCCGCGCGCTGATCGGCCATGCCATGGAAACCGGCTACCGACCCGGCCCCGACGGCAAAATCCTTGCGCGTGACATCATCCGCAGCTTCAGCTGCCGCTACAACGGCGAGCAGGTGTTCGCGGCGGAGCTGCATCCCGCCATCTCGGCCAATCCCTACATCGCTTTTTTTACGGTGGCGGCCGAGAGCGGTACCCTCGAATTCAAGTGGGAGGGCGACAACGGCTTTACGCAGACGGAGACGGCCAGGATCGCGGTGACATGAAGACGCTGATTGCGATGCTGGCCATGACGGCGGCGCTGGCGGGCGGCGACGAACGCAAGTCGGGCGCCCACTTCATGGGCGCGTCCACGCAGGCGATGCAGCGCGATGACACCCAGAATCCGGCGATGCTGTGGGTGGGCGATGGCGCGGCGCTGTGGACAGCAACAGCGGGGCAGGGCAAGTCCTGCGCCGGCTGCCATGGCGATGCGACTGTGTCGATGAAGGGCGTGGCTGCGCGCTACCCGAGCTTCGATACGCACAGCAAGCGCGTGATCAACCTGGGGCAGCGCATTGCGCAATGCCGCCAGACCAGGCAGGATGCGCCGCCATGGAAGCCCGAGAGCCGCGAGCTGCTGGCGCTGGAGAGCTACGTGGCCCTGCAGTCGCGCGGGATGCCGGTCGCCCCGCCAGGCGGCCCGGAGGTGGGACTGGCTGCGGCGCGCGGCAAGGCAGTGTATTTTCAGCGCATGGGGCAACTCAATCTGTCGTGCGCGCAGTGCCATGACGAACATTGGGGCAAGCGGCTCGCGGGCAGCACGATTCCGCAGGGACACGCGAGTGCGTATCCGATTTACCGGCTGGAGTGGCAGGACATGGGGTCGCTGCAGCGGCGCCTGCGCAACTGCATGAGCGGGGTGCGGGCGGAGCTGCCGCCGTATGGCGCGCAGGAACTGGTCGATCTGGAAGCGTACCTGGCGGCGCGCGCGAAGGGTATGGCGATGGAGTCGCCTGGGGTGAGACCATAAGGAGGAGTGTGCATGCGGGCGATTATTTTGGTGATGCTGGCGCTGGCCGGCGACGCGGCCGCGGCTGATGGGGCGAAGCTGTACGCCAGCTGCGCGGGTTGCCATGGAACGGGCGGCGCCGGGGTCGGACAGGCATTGCCGGTGCTGGCGGGGCAATCCAAGGACACACTGGTCGCGAGCCTGCGCGCCTTCAAGGACGGGAGCAGGCCGGCGACTATCATGCAGCAGATTGCGAAGGGATATAGCGATGAAGAGATTGCGGCCATTGCAGCCTATTTAGCGACGCAAAAATCCAAACCGTAGGGTGGATAAGCGAAGCGCCATCCACCAGTTGCTGCCTTACCTAAATCGGTTAATTGGTAAATGGTGGATGGCGCTTCGCTTATCCACCCTACGAAAGCCCATATGAAACGCCGAGATTTTATTGGCACCGCGATGGTGGCCGCTATTACCGGATGCGCGACCGTGGCGCCTTCATCCAAACCCCATGTCGTTGTCATCGGTGGCGGTTACGGCGGCGCCACGGCGGCCAAATACATCCGCCTGTGGAGCGAATCGGCGATCGACGTCACCGTCATCGAGCCGAATCCCAGTTTTATCTCCTGCCCACTCTCGAACCTGGTCCTGGGCGGATCGCGCCAACTGGCCGACCTGACCCTGAGTTACGAGGCGCTCAAGACCCGCCACGGCATCCGCCTGATCCAGGATACGGTCAGCCGCATCGATGCCACCGGGCGCAATGTCACGCTCGCGGGCGGACAGATTTTGCGCTACGACCGCCTGATCGTTTCCCCGGGCGTGGACTTCATCTGGGATCAGCTTCCTGGCGCCCAGGACAAGGTGCTGCACGCATGGAAAGCAGGTGCGCAAACCCTGGCCTTGCGCGCGCAGCTAGAAGCGATGCCCGACGGCGGCACCTTCGCAATGACTATCCCGGCCGCGCCTTACCGCTGCCCGCCGGGACCATATGAGCGCGCCTGCCAGGTGGCCCATTACTTCAGCCGCGCCAAGCCCAGGTCCAAGGTGCTGATCCTGGATGCGAACGAGGACGTGGTCTCGAAGGGCGCGCTGTTCAAGCGCGTGTGGGCGGAACGCTATCGCGGCATCGTCGAGTACCGGCCCGGCTTTAACACGGTGGCGGTGGACGCGGCGAAAGGCATGGCGATCTCGGAACTGGGCGACAAGGTGCAGGCGTCCGTGCTCAATGCCATACCGCCGCAGCGGGCCGGCGCGATCGCTTTGCAAGGCGGGCTGGCAAACATCAACAAGCGCTGGTGTGAAGTGGACTTCCTGAGCTTCGAATCGACCCAGGCGAGGCTCGTACATGTGCTGGGCGACGCGATCCAGACCTCGCCGCTGATGCCCAAGTCCGCGCACATGGCCAACCAGCACGCCAAGGTCTGCGCGGCCGCAATCGTGGACTTGCTGAACGGGCGCGTACCCAATGCGCGTCCGCTGCTCACCAACACCTGCTACAGCTATGTGTCGGACAAGGAGGTGATTCACGTCGCATCGGTCCACGCGTGGGACGCTGCCAAGAGGACGCTGCTGGTGGTGCCGGGATCGGGCGGCTTGTCGACAGCGCCGACGGAACTGGAAGGCGTGTATGCGGGCAGCTGGGCCGCCAACATCTGGGCCGATACCTTGGCCTGATGCCTACTTCTGAATGGGCGGTGCCTTCTTCCAGAATCGGTCCAGCATCGGTTTGACGCTGGTGCCGTGAACGACGATGGACAGCATGATGACGACGATCGTAATCTGGATCATGTCGCGCTGCAGGAACTGCGGCAGGCCGTGATTGATCGCGTACATCAGGTAGTAGACCGAGCCGATGCCGCGCACGCCGAACCATCCGGTCAGCATGCGCGTCTTGAGCGCGGTATCCGATCCCACCAGTCCGATCATCACGCTCAGCGGCCGCGCGACGACAAACAGGAAGACCGCGGTGCCGATGGTCTGCCACTTCCAGTCCTGCACCGATACCATCCCGCCCAGGAGCAGCACCAGGGTCAGTTCCGACAAGCGCTCCAGGTGCTCCTTGAAGACCAGCGATTCGGCGCTGACGGTAAGCGGCGCATTGTGCTCCGGCGTCTCGGCGGCCGGATCGGCAGTGGCGGTCTCCGGCACCAGCAATCCCTGGCGGTCCTTGTGCGCGCCCGAGAGTACGAGTTCGGTCTGGCGCAGCGCTACGCCGGCGAAGAACACGGCCAGGAAGCCCCATGCCTGGAAGATCACGCTGATGCCGTAGACGACGGCGATGAGGCCGAGGCCGACCAGGTCGTCCAGCACTTCGTGCTTGGGATCCTGCCCGCGCAGCATCCAGCCGATACGCCCCAGCGCCGCGCCGCCCAGGGTGCCGATGGCCACTGCAGCCAGGGTGGCCCAGATCACGTCCACGAACACCCAGTGCATCGCGTAGTCGCCCAGATCGCGCATGCCCAACAGGCCCAGGCCGAGCATCACGAAAGGGAAGGCCGAGCCGTCGTTCATGCCCGCTTCGCAGGTGAGCGTAAAGCGCAGCTTGTCGCGGTCGTCCGCATGGCGCACCTGCACGTCGGTCGCCAGCACCGGGTCGGTGGGCGCCAGGATCGCGCCGAGCAGCACACCCGCACCAATCGGCAGGTTCAGGACAAAGTAGGCGAAGGCGGCGATCAGGCCCACGGACAGGCTCATCGACATCCACGCGAGGCGGATGGCGGGCATCCAGCGTTCGCGGGTAATAGGGACGGGCATCTTCACCCCCGCCGAAAACAGCGAGACCAGCACCGCGATTTCGGTCAAGGTTTCCAGCAGGTGGGATTCTTCGACCGGATTGAAGGAGAAAATATTCAGTACGACGGGGCCGAGAAGCAGGCCGACGCAGAGGTAGACGATTCCCGATGTGAACGGCAAACGCGAAATGCTGGTCGCCATGAGGCCCCTCGCCAACATGAGGCAGCCAATCAGGATGAACCAGTGCGTTGTTGTCATCGATGAGTTCGGTGGGGAAACGTTTGTGACCCGATTCTACCGAAGACACCGTTGTTGCTTCGTTATGTTGCCGTGCAGACTGTTTTGCCCATGTGGACGCCGCAGCCTGCACGGTGCCTTACGCCTAGAACGCGAAGCTGCCCGCGTCCAGTATCAGGGTTGGCGCGCCGCAGGCAGGCGAGGTCGCCTCGCGGTTGCCGCTGGCGGTGGACTGATTGCGTTCCCACACCGTTGCCACCGCGCCGTACTTGATGAACTTGTACTGGATCGGCGTCGATGGCGGCAACTGGATGGTGCGCGACCAGGCCGCGTTCGCGCCGCTGCCTTCGATCGTCAATTGATTATTGGTGGTTGCGGTCCAGTTGCCGAGCTCGTTACGGTTACCGGCGACATGGACGTTCTGGCCCATCACCGTGTTCGCATTGGCAACGCGGAACTTGACCGCGACCGCTGTGCACGCCGGTGGAGGCTGGGTGCCGCCGACTTTCTGATTCACATGCAAGGCCACGGCCGGCATGGCAGCACCGCTGTTGCCGGGAATGCTGACCGTGACGATGCCGTTGCTGCCCACCGTCACGCTGTCGCTGGTGCAAGCGGTTCCGGCGGCGGTGAGCTTGCCCTTGACCACGTTGCAATAGGTGCCCGCCGGCAGCAGGGTTTGCAGGGAGGCGTTCCAGGCTGCACCATCGTTATTAATCGCAACGAAACCCTTGCTGCCGCGCGAGAAGGCGATCTGATTGCCGGTGCCGCTGGTGAAGTTGTCCACGCCTTGGCCGGAGGTCGCCGCGCGGAAAGCAACCATGTTTGAAATGTTCGACCAGCGGTGGATGAAGTCCCAGGACTGGTTGATCAGGGGATTGCCGCTGGCGTCGAAAGGACTCGCGGCGGGCGGACCCTGATCGTAGTTGCTGAAGCGAAAGCCCGAGTGCAACTGCGCGTGTCCGTAAGGCCAGGCCAGCATGAAGATATTCGCCAGGTCGTAGCGCTTGGTGCCCTGCGTATCGTTGGGGCTGCCAGAGACGTAATTGCTGGCGACCAGCGAGCTGCCGTTGCGTTCGGTATCCCAGTTGTTGACGAACACGGTTGCCTTGTCGGTCGGCACAAAGCCCCAGGTCCCGCCCCAATTGCCCGGCGTGCCCATGATGGCGCGGATCTGTGAGATGTTTTGGCCGTTCTCGTTGCGGAAGACCGCCTTGAGCGCGTAGGGGTACTGGAACTCGTTCAATGTGCCGTTGTTGAAGTAGCTCGAGCGCACCACGTTGCTGTCCGGGATGACTTCCTGCGTAATCCAGAGCGATTCACCTGAGGTGGTAGTGCGCGTTGTACCCGACAGGATGGCGCTGATGTCCGACGGCTGCATGTGCTTGGCCGCATCGAAGCGCAGGCCATCCACGCCCATTGCCACCAGCTTGTTGAGGAAGTTCTTCACCTGCCCCTGGACGTAAGCGCCTTCGGTTTTGAGGTCTGGCAAGCCGCTGAGACGGCAGAACATCACATTGTTGCGGTTGCCAGGCGAACCATAGTCGCCGCCCTGGATGTCGCACGCAGGGTGGAAATCCTGGCTGCTGAAGTTGGGGTAGCTCAGGTTGGTCGCGTTCCAGCTCGACCCATTGGTCGCCGTGCCGGCGCCGGCCGCCATGTGGTTGACGACCACGTCCACATACACGCGCACCTTCGCTGCGTGGCAGGTGTTAATCATGGCCTGGAACTCGGCTTCCGAACCCATGTTGCTCTGCAGCGAGGTGAAGTTGACCGGCTGGTAGATATCCCACCACGTACCCAGGCTGGCCGAGGCCTGCGGCGGCGAGGTCTGCACTGCGCCGTATCCTTGCGGGCCCAGCCAGTTGGTGCATTCCCTGGCGATATCGTTCCACTTCCAGCGGAACATCTGGACCGAGGTGTCGGCCGGGTTGAAGGAGGCGGCGCTGGCCTGGGATGCGAAGCCGAGCAGGAGGCTGGCCGCCAGGATGCTGCGGAGGTGTTTTCCGTTTTTGCTTTGTTTCATGTTGCTTCCTTATGGTTATTGAATTGCGGATGCAAAACTGCACGGCGTGCTTATCCCGCTTGTCTCCATCAAGAGATAAGGCCGTTGAACTGCGTACAGGGTGATGCCGGTGTGATGCTGAGTTGATGCCGGTCTGATGCGATGGCGCCTGGCTGTGGATGGCGCCGTGGGGAGGATGGGCTTCTGACCCTTGTTAAGTTTGCCTCGCCGAAGAGCAATGTAGCACAACTACATAGAATGTAAACCGCGCTGTTGCGAAAAAGTGATAATTCGCTAGCTATTCTGGCGAACCACGCCGTCCCGTCTAGAGTGGATGTAGGTAATCTACATCTCCACTTTGAGAGCGATATTGTTGCGCGAGCAAAAAAAGGGGCCGGAGGATTGCCCCCGGCCCGTCCCAAAAACTCCCCCCATTACTCACTAACGCTGAAATGCTCCAATGTCGATGCCCGTGGTTTTCGAGCGCGTCTTGCCGGCGATGTCGGTGGACGCCGCGTGTTCTTCGGTCCCCTTACCGATCGCCGGCGACGTGCTTTTGAGCCGGAAATCGGGCGAACCCGTGCGCGCATATTTGAGGAACTGCGGCGCCTGCGCCACCGTCCCTTCGTGCGCCAATCCATTACGCAAGGTCCAGTCCGAGGCCGCGCTGTAGAAGACCAGGTTGTTGCGGTAGCTGTTGTGCACGCCGGTCGATCCCTGTTCCGAAATCCCGTAGGTGTTGTCGTAGACGATGTTGTTATGAACTGTCGTGTAATCGTTGGGACCCTTGGTGTGATAGTTGTCGCCCCCGCCGATCAGGATTCCCGTGGTCGAGCCCGACACCGTGTTATTGCTCACAACAACATTGTTGGCGTCATGCCAGAGCTGGATAGCCGCACCGCCAATGCCGTAGACCACATTGTTCTTGGCGCTGCCGGAAGTACTGATCGAAATACCCTGCACAAAGCGGCAGCCTTGCGGGCCAATGTCGTGAACGCTGTTGCCGATCACGTCGACCTGCACGCCCTTGTAATAACTGTCGATGCTGATGCCCGCGCCGCCGGCACTGGTGCACGGCACTTCGCGCATCACGTGGTGCACGTGGTTGTTTTTGATGACATCGCTGGAGCCGGCGTTGTACAGGCCGTAGGTCCACTTGACGCCCGCATTGCTGTTGGCGCCATCGATGTCGAAACCGACGATGTCGACAAAGCTACCGCGATTGTCCCAGGCGATGTTGCTGTCCGAATGGGTAGGAGGAACGATTTTCGCGCCCCAGCGGGTGGTGGAAATGTAATAAATGCGTTGCGTTGCGGTTCCGCTCATCACGGTCTTGAAGCCACCCGGATAGGTGCCCGGTGCAACGTGGATGGTGGTGCCGGGAAGCGCGACTTTGGACGCGCGCAGAATGGTCAGGAAGGGGAGTTGTTCGGTACCGGGATTGGAATCGGAGCCGTTTGTAGCGACGTAGTAATTGTAGGTGGTAGGGACAAGCGGTGCGGCGGATGCGGTGCCAGGCTGCGGGGGAGGAGCCGAGGCCTGCGCCGTAAGGGTGGCGCAGGTGAGGAGTGTGGCGGACAGTGTGAGCAGACAGTTGGTATGTGGCGTCATCGACAGCTTCCTTCCCGGCCCAGCCGCGCGGGCTGGTGTTTGGAGGCGGATGTTGGAATCGAACCAACTTACCCAGCGTTGCAGGCTGGTGCATTGCCATTTTGCTACTCCGCCATGCAAGACAGTTTCTATCAGGCCGGGATCGTGCGAGGACGACTGCGTCAAACTTTTGCTTGAACTAAGCGATAGCGACGCGAGTGTTGTCGAAAGGCTACCTAGCGCTACATAAATATTTCGCGGGCTAGACTTCTGTGTCAGCAACATCCCCTCAAAAAAGCTAATTCACAGGAGAACCCAACATGCTGAAATCGAACATCATGAAAGGCGTATTGAGCGCCGCCATCGCCACCGCGTTCGCCATGCCTGCGGCGAGCTACGCGCAAGCACCCGCGCCGGCCGCCGGTACCGCGGCGGCCCTGAGCAAGGCCGACCAGAAGATCGTGGCCGATATCGCCCTGGCCAACCGCGCCGAAGTCGAAGCCGGCAAGCTGGCGCTGTCCAAATCGCAAAGCGCCGAGGTCAAAGCCTTCGCCCAGCAGATGGTCGACGACCACACCAAGGGCTTGAACGACGCCACCGCATTGGCACACGCCAAGGGCGTGACGATTCCCGCCGACCTTGATCCCAAGCACAAGGCCATGGCCGACAAGCTGAGCAAGCTGTCGGGCGACGCCTTCGACAAGGAATACATGAGCAAGGCGGGTGTGGCCGACCACAAGGAAGTGCACGCCAAACTGAAAAAATTTGAAACCAGCGCCAAGGACCCCGAGGTCAAGGCTCTGGCCAGCAAGATGGTACCGACCGTGGAGCAGCACCTGCATTCGGCCAGCGGCATTGCCGTCATGAAGGGCGGCGCCAAGGCCGCGGTCAAACCGCCGGTGACCGGCGAAGCGAACGATCACACGTCGCCCGGTGCGGTCGCGCATGGCACGCCGAAGGACAAGCCGATGACGGGCGCCGCCAAGCCGGTGCCGGTGGGTGAAGCGAACGACCACACCTCGCCCAACGCGGTGAAACAGGCGACGCCGAAGGCCAAGCCCGCCTCGCCAGCAACTGCTGCCGCGCCCGGCGTGAAGCCTCCGGTGGTTGGCGAGGCGAACGAGGCTACTGCTAACGCTGCCAAGAAGTAGTGTCACGCCGATCCTTGACCTTCAAGACGGCCCTTCGGGGCCGTTTTCATTGTGTGCAAAGGTATAATCGACAGCCCGCGGCTCACATTCCAGCTGCTGACTTTAAAACTGTGTGGGTCTGCCAGACACTATGTCGAATCGTAAAAAACCGAGCAAGAAAAAGAGCATGCATGGCCAGGCCTTAGGACCGCTGGGCAAGTTGCGCCAGCAATGCCGCGCCCTTAACAGCAGTATCGAGGATGAACGCAAGCGGCTGACCCAGTGGCAAAGTATGCTGCCGCAGATTCGCGCCAAGTCCGACATCGAACTCGATGGGCTCTACGAGACAATGCGGACAAGACAGCGAGAGTTGTTTTTCCTCCTCAACAAACAGATAGGGACCCTGGACCTCAGTCTGAACGAGCGGGAAACGCTGACGGACCGCTGGGTCATGGTCGGGATGGATCTGTTGAACGAGCGTGACGATCCCGAGATCAGATCGTTGCTGGGATCGGTTAAAGGGCTGAATTTGGAGTTGGACGACCCGGACGAACTTGATCTCGATTTCGATAACGAGGAGGGCGAGGAAGAAGACAATTTCGATGACGGCGAGGAGTTTGACGCGCGTAGCGAAAAAGACCCGGCTGTCCTCGCAGGCTTGATACGTGAACATTTCGGGGTTGAAATCGAGGAACAGATTCTTGCCAAGGGTTCAAAGGACGAGATTGTTGCCGCCTTCGCGGCCCAGTTGATCAAGCGCACCCAAATCGAAAATGATGGTAACCCAGTGACACCTGTAGCTGGCGCCATGGCCTCCGGCTGTTCCGAAATGGTGCCGGCGTTCGAAACGATCGCTCCCGCCTCCCTTGACCAGATGGACGAAGTGGCGCTCAAGCAGTGCAAGCTCCGCTTAAGCACGCAACTGAGTATGCTCACTGCTGTCGTGATGCAGGTGGAGGCGCCACTAGCGGACGAATTCGATGCACCCAGCGGTCGGGTGGCGCCTTCCACACTGATCAAGTGGCTGGACGAAGAAATCGCCGAGGTGCAGGATGGCATCCATGAATGCAATGAGGATATTGCTTGCGTCAACGATCCGCATCGAGTCAGGGAATGGATAACGCGACATTAGCGACCCGCGCCGCATTGAACCGCAAGCGCTACCGTCCAATGCATAACCACTGAAAGAATCCAGTCCACGGACTCCGCAGGTCTTCATGGCTGAGCCGTTTTGGCATGGTTGTCTTCATGGGCAAGCTCAGCCATTTGTTTCTTGTGAGAAAAAATCGGTGAAATACGACAGCCCCTCATTCCGATGTAATCTCGCTAATTTTCTTTGCTATAGTGGCGGCATAATTTAACCCAGCGGAGAAAATCCCATGAACGGTGCAGGTGGTACCAGCGGTGGCAGCGGCCAGTTCTTACTCGGCCTCTTGATGATGTGCGGCGGCTTCTACCTGCTGCTGAACGGCATCGTTGTCAGCTCCAATTTCGGCCTTGGCACGCGCCTGTTCGGCGGCTCGGGTTTCGGTATTACGGGCGGCATGATCCTGATCCCGCTGCTGATCGGCATCTGCATGGTGTTTTACAACGCCAAGAATTACCTGGCCTGGCTGATCACGCTGTGCTCATTCGGCGCCATGGTATTCGGTGTGATTTCGTCGGTGAGCCTGAACCTGCGCACCATGTCGGCGTTCGAACTCATCATGATCCTGACGCTGGCGTTCGGTGGCCTGGGCCTGTTCCTGCGTTCGCTCAGGCCGGCGCGTCCGGCCCAGCCGCAGACGCGGTAGTCGCGTAGAGTGGGCACCCCGTGCCCACCGACATGCGCCTGCGCTTCAGTCCTACCCTTGCGGCCCGGCCGACGCCTGCTGCCCAGTGCGCGCCCGCAAGCGCGCGCGCCACTCGCCCAGCGCCGACAGGGCTGAATGAAATTCCCGCTCGATCAGGTCGGCTTCGGCCGCCGTAACCACGCCATCCATCAGCGCGCTCGACACCGCTTCCGCCACCGCGCCAACCTCGCTCATGACCCGGCACACGGTCTGCGACAGGTCGTCGCTGGCGACCCTCTCCGGCTGCGGCACGATAAAGGCCGCCATGCCGTGGCGAACCAGCAACGCGTGCAGCGGCAGCATGGCTTCTTCCACGCCTGCCTTGTGGCAGTGCTCGATGATGATGGATACTTCCTCGAACGAGGGATAATGGGTGGAGATGGTGGGCGAGAGCTTGTTGCGCAGGACATTGGCCGACATACCGATGTCCTTGGCCAGGCCCTCCAGCCCGCCGGGATAGCGGCGTGCGACGGTGTAGAGTGCATCGTGCTGGTTCATGTCCAGATATCTTCGAGTCATGGTGAAGTTTGCCTATTTTTACCGGTGCATAGCACCATGCGTGCTGTTATTGTTCATTCAACCTTTACTTCGACCTAAAAAGAACGACGAGAACCACGATGAAGTCCATTCAGATTGCCTTGCTGGTGGCCCTGCTGCTGCCGGCCGCCGCGGAAGTATCGGCCGATTCGCGTCCGTCCAAGTCGAGCTCGAGTTCGTACAAAAGCGGATTTTCCTCGCAAAGATCGGCGCCCACAAGCACTAATCGTTCGTCTGGGAACTCCTCGTTCGGGAGCTTCGGCAACCGGCCGTCGACCCCGCGGCCGCGTGCGCCCGCTCCGGCGCCGTCGCAGGCTGGCCGCAATGGCGGTTTCGGGTCTTTCGGCAACGCTGCGCCGCGCCAGGACAATGGCGCCGCCCCGGTCCCGCGCAAGTCGGACTCGGCCCTGTCGCAAAGCATGAACAAGAGTAATGCCGAAGCGAACGCCTTGCGCAGCCTGGAAGCGCGCCGCGCCGCTCAGGAAGCGGCGAACGCACCGCGTGAAATCCGTCCTGTGCCGTCGGGCCCGCTGCCATCGAACGGACAGTACGGCAGCCAGCAGAACGGCCAATATGGTTCGCAGCAGGGCGGGCAGTACAACAACCGGCAGAACGGGCAGTATGGTGGCGCGCCGGCGGGCCAATATGGCGGCGGCATGCCGATACCGATGCCGCAGCCCCAGCAGATGCAGCAGAACAGTGGCTTGATGAACGTGATTACTGGCTTCCTGTTGGCGCGTGCCACCACCAACACGCACGCACACGGTAATAGCAATAACAGCAATAACAACGGCTACCCTGGCAGCACTGCGGCCACCGTGAACCGGGAAGAAAACGGCAGCATGGCAGCAGCGGCCGGCGCGAATGCGATTCCCGTGCAAAGCCAGCCCAAGAGTTCCTTCGGCATGGCGGTATTGCGCACGATGGCATGGCTGGCGATTCTCGCCGCGCTGGGTTGGCTGGTGTACTTCGGCTGGAAATTTTTAAGGCGCGGCAAAGCGCCAAGCACGGCAAATTATTCGTTCGAGAGGAATTGAGATGGCTTGGAAAAATGTGTTCGACTACGTACGTGGCATCGCCGGCAAGCAAGGGATGGACGGCAAGGCGCGGCGCGAGGACGAAGACTTGCCGATGGGCGCACGCATCGGCAGCGTGGTGCAGCTGCAGCGCTCGCCGATCATCCGCGCCCAGACCAACGGCTCGCTGATCGTGATGCCGGCCGATGGCGACACGCGCATCCTGGCGGTCTCGCAGATCAAGCTGAACCTGGCCGGCGCACTGTACCGGTTTTATCTGGCAAAGGGCGATGACGACGCCAAGGAAAAGTTCTTGCAGGTCTACAGCGATGCCGACGGCAAGGTGGCCGAGATCATGTACTGCACCCAGCTGGCGCGCGTGATCCCGGAAACCGTGGAAGATCAGGACGCCTACACCGGCGTGTCCGGTGCCGGCCTGGGCGACCAGACCTACACGCTGTGGCGCGAGCAACTGGCCGACACCTTGGGCGAGCAAGACCTGATTAATGTCTTCGGCGACGAAGATCGTATCGACTACACCCGTGATGCGGGCGATACCCAGGCCGCCTTCGTGGCGCCGTTTTCCGGCAAGGAAACGCGCATCGACGACGCGGCCGGCGTGCAAGGCTTGCAGCAGGAAATGTACTTCATGCCGTATGTGCGGGAATTGCCTGGCGGCGGGCGCGAGTACCTGGTCATCACGACGGAAATTATCGCCAGCGTGAACGGCGACACGTCGAAGCGCGGTATCCATGTCGACTTCGTCATCGGCATACCGGTAGAGCAAGAACGGATCGTCCTCCAATAGACGGTTCGCAGAAGGCAGTTTTATCTTATAAACGAAAGGGATTCAAAATGAGCAATGCAAGTGGATGGGGCCTGACGGCGCGACTGATTTCGAAGCACTTCGGCGTTCTGGGCGACCGTGTTTCGGAAGCGATCGCCAATTTTGACCCTGAAACGGCGACCGAAGCCGACCGCGACCGCCTGGCCGACACCCTGCGCGCCACCGCCCAGATGCTGGCCTCCGCGCGTTCGGCGTTCGACAAGGAACACAACGACGTCGTCAGCCTGCGCAACTTGATCGCCAACGACGAAAAGGCCACTGAAAAGCTGGCCGAACGCCTGGCCGCCGGCACCATTTCCGAAGCGACCGTCACCATGTTCTGCGACGAGCTCGAAGCCAACAAGAGCCGCCTGCCGCAGGAGCTGCAGGAAGAAGCTGACGCGAAGGCGTATATGGACGAACTGCAAAAGATCATCGATGCGCTGAGCCAGCAGCTGGCCGAATTCGACGCCCAGGCCAAGAAAGCGCTGCAGGCGCTGGCCCAGGCCAAGGCCCAGAAAGACTTGCAGGAAATGCGCATGGAGCGCCAGCAGCAACTGGCGGGCCTGACCGGCATGAAGGGCAACTCGACCGCGCTGAACGCACTGACCCGCCGCGCCCAGGCCGTGACCAACGAAGCGGCCGGCATGCGCATCGTCGCGGACATCGGCCAGAAGCCGCTGGATCAGGCAGCTGAGCTGGATGCGATCCGCAAGTCGGTCGCGCAGGACAACAACGCCGGCGAAAGCGCGCTGGATCGCTTGAAGCGTTTGTCCGGCAAGGCTGCGTAATCGACGTATCGCTTGCAAGAAATCGTAGGGTGGGCACGCTGTGCCCACCGCAAATACCCGCGACGCACGCAAGCGCCGCGGGCAACGCCGGTGGGCGCAGGTGCCTACCTGCGAATTTACCCTGGTGCTCAGAACCCTGAAAACCCACCGCACCGGTTGGCGTTTTTTTTCGCCTGGACCCGATACACCAGACATCTGCCGAAGCCTCCGCCGAAGCAACCGCCGCGTGCTCGTCCCTATCGACAAAAGCTGCTCATTGTCAATGTCTAGCTTAGCTTGGGGTCTACGATTGCGTGACGTTTAGGGCGCCATCAGCGCCACTAAGCAACTTGCCAATGCGCAGTATTCTGTCAACGCCGAGCATGCTCCAGAGGCGGAGTCAGCGAGCGTTGTACTGATCGTCGCTCCAGCACCGCGACCCGTCGGCATCGGATCAACAACATTTAAACCATCTCAGCGCAAGCCCGGCCGCTATTGATCAGTTCATTCACGAGCTTAACAGTAGAGTGGCTCGCGAGTCGTTAAGATCTAAAAGAGGACGGCTTACGAAAAATTTGTGGGGGTACCATGGGCTCGGCGATAGTGATTCCTGAAGAAGTAGCGCCATTTCTCAAGATTGTTCTTTACTTCACCTATCACATTTCTGAAGTTGATGAGAAGTCACTCCTTCGATATCTGCGTCCGGAGTTTTTGCGTAAAGTCGTAGGGCGCCAGCGAGCGGACTACGAGTGCGCGCTTTCTTGGGCGGTCGAACATTCGGACGCCGAATTTCAGACTCTTCTTCCAGACATAAAATTTTCAAACACGGAGTGCTTAAAGCTTCTCAGATTTTTTCTTTTAAATATACGCTCGTTGTAGCAAAATTATGTATTTCAAAGACTTGAGTGATTACCATTACCATTTACCGTTCGAACTCCCGAACGTTTTTAACGTCGGTTGGCTTAATAGAGATGGTAAATTTCCGATTGCGCTGCCGTCGGCTACTCTAATCGATAAACTTAACAAGATTCTGCTATCGTCAAGAGGATTCGAAGCACGCGTGAATCCAATTCGAGGCGTTCATTCATGTAATTTATGTGGACTGCATATTCTTGCCGTTCCGTTCATTGGTTCATGTGAAATATGGATACCCGCTCGAGGAGTTGACGCATATTTTGCTGCCCCGTCGCTTGTCCTTCACTATATTGCTGAGCACAATTATTTCCCGCCCGAAGATTTCCTCAGATCGGTCGCGCTGTTGGATATGTCAACACCTTTTAATGGACAGGCCCTTTACGACAAGTTGATCCGCAAGTACGGTTTTAGTATTAATCCGAAGCGGTGATCGCTCGGTTTTATCCTCCACGTGCGAGCCTAAATACTTCGTCATAGTACAACTGCGGGTCTGCGTGAGTTCATCATGGGCTTTGTGCCGGCATAGCGACTTGACGGCAACGAACGACCTAGTGGCCTTTCCAAGAACCCTTGATTACCGAGCAAAAACGCCATGGGTAGTTGGGCGTTTCATCTTCAACAGGCCGTGATTCACAGTGACAGCACCGAAAGCTGCTTATTGTCAATGACCTGCTGAGTCTGGAGTCTACGATTGCGTGACGGTTCAAGCGCGAAAGCGGTAGCGGCCGTTTCGCCTGTCCCTCAACTCCAATCAAAGCCCAGCATGCTCCATCACGTCAATCTCGCGGCATTCGCACTGCCGGCGCAGCTGAAGGACCAGACGATGCACAGGTTCACGCTGCAGGCCGATGGGGCCGGCGAATGCAGCGTGGTGATGTCGCAGGCGCCCAATCCGGGTGAAGACACGCTGGACGATCTTGCCCACGACCTGAACAGCGCCTTGAGCAAAGCGCTACCTGATTTCAATCTTCTTTCTTTGCACGAATTTCCCCTCGACGGTGAGCCCGCGATCGAAATCGCATATCGCTGGCGTAAAGCTTTCAAGCTGATCCGCCAGCGGCAGGTCATCACACTGCTGCCTGCCGAGGGAGAAGAAACGTCGCGCGTTCAGTTGATCGTGGCTACCTGCCCTGATGGATACGCCGACCGGTGGAACGTGATATTCGACGCTTTGCTGGTTAGCGTCAAGCTGCGGCACAGGACCTTAGCGCCCGCTAGTGTCCCGGTTGTCGCACCAGTGAACAACACTTCAACGGTGTTCGTATTGTCCAGACGGCGCAGAGTTCTGCATGCGTTCGCCGATCAGGACGAAGCCTGCCGCAAGACCGACGCAGGCGAGGTGCAGCTAGCCGAATGGTGCTTCTATGACGCGGCCGGCAAGGCGCTGCACGCCAAGTTCCTTATCTCCGCCGCGTGGTGGCGCAAGCCGGGTGCGTATGGGCTTGAAACGCGGCCGGAGCAGACGTCCCCATCCTTGCGCGACCAGCTCGGCCATGCGGATCTCTTCGTGCGCGGGTCCGCCTCGGTAAAGCTGTCAAGTATCGCGGAAGTGCGCGCCATGTTCGACAATCTGATGGAGCCTGACCATGCCTGCAGCTGCACGCCAAGGTGACCTGATCGGCCACGCGCCGCCTATCCCTCCGGTCGTCGCAGCAGCGGTGACCGGCGGTGCTGTAGCTAGCGGTGCGGCGAACAGCATTGGGGGCAAACTAACGTCTGTTGCGCTAGGAGGTGCTGACGCCGCCAGCGGAAGTGGGGGAGGTGGAGGAGGTGTTGGCGGGGTGGTGACGGGACTAATCGTGCCACGCTGTTCGGGCAACGTATTTACCAACGGTATCCCCGCTGCACGTGCGCTCATCGACAAGGCGGCTTGCTCCTTGCATCCGCCCGTTCCATTGCCGATTGTGAGTGGTAGCTCCAACGTGTTTATCAACGGCGTGCCGGCCGCCCGATTGGGCGACAAGATTTTCTGTGGCGCTGTGATTCTTACTGCTTCGGGAAACGTCTTCATTGGTGGTAGTGCTGGCGGGCAGACTGTCGAAGCCAACGTTGCTATGCCAGAGGAATCGATTTCGCCTCTGATGCGCGACGGCCTCCTTATGGCCAGTGCAGGTGGTCCCGCTGACAATTGCCACATACAGTCGCGTGAGGCTATGATCGCCGCATTCGCGCTAAAAAATGCGGGCGAATTGATCCCAATTGGACGACTTGACAGTTTCTTCACGTTTAACCCCCTTGGACGGGGCCTAAAGGGCCTGGCGTCCGGTGTATTAGACATGGGACTTATTCAGCGAAACTTGGCGGTGCGCGAATGGAGTCACCTAGTTGACGGTTATGGGTATGGGAAACAGGCATTGACTGGGGTTGAGAAAGGTGTAAGGGGGGAAGACCGACCTTATCAGCCGAGAAGTGCGTTGTTTAGGGGTATTGAAAAGGATGGTGTCGGTACTACAATGGGCACTGGAGTGCACAGCGTAGTGATGGGTGCGACTGGTTTGTCCACTTTCAGAGTAATTGGTAGTCGGGATTCCGAAGCCATTGGGCGGGAATTGCCTGGTGTTTTCTTGGCGGTAGCTGGAGGACCTCTTATTTCTCGTACGGCTGGCCTGGATTTGGCAGAAGCTGCAAGAATGTCTGGGGGACTACGACGATCGCCAAATGGTGTACTTAACGAGGCAGATATCGGTCGTCTCACAAAGGAATTTGTCGAGGTCGGTGGCGATCCAACAAAGCTACGCTTTAACTCAGGGCGACAGACGTCATATGTTGATGAGATTGACATATTTCGTATTCGTGGGGACGTCCTACCGCTCGAGAATGCCGTTCACCCGCGCTCAGGTATGTCGAGCAAGGCGACGCTCGCGCACGAGTTGGGGCATCAAGCACACAGGGGAACGAAAGTGCCGATCGGCGCCTGGAATGACGAATTTAGGGCGAGCTATTGGGCGGCAAAGCACGCACCAGGACTGACAGCCGCTGAGCGTGCTGATTTGGTCGGTGACGCGTTAACACGAGCTCGCGAGGCTGGTGTGCCCGTCAAAACGAATAAATTTATAAGGGAGACTTTATATGGCTACTGATGCTAAACGGGAGGTCACGGAGGACGAACTGTTGTTCGTAGAGGAAGCACTGTCTGAATACGAACTCCTCGGTAGTTCTGCTAAAAAATGTCCTTGGTGTACGAGCGAGTTGATGTTCAACATTTCAGCATCTGGCTATAGCATTCATTGTTCCAAGTGTGAATTTAAAGTTACGGTACGTGGCATTTGAAGCGGAGATCGCTCGCACTAGCAATTACCCAAGCGGTCACGGCAGAGCCTGCGGCTCTCCTGTCTCTTCACGGTGAGCGCCACCGAAACTAGCTCCTGTAGCTTCAGCGCCATAATCACCGTCGTCGTATCCACAAATCTTACTAATGTTCCGATTATCGTATTGGCCTTCGCGTTTTCAAGCCACCAGATGGGCGCGTTCATTGTGAAGTTACCCTTGTCAAAGCCACCTGACAATGTACCTCCCCCAACGGCGATCCGGTCGCCGCCTTTCATATGACGGCGCCCGAGCTCGATGGCGAAATTACGGCCGATTCCGTTGCGGATCACCTCGGAACTCTTGAAGGTATCCAACGCACTGTAGGAAGTTAGGCCCGAATTCCCCATCCGTTTTAAGTCGTTATCGAGGTATCTACATTCTCAAAAATCCACAGTAAACCCAGCCCCGACCGACTTCTGCGAATAGTTGTAATCGATCAAACTCTGCCCATACCCCGAAAACACCTGAAAGTAGCCCTTCAGATTGGTAGCCAGCGGATATGAAAACCCAGCCTGCACGGCCCCGTGGCTCTTGGAGAAATTGCGCCGCACCATCAGCGAATACTCATACCCGTTGTTGCGATAACTGGCCTGCACGTCACCATGCGCCAGGAAGTCGGTAATGTCCGGATTATCGTTATTGGATTTCGCATTATCAAGCCGGCGCCACATACGCGCGCTTAGCGCGAAATTTCCCTTGTCCACGCCCACCTCGCCATACACCCGGTTCCAGCTGCGCGACAAGGTGGACGTCTGTCCATTGGATTGATGGATCATCCCGACGTTGAAGAAGCGGAAGTTCAAGCCCGCCAGCTCCTTATTAATCGGCAGCACCGCCATGACCTCAGGCTGGTAGTTCGTCTCGCGAAACGGGCTGGAGGCCGCGCGATTGTAGGCCTGCCAGAAGCTTTGCTGGGTATAGCCCACCCAGAGGTCCACGGGCAATCCGGCAATCTGCTCGGCCAGTTTCATTTTCACGCTCAGCTGATAGGTCAGCTCGATGTGCTTCGATTTGATGCCGGCCGGTGTGAACTCGCGGTAAGGCTCTTCGTTCGATGCCGAGCTGTAGTTCCCCACCAGCAGGTAGTTGTCCCGGTGCGGGCGCACGGTGTAAATGCCGCGGCGCGCCGCAGGTGTCAGTTCCCACAGTTGCTCTGTGCGCGAGATCGGCGTCTCCGGGGGCGCCTTGGTGGCGGAGGCGACTGCAGGAATTGGCGTGGCGACCAGATTATTGGTAAGCGCTGGGGAGCTTGCATCGGGAATCGGCGTGCCCGCGACGGTTTCCGCAGTGGCGGCCTTGGTCAGTGCGTCGAAACAGCCAAGACGGGCGCTGGGATCGCCGAGCACTGAGCAGCGCAGCATTTGTTGTTCGAGTTCGCCTGCGTGGACAAAGCCGGTGGAAACGATGAGGGTGGTAAGAAGGAGAGGGAGGCGATAAGTCGGCACGGAAGAGTTTCAATAATGATAAAGAACAGACTGTATCCTAAAGGCAAGAATGGTGTAGCGCGGCAGGCATCGCGCTTTCGCTCGGCGATCAAGGCCCAGATTCTCCCGAAAGCTACTCCTGGTGATGCCCAGCAACCCTACTTGCAAAGCGGTCGCCGGAGTTTGAAACTCTTTGTGTCCGTGGCGACGCCGCAGGGATGCGTCCGCTATGATGCCGAATTGTTATCAACTACCAAGCTTCCTGCTGTAGCCACATGGACAGTTGTAACGTCCAATCGCGGCTGGCGGATGAGAGATACGCATGGGTATAAACGTTACGAAGCGAATGGGGTTGAATGAAGCCAACCCTGCACAGTTTGGATTGATCAATCTCCTCAAGGCAGTCGCGGCACAACTGATCGTGCTGCATCATCTCGCCTTTTACGGTCCCATGGCCGACTACGCGCGTCCCTTAATGCCCAACGTCATTGATTGGCTAGGATCGTTCGCGCGCATCGCAGTGCAGGTCTTCCTGGTGGTTGGCGGATTCCTCGTGGCGAAGTCCTTGTTCCCGGAAGGCCGCCCCGAGTTGAGCAATCCCCTGGGAACAGTCTGGCGGCGCTACGCCAAGCTGGTGCCGCCCTTCATGGTCGCCATGATGGTGGCCGTGGCCGCCTCCGCCCTGGCGAACCGTTGGATGACGCACGATTCCATTTCCGCACCGCCGGATCTGCTGCAGCTGCTTGCCCACGCCCTCTTGCTGCAAGGCGTGCTGGGCTATGAATCTCTGTCGGCCGGCGCCTGGTACGTCGCGATCGACTTTCAGCTGTACGCTGTGGTAGCCGTGCTGGTGTGGGTGTGCGGTCGTGTTGCGGGAGACAAGCTCAAGGCATGGCTGTTGCCGGCCATGATTGTCGCCGGCATCTGCGCGTCCCTGCTGTACTTCAATCGGGATTCCAACTGGGACGACTGGGCCCCGTACTTTTTCGGCAGCTATGGTCTGGGGATCCTGGCATGGCTGGCCAGCGATCCTCGGCGCCGCCACGGTACCTCGTCTTTGCTGTTGGGGATGATTTTGCTGCCGACACTTGCTGCACTCGTTCTGGATTTCCGCCTTCGCATTGCCGTGGCGCTCACTGTCGCTTGCCTGTTGTTTCTGTTCGGCCGCGCAAGGTCGTCGACGTCCGGCCGCCGTTTCTCCCTCATCGATGGCTTGGCAAAGATTTCATATTCGGTCTTTCTGATTCACTTTCCGGTGTGCCTGGTTGTCAACGCAGCGTTCGCCCACTTCGTTCCGGCGGAACCGCATCTGCAGGCCATCGGCATGCTGGTCGCGTGGGGAGGCAGCCTCGCCGCTGGCGCCATCTTCTATCGTGTGGTGGAGTTGCCTTTGGGGCGCCTGCTGTCGACCGCGCCCAGGCTGGCGTACCGGGATGCCGCGCAATTGGGCACGCCGTCATAGGGGCTCACAATCACTTACAAACTGTGCTCGTGTGTTTCGCAAAAATCGCTAAGCTTTGGTTTGACGGAACTCAGAAGCCAGCCGTATAGATGAAGACCCAGCTCCTCGAAGATATCGGCCAAAGCGCATCGCCGATCTGGCCTGCGCCAGTAGCTAAGGTGACGGCTCCCAAGGTCCCGCCACCGCCGGCGGAAGAAGCTGCGCCGCCCGACGTTGCGGCACGTAGCGGACTTGTCTGGCGTTACAAGATCGCGGCTGAACCAGCGCCACCCATCGAAACCGTACCAGAGGCACCGGCACCGGCACCAGCGCCGCCGATCGACCCTTTGCCAGAGGCACCGCCGCCTGCAGCGCCGCTGCGATCGCCCCTTGATACCGTCCATCCTGTAGTCGGGAACCCACCATCGGGAGCTACTGGCAGGTCGCCTGCTTCCACTCCACATGAGCAGCAAGAGAAGAATCTGTTTGATTTTTCGCTGCCGCCCGCCTCCCCAAGTGCGGTCCCCGATCTTTTCGGGCGTGAACCGACCTGGTTCGACCGCTGGGGCAGGCGTGCTGTGGTCGCCGGTAGTTCGCTTGTCGTATGCGCCATTGTGGTTGCCAGTGGCTTGTGGCTCTTGCGTGAATATCGCGATGACGAGTCGCTGGCGCTGGTCGCCAGCACGGCCAAGCCGGCGCCGAAGACCACCAATACGATGGTGCCCACTCCTAAGGTGCTTGCGGTGGCCCCTCCGGATACAGCGAGTCCCGTCGTACCGCCATTGGTGCTGTTACCTCGCGAACCCGTTCCAGCGGTTCAAGAGAAGGCGAAGCCAGAGAGTGATACCGTTACTGAACGGATTATGCCGACGCGAAAGGCGCCGCGAGTCCGCGAGGAACGCACCGCGGTGCAGCAGCCCCGTTACCGAACTGCCACCGTGGAGCGCCCGGAAGTGAAGGCTGAGCCGCCGGTGACGATGTCGGCTACCTTGGCGGCATGCCGGGAGCACGGCTATTCGCCCGCTCAATGTGTAAAACGTGGATGTCGGGTTACCAGGTTTGGACTCGTGTGTACCGGCAAATGAAGCAAAGCTCGTACATGAAACAACGCGACCTGTCAGCGACCGATCGCCATCACTGCAGCCGAATAGCGGTATCAAAAATCCACGTACGCCGGATCTCCACTACATCGTACTGCCGCGCCAGATTTGGGGGGAAGGGTCCATAAGGCGCCTGACTCGCCACTACTTTTCGGATTGCCTCATCGACCGCAGGCACACCGCTGGAAATCTCGAACTTGATCTTCTCGATCGAACCATCGGCACGCACCGCTACCGTGACCACAGGACGTGTGTGCGGCTGCTTTACCACTTCGCGTACCGTTTCCAAGGTCATGTTCATCTCGATCTTCCGGCTCATCGCTTCCGCGTAGAGGACCAGATCCCCGTTGGGATCCGCGCGGCCGAACATCCAGCCCCGCCGCAGACTGCTCACCGTAGGGAGCGGCGCGGTCGAAGGCCGGTTGGCAGCGTCACGCTGGGCAGCTTCCTGTTTGAGTTGATTGGCGATGGCACGCAGCCGCTCTTCACGTTGTGCCTCCTGCTCTGCCTTCTGACGCTGGGCGAGCTCTTGCTTGGCAAGCTCCTGCCGCGCAGCTTCCTGCTTCGCGGCTTGCTCCGCCCGCTCACGCTGCGCTAACTCTTGCCTGGCATTTTCCTGCCTCGTAGACTCTTGCTTGGCTGCCTCTTCCCGAGCCGCCTGCTGCCTGGCGCTCTGTTCCGCGCGCTCCCGCTGTGCTTGCTCTTGCCGGGCCGCCTCCTGCCTCGCAGCCTCTTGTCGCGCAGTTTCCAGCTTTGCCGTTTGCTCTGCCCGTTCGCGCTGCACCGACTCCTGCTTGGCACGCTCCAGCCGTGCGGCCTCTTGTTTTGCAGCGTCTTGCCGCGCAAGTTCCTGCTTCGCGCTTTGATCATCCCGTTCCCGCTGAGCCTGTTCCTGCTTGAGGCGTGCTTGCCGCGCGGCCTCCTGCTTCGCAGTCTCCTGACGGGCGGCATCCATGCGGGCTGCCTCTTGTCTGGCGGCTTCAAGCTGCGCTTGCTTTGCTTGTTCTTGACGCGCGCTGTCTTGCTTCAGCTTTTCGTCGCGTTTAGTCTGCTCTTGACGTACGCTTTCCAGCCGCGCCAGTTCCTGCCGTTCGACCTCCAGCCGGGCCGCTTCGGTCTTTGCTATCTGCGCGGCGCGGGCAGCCTCCTGGCGCAGCTGCTCCTGTTGCGCCGCCTCCCGCTGCGTGGCGGCCAGCGTCTCCGCCTGGCGCAGCCGCTCGGCGTTCTGCTTCTCTTGTTCTAATCTGGCCTGGTCGAGTGCGCGTTCCTTTGCTTCTTGTTCAGCCTGCTTCTGCGCCGTGAGTGCGGTGTTACGGGGGGCAGTGACTTCATCGCCCGCAGCGGAGTCGGCCTGCGCGTCGGGCTTGTCGGCGGCTCTCACTTGAGGTGCGTTGGGTGCCAGGGGAAGGTTCACGTCCGGCCGCTTCGCCGCCGCCTTGACGGGCTCTGGTGCCGGGGCTGGCACAACTACGGGGGCAGCGGGTAAGGGTGGCGGCAACAACACGGCAGATGCCCTGGGGGCTTCAGGAACTGGCGGTGGCAATGCCGGCAAGGGCGTGCTGTCGAGAACTGGAGGTGGTGCGGGCTGCGCTGTGACGGTGACTGGCGGCGCAATCTCCTGCGGCAATGGAAGCGGTGCAGGCGCGGATGGCTGCGCTGGGGCGAGCGTGATGCGCAAGTCATTGGCTCCCAGTCGCCTTTCCTTCCATGGCAAGTTGAGACCGGGCAGCCCAAATGTCTGACCACCCAAGGTGATACTCAGCAGCAGGGCGTGCGCCAGCAAGGAGAGCAACAGCGCCGCATTCAGACGCAAGGGCGCATGCCGGTTGAGGGCGACCGTGCTCAAATCGGCTGCCCTTGGCGCACGCGCGTGGACAGGCTGTTCAAAATAACTTTTCCAGCTTGGTGTACCGGACGGATCGACTTGGCCATGTGTGACGATTGCGTAGATGCCAATGCGGCAACGAACTCAGCGATGCTATCACATGGGCTGCGCCTATTGATGGGCGACTACCGACAAGTTAGCAAGCAAATAGCGCAGAGATTAAAAGGGGCCCATGCAATGCTGCATGGGCCCCTTCAATTTATTATCAGAGTTTTGTACCCAAACTGCCAGCAGCTGGGTTGACCTGCATAAGCTTACGCGTCGATATTCCCCGCATGCAGCGCGTTCGATTCAATAAACGCGCGGCGTGGTTCAACTTCATCACCCATCAGCGTTGTAAAGATCTGGTCCGCGGCAATCGCGTCTTCGATCTGCACTTTCAACAGGCGGCGCACGGTCGGATCCATCGTGGTTTCCCACAGCTGCTCAGGATTCATCTCACCCAGACCTTTATAACGCTGCTTGCTGACGGTGCGCTCGGCTTCATCACGCAGCCACTGCATCGCATGATGGAAGTCCGCCACGGCCGATTCCTTCACGCGCTCGCCTTCGCCGCGGCGGATAAACGCGCCTTCGCCGATCAAGCCTTTGAATGTCGCGGCAGCTGCTGCCAGGGTCGCGTAATCCGCACCCTGCACAAAATCCGCATCGATCGAGCTGACTTGCACGTTACCGTGATGCATGCGCTCGATGCGCAGCGCGTGCTTTTCGCTCAAGTCGTCGGAACGCACCGTCACCTTCACGGCGCGGTCGTTGATCAGCTCCTGCATGGCGGCAGCCGATTGTTCCGCCGCTTCCACCGTATTCAGGTCGAGCACCACACCGTTCATGATGGCGGTCAGCGCCGCGCGGTCGATTACGCGGGTCAGGCGCATCATGATGGCGTTGGCCAGGTTGAACTGGCGTACCAGTTCGGCCAGCGGTTCGCCGGTGATTGCGTCCGCGCCTTCACGCGGGGTCAGCGCGGCGCTGTTCAAGGCCACGGTCATCATGTAGCTCGCTTCTTCGATATCGTCTTTCAGATAACGCTCGTCGCGGCCGGATTTGACTTTATACAGCGGTGGTTGCGCAATGTAGATATGGCCACGCTCGACCAGCTGCGGCATCTGGCGATAGAACAGGGTCAGAAGCAGGGTGCGGATGTGGGCACCGTCGACGTCCGCATCGGTCATGATGATAATGCGGTGATAACGCAGCTTGTCGACGTTGAATTCGTCCGGTCCGATACTGGTGCCCAGGGTGGCGATCAGGGTCGTGATCTGTTCCGAGGACAGCATCTTTTCAAAGCGCGCCTTTTCCACGTTCAGCACCTTACCGCGCAGTGGCAGAATCGCCTGGAATTTACGGTCGCGTCCCTGCTTTGCCGATCCACCTGCCGAGTCACCCTCGACGATGTACAGTTCGGAGAGGGCGGGATCTTTTTCCTGGCAGTCGGCCAGTTTGGCGGACAGACCCAGGCCGTCCATGATGCCTTTGCGGCGGGTCAGGTCGCGCGCTTTACGGGCGGCTTCACGGGCGCGGGCGGCTTCGACGATTTTGCCGCAAATGATTTTGGCGTCGTTCGGCTTTTCCATCAGGTAGTCGGTCAGCGTCTTGGCGACGATTTCCTCGACCGGGCCGCGCACTTCGCTCGATACCAGTTTGTCTTTGGTCTGCGAGCTGAATTTCGGCTCGGGGACTTTCACGGACAGCACGCAGGTCAGGCCTTCGCGCATGTCGTCGCCGCTGATTTCCACTTTCGCTTTTTTGGCGAATTCGTGCTCGTCGATGTATTTGTTGATGACGCGGGTCATCGCGGCGCGCAGGCCGGTCAGGTGGGTGCCGCCGTCGCGCTGCGGGATGTTATTCGTGAAGCACAGCACCTGCTCGTTGTAGGCGTCGTTCCATTGCATGGAGACGTCGACGCTGATGTTCGTGCCCTGGTCGGACTGGCGCTCGCCGGTGGCCTGGAACACGGTCGGGTGCAGGACGGTCTTGGCTTTGTTGATGTATTCCACAAAGCCGCGGGTACCGCCTTCGAACGCGAAGATTTCTTCCTTGCCGGTACGCTGGTCGGTCAGTTTGATATTCACGCCGTTATTCAGGAACGAGAGTTCGCGAATACGCTTGGCCAGAATCTCATAGTGGAATTCGACGTGGGTGAAGATCTCTTCGTCGGCCCAGAAGTGGACATCGGTGCCGCGCTTGTCGGTGTCGCCGATGACTTTGATCGGGCTGACGGCAATGCCGTCGCGGATTTCGATTTCGCGATTCTGCGGTACGCCGCGCACGAATTCCATGTAGTGCACTTTGCCGTCGCGGCGGATGGTCAGCTTGAGCAGTTTGGACAAGCCGTTCACGCAGGACACGCCCACGCCGTGCAGACCGCCGGAAACTTTATACGAGTTCTGGTCGAATTTACCGCCGGCGTGCAATTCGGTCATGACGATTTCAGCCGCGCTGCGCTTCGGCTCGTGCTTGTCGTCGAATTTGAGGCCGGTCGGTACGCCGCGGCCGTTGTCGGTAATCGAGATCGAGTTATCCGAGTGGATGGTGACGTGGATTTCCGTGCAGTGGCCGGCGAGCGATTCGTCGATTGAGTTGTCCAGGACTTCGAACACCAGGTGGTGCAAACCGGTGCCGTCAGAGGTGTCGCCGATGTACATGCCGGGGCGCTTGCGCACCGCTTCCAGACCTTCGAGGATCTGAATCGATGATGCTCCGTATTCTTCTACCTTGGCGGGGATTGGTGCTGTGTTCTCGGACATGGACTGCTTTCTCAAAAAACGATGTATCGGGTACTGGGGCGAAAGCGGATGGACCTGTTGACGCTACCTCCGTCATCCCCGCGCAGGCGGGGATCCATAGCACCGTGGCTTATAGCCGGTGCTATGGATTCCCGCCTGCGCGGGAATGACGGAGTGAAGGGTGGCGGTGTGATGTGGCACTACCGGTATCTCAAGTCCTGCCTGGCTTTCTGTTATTGCCGGGTTACTGCGTGATGCTGCTTTGTCTTTCGGTATATCCGCTTAAATCCGCATCGGCATGACAACGTATTTGAAGTCCGCGTTATCCGGAATCGAAATCAGCGCTGACGAATTCGAATCGCCCAGGGCGATGTTGATCTGGTCGCACTTCAGGTTGTTCAGCACGTCGAGCAGGTAGGTCACGTTGAAACCAATGTCCACGCTGTCGCCGCCGTAATCGATCTCGAGTTCTTCGACCGCTTCTTCCTGGTCGGCATTGGTCGAGCTGATCTTCATGCTGCCCGGCGTGATGATGCAGCGGACGCCTTTGAACTTGTCACTGGTCATGATCGCGGCGCGCTGCAGGGAGCGCAGCAGTTCGTCGCGGCCGATCGTGAAGTCGTTCTTGTAACCCTTCGGGATCACGCGGGTGTAGTCAGGGAACTTGCCTTCCACCAGTTTCGAGACTAGCTCGATGTCGGCAAAGGTCAGCTTGACCTGCGAGGCGGCGATGTCCAGCTGGACGGTCTCATCGCTTTCTTCCAGCAGGCGCTGCAGTTCAATGATGGTCTTGCGCGGGATGATGACTTCCTGGCGCGTGAATTCCTGTTCGGTTTCCACCTGGCAGAAGGCGAGACGGTGGCCGTCGGTCGCCACGGCGATCACATTGCGTCCGTCGAGCACCAGCAGCAGGCCGTTCAGGTAGTAGCGGATGTCTTGCTGCGCCATCGAGAAGTGCACCATGTTGAACAGGTGCTTCAGGGTCTTCTGGGGCAGGGTGACGGTGGCGTTGAAGCTGTCGGCAACCGATACCGTAGGAAACTCCTCGGCGGCCAGGGTCTGCAGGGCGAAGCGCGACTTGCCGGTTTGTACCGTCAGGCGCTTGTTCAGCAGGGTCATGGTGACGTCGCCCGATTCCGGCAGCGCGCGCAGGATGTCGAGCAGCTTGCGCGCCGCGACCGTGGTGCCGGCAACTTCGGCACCCGAGCCGATGCTGGCGTGCGTGGTGATCTGCACTTCGGTGTCGGTCGACAGGAAGGAGACGCTATCGCCGTCCTTGCGGATGAGGATATTGGCCAGAATCGGCATAGTGTGCCGACGCTCGACAATACCGCTCACGATCTGCAGTGGCCGGAGAAGGGTATCTCGGGTGGTTTTGACCAATTGCATAGTAATCCTCGGTAGGTTGTCAGAATGTTACGTTTATTGCGTTTGTTGCGTGTTCTTGTTCAGGCGCCGCTGGCGGCTCTTGGTGGATGCGGGGGGGCGCCTAGCCCCTTGCCTTATCCACCCTACGCCGCTCTCCGGGTCCTTGGCCTACTCAGGCGTACGTAGCGCGCATCCCCGAGCGGCCGCAGCGAAACCTGCCTTTGTAACCTTGCTGCTAATGCTATATTTTGCCAGAAATTGCCAGCGCTCTACTAAATGGCCGATCAGCCCTTCAAGGTCTGCTCGAGCACGTGCAGTTCGTGGTTGCATTCGGCGTTCTTGGTACGGTCCAGCGCGATCTTGCGTACGGCGTGCAGCACCGTCGTGTGGTCGCGCCCGCCGAACAGTTCGCCAATTTCTGGCAAGCTCTTTTGCGTCAGTTCCTTGGCCAGGTACATCGCGATCTGGCGCGGCCGCGCAATGTTGGCCGGGCGCCGCTTCGAGTACATGTCCGCCACCTTGATGCTGAAGAAGTCCGCCACCGTCTTCTGGATGTTCTCTACCGAAATCTGGCGGTTCTGCACCGACAGCAAATCCTTCAGCGCTTCTTTCACGACGTCGATCGTGATGTCCTTGCCGTGGAAACGCGAGTACGCCAGGATCTTGCGCAGCGCGCCTTCCAGTTCGCGCACGTTCGAGCGCAGGTGCTTGGCGACGAAAAAAGCGACGTCGTCCGAGAAGGTGACGCCTTCCGACTGCGCTTTCTTGAGCAGAATCGCCACGCGCATTTCCAGTTCCGGCGGTTCGATGGCGACGGTCAGGCCGGAGTCGAAGCGCGAGATCAGGCGGTCGTCCATGCCCGTGATTTCTTTTGGGTAGGTATCACTGGTGATGATGATCTGCTTCTTGGCTGCAATCAGTGCCTCGAACGCATAGAAAAACTCTTCCTGCGTGCGGCTCTTTCCGCCAAAGAATTGAATATCGTCGATCAGCAGCATGTCCAGCGAGTGATAGTAATGCTTGAAGTCGTCGAAGCCTTTGCGCTGGTACGCGGTCACGACGTCGCGCACGTATTGTTCCGCGTGGATGTAGCGAATCCGAGCGCCGGGCTGGTCGGCCATGACCTGGTTGCCGATCGCATGGATCAAGTGGGTCTTGCCCAGGCCCACGCCGCCGTAGAAGAACAGCGGGTTGTAGCTCACGCCCGGATTGTTGGCCACCTGGATTGCGGCGGCGCGCGCCAGCTGGTTGGCCTTACCGGTCACGAAGCTGTCGAAGGTCAGGTCGGTGTTGACCCGGCTTTGTTCGCGCCGCGGTGAATTGCCAATGTTGAACATTTCCGGCGTCGCGGCGGCGTCGGCGCTTGCGTTGCCATTGCCGTTATTGCCGCCATTGTTGATGGTGCCTGGCATCGGGCCGTCGTTCGGCGCCGGATGCGGAGCAACCGCCTTCTTGGGCAGGGCATTTTTCGGGTCGAGGACGAACTGCACTTCCGTCGGAGCTTCATAGTACTGGCTGGCCAGTGCCGTGATGCGGGAAGCGAACTGCGACTTCACCCAGTCCAGCTTGAAACGGTTGGGCGCCGCAATGCGCAGCTTGCCATCCTCGTAATCGAGGGCGACCAGCGGTTTAATCCACGCACTGAATTGTTGCGGCGTCAGCTCAAGTTCCAACTGCGCGGAACAGGACTGCCAGAAATTTTCCATGAATCGTCTGTCTGAATAAGGTGTGGAGGGGCGGTTCGATGATGCTGCGCTCGCGCAAGCTTGCAAGCGGTTCGCCACACGTAACACGCTATTCTACCCGCGAAGCCCAGAGTTATCCACAGGCACGAACGTTATTTTCGGCGCCAGGGCAACGCGACGGCGCCGCGCAGGCAGGGTGGGCAGCCCCTGCCCACCAGCAAGTAAGTAAAGCGGAGGCGCATGACATTTCTAGTCCGCTTGCCTTGCCGGTGGGCAGGGGGCTGCCCACCCTATGAGCCCGGTCAGTCTGCTCAAAACCACAGCAATCCTTGACAGCGATGGTCGAAATCGTGTCTAATTCAGGGTTCCCCGCCCGTGTTCCGTGCAAATAAGCAAGTTTCGGCTTACTTATTGGTTTGGCTTAGCGGGTAAATAAGAGTATTTGCTGTGGCGTGACGCTGGCTTCACATCTGCGAAATGTCATTGGCGCCGAAAACTGACGGGACGTCAGACCCGATTTTGCATTTTATTTTGCTTTAAGCGAGACCACCATGAAACGTACTTACCAACCTTCCGTCGTTCGTCGCAAGCGCACGCACGGCTTCCGCGCACGTATGGCTACCCGTGGCGGTCGCGATGTGCTCAATGCACGCCGCGCCAAGGGTCGCAAACGCCTGGCTGTATAAGTCTGGCACTTACTGCTGGATCGCGGTTGGCTATGACTAGCGAAGGTTCACACGACTTCGCGCGCGTTCGGCGTATCGTTAAAACGGATGAATTTTCATCCGTTTTTCGTTTGCGCCCTGCCCAAAAGTCGGCGCATTTCGTGCTCTATACCCGCTCGAACGAATTGCCGCATGCGCGGCTGGGTGTCGTTGTCGCCAAGCGCTTCGCGCCGCGCGCCGTCACCCGTAATACGATCAAGCGCGTCACCCGCGAACTGTTCCGCATCTCGCCCCTTCCGGCGATCGATTGCATCGTGCGCCTGTCGCGCCCGGTCAACACCAAGCAAGGCCCGGCCACCAACGCCGCGCTGAAGGCAGTCCTGCGCGCCGAAATCGCGCGCCTGTTCTCTTCGCAAGCGCCGCGCGAGCCGAAGGCCGCATCATGAAAACCCTGCTCGTCGGCCTGTTGCGCGGCTATCAGCTATTATTGTCCCCGATGCTGGGACAGCGCTGCCGCTTCTATCCGACCTGCTCGAATTACGCCATCGAGGCGCTGCGCGTACACGGCGCCGCCCGCGGCAGCTGGCTCGCGGCACGCCGCGTCTGCCGCTGCCACCCGTTCAACGAAGGCGGCGTCGACCTTGTGCCGCCCGCGCACGAGAAGCCTTCTTCTACAGCCGCATGCGGCTGCAACCACTCCTGACCAAAACCTCAATGGAAATCAATAAACGTACTATCCTGTGGATCGTGTTTTCCGTATCGCTGGTGTTTCTCTGGAACAACTGGATGGTATCGCAGGGCAATCAATCCATGTTCTCGTCGGCACCGGCCAAGAAACCCGTCGCTGCTCCGACCGCTGCGACCGGCGCCACCGCCGGTGTGCCTTCCGCCGTCGGCGCCCTGCCTGGTGCGGCTGCCGTGCCCGGCGCGCCCGCGCCTGTCCAGGCTGAGCGCATCACCGTCACGACCGATGTCATCAAGGCCGATATCGACACCGCCGGCGGTGTGATCAAGCGCCTGGAACTGCTGCAGTTCCGCGACAAGGTCGACAAGACCAAGAACCAGGTCCTGATGGACGTGAAGCCGAACGCGATCTACGTCGCCCAGACCGGCCTGATCGGCAATGCCGCCGGTGTCGCACTGCCTAACCACAACACGATCTTCACCGCCAAGCCAGGCGTACGCAGCATTGACGGCGGCAACCAGGTGCAACTGGTGCTCGAAGCCGAGCAGGGCGGCGTCAAGCTGACCAAGACCTTCACCTTCAAGCGCGGCGACTATGTCATCGACGTGCGCCATGATGTGACCAACAACAGCGCCGCGCCGGTCAATCCGTCGCTCTATCTGCAGTTACAACACCACGGCAACAAGCCTGAAGGCGAGTCCTACTTCAACAGCAGCTACACCGGTCCGACCCTGTACACGCCGGAAGAGCACTACAAGAAGCTGGATTTTGCGACCATCGAGAAGAAGGGCAAGGCCGAGCATCCTGAAAAGTCGAACGGCGGCTGGATTGCGATTTCGCAGCACTATTTCGTGTCCGCCTTCCTGCCACAGGACAACACGCCGCGCACCATTTATACCAAGAAGGAAGAAACGCCGAATCTGTACTCGATCGGTACCCTGATGCCTCTGGGCACGGTGGCGCCAGGCGCGACCGTTTCAAACAGCGCGCGTCTGTATTCCGGTCCGCAGGACGAGAACAAGCTGGAAAAGATTGCTCCCGGCCTGGAGCTGGTCAAGGATTACGGCATGCTGACGATCATCGCCAAGCCGATTTTCTGGGTCATGGACCAGATCCACAAGGTCTTGGGCAACTGGGGCTGGACGATTATCGCTTTCACGATTCTGATCAAGCTGCTGTTCTTCCCGCTGTCGGCGGCCGGCTACAAGAGCATGGCGCGCATCAAGGTGGTAACGCCGAAGATGCAGGCGATCCGCGAGAAGTACAAAGGCGATCCGGCCAAGATGAACCAGGCCACGATGGAGTTGTACAAGGCCGAGAAAATCAATCCGCTGGGCGGCTGCCTGCCGATCCTGGTGCAGATGCCGGTATTTATCGCGCTGTACTGGGTGCTGTCGGCATCGGCCGAAATGCGCGGTGCGCCGTGGGTGGGCTGGATTACCGACCTGACCCAGCCTGACCCCTGGTACATCTTGCCGGTGCTGTACATGATCTCGATGATCATCACCACCAAGCTCAATCCGACGCCCGCCGATCCGATGCAGGCCAAGATGATGATGTTCATGCCGATCGCGTTTTCGCTGATGTTTATTTTCTTCCCGTCCGGCCTGGTGCTGTACTGGGTTGTGAACAACATCCTGTCGATTGCCCAGCAGTGGGTAATTACCAAAAAGTTTGAAGATGCGTCGCTCAAGAAGTAAGACGAAGTAAGACTCATCGGAAATAAAAAAGGGGCGCATGAAAATGCGCCCCTTTTTTTAGTTAACGTCACCGAAAATGCTGGTGACCTTATCGAATCAATCTCCGGCCTTGACGCTGCCAATCCCTTCCACGACCTTGTGCACCAACTTCGGGTTCCCGTAATAATTCAAGGACCCCATTCCCTGCACGGTGGCGTCAAGCCTGTCAGTCGCGTACACCTTCACCGCCCCGATCCCCTGGAAATTCACATTGGCCTGCTGGGCGATCAAGCCCTTGGTATCCACGTCGCCCACACCCTCGGCACTTAACTTGAGCATTTTGACCTTGCCCGTCGCGACCAATTTGCCCGCGCCTTCAAACTGAATATCCACCTTGTCGCCGCCGATATTCCTCAAATCCGCAATTCCGGCACCCTCGCCATGAAACGCCTTCAAGGCCGGCATGGTCACCACCACATTCATGTCGTCCTTGATGTTGATGGTCTTGTCCTTGTTCTCGGTGGACACCTGTAATTCATTGCCCACCACCTTGGTGCTCACCTTGGCGATGAATTTGTCGTCGCCATTCACCGTCACCGAGTGCTTGTCGCCGACCTTGACGATCAAATGCATGGCGCCCTTGCTGCTGACCGAATCGAATGCCGGGACGGTGCGCGCCTGTTGCGCGGCATTCGCACAGGTCGAGAAACCAGCGCTGGAGAGAAGCAGAACGAGAAGGAGGGGAGTGCGCATTGTCATATCCTTGGGTAAGTGGTTGTGGTTTTTATTTACTGACGGCTTGATTCTAATCGTCTGCATGCGCGCCCGGCCGGTTTTGCGACAGCCAGCGCATTAGCGGCCCTGAACTGCAACATGGCCGCACAAACGGTTAACACGTTTTCCGGCGTGCATGAAACCGATCCCTTACAATCACGCCATGAAACTCGATACTTCCCCAATCGCGGCCATCGCCACGGCGCCTGGCCGCGGCGGCATCGGCGTGGTGCGCGCGTCCGGCAAGGCGCTGGCGCCGCTGATGCAGGCGCTGTTCCCCGACGTCAAGCTTACGCCGCGCCACGCGACTTATATTCCGTTCAAGAATACCGACGGTTCCGTCATCGACCAGGGCATTGCCATCTGGTTCAAGGGCCCGCATTCCTACACCGGCGAGGATGTGCTGGAGCTGCAGGGCCACGGCGGCCCGATCGTGCTGCAGATGCTGCTGGCGCGCGTGCTGGAAGCCGGGGCAGAGTTCGGCCTGCGATTAGCCGAGCCGGGCGAATTCACCCGCCGCGCCTACCTGAACGACAAGCTGGACCTGGCCCAGGCCGAGGCGGTAGCCGACCTGATCGATGCATCGACCGAGGCGGCCGCCAAGTCCGCTTCCCAGTCCCTGTCCGGCGCGTTTTCAAAGACCATCAATACGCTGGTGGAACAGACGATCGGCCTGCGCATGCTGGTCGAGGCGACCCTGGATTTCCCAGAGGAAGAAATCGACTTCCTGGAAAAGTCCGACGCGCGCGGCCAGCTGGCGGTGATTGTGGATTCGCTGGAAAAAGTGTTCCAGCAAGCGTCCCAGGGCGCTTTGCTGCGCGAAGGCTTGAATGTGGTGCTGGTCGGCCAGCCGAACGTGGGTAAATCCTCCCTGCTCAATGCACTGGCCGGCGCCGACGTGGCGATCGTGACGCCGATTGCCGGCACCACGCGCGACAAGGTCAGCGAGACGATCCAGATCGAAGGTATCCCGCTCAACATCATCGATACGGCCGGTATTCGCACCATCAATGATGCGGTGGATGTGGTCGAGCGCATCGGCATCGAGCGCACCTGGGCCGAGGTGGCCAAAGCCGACGTGATTCTGCACATGCTCGACGCTGATCAGGGCCCGACCCGCGCGGACGAGGGCATTGTCGCCGCCTTCCCGGCCGGGGTACCCATCCTGCGTATCTGGAACAAGATTGACCTGTCCGGCCACAAGCCTTCGGTCGACCCGACGGACGAGGCCACCAATATCTACTTGTCGGCCCATGAGCATCAGGGCATGGACCTGCTGCGCGCCGAACTGCTGCGCATCGCAGGCTGGCAGCAGACTGGCGAATCGTTGTTCCTGGCACGCGAACGCCATCTGATCGCCTTGCGCTCGGCGCACAAGCACCTCGCGCTGGCGGGACAGCATGCCGCCCAGAACGACCAGTCCCTTGATTTGTTCGCTGAGGAATTGCGGCTGGCGCAGGCACAGTTGTCCAGTATCACGGGCGAGTTCTCGTCGGACGATCTGCTGGGCGTCATCTTCAGCCGGTTTTGTATCGGAAAGTAAATCGAGGCAAAAAACGGTCTCATGCGCGCACCCGATGAGGCCGGGCTTTGGTATAGTTTCCCTTCACCCAAGCCTCGCCAGGATTGCCCAGCCATGATCCCGATTTGCCCTGCCACCGACGAGCACGTGAAGCCTGTCGCCGGCTGTGTCCAATGCAAAAACAACGATGAACTCGGCTTCGACTTTGACTACGCTTACCAGCCCATCGTCAATGTCAAAACGCGTAGCGTCTACGCTCACGAGGCCCTGGTGCGCGGCGTCAACGGCGAATCGGCTTGGTCGGTTCTGTCCCAGGTGACCGACAGCAATCGCTACATGTTCGACCAGGCTTGCCGGGTGAAAGCCATCCGCGGCGCTGCTGAACTCGGCATCCGGGAAATGCTGTCGATTAACTTCCTGCCCAACGCCGTGTACCGCCCGGAAGCCTGCATCCGCAGCACTTTCAATGCCGCCCGCGAATACAATTTTCCATTCGAGCGCATTATTTTCGAGGTCACCGAAAGCGAGCAGGTCCTCGACCGAGCTCACCTGGTGAATATTTTCGAGGAATATCGCCGCTTCGGTTTCAGCAGTGCGATCGATGATTTCGGCGCCGGGTATGCCGGGCTGAACCTGCTGTCCGAATTCCAGCCCGACATTGTCAAGATCGACATGGAGCTGGTGCGTGGTATCGACAGCAGCCGCCCCAAGCAAATCATCGTGGGCGGCATCGTGTCCATCTGCGCGCAACTGGGTGTCAAGGTGCTGGCCGAAGGCATCGAAACCCCGGCCGAACGCGACTACCTGGCGTGCGCAGGTGTGGAATTGATGCAAGGCTACCTGTTCTGCAAACCCGCGTTCAAGGCGATCGGCAAGATTTCTCCAGACGCATGGTGAGTTGCGCCGCCAGGCGCTCCCACACTTTTCAACGATATTTCAATAAATCTTCAACAGGCTGTCGATTTCCGGTTTTCTGCTTCGTCGTAGTCATAGCAACCCGCTCTTTTCAGGAGAAACGCTCATGCTCGATACGCCGCACATTACCCACACCGACGCCCGGCAGACGGCCGTGATCCATCTAACGATCCCGCGTGCCGATATCGTCAAGGTCATGGGGCCTGGTATCCAGGAACTGATGGCCACCGTGGCTGCCCAAGGTATTGGGCCGACCGGACCCTGGTTCTCGCATCATCTCGGGATGCACCCTGACACGTTCGATTTTGAGATCGGTGTACCGGTCTCGGGTCCCGTCACGCCCGCCGGCCGCGTCACTGCCGGCAGCTTGCCCGGCACCAGGGTCGCGCGCACGGTACTGCATGGGAATTACGATGGCCTGGCCGGCGGCTGGGGTGAATTCATGGGCTGGATCGAAGCCCAGGGCCACAAGACCGCGCCCGACTTGTGGGAAGTGTATGTGAAGGGGCCGGAGTCCGATCCGGACCCGACCACGTGGCGCACGGAACTGAACAAACCATTGCTTGGCTAACCAAAACAACAGGAGATCACCATGAACGCACCCGTTAAACGCATTCCGTCCGACATGCATTCGATTACCCCGCACATTGTCTGTGCCGACGCCCTCGGCGCCATCGATTTCTATACCAAGGCATTTGGCGCCAGAGATCCACAGAAGATGCTGACGCCCGATGGCAAACTCATGCACGGGATGATCCGCATTGGCGACTCGGCCCTCATGCTGATGGAAGAAGCTCCGCAATGGGGCGCGCTCGGTCCCAATGCACTCAAGGGCTCGGCAGTGACCTTGCACCTGTATGTGGAAGATGCCGACCAGGCGTATGAGCGCGCGGTAGGGGCGGGCTGCACCGGCGTCATGGCGCCGGCGGACATGTTCTGGGGCGACCGCTACGGCGTGGTCCAGGATCCCTACGGCCACAAATGGTCGATCGCTCACCATGCGCGCGACTTGACGCCGGAAGAAATGCAGGCAGGCATGAAGGAAATGTTTGCCCAGAGTTGCGGCGACGGCGCTGCCCCACAATAAGGAGAGCAGCATGCGTTTCATGATCATAGTGAAGGCGACGGCCGATTCGGAAGCGGGCAAGATGCCGAGCGAGCAGATGCTCACCGAGATGGGCAAGTTCAACGAGGAACTGGTCAAGGCCGGGGTCATGCTGGCCGGCGAGGGCTTGCATCCGAGTTCGAAGGGCGCGCGGGTGCACTTTTCCGGCAGCAAGCGCACCGTGGTGGACGGTCCTTTCGCCGAGACCAAGGAGTTGATTGCAGGGTTCTGGTTGATTCAGGTAAAGTCGAAAGAGGAAGCCATCGAGTGGGTCAAGCGCTGTCCGAATCCGATGGAAGGCGAATCGGAGATCGAGATTCGCCAGGTGTTCGAGGCGGAAGATTTCGGCGCCGAATTCACACCGGAATTGCGCGAGCAGGAAGAGCGCTTGCGCAAGCAGATCGGGTAGGGGTTAATGGGTGAGTCCGTAGACTGTGAAGAAATCGGACGGGTCTACAAGGAGCCAAATTCTTTAACGTCATTCCCGCGTAGGCGGGAACCCATAGCACCTAAGAACAGAGGTGCTATGGATCGCCGCCTCCGCGGGGATGACGTTGAGGAAGTTAGCGGCGATTCCGATTATTCGATTCCTGCACAGCCGCAAAGATCCCACTGGATGACTAGGAGACAAATCATGCACCAAGGAAGCTGCCACTGCGGCGCCATCCGTTTCAGCGTCGACGGCGCCATCGAAGGCGCCATGTCCTGCAACTGTTCCATCTGCCAGCGCAAGGGCGCCCTGATGTGGTTCGTCCCGCGCGACAAGCTCACCATCGCGGCCGGCGCGGACAGCATGTCCACCTATACCTTCAACAAGCACGTGATCCAGCACCATTTCTGCCCCACCTGCGGCATGCATCCCTTCGGCGTCGGCACTGACCCCAAAGGTAACAGCATGGCCGCCATCAATATCAACTGTCTGGAAGATATCGACCTGGCCTCGATCCCCGTCCAGCATTACAACGGCCGCGCATCCTAGCGGCAGGAGACCATCATGCGTTACATGCTGCTGCGCCGCTCGAGCGCCGCCAATGAAGCCGGCACGCAACTGCCGCCCGCCGCCATGGCCGCCCTCGGCGCCTACACCGAGGCCATGTCCGAGGCCGGCGTGCTGCGCGCCTGCGAGCGTCTGCTGCCCAGCCGCCACGGCGTGCGCCTGAAACTCGACGACGGCCAGGCCAGCGTGGTCGACGGTCCTTTTGCCGAAACCAAGGAACTGATCGCCGGCTTCGCGGTCATCGACGTTCCCACGAAACAGGAAGCGCTCGCATGGCTGGAGCGCTGGCCGGCCGAGGATGACGGCGCCGTGATCGAGCTGCGCGAGGGCGGCTGTCCCGGCGGCTGCGCCGAGGTCAAGCCGGAACCGGGTGCCACGCCGCAGGGCAAGCGCTTCGCCGTGCTGCTGCGCTCCAGCGACGAGCTGGAAGCCGAAGTGCCGGTGAGCCAGGCCAAACTCGATGCGCTGGACGTCTACAACGCCATCGAAGCGAAAAAAGGCGTGCTGCTGGCTGCCGACGGTTTGCGCACCACTGCCTTGGGGGCGCGGCGCAAGGTGAGCGCGGCCAAGCCGGCTCTGGTCGATGGTCCCTTCACGGAAATCAAGGAAATGATCGCGGGCTATTGGCTGATCCGCGCCGCCTCCATGAGTGATGCGATCGCCTGGGCCAGGCTGACGCCCTATCCCTGCGGTTCGCTGGTCGAGCTGGAAATCCGCGAACTGGACGAGGGCACCGGCATTGAGGCGTTCACCCCGGAATTGCGCGCCGCCGAGCAGCTGATGCGCTCGCAGCAGCTGGAATCCGGCATGCGTGCGCAGTTGTCGGCGCGTACACCGGCCTGGCGCTAAGCGCGGATGGCGGACGGTATCAAGGCAGGCCGCGCCGATATCGGCCGTGTGATCGATGCAGTCTGGCGCATCGAGTCGGGCCGCATCATCGGCGCGCTGGCGCGCATGCTGCGTGATGTGGGTCTGGCCGAGGAGCTGGCCCAGGATGCGCTGGTGGGCGCGCTCGAGCGCTGGCCGGAGTCCGGTATCCCGGACAACCCGGCCGCCTGGCTGATGGCCGTGGCCAAGAACCGTGCCCTGGATCACTTGCGCCACCAGAAGATGCAGCGCACCAAGGAGCCCGAGCTCACCTACGAGATCGAAACCCAGCTGCAGGATGCCGCGCCCAATCTGGACCGGGCGGTGGAAGCCGCGCTCGAGGACGATATCGGCGACGACTTGCTGCGCCTGATGTTCGTATCCTGCCACCCGGTCTTGTCGACGGAAGCGCGCGCGGCCCTCACCCTGCGCTTGCTGGGCGGCTTGACCACGGATGAGATCGCGCGCGCCTTCTTTGTGTCCGAGCCGACCGTTGCACAGCGCATCGTGCGCGCCAAGCGGACCTTGTCGGAAGCCAAAGTGCCATTCGAAGTGCCGCAGGCGGACCAGCTGGTGGCGCGCCTGGCTTCCGTCCTGCAAGTGATCTACCTGATCTACAACGAGGGCTATTCGGCCAGCGCCGGCGGCGACTGGATGCGGCCCAAGCTGTGCGAGGAGGCCTTGCGCCTGGGACGCATCCTGGCAGAACTGGTGCCGCGCGAGGCCGAGGTGCACGGCCTGGTGGCGCTGATGGAAATCCAGTCCTCGCGCCTGCGTGCCCGGGTCAGCCCGACAGGGGAGCCGGTCTTGCTGCTGGACCAGGACCGCAGCCGCTGGGACCAGTTGCTGATCCGGCGCGGCATGGCGGCGCTCAAGCGCGCCGAAGACCTTGGCAACGGTTACGGACCGTATGCGCTGCAGGCCGCCATTGCCGCCTGCCATGCGCGCGCGCTGACACCGGAGCAGACCGACTGGCAGCGCATTGCCGCGCTCTACGATGCGCTGGCGGCGCTGATGCCTTCGCCGGTGGTCGAGCTTAACCGCGCGGTGGTGCTGTCCATGGCCTATGGCCCGGCCGCGGGACTGGAGCTGGTCGATGCCCTGATGCAGGAAGATTCCCTGCGCAATTACCACCTGTTGCCGAGTGTGCGCGGCGATCTGCTGTCGCGCCTGGAGCGCAAGGACGAAGCGCGCATCGAGTTCGAAAAGGCGGCAGCGCTGACCAACAACCTGCGCGAACGCGAGCTGCTGCTGGCGCGGGCGCGGGCCTGCATGGCGGCCGGGCCTGGTGAAATATGCTAAGGTTTTGGCATGAAGAAGCTCATCAAGATAGCCGGCGCACTGGCGCTGGCCGGCGGCGTGTTCGCCGCCTGTTCCTCGCTGGTTGGTCCGCGCCAGGTTGAATTACCCCTGACTAAACTGCAGGCCGGCATCGACCGCCGCTTTCCCATGAATAACCGCGTGCTCGAATTGTTCGACATCGCGCTGACGCGTCCGCAGCTGTCCCTGCAGCCCGACAGCGATCGTGTCGCGCTGACAATGGACGCGAGCGTCACGCCGCCCTTCGTGCGTCAAAGCTGGAGCGGCACCTTGTCGCTGTCCGGACGGCTGTACGTCGACCCCGGCCGCAACGCTGTTCTGATGGCCGAACCCAGGGTCGACCGCTTCGTGATCGACGGCATCGACCCGTCCGCCCAGAGGCAGCTCACCAAGGTCGCCAACACCCTGATGGACAAGGTCGTGGCCGACATGACGGTCTACAATTTCCGGCCCGAGGACCTGAAGTATGCCGGCGTCCAGTTCGTCCCCACCCGCATCGTGACCAAACAAAACGCCCTGCTGGTATCCGTCGAACCCAGGTAGGGTGGGCTCCCCGTGCCCCCCGGGCGCCTCCGTAACCGCGCGTCCCCACCAAACCCCAACCCTCAATCCTGCTATTATTTAAAGCGCGTTTGATGCCTTGGTCATCCGCCACTTTGGTTGTTGGCATGCAACGATCGACAAGTTTCCCGGCATTGCGGCGCCAGCTTATTGGGCGCAAACTCGTGTTTATCGGGTCCCGGAAAAACCGAACATCGTCAGGCTTGCGTTTTCTCATGCCCGGCGTATTCCGCTGAAGTAATCTTGCTCTGAGTCTTCAAATGTGCTGCCATCTGTGGGGGTGAATCTTGGGAACGATACAGGAGAGTTTGCCGGAAAAGGATGCGGGGGTGGATCCCTCGCTGGTGGCGCCATCGGCGCCCGTGCGGGCCCGACAAGCCCTCCCGCCGAAAGGATCCTGCTGGTATTGTGAAAAGCCGCTCGACAGCGTGAAACGTTTCTGCGGCAAGTCCTGTGCCGACTCCTTCGATGAAGAAGCCGAATACACCCGCTGATACGGCGCTGGCGCCTCAGGCGTCGCGCGTGCTCTCCAGCTCCTGTTCCTGAACTGTCTGCCGCAGGGCGCGCAGTGCGCCCTCGTAGTCGAACTCGTTGACCGCTGCCGCCACCTGCGCCAGCCTGGCGTCGCCCAGGATGACCTTGAGACTGGCCCCCGATTCTTCCAGTAAGTCGACCGCCGCGCCGTCGCCGGCCAGCAGCAGGTCGACCAGTTGCGCCAGCAGCGCGGAATCCTGTAGCAAGGCTCGCGGCAACACCGGGCCCGGCTGCGGCACCACGGCGCCCGCCAGCAGGCGGTCCAGGCTAGCCAGCACCTTATCAAATTCGGGCGCCATGTCCGCCAGGCAGGCTTGCTCCGCCGCCGGATCGGTGCGGATCGCCACTTCCAGCGCGCAGGCGGCCTGGTGCAGGCGATGGGCGCCGATCATGCCGGACGACCCCTTGAGTGTGTGGATGCGGCGGTGGGCCAAGGCACGGTCGCCGGCCGCCAGGGCCGCGCGTACCGGCGCCACGCCGTCGCGGTAGTCGCTGCGAAAGCGCCTGATCATGCGTGCATACAGGTCGCGGTTACCCATCAGACGGTCGATGCCGTCCGCGACATCGATGATGTCGGCGTGTTGGGGGGCTGAATCGAAAATCTGGGGTGCTTTCTCGCGTGGAGGCATGAAGTCCTGCGACCGGAAGTCGTTCACCCCGCCACGATAGCAGAATTTTCATTCACATAAAAACCCCCCTGCAGTGTCCCGCTTACCTGGTGGTGAAGGACCAGGTTTTGCTCACGGGGACGCCGTTGAGGGTGCCGGTGAAACTGACGTCATACACGGTGCCTGCGGCCAGCACCGTCAACGGGATGATCGCCGCCGCCGACCTGGGCGTGTAATTGTCGGCACCGAGCTTGAGCAGGCGGGTGGGGAGATCGGCGCTGCCGCGCGGGCGCACCGTAAAACTCTGCACGACGATCGCCACGTCCAGGTCGCTGTGCACGCTGATCGGGTAGCCCACTTCGTTGGCCGACGGAACCGGGTCGGGTTCCTCGAAGTCGCTGAAGAAATTACGGGTTACCAAAGTCTGGCCGTTGGCCGGCCAGGTCACCATGTTGGCGGCGCCGATGCCGGGGCCGTAGCCGTTGCGAGCGGCAAAATTGCTGGTGAAGTAGGTGTAACTGGTGCTGGTGGTGGCCGAACCGGTGCCGATCTCCTTGAACTTGGGTTCGAACATCACGAAGCGGTGATAGATGGCCGTAATCAATTCCTCGGCCATGTAGAAGCCGGAACTGTTGGTCGTGGCGGAAATCACTTCGCCGTAGGCGGCCTCGCCAGGGGGAATGGTATAGCCGGCCGCGGTCAGGCGGTCGATCAGGCGCACGCCGGTAAAGCCGGGATTGCCGGCGCTCTGGTCGTGGGTGACCTTGTTGTTGGTCTTTTGATAGTCGGAATGCCCCTGGGCGGCGCGGTCGATATTGGCGTTGCGGACCAGGGCCGGCATGCCGATCTGGGCGCGCCGGTAGTTGATCCAGTTCAGGCCGTCGGTGGCGACGTTATTGGTCATCGCCGGGGCGCCGGGTTGCTGGTCCAGGCTGCTCGATCCCGTGTTGGTGACGGGCGGCGGCGTACTGGCCGAACCCCCGCTGCCACCGCCGCCGCAAGCGCTGAGCAAGAGCGCGGCGGCAAGCGCGCAGACGGTGAGTGGATGGCGGTGGGGGCTGCGCATGCGTTCTCCTGCAAAAATCTTTTGAGGACCAATTCTAGGGCAAATTGAGAATTGGTGAGATTTGTTTCCGTCGGTTTTTAAGCTGGCACGGCGCGCGTCACCCTGTAAAATACCAACACTTTCTTCCAGTGAAGCGAACCCACTTGAAACAGACCCGCCAGCAGCGCCTCGCGCGCGCCAAGTTTGCCTTGCCGAGCTTTGTCACGCTGCTATCGATCGCTTGCGGTTTCGGCAGCATCGTGCTGTCAGTCGACAATGCCCGCATCGGCGATCCGTCCGACTACCGCATGGCCGCGATTCTGCTGGTCATGGCCGGCGTGTTCGACGCGCTCGACGGCTTTGTTGCGCGCCTGACCAATACGTCCTCGGACTTCGGCATGCAGCTCGACTCGATTGCCGACGTGATGAATTTCGGCTGCGCACCGGCCATGCTCCTTTACTGCTACGGCTTTGTCCAGCTCGGCGAAGGCCACCCGACCTTCCTGCGCGCCGGCGGCCTTGCCTGCTTCATTTTCGTCGCTTGCGGCGCGCTGCGTTTGGCGCGCTTCAATGTCAACGTCGGCCGCACCGATCCACGCTACTTCGTCGGCATGCCGATCACGGCCGGCGCCGCCTGCGTTGCGTCGGTCGTGGTCGCCTGGCCGCACCCGCCGGTCAGCATGATGCAGAGCTATCTGGTGATGTTGCTGATGGTGGCCGTGGGCACCTTGATGGTGTCGACCGTGCGCTTTCCGAGTTCCAAGCAGCGCCTCAGTCCCCTGTTGTACGCCATCGGTGCGGTCGGGCTGGTGCTGCTGGTGTTCTTGCAGGAACGCTTCTTCGTGCTGTTTTTCGTGCTCTACGTCAGCGCGACCTTGCTGCTGAACATAGGCTGGCAGATGGGCTGGCGCGGCGTGCCGCAGCCGGAAGTATTCGAAGACTGAATCCGGCTGTCAGGCAAACTTGTCCAGCATGGCCGCCAGCCTGCTGGCGCTGCTTTGCGCCTCGGCCAGGTCGGCCGCGTTGGCCGACTGGGTCAGCATGCTGTTGGTGAGCAGCTGCACGAAGGAGCGGTCCAGCGCCTTGCGCGCCGCCGCCATCTGCTGGGCCACGGCATCGCAGTCGGCGGGCTTGTCGGCCATCGCGATCAGGCGCTGCACGCCGCGCAATTGCCCCTCCACCCGCGCCAGGCGGTGCAGCAAGTCCTTCTTTTGCAGGGCAGTCAGGGCGCTGCCTTCCACGATTTTCAAGGGTTCCGACATCCTGTTTCCTTTACCGCCGCAGCGATGGCTTAGGCAACCTCATGCCCGCGCGCGGCGCGCAGAATGGCGAACCAGTCGCTGCGGCTGAGGGTAAATTGCGTACCGGCCACCGCCACGGCAATCGCCTCGATGCGTCCGGTTCCCGTGAGCGGCACCGGACGGCAGGGCAGTTGCATGATCCACGCAAACACCACGCTGGCAAAGGGTTGGCCCATCTCATCGGCAATGCCCTTGATGACCAGGCGCAGGTTTTCCGCATTCGCGTCGTTACCGCTGAACAAGCGACCGCCTGCCAGCGGCGACCAGATCATTGGCGACACGCCCAGGTCCTGCAAGCCGTCGAAGGTTTCGTCGAACATCGGCGCGGTGTGCAGCGGGGAAAATTCGACCTGGTTGGTGGCCAGGGCGATGCGCTTGTTCAGGGCGTCGAACTGGTGGCGCGAGAAATTCGACACGCCAAAATGCAGCACCTTGCCCGCCTTTTTCAGGCCGTGGAAGGCATCGGCAATCTCGTCGAAATCCATCAGCGGATCCGGACGGTGGATCAGCAGCAGGTCGAGGCGGTCGGTGCCGAGCTGGCGCAGCGACTGTTCGACCGAGGCCACGATGTGGGCGGCGCTGGTGTCGTAATGCTGGATGGTGTGCTGGGGCCGTTGCGGCGACACCAGCTTGATGCCGCACTTGCTGATCAGCTCGATCCGGTCGCGCAGCGAAGGCTGCAGGCGCAAGGCGTCGCCGAACAGCGATTCGACCCCATAGCCGCCGTAGATGTCGGCATGGTCGAAGCTGGTCACGCCCAGTGTCAGGCATTGCTCGATGAAACTGACGCGCTGTTCGGCCGACATGGCCCATTCCGTCATGCGCCACATGCCGGCAACGATGCGCGACAGTGCCAGGCCGTGGGCCGTGGTGGAGACTCGTGGGCAGGACAGGTCGGCGGGCAGAGCGTGGGCCATCGTGTGATCTTTCTTGTGGTCTTGTTGTCTTAACAGGGGAGGGAGAACGCCCGTGCCGCGGAACGGCACGGGATGACACGGGGTAACAAGGGGCAAAACGAACTACCGCGCTGCAAACAAGCGGCGCGGCTTATTTCAGCCAGAGACGCATCGAATCCCAGGCGCGGCCGAAGATCGATGCCTGCGGCACTTCTTCCAGCGCGACCACCGGCAGTTCCAGCAAGGGCTTGCCGTCAACCATCATCTTCAGGGTACCGACGCGGCTGTTGAGCGGCAGCGGGGCGACCAGCGGGTCCTTGCGCTCGAGCACAGGCTTGAGTTTGCCGGCCACGCCCTTCGGCACGGTCACCAGCACGTCGTTGGCAAAGCCGATCTTGACCGTGTTCGAGCTGCCTTTCCACACTTCCGGCGTCTGGATCGGCTGGCCCTTGGCATACAGGCGCACCGTGTCGAAATTCTGGAAGCCCCAGTTCAGCAGCTTCTGGCTTTCCTGGGTGCGCGCGCCGTCCGAGGAGGTGCCGAGCACGACCGAAATCAGGCGGCGCTGGATGGTGCCGCTCGGACGCCGGGCCGAGGCGATCATGCCGTAGCCTGCGCCTTCGGTGTGGCCGGTCTTCATGCCGTCGACGGTTGGATCCAGCCACAGCAAACGGTTGCGGTTGGGTTGGGTGATCTTGTTATACGTGAAGCTCTTGACCGAGTCGATCTTGTAAAACTCGGGATAGTCGGCAATCACGCGCGCAGCCAGCACCGACAGATCGTGGGCCGTGGAAAAATTGTCCGGGCTGGGCAAGCCGTGCGGGTTGGCGAATTTGGTGTCCTTCAAGCCCATGCGCTGGGCTTCGCGGTTCATCAGGAACACGAAGGCGCTTTCGTCACCGGCGACCGCTTCGGCCAGGGCGACGGCCGCATCGTTACCGGATTGCACCATCAAGCCGTGCAGCAGGTCGTTAATTGACACGGGAACCGCAGGATCGATGAACATTTTCGAGCTGCTGGCGTCTACCTTCCATGCCTTGACCGAGACGTTGACCTTTTGGTCCAGGGTCAGCTTCTTTTCTTTCAAAGCGGCAAAGGTCAGGTAGGCCGTCATGATCTTGGTCAGGGACGCCGGCTCGATGCGTGCGTTCGGATCCTGCGCTGCAATGATCTGGCCGCTGGTCGCGTCCAGCAGCAGCCAGGAGCGGGCGGCGATGGTCGGCGGCGGCATGGTTTGCGCGACGGCGGCGGAAATGGCCAGGACACTGGCAGCCAGTGCCGCAATTAGTTTTCTCATGGGAATTGATGTTTCAAAAAAAAGTTGGTGCAGGAAAAAAGGGCGCTCAATTATAGCGCTAGCCTTCGGAATCGCCGTCACGCCGCCACAGTTGAATCACCAGATTTTTAATGTGGCCGAGCTTGCGGTGGAAGAAGTGATCGGCGCCGGGAATCACGATCACGGGGATGTCCTGCGGCCGTGCCCAGTCGAGTACTTGAGTCAGGGTAATGGTGTCGTCGACTTCGCCGTGGATCAGGATGGTGTCGGCCGGCACATCGGGCATCGGCCACTTGCCGGCGGCGGTGCCGACCAGCACCAGGCGCTCGGCCGGACGACCTTCTGCGATCAGGCGCTGCTGCAGTTGCGCCTGGACGAAGGTGCCGAAGGAAAAACCGCTCAGGGCCACGGGCAGGCCTGGGTACTGGGCTTGCATGTGCGCGAGCATGACGGCCATGTCGTCGGTTTCACCGTGGCCGTTGTCGTGCACGCCTTCCGAGCTGCCGACGCCGCGGAAGTTAAAGCGCGCGGCCACGTAGCCGAGCGCGACAAAGGTGCGGGCCAGGGTTTGCGCGACCTTGTTGTCCATCGTGCCGCCATACAGCGGATGCGGGTGGGCTACCAGGGCGATGCCGCGCGGTGCGCCGGCGGGCAGGTCGAGCAGGCACTCCATGTTGCCGGCCTTGCCTGTGAGAGTGAATTTGTCGGAATGCTTGTTCAGGACGCTGTTCATGTCGCGTAAGGGTTCTTGTTCTGGATAGGTGAGTTGAATAAAACATGAGGGGAGGGCGCGTGCGCCGCACCAGCCGCGCGTCAGATCTTGAGGCGCTCGACGACTTTGCCGCCGACCAGGTGGCTGTCGACGATTTCATCAATGTCGCTGGTGTCCACGTAGGTGTACCAGGTACCTTCGGGATAGACGACCAGGACCGGGCCATCGTCGCAGCGGTCCATGCAGCCGGCCTGGTTGACGCGGATCTTGCCGTGGCCATTCATGCCCAGTTCCTTGATGCGCTTCTTGGCGTGTTTTTGGGCGACTTCGGCGCCATGGGCACCGCAGCAATCGCGTCCGTCTTCACGCTTGTTCATGCAAAAAAAGACGTGCTGCTGGAAGAAGGGTTTGTTGCTCGGCTCACTCATGGGCTGCTCGCTTTACTCGTAATGTTGGGGCGCGGCAAGGACTGCTTGCCTTCATTCTTGCAATGATACGCGCTCTTCGCGGCGATTGAGTTTGTGTGAGGGAAGCAGCAAGAACCAGATGGCAAAAAACGGCCACAGCAAGGAAAGGAACTGGGCGGCACCGTTAAAGTTAAGAAACTTTCCCTGTACCCAGCCCTGCAGGGTGGCGGAAAAGTAGGGGTTGACCGGGATCGTGTTTACCACCAGCAGGCTGAGTATCAGGCAGACGACGGCGAGGCGCCGTTGCGCCGTGGCGGGCGCAAACGTCAGGCCGGACAGCATGATCAGGCCGATCAGGAAGCCGCCCTGCGCCCCGGGCGTGGCCCAGACAAAGGCATTGTCCGGCGTGAATAGCAGCGAGCTGGCCAGGGTCTTGGTCGTGAGCGCGGTTCCCAGCATGCCGACGATCAGCAACAGGCGCGGGGCGCCGCGCCGCACCAGGCACAGCATGGTCAGCACGGCGCCGGTCATGCCGCAGGCGGTGATGATGGTTTCCGACAGCCAGTATTGTTCGACGCTCATGGCGGCGCCCGGCCGCAGCATGGTGACCAGGTCGATATCGGTAGCGAACCAGTCCGACAGCCATTCTGAAAAGATGGGCAGCAACTGGCCGTGGCCGAACATATAGGCGATCGGATAAATCTGTGCCAGTGGCCACAGGGCCAGCAGCACCAGGCCCTGGCTGGCGTGGGCGGCGAACCAGCGCTGGCGCAACTGGTAGAGCTTGCTCTGGTTGAGGTAGGAACGGGCGCCGAAAGTGCCGATGATGGCGCCGACCAGCGCGCCGCCGGCGTTGGTGAGGAAGTCCAGATTGGACGGTACGCGGCTCGGCAAATAGGTCTGCACCGCTTCCATGGTGCCCGAGACCAGCAGGCCCAGCAGCGCGGCCACCAGGACCGCCCAGAAGCCGCGCAGACGTGGCAACAGGGACAGCACCAGCAAGACCCCGAGCGGGATGTAGCCGATGATGTTGACGGTGACGTCGAAGCCGGTCCAGTAACGCGGCATCACGAGATTGAGGAAGGTCAGCGGCGGCAGACCGCTGCCGCGCCAGCCGGAAAACGGGTACCAGCTGGCGTAGATGATCAGCAGCAGATAGGCGAGCAGCGCCGCACGCGCGACGGGCGAGCCGCGCGCACGCACCGGGGCCTGTTCGCTGCCGGCTTCACTCATTCTTTTTTAACGGGCAGGGTGGCCAGCCAGGCGATCACGTCAGCAGCGACGGCATCGGTCGAGGCCGCCAAAGCGCGCGCCCCGCCGGCCGCGTTGGCGCTGGCAGCCGGCGTTTTGCGGTTAAAGGTTTTCTGGTCGATCAGTTTGTGGCCCTGGAACAGCGAGGCGCGCAGGATCAGTTGTCCGGCGCTCTGCGCTTCGCTGTCGAACACGTGCGAAAACTCATCGACTTCCAGGCGCAGGATGGGCACGCCGGCGGCGGCATCGGTCACGCCCAGTACCTTGGCGCCGCTTTGCGCGATGCGCGACTTGATGCGCTGCGACACCATCTGCAAGGGCGTGGCGCTCCAGCGGCTGTTGGCATAGGTGCGCGCCTGCAAGGCGTCGGCGTAGTTGAGGCGGTAGTACATGCGCTCGCTGTCGAGGGCCGGCGAACCAGTGGCGTCGGTGACCACCAGGGCGGGCAGTGCCGCCGGTGTTGCCGCGGGCGAGCTGGCCGCCGCGCTGCCGAAATCGAAGCTGATATTGCTGGCTGGTTTTTCGCTGGCACAACCGGCCAGGGTCAAGCTGGCGGCGAGGGCGCAGGCGGCGACGGCGAGCAGGCCTGGAGGGCGGGTCTTGTTCATCGTGGTCCTTTATTTGTTCGGTGCGGTAAAGCCTGGCTCGCCAGGACCCGGGGCGCCGTCGGGCGCGCCGAACAGCAGGCTCTGCGGACGGTCGGTCAGCGAATTGGCGGTGCGGCGCACGGCGCGCAGCGAGGTCTTCGCTTCGTCGGCCATGGTCACCAGGTGCGGCAAGGTCTGCAGTTCCAGGTCATTCGTGACCGCTTCCAGCGAGCCGCCGACCCGGTCCACCGTGGTATTCAGGCGGGCGATTGCGCCGTTGGGCGCCTGCAAGTCATCCGACAGCTTGGTGAAGCTGCGCGTCATGGTGGTGGCGCTGCCGGACAGTTCATCGATCGAGGCCAGGCTGCGCTCGACCTTGCTGGTCAGGGCGGGCAGCCTGGCCAGGGTCGGTTCCAGCTGCTTGGGCAATTCGGCGTAGGCATCGGCGGTCTTGCCGACCTTGTCGAAGGCGCCCAGGATAATCTTCTGGTTGTCCGGACTGAGCATATTGTCCAGGCGCTCGGTAATTTCCTCGGCTTTCGCCAGGATCACGGTGCCGCGCTTTTCCAGCTGGTCCAGGAAGCCTGGACGCAGGGGAATGCGCGCCATCTGCTCGCTGCGGCTGGCCAGCAGGGGCGAACCGGTCTTTTCATCGTCGAGCTGAATGAAGGCAATGCCCGTCACGCCCTGGTAGCCCAGGGTGGCGAAGGTGGTTTTGGTGACGGGCGCTTCCGGATCGACGGCCAGGGTGATCAGGATCTGGCCGGGAATCTTGCTGTCGAAACTGATGTCATCCACCTTGCCGACTTCCAGGCCGCGGTAGCGCACCGCCGCCTGCGGGTTCAGGCCGGGGATCGACTGGGTGGTGGCAATCTGGTAAGGCACGCGTTCGACCCGGTCGCGGTTGAACCAGATGCCGGCCAGCACGGCGGCAATCAGCAGCGCGATCGTGAAAAAGCCCGTCATCAAGGCATGTGATCTGTTTTCCATGGTTTGGTTCTCCTAATCCCTTCTTGCCTGCTCGGCGTCGTGGTCGACCTCCTGGTCGGCCTCATGTTCGGCGTCGTACTCGTCGAGCACCTCCAGGGCGCGCTGACCGCGTGCGCCGAGGAAAAATTGTTTGATGAATGGATGATCCACGGCCAGCACGTCGCGCGTCGGACCCACCGCGATCACATGCTTTTCGGCCAGCACCGCCACCCGCGAAGAGAGGGCGAACAGGGTGTCGAGGTCATGGGTGACCATCACCACCGTCAGGCCCAGCTCGCGGTGCAGCGACTGGATCAAGGCGACGAAGGCATCCGACAGGTCCGGATCGAGGCCGGCGGTGGGCTCGTCCAGGAACAGCAGTTGCGGCTCGAGCGCAAGCGAGCGGGCCAGGGCAGCGCGTTTGATCATGCCGCCGGACAGGTCGGAGGGCATCTTGTTGGCATGTTCGATCCCCAGGCCCACCATGTTCATCTTCAGCAGCACGGCGTCGTAGATCACGTCCTCCGGCAACGCCCGCAATTCGCGCAAGGGCTGGGCAATATTATCGAAGACGGTGAGGGCCGAGTACAGCGCACCTTGCTGGAACAGCATGCCCCAGTGGTTACGCATGCGCTGCAGTTGCTCGGCGTCCGCTTCGCTAATGTCTTCGCCAAACACGCGCACGCAGCCGCGCGCCGGCGTTTCCAGGCCCAGCATCTGGCGCAGCAGCACGGTCTTGCCGGTGCCGGAGCCTCCCACCAGGGTCAGAATTTCGCCGGCGAAAATTTCCAGGTTCAAATCCTGGTGCACCACGGTGCGGCCGAACTTGGTCCAGAGGCCCGTGATCTTGACGACCGGCGGGCCGACGTCAACCTCTGGCGGCATGTTCAAGCGTTGGAGCCGGCGTTTTGGCTTGCCTTCCGGTTTTTTGTCAGCGTTGGTGTCGTTCATCAGAAACCCACGCCGCTGAAGATGATGGCGAAGACGGCATCCGCCAGGATGACGACCGTGATCGCGGTGACCACTGAGGTGGTTGTGCCGCGTCCCAGGCTTTCCGTATTGGGCTTGATGCGCAGGCCGAAGTGGCAGGATACCAGCGCAATGAGCATCCCGAATACTGTGCCCTTGAGCAGGCCGATCACGTAGTTGGCCAGCGGTACCGCGTCCGGCAACTTCTGAATGAAATAGCGCGCCGACAAATTCAGTTCGATCTTGGCCGACACCATGCCGCCGATCAAGGCCATGGAGTCAGTCCACACCACCAGCAGCGGCATGGAAATGGCCAGGGCCACGACTTTCGGCATGATCAAGCGGTAACCATGCGAGATGCCCATCACCAGCATGGCATCGAGTTCCTCGGTCACGCGCATCACGCCAAGCTGGGCAGTAATGGACGAGCCGGAGCGGCCGGCGACCAGGATGGCGGCAAGCAAGGGACCCAGCTCGCGGATCACGCTCATGCCCAGGATATTGACCAGGTACATATCGCCGCCGAACATGCGCAGTTGCTGAGCCGACAGATAGGACAGGACGACCCCGATCAGAAAGCCGACCAGTGCCGTGATGCCCAGCGCCTGGAAGCCGGAATGAAAGATATTGGCGGACACTTCGCGCCAGGGGCCAGTCATGGGATGGCGGACGAAGCGCCACACGTCCTGCACCACCTGGCCGATCAGGCGGATAAAGCCGTGCATGTGCTCGAAGAAGGACAGGATGCCGAAGCCGAGTGTCATGACCCAGTTCAGGCGGCTGCGGCGGGCGCGCGGCAATTGCAGCTTGCCGGCCTCCTCGATGCGGTTGAAGAGTTCTTCCTGTTTCGGCGCGAGGGTCAGGCGTTCCGGCCGCTTCTTGCCCCAGGCATTCCACAGCATCTGGGCGCCGATGTGGTCCAGGCTGACGATCTCGGTCAGGTTCCAGTCGAGCGCAGGCTTGCCCTTGAGCGTGTCGAGGGTGGCGGTGATCGTCTTGATAGCGCCGCGCTGGGCCAGCGCGTGGACTTGCCAGATCCCGCTGGCGACGACAGATTGCCCCTCGCCTGTACCGGCGTGGTCGATGGTTAATGTTGGCGCATTTTCAATCTGCATTGCGCCAGTGTAAAAGAGATTCGCTGTGACCGCTACCGGAGTTCGTGCGCGGGTATGGACGAGTGCGCTCCCTGACGGGGCCGGAATCAGGCGGCGAGGTGGCGCACCTGGCGCTGGGGCGCGCTGACGGTGGCCGCCGGCTTGTCCGCAGGCAGGTCGACTTTGCCGGCATAGTCGCTGGCAACCAGGGCCGCGGCGTCGCTCTTGCTCATGCCGCGCAGCTGCAGCCATTCCGTCACCAGGCGCGCAAGACGGTCCAGGGCGATACGGTGGGTGGCGTCGGTCTTGCTGTAGATCCAGTCGGAGAAGGCCATGAAATTGTCGAAGGGCGCGTCCGCCAGCATGCGCGTGACGGTATGGGCGAAGCGGCCGGAATTGGCCACCAGGTCCCAGTAGCGCGCAAAACGCACCAGGCGCTGCATGGTCTGGAAGTCGATCAGTTTGGTGGCCAGGATGGTGTAAGGCGGATACGGGTCGAACACCAGGCTATGTTCCTGGGTGTGGCGAATGATCGGGGTGCCGCGCAAGCGCTTGAGAATGCCGAACTGAATCTCGTGCGGCTTCAGGGCGACCAACTGGTCGAAGCCGCGGGCAAAGCTGGCCATGTCCTCGCCCGGCAGCCCGGCGATCAGGTCGACGTGCAGGTGGGCATGGGATTGCTCGCACAGCCAGCGAATATTGTCGGCGGCCTTGGCATTGTCCTGTTTGCGGCTGACCAGGGCCTGGACGTCGGGATTGAAACTCTGGATACCGATCTCGAACTGCAGGGCGCCGGGTGGAAACTTGCTGATCCCTTCCTTCAGCGCATCTGGCAGGTGATCCGGAACCAGTTCGAAGTGGGCGTAGACCGGGTCTTCCGGATGGGCTTCGAGCTTGTCCAGGAACCATTGCATGATCTTCAGGCTGGTCTTGATGTTCAGGTTGAAGGTGCGGTCGACGAACTTGAACAGGCGGGCGCCGCGGGCATGCAGGGCCTCCAGCTCGCCCAGAAAGGTGTCCAGGCCGAAGGGCCAGGCCGTCTTGTCCAGCGCCGACAGGCAAAATTCGCACTTGAAGGGACAGCCGCGCGAGGCCTCCACGTACAGCGTGCGGTTGGCGATGTCATCATCTGTATAGAGAGAGTAAGGCATGGCGATGTCCGCCATCGGCGCTTGTACGCCCGCATGCACTTTCATTAGCGGCTTGGGGCCGTTCAGGATCTCGCCGCAGAGCTTGGGGAAGGTGACGTCGCCCCAGCCGGTAATCAGATAGTCGGCCAGTTGCACGATGGCTTGCTCGCTTGGCTCGTAGGATACTTCCGGCCCGCCCAGGACAATGGCGACTTCGGGCGCGACCCGCTTGAGCATGGCCACCACCTTGGTGGTCTCCTCCACATTCCATATATAGATGCCGAAACCGATGATGCGCGGCTTGTGCGCCAGCAGGCGCTCCACGATCTCGGTGGTTTTCGCGCCGATGACAAATTCGGCCAGTCCGGTCTGGTCCTGCAGCGGCCCCATATTCGCCAACAGATAGCGCAGGCCGAGCGAGGCGTGAGCATAGCGGGCATTCAGGGTGGAAAGCAGGATGGTCATGGCGGGCAAGGTTGGGCGAAACCGCCATTTTACCCTTCCCAAGGGCAGCGATTCGCGCAATGCGGAGTCAGGCGGGACATCTTTAACGTTCGGAAAATCCACTGGCAAAGTACTAATTGACAATTTCCGTAGTCTCGGCGCAACACATTAGTATTGACCCTCAGGCGCTGGCCGGGGCCATGTTTTCCCTATGCAACGGGTCCGTGCAGCGCGGCCCCTGCCGTGGTGAGAGCATAGGTTTAGGAAATATCTTGGATGCTTCCGCGTAAAGGCTAAGCTAGTATATGGATGCTGCCAAACTCATTGACGTGCCTCTTGCCCATGAATTCCAAAATCCTGCTTCTACTGTTGAGTGCGACCGCCGCTGGCGGCGTCGATGCTCAACAACTGTACAAGTCGGTGGGTGCGGACGGCAAAGTCACGTTCAGTGATCGCCCGCCCGGGGGCAGTGGCAAGATCAGCGTCATGAAGTCGAATATCCTGCGCCCCCTGAATCAAGAGCTTCCTGCGTCGGCCCTGGCAGCGCCTGCCAAGCCGGCGCGCGAACCGGCGGCCAGTCCCGCTGCTGCCGCCAGCAACGGGCCATCCACGCCCGAGCTGGAGGAAGCGGTCAGTTCGGTCCTGCTGATGTCGGAAGTGGCAAAGCGCTTCGAGCCGATCTGTTCGCCAAATCCACTCGCGGCAAAACAATATAGTGTCGCCGTCACCGGATGGCGCGCCCGCAATGCCAACTTCCTGGATAAACAGAATCGCATCCTGATGGAAGTGATCGACCCCACCAAACGTGCGTCGATGGTAAACCGGGTCAATGGCCGCGTAAGCGAGTCCTTGGCCGAAGTCGGCAGCCTGAATGCTTCCTGGCGTACCAAGTGGTGCGACCGCGCCGTGCTCGAGATGACTGGGAAGCTGAACGATGTTGCCAATAATGCCGCTGTGGCGATTCCGCTGATCAGCTACAAACTCAAGTAATTTCAGCGGACCCCTTGCCAAGCGCAGAGGGCTTTGCTATAGTTTGCCTCCCGTTGAAAACGCACGCTAAATCAAGCAGTTGCAAAGCTTTCATCGGGTGTCGCTTTAAGGGCGGCAAGCAAAAAGAAGGTGTTTGAAGGGGTTGACGAGAAACGCGAAACGCTGCATAATCTCACCTCTCTGCTGCAACGAACAAAACGCTTCGTGATGTGCAGCAAAGTAAGCAGTACCGAATTGTGTTCTTTAAAAATTAACAGTCGATAAGTGTGGGCGTTTGATGAAGGTGCCAACAGAGCGTAAGCGATGTTGAATACTTAAATTATCAAATGTTCACAAAAAAGAAATATAGGCGCTTCGCAAGAAGT